>Ga0065721_10003553_pt1 | contig 631326 bp, 491 predicted proteins | sample Mesricmetagenome_FD_59108 | JGI IMG/M metagenome (GOLD analysis project Ga0065721, IMG submission 59108) | Mesophilic microbial community from rice straw/compost enrichment Sample: eDNA_1 v2 (version 2) | ecosystem: Engineered > Solid waste > Grass > Composting > Bioreactor | place: USA...
AGTTCCTTGGAAACATAGCTGCCCGGCCGGCGCTCCAGCGTGGACAGATCCAGCCTGCCGGCAACATGTGCAGGCAGGGCCGTGCGGAAATAATCCACGGCGACCTGCTGGTCAGACAGCAGTTTCCTGACAAAGCTATCATGAACGGAGGTTATGCTGGCCATAAACACTGCGGTTTCAATGGCACAAAGATAATGAATGCTAATTATATTAGCAAGTAATTATTGCTTTTCCCCCAACTTGTCGGTGCTAGTCGGTGCTAGCCTGTCCCCGCACTCGAGAAACCACCTAAAGAGGCATTAGCCCGCAGAAAAGCGCCGACCCCTGCCCCTACCTTACGTAACGCCAACTTTGAAAGAAGATGCATTGGAAGCTGACATCTGATGCCGCCTGATAGGCAAGATCTTTCTGTACATATAACGACAGAACCATCATAATGTATCAGACCGATCCTGATAAAAGGAAGTAACAGATTAGATATCTCAAAAATTTATACTAAATATTTGTATTTTGAATCACTAAAAAAGTTCTCAATAGCACAGAAGAGACCGATAACTTTGCCTAAGTTTAAACCCCATGGTAAACGCGCGCCTAAGCTACAGGTCTTTAATAAATGCCGCAGCAGGTTTGATATTACTTTTTCAAACCGTTCCCGCCATAGGACAGTCAACTCTTGAAGCGCAGATTGCGCAAATTGCGGGGCAAATAAATGGACGCGTCGGTGTGTATGCCCAGGTCCTGGAAACCGGTGAATCCGTATCATATAACGCCGGGGAAAAGTATCCCATGCAGAGCGTATATAAGTTTCCGATAGCAATGGCGGTGCTGGATAAAGTGGATAAAGGAGAACTCTCATTGGATCAACAAATCCGGGTTGATACGGTGGAATATATTCCGGAAAACGGCCACAGCCCCTTACGGGACAAATTCCCTGGAGGCACCAGTCTTACGGTAAGAGAGCTTCTTAATTATAACGTTGCAGAAAGCGACGGTACGGCGTGTGACGTGCTGCTCCGGCTATTGGGCGGCACCGGAAAGGCACAAAAGTACGTTCGCCGGTTAGGAGTAAAGGACATCGCCATTGCAACGACGGAACAGATCCAGGTGGCCAATGACCTTATCCAATACCGAAACTGGTCAACGCCCAAAGCTATGACCCAATTGCTGAGGATCTTTTATATGGAGAAACCGCTTTCTGAGAAAAGCACCACGCTGCTTTTAAAATATATGTCACATTCAGGGCCCTGGTTTGACAGGAGAATAAAAGGGCTGCTGCCACCGGGCACGCCGGTGGTTCATAAAACGGGGACGGCAGGCACCATCAATGGCTTGACACGGGCTACAAACGATGCCGGAATCATTACGCTTCCAGATGGTAAACATATCGCGATCTCAGTCTTTATCGCTGACTCCTACGCTGTTCAAAGCGACCGGGAGGTAACCATAGCCAAAATCTCCCGGGCAGTGTATGATCATTATGCCATTTGCTGCTCCGGCCCTACGTCATAAGCGTGACTGCTGGCAGCTCCCCGCGCCAGATTGCCGGTCGACCCTTCCTGAAAAGATCGTCGCAAAGCTGGATTTCAGAAGCCTCAAGCAGCTATCAGGCAGCTATATGTCCGGTGAATTAGACCAGACCATGTCTGATGTGGTATACTCCTGCCGGCGCAAGGACCGCAAAGGAGAACTGGAAATATCCCTGTTGGTTGAGCACAAGAGCTACCGCGACAACCAAACCCCGCTGCAGATCGGCAGTTACCTCTTTTCAGCCTACTGGCAGCAGGTCAAGCAGGACAAGAAACAGCTCACGCCCATCATCCCGATTTTGTTTTACCATGGTAAAGACAAGTGGGAATACTGGACACTGAACAAACTGTTTGATGATCCCGATCTGCTTGGATTTATCCCCAATTTTGCATATATTTACAACAATCTTCACATCGCTTCAGATGAGGAGATCAGGCCGTTTTGACTATAGGGCTGACCGGAAACGATGGAAACTTGGGAAGGGAGACAGGTTATGAGTACGTATGAACTGCTGAAATCTGAAGGAAAACTTGAAGGGAAAGCTGAAGTGGTCGCCAACCTCTTGACCAGCGGTAAATTTACGGTTTCCGAGATAGCTAATTTCGCCTCGGTGGACGAGGATTTCGTCCGTAAGGTCCGTGCTGATCTGGGTAAGAAAAGGTAGGTTTGATCCCAATATCAGGCGGGCTTTTTACGAGGTCCGGCAAGATCGCATTAAGGTTCTCTTCTTTTGGGACAATCATCGGATGGACAATCGTTGCAGTTCTTTTTCGATGGAATGACAATGATTGATCAGGATCACATTTCCCCGTTTGCGCCCCGTATCCACATAACGATGGGCTTCAACCACCTCATCGATGGGGTATATCCTGTCCACGACCGGTTTGACCGCTCCGCTTTCGGCCAGTTCTTTCAGCAATAGCAGATCTGCTTCCGTTATCTTGGGCAGCCGGTTGTTGTTCAGAAAAATACCGCCCCCATTCAATATGTTCCTGCATCTTGAGACGTTTGACTTCATTACGGCATCATAGACGATATCGTATGTATTCCCTGTTTTGGTAAAATCCTCTTTTGTATAATCGGTTACATAATCGGCACCCAGAGATTTCACCAGTTCAACATTTCTCCCGCTGCACACAGCGGTGACCTCCGCGCCGAAGTAGCTGGCCAATTGGACGGCATAGGTACCAAGGCTCCCCGATGCGCCGTTTATCAATAGCCGCTGGCCATTGCTGATATTAGCTTTCTGCAAGTTCTTCAATGCGGTGAGCCCTCCGGCGGGGATGACCGCGGCCTCCCCGAAGGACAGGTTGGCGGGTTTGGGGATAACCAACCCTTTCCTTTCGACCTCACCTCTTTTTACTTTTTCCGGCAGGCAGCAATATTCGCCGTAGCCTCCCAGGTTAAAACCCGTCAGTGCAAAAACCGGATCTCCTGTTTTGAACGACGTTACATTTCTCCCGGTGGACTCGACGACGCCTGCTATTTCCAGCCCAGGTATAAGATTCCGTCTGGGCCTGAACAGGCCGAACACGAACCGGACCAAAAATGGATCGGCCCTCCGGATGCGGGCATCCCCGACATGCGCAGAAGTAGCATGCACCTTTATCAGTACCTCGTCATCCCCGGGTTCCGGTTTCGGGACTTCTTTGACCTGAAGTACCCCTGGCGAACCATATTTTGTACATACGACTGCTTTCATCTTTTCAGATGCTAATTGTAGCTATTGTTTCTGACGACATCACCAAGCGCGCTTTATACCTTTCCCAACGCCGGTAGCGGACCCCGGTATTTCATGGGTAAGGGGGGCACGAACAGCACTACGCTATCTTTCATTTCATAGTCTAAGGTAGGGACAATTCTATAGCACGGAATATTAACTTTATATTAAGGTTAGTGAGACCATGTTCTCTATTTGCGGATCCTGCCCAACAGGGGTCTTTTAAACCCGTGATCGATAGGATATACTAAAAGGTATCATTGCAAATGTTTCATGCACAAAATCTTCAGGTGACAATAAGCTGAAGCCGAACTTTTTCCCTATCCCTATGAGCTTCGGATAATACCGCAAATACAGTTCTTTGTACGCTGCCTGGTCCGCTGTTTTGAGTTTTCTTATGAGTGCAGTATTGTCGGGGTTGTGTCCCCCGGCCCATTTCCGGAAATTCACCGCGGCAGGGCCCAGCTCATTGCGAAGCTTACGGCAGTCCGCGTCCAAGGTGCCCCACACCCCCTTTTTACCGCCTTCGCTCCGCCCAACTATCGGTGTAATGCCGCCTTTGCCCTGTTTTGGCGAATATACAGCGGCGTATGGGCGGCGCAGGGGCGGATAGGATGCGGATAGGCCGCAGCCAAGAGGGTGCTCATCCCCGGAACACGACGGTTAGTTAACACGCGACAAATGCGACACCGGTACCCCGGTCCGGGCGGCCTTCTTATACGGAAAAAACCGGTATCGAAAGGGTCACCATGACCCTTTTTTCAGTTTTTTACAGGCTAGTTTTGGGGTGAAAAAGCTAAACATGCAGATGAAACACCATATCCACATCGAGACCGCCACCGTCCTCATCAGCACGCTCTTCATGCTGCTGTTTCTGCTGACAGGCGTGGAAAAGGTATGGTACCACGGTGCCTTTCACATCATGCTGGACAAACAGCCCCTGCCCCATTGGATGAAAGCCCTCCTTGACTGGGGACTGCCGCTCGCCGAGCTGGCCGTCGCCGGGCTGCTTGTGGCGGCACGTACCCGGCTTGCCGGCCTTTACCTGTCCGCACTGCTGATGCTTGCTTTTACGGTCTATACCCGGTATGCCGCATCCATTGACAAGGAGACTCCCGTTTGCGCGTGCGGCAAGCTTTTCAGCGGGCTTTCATGGGCCGCCCATTTCTGGGTCAATTCAGGGATAACAGTAATGGCCATAACAGGTATATGGCTTTACCATATGCGGCAGCTGGGCTGCCGCGATAACGATACCGTGCACGGACTCCGGCAGGCCACCGGAGGTCACCACGATGGCGGGTAGCCATCTTATGGCGCAGGCATGCTCCCGGATCATGAACAGGGAAGCAACACAGGCTTCCACCGCTTGCCGGAGGGCAGCATGGAGCATCGCCTGCAACAGGAAGGGCATCCGCCACGTGGACACTACTTTAAAAAAGGAGGAATTATGAAAAGTTCAGTAAGGAAGTTACCCTTAGTAGCAATGTTGCTGGCGCTCACGGTGTTCGCCGGCAAAGCAGCGGTGCAGGCATTTAGCACCGCAAGCAATACGATGTGGTTGTATGACCCCGATAGAGGGGCTCCCACCGACGCCGGCGCTTACCTGCAAGCACCTGCTGGAGCTGAAAATGATTGCCAGGGCTTCAGTGAGGTATGTATCGTGACCGCACCGGATGCCGGAGGGCAGCCCGATTTAAGTGATGAATCGTTATTTCAGGCCTTGGAACAAGGTTCGGAGCATGACGATATCATCCGCGGCACGTATTCCGGCAATTAGTCCCTGACCAATCGGACAGATCAGAACGGGTGCAGTGAAGAGCTGCACCCGTGTTGTATTTGTTTAACGTGGATTTTGGTTAATGCCGCTTGGCCCGATGACGGTAGACGGAATCAGAAAAGTATATCTTGGATCACCAGGAGGCAGGTTATAAACCTCTCCGTTCACCACCCGTGTCAACGTTATCCGGAAACGTTCATCCTTATTCAGCCTGCGCAGGTCGCTCCATCTAATCCCGCCTCTGAACGCCAGTTCTTTCTGACGTTCCTGAAGTACAAGAGACAGCGCCTCCTCCTCGTTTTCAGCGCTCATCGGTGTGTATTTGCCGACCCGCCATCTTGTACGGAGAAGATCATCCAGCACACGCAATCCCGATTGCCACTGACCCAGCCGAATCAGCGCCTCGGCTTTTATCAGGTACACTTCATCTGTAGCCAGCCCGGAAAAAATGCCCAAGTTGGTCCCTTCATACGATCCTTTGAATTGTAGGCTTCCATCCGGCCTGCTGGCATAGAAAATGCTTAAGCGTAAATCATCGTGCTGGTACAATCGGTATAAATTGGTATCCACCCGCGCCCGCGCCGGATCGTGCGCCAACGGAGCCCCGTCTAAGACCGCATCGAACAATACTTCCGCATTCAACGCTCCAAATGCGTTATTGGCGAGGGTATCCAACGCGTTATAATCCAGCAATTGGGGTTGGATGGCAAGACACGAATCCGCATATGCCAAGGCCTCTTCATAACGTTCCATAACCAAGTACAATCGGCCCAGTGCCGCATATGCTGCTGCTTTTGATGGGCGGGTAGCCAGTACCGCAAGTGGTGGCAACAACCGTGCAGCAGCTTTCAGGTCTGCTTCGATCTGCCTATAGGTGTCACCTACTGTTGCACGCCTGGTCGGCTCGTTGATGTCTGAAGTCATTCGGAGCGGGATCCCATACTCGTTGCTTTCCTGATCCGCAGCATAAGGTTGTGCAAATAGTTGCGCCAGATGATAGAAGAGCCACCCCCTTAGAAAATAACCGCTTCCCTTCACATTCCTGCGATCAGATTCATGGAGGCCATCCAACGATGCCTCATCCACCCCTTCCAGGATGACATTGGCATAGAAGATTTTCAGGTAAGCAGCCAGCCAATCGGCCTCATTTTCCACATGCGCATCCCATATATAAGTCGCCCGACTTTCCTCTCTAATATTCGCCCAGTCTGCATCGTTTAAGAAATAGTAGTCGGCCGCCACGTCTCCCGCGGCGGGATATATTTGGTTCATGCGGAGCTGATAATCGACCAATGCTTGATAATCCTTTACACTGCCCGGTATAGCGAGCGCTGAGTTTGGTTTCTCTCCAAGGTACTCTTCACAAGCTCCGAAAATTATGCACATTGCCGGTAACGCCGTCTTTATGAATTGATTTCTCATGATTTAATAACGTTTTATTTAAAAATCCATGGATAACCCGAATGCAATGCTGCGCGCGGCGGGCATATTAAGGTAGTCCGGATCCAGGTTTGCCTTATTAGCTTTCCAGAGCAATCCGAGGTTACGGGCATAGAGCGTAGCACGGATTTGCCGGAAAGGCAACTTGCCATAACCGGCCGCCGGGAATGTGTAAGTAATGTTTACGTCCTGCAAACGGATATGATCACCACGTTCCACCGTAGCTTCCGAATCGCGGTAAAACTCGTCCCGCCTTGCATTACCCGGAATCGCCATTGACGGCACAGTGGTATACTGCTCATCTCCCGCTTGTTGCCAGCGCTTGTAGTAGTCGCCGTGCAGCGAGACTACATTACCGGAAAGAAATGAAGAATAGGCCACCGTTTCCCGCCGGAAAAAATAGCCAAAGCGGTAGGCCACGTTTGCCGACACTGAAAAGTCCCGCCATGTGAATGTATTACGGAAAGCACCGAAATACGTGGCCAGTGCAGGACCATGCAATACCACATCGTTCTCCCCTGCATTCCGGCTTATGCTATTATAGTCTGTTGAAACCTGACCGTTGAGATAACCCAAGGGATTTCCGTTTTCCGGATCAAGGCCCGCAAAACGATAACTGATCACCGCATACGGTGTCCGGCCCACAAACGGGGCAATGCCGCTACCGTTGCCCACTGAACTGCTGAAGGACGAAGGGATTCCGTAGTGTTCGACTACTTTATTGGTATTGTGAGACAGCAATAGATTACCTGTCCAAAGCCATTGTTGCCCACCTACCTGCCCCTGTATCGATACGTCGATTCCCCGGCCGCGAAGGGCGGCGCTATTCCTCGCAAACGAATAAAAACCGGTTGTCGGGTCCGCCATTATCGTGCTGATGAGGTCCGTCGCGTCCTTGATATAGTACTCGATGCTGCCGCTCAGGTGCCGGTTTTTGAAGGCAAAATCCAGCCCCATATTCCAGGTGGCTATATTTTCCCACCGTAGCTCCGGGTTTGGCGGGTTGGCCACAATGGCATATGGGAAACGGCCAAGGCGGCTGTATCCCCGGTATTCAATGGTGGTCACCGCTGCTCGGTCATTATCCACATTGCCGGCGTGACCATAAGTGGTCCGCAGTTTCAGGACCGGCAACGCCGGCCACCGATAAAAAGGCTCCCCGGCGATATCCCACGCCAGCCCCGCTGACCAGAAGGGCGACCATTTGTCATTGGTGGCCACGCCGAACAGGTTGGACGCGTCCCGCCGGGCACTTGCCGAAGCCGTGTACCTTCCGTTGAAGGTATAGGAAGCGTTGGCATAGAGTGAGACAAAGCGTGATACCGTGCGGCTGCCGGAGGCCACATAGGGAATAAACGCCCGGCTGGCCGGATTGGTATAGCGCGGGTACTGGTTGGCATAGTCCACGCCCTGGCTGATGCGCAGGTCGGCATCATAGCCGTACAGCCTGTCGCTACTGGATTCTGTACCCGTATGCCGTATTTCACCACCCGCTATGGCAGCCACGCTGTGCCGCACCCAGTCCCGCCGGTAATTGGCCTGTCCGCGCAGGCCATAAGCCTGCAGGCGGGAGCGGCTGGCATCCAGTATGCCGCCAAGCGGCACGGGCCGGATGACATTGTCACCCGTCAGCTGGGTGAAGGAATTGATCAGGTCACGCACGTAATATGACCGCTCGTGCTGCAACTGCCGGGAGTCGCTCCACTGGTTTTCATACTGTCCGCGGACTTCGGTGCTCAGGTGCGCCGTCCATTGGTAGCGCGCCGAAAGGTTGAACAGCAGGTTCTGCAGCTTGGTGGTATTGTCCGCCAGGGACAGCTCCTCATAAGGCCGGTACTGCCAGTCCAGGAGCCTCCCCGCCCCCGCCGTATCGGCATAGCCCTGCCTCCGGTCACGTACTACAATGGCCGGCGCGCCGTTTTCATCCACAAGGGAGGCATACGGGTATATTCCGCCGGTGGCGCCCATGCGGATGGGTCCCGGATGATTGCCCTGCTGTTCGTTTGCCGAATAAGCGATGCCAACGTCAAGCGACAGTGCGTCCACGGGCCTTAGCGAAGTCTGACTGCGCACCGTTGTGCGCGTGGAGCCGTTGCCGCGTTCGGACGCCAGGTTCCGGTCATATCCTGCTGAAAGCAACGTGTTCAGCCGGTCGCCCCCACCGCGCAGGGAAAGTGCGTATTGCTGCATCACCGCGTCACGGTAGAGGTAGCGGGTTTGCTCATCACGGAGATCAAGCCCACGCAGGGCGTTGATCCGCGCAGTGGCCTCCGCTTCGGACAGCAGGCCCCGGCGCTGCTGATCGAGGATTTCCACCACGGGCGTGACCGCCGGCCACGTGCGCGTATTCATCAGCGCGGCGTCGTATACTCCGCGGTTGAAGAGCATGATCTCATTATCTATGTAATCCGTGGAGGCTATCTGCGGCCGGTAGAACAGGTCAGGCTTTTCCTGCAGGGTAACGTTAGCGGTCGCCGACAACCGGAACGGCTGGCCGAACCGTCCGCGCTTGGTAGTGATGACCAGCACACCGTTGCCGGCGCGGGCTCCCCAGATGGAGGCAGCAGCGGCGTCCTTCAGTAGGGTCACGCTGGCCACATCGTTCGGGTTGATGGCATCGAGGTCCCCCTCATACGGGAAATTATCCAGGATGATCAGCGGGCGGCTGTCGCTGTTTCCGAGCGAACTGAGCCCCCGCACCAATAGCCTATCGGTGGCTCCGCGCTTGTCAAACAGCATTCCGGGGACCAAGCCATCCAGCCGGGAGATGACATCCGTGGAGATCTGCCGGTTGAACAGTTTTTCGTCCACCCGCTCGAAAGAGCCCGTCATCCGTTCAGCGGGCAGGGTCTGGTAGCCCGTAGAGATTTCGACTTCCTCCAGCATTACTGTATCTCTCCGAAGGCTGTCCGCTTCGGATTGCGCCAGGGCATGCAGCGTAACGGTAGAAAAAAGTATTATGTGCAGCAGGCGTAGGGATAGTTTTTTATTCACCGTTTCCCTCCTTTCGCACATAGCCATACTTGGTTAGTTGGAGGGGTATGTCATCGATGTCCGCAACTTCATCCGTACTTAGTATAAACACGTCCACGGCGCGTTGTTCGCTGTGCAGTTCAAATCCCTGAGCTTGCAGCAGCTTGCTGATGCTTTCCACACTGCCCAGATCCGTTGCCTCATCAAGAAACAGCTTTCCCTTGAATCCAGTTTCGTCAACCACCAGGGGTATTGCCTTGTCGTATTGTTCATTCAGTTTCCAGATGAACGACCTAAGCGAGAAAAACTTCCCTTCAGTGGTCGGATTAAAGGATTGCTGTTTAGCCGGGTCGCCGTACCGAAGGATCAAGCAAGGCATCACTTGCCTTTTTATCTGGCCTTTGAATCCCGAGAGGGTGTTCAGATCAGACAGCATACGGGCCTTTACGTCCGCATCCGTAGCATCAATCGGCGAAGTGGCCTCATAACAGTAACTATATTCGCGGTATCTGTATGCTGGATTCCGACGAAAATCACTTTCCAGCTTCCCGGCCGAATCGATCAATAAGACGCGTCTGTTGGGTTTCGTCGGCGCCCCGCTTTCAAGCGCGTTACTATACAGCATCAGCAGCGGCAGGTTTATGTAATAATCACGGCGCACACGGTTTACCGAATCAATGGAACGGCCTGAAGGAAAGGTAAAGCCTTCCATATAGCCGGAAAGCATGGAATAGTAAAACGGCTTGTTCAGGCGATTGGCCGCATAGCGGGGCGACCGCTCCAACAAAGGCGTCTCCGGTGCAGGCTGCAAAGGCGGTATATAGCCGTCCTCGCCCTGCACAAGCTGGCTGATCAGCTTTCTGTTCATCAGCGGAGGTATGGTGAGTCCTTTGAACATACCGTCCACACCGATAATAGCAAAATAAGGAATAGATCTATCCGGGTTCGGGAACAGCAGCTTCAGCACATCATCCGCAATCACGGACCGGAATGATTGGCGTAAAGCCACCATGCCGCTATCCGCAGTCCGGCCCAGGAAAGCAGAGACCGTTTTGGCATCTTCATAGGTGACCGGCAGTACCACCATGTCTTGATGGTACTCGGTTTGCAGCTCATGCATGCGCGGCATGTTCGCAATGCAGCTTTTGCACCAGGTGGCCCAGAAATCCAGTATGATCAGTTTGCCTTTATAATCATTAAGGGTAATGGCTTCCGTGCCTTCCGCATGGTTCACCACCTGTAAAGGCAGGTGCCACAGGTATTCGGGCATGCTCTCCCCTATCTCCAGCGGTTTTATGCTGTCCAAAAATCCCGGCGCAGGCCCCGAGGGCTCGGGGCGCTGCACGCGGGCGTCTGCACACATGAAAGTTGTTAAAAAGGTTGTTATAAATAGTGCTTCTAAAAGGGCATACCAATCCCATAAGCGTAATTTTTGCTTCATTTAGTGTTTGATATTAGGTGTAAGAAAATCGTAGAAAAAGAAACCTCTCCTCTTATCCTAAAATCAAACGGGATTCTTGACTATTGCTTTGTAAAGGTTTGTGGTTGAAATTTCCCAAACGCTGGACACCACACGGACTGCTGGTTCACGTTGAGCGCCGCGGCTGATCGGCTGATGTAGGTTTTTTAATGGTTTCATCTTGTCATTGTCCGTTTACAACGACAAGCCTTTTTGGCGGGGCCTCAGTTAATAAGGTTGGATCCACTCGCCATTTTGTGCCCTGGCTGTGACGAAGCCACCGCCGTAGCGGCCTAACCACAAAACGCGCAAGCGGGCCCTGTGGTTCACTGAATCGTCACATTGGGCACGAGACTTGTCAAGCGCTGCTTCACGTCAGGAGAAGCGCAAATTACTAAATCAAGTAAATTTTCTCTTACTATTCATTTTTTAAGTAACATTGTCTATCAATGTTCAGGACAAATATATTGAGCTACGTTTTGGAATTACTACTTTTCTTAGTAGTTTTACCACTATAAATTTGAGTGTAACATAACCGGATCATCCACCATGACAGAGTCAAACGAAGAAAACCAATTTACTGTACTTGAGAATAAAACCATCGGCCGTAACCTTGCCCGTTTCCGGAAATTCAGGGAAAAGAAAGCTCTGGAGGTGGCGGAACACCTTGGCCTATCCGAAGCAGCCTATACCAAATACGAACGCGGGGAAAGCAAGATCACTATTGAGATTATCCAAGGCGTTGCGGAGTTTCTGAAGGTCGATCCATTGCAGCTTGTTGCGGCTAATTCCGGACATGTGGTTGAAAACAACACCATGACCAATTCACCGTTCGCCCTTGACGGCACTGTGACGACCATCAATGAAGAGCAGACCGCACTCATCACCAAACTGGTTGAGAACGTGATTGCGATGAATGAGAAGATCATGAAGTTGTTGGAGCGGGAGGAATCATAAAACCCCCATTTCCTTTGCTTTTTTAACCAGTGAGGTTGCATTATGGCAACCCATTTTGCGGAAGATGTTTTTCCGGTGCACGCGGCAGGTATTGGGTGTGATGCCCAGTGCGGCAGCAATCTCCACACTGGAATACCCATTGACAATGTAACGAAGGACGTCCAGCTCCCTGGAGGTCAACGGATGGGTGTTTTTTGTGGCCCGTTTCCTTTCCTTTAATTGAATCTGGTAGAAATCCGGGCGTCCGTTGATGCCCAGAACCGTCACCGTCCGGTTGTTTACAGGGGTGATGTCATCTATGTCCGTATGGACATTGAGGCTTTTCACAACGCGGAAGGCGCTGTCCACCACTACCGGGACGGACTGGTGATGGAAAAGGTGATACGTACCGTCGGCGATACGCATGCGGAAACAATAACAGCACTTCAGGGACTGCATATGCTGCAGGCCGGCTTTCAGAATATAACGGTGCGCAACCTCCTCGGCCCGCAGTACGAAACTGATGTCATCTGGATGCACCAGATCTATCACTTGCTGCAGGGTCTGCGGATAATCCTTTAAACCATGTACCTTCAATATATTGGGGTGCTGGCTGTGCAGCCGCTGGTCCAGAACATCAAACACGTAGTAGTAGTACTCACCCAGTAACAGAAAATCAGCGATCAGATCTTCTATGTCGAAGTGCTCCTCTATGCCCTGCTCTGGAGAGAAAATCTCTGATATTTTTTCCCATGCCGGCCATAAAGTATTTCGCTTGTTTACCATTTGAGAATCCGGTTTAGTGATCGCATGACCCGGGTGACATAGGCAGGTCAATTAATTCATGACAAAGTTAGGCTTCGCAACAACGCAAATAAATAACCCAAAAGGGTTATTTATATCTTCTATATTTGGAAAAAACCGGATAAGCTGCTATCTTGCGGGAGCCAATGAGAAGCATTATCCTGTTCCTGACCAGCCGAACACGCTTCCTACCGTTGGAAATACGAGCCATGTAGCCGACCGATGGAAAAGACGAAACATAAACACTTACTTGCAGATATTTGGGAACGTTATCCGGATGCCTTGGCGACCGATCACTCGCCAAAAGAGTCTCATCCCGTAACCCAACATCTGACTGACCTGTTGGTACTGGGTCCGTTTTACTTCTTTGTAGTCAATGTCGCTGACTATTCCGTACAACAGGCGTCAGAAAACATCCTCTCCATCCATGGCCTAAAAAACTACCCCGAAACGCTGCAACAGATTATTGACCTCGTTCACCCTGATGACCTGGATTTCATTTGGCAGGCGGAGGAAGCTGCACTGGCTAAAATGGCGGAGATCGGCTTCGAACACCTCTTGCAGCTCAAGACCTCCTATTCTTTCCGGATGCGGATGGCGGATGGTTCTTATCATTTATTCCACCACCAAGCCGTCCATCTCTCCAAAGATAGCTCCGGCCGGCTGACCTCGGCGTTAAATATCCATACGGATATCCAGCATCTCACACCGTTCAACAACAGAACCATACTCGTGTGCGGAGTGGGCGGGCGTAATGACTACCACCGCATAGACTTATCCGGGCAAGGCGCCACCCATGCCGTCCCCAAGTTTTCAAAGCGGGAAACGGAGGTGTTGACCTTACTCGCAAAAGGGCTTTCCAGCAAACAGATCGCCGACAGCCTGTTTATCTCTAAAGAAACCGTGCGCATGCACAGAAAAAGCCTCATGAAAAAGGCAGAGGCACACAACAGCAACACCCTTATCAAGAAATGTATAGAATGGGGAGTGCTATAAAAAACGGCTCCCGGCTGGCGCCGGGAGCTCTACATCTACTTATTAAACCAGGTTACCGCCACACACAGGCGTAGGCTGGAGCCTAACTGATTTACCGCCCAAAATTAGCATTGCATTCTCTTACTAGTGCAATTATATTGCAAAATACCCCTTTTGTGGTATTTCTTATCCTTCATTTCGCCGATTATCTTTGCAATAGTTAATTTCGCCACGGAATTAACCTGGATTTAGCTTAAACCACGCATCAAAATCCTTTAATCGCCTATGAAGGCCAAGATTTATGACGCACTTAAACAACCGCGCCCTGATTACACCGCAACTTCAGTTAGATTGGAACTATCATTCCAATAAACTGGAACGCAATTCACTCACCTTCACCGAAATTGAAAAGCTTCTTTTAGAGGGCCTTACAGCCCCTGAGAAACCGCTTAAAGATCATCTTGAGATCACGGGACACAATGAGGCCATCAATTGGATAGCAGATCTCTCCGCCAGGAATTACCCGATTACCGAAAGCTTTATCCGCGAACTGCATAACCTGATGCTGAAATCACCTTGCGAAGTAAAAACGATCACGTTTGACGGGCAGCTGGCCAGTCGCTGGATCCCCATGCACCCTTACAGAACCTCACATCATGACGCCCGGCTTGCCGAACCGAATAACATTGCCGCTGAAATGCATGAACTTATAAGATGGTATCTCATGATGAGAAAAGAGGAGGATGCGGATCCCGTAAGGATAGCCGCCGTGTTTCACTACCGCTTTATGAAGATATCCCCGTTTACCGACGGCAATGGCCGCACGGCGCGCATGTTAATGAACTTCATCCTGCTTTCATCCGGCTTTGCTCCATGCATCATCCCTGTGGACGAACGCCAGCATTACCTGTCCCTGCTTTATGAAACGGATGAAGGTGACGCCGAACCGTTTGCCCGCTATATCGCGTCTAAAATCTGACCATTGTTACGGATTCCCGTAAGGTGACACCTAAAAAGTTTGATTTCTTTGGCGATTGAATGAATACGGTACGCTACCAGACAAATACCCCCTTTTATGTTATTTACCCTTCCAGAGGGATCTACTACCTTTGCGCCGCAGCTCCTAAACTACAAATGAAAAAAATATTAATCTTTGCCTCCTTAGCATCTATTCTGATGTTATTAGTCCTTGAAATCTTCTTGAGGAAGTACTACGGATTCTGTGACAGTCTACTCATGAGAGAAGACCCGGATTATGAGTATATTGCCTATCCGGATCAGACGCGGTTCAGGTTCCGGAACCATATCAGCTATAATACCTTCTCCATGCGCAGCCCGGAAGTCGATTCATCGGCGACAGTCATTCTGGGATTCGGTGATTCGGTTATAAATGGTGGGGTTCATACTGATCAAAATTCCCTGGCCACAACCATATTATCAGATACACTGACTAAAATGGCCGGAAAGAAAGTGCAGTTTCTAAACATTTCCGCAGGAAGCTGGGGACCCGACAATTGCTTTGCCTATTTAAAAAAGCATGGGAATTTCGGTGCGTCGAGCATTTACCTTTTTGTCAGTTCTCATGATGCTTATGATAACATGAGTTTCGAGAAAATTGTGGATAAGAGCCCAAGTTTTCCCAGCAAGCAATACAGGTTCGCGGTCCTTGAGCTGTTTGACCGATACCTCGTTCCCAGGACTCAAAAGTTTTTTGTTAAAAATCAGCACGTAATAGTGAAAAAAGAACTGGGAATAAACAAAAAGAAGCCTTCAAGCACGTTCAATACAGGATTCGGCGCCTTCCTCGCGTACTGTAATCAAAACAACATCCCTTTCACCATATACCTGCACGCGGACAAGAGCGAACTTGAACACGGTTTCTATAATGAACAAGGAAAAGAGATTATCCAGTTTGCAGAGGATAATGGGATCAAAATAGTCTGCGATCTGAATCTCGGCTTGAGCGCGGATGAATTCCGGGACGGAATCCATATCAACGCCAAAGGCCAGCGGAAGATCGCCGAACGTTTATTAGCTGTTATGTAAGTTGTCGGCAAATACCCCCTTTTATGTTATTTACCCTTCGGGACCGCCGCGCTATCTTTGCGACGTAACATTTTTATCTGTGAGCTTAAAAAATTTCAAAAATTCTGCTTCAATATTCATTTTCTTTAATGTTTGAATGCCAATGAATAAAGTTTTACGCAAAAATCAGCCTTTGGAGAGAAAAATTAACTTTAATTTAACTTAAAGCATCACCGAAATCAGGCCATTCTATGGAATTCACTACTCGTCTCGTGCGATTCATCTGCTAATTTGATATTCTCATTCTCAAAACAACAGTCATATGAAAAAACAGTTAATCTGTCTGGCAATGGGCTTAATAAGCCTGCTGACCGCCAATGGACAATGGAAAAATCCCGTTCCGGAGAATCCGCTTGCACAATCCATAGGCCTGCTGGTGGGCACCACGGGCATAGGGTTGGAATATTACCGTCCCCTTGGTAATCAACTGGGTGTTCAGGCGGGCTTCAGTTTAATGCCGTTTACAACCCACATCATGGGGCAGTACGGCCAGTACGACACGCGTAACCGCGTAGAAACGCAGATGCACAACGCCCATATCCTGCTGGCATGGGAACCGTTCCACTATACGGGAGGGGTTTTGCGTCATTTTACCATTAATGCCGGGGCAGCCTATTTCTTCCGGTTAATGGGAACAGTACGAACAACACTGGATGAGCCCTACTACTACGGTGACATTCTGGTCAGCTCTGAGTTGCTCGGTTCTGCCAGAACAAGGGTAAGCTGGGGCAGCAGGGTGATGCCGCATTTCGGGTTTGCGCTGACCAATGTACGGATAGATGAACGGTTCGGATTTAATGTGGGCATTGGAGGTTACTACCTGCCTTCGCCGGAGGTGCGGATGACGGGCACAAACCTGCTTAGCGACAATGAACACAACGGACCGATCATTGAGCGGAACCTCCGCGACTATCGTCTGCTGCCCCAGCTGCAGCTTGGCGTCAACTATAAACTGCAGATTGATTAACAACTTTTCAACTCATTCCCATGAAAAATTTCAATTTCTACGCACTTATTTGCCTAAGCCTTCTTGCAGGCGTGCAGAGCTGCGAAAGTCCCCTCAAGGACGTTAACATCATGGTCAGCTCGGACATCCTGAAATATACGACCGTGCTGCAGGTGTATGATACGCAGGGCGACCTGATTTCTGATGTAAACGTATCTGTCAGAGGGCAGGACGCTGAGTACATTTATAACCTGGACGGCCGCAAGCAATTTAACCTGAGAGATGGCCTGCTGGGTTTTGGTGTTCATCCGGAACATCAGCCTACCCCTGGTAAACCCATCAAATTCCTGGTGGAACTGAGCGGGCCTAACTATCTTACGCAGGTGATTCCGGTCACTATTGTGGACGAGCAGTTCTCAAGCGTGTATGCGGTTACGGTATTGGACCTGTCCAATCCACCGGCGGGTGTAACGGCATACCGTCCTACGGTGTCCCTGGTAAATAATGCTATCGGGGAAACAATAACGCTCATGTCTCCACTGAACAATGGGGCTGAGCAACGCGTACGCATCACCCTGCCGGCCGGCACGCAGTTTCTGGATGAAAACGGTAATGTGCTGAGGGGCTCACAGCTGACGGCGCTGATTGTTAACGTGGACACGGATAAGGAAGACGCACTGAAGATCTTTCCCGGCAGCAGTTTAGCGACGGAGAACATCTATCAGGCGGGCGCTACCTCCCCTGTTTCGGGCGTGTTTAATCCGGGTGCGCTGACAAACATCCAGTTTTTTCTCGACGGGACACCTGTCAAGCGGTTCAGCCAGCCGATAGAGATAGGCCAGCAGCTGCAAGCGGGCTTCCGCGAAGTAGGCGACGCTGTTTCCGTGTACAGCCATGCTATCGCTGAGGCACGCTGGCAGCATGAACACGAGGTCCTTGCAACTGAAACTGACGGCATCATGGAATCGGTCTTCCAAACCGATCACCTTACTTGGTTCCTCAGCGGAGACTTCATGCGAGCCTGTGATGAGCCGGCAACGGTCCAGCTGCAAGCCTCTTGGTTTGATGCCGGCGTTAGCTATCCATTGACCGTCGAAGCGATCATCGGCAATAAAGTAGCAATGAGTTTCACTGTTACCGTCAATGCAGAAAACAGCACGGCACGGCTCAGCCGTCTGCCTAGCCAAGGAGTCACCTTGCGGATAAAGGATGAACGCGAAGCCATCCTGGGAGAAGCGGCGCTCACTTCCTGCGGGGGAACCACGTCCATCACCTTGCTCGATCCGGCTACCGTGGCTGATCCGACGGTCACCCTGCAGCTGTACGTGCGCTGTCCGGGCCAGAGCGATGTGATCTCCGTATTGCCAACCTTCTATCTGTATTACCGTGAACACGGCAGCGGCGATGACTTCAAGTTCCTCGGCGTGGTCACCAACGGTTTCCTGTCCACTAAACTGCTGACCGTGGATACCGTGCCTTATGACTTCAAAGCCATCTGGGGCAATGAAATCAAAATCGTGGGCAACCATACGGTACAGGAAGACAACAGCGGAACAGTAGGCATAGAGCCGGGAGATATCATCGGAACCAAGGCCGGAGCCACCAACCTGGCTATACTGACCGAAAAATGTAACGAGTTGAATAATTAATATATTCTAACCAAGGGTATTCCGGCCAAAATCGGAATACCCTTCTTATTTTTTTAACCCGAACCAGCCAAAAGAGCAACCTAATTTTACAATTTATTAATGAAAACCTAGCAATCACAACAAATAAATAAATAAATTGTTAAATTTTTAGTTCAATATCAATAAAAAAGCCGTTCTGTTAAAAATATATTTGTGCAAAGAAGACAAAGGCCATATATTTGTATTCAGAAACTGCCGAATGTCTTGTGTACAGGACGACCCCCAATGGGTGATATTGGAAAGATCAGGTTTGAATATGTTTTGATTCAATAGCTTAACACAAAATTCAACACGAGTTAACGGTCTTCAAATTGTTTGGTATGTTTTTTGAAATGTCTGCAACTGAATTTATCAATTGGTTCGATTTTCGCAGCCAACGAACGATAAAATCAAGGATTTTCAATCAGCTACCGCGTTGAAAATAAAATTAAGTTCTTTAAACACCATCTATCATCAAAGAAATGCAAACACGTTATAGTTATTTACTGAAGTTTGTATTGACCTTCTCCGACCTGGTGTTACTAAATGGGGCGTTTGTTGTAGCATGTGGGGTAACAGATTATTTCCAATTCCTGGACGAACCGCTGATTTATCGGTATTATATGCCGATTGCAAATCTGATGTGGTTGCTATCAGCCGGCGTGTTCGGGCTGTACCGCCAGGCAACCATGAGTGACCTGGAACAGATTTATCGCGGCACCTACCGCAGTGCACTCCTCCACGTCGCGCTCTTCTCCCTGTATGTCTATCTGGCCAACATTGATGCGGTTCATACGATGTTGTTCCTGTCGGTTTTCCACGGCACTTTTGCGGTATCGCTGGTATTCAGCCGACTTGTGGGCACGTATATTCAACGCCTGCTCATCCGCCATTTCCGCATCCGGAAAACGGTGGCCATCATCGGCAGAAATGAAGGCGGAAGACGCTTAGCGCGTTATTTCCGCGCCCATGAGGAAGAATTTGCGTTTGAAGGCTATCTTTCTGAAAGCGACAATTCCCTGATCAACAACAGGGGCGAGGTAACCAACACTGCGCATAATCAGTTCCAGCGCGCGGTAGAACGCGGCATACAGGAAGTATATGTTTCCGTTCCCCCGCATCAGATTGCGCAGGCATCGGCACTGCTGGAAGCGGCTGAACAGTACTGCCTGCGCGTGAAAGTGGTGCCGGACCTTACCCGGCGGGACAGTCTCCCCTATCAAGTCAGCGTACTTGGACCCGTACCGGTGGTCAGCATACGGCATGAACCGGCTTATGATATAGAAGGGCGCTTCAAAAAGCGCTTGTTTGACATCGTGTTCAGTCTCACCGTCATCGTTTTTATATTGAGCTGGCTATACCCCATCATTGCCCTGCTTATCAAACTGGAAAGCCCCGGACCGGTGCTGTTCAAACAGCTGCGCAGCGGACGCGATAACAAACCGTTCCTCTGCTATAAGTTCAGGAGCATGCGCGTCAATAAGGACAGCGACAAGAAACAAGCTACGAAAGATGACGACCGCATTACCCGTATAGGCCGTTTCCTGCGCAAGAAGAGCCTGGATGAGCTACCTCAGTTCTTCAATGTGCTCCAGGGGCACATGAGCGTGGTTGGACCGCGCCCGCATATGCTGAAACATACCGAGCAATACAGCGCTATGATTGATCATTATATGGCCAGGCAATTCCTCAAACCCGGTATTACAGGCTGGGCTCAGGTAAACGGCTACCGGGGTGAGACAACTGAACCCCGTATGATGGAGCGCCGCGTGGCCCACGATCTTTGGTACCTGGAAAACTGGACAACGATGCTAGACGTACGCATCGTGTTCCTGACCGTCATTAACATATTTACCGGTGAGGAAAACGCCTATTAAGGACGGAACTCCTCTTATAGAAGAACGACACTGAAGGTTTCAATCACCCAATATTCGGGATGTTTACATTTTTGAACAAAGCAAAGAATCACACCAGTTTAGCGTGGTTGGGTGTAGATATCCACTCTCATCTATTGCCCGGCCTTGACGACGGCAGCCCGGACGTGGAAACGTCGCTGTCCTACATTGACCGGCTGGAGGCGCTTGGACTGTGTAGCTTTTTTGCTACACCCCATGTACACACTGAGCTTTACCCCAACACCACTGAAACAATACGGCCTGCCCTGGACCTGCTGCTGGGGCGGCTGCCGGAAACCATCCGCTTGGATGCAGCAGCGGAATATATGGTTGACGAAAGCTTTGGCGGACGTTTTACCGATGGCAATAAACTCCTCACATTGCCCAGCGATCTTGTACTGATCGAGATGTCCTATATAGCGGAAAGTGCCAACATTGAACAGACCATTTTCCAGCTACAGGTGCAGGGATACAAGCCGGTCCTGGCCCACCCGGAACGCTATATGTTTTATCACCAACGCCTGGAACGCTATAAACAACTGAAAGATCTCGGTTGCCTTTTCCAGATGAATATACTCTCTCCCACCGGTTACTACTCCCCCCAGGTAAAAAAGGCCGCCCAATACCTGCTAAAGAAAGGCATGATTGATTTTGTGGGCACCGACCTACATCACCAGAAACATTTAGCCGCCATTGAAAAATATGTTTTGAGCGGAGACGCCCACGGGGCGTTTAAGAAGAACCCGATAAAGAATAGCAGTTTACAAGCATGACAAGAAGAACGAGAATGAGCAGAAGACCTTTACCTATTTTTATACTTTTATTGATTGTGTTTTGTTTGGGATCTTGTGTGTCTACGAAGAAAACCGCTTATTTTACGGACATTCCAGCGGAAAACTCGAATATCAAGCTTCCTGAATACAAGGAGCCTGTTATATTGGTAGACGATATTCTGCACATCACAATTCAGACAATTGACGGAGGTACCACTACCGCCATTAATCAATTGTCTCGCGGTATAGCGGATGTAGGTAATCCGGCGACTCCGTCTTCCGTGAACAATTCCACACCTAACGGTTACCTAGTCGATAAACAAGGCCAAATATCGATGCCCATGTTAGGGACTCTCAAAGTGGCAGGGCTAACGACTACAGAAGTGCGAACACTTGTTAGTAGAGAGGCCGCTAAATACTTTAAAAATCCTACCGTACAAGTGCGGTTCGCCAATTTCAAGGTCACGGTTATCGGCGAAGTCGCTCAACCAGCTACTTATACAGTAGCTAGTGAAAAAATAAACTTAATGGACGCGTTAGGTATGGCTGGTGACTTGACGATCTTTGGAAAGCGCGAAAATGTATTGCTGATTCGGGATAATAACGGGGAAAAAGAGTTTGTTCGGTTCAATTTAAACTCATACGACACTTTTAAATCCCCTTACTTTTACTTGAAACAAGGCGATGTGATCTATGTGGAGCCTGGCAAAGGTAAGGTGGCTTCCACCAACGCAGCACGTACCCAGACCATCGCTATTTTGGCCAGTGTTGCGTCCATTGTTACCGTGGTCTTAACGCGTTTATTTTAAGAATCGCACCTAATATTTAAGAATCCTATTTGTATTGTATGAAAGATTGGCAAGAAGCGGATTTTGACCTAGCGTCCGGGGAAGACAACAAACGTATCGTTGAATTCTTGGGCAAGCTGCGCGCAAACTGGCATTGGTTCCTCATCTGCGCGCTGATTGGTTTGGGCGCGGCTTTTATCCACCTTCGATATAGCACCCCCGTGTATAAGATCAATGCGAAAGTGTTGGTCACAGATGAGCGAAAAGGAAGTGCCGGTGCCGGTCAAGGAGTTTTCATGGGGGATCTGAGCACACTATTCGGTGGAGTGAACTCAGTTGACAACGAAGCAGAGATTTTAAAGACTCGCTTCTTAATGGAACAAGTAGTTGAAAAACTCAACGCACAAGTAAAGTATTTTACTGCGGGCAGTATCCGCGACGTCGAAATTGACGATTCACCCTTCTATATCACCTTACTTAACACCGACTCGCTCAGAGGGGCCACCTACCAGCTCATTCCCAGCGACTCCCTAAGCTTTCTGGTTTCTGCGGAAGGCTTCGAAACAAAGGTTGCCTTCGATGAGCCCGTCACTTTACCGGAAATAGGGACTATCGTCTTTACGAGAAACGAGGGGTTTCCTTTGGACGATCGAATATATAAGTTTGAGGTCGTTCCATTGAGTGCGCGTGTCGCTGAATATATGGACCGTCTGTCGGTTGCCGTAACAAATAAGCAGGTCTCCATCATTGATCTAGCTTTCGATTATCCCATCAAGGCAATGGGCGAAAACATTTTGCGCACTGTAATCGAAACTTACACGGAAAACAACCTGAAAGACAAAAACACCATTGCAGACAGCACCATCTCCTTTATCGACAACAGGCTCCTTCTAGTAAGCAGGGAACTCGACGAGGTAGAAGACAACATTCAGACGTTTCGTCAAGACCAAAAAGTTGCCGATATTACAGTACAAGCCCAGCTGCTCCTGGAAAACTCTTCTCAAACCCTCAACGAACTAGCTAAGGTAGAAACTCAGCTGAACGTCTTAAATAACCTGCGCAATTATTTGGAAGACGAGGCAAACCAGCGCGTACTGCCCAGTGCTGTTCTTCCAGAAGATGTTGTCTTCACTGCACTAGTAGACCGCTACAACATGCTACTATTAGACCGTGATCGTCAGCTGTTGAGCGCCACACCGGACAATCCAACCGTTCAGAACCTTGACCAGCAATTGCGTAACCTTCGTGATGACATGCTCAACAACCTCAGGAACACCGAACGGCGACTAGAGATTACTAGGCGCGAAATCCGCCGCAAAACAGGCCAGCTAGAATCTCAAGTAAGGGATGTACCCGCTACGCAACGCCGATTCCTCGATATGGCACGCCAGCAGCAAATCAAACAAGAGTTGTATATCTATTTGCTACAAAAACGCGAAGAAACAGCCATAAGCAAAACTGCAAACATCCCTAGCAGCCGTGTTATTGACCCACCAAAGGCTGCGGCTTTACCTTTCAGCCCCAGGCGTTCTATCACACTGCTAGCTGGACTGCTTGCCGGACTATTTATTCCTCTAGGCAGCATATATATTAAAAACCTTCTGAATACACGTATCCGTAGCAAAGAGGACATTGCCCGCTATACAGAGGTGTCAATCGTTGGTGAGATTAGCCACAACACGAAGACAGGAACGCTGGTCGTCAGTCAAGATTCCCGTTCAGCCATCGCTGAGCAGTTCCGTACATTACGCACGAATCTTTCATTTTACCTATCACAGCCCGACCAAAAAACAATTTTACTCACATCCAGCATGAGCGGGGAAGGGAAATCCTTTGTGGCCTTGAACATGGCTATGATTTTCGCTATTTCAGGTAAACGTGTAGCATTGATGGAAATGGACCTCCGAAAACCTAACATATCGGTAAAGCTCGACGCTCCAAATGAGATCGGATTTACAAATTTCGTTATCGACGATCAACTTACACCAACGAGAATCGTGACCAAGTCTGGAGTACACGAGAACCTGTTTCTGATCGGGTCAGGTCCCATCCCCCCAAACCCGGCTGAAACGATTCTTAGCTCACGTCTCGACGAACTGATGGATTATCTGAAGGAACGATTCGATTACGTTATTATTGATGCACCTCCGGTTGGATTGGTTACCGATGCTCAGTTGTTAGCTAAATATGCAGACTTGTCCTTATATCTAGTTAGACAGGGCTACACATATAAGAATCAGCTTCAAATCGTAGATGATCTCTATCGAAACAAAAAAATCAAACAATTGGCTATTCTGGTAAACGACATAGATCCTAAGAGCAATTACGGATATGGAGGCTACGGATATGGATATGGATATGGATACTATGAAGACAGTAAAGCTGATAAACCCTGGTGGAAATTTTGGGCAAAAAGTTAGCAATCATAAAGAGAAACAATGGAAACAAACAGTAAAATATACGTAGCCGGTCATCGAGGCATGGTGGGCGGTGCGATTACCCGTTACCTGAAAGGAAATGGATATTCCAATCTGGTCTTGCGTACTTCCGCAGAACTTGACCTGCGCAATCAGCAAGCCGTAAACGATTTTTTTGAGGCTGAACGGCCGGAATATGTGTTCCTTGCAGCGGCAAAAGTGGGTGGGATCATGGCCAATAACACCTACCGTGCGGATTTCATCTATGACAATCTGATCATGGAGGCAAATATCATCCATGCGGCGCATAAGTATGGGGTGAGAAAACTGCTCTTTCTGGGAAGCAGCTGCATTTACCCCAAGATGGCGCCTCAGCCCCTCAAAGAGGATTATCTGTTAACGGGGCCGCTGGAATCGACAAATGAGCCGTATGCCATTGCAAAGATTGCTGGGATAAAGCTATGCGAGGCTTATCGGGACCAATACGGAAGTAACTTCATCAGTGTAATGCCTACCAATCTCTACGGCATCGGAGATAACTACCACCCGGAAAATTCGCACGTATTGCCTGCACTGATCCGCCGTTTCCATGAAGCCAAGGAGGCGGGCAAGCCGAACGTAAGTATTTGGGGCAGCGGCACGCCTAAACGCGAATTTCTTTATGCCGATGATCTGGCGGAAGCCTGTGTATTCCTGATGAAAAACTATAGCGAGCGCGAATTGATCAATGTGGGGACAGGTGAAGACTTGACCATCAGAGAGCTCGCCGAGTTGGTCAAGGAAGTTGTGGGATATGAGGGCGAACTGCTGTTCGATACAAGTAAACCGGATGGTACACCAAGGAAACTCATGGATGTCAGCAAGCTTCACAGCTTTGGATGGAAGCATAAGACCGGGCTTAAGGAAGGGATCACCAAAGCATACCAGGACTTCCTGCAGAACTCATACGCAGAACGATAAAGGATAATCATTAAACACCAACAATTAAAGTAAGACTATGAAAACCGCACTCGTTACCGGAATCAATGGCCAAGATGGTGCATACCTGGCTGAATTACTCCTTGAAAAAGGGTATATGGTTCATGGCGTAAAGCGCCGCTCCTCTTTGATTAACACCGACCGGATTGATCACTTATATCAGGACCCGCATGATGAAAACGTTCGGTTCAAGCTGCATTACGGGGACATGACGGATAGCACGAACCTGATCCGGATCATTCAGGAAACGCAGCCGGATGAAATCTACAATCTTGCGGCAATGAGCCATGTAAAGGTCAGTTTCGACACACCGGAGTATACAGCAAATGCTGACGGCATCGGTACCTTGCGGATACTGGAAGCTATTCGTATACTGGGTCTGGAAAAGAAGACGCGCATCTATCAGGCATCGACTTCTGAACTGTACGGGCTTGTGCAGGCTGTCCCGCAAAGCGAAACAACTCCTTTTTACCCGCGCAGCCCTTACGCGGTGGCTAAGCTGTATGCCTACTGGATTACCGTAAACTATAGGGAAGCGTACAATATGTATGCCTGCAATGGGATTCTTTTCAACCATGAAAGCCCGCTGCGGGGCGAAACCTTCGTAACTCGTAAAATCACCCGGGCAGTCGCCGCTATTGCACTCGGTTTGCAAAAGAAGATGTTCCTGGGCAATCTGGACGCCCGCCGGGACTGGGGCCATGCAAAAGATTATGTGCGTGCCATGTGGCTGATCCTCCAGCAAGAAAAGCCGGAAGATTATGTGATCGCAACCGGTATCACTACTCCGGTAAGGGATTTTGTGAGGATGGCGTTTGCTGAAGTGGGCGCTGAAGTGGAATTTACCGGCAGCGGCGTGGACGAAAAAGGGATTATCAAATCCGTTTCAAACCCTGAGTTTTCTTTGACGGTCGGTCAAGAGGTGGTGGCCGTGGATCCTGCCTATTTCCGCCCGACGGAAGTGGAGCTGCTGATCGGTGATCCGACAAAATCGAAAACCAAACTTGGCTGGGAACCGGAATATGATCTGCCCGCACTGTGCAAGGAAATGGTGGCTTCGGATTTGGAGATCTTCCGTAAGGATAACAAAACGCAATGGGAGCATCTGGCGGGGTGAAAATCAATGGTGGACAATATGTCTTTTATGTGTGAGGAATGAGTAGTTCGAAAAAAAAGATCGTTCATGGCTTTTTTTGGACAGGGATACAGCTAGTGGTAAATCAAGGCTTTGCTTTTCTTATACGGATAGTATTAGCTAAGATTTTATTCCCGGAAGAATTCGGCGTGGTAGGGATGGCAACTGTCTTTACCGGTTTTGTTCAAGTATTGAATGATTTGGGTGTGGCGTCAGCATTAGTACAGCGGAAACGAGAAAACTTAAAAGAAAGCCATTATCACACAGCTTTCTGGAGTGGCGTTGTATGGTCGGTTGCCCTGTACGCGATTATGGCGATTATTATTGCTCCAATTGCGGCCAACTTTTATGACCAGCCCATTTTGCGTCTGCTTATTCCTGTACTAAGTATAGGCATATTATCAAGTCCAATAAATCTTGTCCACAAGGCGCAATTGACTAAGATACTCGATTTCAAGAAAATAGCCATAATAGACAATATTTCCAATGTTTCCGCCGGCATAGTGGCACTTGGACTTGCCTATTGGGGCGCCGGCGTTTGGTCTCTAGCCTTTAACTCGGTAGCATCGATATTGATTGCAATGCCCCTCTATTTTAGAGCAACGGGTTGGATCCCTAGGTTTATATGGGATAAAGTCGCTTTTTCTGACATTTTTGGTTTTGGCATTTACACAACGGGCACCAACATCACTAATTACTGGATGCAAAATCTGGATTACATGCTGATCGGGAAATTCGTGGGAGCGTATTCGCTGGGTCTTTACAGCCTGGCATTCATATTGACTGATACATTCAGAATGCGATTAATGGCTGTTATTAACAATGTGATGTTTCCTATATTTAGCCAACGACAGGACCAACTGGACAACGTTATTAATCTATACAAGAAGACCATATTTTACAATTGTGCTATTTCATTTCCAATCATGATGTTTTTCATGGTACTGGGCGAGGATTTTGTGTCTTCTTTTTTCGGCGCAAAGTGGGGTGGTTTGGGCGAGCCGCTACAGATCCTTGCGGTTTCAGTCATGTTTCACATGATGACAAGCGGTAACAATGCCCTCATAAGAGCAATGGGAAAACCCAATATTGAATTCAAAATTCAGTTGTTTAAATCGATAATATATATACCGATGTTGGTCTACGCTATCATTTACCACGGTATTATCGGCGCAGCCTGGGTAGTTTTGATAAATAAAATACTCGCGGTATTCTTTGCTCAGTTTACAATAAACAGGGTATTAGGAAGAAATTTAAACAGTCTATTGGCCAAAGAATTGACCGCTCCTATTTTTTCCGTAATTGTCGCAGGCGTGCTAGCTTATTCAGCAAACTACTATGGTATACATATCGTCATTACAACGATTGTTCTCTTTTTGACATACATCATAATCATTGCATTGATGAGAAAAGACGTTTACGGCGAAGTTAAATCATTAATTCTGAAGTGATCGTATGAAGAAAAAACTAAAAGGAACGGTTCTACGGTTCCAGCAACGAATACCGGGTTTATGGGAGTATTCAGCCATTAAGCAGCTGAAATTCAAATTTGCTGCACTGAAGTTCGGTATACAGGAAAACCGGTTAAGCAAGACAAATCTTTTTAATCTTCGCCGAGACATCCATCGGCTGGAAAAGGGATTATCTTATCCCACCGCGAAACCTGTTTTCGCAACCGACTATATCGCTCAAACCGTTGAGAATTTTTGCTTAAGCCTGAGAAAAGGAAGTCTGGATGAAGACACTAAAAACTGGGCGTTTTCTGTGTTGAATCTCTATTTTAATATAGTAGATGCAACACAAAGTCCAGTAGTTTCCAATGCTAAGATCCAATTTCATGAAGCGGTGCGTGAACTATCACCTCCAGACAATATACCCTACCCTTCTTCTCTGCGTCCCAAATCCAGTATCACATATGAGGAATTACTGAATCTTTCAGTTCGAAGACGAAGCATCCGATACTTCCGCGATGAGCCGGCAAGTTTGGAGATCGTCAGAAAAGCTTACGAAATCGCCAAGTATGCTCCGAGCGCCTGTAATAGGCAGGCGTTTCAGTTTCTGTACTTCGATGAGCCTGAAACTGTTAAGAGGTTAGCCGCAATCCCCGGGGGAGTTGCTGGATACAACGTACCCTCAATTATTGTCGTCGTGGGCAGATATGATGGATATTTTGACATTCGAGACATCAATGCTCCCGTCATCGACTCGAGTTTAGCTATTATGAGTTTTTTGTATGCAGCTGAAACTTTGGGCTTAGGCACTGTGTGTATAAATTGGCCTAATCTAATCGATAGGGAACAGAAGATTCGAAAGGTAATCGACCTACACCCGTTTGAATTCGTCGTTATGATGATCGGAGTAGGTTATCCGTTGGACAATGGCAAAGTCCCCTTTTCTGGAAAACGCCCTAGTAATCAAGTAATATTAGGCAATGAGCGTATAAAAATCAGGTGATCATGAACATATTAATTACAGGCGCAAACTTCAATAATAAAGGCGCCCAACTAATGCTAGTCAGTCTGGTTGCGATTGTGCGGGAGAAACTGCCCTCCCATAGGGTGTGCGTGAGTCCATTGTTGGGCAACCGAACACAGCTCAAGAAAATGGGTGTTCACATTCTGGACTATCCGCTATATCATTTTGGCACCAAACATTATTTTAAACTAGCCTTAAAATACCCAACGTTAATCCGTAGGTACCTCAAATTTAAAAACGTTGATGTCTCCGGAGATATATCTTTAAATGCTATCGATGCTGTCTTTGATATTTCAGGATTTGCTTTCGGCGACAAGTGGGGCCCCACGCCTGTTGAGTATTTAGATTTATTTGTTGCGAAAATGAAACGGCAAAAAACAAAGGTCTTCTTGCTACCACAAGCTTTCGGACCATTTACGAGAGGCAACATCAGCAACCACATGGCGAATGTGATTGAGCAGGTCGATTTGTTGATAGCAAGAGACCAACAGTCATACGCTTACGTGACTGCACTTTACAATAAATCCCAAACAAAGATCATGCTGTACCCTGATATAACACTCTCGTATAAACAGCCGATCCCCATAACCGATGAGGTTTTCTCCGAACCTTTCGTAGCGATTGTACCTAATGAACGAATGCTTGACAAAGCTTCGGCAGCTTGGCAAAAGAGTTATTATCAAGTGATGACTAAAATAATACATACCGTTCTGGAAAACAGCGCCCTGAACGTAGGTATCCTCATCCATGCAGGCGGAACCAGCCATGATAAGGTGGTTGGGAAAACGATTCAAGATGCCATATCTCCTCAATATGCTGGTCGTGTATTTTATTATATGGAAGAAGACCCAAGCCGCCTCAAATCAATAATTGCAAAATCGACATTTTTAGTTGGTTCAAGATTCCATGCACTAGCCTCTGCGTTATCTTCAAATGTTCCCGCTATCGGAACATCCTGGTTGCATAAGTACGAAATGCTCTTCGAAGAGTATGGGATTAGTGGCTTTAGCTTTAAGGAACCTACGGATGATATTTACGAAAAAGTGAAGGCGCTAACTCAACAAGATACAAGGGATGAGCAAATAGCCATTTTACAGACAAACAACGCAAGCATTCATGAACAGCATGAACGCATGTGGCGTACAATTATGGATAAATTGTAGTCGAACATCATGCACGTAGGTATTATATCAAATTGCGACATTAACGCTTTCAGCTACTATTTGGACGAGGAAAGCAGAAGCCGAATCGTTTACCGAGACAGCATCGCACCTGCTGTAAATACACTGCTGTTAGCACTATTAAAAGCCGGTGTACGGGTAAGTATATTTACATTACATCCAGGGGTAGAAAACATGTACCTTAAAGGGGAACAGTTATCTGTTTATGTTTCAGGCGGTTATGATGCCTACCCCGGCAAATATCTATACGGTACTTGGATAAACGCAAACAGGCTCAGGGACTCGATTGCGCAAAACATCGAAGGTATCGATATTCTACATGCACATTGGACATACGAGTATGCTTGGGCAGCAGGCCATTTCACACGCAGGCTGCCGGTAGTTTGTACGGTCAGAGACTGGGCGCCACTCATTTGGAGAATGGTGTCGGCAAAAGACAAAATTACTTGGATCGCTAAATATTTCATGGATATGGCCGTTTTCAAAAATCCTAAGATTTCTTTTATAGCGAATTCGCCGTATACACAAGACAAAATAAGGAAACGTTGGTCTAAGAACTGCCCGATGATTCCCAATTCTATTAAAGAGTCTTTTCTGCGAACAGAACGAGTATATTATCCGAAAAAATTAACCGTGGTATCCATTTCTCAGTCAAATGACAAACGAAAGAACATAAAAAGCCTGCTACTAGCTTTCCAGCAAGTCCATGCAAAATACCCAGAAAGCCAGCTATTGCTGGTCGGTCAGCCGTTCCAAGAACGAGACGAAGTGATTCAGAAGTGGCGGCGCGAGGGGTTGCTTACGGGCGTGCAGTTATTGGGCGCAGTAAACCACGATAGCTTAATGGATGTATTGGACGAAGTTTCTGTGATGGTTCATCCGTCTCGCGAAGAAACGTTTGGAAATATCTTATTAGAAGCCATGGCTAGGAGAGTGCCGATTATAGCCGGCAAGGACGCTGGAGCGGTTCCGTATGTATTGGAACACGGCCAATCGGGTTGTTTATGTGACGTAACTTCCCCGAAAGATATCGCTGATAAGCTCGAATATGTTTACCTTAACGAGGCGTACCGGAACCAACTGGTTAACAGCGCGACGTCAACGTTGATCAATAACTACCTAGAATCGGACATTGGAAAAAAGCACATTGACCTTTACGAAGAGACGATAGCACAATATACTGAAAAACGAACAGTCACAAACTGATCCTCTACATACATGCAATTTTTCGAGATATATAAAGGCGTCAGAAAAATCTATCATGGCATCCGAAATTTGGTTGAAAGATTACACTGTCACATAGCATTAAAGGGCAATAACGCAAGCCATTCTAGTTTTTCTTCAACAGGAATCCGCTATATATGTGTCGCCATAGGAGGTGCCCGTATATTGGGCAAGAACTTTTCCGTGCATAACGGGCGTAGAGGCAACCCCATTACGCACTCTAAACCGTGCACGTCTTTTACGGGAGGGAGGACCACATTAACCGTTGGCGACAATCTACGAGGTTCTCAAACCGCCACACCTTGTCATATCGAGCTCCAAATCGGAAATAACGTCAAAATCGGAGGTGGTTCATGTATCTACGACACCGATTTTGACGCTTTAAACCTTGGATTGGAGACCAATCCATCTACTAATTTCAAGAATAAGATTGGCAGACTCATCGCCGGCAATAACGTCTTTATCGGTACTGCGATTAATATATTGAAGAGGGTAGCCATCGGTGACAATTCAATTGTTGGCAAGACCTCTATTGCCAATAAAGATATTCCCGCGAATGAGTTCTGGACAACTAGAGAGGCTCGTTTTATTATAGCATATCAATCGGAAGGACGATAAGCAATAATTAACCATGTACGTCTCTCCTACATATCCGGCCAGTAATTTGACAGACAAGCGTCTAACGTATTACGCCTTGTCGTGGCTTTTGCTTCCGATTGCCATCTATTCTGTATTACCGTTTTACAGACATAATGCAGCCTTTTTAGCAGCCGTAAACAATACGACATTTTGGTGGATAATCAATACCGGTATTTTGTTCGTACTGTTTTCTTCAACTAAATACCTGTACAACAGCTACGAAAAAAAAGATTTCACCTTGGTGAAAGCGTTCCTAATCTACATATCGTTGCAATTCGTCCACGGCCTGTTTGTAGCAAAAATCTACTGGGACTGGAAGTCGCTGATTGGCAACACGCTGGCTTTATTACTACCCCTCGCCGCCTACACGGCAGCCAACCCTCGTTTAACGCATTTGCTGTTCCAAAACTACTTCAAGTATACCATTATACTGTTTTTTCCAATCGCTGTTCTTATCCGCAATGGCGGTTTTGGATATTTTTTGGTACCGATAACCCTACTCATCTTCTTTTTGCCAGTATTAACAAAGAAGTGGAGGCTGGTAGTATTATTTTTTTCAGCAGCCGTGTTTCTAGCTGCATTGACATCCAGGAGTAATATCATAAGGTTTGGAATTCCTTTTTTATTGCTTTCCGTCTACTATGCACGCCATCTTATTACACGTCATTTCCTCAATGTGTTCCGTCTTATCTTATTCATTGCTCCGATAGTGCTTTTTGTTTTGGCTGTTACAAATATTTTCAACGTATTTAAAATAGATGAATATCTCCAAGGTAATTACATCGAAACATCACAGAATGCAGAAGGAGAACTTGTTGAAGAAAATCTAATGCAAGATACCAGAACATTCTTATATATGGAAGTGCTCGCCACTGCAAAAAAGTACAACACTTGGGTGTTCGGACGTAGCCCCGCCCGCGGCAATGAAACCGAATGGTTCGCATCATGGGCACTGGAGAACTATGGTAGAGCCGAACGACCGGCTAACGAAGTAGCGATTTTAAATATATTCACTTGGACCGGGATTATCGGGGTTGTACTGTATGCGTTGGTATTCTATCGTGCCTCGTATCTCGCCATCAATAAATCAAACAACATATTCATTAAAATTATTGGCATATATATGGCATTCCGATGGCTGTACGCTTGGATAGAAGACATTAACAATTTTTCTCTGAATTACCTGCTCATATGGGTAGGTTTAGGTATGTGTTATTCGAAGGCCTTCAGAACCATGAATGACTTACAAATGAAATATTGGGTACGTGGCATATTTGACGTTCGGTATGTTGGATTACTTGGAGCATACACTCAATACCTCCAGCAACGGAAAAAGACAAAATACGAAAAGACGAAAACAGCATAGATAGCTTTTAACATATGGTTTACATTGTCATACCGGTATTCAATCGATGGGCTTATACCCAAGCCTGCCTACATAGTCTAAGCGCTCAAACGTATCAAGGATTTACCGTGGTTGTGATAGACCACGGGTCAACCGATGGTACTAGTGACCGTATCGCCCAAGAATTTCCGGAAGTCATCTTATTAAAAGGCGATGATAGTATGTGGTGGACAGCAGCCACAAATGCCGGCATAAGATATGTCCTTAAACGAAGTGACGCGAAATTCATCCTTACCCTAAACAACGACACTATCGCCGAACCGGATTTTTTATTCCATTTAATGGAATCAACAGCGCATGCACCAGAGAATTCGTTAATTGGATCCTCGGCTATCGACGCGGAAAGCAAGGAGTATATTTACAGGGGTGAACGGTTAAAGTGGGCGAAGGAGTCTACATTATTCCTGAATGAAATAACCGAATCAAGACCAGACAATGGTCTATTAAAAGTAAGCCATTTTCCCGGACGGGGCCTTTTAATTCCACTGGAGGTCTTTCAAACGATTGGGTTGTTTGACGAGAAGCATTTCCCCCACTATATGGCTGACTATGATTTTACGCTACGGGCTGCTAAAAAGGGTTTTGGAATTTTTTGCTCATGGGATGCGAAACTAGGTATCTATCCCGAAGCCAGTGGCGCCAATCAATTAAAAAGAAGAAAAACTTTGGGAGGATATATACAGCATCTTTTTGGTATAAAAGGAGGAGGAAACCTGCCCCTATTTTACCAATATGCGCTTCGACATTGCCCCATATGGGCCCTACCAAGTCATTTGGTGCTGGGAAGTGTCAGGCGTCTTCTCGGATATTGGATATAACGACATATGATTAAGCAACAGAAGATACTATTATCTGCTTTCGCATGCGATCCCACGAAGGGTTCCGAACCCGGTAATGGGTGGAACTGGGCAATCGGTTTAGCCAAGATGGGATATGAAGTACATTGCTTGACCCGAGTTACCGGCGAAACAGGAATACACCAGGTAGATAAACCAGAGAACCTTTTTTTTTACTATATAACGCTTCCGCTCGGGCTCGAGCAATTATATAGTAAATCCATGGCTGGCATGTATGGATACTATATTCTCTGGCAATGGGTGGCTTTTCAACGAGCAAAAAAGCTCCACAAATCAATCCGCTTCGATATTGTCCATCACGTAACATGGGGTAGCACGCAAATGGGTTCGTTCCTTTATCGGTTAAAAGTTCCTTTTATTTTCGGACCGGCGGGTGGAGGGCAGATAGCGCCGCTTACTTTTAAAGAATATTTCGGAAACCATTGGCCAACAGAACAGAAAAGGCAGAAAATAAGTCGATGGTTGACAAACTATAATCCTTCATGCCGGCAAATGATTCAACGGGCAAAAGCCGTATTGGTATCGAATCCTGACACCGAAACAATGGTGCGTTCATTGGGAGCAAAAAACGTCATCGCCACACTGGATGCAGCGCTGCCCGAACAGTTCTTTCCTACCGAAGAGGTTGTTAAAAACCCTGCCCCTGGATCGCTCAAGTTATTATGGGTAGGAAGATTTATGCCGCGGAAAGGCCTGATGCTGGTGTTGGAGGTTATGGCGACTCTCAAGGATCATCCCGGCATAACTTTGACAATAGTCGGTGATGGCGAGCTTAAAGAGCAAATTATCGAAAAGATTGCAACACTTGGTTTATCCCACTCCGTTACTTGCGTGGGAAAGGTGCCTTATGAAGAAGTAAAAAACTTTTATTTAACACATGATGTGTTCTTTTTTACCTCACTAAGAGACTCATGTCCTGCGCAACTCATTGAAGCGATGGCTTATAGCATGCCGGTAGTGACGTTAGACCTACATGGGCAGGCAATCATCGTCAACGAACACGTAGGAATAAAATGCGCTAGCGATCATCCAGAAAACGCTAAAAAACAGCTAAAAATGGGGATTTTGTCTTTTTATAATAACCCCCAACTGGTTATTGAAAAAGGACACAATGCTTACAAATTCGCTAACCAGCAACGCTGGGAGACGAAAATCGCACACGTTGTAACACACTATTATCCGGGCTCATGAACAGACTAGCTCCTATTGTACTTTTCACCTACAAGCGTTTAGATACTCTTAAGCAAACTATAAGCGCATTACAGGAAAACGATTTCGCGACAAGTTCCGAATTGTTTATTTTTTCTGATGCAGCAAAGATTGAACGAGACGTCGAACTCATTCAAGCAGTAAGGTCCTATCTAAAAACAGTTTCCGGATTTAAGCGGACAACCATTTTTGAAGCGGAAACGAACAAGGGCCTTGCTAATTCCATTATTAGCGGTGTTTCGCAAATAATCGCGGAGTATGAGAAAGTCATTGTGTTAGAAGATGACCTGAAGACTACCCCTAATTTTTTGGCATTCATGAATTCCTGTCTAAATCATTTCGAAAAAGAACAAGCAGTCTTTTCCATATCAGGATATGCCTTCGATTTCGGACCATTAAAGGATTATGAACATGATATCTATTTTTTAAATAGAGGTTGGTCCTGGGGGTGGGCTACATGGAAAGACCGATGGGAATCCGTAGACTGGGCGGCCAAAGCTTACACTTCGTTCCAAAAAGACAAACAGGCAAAAAGAGCTTTTTCGCAGGGTGGGTCTGACCTCAATAGCATGCTTAGAAAACAAATGGAAGGTAAACTGGATTCTTGGGCCATCCGATGGTTTTTTCATCAGTACCAAGTAAATGGACTCACGGTATATCCAGTATCGTCCAAGGTTAGCAATCACGGTTTTGATGAAAACGCAACCCATACGAAAACCGCTTCCAAACGCTACGTGCCAGTTATTGACAAAAGCTGTAAAACAAAATTCGCATTTCCCGAAAAAACAGAGGTAACCTCCGCTTATCAAAGAAAATTTCAGCGACGGATGGGAATTAGCGCTCGAATAAAATCCAAACTGGAAGGGTTCTTTAAATTAAGGTAGTACAAATGATCAATTTGATAAAAAAAATACGGAACATTTTGCTGGTAAAAATTAGATGGCGACGCTATTCCATAGGTAAGAATTTTCATGCAGGTTTGCGGGTTCGATTATGGGCGAGACATACATTAACCATCGGAAACAACTTCTATATCGGCCGCGATTCGTTCATTGAAACCGACTGCGAAATAGGCCACTATGTCATCTTCGGAAACCGGGTAGCTATCGTGGGCCGCTACGACCACCACTATCAACAGGTTGGAACTCCAATACGATCGGCATCAATGATACGGGAAAATGACTATGCATGGAAAGGTTGTCATCTGGTTACACGTATTGGAAACGACGTATGGATAGGCTACGGTGCGACGGTTTTACAAGGGGTTACCATTCATGACGGCGCAATTATTGCAGCGGGTTCTGTCGTCACAAAAGACGTGGAGCCCTATTCAATTTACGCTGGCAATCCAGCGAGAAAAATCAGAAATAGATTTGAAACCGTCGATGATAAAATGAATCACATAACAGCGCTATTTCGCAACTACGGCATACGCTCGTCCAGCTTCTCTTTGGATAATCTCAATTAATGCACTCGCAACAACTCTCACAGATTATGAAACCAAATAAAGCGTATTCAATCTATTCCGCTTCAGAAGTAGGCTTATTGCTACTTGTTTTATTTCTGTATCAAAACACTGCACGGGCGCAGGAAACGGACTCGCTACGTCATCTTCCCCCCCGTGACTATCAAATGGAAATAGGCACACAAGTAATAGCGACATCTAAAGGGCTGGTTCCTTTTTGGATGCGATCTAATCGAAACGGCAGCATTCCGTTAGACGGAATGTCCGGAAGCATAACCGCCAGCCTCATCAAGAATTTTCACGAAGACACCTCCGCCCATCGGGGATTTGATTGGGGTGGCGGCATTGCTGTCCGAGTCAATACAGGAAACAAGGCTGAAATCATTCCTATTGAAGCCTTCGTAAAAGCAAAATACAATATTATCCAAGCACGTATCGGCAGATTCAAGGACATCAATGGAATAGTGGACTCAACGCTTTCGCTGGGGGCATTTTCAGTATCAAACAACGCGCTGGGTATACCCCAACTTGAAATTGGAATCCCTGAATATTGGAGCATCCCATATACAAAAGGATTGATCGCGTTAAAAGGAAGCATCAGTCATGGATGGTTTGGTACATATGAGTTGAGATCTCAAACTCAGTTTGTAAATGAAGCAGAAGCGTATTACCACCAAAAATCGCTATATGGCCGAATTGGTAAACCTTCGTGGAAGGTAAGGATATACGGCGGCATCAACCATCAAGTAATGTGGGGTAATGAACGGAAAATTTTCGGACCCGCTTTCGAATTATCAAACTTTCAGTCGTTCACTCATGTATTCTTTGGGAAAGCGTATGGCAATAACACCGTTCCGACATCCAAAATTGGAAATCAGCTCGGATCCATTGATCAAATGCTCGAAGCTGATTTAAATGGCGTAAGGTTAACCGGCTATCATCAGTTCTTTTATGATATAGGCGGCTTATATCACTTGACAAACTTACGTGACGGTTTGTGGGGCTTGAGCGTAGCTAATACCAAAAAGGACGCGCCTTCTATCAGTTGGGAAAAATTCTTAGTCGAATTTCTATATTCCAGAAGTCAAGGAGGCGAAATCGATTCCAAACCAACTCCCTCAGGAGCAGAAGACTACTACAACAACTTCTTATATTACAAAGGTTGGAGCTATCGCGACGAAAATATCGGCAATCCATTATTCACGTCAAAAAAATACCTGCGAAGTGAATTACCTCATCAAGAAACTGAATATTTCGGAAACAACCGGATAGCCGCTTTTCATATCGGTGGACTATTCAATTTTTACGACTGGAAATTTAAAACACTACTTACTTTTTCATCAAACTATGGCACTTACGCGACGGCTCCAGCTGCAAAATCTGTTGGAGGCCGTATTGTTTACAATGATCCTCCATACTTTCAAAAAGTAAATCAATTCTCCGGACTACTTGAAATCGACAAACCAATTTGGAAACAACGTTATCGCCTAGGTCTAGTGTTGGCGGTTGACAATGGGGAGCTGCTTTATAACTCATTTGGAGGCGGCATTAAACTTTCACGTAAATGGTAAACAGGCAATTATTAAAAACCGGCGAACGGAAAAAACTTATTAACATCGCCATCACAACAGGGTCTTACAGTGGCTTTATTGATGATCTAATAATGCTGGGCAAGTCGAAAGTATCCTCGTACGTTTGTGTCGCCAATGTTCACATGTGCATCGAAGCCGTTGATGATCCGCAGTTTGCGAATGTAGTAAATAATGCTGATTTGGTTACACCGGATGGCATACCTATTGCAAAGTCGATGAAGTTGCTTTACGGAATCCATCAAGACCGCGTAGCAGGAATGGATTTACTACCTGATCTGCTTCGTCAATGTGAGCAAAGAGAACTAAAGGTTTTTTTTTACGGAGGCACGGATGCATTGAAATCCGCCACCGAAAAATATATTGCCAATCACTACCCCGAACTCAATGTGGCAGGTTTTCATACTCCCCCGTTCCGAACGTTGACCTCGGAAGAAGAACGTACTGTCGTGCAACACATCAATGACTCAGAAGCGAATTTTATATTTGTTGTTTTGGGTTGCCCCAAACAGGAAAAATGGATGGCTAACATGAAGGGACGCATCAGTGCATGTATGGTCGGTATTGGCGGAGCACTTCCGGTTATGGTTGGACAGCAAAAAAGAGCGCCAAAATGGATGCAAACCAATGGACTGGAGTGGTTGTTCCGGCTAATACAAGAACCCAAACGTTTACTTAAACGGTATGCCTACACAAACACAAAATTTATATATCTCCTTGCCAGAGAAAAACTAAAAAGAGACAAAACCAGCGTAGGCTGATATCACGGTTTGCATTTCAGACAGCCAATAGTCAAGCTAAGATGAAAACAGGAAACCCGCAAACACGGACACTAGTTAGTCATCCAACCCCATTACCGGATTGGATTTACAACGGCGCGGCGCTTCCCTTGCCGGATTACTGTTGGTGCGAGCCTTATCGTTTTGTAAGATGATATGTATGGTTGAATCGAACTGAATAATGTCATAATAATACCTTACCGCTATTATGCCGCGACATACCAGTGGAGTGTACGTTAACGTATCGAACGAGGCGGAAACCTTACGGCCATGCTTTATAAATTAAAATCAGAGTAAAATAAAACAAAATAAGTAAACTGGAAATGTCTGTTATTAGTTATCGACCTGAAATCGACGGCCTAAGGGCATTGGCCGTGATCCCCGTAGTTTTGTTCCATTTCGGATTTGATTGGATAAATGGTGGATACATCGGCGTGGATGTTTTTTTTGTTATCTCTGGGTATTTAATCACTGCAATACTCTTAAAGGAAAACAGCAACCAAACCTTCTCCTTCGCAAACTTTTGGCTTCGCAGAATACGCAGAATATTGCCAGCCTTGTTGGTAATGGTAACCGGCACCCTTGCCATCAGTTATTTCCTGGTGTTTGGACCTACTTTGCAATCATATGCTAGCGATGCCCTATCAGCTGTTTTTTCGTATGCCAACTTCGCCATGCTATTTAAGTTTGGCGACTATTGGGGACCGGCTGCGGAAGCTTCCCCATTTCTCCATGCCTGGTCGTTGTCTGTCGAAGAACAATTTTACCTTTTTTACCCTGTTTTGATTTACTTGCTCTATAAAAAAGATATCCGCCAAAAAATAAACCCAACGTATGCATTGATCGGCATCATTGTTCTTAGTTTGGCGTTGTTTCTTTACGCATCGGACAGGTATCCACTTTATGGGTTTTACTTACTCCCTACACGTGCATGGGAGTTGGCTTGCGGAGGGGTTTTAGCTATGGCGACACCGTCGTCCGGTCTAACCATCTCAACCCGTTTAGTTAAGGTGATGCCAAGCTTAGGCCTGCTGTTGATTTTGATCTCGTATTTCAGTGCCGCGGGTACAGAAGGCATTGGGTTGGTCGCAGTACTTGCCGTCCTTGGCTCTATGATGATCATCGGTTGGGCTTCGCCCCGTGAGCCGGTCGGCCAAATCCTTGGCCATCGGATCGCTGTCTTCATCGGAAAGATCTCCTATTCTTTATACCTGTGGCATTGGCCATTGATCGTTCTGGGGAAACAGATTTCATATAAGCCAGGTGTCGATCACGTCTACCTTATCGTTACGATAACCGTTTTAATGGTTAGCATTTCTGTCTTGTCCTATTTTCTGGTTGAAACTCCAACCAGGCGAATGAAAAGTGTTTTGCCTTTGATTGCCGTGCTTTTTATAGGATGTATTTCCGTAATCTTGATATATAAAACTCCCGTAGTTAACAAATTCTACGATACCGTTTTTGAAAAAACGGAATTTTATGGTGCGTATTATGATATTTCGCCAGTGATTCCTGAAGCTTCCAAAGCAACTGGAAAAATGAAGCGAAGGGGTATCATCGCTCCTGATCGGGACAGTGTCTTCCAAGATACTTACGACAAAGAAGGTATCGTAACCAGTAGATTAGAGGGTTACCCTGCTATTGTCGTATTGGGTGATTCACATGGATCGATGTGGTCAAAATTGATTGATGAAATCGGAGATGAAATGGCTGTCAAAGAGTCTTTTTATACTAGTGTAGGGAACAACCTAATATTCTCCGTTTCAACTCCCCGCAATCGCGTAAAAAGACAGGGATTCAACCATGAACAATGGATCCGTTATGTCGAAAGCGTGAAAAAAAATCTGGATCTTTGGAAACCGAAATTGCTAATCATAGCAAGTAAGTGGTCCATTAGAAGCCAGCAAGACTTTGAGAATCTTGAGGAAATTGTCCAATTCGTGTCCAAAAACGGAACGCACGTACTTTTTCTCAATCAGCCTCCAATAATCAGCGCATTCGGGGATAACAACGCCGCCCAAGTTCTCAGTTATTTAGGATATAAGCCTTCGGTAGGATATCAAACCATCAAGTTATCGAATGACTCTATGGTTCAGGCACAAAATAACAAACTAAACGAGCTTGTCAACAAATTTCCGGGGACGGCTAGTGTGTTCGACGTCAACTCGTATTATACTCGGGACGGTGGCGCATTGGTGATCAATGACAACGCCGCATTGTATTACGATGACGATCATTTGAGTTATCAAGGCACGCAGGTCGTGAAAGACGATATAAAGAATGTTATCGCTTTTCATACAAATCGACAGGCGCTTCTACCGCACTCGTCGCAGGCTAATCCCCAGCGTCCGTGACAAATAGTTTTGCGAAATAATATGTATGTTTGACCCAAATCGAACAACATCATAATGACCGCCTACCGTTACTTATTCCGCGACGACTACAGCGAGGGATGCCATCCCCGGATTCTGGCTGCCTTAAGCGAGACAAACACTGCCCAGCAGATCGGCTATGGCAATGACGCCTACTCCGAGGAAGCCCGGCAGCTGATCAAGGCCCTGATGCCGGACAGTGATACTGACGTTTATTTCGTATCAGGTGGCACCCAGGCCAACCTGATCATCATTTCTTCGGCACTGAAATCATACGAGTCTGTTATTACTGCCCGTACCGGTCATATCAATGGCCATGAGGCGGGCGCCATAGAGGCCTCAGGCCGCCGGGTGGAAATCGTTGACGCTCCGGACGGGAAGCTGACGGTAGACCTGATTTCACCTTTGGTTAAGCAGCTGGGCAATACGGGAAGTACGCAGCCGAAAATGGTGTATATTTCCAATACCACGGAGCTGGGCACCGTGTACAGTTGTGCGGAACTCAGGGCACTGTCTGACTTCTGTCGCGCACACGGATGGTATCTGTTTTTGGATGGCGCAAGGCTTCCTGCCGCACTTACTGCTCCCGGTAGCGACCTGACCCTAGCCGACGTGGCTCAGCTCACCGATGCATTTTATATAGGTGGAACCAAAAACGGTGCACTGTTTGGTGAAGCTATTGTACTGACTAATCCTAAGCTGAGGGATGGATTTCGGTTTTACATGAAGCAGAAGGGGGCGACCCTGGCCAAAGGCCGCGCGCTGGGCGTCCAGTTCCGTGAGCTGTTCCGTGACAACCTGATTTTTGATCTGGCGGGGTATGCCAATGCGCGGGCGCTGGAAATGGCTGCTGCTATCGAAAAACTGGGTTATTCCTTTCTGGTGCCCCCGGCATCTAACCAGCTCTTCCCTATCCTGCCGCAGCCGGTTATTGACGCGTTATCTGAACATTACCTGTTTCACGTATGGGCTCCGGCAGATAATGGGCATTCGGTCATCCGGCTGGTGACCTCCTGGGCTACACCGGCTGAAGCTTGTGAAGGGTTTATTGCTGAGCTTGCCGGCTGATGGGAGCGTGATGCTTCTGGTAGAAGGAAATACGGTGTAATTGCTCATTTGGCCAGATCGTCAAAAAGCTCCTTCATATCCGTGTACCGCTTTAAATGGGGTCTTTCCTTACGTGCTTCCTCAATAGCTTTCTTTGTTTCCTCGTTTGGTTCATGGAAATGGGTTGCATCGGCAAGCACTGTTTCGATGAAGTTGTTGACGCTCCTGTTTTCCTTTTTTGCCAGCTTTTCGATGTAGTTGTATAGTTCCCTGTCAAGGCGTAACGAAGTGGATTTTTTTAAACTAGCCGTATTCATAATAATATAAATTTAAATACAAATGTACATTTTTATATGTCCCCCTTTAGCGCGTATGCGGCGGGCGTCCTGGGCTAACCCGCTGAAGCTTGTGAAGGTTTATTGCTGAACTGAACCGCCTGACGGCGGGTGATACTGACCAATTAGCGGTAAAAACGGTAATTTAACGGTAATTAGGCAGTGTTCGGATGTAGTAGTTACTCGACCGACCAATACTACCCTTTTTTTCCAACAGTCCTTTGGTTACCAAATCTACTAATTCTTCTGTAGCTAATGTCCGTTTAACTCCATTCAGTTCCTGATATTCCGAACTGACAATGCTTCCTCCATTTTCTTTCGCATATAGAATAGCTTTAACCTGTCTTTCATTGATATCCAATGTACGAAGATAATCTTCAGTATAAATGTCTTTCAGAAAGACAACACTAAGTCCGCCCTGATTTTCCTCGATAATAGGTTCAGGCAGCCCTGCCTCTTTACACGTTTCGATAATATCATTGGTGCCCCGTGCCCAGGCCTTCAGGCAAAGGTCCTGGGTTCCATACTTATCCATCACTTTTTCCGCCATTGTCAGCAGGTTGTCTTCTATAATATCCTGAAATAGCAAGTCGCTCGAACTCTTGCCAAACCGCCCTATCCTGAAACTGGTGGTCGGCGAAAGCTCGGAGGGCTGAACTGAACCGCCTGATGGCGGGTGATTCCTTCAAGCAAACGTAAACGGCACTTAATGACCGCTTAACCTGCGTCGGGTACCTTTGCCGGCGTCATGTTCAGGAAAGCGAGTGATGAAGCGTTGATTAAAACCATGGCCGCTGATGATGGCGGTGCCTTGGGTGAGCTGTTCCGCCGCTATTGGAAGCAGCTTTACCAGTCAGCTTACCATTTGTTGGCTGATGATGATGAAGCACAGGATGCGGTGCAGGAGGTGTTCATTAACCTTTGGCAGCGCCGGCATGAGATCAACCTGCATGGGGCGGCAAAATCTTACTTATTCACGGCCGTTCGTTACCGTGCGCTGAACCGTATCCGGGAGATTGCTGCAGATGCTTCACTGAAAGAACGTCTGAGTGGCTACCTTGAACACTCGTTCCTGGAAACGGTAGACCCACTGCTGATCAAAGAACTTACCGCGGAAATTGACCGCCATATCATCACATTGCCGGACCGTATGCAGCAGGTGCTGCGCCTGAGCTATCAGGAGCAGCTTACTGCACCGGAAATAGCTGCCCGCCTGGGCATCTCTGAGGATACTGTGAAAAATCACCTGGCTGCTGCCCGCAAACGGATGCGGTCCCGCCTGGGGCAGCTGACATATCTCTGGCTGCTCTTGATGATTTCTTAATAATCTGATAACAGACTTTGCTAGTCCCCCACCCTGCTGTTTTTGACGTATCAGTGTAAAAACGCACTGGTATAGATGGACAGTAAAAAAATCATAACGCTTATCTCCCGCTACCTGGATGGAACGGCAAATGACAGCGAACGGAAGGCGATAGCGCAATGGACGGACCGGCTTTCGGAAAAGCCTCTGCCGCATGGAGCGGATGAGCTGGGCCGGATCCAGAGCGCCATGTGGGGGCGGGTATCAGAGCGTCTGGCTGAGCACCCTGCGAAAAAGCGCCCGCTTGCATGGGCTTGGTATGCCGCAGCCGTGGCATTGGTGCTTTGCATAGACTACTTTGCCAGGCATGGGGCGGCGCCGGAGATGCAGCGTTATGAAACGGGTGTTGCATCGGTAAAACGCCTGGAACTTGCTGATGGGTCTACGGTATGGCTGAATGAACGGTCTACGCTGCTGGTGCCCGCAGGTTATGGGAAAACCGGCCGCCGTACGGTCCAGCTGCTTGACGGTGAAGCGTATTTTGACGTGAAGCCTGACAGCGATGCGCCGTTTATAGTGGAAGGGCGCCATTTCAATACCACGGTGCTGGGCACCGCTTTTAACATCCAGGCATATGATGACCATTCTGAATGGGCGATCACGGTAACGAAGGGACGGGTGCAGGTGGCACCGGTTGCAGCCGCGGCCGATTCTTCCGGCAGGCGGATATTGGGCAAGGGCGAACGGCTGACGTTTGACAAAGCGTCCGGCGCTTTGGCGGCCGAACCCGGCACTGCAGAAGTAAGCGGCTGGACGGACGGCAGTCTGGTGTTTGCGGAAAGCAACCTGCATGACGTGGCACTGCGCCTGCAGCACCGCTATGGGGTACCGGTCCGCCTGGAAATTCCCAACCCGGCGCAGTACCGCTTTTCAGCGGAGTTTGAACCGGATATGCCGCTGCGGGATGTGCTGGAGGCGCTCTGTCTGGCCATGAACCTGAAATATGAAGAATCTTTTGGAACGATAACTATTTCACAACAGCTATATGAACATCAAACAATTGCACATTAAAAGGAAAGCGTACTTATGGCTTATTGCGGGCTCCTCCCTGCTCCAGCCACAGCTGGCTGCTGCCAACGGGCGGGCTACGGGCGGTTACCTGGAAGCCGGACAGGTGAACACGGTTCCGCTGGCCGACTGCCTGCGGGAGCTTGCGGCTAAGGCGCAGAAACGTCTGGTTTATGACAGCAGATTGCTGGAGGGAAAACGGATTACTCCGCCCGCCGCAGAAATGCCTGCGGAACAGGCGCTGATGGAAACGTTGTCACGCGCGGGAATTGCCTACCAGCTGAAAGGGTCTATGGTGATCCTCCGTGCGGAGACCAGGGCTGAGGCATCAGCAACGGCCCGGCAAACGGTCATCCGCGGAACGGTGACGGACTCCCTGACCGGTGAACCGATCGCCGGGGCGACCGTACGTACGGACGGCAGCATGGCTGCGGTAAAGACGGGCAACGGTGGTTCTTTTAGTCTCCCGTGGCCGGGAACGGCCAGCGCCGCTACGCTGACAGTGAGCAGCGTGGGTTACAGAACGTACTCAGCGCGGGTCACACCGGGTACGGCTGATGGCCTGGCTATTGCATTGCAGCAGGACCTGTTCGGCCTGGATGAAGTGGTGGTTACGGGCCAGGGTCTTGATATCAGCAAACGGCGGCTGTCAACCAACGTGACAAGCATCAGCGGTGCGGAACTGGAAAAGGTGCCGGCGGGCCGCATTGACCAGCTGCTGCAGGCAAAGTTGCCGAACGCGCAGATCCGGCTCACGGGCGGACAGTCCGGCGCAACCTCCATTATCCGGGCACGGGGCGTGGTGTCTGCCTTTATGAATTCCACGCCGGTGATCTACGTGGACGGGGTACGCATGGATAACCTGAATACGCCATCTACCATCGGCGGCGGAAGCACGCAGGGGGCGGGGGTAAGCTCCATCGCTGATATTCCGATGGATAATATTGAGCGGATTGAGTATATCAATGGCGGCGCGGCTACCACGCTTTACGGATCAGACGCGGCTAATGGGGTGATCCAGATCTTTACCAAGAAGGGCGGCGCTGACCGCACGTCTGTCACCGCTGAGGCGACCGTGGGCCGTGAAGCAGCCACCACTGATTTTCTCCATTTTGAGCGCACAAAGGACCTGCTTTTTGAGCCGGGGACCTATCAAAAATACAACGTGGCCATTAACGGTGCCAGCGGGCGGATCGGTTACAGTTTTACGGGCGGGTACCTGAACAGCACCGGTGTGCAGCTGTTCAAACAGAACGCCAACAAGCGGCTGGACCTGCGTTCAGGCTTCCGCGCTGACCTGCACGAAAAGCTGGTATATGAGAGCAGCTTCAGCTTTGTGAACAATCAGTATAAACGCAACCGCAATGGGAATCAGGGGGGCTACACGGGCCTGTGGTTCGCCGAGAGCGGTGCTTCTGCGGTGACGGGTCCGCAGCCTCGGTTCAATCCGCGCATCGATGAACTGAGCGAGGAGGAGTTTGCCCGCATGAGGGAATATGTGCGGGAGGCTGAGCGCCTGCAGGATAACGAGATAGTGGTCAACCGCTTCCAGACCTCGCAGAGTTTTCAGTACAAACCGCTGGAGAACCTGCAGCTGAAAGCACTGGGTGGCCTGGACTTCCGGGTACTGCGTAACCAGAACATCCAGACGAATGAGTACCTCACGCACACCACCGGTAACCTGACGACCGATCGCGGCAGCATCAGCAACGGCGAACGGAAATACTGGGGACTTACGCTGGAGCTGAACGGTCAGCACCGGGCTGAAGTGGGGGACTTTTCTTTCGTGACGACCGTAGGCGGGCAGCTCTTCCGCAATGAGGACCGTCAGGTGGCTTACAACGGCACCAACATCAGGGACGGGGCGCGCAACATCGCGGACGCCGCAACCAAGACAAGTAATGAGGTATACTATGAGGTGGTGAACTACGGCGTGTATGTGCAGTCCAACATCGGCTGGAAAAACAGGCTGTTCATGGACCTTGGCCTGCGTGGTGACGGCAACAGTGCCTTCGGTGAGGCCATCGGTGTACAATACTACCCGAAAGTGGGCCTTTCCTATATCCCTTCCGCAACGGAATGGTGGGCTGATGCGCTGCCGTTTATCGCGTCAGCTAAAGTACGCGGTAACTACGGCGTGGCAGGAAACTTCCCCACCCCGTTCATGAATCTCCGCACGGTATCTTTCCCGGGATATCTGGGTGAACAGGCGGCTTCTTTCGGTACGCCGGGAGTGGATCTGCGGCCGGAGAAGACCAAGACGCTGGAAGCGGGCGTTGACCTGGGATTCTGGAGGGACCGCGTGCGCCTTTCAGCGGGCATGTACCATACCATCACGGATGATGCACTTTTCAGCGTGCCATCAGCCCCCTCAACGGGAGAGGCTGAAGCGTTCCGCAATGTGGGCAAGATCCTGAACCGCGGCTGGGAATTCAGCACGAATATCGCGGCCATCCAGAAAGCGTCCACCTCACTGAATGTCAACCTTGCGGTCAATACCTTATATAACCGGGTGCTTGACGCCGGCGGCGCCGCCCCCTTCAACATCAATGGTTTCAGCGAACGGACCATACAGACCGTCGTGCAGGAGGGTTACCCCATCGGGTTCATCCGCGCCAGCTATGGGGTGTTCGGTCCGGATGGCGTGCTGGAAAGTACCACACCCCTGCAGTACCTGGGTACCACTATCCCGGACCTGTTCGGGAGCATGGGGATAGACTTCCGCTATAAAGGGCTGAATATCTATGTCAACGCCGATTATCAGCAAGGTGCGTATGCCAACAACTGGGACAGCCAGTTCCGTTATAACTATGGTGCGGGTGATGAAGGCATCCCGCAGGGCGAGATCAATTCACCGCGGGGCCGTGCAGGCTGGCTGGAGTTTACCAATATGTTCATCGAGAAGACCGACTTCATCAAGGTGAGAAGCATAGGCGCTACATACAGCTTTACGGCCGCAGAGCTGCGGAACCGCCTGCAGGGTGTGACCGTGGGGATCTCCGCCATTAATCCGCTGAACTTTGCCAGTTCGTCCTTTGACCCGGAAGCGACCATCAGCGGCAGCGCCGCGGGACAGGGCGGGGCCACAACAGGCGGTATAGCCTATGCCACCTATTCGGCACCGAGGCAGTTTCTCTTATCTGTTAGGATCACGTTATAAACAGCGCATAAACAATGAATCAGCAAATGAAGACCTTTAAAAAAGCATACCTGGCGGGACTGATCGCCCTGACAGCGGCTTCCTGTGAACTCACGGAAGTGACCAACCCTTATGTAACCGAGGACCGGTTCCTCAACACTCCCCAGGCGGCCATCACCTGGCTCAACGGGGTGCGCCGCCAGGCGAGCACCACGGTGGGGACAGTGGTGGAATTTACCGAACTGGTATCTGATAATTACTTCAATAACTATACGCAAAGCAGTAAGGTTTTTGACATCCCACAGATCAACCATTATGACGTGGATGTGACCAGGATCCAGTCAGCGATACACAAACTGATGGAGATGAGTGAGTTTGGACTGACTGAAGTGCTTTCTGCAGACGCTGAAAGCACGCCATTGCAGCGCGCGGAGCTCCTGCTGTACAAGGCTTACGCCCAGCTGCTGGGGGCGGACCTGTATGTGGGGCTGCCCACCGAGCCGCTGGGACCGGTGAAGACGCCTGCAGAGCTGCTTACCGGTGCCATTGCCCTGCTCACAGAGGCGCAGGACATTTTCCAGGACCCTGACGATAAGCGTATATGCGCCCTGCTCATGGGCCGCGCTTATCACCGGCTGGGCGACGCCACGCAGGCCGTGACACGCGCACAGGAGGCGCTGGCAAACCCGCTGCTGCTGCGTCAGGTAAAGTACGGCACGCAGACCGGGCCCTCAAACAACTTCCAGAGCGCCATCTTTTCTTCCAACACGAACTCGTTTGCACCGCTGCCCAGGCTGGATTTCCTGGATCCGAAGTACTTCCATACCACCGCGGTGGTTTTCGAAGACGAGAAGCCTATAGCCATTGCCAAAGCGGAAGAGGCCTACCTGATCATCGCCGAAGCCCAGATTGCGGCAAATCAACTGACCCAGGCCAGACAGACACTGCACAGCCTGCTGACTGAAACGGTGGCTGCGCGTCCGGTTGTGATGATTGACGACAGCCGGGAAACCCGCAACGGCGGCAACAGGGACGACTACCCGCTTACCGAGGTGCAGGTCCGCTTTGATGCAGATGACCAGCCACGTTCCGGGTATGTACTGGACCGCCAGCAGGGCAATATACCGGCCTATACGGTGTCCGGCACACGGGTGACGGGTGAGGATATCAATGCCGCCGCTGATGCTGACGGACTGCTCTACCTGGTCTACCGCCTGCGCCAGGAGCTGTTTATAGCAGAGGGCCGGCGCATGACTGATCTGGGGATACGCTTCCCCGTATCGCAACAGGAAGAATTATCAAACGCGAATGTGGGGTCAGCGCACACCCAGCCGGTTCTTCCGGCCTTCATACCGGGAGACCGCGCAATGGATGATTTCACCCATGATACGGCGACCGGCACGGTCACCATGCGTTATGACATGAACAAAGTCCTTATAGAAAACAAAACCGATGAAACGATTATTCCATTTATCAATTAATCAGATCACCATGGCTGGTTGCCTGCTCTTGGCAACCGCCATGGGTTATGCCCAGGAAACAGCGACAGGGTATGTATATGTAGACGCCAACGGGAACGGCAAACGCGACCGTAAAGAAGCCGGTCTTCCAAACGTGGGTGTCAGCAATGGCCGTGATGTGGTATTGACTGACGAAAACGGCCGGTATACCTTACCGGTAGGCGATGACAACATCCTCTTTGTCATCAAGCCGGGCGGCTACCGCATTCCGCTTGATGCGCATAACCTTCCCAAATTTTATTACATCCACAAGCCGAAGGGCTCACCGGCGGATCTTAAATATGCGGGTGTCCCGCCCACAGGTCCCCTGCCCAAATCAATTGATTTTCCGGTAATACCTTCACCTGAGCCGGACACGTTCCGGACGCTGGTATTCGGCGACCCGCAGGCCTATACGGCCCAGGAACTGGCCTTCTTCAACAAGGGCATCGTAGATGAAGTGGTTGGCGTGAAAGGCGTTGCCTTTGGCATCAGTCTGGGCGACCTGGTGGGTGACGATCTGAGCCTGCATCCGGGATATAAAGACGCTATTGCCCGCATCGGCCTGCCGTGGTATAACCTGAAGGGCAACCACGACATGAACTACGATGCCACTGCCGACTCCCTGTCTGATGAGACGTTTGAGGCAAACTTCGGTCCGGCGAACTATTCTTTCAATTATGGCAAGGTGCATTTTATCGTGCTGGATGATGTGCGTTATCCTGACCCGCGGGATGGGCGCGGGTACTGGGGAGGCTTCCGCCCGGATCAGCTGGACTTCATTGAAAACGATCTGAAGCATGTTCCGAAGGAACACCTGGTGGTGCTGGCATTCCACATTCCGCTGGATCACCGCAACGGCGACACGTTCCGCGCTGAGGACCGTCAACGGTTGTTTGACCTGCTGAAAGACTACCCGCATACGCTTTCGCTGTCAGCGCACATGCATACGCAGACGCAGCATTTTTACAGTGAAGCGGACGGTTGGCACCAGGACAAACCGCACCACGAATACAATGCGGGCACCACTTCCGGTGACTGGTACTCCGGAATGCTGGACGAGCGCGGCGTGCCGCAGGCCACCCAGCGCGACGGTACTCCGAATGGTTATGCGTGGATTGACTTTGACGGGAATACATACCGCATCTCCTACCAGGTGGCGGGTAAACCGGCAGACTACCAGATCAATGTATTTCATCCGAAAGTGGTTGGCCAGGGTATCCGTACGCGTGCCGGAATCTTTGCCAATTTCTTTATGGGCCATCATGGCAACACGGTGGAGTACCGTGTGGATGACGGGGAATGGCAGCGGATGTACCCCCTGAAAACGGCAGATCCGGCATATCTGGCCGAACTGCACCCCTGGGATAATTCAGAGGAACTGCTGGCGGGAAGGAGACCCACAGACGCCGTGCCGAGCGCGCATCTGTGGCGGGCCTCTATCCCAACCGATCTGGGCGTAGGTACGCACACGATTACCGTCCGGGCAACGGATGACTACGGTCAAACCTTTGAGCAGACGAGCAGCTACCGGATAGAACCGGCAAAAGCCTATCCAATGCCTGAATAAAGAACAAGGAATAAGGTAAGGGCCTGCCGCGCTGCGGCAGGCCTTTATTATTTCCGCCTGTCAATAAGCGTTACGCTTTTGCGGGAGTTTTCCGGAAACTTGATGCGGTTGATCTCCGCAATGGGCAGGAAAGTGATCTTAGGGCTTACGCGCAGCTTGGCGCGGAAACGGTCCTTTATTTTATGTGTCAGCGCCTCTGACGGCTCAGCGCTGCCCACCTTAACGGTGATCTCGTCTTCGCCGAATTCATCTGAAGAAATCTCGATCACGTAGGTTTCCACTTCTTCGAAATCATTCAGCAGATCAAACATCGCTGGCGGATAGAGGGTGGTGCCCTTGTATTTTACCATCTGGTTCTTGCGGCCGATGACCGGTCCAAGGCGCAGGGTGGTGCGCCCGCAGGCACAGGGCCCGTAGTGTGGCTGCACGAGGTCTCCTGTGCGGAAACGCAGCAGGGGCATGCCTTCCACGCCGAGCGTGGTGACGACCAGCTCACCGGCCTGGCCTTCGGCTACGGGCTGGCCGTTCTCGTCTATAAATTCGGGGATGAGCAGTTCCGGATGGTGGTGCCCTCCTACCCCATGTCCGCATTCGGTAAAGGCAGTGGCCATCTCTGTGGAGGCATAGGTGGAAAAGAGCTGGATGTCCCATTTGGCGCGTATGCGGCGGGCCAGCGTGTTGAGCGAAAAATCGGGATTGCGCAGGGGCTCCCCTATGCACAGCACTTTTCTGACGCTGCTGGCGGTATAGTCAATGCCGCTTGCCTCGGCGTATTCTATCATTTTAAGCAGGAAGGAAGGCACGCATACCAGGGCATCAGGCTGTACGCGGGCAATGGTGTCCCACTGCAGCTCAGGCACGCCGGATCCTACCCGTACTACGCCTATGCCGGCCTTGCGTGCGCCGAGGAAGTAGGCCAGCCCGGCCATGAACCGCCGGTCTATGGTGGTGGTGAGCTGGATGGTCCTTCCCGCGCTTAGTCCCATGCATTGGTAGGAAAGCGCTTCGTTATAGGCCAAGCGCTCCAGATCCCTGTCCGTGAGTGCCAGCAGGACGGGATCACCGGAGGTGCCGGAGGTGGTGACATAGTCTGCGACCTGCGCGGGCGTTACGCAACGGAAAGCGAGGTTGTGCTGTTGCAGCTGTTCCTTGGTGGTAAGCGGTAACTGCGCAAGGTCGGCCAGTGTCCGGACATCTTCAGGTTGGATGTTCTGTGCTACGAACAGTTGCCGGTAATAAGGTGAATGCTGCTGCAGGTAGCTTACCAGCTCCCGGAGCCGTTCTTCCTGGAACTGCCTGATGGCCTGTGGGCCGGCCTGTTCGATTGCGGGTATGGGTACCATATTGCTGTACTGCTTATTGCTTGCTCTTTTTTATGCATTTGCGGATGCGTTTCTCCAGTTGTTGTTGATCCGCAAGGGTTGTAACTTCCAGTGCTGCGGCGCTGCGGTAGTGCGGCAGGGCCTCAGCGTATTCCCGGCGGTGAAAGTAATATTCGCCCATCAGGAAATGTGTTTCCCAGAAAGCGGGATTGAGCCCGGCGAACCGCTCAAGGGTGTCCGGGCTCAGCGGGGTTCGGTCTTTTATGGCGGCTTTCACTTCCCGGCGCAGGGTGCGGAAGGCCTGATAGTTCTCAAAATCCACTGAGCCTGCAAAGGGATCTGCCGGGATGTTGAGTGCCGTGGACGCGAGATCTGCTGGGGCGGCCGTGCCATCCGGATCCGACTGGGGGTCCTCCATCCGGCGGAATACCTCATCCAGGTCATAGGCTACAAATTCACCCAGCTGGTAGGGGTTTGCCGACACCCACATGAGCCTGTCGGCGGGCTGGAAAATCACGGCATGGTGCGCCAATAACTGATTGATGGCTTTCTCATTGCCGTGGCCCAGCTCCACGCCGTCAAGTCCGTCGCGGTCACGGAGGATGGCGGCCGCTTCAGAGGGTGTCAGCGGCTGGCCGGGGGCAAGGAGTTCGTGCATACGGTTGAACCGGTAGCGGGAGTGGCTTTCTTCCATCTGCCGCAGATTTTTCTTATCGGTGCGGTAAGCGTCGCTCTGGAAATGGTTGGTGCAGACGACGAGGTTGCTGCCGGGTTCGGCGGTGTGGACGCCGAACTTGCGGGGCGACACCTCTATAAGGGCTGCCTGCCCGTCTGCCGCGCTGCCAACGAGTATGGATTCGGATACGAATACCGGCCGCTGTGCAGCAATGCGGATGGCCTCTTCAATGGTCGTGGCGTACTGCAGGATTTCCCGGGTCAACAGTGAAATGGGTGTCTTGGCCCGGAAAGGAACATTGGACCTGCCTGCATTGATGGTTACCGTGAGCCCGTGCTCATTCATGCCGGAAACGGCGCCGATCATGCCGGCCCAGGTGACAAAGGCGTGCTTGTATCCGCTATCCGGGTTGACAAACGCGACGATCTTGTCTTCGGAGAATTCATCTCCCGCATAGAAATCAAAATTGCGCCCGATCAGCAGTTTGCCGTCTGCAGTCTGATCGCCCCAGGCGGCAAATGAGCTGCAACCGACCAGGGCCAGGTCCTGCAGGGCATGGCCAATGTCATGGGCGGCATGGAAATACAACAGACGGGGGTAAGCCGGGGCTATGGAATGATAGGTGTCCGCACTGGAGCGGGAAATGCCGTATATTTCAGCGAGGTATTCTTCAGGAATATGTTCATCCAGGCTGCGGCCGAAGAATTTGATGAATCCCTGCAACAGGCGCTGCCGGAAGCGGGAAGGTATCCACTGCTGGACGTTTGAGAGAAAAGCGGCCTCCTGCTTTTCCAACAGTTCGCGGGTCAGCTGGCCATTGGTCAGTCCGCGCTCAAGCGGGTTTCCGGAGACATAGAGTTCCCATATACCCTGCTGGTTTTTACGCAGGCTGCCATCAGGTTTGCCCGCCTGGCTTTGATATGCGTCCAGTTGTGGCACGCGCCGTATACCGCTGCATGAAAGCAGCATGGTGCCAAGGGCGCAGACCAACAAGGTACATGTCCGATATATCCGTTGACCCGCCACCCTAAGTCAACAAATGCGTCACCGCCCGCACCGCGCGGTCGTGCTTGGTCACGAACGGATTTTCCTTGTCCCAGACGTAGCCCGCCAGCACGGAACAGACCTTGCGTCGTACGTCTTCGTTGACCTCCTTGTGAAAGAAGAATTTCTGCAGGTCGCCGGAGTACCAGTCGCGTATGTAGGAACGGAACACGTTGATGCCCCACAGCATATGTTCCTCGTATTCCTGCGCCCAGTCCACCGTCTCGCCTTTCAACTGCCTGCCTGCAAGTTTTGCCGCCAGGGCACCTGACTCTGTGGCAAAACATACACCCGAGGAAAATACCGGGTCAAGGAATTCTGCGCTATTGCCGGTCAGGGCGTACCCTTCTCCGTAAAGTTTTGATACGGCCTTGGCGTATGATACGATCTTTTTGGGTTCGAAACAGAAATCCAGCCCGTCAAACCGGTGCCGGTAATATTCCGACCGCTGGATGATGTGCCGGAAGGTTGCCGCATTATCGCCTTGGTCTAGGGCAGCCAGATACTCCACCGGGCAGACCAGCCCCAGTGAAGAGCGGCCATCTGAAAAGGGAATGACCCAGAACCAGACCTGCTGTTCCAGGACATCAAATGTGATCAGTGTACCCTCCCCGCCCGCCGGACGACGCTCATCATGGACATGCACAAAGGTTGCGGCCATGGGCTGAAACGATGAAGGTTTGTCCAGATCAAGCAACCGGGGCAGCACGCGGCCATAACCGCTGCAATCAATCAGGAAGCGTGCATGGATCTGTTTGCGGCTGCCGTCCTCACTGCGGACGGTGGTCAGGGAGTCCGTGCCGTCAAAGCTGACGGTTTCAACCGTGGTACCGAAAGCGATGTCCACGCCCCTCTTCTGCAGGATATCTGTAAGCGTCTTGTCAAATTCAGCGCGCGGCAACTGCCAAGTCCAGTCCCACCCGGCGGAGAATTTCTGGCTGAAGTCAAACCAGCATACGTCATCGCCGCGGAGGAAACGGGCGCCGAACTTCTTCTCGAAGCCCTGGGCTTCTACCTCTTCGATGAATCCGGCCTCATGGAAATGGTCCATGCACCGCGGAATAAGGCTTTCGCCGATGACGAACCGGGGGAAGTGCTCCCGCTCAATCACCTTCAGCTTAACGCCTTGCTGATGCAGTATGGATGCTGCAACGGCTCCGGATGGGCCAGCACCGATAATTAACACGTCAACTTGCTCTGAAGTCATTTTCGTTAAAAAAGGTATAGAGGTGTCAAAGTTAACGGATATATTCTTATTTTCTTTATTTTCTTATTTTTGCAACCGCTTCATACACGCGCCCCTATTAGATGATACAACTGACGAACCCTATTGCCCTGACGGATTTTTACCGCGTGCTGTTCGGAAACGAACCCGTTGGCCTGCCAAAAGCCACGCTGGATAAAATCAGCCATGGCCACCACTTTCTGAAGGAATTTGCCGGAGATAAAATCATCTATGGGGTGAATACCGGATTTGGGCCGATGGCTCAGTACCGGATTGCTGAAACGGATCAGATCCAGCTGCAGTATAACCTGATCCGGAGCCACGCTGCCGGCATGGGTGAAGTGGTGGAACCGCTCTATGCGAAGTCCATTCTGCTGGCCCGCCTGCAGACGCTCTCCCTTGGCTACTCGGGGATACATCCGGGCGCCGTGGAGCTCATGATGGGTATGCTGAACCGGGATATCCTTCCGGTTATTTACCAGCATGGGGGTGTGGGCGCAAGCGGTGATCTGGTACAGCTGGCGCATCTGGCGCTGGCCATGATCGGTGAAGGTTCGGTGATCTACCGTGGAGAACTGACCCCGGCAGCTGAAGCACTGGCGGCCGAAGGACTGCAACCGATGACGATACACATAAGGGAGGGGCTGGCCCTTCTTAATGGCACGTCAGCCATGACGGGCATAGGTCTGGTCAATGTAATCTACGCGAAACGCCTGCTGACGTGGTCCATAGCCTGTTCGGCAATGATAAACGAGCTGGTGAGGGCTTACGACGATCACCTCTCCGGCATCCTGAATGGCGCCAAAAAGCACCGCGGGCAGCAGGAGGTTGCGGGGCATATGCGGGAGTGGATCGCTGACAGCGGCCTGATCCGGAAACGGGCGGATCATCTTTATAACGGCAAAGTGCAGGAGCAGATTTTCAAGGATAAGCTGCAGGAGTATTATTCCATCCGCTGCGTGCCGCAGATCCTGGGGCCTGTCTGGGATGCTGTCCACCATTGCGAACAGACACTGGTTGATGAGGTGAATTCGGTAAACGATAATCCGGTCATTGACCCGGAAACGGAAAATGTGTACCATGGGGGCAATTTCCACGGTGATTATATCGCGTTTGAGATGGACAAGCTGCGCATCGGAATCACCAAGTTGACCATGTTGGCCGAGCGGCAGCTGAACTACTTGCTGAATTCATCACTGAACGAGATCCTCCCTTCCTTTGTGAACCTGGGGCGGCTGGGGCTGAACTTCGGCATGCAGGGCGCCCAGTTTACGGCGACGTCCACTACCGCAGAGAACCAGACGCTGGCCACGCCGATCTATACGCACAGCATCCCGAACAACAAGGATAATCAGGATATTGTGAGCATGGGTACCAATGCGGCGCTGCTGACCAGAAAGGTGATTGACAATGCGTATGAGGTGCTGTCCATCCAGCTGCTGACGATCATCCAGGCCGTGGAGGCGCTGGACTGCCGGGCTGACATTTCATCAAAAAGTAAACAGCTTTATGCGGACATCCGCGCAATTGTCCCTATCTTTAAAGAGGATTTGGTGCTGTCGCCCTACCTGGCGGCCATCAAGGAGCATGCAAAAGCTAATGACCTGATTTAAACAATATTGGTATCATGAAAGCAGCATTCACCTGTTTACTTTGCCTGGCGGCCGCCGTTGCCTCCGCCCAGGAACTTGCTTTGGTTAAAAAAGACAAAAAAATCGGTTACCTGGACCGGCAGGGCACGCTGGCCATCGCTCCGACCTTTGACAAGGGGGAGTCGTTTTCCGATGGCCTGGCCGCCGTTTCCGTGGGCGGTAAGTGGGGCTACGTGGATGCCTCCGGCCAACTGGTCATCGAGCCGCAGTTCAGCGCGGCTAAGGCATTTAACAGCGGGATAGCCCTGGTGGAAAAAGACAAGCAGTGGCAGTACATCGACAAGTCCGGTGCCACGGTGCAGATGCCCCATTCAGATAAGCTGTACGATTTTTCGCCTGAAGGGGTGGCCTTTATCCGTGAGGGGAACCTGGTGGGACTGGCCGGCACCAAAGGGGATGTGGTCCTGAAGCCCACTTATAGCGAGATCAAACCGTTTGAGCATGGAGTGGCGAAGGTCCGCCAGGGCGAAAAATGGGGTGTGGTGGCCGCCGACGGCAAGACTGTGGTCGCTCCCGAATACGATGAGATAGATATTTCAGGCAACGGCACGTTTGTGGCCCGCAAAGGAACGGCCTTCGGCATCATCGGTAAGGACGGCAGGTTCAGGGAAGTGGCCGGTGCCACCAAGGTGTGGCCCTTTCTGGGACAGGAAACGCTGACCTACGCGCGGAAGGATGACAAGCTGGGCTTTGTCAACGCGGAGGGGGAATGGGTAGTCGAGCCGCGGTTTGACAAGGCGCGGGCGTTCCGCCACGGTCTGGCCCCGGTACACACTGAAAAGAAATGGGGTTATGTGGACGAAAAGGGGGAACTGGTTATCCAACCCCAGTATGCCGACGCAGAACTGTTCAGTACTGATGGCCTGGCCCCTGTGAAGATTGGCCGCTCCTGGGGGTTCATCAACACGTCCGGACAGCTGGTGATACCAGCCGAGTACGAAATATCGGTAGCGCTGATCGGCTTCCTGACCGGCGGCGATGAGAAAGGGTTTATAGATGGGGTAGCCCGCGTAAAGCACAAGGGCAAATGGGGTTTTATAGATACGCAGGGCAAACCGCTCGGAGGCGAGTGGTTTGACAATGCGGAACTTTTTGAACGCGTGGATTAATGACGAATAAGCGATATGCATTAGTGACAGGGGGATCCAGGGGGATCGGCAGCGCAATAAGCCGGGCGCTGGCCCGGGAGCTGAGCTACCCGGTGCTGATCAATTACCGCTCAGACAGCGCGGCGGCAGAAGCGACGGCAGCGGCGATCTTAGCGGCAGGCGGCGAGGCGGAAACATTGCAGTTTGACGTAAGTGACCGCGCTGATACGGAAACTAAACTGGAGGTATGGAAGGCCGCGCATCCTGACAGTGTGATTGAAGTGGTTGTGAACAATGCAGGGGTGACGCATGACGGGCTCCTGCTGTGGATGGCCGGAGAGGAATGGGACCGGGTGATCCAGACCAGCCTGAACGGTTTTTATAACGTAACCAAGCCCCTGCTCCAGGACCTGGTGCGCCACCGCTATGGGCGGATCATCAATGTGGCCTCGATATCCGGGGTAAAGGGGACGGCAGGACAGGTCAACTATTCCGCCGCCAAGGCGGGCCTGATCGGGGCGACCAAGGCGCTGGCACAGGAAGTGGCCAAACGGAACATCACCGTAAATGCCGTGGCTCCGGGCTTTATCGCAACGGACATGACCAGTGGCCTGGACGAGCAGGAATTAAAAAAATTAATACCTTTAAACCGCTTCGGAACAGCTGAGGAAGTAGCCGATCTGGTGTGTTTCCTGGCCTCTGAAAAAGCGGCTTACATTACGGGCGAAGTGATAAACATCAATGGAGGGATTTATTCGTAATGATGCGTCGTGTAGTCATCACCGGTATGGGCATTTATTCTTCCCTGGGCAAAAACCTCAGCGAAGTAAAGGATTCCCTTTATCAGGGACGTTCGGGAATTGTTTTTTCACCGGAACGCAAGGAGTTCGGTTACCGGTCTGCCCTTACCGGGCTTGTTGAACGGCCGGATCTGACTAAGCTGCTTTCCCGGCGCCAGCGGATAAGCATGGGCGAGGAAAGTGAATTTGCTTATGTGGCAACCCGGGAAGCCCTGGTAAATGCGGAGATGGATGAGGCGTTTTTTGACGACCATATAGTGGGCCTCCTCTATGGGAACGACAGCGTATCACAGGCGGTAGTGGAATCCACAGACATAGTCAGACAGAAAAAGGATACCACGCTGGTGGGCTCCGGTGCGATATTCAAATCCATGAATTCTTCCGTGACCATGAACCTTTCAACGATCTACCGGATCCGGGGAATCAATATGACAATCAGCGCGGCATGCGCCAGCGGTTCCCATGCCATAGGCATGGGCTACCTGCTGATCAAGCAGGGGCTGCAGGATTGCGTGATCTGCGGCGGGGCACAGGAGGTCAATAAATTCGCGATGGCCAGCTTTGACGGGCTGGGCGTATTCTCCGACCGCGAGGATGAACCCGAGAAAGCATCCCGCCCGTTTGACAAACACCGCAACGGGTTGGTGCCGGGTGGAGGGGCCGCCACCATTATCCTGGAGGATTATGAGTCTGCCGTGCGCCGGGGCGCTCCGATTCTGGCCGAGGTGCTGGGCTATGGTTTCTCTTCCAACGGCGACCACATTTCCACACCGAACGTGGAAGGTCCGATGCGGGCCATGGAGTTGGCCCTGCAGCAGGCGAGCCTCTCCCCTGCCGACATTGAGTACATAAACGCGCATGCCACCTCAACACCCATGGGCGATGCCAACGAGGCGCGGGCGCTGACACAGCTCTTCGGCGGGCGCCCTTATGTAAGCTCGACCAAATCAATGACGGGCCATGAATGCTGGATGGCCGGCACCAGTGAAGTGGTCTATTCCGTGCTGATGGCCCAGCATGGTTTCATTGCGCCGAACATCAATTTGGATGACGTAGACGAGACAGCGCAGGACCTGAGTTTGGTAAAAAATACCATAAACAAAAATTTTAATGTATTTTTGTCAAATTCATTTGGATTTGGAGGCACAAACTCCGCGATAATTGTAAAAAAACTGTAATAGAGCAGGATCAGCTATGAGCAGGGACGAGATCATCGATATAACAAACCGGTTCTTGATTGAAGAATTTGAGGTGTCACCCGCTGTCATCCAGCCTGAAGCGAATCTGAAGGAATCGCTGGATCTGGACAGCCTGGATTATGTGGACCTGGTGGTCATCATTGAATCAAATTTCGGAATCAAACTGGACAATAAGGACTTTACCAACGTACGCACATTTGACGACCTATACGACCTGATCGGCAGTAAACTGCACGCCATCGCCTAATCATTTCCTATGGCTGAGTGGGAAGGAAAATCAAGGGGCACGGTATCCGGCTATAAAGTATTTATCTTCCTGATCAAACATGCTGGGCTGAACGCGGCCTACGGCCTGCTCACGCTTGTATGCCTCTATTATGTATGCTTTTCCCCTAAACAGACCAGGGCGATTTACCGGTATTTCCGTGTGTACCGTAAAAACGGGGTACTGCGCAGCACGCTCAACACCTACCGCAATTACTTTGTATTCGGTCAGACCATTATTGACAAGATCGCCATCACCGCCGGACTGGCGCATAAATATACCTATGAATTTGACGGTATTGATCACATACGCCAACTGGCCAAAGACAACAGCGCAGGAATCCTGATCAGCGCCCATGTGGGCAATTTTGAAGTGTCACAATACTTCATGGGCGAATTCGACAAGAAAATCCACCTGGTCGCAACTGATGAGGAACAGCGGGCCATCAAAAGCTATCTGTCCAGCATTATGGCCAAGCCGAAAACGGGTTTTATCATCATCAAAGACGACCTGTCCCATGTGTTTGAGATCAACCAGGTCATTAATAGCAAGGGCATGATCTGTTTTACCGGGGACCGGTTCGTGGACGGCGCAAAAACCCTGACCGCGGAGCTGTTTGGCCACCCTGCGCGCTTTCCTGCCGGCCCGTTCCTGATCAGCTGCCGGCTGAACACGCCCGTGCTGTTTGTTTACGTGATGCGCGAGCCGGGGCGGCATTACCACCTTTATGCCCGGACCGCGACCTTCACGCACCGGGACGCCCATTCCCTGCTGGAAGCCTACACGGACAGCATGGAACAAATTCTGGCGCGATATCCTTTGCAATGGTTTAATTATTACGACTTTTGGAAGGCGTGAAAATTTCAGACACTATCATCATACACCCCAAGACAAAAGAGGAAACCACTCTTTTCGAGTATTTGGCTAAACGGCTGAATACGCCCTATGAGATAAGCAAAGGGAAGCCGGTGGCCGTTAACAAAAAGCCGTCCGATTTCTTCGGCTCCATTAGCGAAAAAGAGGGCAAGAAAATGCACGAGCGCGTAACCAAAAGCCGTGGGAAGCCGCTGAACCCATGGGAGGTTTAGCCGTTTGACATAGAGGAACTGAAAAAGGCCACCTAACGGGTGGCTTCTCTGTTTCATGAGAATCGGTGGATATTCATTATATTTGTCCTTAACATAAGCAAAGGAGGTATCCCATGATATCAGAAGCAAGAAAATTACATCTGATAGAGGAACTGTTGAAAATAGACAACGATGCTTTATTGGAAAAGGTAGAGGCATTGATTAAAGGGGCATATCCACCCGCAGAAAAGGTGAAGCTATCGGAAAAGTACGGGGGTGCGCTCAAATTGACGGACAAAGAATATGAAAGCCTGCATCAGCAACTTGCCGAAATGAGAAACGAATGGGAGTGAGGTATCTAATAGACACCAACGCAGCCATAGATTTCCTGAACAACAAGTTGCCGCAAAACGGCAAATGTCTGTTGGCCGGGGTGGTTGATGAAAACCCACTACTCTCTGTGGTGACGAAAATCGAAATGCTGCGCTTCCTCGCTCCGCCGCAGGCGTATGACACGATTGTGGATTTCGTGGGCGATTGTACCATCCTGGGGCTGGATGACATTGTGGTAGACCGTACAGTGTTTGTGTGCAGACAGAAACGCATCAAATTGCCTGATGGTATCATCGCTGCTACAGCGCTTGTGCATAATTTGGTGCTGATAACTCGCAATGTGTCGGATTTCAAAGGGATAGACGGGCTGAAAGTACTGAACCCGTGGGAAGTCTAATGTAGAAAACAAGATAGAACCGGAACGCACAGCAATTTATTTTGAGGAGAACCCTAGTAGTTTATTACACCCAAACCGGGCAGCAGCAGGAGATCCTGGACAATATGCTCCGCCCGCTTGCGGCGGATCCTGATGTGGAGCTGACGGTCCACCGGATTGAGCCGGTCCATGACTTTCCCTTTCCCTGGGATGGGCATTCTTTTTTCGACGCATTCCCAGAGTCCTTCCTGCAGGTTCCCTGCCCCCTGAAACCGATGGATCCGCAGATCCTGGCTAAGGATTATGACCTGGTGATCCTGGGCTATCAGGTGTGGTACCTCTCGCCTTCTATCCCCTTCAATGCTTTCCTGATGAGTCATGAGGCGGAGGCCTTGCTGAAAGGGAGGCCGGTGATCACGGTGATCAACTGCCGCAACATGTGGGTGATGGCTCAGGAAAAGGTGAAAAGACGGCTCCATACTCTGGGGGTTGACCTGGTGGGCAATGCGGTACTGGTAGACAGGCACCTGAACCACGTGAGTGTGATTACCATTGTGCATTGGCTCATGAGCGGCAAAAAAGATAGGTACCTGGGGATCTTTCCGAAACCGGGGGTATCTGATGAGGACATCGCTGGTTCACAGCGGTTCGGGGAGCCGGTACTGGAGTGTCTGAAGCGCGGTGATTACACGGGCCTGCAGGGGCGGCTGGTGGAGCTGGGCGCGGTGCGTGTCAAGCCGCTGCTGGTGTTCGTTGATAAACGGGCCAACACGATGTTTGACAAGTGGGCCAGGATCATCCGCCGGAAAGGGTTGCCGGGCGAGGCGACGCGCAAGCCTTGGCTGAAGGCGTTCAACTATTATCTGCTTTTTGCGATCTGGGTGCTGGCTCCGATTGTCAGTTTACTGTTTTTAGTATTACATTTGCCTTTTCTTTCTTTGGTCCGGAAAGAAGTTGAATATTATCAATCTGTTAATCTAAATAAGCCGCGTTAATGCGACAGGTCTATATAAACGCGATAGCCAAGTTCCTCCCGAATGAACCGGTATCTAACGAGCGTATGGAACAGGTGTTGGGATTGATCAACGGCGTTTCTTCAAGGGCGCGGTCAATTGTGCTGCGCAACAACCGTATCAGGAACCGGCATTATGCCATCGGGCCGGACGGGCGGCCCACCCATACCAATGCGGAGCTGACTGTTCAGGCCATTCATCATCTGATGGAGCGGGCCGGGGCTGACAAGACCGCCATTGACCTGCTTTCCTGCGGCACGTCGACTCCGGATCAGCTGCTTCCCTCTCACGCCAGTATGGTGCATGGACTGTGGAAGAACAGATCCATGGAGGTCAACGCTGCGTCCGGTATCTGTACTTCCGGCATGAATGCGCTGAAATACGCGTTTATGGCAATTGCCACAGGGAGCGCGAAAAACGCGGTGTGCACGGGGTCTGAACGGGTTTCTTCCTGGCTGCGGGCAGACAAGTTCAATAATGAATCACAACGGCTGGCTGCGCTTGAGCAACAGCCCTTTATTGCATTTGAAAAGGATTTTCTGCGGTGGATGCTGTCTGACGGGGCGGGGGCCATGCTTTTGGCTGACCGTCCGGCTGCGTCCGGCAGCTCGCTCCTGATCCACTGGATTGACGGAATCTCCTACGCGAATGAGCTGGAACCCTGCATGTATGCCGGGGCTGCTAAATCCGGGGATGAACTCCGCTTCTGGAGCGATGTGGAACCGGAGGAATGGCTCAGCTCCTCTACCTTTGCAATCAAGCAAGATATCAAGCTGCTGGAAGCCAACATTATCCCCAAAGGGGTTCAAAGCATGCAGGAAATACTGGACAGGCATGGGCTGGAGCCTGAAGGGATCGATTATTTCCTGCCGCACATATCCTCTTATTTTTTCCGGGACCGGCTGGCCGCGGCGTTCGAGGCGGCGGGTATCCATATCCCTGAGGAAAAATGGTTCATCAACCTGGAGAAGGTGGGAAACGTGGGCTCCGCATCAAGCTATATCCAGCTGGAGGAGCTGTTCAACATGCAGAAGCTTAGTCCAGGCAAAAAAATATTGTTATCCGTTCCGGAAAGTGGAAGATTTTCCTATGTTTACGCTTTACTGGAAGTCAATGGATGAACTCAGCTTAATACCCCAGCAACCGCCCTTTGTGCTGGTAGACCGGTTGCTTCAGCATGAAGCGGACTCGATTGTTGCCGGCTTTACTGTTCCGGAGCAGCATGTGCTGGTAGACCGGCTGGGAGTGCTCAGTGAGGCGGGTGTCATGGAGCATTTTGCCCAGACCATTGCCCTGCACCAGGGGTATGATCATTTTAAAAGGAACCTGCCGCCCCCGGTAGGCTATATAGGGTCCATCAGGAATTTTGAGATCTTCCATTTGCCGAGGGCAGGCGATGAGCTCCGCACGAGCGTTACGATCCTGCAACGGATGTTCGGTGTGACTATTGTGCAGGGCGAGGTAACCCTTGACGGCAGGGTGATCGCCAGCGGAGAAATGCGTACCGTCACTGCAAAATAAACCGACATTGGATAACCTTGGACCTTTTCCCTCAATCGAAGAACTGATTCCCCACCGCCCGCCCATGGTGATGGTTGATGAGGTAATCGCCGTCAGGGGGCTGGAAACGGAAACCAGCTTTTTGGTTAAGCCGGATTGCCTGTTTGCCAGGGCGGGTAAGCTTTCAGAGGCGGGCATGCTGGAAAACCTGGCCCAGACCAGCTTTATCTTTCTTAACTATTTTTTTATCAGGCCGGGCGAAGTTCTTTGGGATAAGGCAAAGGATAATCTGGGGGTGATCAGCACGATTATGGATCTGGAAATATCGTTGCTGCCGGAGGTGGGAACGCGTTTGTGCACCTATACGCAAACCGAACTTGTTTTTACTTCGGATTTTTTGAAAATTTGCAATATCCAAGGCCGGGTAATCATTGATGGAGAAACAGCCCTGCTAGCAACCATGAAAATGCTGTTGCAGACACAAGAAGCGTGACCATGCTATGAACAGGAACGAAGTACCGCAGGATGAGGGCAGCCTGAGCAGAAAGAACATGCATGAGCTTTGCTACGCGGTGGATGACCAAGGGCGTTATACCACCGTTCAAAGCTCAGGATGGGAAGCCAAGACACTGGCGCTGAATGAATCTCTCGAACTTATTGAAGAACGCGTTGCGGCTGCAGCACAGGCCGTACGGGACGGACGGGTGAGCCCGATCGCATACTATATGGAGCTTAACCGGATGGATGTGTCGCTACTGGCCGGTTATGTAGGCATGCACCGCTGGCTGGTAAAAAGGCACTTTGATCCCAAACGTTTCCGGAAGTTAAAGGATAGCGTCCTACAGAAATATGCTGAGGTATTTGATATCAGCGTGAACCAGTTAACCGACCCTTTTTCCCCAACGGACGCATGACCATAGCTTTTGAACACCGGCAGTCTGCCCACTGCGAGAACGGCGTTATTTCGAATCTGCTGAACCATCATGGCGTCCGCATTTCCGAGCCGATGGCTTTCGGGATAGGGAGCGGCCTGTTTTTTGTTTACCTGCCCTTCCTTAAAATCAATTTTGCACCGGGATTCAGCTACCGGCCCATGCCGGGGCGCATCTTACGCCGGCTGGGCAAACGGTTAGGCATCCGTGTGCGGCATCAGCGGTTTTCCTCTCCGCAAAAGGCGCAGGCGGTACTTGACGAAAAGCTGCGGCAGGGTATCCCGGTGGGTCTGCAGGTAGGGGTGTATCACCTCACCTACTTCCCTGATGAATACCGCTTTCATTTCAACGCACATAACCTGGTGGTGTACGGCAAGGAATCCGGCGAATACCTGATCAGTGATCCGGTGATGGACCGGACAACCCGGCTTACCGAGCGGGAACTGGATCGGGTGCGTTTTGCGAAAGGGGCACTCCCGCCAAAGGGCCACCTGTACTACCTGGAACGGTTGCCGGACCGTTTTGACCTGGAACGCGCGATCAGGGAAGGAATCCACCAGACGTGCCGCGATATGCTGGCACCGGTGCCCATCGTGGGCGTAAGGGCCATGAAATGGGTGGCGAGGGATATCCGCAGGTGGCCCAGGCGCCTCGGCGCAAAAACGGCCAACCATTACCTAGGTCAGCTTGTACGGATGCAGGAGGAAATCGGCACGGGAGGGGGCGGTTTCCGGTTTATTTATGCTGCTTTCCTGCAGGAAGCAGCCGCCATACTGAAGCGGCCGGCGCTCATGGAGCGGTCACGGGAGATGACGGCTATCGGCGATGCGTGGCGTGAATTCGCATTGGATATCTCCCGCATTTATAAGAACCGGAAGTCCGGGCCTGACGTGTATGAGGGACTTTCGGACCGACTGCTGGACCTGGCTGAGCGGGAGCGGCGGTTCTTCCTCAGGCTGAAAAAGGACCTATAACTGAAAAATGAATCCATGACGATGGGCGGAATCATCCATATTGACCAAGTATCAAAACGTTATCCGGGCAGTGACCGGTATGCGCTTGATAACCTTTCGCTATCCATAACGAAGGGTGAGATTTTCGGCCTGCTTGGTCCCAATGGGGCCGGGAAAACCACGCTGATATCCGTCTTGTGCGGCATGATGAAACCCTCTTCCGGACAGCTATGGTTCGGGGACCTGGACTACACTGAACACCGGTCCAAAATACAGCGGCAGGTGGGCATCGTGCCGCAGGAGTATGCCTTATACCCCACCCTTACCGCGGCGGAAAACCTGTATTATTTCGGCAGCCTGTACGGGCTCGCGGGAAAGGATCTAAAATGCCGCATCGCTGAGGGCCTGAACCAAGTGGGCCTGACGGATTTTGCGGGAAAGCCCATCAAGACATTTTCCGGTGGTATGCAGCGGCGTGTCAATCTGCTTGCGGGCATCCTGCACCGCCCCGAGGTGCTGTTTCTGGACGAGCCGACCGTGGGCGTGGATGTGCAGTCCAAAGAAGTGATCATGACACTCCTGCATGAACTGAACGCAGGCGGCACCACGATCATATATAGTTCACATCACCTCAACGAAGCCCAGCAGTTCTGCAGCCGAATTGCCATCATAGATGCAGGGTCGCTGGTAGTGGAAGGTCAGCCGGAGGAACTGATTGCGTCCGTCCCCGGGGCTACCACGCTTGAAAACGTGTTTATTCACCTTACAGGAAGTCAACTGCGGGATTATGCGTAAACTTCTAACATCGGCATATAAGGAAGTGCTGCTTCTGCTGCGGGATTGGGGCGGGTTGGCCATTTTGTTTCTTATGCCCTCCGTGCTGATTATCACCATTACGCTTATCCAGGAAAGCACGTTCAAGGCTGTGGGAGAATCAGCACTGCCCATTGTGCTGGTGGACAATGACCGCGGAGAAATAGGGCAACTGGTGACCCGCACTCTGGCGGAGGCAGCCAATATTGAACTGATCACGGAATGGCATGGCAGCCCCATCAACGGTGAGCAGGCGCGTGAGCTGGTGAGTGATGGGCGCTATCAGATTGCGCTGGTGATTCCCCGCGGAATCAGTCAGCAGCTCAGCGACAAGGTAAACAGCAACGTGGACAGGTTGCTTGCCGATTTTGCGGTAACGGAGCCGGATACGGGGACGGACACGGGGCTCGTCAGACAGGAACCCGCGAAGCGATCGGAACCCAAAGAAATAGACATCTACTTTGACCCCGCCGCCGGTCAAACGTTCCGGAACAGTGTGAAAAGTTCCATTGAGCGCCTGCTGTCAAAAGTGGAAACGCAGAAAATCTATGAAGTGTTCACCGAGCAGCTGGGCGTGACTGAAGACCCCGGCTTTCTTGATCAGGAAATCATTACCTTCAAAGAGACGATTGCCCAGAAAGGCGCGGACGGTATTATCCCCAATGCGGTGCAGCATAACGTGCCGGCGTGGGTCCTGTTCGGTATTTTCTTCATCGTGGTGCCGCTGGGGATCAACCTGGTCAAGGAAAAGAACCTGGGCACTTATATCCGCCTTCGTACAAGCCCGGTTTCCTATGCGACAATCCTGGCTGGAAAGATTCTGACGTATACCGTTATCTGCCTTATTCAATTTGCGCTGATGCTGCTGATTGCAAAGTATGTTTTTCCGCTGATCGGACTGCTGGCCTTTGATCCGGGTCCGCAGCTTCCCCTGATGCTGCTTATTGCCTTCGTCTCAGGCCTTGCGGCCATTGGGTTGGGCATCCTGATCGGTACCATTGCCCAGACCCAGGAGCAGTCGGCCCCGTTTGGGGCGATTTTTGTGATCATTCTTGCAGCGCTGGGCGGCGTATGGGTACCGACCTTTATCATGCCGGCCGTCATGCAGAAAATCTCAGCCTTTTCGCCCATGAACTGGGGCATATCGGCGTTCTATGATGTGATTCTGCGCAACGGAACGGCTGCCGATATTGCGGTACCGATCGCTTACCTGCTGCTGTTTTTCGCGGTGACATTGCTGGTCGCCATTATTTATGATAAACGACATCAAACGAACTGACCGGATGCTTACTCACACGACCCGATTCCGCGTACGCTTCAACGAAACCGATCCGCTTGGCATCGTCTGGCATGGGCATTATATCACCTACTTTGAGGATGGAAGGGAGGCGTTCGGTGAAGCGATGGGCCTGTCATACCGGCATATCCGGGAACAGGGGTACCTGGCTCCGGTGGTAAAGTGTGTCTGCGAATACAAATCCCCTTTGCGCTACGGCGACTGGGCAGAGGTGGAAACAACGTTCGTGGACCAGCCTGCGGCTAAGATGGTGTTCCGGTATACGATTTACAACGATGAACGGAAAGTGGTTGCCACGGGTGAGACCATTCAGGTGTTTACCGATGAAAACGGGGAACTGGTGCTGACCGCCCCGGATTTCTTCGCGGAATGGAAGGGAAAACACGGATTGACATGAGCCGGGATGTGCTGATAGCGGGAGACTACCTCATTACGCCGCTTGGTGCGGGCACCGCCCTGAATTTCCGCAAGGTTATGGAAGGCGAAAGTGCAGTGAAGCAAGCGTATCTCCCCGAAATGGCGGAGCATCCGCTTTTCCTGGCCCGTATAGATGAGGGGCTGCTCCCCCCGCTGTTGCGGGACGATGAACGTTATACGCGTCTTGAAAAGTTCTTCATCGCGGCGCTGGAAGCGCTCATCGCTGAGCATGACATCCCCAAAGACGGGCGCACGCTGGTGCTGCTGTCCACAACCAAAGGCAATATTTCCTTGTTGAATAACCCGCGCGGGGGGTTCCCTGAAGAACGGATCTACCTGTCAACCATGGCGGAAGTTATCCGCCGCAGGATTGGTTTTGAAAACCCGGTCATCCCCCTGTCCAATGCGTGCATATCCGGGGCACTTGCGCTGACCGTGGCCGGGCAACTGATGCAAAGCGGGCGCTATGAATATGCGGTTGTGGTTGGGGGTGATGAGATCTCCCGTTTCATTGTGTCGGGATTCCATGCTTTCCAGGCGCTGGCGGATGCGCCGTGCCGGCCGTTTGACCGGGACCGTAACGGGCTGAACCTGGGTGAGGCTGTTGCTGCGGCATATTTGACGAGAATACCCAAGCCGGACACGGTGCGTATCCTTGGCACGGGTTCCTTTAATGATGCCAATCATATTTCCGGACCTTCCCGTACCGGCGAAGGACTTTACCGCAGTATCCGGGCTGCCATGGCTGAGGCCGATAGCCCGGCCATTGACTTTATTTCAGCGCACGGCACGGCCACCCGTTATAATGATGATATGGAAAGCATTGCTTTGCACCGCTGCGGCCTGACCGCCGTACCCTTGCACAGCCTGAAAGGATATTACGGGCATACCTTGGGGGCCAGCGGGCTCCTTGAAACAATACTTGGGATACACTCCCTGAAAACCGGCCGCCTGATCCCGTCACTGGGCTTTGTCCAGGAGGGCACAACACATCCGCTGAATATCATCCGGCAGGCTACCGCGGAGCGCCCGCTCCGGACATTCCTGAAGACGGCCTCAGGGTTTGGAGGATGCAATATCGCAACAGTTTTTCAGCAAACAGGACAGCATGGGTGAGCATAACTGTTATATCCAATCATACTGCATGATCCGGGAGCGGTCTATCTATATAGACGGCGCCCGTTTCCTGAGTGCGGATCCCCACAGTTCGCTGGGCGAGTTTCTGCGTTCAGCGTACCGCATGCTGGAAACGGACTATCCTAAGTTCCATAAAATGGACGGGCTCTGCAAGGCGGTTTTCATAGCCGTTGAACTGATGACCCGGCAAACCGGTCCCCTTCCGACCGATACCGCTCTTATTTTCTCCAACCGCTCTTCCAGCTTCCTGGCTGATCATAAGCATGCCAGCGACATTTTCCGGCCGGATGGGGTTGTGGCCAGCCCGGCGACGTTCGTTTATACCCTGCCCAATATTGCGATGGGTGAAATCAGCATCCGTCACCAATTGCATAGCGAAAATGTTTTCTTTATTTTTGACAGCTATAATCCGGAGTTTCTGGCACCGTATGTGAATACGCTATTGCACGCCGGACGGGCTGAACGGGTCATCAGCGGATGGACTGAAGTAACGGAGGAACGGTGTGACCTGTTTCTCTGCGTTGCGGGCGCAAAGGGGCCTGCGCCCCATACTATCGAACATTTGAAAAGATTATACGACAAAGAACATGAGTGAGTTGACACAAGAGCTGAAAGCGAAGATCATCAATCAACTGAACCTGGAAGACCTAAGCGTGGATGACCTGGACGACAATACACCTTTATTCGGCGAAGGCCTTGGCCTGGATTCCATTGATGCCCTTGAACTGATTGTCATGCTGGACAAAAGCTATGGCATCAAGCTATCGGACCCGAAAGAAGGGCGGAATGTATTCAAAACCATTCAAACCATGGCTGACTTCATTGAGGCCAACCGGAAATGAACTCCCCTACCCCGATAGCCGTGACCGGAATGGGGGCCGTTTCAGCCATTGGGGAAAATGTGGCCGCACATCTGGATTCCCTGAGCCGCTGTGAGCATGGGATACGCCCGATTTCCAATATGGACACCTGTCACCGCGGCAGGCTTTTGGCGGGTGAAATCAGGGTCCCGGACGATGAACTGTATAGGCGGTTGGGCATTTCCCCCGGAGAGGCTTACACCCGCAGCACGCTGCTGGCGGGATTAGCGGCCAGGGAAGCGATCGTGCAGGCTGGCATTGACCTGCACGACGGGCACCGTACCGGCTTTATTTCAGCGACCACCGTAGGGGGCATGGATGCAACGGAGCGGCATTATGACAACTACCTTTCCTCACCGGCGTACCGGCACTTCATACCCACGCATCCGGGAGGCGTCGCGGCCGAGCAGTTAGCCGGGCTTTTAGGGGTGCCGGGAATGGTTACCACCATCAGTACGGCCTGCTCATCAGCGGCCAATGCCATTATGCTGGGGGCACGCATGATACGGGCGGGGGTATTGGACCGTGCCATCGTAGGCGGCACGGACTGTTTATCCCGGTTTACCATCAACGGGTTCAATGCGCTGATGATTTATGCGGATGACCATTGCCGGCCATTTGATGAACACCGGAAGGGGCTGAACCTGGGCGAAGCTGCCGCATATCTGGTGCTGGAAGCCGCTGAACGGGAGGTTGCCCCTATGCGTGTGCCGCTGGCGTACCTGACCGGTTATGGGAACGCCAACGATGCCTTCCACCAGACGGCGTCTTCTGAACACGGGGAGGGTGCTTACCTTGCCATGGAGCAGGCCCTGCATGTGGCGGGCGTGGCACCGGCTGAAGTGGGGTATATCAATGCGCATGGCACGGCGACGCCCAATAACGATCTGGCGGAAGGGCACGCGCTGCTGCGCCTGTTTGGCAGAAAAGATGACCTGCCCCCGTTCAGCTCTACCAAGGCATTCACCGGGCACACGCTCGCCGCCGCCGGCGCCGTTGAAGCGGTATTTTCCGTCCTGGCGCTGCAGCATCAGCTGGCGTTTGCCAACCTCAACTTTTCCGAACCTATAGCGGGGCTGGATATCGTGCCGCTTACTCAGCCTGAAAACCGGAAGATCGATCACGTGCTTTCCAATTCATTTGGATTTGGTGGGAACTGCACCGCTTTGTTATTTTCAAAAGCCCATGACTAAGCCCATTTATATCCACGGCGGGGGCTGCATATCCATCCAGCCAACCTTCCAGCCTGACTATTTCTTTGACACGTTCCATTCCTATGCTTCCAATCCTGTTCCGGCGCTGGAACCGGACTACAAATCCCTGATCCCACCATTGCAGCTGCGCCGCATGAACAAAAGCATGCGGATGGCTCTTTTTACCGCCAGGCAGGCCCTGCTGCAAGCGGGGCGGGAAAACGTAGATGGGGTGATAGTGGGTTCCGGCCTGGGCTGCCTGCGGGATTCAGAACGCTTTGTGGAAGCCATCCTGGCCGAGGAAGGCCAGCCGCTGAATCCGACGCCGTTTATTCAGTCCACGCACAATATGGCGGCCGCGACCATTGCACTTTCGCTGGGTTGCAAAGGATATAATATGACTTATGTGAACAATGCCAGTTCATTCGAATCGGCCCTGTTGGATACATTGGTTTATCTGATGGAACACCCGGACCGTTCGGTGCTGGTGGGGGGCGTTGATGAGCTGGGTGACCGGACGACCCTGTTCTGGGAACTGGCGGACTACCTGAAAAAGGACGGCAGCGACACGGGAGAAACGGCCGCGGAAGGTGCCTCGTTTTTTGTTGCCTCTGCGGAACGGGGTGAAAGTGCACTGGGCAAGGTGACGGCTGTGGAGTGTTGTGTTCAGCCACACGATGTGGAAGATTTTATCCGTGGGTTTCTGCGCCGTCAGGGGCTGGGCGTGGATGACCTGGATGCGGTGCTCTTGGGCGTCAATGGGGACGGGCGTTACGATGCTGTTTATGAGTCGGTGGCGCGCCGATGCTTCCCGCGATTGCCCCAGATGGTTTTCAAGCCTATACTGGGCGAATATGATACCGTGACCGCGGCGGGGGTTTTCCTGACGCTTCAGGTGCTGGCCAGGCAATCACTGCCCCCCGCGCTTTTGTATAACGGCATCCATCCTGCCCGGTTGCAGCGCATACTGGTTTATACGCAACGGCGCGGCAGGAACCATGGTTTGATTCTGCTTGAACAATAGTATGGAGATTGCTATTCCCATTTTTCTCCTGCTTCTGGTGCTGTTGACTGCTTTGGCGGCATTCAACATCCAATGGAACGTTTTTCTTAAGGCGTATCACCGGGGCACGCGCGGGGAACGGCATATCGCCTTAACGTTTGATGACGGGCCACATCCTGTTTATACCGCCCGCGTGCTGGAGATGCTAAAGGAGCACGGCGTCCGCGCGACGTTTTTCTGTATAGGCTCCCGGGTGGCCCAGCATCCGGAGCTGGTCTGGCAGCTACACGATGAGGGTCATACCATAGGTAACCATTCCTTCACGCATTCGCCGACCATTGATTTCCATTCTGCCGCGGAGTGGCTGGAGGAACTCCGCCGTACGGACGGGGCTCTTGCGGCGGTCATAGGTCACTGCCCGCTTTTTTTCCGCCCGCCGTACGGGGTTACAACGCCCCATCTGGCTAAGGCGGTACGGCGGTCCGGGCACCTGGCCATCGGGTGGCGGGTCCGGCCGTATGATACGCTGAAGCGTACTACTGAACGAATCGTCGGGACCATTCTGAACAAGGTAAAGCCCGGCGACATTATTTTGCTCCACGATACGCATGACCGGATTGTCCCGGTATTGGAACGGTTGTTGCCCGAACTGAAAAAACGGAATTTCAAATTGGTCACGGTAGACCAGTTGATCAAACGACATGCCTATGCTCAGATTTAACGGATTGGGAATCCTGTTGCTGACCTGCGTGCTAAGCAGCTGGGGCCAACGCAAAATGCTCTCCCCGGAAGAAGCTGCGGCGCTCAAACAGCGCGTCACTGAACAGACCAAGCAGCTGCGGTCATTGGAAAGTACGTTTACGCAGACGAAGCACCTGGACTACTTGGAGAATGACGTTACCTCATCCGGCAAGCTGTATTTCAAGGCACCGGACAAGATCCGCTGGGAATATGTGCGCCCTTCCAGTTATACGGTAATTTTCAACGGGGAACTGATGCGCATGAATGAAGGGGGAAAAAAAGCGAAGCAGATTGATCTGGCATCAAACCGGCGGCTGAAAGGACTGAACGCCTTGCTGACGGGTACCGTGCAGGGCGGCCGGATTTTTGACGACACGCAGTTCCAGATCACTTACTACAGGGAAGGTGCAGACTATTCAGCGATACTGGTACCGAAAGATCAGGCACTTAGCAGGTATATTAAACAGGTGGAGCTGACACTGGACGGGAGATCTTATCTGGTCAGACAAATCAAAATCACCGACCCCACACAGGATTATACGCGCATTACGTTTGACACTCAGCGGCAAAACGTGAGTCTTCCGGAGTCGCTTTTTTAGAGGAAAGTTTTTTTACTTTTGCTACATGTCTCTTTTACAGGATTTTTATTCGGTGGTTGGTTACACGGTGAAGGACCGGCAGGTGTCAGCCTCCATTGTCATCAATAAAGCACATCCGGTTTTTACGGGGCATTTCCCCGATCACCCGGTTACCCCGGGGGTATGCATGATGCAGATCATAAAGGAACTGACCGAACGATGGGCCCAAAGCGCATTGCTGCTGAGAAAGGCCAGGAATGTTAAGTTTATGGCCATCATTAATCCGGAGCTTCAGCCAAACATTCAGGTGGACCTGGATGTTGAAGAGGAAGAAGGATTCCTGGCGGTGAAAAGTACCACGTCATTCGGGGATACGGTTGCACTTAAGTTCAGTGGCGTTTTTCAAAAGATTTAGATGATGAGATGGTTCATTTACCTTACGTTGGTTCTGGCCAGCTGTATCCCGGCAACCGCTCAGCAGCTGAATGAGCTCCGCTCTGCGTATAAAAGTGCCACCCGGTCACAGCAGGATGCGGAAGCCTTTTATGAAATGGTCAGCGGCGTTACCAAGTCAGATATTCCCGTTCTGCAGGCTTACAAGGGCTCAGGCCTCATGCTTTTGGCCCGGTATGAAAAACTGGCGGCCCGTAAACCAAAGGTCAAGGAAGCCGTACAATGGATAGAGGCTGCGGTGGCCGCGGACCCGGACAATGCCGAGATCAGGCTGATCAGGCTGAGCGTGCAGGAACATTTACCTAAATTGCTGCGGTACAACCAGCATATTGAAGAGGACCGGCAGTTTATACAACAGGCGCTGCCTTCCATAAAAGACGAGGGACTGAAAGCCATGATAAACGGCTATTTTGCGGAGTTCTCTAAAGATTGAAGGCGCTGGCATCCATAAACGCTTGTGTGGTTATCCCCACCTATAATAATGCCAGGACCCTGGAACGGGTATTGCAGGGCGTGTATGCCTATACCTCAGCGGTGATTGTTGTCAATGATGGTTCCACGGATGCAACAGCGGAAATACTCGCCAGGCACCCGCAATTGACCACCATCCACTTCCCGCGGAACAAAGGGAAGGGATGTGCACTGCGCAGGGGGCTGCAGGAAGCGGAGCGGCGGGGATTTGACTATGCGCTCACCATAGACTCAGACGGACAGCACTATCCGGAAGATATCCCGGGGTTCATCCAGGATATCCAGGCCAACGGGGAAGCCCTGCTGATCGGTGACCGTAACATGAACCAAAAGGGAATTCCGGGCAAAAGCAGTTTCGGCAACCGGTTCTCCAATTTCTGGTTCCGGTTTGAAACGGGGATTTCCCTGTCAGACACCCAATCCGGGTACCGGCTCTATCCGCTCAGGCGGCTGCGCGGCATCCGCTTCTACACCACGAAGTTTGAGTTTGAGGTGGAGGTTATCGTAAAGGCAGCCTGGCGCGGAATCCCCATACGCAACATCCCGGTAAAGGTGCTCTATGACCCTGCCGAACGCGTATCGCATTTCCGTCCGTTCCGGGATTTCACGCGCATCAGCATTCTTAACACCTGGCTGGTGCTGGTAACGCTGTTTTACATCCGTCCGCGCGATTATTTCCGCACCTTCAGGGAAAAGGGATTTAAGCGTTTTTTCCTGGAAGACCTGTTGCACAGCGCTGATACTCCGCTAAAGAAATCACTGTCCGTGGCACTGGGCATTTGGGTGGGGCTGTCTCCGTTGTGGGGCTTTCAGACCATTACCGTACTCTTTCTTGCGGTGGTGCTCCGCCTGAACAAGCTTATCGCGTTTGCGTTTTCGAATATCAGCATCCCACCGCTGATCCCGTTCATCATTTACGCCGGCATCCTGGTGGGATCGGCGCTGGCCGGCGCTCCCACGGACACGGCTTTTCATGGAGGGGGCTTTGATGCGTACCGGCAGTTTATTCAACAGCATCTGAAGGAGTATCTCATAGGGAGCCTTGTGCTGGGCACGCTGGCGGCTTTGGTATTCGGCCTGGGAAGTTATTTGGTGCTGAAGGGAGTGAAGAGGATGCGATAGATTACGCAGTTCCGGAAACTTCGTTTAAATTTGGCGGATAAACAGCACGGGAATTGGAGTCCTTTTTCTATAGCATATACCGTTATTTCCAGACGCACAAGGTTCTGTTCGCCTTACTGATACCGGCGGTGTTTGCACTCTTGGCATACTGGGCCAGCCGGATCCGGTTTGAGGAGGACATCACGCGGCTGATCCCCGCCGGTGAAGAAGCCGAGCAGGTGACCCGCGTGATGAACACCGTCAGGTTCACTGATAAGGTGGTGATCAACATTGCCACGCCGCATGAGGACAGCTTATCGGCGCTGCAGGAGTATGCTGATGCTTTTGGAGCGGCTGTCACCGCGAAGGCTTCTCCGTATGTGGAGCGTGTCCAGATCAGACTGGAGGACGATCAGCTCATTGAACTGATGGACCTGGTCAACCGGAACCTGCCACTGTTCCTTGACAGCGATGATTACCGCCGGATGGATTCACTGCTGTCTGCGGACTCAATCACGGCGAAAGTGGCCGCGGTTTATGAGGCCGTCACCGCCCCGCAGGGGCTGGTAACACCTGCGTTTGCGCGGCAGGATCCGCTGGGGCTTACCTACATGGGGCTTAGAAAATTCCAGCGGCTTCAGTCCGCGGAGCGATTTGTGCTTGCTGACGGCTACCTTGTTGCTCCCGGTGGCAAAAACCTGCTCGCTTTTATCACCACACGATCCGGAGCAGGTGAGACCGAGCAAAACAGCCATTTCATCCATATATTGGACAGTACTGTCCATGCATTGAATGTGCAGTTCGAGGGCAGGGTGACGGGTGAGTATTTCGGTGCTGTTCCCATGGCCGTTGCCAACGCGAAACAGATAAAGCGCGACATCCAGGTAACCTTGTCTATTGCACTGGTGGTCCTACTGGCACTGTTTATCTATTTCTACCGCCGCGTGTCTGTTCCCTTCATTATTCTGGTACCGGCGGCATTTGGCAGCTTGCTGGGTATGGGTGTCCTCTACTGGTATAAAGGCACGATATCAGCAATTTCCATAGGCATCGGTTCAGTCCTGCTGGGCCTGACCCTGGATTATTCCCTGCATATTCTCAGCCATCAGCGCAGTACCGGCGATATCAAAAGGCTGTTTGCCGGTACCGTAAGACCGCTGTTGATATGTGCGGTGTTTACGGCGGTGGACTTTCTTTGCCTGCTGTTCCTGCGGTCAGACGTGCTAAAGGATCTTGGACTCTTCGCGGCGGTAAGCGTGCTCGGGGCTGCCGTATTTTCGCTTGTCTTCATCCCGCAGGTCTATAAGCCGGATCAGACAACGGCTGTACGTCAGAACACGTTTATAGACCGCGTGGCCAGGTATGACCTCAGCCGCAATAAATGGGTACTGGGCGGTGCGTTGCTGGTTACACTGATAAGTCTGTTAACCTTCCAGCGGGTAGGTTTCAATAATGACCTGGAAGCGTTGAATTACCGGCCGGAACGCCTGAAACAGGCGGAACAGCGCCTGGATTCACTGAACAACTTTGGGGCGAAATCAATCTATCTGGTCGCTTATGGCGACACCTATGAACAGGCGCTGGGCCGTAATGCTGTTCTGTACGAACGGCTGGGGCGGGCTGAGGAAGAAGGAAAAATACTGAACTTTCAGTCTATAGGGGGCATTGCACAGACGGCGGTACAGCAGCAGGAAAAAATTGCGCGGTGGAACCGGTACTGGTCTGATGGAAGACGAGAACAGCTGATCCGGCAACTCACCGCTGAAGGGGAAAAGGCTGGCTTTAAGGCTAACGCCTTTGAGCCTTTCTTTGAAACCTTGCGGCATCCGTTTTTGCCGATGGACGATGCCGATCAGGCAATGCTGGACACGCTGTTCTTCCGTGAATTCGTCGCCACGGGCGACAACCTGTCTACCATCATGACCATGGTAAAGCTGCCGGATGGAGTGGATCCGCTCTTGCTGGCATCAACGGTTGAGGACGGTGACGGAGTATTGTCCATTGACCGTAAACGTTTACAGGAACGCCTGCTCAGCAACCTGGAGGCTGATTTCAATAACCTGTTTTTTATCGCTTCCATTGCTGTTTTTGCGGTGATATTTCTGTTTTTCGGCAGTCTGGAAATAACCCTGATCACCAATATCCCGATCTTTCTGGGCTGGTTGGTCACGCTGGGACTGATGGGGATGTTTAATATTCAGTTTAACGCATTTAACATTATCATTACGACCCTTATTTTCGGCCTCGGTGTGGATTATGCCATCTTTGTGACCAAAGGTCTGCTGGAACAATATACGTATGGAACGGATGACTTGCCCGCTTATAAATCCGGGGTGATCATGTCCGCGTTAGCGACCCTCCTGTGCTTCGGTATCCTGGTATTCGCCAAGCACCCTGCCATCCGGTCCATTTCTGTCATTCCCCTCATCGGGCTGCTGGTTGTGGTGCTGATGTCATTCTCAATACAGCCCTGGCTCTTCCGCACCTTTATCAGCGGGCCCCAGGACAGGGGAAACACGCCCTGGCGCATTGTGAATTTAATCCTTACGGGCCTGACATTCGGTTACTTTTTCCTGGGTGGACTGGCACTCAGCCTGGGGGCGCAGCTGTTGATTCCGCTCATCCCGGTGAGCAGGGACCGGAAACTCAAGGCTTTTCACAAGGTGCTGCAGTTGTTTTTCCACAACCTGATGTACCGTACGCCGGGGGTACGTATGGAGGTACTGGGGCGCGATGCCGAAACGTATGCGAAGCCTGCCATTATCATTGCCAACCACACCTCGATCCTGGATACGCCTACCATGGGACTGCTCCAGGCTAAGCAACTGTTCATGATGAATGAGCGGCAGCTCCGCTCTCCGTTCTTTGGCCGTGCCATGCGCATGGTCGGTGCGCATCCCGCCACGGAAAATCATCCATATCACCTTGACCGGCTGCGGGAAAAAATCCGGCAAGGTTATTCCCTCATTGTGTTCCCCGAAGGCACCCGGTCTACTACAACGCGCATAGGCCGCTTTCACAAGGGTGCTTTTTATCTGGCGGAGCAATTGAAGCTGGATATCATTCCGGTACTGGTCCATGGCAATGCCCATGCCCTGCCGAAGCACGACAACATGCTTAAGCCAGGACCGATCTCAATGAAATTCCTGCCGCGGATACGCCATGACGACCCCTCTTTTGGCCTGACCTACAGTGAACGGGCTAAAACGATAGGCGCCTATTTCAGGCATGAGTTCCGCATGTTGCGCAACGAAAAGGAGCCGCCGGGCTATTTTGAGAAAAAGCTGCTTTTCAACTTCCTGTATAAGCCGAAACGTATACAACGCCAGGTAAAGGCGGATTTCCGGGCTAACGCGGCCCGTTATCACTGGCTGTTGCGGCAGCTGCCCGGTGACGCGCGCATCCTGCACCTGGGCTGTGGCTATGGGGTGCTGGACTACCTGCTGGTATATGACAGTGCCGGCCGCTCGGTGACCGCATGGGATGCCGATGCTGCGACTATCCTTGCCGCCAGGCACACGTATACGGTAAACCGCTACCCGTTGCGTTTTGTAACTTCTCCGCCGGCAAGCGGCGCCTATGACGCCGTCATCATATCCCGGGCACAGACCGGTCCGATGTGCTGCGTGAACGAACACACGCGCTGGATCGTGCTGGAAGATGTACAAACGGAAGAATTGCCTATCTTAGCACAAAAAGATTTTCAGCTGGTGGCAGCAGAAAGCGGCATCAAAGTATGGCGGAAAAATGAGCGGATCATATGATGTAATCGTTATAGGCAGTGGACTGGGCGGACTGGTCAGCGCAACCATTTTGGCGAAGGAAGGCAAAAAGGTGCTGCTTCTGGAAAAAAATAACCAATACGGGGGCAACCTGCAGACGTTTGTACGCGACCGTTGCATCTTTGATACCGGTGTACACTACATAGGGGGCCTGGACAGCGGACAGAACCTTTATCAGTACTTTAATTACCTGGGCATTGCAGATAAGCTTAAACTGAAACGCATGGATCAGGACGGATTTGATCTGGTAACGTTTGACAACGACCCGAACGAATATCCGTATGCCCAGGGCGGGGCAAATTTTGTAGCACAGCTGAGCCGTTATTTTCCTTCAGAGCGGACGGGCATTGAACGTTTTTACATCCGTATGCGGGACGAGTGCCAACGCTTTCCGCTATACAGGCTGGATGCCACGGAGGCTTATCAATGGGACGAGGCCCTGCTGAGCGTTAAGGTAAGCGAAGCGATACGGGCATGTACTTCCAATCCTAAGCTGCAGGCGGTACTGGCCGGGACCAACCTGCTCTATGCGGGAATAGCGGACAAAACGCCTTTCTATGTGCATGCGCTGTCCGTGAACTCCTATATTGAAAGCGCCTGGCGGTGTGTAAACGGGGGAAGCCAGATCGCCAAACTGCTTATCAGAGAATTCCTCAGAAACGGAGGAAAAGCACTGAAGTACAAGGAGGTAAACCGATTTCATGTAGAAGAAGGGGTTCTCCGGGCCGTTTCTACGGCCGATGGGGAAGCTTTCCGGGCACGGGATTTTATATCGAATATAGACCCGAAGAGAACGCTTGACCTGATTGGTGACTATCCGCTGCGGAAGAGCTACGCCGACCGTATCCGGAAGGCTGAGAACAGCATCTCTGCGTTCAGTCTTTATATTGTACTGAAGCCCGGCCGCGTACCTTACCTGAATAAAAATTATTACCATTTCAAAGACGAGGCAAGTGTCTGGGGCAATATTCATTACAAACCGTCAGAGTGGCCACTTGGCTACATGGTTTCCATGAATGCCAACGGTGACGACCGCTGGGCCGACGGTATGACGGTTTTTACGTATATGCGGTATGAGGAGGTCCAGCAGTGGGCGGACACCCACAATACCGTGACGGAAAAGGCGATCCGTGGGCGGGGCTATGAGCAGTTCAAGGAGCAAAAAAAGGAATTGATGCTGGATATGCTTGAGAAAAAGTTCCCCGGCTTACGGTCTCATATCCATGCAACCTATGTCTCTACGCCCCTGACCTACCGCGACTACATAGGGACGGAAACGGGCGGAATGTATGGCTTTGTGAAGGATGCAAACCGTCCGCTGCAGAACTACCTTCCATCACGCACTAAAATCAAGAACCTGCTGCTGACCGGGCAAAGCACCAATATGCACGGTATCCTGGGAGTAACCATCAGCGCAGTACTGACCTGTACCGAATTGCTTGGAAAACCTTATCTGCTTGCAAGGATAAATCAGGCGAATCAAATGGAATCATTAACACTACCAGACCATGGCCGCTTTTAATCTGGAACCGCTGGAACGTATACAGCCCGTTGATAAAGAAACGTTCATCAACCGTTACTACCGCCCGCAGCGGCCGGTACTGATTGAACACCTGACTGATGCATGGAACGCTAAGTGGACCTTTGACCACATAAAATCCCTGGCGGGTGACCAGGTTGTACCCCTGTATGATAATAAACCGGCCAAAGGGAAGGAAAGCGTGTATGAGCCGGTGACAAAGATGAGGTTTGCCGATTACATTGAACTGCTCCAAAGCACACCGACGGACCTGCGCATTTTCTTTTACACACTGAAAGACAATTGTCCGGAGCTGCTGAAGGACTTTGAGTATCCGGATATCGGCATGAAGTTCTTTAAAAGGCTGCCGGCACTTTTTTTCGGAGGTGGCGAGTCAAAAGTATTTGCACATTACGACATAGACCTGCCGGACAACCTGCACATACACTTTGAAGGTACCAAACGCGTGGTGCTCTTTGGCCCGGAACAGAGCAAATTTCTCTATAAGGTTCCGTTTTCTATCCATAACATTGACAAGATCGACATGGAAAACCCCGACTTCACCAAATACCCGGCCCTGAAACTGGCCAAAGGTTATGAAGTTTACATGAAACACGGGGATGCACTGTACATGCCAAGCGGCTGGTGGCACTACATCACATACCTGGACGGCGGATTTTCCATGACGTTACGGGCGTTGCCGCGGGCGCCCCGGCGCGTGGCTGGCATGATGTATAACGTTTTTGTGATGCGCCTTATAGATAATGCCATGCGCAAGATGCGCGGCCAGCAATGGCTGGATTTCAAGGAACAGTGGGCTTACCGGCGGACGCAGCGTCTGCTGAGCCGGTAAGCCCGCCCGGATCAACTATTCAGCGTTTTTAGAAATTTCTGAAGCTTTGGCGCAATGACCGCCGCGCAATAGGGGTTTTGCGGATTGTTTTTGAAATAGTCGTGATGGTAATCCTCTGCTTCATAAAAGGCCTGGGCCGGTGACACTTCCGTAACGATGGGATCATCAAACACCTGATGCTGGGTCAGCTGGCTTATGAACGCTTCTGCCTCTGCCTTTTGCTGTTCATCATGATAGAAAATAACGGAGCGATACTGCGTGCCCACATCATTACCCTGTCTGTTGAGGGTGGTGGGATCATGAGTCTTAAAAAAAACCTCCAGTAACCTCCGGTAAGAAAGGACCTGCTCGTCATAATCAATATGAACGACCTCGGCATGACCCGTGGCACCGCTACATACCTGTTCATACGTGGGATTTTCCCGATGACCGCCCATATAGCCTGGCAGTACACTGTTCACCCCCTCCAGTTCCTTAAAAATTGCTTCGGTGCACCAAAAGCACCCTCCTCCAAATGTAGCTTTCATTTTCTTGTATTTTAATATAAACTCTCGCCGTCTAACACCAGATCCTGTTGCTGACTGTCGCATACGGCATATGTAAACCCTTTCTGCAGGGAAAACGCCCCATATTCTCCTTGTTTATTTAACGCCAGAAAGCCTACCTGTATTTCCTTGGCTGTCTGCGGTTTCTTTTTAACGATGCGCATCACGGCCTCCCGGCACGCGTCACGGGGGGAAAGCCCCTGACGCATCAATTCCACCACCAGAAAGCTGCCCACGGTCCGGATAACTTCTTCACCCACCCCCGTAGCTGTGGCCCCGCCGATCTCGTTGTCTACATAAAGGCCGGCTCCGATAAGCGGACTGTCCCCTACTCTACCGCGCATCTTGAATGCCATACCGCTGGTCGTACACGCACCGGCAAGATTCCCCCCCGCATCAATACTCAGTATCCCGATCGTGTCATGATTAAACCGGTTGCCGGGCAGCTTTTCCGTGTTGAATGATTTGTTCTCTATGTTGATGATGGGTTTATACTGTTTTTCCCTGAGCCACTCCTTCCACGCTTTTTCAGCCTCTGGGGTCAGCAGATTTTGTTTTTGGAACCCATTTTCCAATGCAAACTGCAAAGCTCCCTCACCTACAAGCATTACATGCGGGGTTTTTTCCATAACCAGACGGGCTACCGAAACCGGGTGTCCTATATGCTCCAAGCCAGCCACCGAACCACAATTCCCCTGCTCATCCATAACGCAGGCATCCAGCGTCACGTGGCCGTCCCGGTCCGGATACCCGCCTTTGCCTACCGTCACGTTAGCCAGGTCGGCTTCGGGAACGCGCGCGCCAGCCTCAACGGCATCCAATGCCCGACCACCTCCGCTTAAGATCTTCCACGCTGCCTGGTTTGCTGCAACCCCGAAATCCCAGGTCGATATGACTATTGGCTTGTTTCCTGCATTACGCTTGCGTGGAGGCACAGCATTTGCCGCCCGGAGTCCGGTTACGGACACCAGCGAGGCGCCCAAAACGCTGTTTTTGATAAATTGTTTCCTACTAATCATTTTAAAATTTGGTATTCCTGTGCTTAAATCGCAACTTCGCCCCAAAATCAACCGCATCAACGTTGTTTTAAGTCTGAAATATGGTCAACGGCATGCGTATTTTTGCGGTTATTTTAGTGTTGCTACAATTTTCTCTCAAAATAATTGCACACTTTCAATTTATACTTTAATTTAGACAAAAAGTTACTAACAAATGAAAACCTTCCTCAAGGTGGTTTTTTCGCTACTTTTTTGTGCGACCTGCCTAAACAGTCATTCCCAAACGCCTTTGCAGGATTCTGCTGCATATAGATCAATCCTGCAAATTACTGAACAAACACGCCTACAGCATGCACCGGACCGGCGGACAGCCCTTTTCGAACTTCAGCCTTATGACAGTGTTGCCGCGCAATATGTAATCATAACTACCGCGCCCGGGGCTGTAGCACCTTTCCGGCAACGTTTGTCGGATGCCGGCATCCCTGCAGCAAAAGTAACGATAAATCTGTTGCCGGACAGCAGCGTCTCGGGTTATGCGGCCGGTGTTGTTCATCTTTCTGTCGCAAATCTCCGTACACAACCCCGTAACCAAGCGGAGCTGGCGTCTCAGGTGTTGTTGGGAACGGAGGTTGATCTGTTGCAGAAAAAAAGCGGCTACTACAGAATCCGTACACCGGAAGGTTATATCGGCTGGCTGAGTGCATCATCGGTTACGCCCATGTCAGCGGCGGCGCTCGGGCAGTGGAAAGCTGCTGATAAGCTGATATTCACGGGAGATTTCGGTCATGCCTACTCCGAACCGGATGAAACTTCTCTGCGGGTTTCGGATCTGGTGATGGGAGACATACTGGTCAAAGAAGGTGAACAAGGGGAATTCATCCAGGTACGGTATCCGGATGGCCGAAAGGCGTATGTCCGCAGGAACCTGGCGAGCCCCTTCAATGAATGGCTGGGGACACGGAAGCCTGACGCTGAGAACATCCTCACCGCAGCGAAGACCATGATGGGGCTTCCATACCTATGGGGTGGCACGTCTGTGAAAGGTGTGGACTGCAGTGGTTTCACCAAAACCGCTTATTACATGAATGGGCTGATCATACCGAGGGACGCTTCACAGCAGGTACTGGCAGGCCGCCACATTGAGATCCTTACGGAGGGTAAACTGGACGTGGCGAAAGCCCTGAAAAACCTGAAACCGGCCGACCTACTGTTTTTTGCATCTGGCAAAGACCGTGAGCCCGATGCACGGATCACGCATGTTGCCCTGTACCTGGGCAATGGCCAGTTCATTCATTCAGCCGGAACCGTACGCATCAACAGCATGTTGAGCGACGCTCCCAATTACGACGACTTTCAGTCGCGCACGCTCGTAGCGGCCCGCCGGTATATCGGGGAAACCGATCCGGCCGTACAGCCGATGAAAGACCACCACGCTTATACTTTTAAACCATAGACCCGCAAAATGAACAATACATTAACTGAACGTAAATCAGGCAGATTTACCCTGCGCTACCGTCCGTATACACTGGAACTAAGGCATGTGTTCACCATCGCCTCCGGCTCGCGCAGCACCACTCCGGTTGTCCTGACGGAAATTGAGTTTGAGGGCGTAACCGGCTACGGTGAAGCGTCCATGCCTCCCTACCTCGGTGAATCTCACCAAAGCGTGCTGGCATTTCTGGACAGTGTGGACCTGTCCGGCTTTGACGGCCCGTTCCTGACGGAAGATATTTTATCATACATAGACAATCTGGCACCGAAAAACACGGCAGCCAAAGCGTCCCTGGATATTGCGCTGCATGACCTTCTCGGCAAACTGATGGGGCAGCCATGGCACCGGATATGGGGATACGATCCCCAGAAAGCGCCTAATACGTCTTTTACCATCGGCATAGATACGGCGGAAAAGGTACGCCAAAAGGTGGCTGAGGCAGACCCTTATAAGATCCTTAAAGTAAAGCTGGGCCTGGATACTGACAAGATGATGATCGAAACCATCCGCGAAGTGACGGACAAACCGCTTTGCGTGGACGTGAACCAAGGTTGGAAAAACCGGGAAGAAGGGCTGGAAATGGCATACTGGCTTGCGGACCGCGGTGTGGTATTCCTGGAACAGCCAATGCCGAAAGAGCAGATAGATGACAATGCTTGGCTGACCGAGAACAGCCCGATCCCCACGGTGGCCGACGAAGCGGTACAACGGCTGGAGGACGTACGGCGTGCACACGGCGTGTACAACGGCATTAATATCAAGCTGATGAAATGCACCGGTATGCGGGAGGCGAACAAAATGGCTCAGCTGGCCCGCGCGCTTGATATGAAGGTCATGCTGGGTTGTATGACGGAAACTTCATGTGCCATCTCTGCCGCTGCACAACTGTCCCCGATCGTCGACTGGGCCGATCTGGACGGGGCGCTGCTCATCGGTAATGACATTTACCGTGGGATGGAGGTCAGGGACGGAAAAGTTATCCTCCCTGAAGGTGCCGGTATAGGAGTACAAATCTTTAACTAAAACCAATACTATGATGAATCGATTACTTTTTGCAGTATGGCTGCTGCTGTTCGCTGCGATGCATCCGCTCGCCGCCCAGCAAGTCAGCGTGACCGGCAGGGTCACTGATGCTACGAGCGGGATTCCGCTATCGGGCGTGACCATATCTGTTGTGGGCTCGTCTGCCGCAGTGGCAACGGACAACAACGGAAACTTTACGATCAATGTGCCGGGCGACGGCGTTACCCTGAGTTTCAGAGCCGTGGGGTACGCCCAGCAACAAATCAGCGTAGGCCAGAACCGGGTGATCAATGTAGCACTTGACCCCTCAAACAAGGCTCTTGACGAGGTGATGGTGGTGGCCTACGGTACGGCGACCCGGGCAAGCTATACGGGTGCTGCCTCGACCATATCTGCCGAGGATATCCAGGATGTTCCTACAGTCTCCTTTGAAAATGCACTGATTGGAAGGATGCCCGGAGTACAGATTACCAATACGTCCGGACAGGCCGGATCGGCGCCCAGTATCCGTATACGCGGGATCGGCTCCATGAATGCCTCCAATGAACCTCTGTACGTGATTGATGGCGTACCGGCGGTTTCGGGCAGCGGAGGCCAGATGGGGGACTACCTTTACACCTCCAGTAACGTAATGAATTCGCTTAATCCGGCCGATATTGAATCCATCACTGTGCTGAAGGATGCTGCAGCCTCTTCGCTGTATGGCTCACGTGCTGCCAACGGCGTGGTCCTGATTACGACCAAGAAAGGAAAATTGGGAAAACCGACCATCAGCGCGCGGTCATCCATAGGTTTTACGCCCAGCTGGGCGACCGATAACTACGAGCCGGCCGGTGTGCAGGAACAGGTGAATATGCTGTACCAGGTGTTCCATGACTACCGCACTTCCGGTGGTATGAGCGAGGCCGAAGCCAGTGAATCTGCACTGGGGATGCTGAACAGCCGCTTTAACCGGCATGGTTACCGTTTTGAGACCAGTGGACCCGGACTGTATGAGAACGTAGCGATCAAAGGCATGACTGACGGATTGGTTAACCGCGAAGGCCAGTACTATGACTGGGAAGACCGGCTTTTCCGGACCGGCATGTACCAGACAAACGACCTGTCCGTAAGCGGTGGCACGGACAACACCAAATATTACTCATCCCTGTCCTATACGAACGACAAAAACCGGGTGGTCATCAATGGATTTGACCGGATAGCGGGCCGTGTGAATCTTTCGCAGAAGATAGGCGACCGTATTGAGTTTATCACAAACGCAAGCGTCTCACGGAACAGGCAGCACGGCTATAACGACACCCGGAACCTGGGCGGCAATTACTACCTACAGACCAGGAATCTGCTGTGGCCGCTGTATTGGCCCACCGACTATAAAACGGGGAACCCCTGGACCGAGCGGTACGGGAGCTACGCATATAATGCGGAATATCATGAGAACGAGTGGGACAACCAAACAAATACGCTGAGGCTGGGCATCAACGAGACCCTGAGCATTCAACTGTTGCCGGAGCTGAACCTGAAATCCGTGTTTTCTTATGAGAACAACGACGTAAAGGATCATTTATACTATAGCGCCAACCACTACAATGGTGCCGCTTCAGGCGGCCAGGTGCATGAGATTTCTACAGTGACTTCCAAACTGGTTTCTTCTACGACCGCCAACTTTACCAAGCAGTTCGGCTTACATGGAGTTAATATACTGGCTGGTTTTGAGATGGAAAAGAACCAGACCGATTTCCAGCGCGCTTCAGGAACCGGACTGCCTTCCAGTGCGTTGCCTTCAGTCGCAACCGCGGGAGAACGTGACGCCAACGCATATTTCTGGGGGTACAATATGATGTCCGTACTTTCCCGGGCGGAGTATAACTACGGGCAGAAGTATAACCTGTCAGCGTCTTACCGGCGGGATGGATCATCCCGTCTGGGGCCTCAGAACCGGAGCGGCGACTTCTGGTCGGTAGGTGGTGCGTGGAACATCAGTGAAGAGGCCTTCCTGGAAAACGTTGACTACATCAGCAACCTGAGGTTGCGGGCTTCCTATGGTGTGAACGGGACGCTGCCGTCTGATAATTACGGTTGGCGGTCTCTTATCACATACGGCAACCGATACATGGAAAACGCCGGAGGCAGTATCAGCAACCTAGGCAATGAGGACTTGACCTGGGAGACCAACTATTCCACGAACGTGGCCCTGGAGTTCGGTTTCTTCAACAACCGGTTATATGGTACGGCCGAGTATTTCAACCGTGATTCGAAAAACCTCTTGCAGGATGTGCCCATTTCATTGGTAACGGGCTTCAGTTCCATCCTCCGGAACGTGGGCGAAGTGAATAACAGGGGTCTGGAGATTGAACTGGGTTATGATATTCTCCGCGCCGGTGACTGGAAATGGAGCGCAAGCATCAACGGTTCCTTTACCGATTCAAAAGTCACTAAACTCTATGCCACGCCGGGTTTGGATCAAGCTCAGCAGATCGTATGGAACGACCCCACCGGCGGCGATGCCCGTGCACAATACGTATACCGGGAAGGTGAATCCATGCTCAGCTTCTGGGGCTTTGAATGGGCCGGCGTAGAGCCGGAAACCGGACGGAACGTATGGTACGTGAATGATCCTGCCAATCCGGATGGAGACTTTGAGTACAACGGCCGTGGGGCTACGTATAACTACAGTAACGCGCAGCGTATCATCCTTGGTTCAGCCATCCCTAAGGTTTTTGGCGGATTCAATACCGATGTGAGCTACAAGGGCCTCTCACTGGGACTTAACTTTATGTACAAAATAGGCGGGTATCTGTATGACGGAGCATTCAAGGATGTGGCCGATGATGGCTACTACTGGGAGCGCATCCGGTCGCAGTATTACTACGAAAACCGGTGGACTGACATGAATCCGGACGGTAGCCTGCCTAAACTGAGCGGTAATGACCTTACTGATCCGATGCAACACAGCAGCCGCCAGATGCATGATGCCAGTTTCCTGCGGCTGAAGAATGTCAATCTGGCTTACGCCATACCCGCGTCCTTGCTGAACAAAATACGCGTCTCAAATGCAAGGGTGTACTTTAACGGCACGAACCTGCTGACGTTTTCAAAGTACAAGATCGCTGATCCGGAGGTGAACCACTTCGGCACGCGGGGATGGGAGACGCCATATGCCAAGACGTATACGTTCGGTGTTGAATTCAGTTTCTAACGAATTAAGCTAGCAAAAAATGAAAACGAAATTAATCATACTAATCGCATCGCTGAGCATCGGTTTGTCCGCATGCAGTGATTTCCTGGATGTGAAACCCGGCAATTCCGGCGACGCCAACACCTCAATCCAGACCGCGGCGGATGCAAAAGTCATTATCAACGGGCTGATGCGTGCCATGACCAGCTCCAACTACTACGGGCGGAACTTCATCATGTACGGAGATGCCAAGGGTGGCGACCTGACCATTTTTTCCCAAGGAAGGGGATTGGATGCACTCTACACATTTAACCATACCGAGTCTGCAAATAATTACTCAGGCTTTTGGTCAACCATGTACGCGGCGATCCAGCAAGTCAATAATTTGCTGGAGAACATAGAAATGATAGAAGCCGGAGGTACGGCCGAGAATTTTGACGAAGTCAAGGGGCAGGCACTGACCGCAAGGGCAATGATTTATTTTGACCTGGTCCGCTTATACGGCAAGGCATATAGTGATGACCCTTCTTCTTTCGGCGTGCCAAATGTGACGACTTCACTGGAATATTCCGCACAACCCATGCGGGCCTCCGTGGCGGAAAACTATGCACAGATATTGGATGACCTGACCGCGGCAGCACCCCTGCTCTCCAAAAACAAAAGCAACGGTTACCTCAATTATTATGCAAATAAGGCCCTGCAAGCGCGGGTACACCTTTATATGGAGAACCACGCCGACGCGTTAAGCGCAGCAGAGGAAATCATCAATGACGGTGTATATACGCTGTATTCAAACGATCAATGGGTAAGCTCATGGACAACACAGTTCGGCTCCGAGTCTATCTTTGAACTGGGCATCTTCCCCAATGAGGCTGACTTAGGCTCTGCCTCCCTCGGTTTTTACCTGCGGCGCAGGGCACACGGTGCTTCCACTGCAGCGGGCTGGTTCATGGCCAGTGATTATTTCCTGGAGCGCCTTGGCCGGGACGAGGATGATGTTCGCTGGGGAGTCATGGCGCAGGATGAATCAGAAGGGCCGCACCTGGGTTCCTGTTATAAGTACAGCGGAAGCGTGGAACTGGATGGTGACGGCAAATCAACAGCAACGGCCGTCAATATCAAAGTCATCCGGCTTTCAGAAATCTACTTGATAGCTGCTGAAGCAGCCCTGCCAACGGATCCGTCAAAAGCTGCGGAATACCTTAACGAAATACGCAAGCGTTCACCGAACCTCCCTCCCGCCACGGCGGCAACTGTTTCCCTGGATATGATCCTGGATGAGCGGAGCAAAGAACTCTTTGCTGAAGGACATCGCTTCTTCGACATGATCCGGCTAAATAAGCCGATCACGTTCAACGATGAGTTTGCGGGCATCACGCCGCCTACACGTGAAAAGACGATCGACAGGACGTTCTACAAAACGATCTTGCCGATTGCCCAAAGTGAAATCCTTGCAAATCCCGCAATTGAAGGGCAGCAGAACCCCGGGTATTGATCGGGATATCCTTTAAAAAACCGGGCGCTGCCTCATCATTGGCAACGCCCGGTTTTTTATGCTGTGGTTATACTTCAGGGAGCAGGAACCGTTTCAGCATCTTCCAGCGCCTTGGTGGTAAGGTAATACTTTGCAATCATATTGGGCACCTCCCATTCCGGCATGGTGCCATTTTGAAGAAAATCAAGGTATTTTTCCGTTACCTCGGCGAAGTGCTCTTCATGCGTGGTCACCAGAGATGCGTCCACGCTGATGCGATACAGATTATCTTTTACCTTATCATACTTCAGCCCCTGGTAGGTTTTACCCAGCTGGGCAATGGCGTCCGTCAAAGCCGTCTCGAACGACTTAGCATCCTGTTCACCAGTGGATTCCACATACAGCATGGGTTTATATTGTTCTTCCTTCCCCTGGCGTATGATCAGGTTTGCAAATTTGCCGCGCATAATTGAGTAATGCGTGTCGCCGGTGCCTTCAGGTGCCTGGAAGTTCCAGATTACGGAAACTTTTGCGTGGATTCCCCTTAATTTATAGTTGATCTCGCCGTTTGCAAACACTGACAGGTTTCCGTCAGCATCTGTTGCCTGGGAAAGGAACGCAGGGATCTCTGTCAGACCTGTGGATTGTTCAAACTGCTCAGGAGTGACCAAGGTTGGCCAGCGTCTGGCGCTGACGAGCTCCAGATCCGTTTTGTAGTTGATGGTTTCTTCCGGAAAGCTCTCCCATTGCACGAGGTCAACCAGGTGAGTCGTCACGTCAACAAGCCCTTCTCCCTGCTGTTTGGTATCATAGAACCACGCCGGCCGTACCAAGGGTTTGCCGGAAACTTCCTTAAAGAAATGGTGGACGCTTTCCTTGGTGATGGCCGGATTTTCCGGGCTGCCGGTAACCAATCCACCGAAAAATTCGGGAATGCGTGACAGTTCCCGCTGCAACATGGTGTTGATCTCATAACGCTCGGTCATGATGTCGTATAGCAAAACCTGTTTCTCCTCAGCGGTGGCAAACGCCTGTTCCAGCTTTTCGAAACCTTGCTGATTGATGACCATGGGCTTATCAGCCAAGACGTTCAGACCGGATTCAACGGACCGGGTAATATAATCGATCTTGTACTGATTGTTCCCCGCCAGCACAACGACATTGCCCTTGCGTTCCTCCAGCATCTTTTCAAGAAAATCGGGTCCGGTATAAACCACTTCTTCCCAATGGGTAGGATTGTCTTCCCGGTTGTTGTATTGATCAATCAATCCAAGGTGTGCTTTGACTTCCGGCCCCTCGGGTGCATAAACGTGCACGACGCTGTCTACCTCCGGATACATGGATTTCTGTACCAAAGCAGCATGGAAGTGACCCGGTGCTACGGTTATTAACTGGATATCTTTCCTTTGCATGTTCTCCTGACCCGACTGGCAGGCCGTCATGCAAAGTACGGTCAGCCAGGACATTTTTTTACTTAGGTGTTTACTCATGTTTTACTTTATCCTTTTACGTATTGTGTTCCATAGGGGTAACGCTGCGGGCGCGAAAGCAGCGCGTTGGCTTCTTCATCATCCAAAAAGCGCTCTTTGCTCACATCCCAGCGCAGCCGGCGGCCCAGCTTCATGGCTGCGTGCGCAATCAGGCAGGCCGATCCTGACCGGTGTGCAACTTCCACGGGGCTGACGGTCTGTTTTCCGTTACGGATGCACTCCAGCCAATTGGTATGCTGCTCAGGGCTTTCATACAACTTTGTTTCACCGGCTCCGATGACGGACTGCAGGATCTTGGGGCCACTCGCTTTGAATGCATCATTTTCTTTTCCCCCGGCGCCGGGGTCTGTAGCGGTAACGCCTACATTTCCCCGCGATACGAATATCCATCCTTCAGTGCCTTCAAAGCGGACACCATTCGGATTGGCTCCGCTGATCTGCATCACCACATTGCCGGGGTAAAGCATCTCCACTTCAAAATCTCCGTGTACGTCCCATAGTCCGGTGGTGGGAAATGTGGCACGCCCTTCAGCCTCCAGCGGCCCACTCAATTCCGTGTCTAACCCCCAATGCGCAATATCAATATGATGTGAACCCCATCCGGTGATCATCCCGGCTCCGAATTGTTCACAGCGTAACCACCCGGGCCGCTCATTGATATCAGTCTGGGAATGCACCCGGTCAAGCGTGTATGGCACCAAGGGCGTGGATCCCAACCACCGATCATAGTCAAGGTTGCCGGGCACCGGCATTTCCTTGGGATTGCCACCCGCGGGATCACCGGGGAGGCCGATGATGACCCGCTTTATGGTTCCGATGCGGCCATTCCGCACCAGTTCGCACGTCCGTTTGAACTGCGGCCAGGGATGAACAGACCGCTGCTGGCTGCCGAGCTGGAAGACGATGCCTTTCCTGGCTACTGTGTCAGCCATCATCCGCCCTTCCTGAATGGTAAGCGCGGTTGGCTTCTGCAAATAGACGTGCTTCCCGGCAAGTGCCGCTTCCATAGCCGGCTGTGCATGCCAGTGATCCGGCGTACTGATAACGACCGCGTCTACTTCTTTATCAGCGATCAGGTCTTGATAGTTTCCATAGGTGCGGACGTTTACGGGCGGCTTACCGCCGTGCTGTTCTGCGTACCGTTGCTCGATCCAGTTTTTTCCCTGCTCCAACCGTTTACTGTCTACATCAGCCACGGCTACCACCCGCACATAGTCGTGCTTCATTACCTCAGGCAGGTCATGGGACCTGCAGATGCGGCCGAAACCGATCTGGCCGATATTAATCCGGTTACTGGGTGCATTCTTGCCAAATACCGACGCAGGCACAATGGTAGGAAAGACCGATGCGGCCATAAGCAGTGCGGAACCGCCGGCTGCCTGCTTGATGAATTCCCGTCTTTTTAAAGACTGTTGCTGCTTATCCATGTTATCTGTTTTTATCTGTATATAATTTAACGTTCCCTTACTTCATCCTGTGGACTGGTTGCGTATGCCCGGCTGTAATCCCGTTTTTTGCCCTTGGCCACCACCCACTCTATGCCGCCCAGGATATGTTGCATGAACTCTTCATCCAGATAGTCCCCTTTGTCGTGGCCCAGGGATGTATACCAGGACCTTCCCCCGTCAAACTCATGACACCAAACGGAAGGAAATACGTCACCAAAGGTGTCGATGCGGCGCTCGTTTTCGCCGCGCAGCGTGGTGGCGTCGTTCACGGCAACGACATGGAGGTTGACGCTCATCTGCTTGAGATAGTAGAACTCGTCTCCCTTTACCCGGACCCATCTGCGCGGCAGGTGCTTAACCGAGGGGTGCTTGGCGTCGATAATGTTTACAGCGAAAGGCTGGAACTTGTCGTGCCAATAAAATGTTGCTCCCAGCAATTGCTTGAACCATTTCCACTTTCGCTCAGTACCGGATGCGGAATGGATGCCTACAAACCCGCCGCCGGCCTGAATGTAGCGCATTAATGCAACCCGCTGGGCATCCGTGTCAAACACATCGTTATTGGTGTTGGAAAACACCAATGCGTCATACTGCCGCAGGTTTTCATCCGTAAAAGCGGCCGGATCATCAGTGGCGTCCACGGCGAATCCATGTTGTTCACCGAGCATTTTCAGTGCCATGATGGAATTCTCGATGTTGTCATGCACGAACCCCTCTCCGTTTTTTGTATAGACCAGCACCTTTATGCGTTTCCAGTTTACCGCCTGTGCGGCCACTGCATGCGTGGCCAAAAGGCAGATTGAAAATACCAATATTCTCATCATCATTGTTTGTTTTGTAGTCCTTGCGAGTACGATTGCCATAGCTCTTCGGCCTTAGTAGCCGTCATTGTCCCATCAAATACGATGAGCCGGTACTGCAGCGTATAGGTGTTGCCAGCTTCTAGCACCCAGTCTTTGTTCTTGGTCGGGGAAAAATTGAAGAACTGGTCTCCCCTGCCACCATTGGCGTCTTCGGGCCATACCCGCACCGGCTCGGGGAAATTGTAATTGTCCGGATGGGAAAGGAATAATATCCCGCCTTGACCGTCGCCCAGCTCGCCTGATACGATGGCCCACCGTTCCAGGGAGCCATCAGCATCCTTACGGGTTTTTCCGGTTGAGGTGAGTACCTGACTGTTTGTATTGGTCCAGACCGGTGTGGCGCGAAAGCCCATTCCGGCATAACGGTATGCCTTCAATGTAACATCGGCATCGGCCACTGGCTGCAAGGTGGAGCGGATATCGCACTGGTATATGTTCTCATCCATTTGGGAAACCGAAATGCGCCAGTTCTCCCGGATGATCACCTCCTCGCTGCCCTCTCTGAAAACGACATGGTCATGAACCGCCTCGAATCCGGCCTGTCCATTGTCCGCGAAAATGTCTGCAAACTCAACAAAACGTACCGTGCCTTGCTTATCACCGATATTCCACAGGTCATAGACCTTATTCTTATAGGCTATGCGGGTCCACGGATTCCAAAGCCCGTAATGGTGATAGTGGTCCGCAGGCTGGATGGTGGTGAGCACCGCTCCTGAGAGTGTCCTTAGCGGGTGAATATAACCCGCACGGCCGTATGATTCATCGACGCCGTCAGGAGGGGGTTTAACAGTATGCCGGTAGGCCAGCAGGGGTTTGCCGCCGGGGGTCTTCAAAACCAGTTCATCTTTCCCCTTTTCTGTACGATAGGGTTGCCTCCCATCCGGCGCTTGGCCCAACGCCAAGCAGCTGACCCATAGGCACAGGACGACGCTTGTTCCAATTAACTTGCACATGCTCCTAGATTTATAAACGGTGTACAGGGATAAAGTTATCAAAAACCATGCGATTACCGAACAATCAGTATTAGACGATACGGCGGAATCTTCTCTTTTGCCGATTTGAAGGCTATTCAACCGTTATACTAAAATCACTACCTTTGACTCCACCAGCTTATTAGAAGATGAATATACCCTTTAATCATACCTTTTGGCTAATCGCCTTTATATTGCTGAGCCCTATTCTGCCCCGCGCTCAACAGGACGGATCGATAAGTGCAATCCATCAAGCGGTTCCGGCGGTGGACAGTTTTTACCGTGCATTCGCAGTCTCATACCATTCTCCGGGCCTTGCCTACGCGGTCATCTATAACGGCAAGGTGGTTCACCGCGGCACATTTGGATATACTGACCTGGAACGCCGCACGCCCGTGACACCAGGCAGCGTATTCCGGATTGCCTCGATGACCAAGAGCTTTGTGGCCGCAGCCATCCTACAGCTCAGGGATGCCGGCCGTTTGCAGCTGGATGACCCTTTGGTGCGATATATTCCCGAGTTCGGCCAAGCGAAGCTGTCTGAAACCGATGCGCCCCGCATAACCATCAGGCACTTGCTTACACATACTGCCGGATTCCCGGAGGACAATCCGTGGGGCGACAGGCAGCTGGACATGAGCGACGAGACTTTTGCTCAGCTTATCCGTGATGGCTTCTCTTTCTCCAATGCCCCGGGGATAAGGTATGAATACAGCAATACCGGGTATGCGCTCCTGGGTGAGGTCATCAGACGCGTTTCCGGGCAACGGTACGACGCCTTCATTAAGGAGAACTTATTTGAGCCGTTAAGCATGGTGCACAGCTACTGGGAATATACACATGTACCCGATAGCCTGCTGGCCAAAGGTTACCGCTGGGCAAACGGCGATTGGACTGCCCAGCCGATGCTTGGCGACGGTGCTTATGGCGCGATGGGAGGTCTAATGTGCTCGCTGGATGATTTCATCAGCTACGTAACGCTTTTCCTGGATGCCTGGCCGGCCCGTGAGGAGGCGGACAGTGGACCACTAAAGCGTTCTTCGCTGCGGGAAATGCAACAACCTTGGGCGTTTAACCAGCTGACGGATGGAAACGGTTGCCCCGTTACTTCTGCATACGGATACGGCCTCCGGTGGACGCACGATTGCAATGACGTTACTTCTGTGGGGCATAGCGGCGGACTGCCAGGTTTCGGGTGTAACTGGATGATCTTGCCGGAATATGGGCTGGGCCTCATTTGCTTCAGCAATGTCACCTATGCACCGGCTACGGCTATCAATACCAAGGTAGCCCGGGAAATCATTGGCCGGTCCGGCCTCAAGCCACGTAAAGTGACCGTCAGTGCCATCCTAAAACACCGTCAAGCGGAACTTAGGTGCTTTTTACCGGACTGGGACGGTGCTGAACAGAGCGATAGCTTTGCTGCGAATTTCTTCCTGGACAATGATATCGACATGCTGCGTGAGGAAACACGTGCTGTCTTCGCCAAAGCTGGACGCGTGATCAGAATCCATGACATTGAAGCGGAAAATAACCTCCGGGGGACGTTTATCATCCAGTGCGAGCACAGGGACATCCGCGTCTACTTTACGCTGAGCCCTGAACAAGAGCCGCGGATCCAGCATGTTTCCGTGCGCTTGGCTGAATGATAGCGAATCGCTGTAGGCACCACCGACCGAGTAAGGGTATATTGCCTCCCGCAACCTGCTCGATTCCCCGATCAATGCTGGCCATCCGGATGTATTTACGAAAATTTCTACAGCTCCCGTATTCCAAGCTTGAGGACCTCACCTCACATAGTTCTTAAACTCCTGTGTGGGAATAGCCGACAGGTCTATGAGGTAGCCATTGATCACCGCATAGGCCGGAACACCGTCTTTCGCCAGGAAAAAATTGGCTTCCCGCCCGAGGTTCGGACTGGCCGGCGCCGGTTTGTGCTCATGAAAAACCACCAGTGGCAGGTTGTGATGCTTGTTTTCTGGCATTTCAGCAAGCTGAATGGCATAATATCCCTGCCGCAACAGTTCCATTGCCCGTTCCTGCGATACGTCATCCAGATTTCTGAAAATTGTGGGATACACCTTGCCTTGTATGAAGTGGTAGCCCTGAGCGTCCAGGTCGGTGTACCCATAGTTCTCTTTCAGATCCCCGACATCCGTGATACGCGAACGCACATAATAATCACTGCCTACGGTGTGCTCATCCCGGTTGATGGAAAGGTCTACCCTATAGTCAAGCGAATCCCGGGACGCCCCTACATTGCGCAGCAAAACGTCTGAAAGCTGTGAACTACTGAACGGAATGGCATCATATTCGGCTATATTATACTGGTGATAACTGTCCTGCGCTATTTCTATAAGGGAATTAAGAATAATTATGAAGTTGAGCTTACGGATGAACTGCTTTTCCGGATCGTTTCTGTAGCCTCCGGATTCTATCAGGACGGTGCTGGCTCCCCATGCCTGGAAGTTGTCACCAAATGCCCGGGGCGAATGTGTATCATCATATTTTGCTACCCCATCTGGCACGTACCCCTGCAGGATACGGTTTATTCCCGCAGCGATTTTCATGGCATTGCCGCGGACCTCGTTGACTTCCCGTTCAGCATTATAGGCCGGTGCAAGCAGCGCAATAGTCGCCGGATTCGGCGTTCCGGGAACATTATAGTAAATGTTCATGTCGTGAAGGTTAAATCCGTAGTGTGGCTGCACACGCTTGGCCGCTTGGATCAATATCCGGCCTTCAACCGTGGCTCCAGCGCGGGCGTCGCGGTTGAGGTCCACATCCATGGCATTCCGGCGCGTATATACGTCCGCTCCGTCCGGATTCAGCATGGGGATAAAGTAGATGCTGGTCTGTTCCCGCAGCAGATTCCGGATGCTGTCCATGCCGTCTCCCTGCGCCTCCAAAAAATTAAAAAGGTCCATCAGGGCCATTGTTGCGGTGGGCTCATTGCCGTGCATCTGTGACCAGAGCATCACTTTCTTGGGACCATTGCCGTATTTCAATTCATAAATGGGCTTCCCTAGTACAGAACTACCAAGTTGGGTAACCTCAAAGGCGGGGCCGTCTTCCCGCTTCAGGATCAATGGTTCTATGTCTGCGTGTTTGAAACGTCTGTGCACAATGGACGGTTCCTTATAGGTTTCGTAGGCCTTGCTTAACAAGGTTGTATCAGGCACGTAGTCCACGGCCGTCTGCCCATTGCCCTGGCATGCCGCGGAGATCAGCAATACCGCAAATATGTAAACCAAATATCTCATTTCGTTGAAAAAATTGTTTCCAAAACAGTTATGCTCCCTTTAGCGGAGTCTATCTGGGCCTTGGCACCCACGGGCATGATGTACTGTTCGTCTATATGTCCTATGGACGCACCCCGGAATGCCGGAATGCCCAGCGGCCGGATATAATCGTCCAAAATGCGTTCCAATGTCAGCGAGTTTTCCGGATTTTTGGCTTCACAGTCTGTGCACTGTCCGAAAATAAAGCCTTTGATCTTGCTCAAAGCACCGGAGAGCGCCAGTTGACTGAACATCCGGTCTACGCGGTAAGGCTCTTCCCCCACGTCCTCTATAAACAAAATACCATCCTCAAAGTCCGGATAATACTTTGAACCCGCGATACCGGTTAAAACAGTCAAGTTACCGCCCAACAGCCTGCCTTCCGCAATTCCCCCGTTAAGAATCCGGAACTTTCCGGGCTCAGCTGCGTATGTGGGTGACATCCCTTTAAAAAACAGGTTTTCGAACTGGCTGAACACCATGGGCGTCCACTTGCTGTTGGCTACTGCACCATGGAAAGTGACCAGGCCGGTCTGGGTATAAATGGCTTGATGATAAGCGGTGATGTCACTGTATCCTAAAAAAATCTTCGGATGCCTGCTGATCAACCCATAATCCAGCTTGTCCAGCAGCCGGGCAGCGCCCGATCCTCCCCGCAGGCAAATGATAGCCTTCACCTCTTCATCGTTGAACATCCCGTGCAAGTCAGCCAGCCGCGCTTCATCCGTTCCGGCAAGGTGCCCATCGCGCTCCCCAACATGCCTTCCCCACTTGATACGAAGTCCCAACGTCCTAAAGTTTTCTTCGGCAATGGCGTAGCCGCGCTCATCCACCAGCGGTGATGAGGGCGTGATGATGCCTACTGTATCACCGGGCTTGATCGTGGATGGCAAGATAAGGGGTAAACGATTGGACCGGGACCCCCAACCCCTGTTCGCCGTGCTCAGGGACACCAGTCCAAGACCCAGCGTCTTAATAAACGTCCGTTTGCGCATATAATGAGAATGAATGATCTATCGGTTGAACCGGAGCCGTTGTCCACTGCCCTGTTCCAGTATTTCCCCGGAAGCATAGACAAGCCTGCCGGAAACCAGGGTATGTGTGATGGTTGATCTGAAGGTGTGCCCTTCAAACGGTGACCAGCCGCATTTGGCAAGGATATTTTCCTTAGTGACCGTATACGGCTTACTGAGATCAGCCAAAACCAGATCCGCCCAGTAACCTTCCCGGACAAAACCACGCCGGTCAACCTGGAAGCAGATAGCGGTATTATGGGCCGTTTTCTGCACAAGCTCTTCCAAGGTGAGCCGCCCATCATGGTACAGATCCAGCAATGCCTGCAAGGCATGCTGCACGAGCGGGCCGCCCGACGGCGCCTGTAAATAGGGCTGGTTCTTTTCCGCAACGGTATGGGGAGCATGGTCCGTGGCAATGACGTCGATACGGCCGTCCTTGACGGCCTGCAATATACCCGCCCGGTCACTTGCTGTCTTTACCGCGGGATTCCACTTGATGAGGTTTCCTTTAGCGGCATAGTCGGCGTCACTGAACCAAAGGTGATGTACGCAGGCTTCTGCGGTGATCCGTTTTTGGGCCAAGGGAACGTTCTGCTCAAAAAGGCCTGTTTCCTTGGCTGTGGAAATATGCAGCACGTGAAGACGGGTCCCGTGCTTTTTCGCCAGCTCCACAGCTCTGGACGATGAGATGTAACAAGCTTCAGCTGAGCGGATCAGGGGGTGCATATCTGCAGTGAGCGACTCTCCGTGCATGGCCTTGTAAAGTGCAAGGTTCTGCTTGATGGTGATCTCATCCTCGCAATGTGTAGCAACCAGTATAGGCGAGTTTGCAAATATACTCTCCAACGTATATTCATCATCTACGAGCATATTGCCGGTCGAAGACCCCATGAAGACCTTGATGCCGCACACGCGCTGCGGATCGGTGCGCAGTACTTCATCCAGGTTGTCATTTGCCGCGCCCATGTAGAAGGAATAGTTGGCCAGCGATTGCCTGGCCGCGATGTCGTACTTATCCTGCAGTAACTGTTGGGTGAGTGTGTTTGGAACGGTATTCGGCATCTCCATGTAGGATGTGGTACCGCCCGCAACCGCAGCCCGGCTTTCATGCCAGATATCTGCCTTATGGGTAAGTCCCGGTTCCCTGAAATGAACCTGATCATCAATCAACCCCGGCAGCAAATGCAAGCCCTCTGCGTTGATCTCCGTATCAGCCGGCCCCGCAAAACCGGATCCGATTTTTTCGATGAAACCGTCGGCAATCAGTACGTCCTGAACCTTACTCTGCCCTTCGTTGACAACTGTTGCGGCTTTAATCAGGATTTTAGACATGAAAAGGTGCTTATTTATGTGGTACTGACGGCAAACTTAGACAAATTGCCCTTCATATCCAAATAGCCTGACCCCCATAAAAAAGGCGGGACCGCTGTCCGCAGGTCCCGCCATTCATCGCATCACATTGTCATCGCACCAACACATCTACATTGGCAGATTCGCCATAAATTGTACATTCACCGTGCCAAGATTAACCCCTACCATAAAGGACGGCATGGTGGGTGCAAATACCCATCTGCTGTTGTGCAGGTACACATACCCACGGCGATAAGGGTCATAATATGTACGGTAAGCAGGAAAATAAACATACTCTGAACGCCTGTGGAACCGACGGTCATAATACCACCTGTCATGGTCCCGGTATCGCTTGTTTGAGTGCTTTATGTGTTCTCGGTATGCCTTGTCCCGTTCCTTATAATATTCGCGGTATGATTTTGCGATTTCCTTATCTCTTTTATAGGCGGCCTTGTGCCGTTTTTCATGGAATTTCACGTATTCCTTGCGTCCCTTATCCCGGTTATGACCTCTTCCTCTTCCCTGTGCGCTTGCTTCAGACATAGTTGCCACGCTAAACACGGCAACAGCGGCGTAAATCATTAACTTTTTCATGGCCTTACTGTTTTGTTATACGATTCGGTATTAACTCCTTTATCTATAAGACTGCAGCAATTGTGCCAAGGTTTAACAACTAAGCGGTAGTCTATCCATAACAAAAAGGGCAACCACACGGCTGCCCCTTTAAATCAACTGGTTAGTTAAGAAAATTAAATGGGGTTTTGTACCACAACACCGTTCGTATTGTTGATTTCATCCTGGGGAATCAGGAATTCCCAGCGGATATCACCTACCGGAACCTCGAACACGCCATTGGTATAGGAACCGTTATGGTTCCCGCCCGTGCGGTCTAGGGGGCTGTTGGTCCGTTTAAGGTCATAGAAACGGAATCCTTCACCCCAAAGTTCTGCCCGGCGCTGAAACATGATTTCTTCAATAAGTGCCGCGCCGGTATTGCTGGACAGGGTATACTCGGGATCCCGGTTGCTCGCGAGCTCATACAACACAGCGGCAGCATCTCCGTCCTGGCCGCTCCTTGCAAGGGCCTCGGCTTCTATCAGATACATTTCAGCTCCCCGCATGTAGGGCACATCGCCTATACTCATGCCCGGATCAGCAACACTGAATTTCCGGCTGTAATAGGGAAACCGTGCCCCGTTCGGCGGCGTAGGGAACTCTGCCTCATTCTCCCCGGTCGGATCCCAGAGCTGCTTGCGGATATCGGTTGGGGATATCCTGTCATATAGCACCGAGAAAATCAGCTTTGGATTGGTACGGATTGCCGTTGAATTGTAGTTGTTTGACATATAGGCGAAGAACGAATAAAAGTAATTCGTCTGGTCTGACTGAATGTGCGAAGCCCACATCCATTCGCGGTTTCCGTAGTCGTTGAAGCCGCTGAGATATTCGTCATGGCTCATCAGTGGATACCCTTCCCGGGCCTCATGCGCCATCTGGGCTGCCAGCGCCCAGTTCTGCTGCGTCAAGGCAACCCGCGCCTTAATGCCCTTGGCGATGTTCAGGTCAAAGTGAGACTTATTGGCCCTCGAATAGCCCTCCAGGTATTGCATCGCGGCGTCCAGGTCAGCATTGATCTGAGCGTAAACCTCCTCAACGCTGGCTCTTGGCTTGATCTCGCTTGTAGGCTGCGTAACCAGGGGAACCGCCAAACCGCTGTTGTCTCCTCCCGCCTCATAACGCTTACCGTACAGCTGGACCATCTGGAAGTAGCTCCAGGCACGGTATACCAGCGACTGGCCCTTCAATATTGCTTTATCGTCATCAGGCCCCTCCGCGGCATCCACATTAGCCAGGATCATATTGACGTTACCGATAATCATGAAATAAAACAGGTAGTTATACTTGACGATATCGCTGGTGGCATCACGGTGCGAAATCCAACGGTATTCACTCCGGAACCAGGAATTAGCAGCACTGGAAAAGACAACATCTTCCCCGAGTACGTCCATATACATCATGTTGCCGCTCTGTCCGCCTTGCGCCTGCCTGCCGAAGATCTGGGAGTACATCGTGCGATGCACGCCATTCAGCGCAGCCCAGATATTGGCAGTCGTGCTGAACGCATCATCCGTATTGACCTGATCTGTGGGCGCGGTCTGCAGAAAATCTTTTTCGCAGGACACCATAGTAGTAAACAGAGCCGCACCAAGGAGACTATATTTGATAAGCTTATTCATTTCTTTGAAATCTTAGTCGTGATCACTCAATTAAAAACTCAAATTGATTCCCGCAGAGAAGATCCGGCTGAAGGTGTAATCATTTCCAACAGATCCATCAAAGCTTCCGGAAACGTTCATTCCGCTTCTTGCTGAAAGCAGTGCAAGGTTTTCCCCACTCAGATAGATGCTAGCCCTGTCCGCTTTGAACCGGCCGAGCCAGGACTTTGGCAAATTGTAACTGAGCACTACCGAATTCAGCTGGAAATAGGACGCACTGGTCAGGAAACGCGTGCTGGCACCGGACTGGTTGGTTTGGTTTCCATTATCCAGGCGAGGAACATCCGTAACATCACCGGGTTGGCGCCAACGATTCAGGATATCAGTATGCAGGGCGGTACCGTAGGTAGCCCCGTGCATCAGCGATGCATACGCCCCGTCATAGACTTTGCCGCCAACCTGGTAGGTAAACTGGACCCCTAGTGAAATATTCTTATAAGCAAAGGTATGGTTCATGGATCCATAGAAGTCCGGGATCGAGGAGTCTCCGGTATAACGGAGGTTCGCTTCGTTATACTGATTGGTCACCGTATCCTGCCCGATAATGCGGGCATTGTTTGACAGCCTGTCAGTCAGATACAGTGCATCACCGGTTTCCGGGTCCACACCGTAGAACTCCCGCATATAAAAGTCATAAATGGAATGCCCCTCGCTATAAGCCTTGTTGCCATTTATCAGCAGGGGCTGCAGATCAGGCATCCGGGTGATCCGGTTCTTGAAGGTTGTCCAGTTCAGTGCTGCCGTATAGGAGAAGTTGTCGCCCTTGACAACCTGGCCGTTTAACTGGACTTCAACCCCACGGTTGTAGAGGTTACCGATGTTCATATCGATCTCAAAATGGTGGCTTCCGTTATAGGTGCCGCCATGGGCAAGCTGCTGTGGCACGGGAAAAATAAGGCCTCCGGTTTCCCGGTTGAAAAACTCAACCGCCCCGTTCAGCCGACCTTTAAACGCACTGAACTCCAATCCAAGGTCAAAAGCATACGCCGTTTCCCAGGTCAGGCTATCATTGGGAAGAGACGCCTGAACGAAACCGGGTTCACCGGCGTTGTTGCGGCCCAGGGTATAAAGGGCTTGGTACGGATACTCGCCAAGTCCGCTGTCGTTTCCTACCGAACCGTAGGATACTCTTAGCTTCAGATAATCGACCCAGCTTGCTTCAAAGAAGTTTTCTTTTTCAATATTCCAGGCGCCGCCAACGGACCAGAAGTTGGCCCAGCGGAAGTCCGGATGAAAACGGGAATTACCGTCACGGCGGATACTCGCGCTCAGCACGTATTTTTGATCGAAGTCATAGTTCACGCGCGCCAGGTAACTTTCTATCTTGACGTTGTCCTCTACAGAAGACACACCGAGAACGTTCGCGAAGTTGGGAAGTTCGGTGATGCCCTCAACGATAATACCCGACCGGCTACCCGATAAGTTGTTATACTTATACGCGTAGACCTCATGCAATGCAAGGGCGGTCAAATGGTGCCTGCCAAAGCGGTTTTCATATTCCAGGCCATTGTTGAACGTGTAGCTGGTGCGCCGGTAAAAGTTCTGATAGGCGCGGGCTGACGGCGCCCCGTCTCCCAGGGTCGGATTGTCATAGGTCCGTGAGTGACGGTCATCCAGATCAAAGGCAATGTTTGACCGGAATTTCAACCATGGCGTAAATTTCACTTCAGCAAAGGCCCGCGCACCGAGCGCTCCTAATATCTGGAGCTGGTCGTCATTTAGGTTCTCGAAGATGGTATGCCTGCCTCCGGCAAAGGGACGGCCATCTCCGAAATCGTATTGTCTGTTACCGTTCGCATCCAGTACATATTCGCCGGTGGCCGGATCGTGCAGATGAACTGGATAAATGGGAGCGATAAAACGGGAAATATAAAAAGGATTTATAAATGATGTGCCCCCGGTATTTTCAGGTTTGGTACGGGTATAGGTACCGCTCACATTCAGACCTGTATTGAACCAAGACACCGGTTGGGCCCCTACATTTACACGTGCGTTGAACCGTTGCAGGCTGGATTTTATCAGATAGCCTTGCTCCTCAGTATATCCAAGGGAGCCAAAAAAGTTACTTTTATCGTTTCCACCATCATATGACAATTGATAATTTTGCCGGCTTTTTCCACCCTGGGCTGCCTGATCTGCCCAGTCCAGATCATCGGCGTATAAAAGCGCCGCATTGGGATTCAGGTTACCGTTTACGTCTACAATTGCGTCTGGCGCTACGTTAAAGGGGTTGTACCCGAGTAGATCGTAAATACCCTCGTAGTCGTCTCCATCATATTCATTGGTCAATCCGGAAGCAATGCTATTCGCAATGTCAAGCGGTATGCCTGCCGAACCGTAGTGCAACGTGTTACGGTAAATTTCCCAAGCCAGCGGATAATATTGCTGTGCGTTTACCCGGTCATATTCGGGTAAGCCGCGCTCAACAATGCCGCCCGTTGCCTTGAAGTTCAGGCTGTTTCTACCGGCTTTTCCCTTTTTTGTCGTGATCATGATAACCCCGTTCGATCCCCGGGAACCATACAGCGCGGTCGTCGCCGCATCCTTCAGCACGGAAATCGACTCGATATCATCCGGATTCAGGCTGCTGATGTTCCCATCAAACGGTACGCCGTCCACGACATAGAGCGCATCATTGCCGGCCGATATTGAACCGAAACCTCTTATTCGTACCTCAGGTGTAGCTCCGGGTGAACCGCTGGCTACGCTGGACTGTATACCGGGGGCGGCGCCCACTAGTGCGTTGGCGACGTTCGTCAGTGGTCGTTTGTCTATCGCTTCGCTTCCGATCTGGGCAACCGAGCCGGTATAGGTTGCACGTGTTGTGGTACCGTACGGAATAATGACGACTTCTTCCAGGACGCTCATTTGATCTGCAAGCTGGATAGCAAGATTGACCCCTGCCGCGATTTCAATGGAAGTGAATCCGATGGAGCTGACCTCAAGCGTCGCGCCTTGGGGGACGTTTGCCAGGCTGAATCTTCCCTGTGCATCAGTAACCGTAGAAAGTTGACTGCCTTTCACCTTCACGGAGACTCCCTCCAAGGGATTGCCTTGTAGATCCGTAACGCGCCCCGTGGCTGTTTGTTGAAGGATGATGTTTTCAGTTCTGACTGTGGACCCGTAGACCGTGTCGCTCAGACCGCCTCCGGCCAGCACGAATGCCGTCAGCGCCAACCGCCAATGTGTCGCACAAGGGTTGGCACATAGAGTAAAATTCATATTTTTGCAAAGTTTGGGTAAACAAATTTGTAGTTCGTAATGCGTTTTACAACTTTTAAATGAAGGCCCGGACACAATGTCGGGGAACGCGTGGAACCAATCCCCGGCATTTTTTTTATTCCATCAGGCCTTTTTAGATGCTCTTCAGGGTATTTTTCCTATCATAGACATATGAATTTGAATAGTTATCGGTAATTACCAACTGATACGGCACAAACATAAACATATTCATTGCTATTTTGAATGTCTTTACTGCATTTTTTTATTAAAAATTCATAAAACAATCAAAAATTTTACGAAAACAACCATAAAAAATACGTAAAAAGAGAGAAAAAGGAAATAAATAGGCTTAGTTCTTCAACAAACGCTGGATTTCATCCAGTTTCATCAAAGCTTCAACAGGAGTAAGCGTGTTTACATCAAGATTATTCAACACATCCCGTATTTTCACCAAAACGGGGTCATCTATTGAAAACATCTGTAACTGATACGCTTGCTTTTGTATTTTTTTGATACTGTCTTTGATCTGCTCTCCGCCAGTCCGCTCCTGCTCCAGCCGTTTCAGAATCTCATTGGCCCGTTGCAGAACCTTGGGAGGCATACCGGCCAGCTTCGCGACATGAATACCGAAACTGTGTTCGCTCCCGCCGGGCACCAATTTACGCAGGAAGATGACCTTGTTGTTTACCTCCTTTACGGATACGTTGTAGTTTTTGATCCTCGGAAAAGAGGTTGACAGCTCATTGAGCTCATGATAGTGGGTGGCGAAGAGTGTACGGGCACGGGCCGAGGGATGGTTATGCAGATACTCAGCGATGGCCCAGGCAATGGATATGCCATCGTAGGTACTTGTACCACGGCCGATCTCATCCAGGAGTATCAGGCTCCGTTCCGACAGATTATTCAGTATGCTGGCTGTTTCATTCATTTCCACCATGAACGTTGATTCGCCTGAAGAGAGGTTGTCAGATGCACCTACACGTGTGAATATTTTATCAACCAAGCCGATATGTGCCTCCTTAGCCGGCACGAAGCAACCCATTTGCGCCATCAGGACAATGAGTCCGGTTTGGCGGAGCAGGGCAGACTTACCCGCCATGTTCGGACCTGTAATGATGATGATCTGCTGCGACTGATTATCCAGAAACACGTCGTTTGTAATATAGTCTTCGCCAATAGGCATCCGTTGCTCGATGACCGGATGGCGTCCCCCTTTGATATCGATAATTCCGGACCCGTCAATGACTGGCCGGACGTAATGGTATTTCTCAGCAATGACGGCAAAGTTCAACAGCAAATCCAAGCGGGCCAGTAACTGCGCATTAAGCTGAATGGGCTTGATATATTCGGCTACTGCGGTCAACAGATCGGCATAGAGGTCTGCCTCCAGCGCCTGTATCTTTTCCTCCGCACCGAGTATCTGCTCTTCGTATTCCTTTAACTCCTCGGTGATGTAACGCTCTGCATTTACCAAGGTTTGTTTACGTATCCACCCGGCAGGCACCTTGTCTTTGTGAGCGTTCGTTACCTCAAGGTAATAGCCAAAGACGTTATTAAATGCGATTTTCAGTGAAGGGATACCTGTGGCCTCCGATTCCCGCTTCTGGATTTCAAGTAAGTAATCCTTGCCACCATACGCCACTTTACGCAGCTTGTCCAGGTCAGTATTGACGCCCTCCGCGATGACGTTTCCCTTGCTTACCAATACGGGTGGCTCAGGATTAAGTTGGGCCGCTATCCGGTCACGGATCAGCGCGCAGGGATTGAGTTGCTCGGCGATAACTTTCAGCGCCTCCACATCCGATGCTTGCATCAATTCCCGGAGCCTTTCAATGGCCTGCAACGCCCGTTTCAGTTGAGTGATTTCACGTGGATTCGCCTTCTTAAGCCCGATTTTGCTGATCAGGCGCTCAAGGTCACCGATCTGCTTGATTTCGCTGATCAGCAATTCCCGGAGCTCACGATGCTGATATAAGTAATCAACAACGAGCAGCCGCTCTTCAATGGACTTTTTATCCTTCAATGGCATAACCATCCACCGCTTGAGCAACCGGGCGCCCATAGGTGATGCGGTCTGGTCGAGCACATCAGAAAGCGTCATGGCATTCTCGTTTGCCGAGCTCACCAGTTCCAGGTTACGGATCGTAAACCGGTCCAACCACATGTAGTGCTCTTCCTCAATACGGGAGATGTTAGAGATGTGCTGAAGGTTGCGGTGCTCAGTCTCGTTAAGGTAATGCAGCGCGACCCCAGCTGCAACGATCCCCAGCGGCATCCGGTCGATTCCGAAACCTTTCAGCGATTTTACTTCAAAATGCTTCAGCAGCGTCTCGACTGCGTAATCGCCTGTATAAGGCCATTCATCCAACGTATAAGTATAGAAACCGTTCCCGAAAAACTCAACAAATGACTTATGTTGCCGCTTGCCCAGAATAACCTCGGTGGGCTTAAAACCCTGAAGCAGCTTGTCGACATACGACACGCTACCCTGTGCTACCGAAAACTCACCCGTGGAAATATCAAGAAAGGCTACACCCGCACTTTGCTTATCCAGGAACACGGAAGCAAGGTAGTTATTGGATTTCTGATGAAGGATATTGTCATTATATGACACACCCGGCGTAACCAACTCTGTAACGCCCCGCTTTACGATGGTCTTAGTGGTCTTAGGATCTTCCAGCTGGTCACAGATGGCCACCCGCTGCCCGGCACGGACAAGCTTGGGCAGATACGTTTCAAGCGAATGATGAGGGAAGCCGGCCAGAGCCGTCTCCGATTCGCTTCCATTGCCCCGCTTAGTGAGGACGATGCCCAAAATGCCTGCAGCCTTTATCGCATCCTCACCGAATGTCTCATAAAAATCACCCACCCTGAAAAGCAGCAAAGCACCCGGGTATTTCACCTTGATACTGTTATACTGCTGCATCAGTGGAGTTTCCTTTTTTGCCGACTTCGCCAAGACGATGACCTTAATTTTGTGTGGCCGTAAAAATAGAATAATCAGGGGGATTTGACAAGTTTAGGGAAAACTGACTTATACCCGGAATCTCCCTTCTCTTCCCGCACCCTAATCCTGATACCGGGTTCCGGGCACAACGGACTGCGCACCAATACAAGTAAGAATTCCTATCGTTTCCCCTACAACCTCTGAAAAAACCTTACGCATCATCTGAATTGCTTCTCAGCTGATCGTCTTTTCATCGTCTTTTTGTCGTCCTTTTGTCGTCTCTTAGACGGTAAAAAGACGATAAAGAGACGTTCCGATGACGATTAATCTGAATTGCTATTCAGTCTTTGTTCTGTTTTATTATAGTGTTTATGGAGCAAACAGTAAGGTATTTGTAATGTGACCGGGTAGTGCGGCTAGCCGGGCGTTTCCGGCCGGCTGCTGCGTTGCAACCCATTGCCGCTTGCCCGGGCGCTGACCGCAGCGGTCTGCTTGTTTCGTAAGCGCATCGCGAAATGATTTATCATGGGCAAGCCTGGCCGCTGGTAGTTGCCTGCGCAGCCAATGCCGTCATCGCTTCGACTGGTCTTCTTTAGGACAACGGAGGCAAGCTTGACGTCGTTGGAGTCGGACGAAGCGCTGAGCAGCAAAGCCATAGCAGAAGCTGTCGGTACCAGCAGGAAAGCGGATCCCGAAGCGGAGCGCCTTGGATCCGCGCATAACAAAGGCTTTGCAATCAAGCGCAAGGAAGCTCCCAGACCGAAAGCTTGCCTCCGAAGCAACAAACGTTCCTGACCGAGCGCTTGGTCCGTCACCCGCCGGTTTCGTATATTCGCCCCACGAACCGTATGGCAGCACGTCGGAAACGAAACAAAAAAAGAGGCAAAAAAACATACTGGATACAGCATATCCGGAACCGCTACCTCAGGTGGTGTGTACGGGCGCTGGTATGGTTCTTGGCCATTACCGCAGGATGGGTCCTCCTGCTGCGGTTTATCAACCCGCCCGTTACCTGGCTGATGATTCAGCGGGGTATTGAGCGGAAAAGTGAAGGAAAGGAGTGGAAGATTACCAAAAAATGGGTCGCTTATGAAGATCTTTCCGACAATCTAAAACGAGCTGCCATCGCCGCCGAGGATGCCCGTTTCATGGAGCATTGGGGGTTTGACGGGGAGGCCATAGCTGATGCTTATCAACGGAACAAAAACGGCGGAAAACTTCGCGGGGGAAGTACGATCAGCCAGCAAACGGCCAAGAATGTATTCCTGTGGCCGAGACGGTCGTGGATAAGAAAGGGATTTGAGGCGTACTTTACGGTGCTTATTGAGCTTCTTTGGAGTAAGAAAAGGATATTGGAGGTTTACCTGAATGTCATCGAAACGGGAGACGGTCTATATGGGGCCGAAGCGGCTACCCGGTTCTATTTCAATAAGTCGGCTCAAAGCCTGACCAAGCGCCAGGCCGCATTGATTGTCGCCGTCTTACCCAACCCACGCCGCTGGTCCCCCTCCAGACCTACGGCATTCATCAACCGGAAAGCCAATACAATTGTGCGGTATATGAACCACAGCAGAATTCCCTGACGATCACCGGTCACAAAAACACCCGTGCATGCCAGCTCTCCCGAAGCGGAACCTCCCAATTGGACTCTAAGTCCGGGTAAGACGTAACCAGGTTGTTGAAAACGATGGTATCCTCATTTACCTGGCCGGTTTCAAGCAACCGCTCAAATGCACCGCGCGGCACTGCTTTGATCTCCCCGTTGTCCCGGTAAGCGACCTGCAGGCGGTCAAACAGGCTAAGCCCGGTTTCCTGCTCGATCTCTTTTAAAAGATGTACGGATTTGTCTATGGAGCATCCGCTTGGCGGAGCCACCGTATCATCAACCATGATGATGATGAAACGTTTATATCGGATTTCCGCCTTGGCTGAAAGCGGCGTTCCATGAGCGCGCCACTGCGCGGTAAAACCCTCTAGCTTGTCCATGACAAGGGCTTCTTCCCGTTCTGTTAATTCCCGGTTTGACTGATAAATCCAGATTCGCTCCATGCAAACAAAGATACGGATTTACGCCAGCATTATTGGTAGTACGGCGATATCATCAGATACACAATAACGCCGGTAACCGCGACATATAGCCACAATGGGAACGTGACCTTGGCGATCTTACGGTGCTTAGCGAAGTTGCCGGCAAGCCCCCGGACGTAAGTTACTAAGACAAAGGGTATCACAATGATTGACAATAGGATGTGTGTAATCAGAATAAAGAAGTATACGTACCGCACGGTACCTGTCCCGCCGTACGGCGTGGATTCAGAGGTCATGTGATAGGCAACGTACATGGCAAGAAAAGCAACTGAACAGCCAATGCACACCTTGACCAGACGTTCATGCAGCTTGCGGTTGCCTCTTTTAATGGCGGCTACCGCCCAAACCAGCAATACGGCTGTGATGCCGTTGATGGCCGCATATATAGGCGGCAAAAACATTAAGGGTTGAACATTGAATCCCAGATCAGCCAACTTAACACGGAATAAAATGGCTACCACTACCGGAATCGCGATCGACAAAATGACGATCCATGTATTGTATTTTTTTTCAACTGCACTACTCATAACGTTTTACTTATATGGGCTCCGCTCGCGGATCTCCTGTACCAAAAGCAATTTTATCTCATCAATCAGCCGGTCCACCTCTTTCTTGTGTGTCACATCATAATATCCACGTATCCGCCGCTGGGAATCTACCAGGATAAGTGTGGAGCTGTGGATAAACTTTCCTTTCCGGGTAGTATCCTGTACAGCGTCTACCAAAAACCCTTTGCGGGCCACTTCATATACATCATCGGCGCCCGCCGTAAGGAAATGCCACTTCTTTTCCTCTGGCTGATAGCCCGCTGCATACTCCTTCAATACATCCGGTGTATCATATGCAGTATCTACCGTGATCGTATACAGGTGAACCAATGCGTTGTCTGCAAACCGTTCCGCCACGCGACTCATCTCATCATTCATCAGGTCACAAAATGAGGCACATCGGGTATAAAAAAAGTTAACTACTGCGATGCCGCTATCGGCCCCAAGTACGGTAACGGGTTGGCCTTCCTGGTTCACCAGGGAAAAGGGTGCAATCTGATGGTATGCCGTGTCCGGGACCATCTCTCCCATCCGCCTTGTGGACGTGCCTGTAAGCACTTTCTCCCCATAGATCGGGAGGTTTGCATACCGGTTTTCGCCTTTTTTCTCCAGCAAATAATATAAAAATCCCGGCAAGATCAGGATACTTGCCAGGATGATTATTTTTTTAAGACGATTGCTCCGCCCGCTGCCGCTTTCCATCAAGAGTTATTGGGCCAGAACGGGAACGGATTGAAATGTCCTTTCATATATGTGCCCTCAGTAAGCATCAATGCAATAAAATAAATGATGAAGAGGAACACGATGGAAACGGTTATAATGAATCCGAATGTCTCAAACTTCAGGTGCATGAAATAAGCCACAATGTAATAGGCTTTTAGCAGGGTAAGGATAATATAGGTGATGTTTACCCCAAGTCCTTTCTGTATCACGCCTCCATGCACCAGCACCAGCGCGATAAAAAACTCCAGGGCAGTAAGCGCCAGAAGGTAAAAGAATACACGCCAGATCTTGCCCTTGGTCATCCCTTCGTGATGCCCTTCTTCGTGTCCTACTGCGTGATCGTGTTGTTGAGAAGCCATACAATATTTTGATTAACGTTTATACCAAATAAAAGAATGTAAATACGAACACCCAAACCAAATCCACAAAGTGCCAATACAGGCCTACTTTCTCTACCATCAGGTAGGTGCCACGCCGCTCAAATGTATTGGCCAGGGTCATCCCCAGGATAATGATATTGAGCAATATGCCCACTGATACGTGAAATCCGTGAAACCCGGTTATTGTGAAAAAAAGGTTCGCAAACTGCAGCGCCGATACCTCAGAGATTTCCCTGGAGAAATACGGCGCAAGGGTGACTTCAGGCGAAACGCCCTCTTGCTGCGGAATGCTTCCCCACCAGAAGCCTTGGTGGTGCAGGTGCGTCCACTCCAACGCCTGACAGCCTACGAACATCAGACCGCCAATGATGGTAGCGATCATCCAGCCGACCACTTCTTTTTTAGCATTCCGGTGTCCGGCCTCTACTGCCAGTACCATGGTCACTGAACTCATAATGAGGATGAACGTCATGATACCTACGAAAACCAACGGATATCCATGGTCGGCCACAAATGGAATGGATTGGAAAACCTTGTCAGGATCCGGCCAGGTCAGGTGTGCGAAACGCTGCGTACCGTAATAAATCAAAAACGCCGAAAACGTAAAAGCGTCTGAGACCAGGAAAAACCACATCATGATTTTGCCATACTCCACATTGAAAGGCGACCTGCCCCCGTTCCATCGTCCGGTCTTTACCTCATCCAATTGCGATACAGTTGTACTCATTTGTTCAGTGTTATTGATTCAAAAGTAAAAAAACATAAATATAAATCCATAAAAACCCAAGAAAATGCCAGAACAGGGTAGCGAGATCCATACGGAAAACATTATTGATCTGCGGTATGTTGCTGATCCGTCCGGCAAGCGCTCGTGTCAGTACTATGATACCGGCAACAATATGTGCCAAATGCATCCCGGTGAAGATGTAGATGAAAGACTGGGAAGCGTTGTTGTTGACAAATACCACTCCCCTGCCGGTCAGGATTCCCCAAGCATGGACCTGCATCCCGAAGAAAGCGAGCCCCAAGGCAATGGTCACAACCAGCAAGGCTTTTTGCTTACCGAAATCGGTGCGTTTTGCGGCGGCATAGGCCAGCTGCATCGTCACGCTGCTCAACACAATCAAAACGGTGCTGTAAATGAAAGCATCCGGCAATATTGTTTTGATGCCCTTGTCGGCGCCGCTGGCCGTATATACTATGAAACCACTGGACAGGGCGGCAAACATCATGAACATGCCGATCATCCCCAGCCAAAGGTTAAATTTCTTCGCCTTTTGCTGCGTGAGCTCCTCTTTATTTTGTGTATAACGCGCCATGGCAATCATAAGGCATTAAAGTCAAATAGCAGAATCAATTGAATCAACGGCAGGTAGAAAAACGATGTAAACATCACCTTCTTTGCCGATGCCAGGTCACACCGTAAAAATAGGAGCAGCCCATACCAGCTAAACAAGAGAGCCCCCGCCAGCGACACCAGGGATACCACCACCCCGCCAAAACCAAAATAATATGGTAACAGGCTTACCGGCACCATCAACAGCGTTGAAAACAACACCATAAATGCGGACACCTTATCCTTTTTTGCCGTTGGCAACAACCTGAAACCAGCCCGCTTGTAATCGTCATCCAGCACCCAGGCAATACCCCAGAAGTGAGGAAATTGCCAAACGAACTGAATTGCGAACAGCACCAGCGGAATCACAATGATGGCCGCTGGGTTCGTCTGGCTATAAGTGGCCAGATCGTTCTGGCTGAACGCTGCGTAATAGCCGATCAGCGGTGGCAACGCGCCGGGAAACGCGCCGACAAACACCGCAATGGGTGACTTGCGTTTCAACGGCGTATAAACAAATGCATAGAGGACGATGGAAAAAACGGACAGCAGTCCCGCAACAAAATTAAGGCTGACCAACGTATAAGTTCCGATAATTCCCATCAGCAGGCTCAACACGAGTGCCTGCCCCGTGGTCATCCTTCCGGCCGGAATGGGGCGGTCAGCGGTACGTTTCATCATACTGTCCAGATCACGCTCGATGATCTCGTTAAATCCGTTGGCCGATCCGGTAACCAGAAAACCGCCAAGGGTTAACACCAACCAGCTAATCCACTGAATATCACCCTGCTGCTTGCTGCCCACAAGAAATGCGATCGACGCGGAAAACACCACCGTCATGGTCAGCCGTATCTTCACGAGCTGCTTAAAATCCCCAAGGAACTGCATCACATCGGCAAAAAACATCCCTCTGCCCGGTTTACGGACGGCAATATCCATGTCTTTTCCCTCAACTTTCATCTTTATATGTACTTCGCTACCGCACTGGCCTTCCCAGTAATAGCATTAAATAATATTGTGTCCCGAAAAGCAGGCTCGCCAGCACCAAGTGAGCGGTCTGTGCAAACCGGGGTATATCAAAGTAACCCAATAGTCCGGCGGTAATCAATTGCAACACGAGTAGCCCCAACAGTATGTTGGTGAACCGGCTTTGGTGTGTGGTCGGCGCGAACCGCGATCGAACCACGAAAAAGAGCAACACAATCAATACCGTTGAAATCACTCCCAAAGTACGGTGCCAATCAAATATCTCACCAACCTGCTCCAACCAATCTCCCCGATCAGGTACCTGCCCGGTTGCGGCAACCAGATCGATCTCTTCCCGCACTCCCGTACCGACGCCGACCTGTACAATCAATGTGAGCAGCGAAACGGCAGCCAAGGCTTTGATCGCTCCCGACTTATGACTGGTCATTAGATCCTTGTCATACAGCGACCGCGCCTTAAAATAGGTGTAGATGCTGATGGCCACAATCACTAACGCCAGCAACATATGCACGGTAATAACCCAGGGCAGCAAGTTGGTAGACACCACAATGGACCCAAGCCAAGCCTGAAACCCTACCGCGAACACATTCACCACACTCCACACAAAAATGGCTCGCTTCGTTTTAAAGAACGTAAAAGAAAAGATGGCACAAAGAAGTATCAAGAAGCCGGTGATCGCTCCAACCAACCGGTTGATATACTCGGTCCATGTTTTCGCCGCGTTGAACTCCTCATGCACGAGGATACTCTTATCCCGTCGGATCTCATCCGCGAGCTCCTCCCTGCCCAGCTGCTCGAGCGTGTTCGCAAACCGCTCATTCTTGGCTTTTCTTCCTTCAATGTACTGCTTTTCATACCCCTCCGGAAGCTGTGACACATCCGTAGGAGGCACCAGCCGATCAAAGCACTTCGGCCAGTCCGGGCAACCCATCCCGGATCCTGTGCTGCGCACTACCCCACCGGCGAGGATCAACACGAACAACGAAATGATCGTTACCTTGTTGAGCCGTATAAACCTCTTTTCGGCGGGCGGCAACAGCATGTCCTATTCGGTCTCCTTCTCTGGCTGTGGTTTGTTCGCCAGCTCCCATTCCCGTTGAATCCGTTCAGCTTCCTCGTTGCCGTCGAAATCATGCGGCAGGTTAGAACTCATGGTCTCGGAGAATGGTACTGTTTGCGGGATAAAGTCCTCGTGATGGCCAGGCTTGCTGTAATCATATGGCCAACGGTATACGGTAGGTATCTCGCCCGGCCAGTTGCCATGGATATGCTCCACCGGTGTCGTCCATTCCAATGTATTGGACCCCCAAGGGTTTTGCGTAGCACGCTTACCCAACCAAATTGAAGAAAAGAAGTTCCACAGGAACGCGATCTGTCCGAGGGCAGCGATGATAGCGGCCCATGTTACGAATACGTTCACGGAAATCCATTTCTCCATGAAGGGAAACTCCGTAAACGCGTAATACCTCCGGGGGACCCCATCAATCCCCATGAAGTGCATAGGGAAAAATACCAGGTAAGCGCCCACAAATGTCAGCCAGAAGTGCAGATACCCCAGCTTCTCGTTCATCATACGGCCGAACAGCTTAGGATACCAATGATAAACCCCACATAACATACCGAAAATAGAAGCCGACCCCATAACAAGGTGGAAGTGAGCTACGACAAAGTAAGTATCGTGGAGGTTGATATCCAAAGCTGAGTTACCTAAGTAAATACCGGTAAGACCTCCGGAGATAAAGAACGAAACCATACCGATGGCAAACAGCATGGCTGGGGTGAAGCGGATGTTGCCACGCCAGAGTGTTGCCAGATAGTTAAATACTTTTACCGCTGAAGGCACCGCAATAATCAATGTAGTGATCATAAACACGCCGCCCAGGAACGGATTCATTCCCGTTACGAACATGTGGTGGCCCCAAACGATAAAGGACAAAATGGTAATCCCGATCAATGAGTACACCATGGCATGGTATCCGAAAATCGGCTTACGCGAGTTCGTCGAGATCACCTCCGAAGTCAACCCGAGCGCAGGCATCAACACGATGTATACCTCAGGGTGCCCAAGGAACCAGAACAAGTGCTGGAAGAGAATAGGACTCCCGCCCTCGTTGGGCAGTATTTGCCCTTGGACGACAAGATCAGAGAGGTAAAAGCTTGTACCGAAGCTGCGGTCAAAAATCAGCAGTACAACCGCCGAAACCAGTACCGGGAAGGAAAGCAGACCGACGATCGCGGTCAGGAACAGGGCCCAGATGGTCAATGGCATTTTCCACAGGTCCATTCCCTTGGTACGCATATTCAATACGGTACTGATATAGTTCGTACCTCCCAAAACCTGAGATGCGATAAACATAACCATACTGATCAGCCAAAGCGTCATGCCCGTGCCTGAACCGCTGATGGCCTTAGGTACTGCTGAAAGCGGCGGATAAATGGTCCATCCTGCACTTGCAGGACCGCTCTCTACGAAAAACGAGGCGATCATGATCACGCAGGCTATAAAGAAGAACCAGTAAGACAGCATGTTCATGAATGGAGAGGCCATATCCCGGGCACCCAACTGATAGGGGATAAGCAGGTTAGCGAACGTACCGCTCAGGCCAGCCGTCAACACAAAGAACACCATAATGGTGCCGTGGATGGTCACGAGCGCAAGGAAAAACTCCGGATTGATACGGCCGCCTTCAGCCCATTTACCCAGGAAAACTTCCAGAATCGGGAATTCTTTATCCGGCCATGCCAGCTGAATCCGGAACAATATCGATAACAGCATGGCAAAAATCGCCATGATAATACCGGTAATCAAAAACTGCTTAGCAATCATTTTGTGATCCTGACTAAATACGTATTTAGTCCAAAATGACTCATGGTGATGTCCATGATCACCGTGATGATCCACACTATGCGTGCCTGCCGTTGCTATACTTGACATATCTGTATATTAAAATGCGTTATTCCTCAATCCATTAATTTGCGTTGGCCAACAATTTGGCCTCAGCCGTCGGCTCATCAGATGATTGCTGTGCGGCCTGAAACTCTTTCCTCAGATCTTCCGTAAAGAAATAAGGCTGTTCAGCCAACCAGGCGTTGTACTCCTCTTCAGTCACTACCCTGACCCGCTTTTGCATATTGTAATGACCGCCACCGCAGATCTTTGCGCACAACATCACAAAGTCGTAGTTATAATCGCCCAACTTGTCACGCATCTCTTCTGTCGTGATGGTAGGGGTAAACTGGAAATATGTTTTCATTCCGGGAACGGCGTTCATCTGTACACGGAAATCCGGAATATAAAAACTGTGCAGAATATCCTTTGAGCTGATTTGCACGCGGACGGGTTTGTTTACCGGCAGCACGATCTCACCGCCAAGCTGGTCGTCCCAGCTGGTCTTATCGTTGAAATCAATCCCAAGGCTGTTCAAGGGCGTTGTCAAACGGTAATTACGCTCACCGATCTGTCCATCCCGCCCAGGGTAGCGGACCGTCCAGGAAAACTGCTCGCCGATCACTTCAATCTGCAATGCGTTCTTCTGTTCCTCCTCCGGAATGTTGGTTATACTTCTCCAGGTGAAAAATCCGAAAAGCACCAGGATGGTCAATACAATGGCAGGCACAATGGTCCACACCTTTTCAATGGTGTTATTATGGGGATAAAAATATGCCTTGCGGTGAGGGGTGCCGCGATACTTAAATGCAAACCCAAACAAACCGATGTGTGTAAGCACCAATACAATCGTGGTGATTACCGTGGTCACCATGAACATCATGTCCAACCGCTCGCCATGCTCGGTAGCGGCGTCACGGAGCGATTGGGCTCCGTGGTTTACGTAAGACCAATACACACCGTAAAGCCCTAGGATCAATGAGATCAAAAATAAGGCGGCGTGCAGGTTATTCATGTAATAGGTGGTGTCCCGGCCATTCATCCTGCGGGTCAACTCATAAACCTGCAGAATCTTACCTACCACGGCCACCAATACACAGATCAGGAAAACCAGCAGCACATAATAAAAGAAATTCTTATATACCTGTGGGTCCAAATCCACGCTTCCTTCTGCTTCAGAGGTCGCCGTAGGCGTCGCTCCCACCACACCCGGCGCAATTGAGTCCATTGCTGCAGAATCCGATGCCAAAGAAGTGTCAGCCGATACGGTGGCGTCATTGTTCGGTATTGCTGCCGTTGTATCAGTCGCACGGATGGAGGTGTCCGCCGTCAGCTGCGCGAAGCCCGCGAACGACACCGTCATACCCATCAAAAAAACCAGCAAGAATACTGCCCTGATATTACTCTTTTTTATAAAGCCCATCTCTATTTATAACGATTATTCGTAGTTCGATATTTTAACGTAGCCCTTTCCCTTCCAGTTGCAAAGTTCGCATATCAAATCTGGTGATGCAAACTTTCCTCCAAGAAAGGATGTTTCACCGGTGCCAGGGCGTGCTTACCCATTTTATTGAATACCAGGAATATAAATAACCCAACAAAGCCCAGCGCCGTACCAACTTCTATCCAACCGAAACCGCGGTGAATCTCAACAGTCCCTGGCATGATCATAATGTAGTAATCAAGCCAGTGCCCCAGCAACAGAACGATACACACTGCAGTCATTATATTCATTTTCCGTTTGGCGTCACGGTCCATCAGCGCAAGAATCGGCACCACAAAATTGATGACAACATTCAGCCAGAACCAAGGTTTGTACTCCGGTTCCCACCTTTTGTAGAAATATACCGTCTCTTCAGGGATGTTTGCGTACCATATCAGCATGAACTGAGCAAACCATACATATGTCCAGAAAATTGAAAATCCAAAGATCAGCTTACCCAGATCGTGCAAGTGGTTTTCATTTACCCAGGCCAGATATCCACCCTTCTTCAGAAAGATAATGATCAAGGTAATTACACAAAGTCCGCTCACCCACATGGCGGCGAAATTATACCAACCGAACATCGTGGAGAACCAATGCGCCTCCAAGGACATGATCGTATCGAAAGACCAGATCGGCGTAGTGAAGCCGAAAATCACAAGAAACAGCGCTGACAGCTTGAAGCTCTTCTTATAAGAAGCCAATCCGCCATTCAGGTCTTCATTATAGGAATATTTAGCCAGCAGCCACGAGCAGATGCTGTAAGCACCCATGAATACCACTTGGCGGAGCAAAAAGCCCGGGGCATTCAGGAATGCTGACTTTCCGGCCACCAGGGCATCGTAGTTCGGACTATTGGGATCGGTCAGCCCTTCCGCATACCAATGATGGTAAAGATTGTGCGAAAACAGACCAGTAGCCACGATTACCAGTAAAATCAGCGAAGCGATGGGCAATACACTGGCCATCGCCTGTGGAATCCGGACCATCCCGGAAGACCATCCGGCTTGCGTAACGTATTGCAACGCAACGAAAAATCCGCCGGCCGCACAGACGCATGTGAAATAATACCCCATCAGCAACAGATTGGCGTAAGTACGCTCCACGGTGATGTGGTCACTGGAAAGCAAGCCGATGGCCACAGCCACGACACCTACGGCAACGGCCACCAGACTGAACGCCTTCGCCCTCCCCGTAAATGTGAATTGCTCGCTAAAGTTATAATCGTGATGATGACTATGAGTTCCCATTTAATATAGCTGATATAATATTATTTCTTTTGTAATTCTCTAACATACATGACCACTTTCCAGCGCTCTTCAGGTGACAACTGTGAAGCGTGCGAGCCCATCATATTCAACCCGTAGGTAATCGTATGATAAATTTTACCGTCGGTCAGGTCTGCCATCAGGCCTCCGCGGGAAGAATTGATACTGTCGGATCTTGCATATGAAGGTGGCGGGGGGAAGTTCTCCAAAGCGCGCGACTCAGTCTTCGATTCCAATCTTCTGTCCTGTGTGATCGGACCGTCACCCCTTCCTTCTTGACCGTGGCACACCGCACAGTAGACCTGATAAAGCGCCTGCCCTTCAGCGAGGTGTTCCGCGTTTCGCACCAGCGGGTTTACCAGCTCCGCTCCTGCGCGCTCATAATCTTCATTGCTGCTGCTGTATTCAAACCGCTCAAAACCTACAGGTACCGTTCCTGCCGGAGGAACCTGTGCAGTCTTCCCATCCTTGAAATTGGCGTTCGGCTGATCCGGGTTATAACCGATGGGGTCATACATATTTCGCGAAAATTCCCAGCCCGTACTCCGCGTTGTCCCCTCTCCGCAAGAAGCCGCCACAGCCGCGATTGCTACGGCTGCGCCTATCGCGCCAAGAAACCTCATCTTATTCATAGCTAACATATTTTCGTTCATTGTACTTCACTTCCACGGCACCGGCTTCTTTCAACAGGCTTTCGATCTGCTCGTGGTCTGTATTGTCATTGGCATCTATAGCAACGATGAACCGGTCATCCGTAGCGCGCAGGTCCATAACCCGTGGCGCACGGCCTGGAAAGAGGTGATTGCGATAGAAAAATGTAGCAACCATACCCAACGCCGTGATCAGAATCGTACACTCAAAAGTTACGGGCACAAAGTTGGGTAAAGGCAACGCAGGCTTACCGCCGACGTTCATGGGCCAATCATACGTCATGGTATAATAAAGGAGACTGAATCCCAACGTGCCGCCTAGCAATCCGAAACAAAATGCTGCAATGGGCAAACGTGAGGGCTTCACTCCTAACTTTGCTTCAATACCGTGAATAGGCATTGGCGTGAAGCAATCATAAATGCTGATGTTGTTGGCCTGCAGCTTATCAATCCCGTCCATCAGCTCGTCCGGGTCTGCAAAACTTCCGATGATATACTTGATTTTGCTCATTGCTACTTGGTTTCTAATGCCTTAATGTCTTCTTCTGTCACCGAATCATACTTGGTAAGCGAGTTCCTGAAAAACTCGACCTGCTCGGGATCCTGATGTCCTTCCTGAATAAGTTTGGTCTTTTGCTGCAAGCTTGCGCTCTTCAGCAGCAGCTTCACTTCAGCAATAGCTATACCGGGGAGGAAACGCAGGAACAGTAGGAATAGCGTGAAGAATAAGCCGATGGAACCGACGAACACGCCCACATCTACCCATGTCGGGTAGAACATCGCCCAGCTGGATGGGATGTAGTCCCGATGCAGGGAAGTAACGATGATCACGAAGCGTTCAAACCACATGCCGATGTTCACCACGATGGATAGTACCCACGAAATGGGAATGCTCGTACGGATCTTCTTGAACCAGAATAACTGCGGTGAAATCACGTTACAGGTCATCATGGACCAGTACGCCCAAGCGTAGGGTCCGGCTATACGGTTAGCGAAAGCATACATTTCATATTCGGAGCCGGAATACCACGCAATGAACAACTCGGTCAGATATGCGATCCCGACGATGGAACCGGTTACCATGATGATCTTATTCATCGACTCGATGTGGAACATCGTGATGTAATTTTCGAAATTGAGCACCTTCCGCATTACCAGCAGCAGCGTCTGTACCATTGCGAATCCGGAAAAAATCGCACCCGCGACGAAGTAAGGTGGGAATATTGTGGTATGCCAGCCGGGAATCACTGAGGTTGCAAAGTCAAAGGATACGATGGTATGCACGGAAAGTACAAGCGGGGTAGAAATACCGGCCAGGATCAATGATACGATCTCAAAGCGCTGCCAGGTCTTTACCGATCCGTTCCAGCCGAAAGACAGTATGGAATAGATACGGCGCTTAAGGCCCGCCGCACGGTCCCGTACAGAGGCGATATCCGGAAGCAGACCGCAATACCAAAATACGAGCGATACGGTAAAATAAGTGGAGATCGCAAAGGCATCCCACACCAACGGCGAGTTAAAGTTCACCCACAACGATCCGAACTGATTGGGCAAGGGGAAAATCCAGTACGCTAACCAAGGTCGTCCCATGTGCGCCACAACATAGGTAGCCGCGCAGATTACCGCAAAGATTGTCATCGCCTCTGCTGACCGGTTGATCGAGTTTCGCCAGTTCTGCCGGAACAACAACAATACTGCAGATATGAGTGTCCCGGCATGGCCGATACCTACCCACCAAACGAAGTCGGTAATATCCCATGCCCAACCTACTGTCTTGTTCAACCCCCAGGCACCGATACCGGTCCAGAACGTATAGCCGACGCTCACCACCCATAGCAGAGCGCCCAAAGCTGCCATGGTGAAGCCGATCCACCAAGCCTTGTTGGGCTTGTTCTCCACTGGCAACAGGATGTCGTCCGTCACCTTGGCATATGTGATGTCCTTGCCTGTTACTAATGGTTCCCTTATTATTGATTCGTTATGCGATGACATAATATGTTATTTCAATAGAATTAATTAAGCCTCATATGTATTTCTCACCTTGGTCATGTATCCGATGCCCGGTTGTACATTGATTTCTTCCAGCACATAGTACACGCGCTCATTTTTCAATGCCTTTGATACTTCGGAGTTCGGATCGTTTGCGTCACCGAAGATGATTGCGTTGGCCGCACATGCCGAGCTACATGCCAGCTTGATGTCCCCGTCTTTTACCGGACGTTTTTCCATCTTGGCTTTCAGCTTTCCAGCCTGGATACGCTGGATACACATCGTGCATTTTTCCATAACACCCCGTGACCGGGAAACCACATCCGGATTCAATACCAATTGGGTAAACTCGTTGTTCAGGTAGTTGTCGAACCGGGAATCATTCCAATAGTTGAACCAATTGAAACGGCGCACCTTATAAGGGCAGTTGTTTGCGCAGTACCGTGTACCGAAACAACGGTTGTAAGCCATGTGGTTCAAACCTTCTGAAGAATGCACGGTGGCTAATACCGGGCAAACGGTTTCACAAGGAGCATGTTCGCAGTGTTGACACAACATGGGTTGGTGTACCACCGATACATTTTCAAAGTCTTCCAGCTCAGCAATGTCGTCTTCCTTGGTATAGGACTGTCCGCCCTGTTCGATCGCATAATAACGGTCAATCCGAAGCCAGTGCATTTCCCGGCGGCGACGCACTTCATCGCGGCCCACAACCGGAATGTTGTTCTCGACATTACAAGCCACAATGCATGACCCACAGCCTGTACAGGCATTCAGGTCTATCGCCATGACCCATTTATGACCCGGCTGCTCATACTTATTCCAAAGGTCATAGGTCTTGTGCTTGTCCGTCCAACGGCCAGCGTTATGTCCGGGATTCTCCTTATACTTTGTAAACGTCGTTTCACGGATGACATTCCGCCCCTCAATTGTATGGTGCGTTTGTGTCTGTGCCAACTCATACCGTCCGCTCACTTTCGTGAGTTTAGCCGTTGTGTTGAACTGCAACGTGCCATTGGCTATCTTGGCAAAAGGATAGGCGTTCTGACCTACGTTATTGCCTGCCTTACCGACCTTTGTGCGTCCGTATCCGACCGCGATGGAGACCGTGCCCATGGCTTGCCCGGGCTGCATCAGCACCGGCAATGTGACTTTATAGCCATTCTCACCTTCTACCTGGACCAAGCTGTTTTCGCTTAATCCAATGGACTCTGCAAACTTGGGGTTAATGGCAACATAGTTATCCCAGGTCACCTTGGACACCGGATCCGGCAACTCATGCAGATAAGCGTTGTTTCCTTGCTTGCCATCTTTCAACGCTATACTTTGGTAGAGTTGCACTTCTACGTCTTTAGCGAGCGCCTTACTTGCAGCCACTATACTGTTTGCGACAGCACCGAGCGAGGCGAAATCAAAACTATATGTTGATGCCGGTTGGTCGCCTTTGAACTCAAAGCCGGTCTGCAGCACCTCTTTCCAGGATTTACTGCTTCCGACGAGAATATTCTGCTCCCAATTATTTTTAACAAAAGTGTAATAATCCGTCTTCTCGCCAGCCCATAGCAACAAGCTTTGTTCCGCTTGGCGCGTATTGAATACCGGATTAATGGTCGGCTGTACAATGGTGTAATATCCGCCCCGTGGATTGGCGTCTCCCCAAGATTCCAGGAAGTTATGGTTAGGCGCTATCGCGTCCAGCTCTGATGCCGTCTCGTCCTCGCGGTCGGCAAACGACAGCTTGAACTTGATCTTTCCGAACGCCTCTTTTACCGTGTCAGCATTGGGGTAGTCATAGAGCGGGTTGCTGTCCAGGAAGAACACAACGTCCACATCGCCACGGTTTGCCTCTGCCAAAAAGGCTGCGAATGCCTCTTCGTCCCCCTTGTACTGATACGATGGATTGTCCAGGTCGATCGTGCTGCCGTAGCTCTGCAACGCCACGTTAATGGCGTTTGTAAGCGTCTGGACAGCAATATCATTGGAGCCTGCCACTACCAGCGCCCGCCCGCGCGCCTGCTGAAGCTCCTGCGCCACCAGTTTCAACGCTGTCTGTGCTTTTTGGTTGGTGCTCAGCGCACCGGGAAGATTGCTGCCGGTAATAGTGTTGTACAGCGCGATCAGCAACGGACCTTCCTCTGATGGTTTGATCGCAACCCGCACGTCCGCGTTTGTACCGGTAAGGCTCATCCCTCCCTCAAACTGAATATGCCGGGACATTTTACCGTTTTTCAGACTCTTATAGTCCCTGTTTGAAATATATTGTTGTGTGTGTTCCTCGCCGCTGAGCCAGGTTCCCAGAAAATCAGCCCCTACGCTCACAATGACATCAGCGTTATCGAAACGGTAGTGCGGAACAACCGCTTTACCGAAGCTGTTCCGGTTGGCTTTGATAATACCGCTGTACGAAACGGCATCCACCTCGACAAGGCGTGCAGTGGGATACTTTTCGGTAAAACGTGCGATAGCCGCCATTGCGGAGGGACTATTTATCGTAGACGAAATGATACGGATCTGTTTTCCCGCAGCATTAGCCGCATTTAATGCTGTGACCACATGCGTATCCAATTCATCCCAGGAAATATCAGCGCCGTTGAATTTGGGTCCCTTAAGTTTGGACATGTCATAGAGGTCCAGGACCGCAGCCTGCGTAGCGGCATCCGTACCGCAGTTAAGGCCTACTGCTGAAGGATTCGCCTCCAAAAGGATGGGGCGGCCTTCACGGGTTCTGACCAGTACGCTTTGCCCTTTGAAGCTGGACGCATAGAAGTTCGGAATGCCCGGAGTAACTTCTTCAGGTTTTATCAGATACGGAACAGCTTTATGTACGGGCGTGCGGTTACAAGCAGCCAGCGTAACAGCGCCAACGCCGAAACCCAACGCTTTCAAAAAGTCCCGACGGGGGGTCTTGGTGCTCAGGCCCGCTTCATTCAATACATCTTCTACGGGAACCGGTTCGGCAAATTCACCCTTGCTGTGCTGTACGAATGCAGGTGTTTGCTGCAATTCTTCCAAACCTTTCCAATATTTCTTATTGCTATCCATTTAAGCTATGATAAAGAGATACGTATGTCTTGTTTGCTTTATTCTTAATAGTGGCATTTGCCGCATTCCAGCCCGCCTAACATGGCGGCCGTTACTTTCTCGCCTTTTTTCAGCTTTTCATGCGCAGCAATCAACTGATCATAGTACGCATTGTCCTTGTGGTTCACTTCCGTTTGCTGGTGGCAGTCCACGCACCACTTCATGGTCAACGGCGAGTATTGATAGATCTCCTCCATGGTTTCCACAGGTCCGTGGCAGGTCTGGCATTCCACGCCGGCCACTACTACGTGCTGTGAGTGATTGAAATAAGCGAAATCCGGCAAGTTATGGACGCGTACCCATTCGATAGGCCGTTGATTAGGGCCATACTCCATGGTCTCAGGATCGTAGTCCAGCGCACGGTAAATTTTAGCGATTTCCGGTGAGAGCTCTCCGTCGTACTTGTCGCTGGCCGTGATGGCCTTGTGGCAGTTCATACACACATTGGCTGACGGTATAGAGGCATTTTTTGATTTATAAGCGCCCCCATGGCAATACTGGCATTCGATTTGATTGACCCCAGCGTGCAGTTGGTGGGAAAACTTGATCGGTTGCACGGGTTGGTAACCTTCATGCACGCCGACATTCCACAATGTTTTCCACCCGGCTGAGGCAAGGAAGATAACTACCATCAACACCGCAAAAAACACCAGCTTCTTATTTTTGGCCAAGCGCCGGATCTTCGCTGTAAACTCTTTGCGCGGAGCATCGACTGCAATCACCGGTTCGGGGATCAGGTTCTTATTGTTGGCGATCACGCGTTCCAGCGTGCGGATAACTTTGTTAAGTACTAAAATCACAACAAACGCCAACACGATTACGGCAATCAGGCCGATAATCATAAAGTTGTTTGCATCACCGCTCTCTCCCGCTGCAGCTCCACCTGCGGCATTTGCACCACCGGCTGCATCCCCGGCAGCTTTTGCTTCCTCTTCAGATTTAATATAGGCTAAAATGTTCTTGATCTGGTCTTCCGAAAGTTGCGGAAACGCAGTCATTGCAGCCGAAGGGAATTGCGCGTCGAGTTCCTTGGCGATCGGATCACCGGAAGCGATCATTGCGGGTGCGTTGTGAATCCATTTCAGCAACCAAGCCTCATCCCGCCGTTCGTTCACACCGGCCAATTCCGGTCCCAAAAACTTGCCGAATACCTTATGGCAAGAAGAACAGTTGGCCTTGAAAATCGATTCCCCCTCCTTTGCATCCTGAGCTCGCAACGTAGAAGCTACAAACAATAGCATGAACGCAATGGATATCGGCTTGGCAATCCTTCCAAAAACTAATGAGATATTTCTCATATTGAGCACTTTATACAGTTTATGATAAATGTAAAAATCTGGGCAATCTGAATCTATGGAAATACACCCTTTTAACAATGGCACAAAAGTATAACTTATTGCCGTATCGGTGACAATCTGATGACCGAATTTAATAATTTATAATCGTTCTAAATTGCCAAAAAAATGCGATTCCAGCGTATATAGCATATTTTGAAGCATTACTTCACGGCCGGCTACCTGTCAAATACGTGAAGTTGATTTTGATTTTTGATTTTTAATTTTTAGAATTATATGGCCGCCCGGAGAAGCGCATTTTCACTCCAGATCAAAACTTTTTAACCTATTTTCTGTATATTCGCAAAGAGGGGCGTTTGGCCCTGCTTGCACGGTGGTATCATGATGTTATGTAATTGGTTCGTTGTCGTTTGTCTCAGTCTTGGTTTGACATATGTGGATACCGTTTTAAACGAGGATGCCCGGTTACAGACCACCGGCATTTCACTTGATTCAATACAATATAAAATGGACACAGCAAAATATAACAGACTAACGCCCGAAGAAGAATATATAATCGTCCATAAGGGCACGGAAAGGCCGTTTACCGGGGCGTTGCTGCATAACAAGTCGGCAGGAACCTATGTATGCAAACGCTGTGATGCGCCGCTTTATCGCTCTGAAGATAAATTCGAGTCACATTGCGGATGGCCGAGCTTCGACGATGAGATACCCGGTGCAGTAAAGCGGGTGCCGGATGCTGACGGACGGCGTACGGAAATCGTATGCTCGAATTGCGGAGGACACTTAGGCCACGTGTTCATTGGCGAACGGTTTACCGCCAAAAACACGCGCCACTGCGTCAATTCACTGTCAATGAAGTTTGTGCCATCGAAGACTCCCTGACGATCAGCTCACATGGCAGGACTGCCTGCTTTGTACCTTTGATTTTTCCGTCCAGTTGATTCAGGAGCGTATTGATCACTTCGTCCGCGATTGCTTCTATGGGCTGGGAAACTGCTGTTATCGTAGGCGTAAAGAGTTTGAACAGCGTGTGATCATCGTAGGAAACAACAGCCGGGAATGGCACAGGGTGGTCCTTAAGCGCCTTTAAACCGTTAATAGCCAAGTAATTTGTCGCAAAAAAGATCGCATCCGGCGCCTGATCGCCCAAAAAACTCCTCATCCCCCCTACCGTGGTTTCTTCATCATCTTCCATATTGACTTTCTTGACATAGGGTTGCAGTTTATACCGGTCGATGGCCCGCATGTAGCCGTCCATGCGATCGCGCATCTGCGTTTGCGACGAATAGAGTGTCACTAGGGCGATGCGTTTATAGCCCTGCTGCGCGAGATGAGCTGTGGCATCATACGCACCCTTTACGTTATCAGAGACTACATAGTTGGTATCTAGACCGGGTATGTACCGGTCGAATAAGACCACCGGCAACTGACTGTTCAACAAGGACTGGATTGTATCCCTGACACCTTCAGAGGGGGTGATGATATACCCGTCTACATGGCGATCCCTGAACAGCTGGATTAGTTCTACCGTTTTGCCTGGCTGGTTATCCGTGCTGCAATAGATGATCCGGTACCCTCTGCTGTATGCTTTCGCCTCGATGAGCCTGGCGATATTGGCGAAGAACGGGTTTGAAATATCCTCAATCACCAATCCGATGATTTTGGTCTTGCCTGTGCGCAGGCTTTTCGCCAATTCGTTAGGCTTATATCCGACTTTTTGGACGTGCTCTATAACGCGCTTAGTCAATGCATCGCTGATGCGTTTTTCTTTAGCCTTGCCGTTTAAAATAAATGAAACTGTGGTTACCGAAACCCCGAGATCCTTTGCAATGTCGCTGATCAAAATTTTTTTCTTCATTTTTAGCAAAAGCAGCTTTATGTTTAGCAGCAAAAGCAAACGTATCGATTTTCGGCGAAGTCTCCAAAATAATTTCCAAAACAGCTTCCCTTTTGAAAGAATAAAGTTAGTTTTACGCCAAGTTAAACGAATAAAACAACTGAAATGAATTGGCTAAGGCGTTTCAGCATTCTAGGGCTGCTTACGATGTGCGTGGCAGCCAAGGCGCAGGATTCCCTCGTTAATTATGTCGATCCCTTTATCGGAACAGGTGGACACGGGCATACGTTCCCCGGAGCCACTGTCCCGTTTGGAATGGTTCAGCTTAGTCCGGATAATGGACGCGCAGGTTGGGATTGGTGCAGCGGCTATCACTATAGCGATAGCCTTATCGCTGGATTCAGCCATATGCATCTCAGTGGCACCGGCATAGGCGATTGGCTGGATATCTCCGTCATGCCGCTTACAGGCCCGCTCGATGATACAGTAAAACGTGTAAAAATTCCGTTCAACCATGAGAACGAACGGGCATCGCCGGGTTATTATGCGGTAACGCTTGACAACGGCATTAAAGCGGAACTAACCGCGACTGAACGCTGTGGATATCACCGTTATACTTATCCGCAGGGTTCCGAGCCAACGATCCGCTTCGACCTGGCATTTCACCTGAACTGGGATACTCCCACTGAAACACACATCAGTATCCTGAATGACACCACGTTGGTCGGCTACCGCCATTCTACCGGATGGGCCAATGTCCAACGTGTTTATTTTGCAGCAAGGACATCAGCCAAAATAGTGAAATCCATTCTCAACGATGGGCACTCCGCATCCGATATGTCGGATATGGCTGAAACCTATGATAAGGGAGAAGGGGTGTCAGCGCAGCTGCTTTTTCAACACGACGGTGCGCCGATTGAACTTAAGGTAGCTTTGTCAACTACAAGCTACGATAAGGCGCTCTCTGCCTTAAATGAAGTACCCGGCTGGAACTTCCAGGCGACCCGCAACGCCGCGGCAACAAAATGGGAACGTGAATTGCAGAAAATCCGGATCAAATCTGACAGCGAGGAACTGAAACGCGTATTCTACTCTGCCCTTTATCATACGGCGATAGCCCCTACCCTGTATTCGGACAATGACGGTGAATACCAGAACGCAAATGGCGACATCCGGAAAATACCGGAAGGAGGCAACCGTTATACCCTATTTTCACTTTGGGATACTTTCCGCGCGCTGAAACCGCTCTTCACCATTACGCAACCCGACCGGTATACGGATATGCTAAACAGCATGCTGGCTTTCTACGATGAAAATGGCCTTCTCCCAGTGTGGGACCTGAGCACTTGGGAAACCAATACGATGACCGGTTATCATGCGATCCCGGTGCTCGCCGATGCGATTCTGAAAGACTACCCAGGTCTGGATGCTGAACGAGCGTACCAGGCCATGATCAAAAGCGCACATCAGGACATACGTGGCGTGCCCGACTATATCCAATACGGCTACCTTCCCCAAGACAAAGAAGGTGGCAGCGTCACCATTACCCTGGAATATGCATATGATGACTGGTGTATCGCCCAGGTCGCGAAGAAACTTGGTAAGGACGCTGATTATGCTACATTCATGAACCGCGCCAAGTCTTACGTCAACCTTTTTGATAAAGAAACAGGGTTTATGCGCGCTAAAACCAGCGACGGCAAGTTCGTGGAACCCTTTGATCCATTCTGGTCTGAACACGATTTCGATAAAAGTCAGTACATTGAGGGAAACGCTTGGCAGCATTCTTTCTTTGTACCGCATGACATTGCCGGACTGGCGGCCTTATACGGAAGTAATGAGGCACTAGGCAAAAAGCTCGACGAATTGTTCAACGCGCCGTCGGAAATGCACGGCGAGAACATCTCCCCTGACGCCAGCGGCTTCATCGGTCAATATGCCCATGGCAATGAACCCAGTCACCACATTGCTTATATGTACACCTATATCGGAGAGCCGTGGAAAACACAGGAACGCGTACGGCAGATCGTCGACTCCATGTACCACGATGGACCGGATGGCTATGCGGGCAATGAGGACGCCGGACAGATGAGCGCATGGGCCGTATGGAGCATTGCCGGCCTTTATCCCGTAAACCCTGCGAGCGGCGAATATGTGTTCGGGAGCCCTTCAGCCGACGAAGTTGCCTTCGAACTACCTAATGGGAAAACATTTACGGTCCGCGCACATGACAATAGTGACAGGAATATTTACATCCAATCGGTGAGCCTGAACGGCAAACCCTACGAAAAGACTTATATTGCCCATAAGGACATGCTGGACGGCGGCTTACTAGAGTTCAAAATGGGTCCGAGGCCGAGCAAACGTTTTGGCCGGAAACCGGAAAGCTGGCCGGGAGTTGATTGATGGTTGGTAACCGGCGGCATCAAAAAACAAAGGCGGACGCATTTTGTGCATCCGCCTCTTCTGTTTTGTATTCTGTCTTACTTGACTCCGCGAAGCTTAAGCTTCTTTCTTTTCCGGCCGTGGAAGCAGTGCCTTCCGTGAAAGCTTCAGTTTTCCCTGTTTATCAATGTCAAGTAGTTTAACGGTCACCATGTCGCCTACATTAAAAATACCGTCCATGGTTTCGAAACGCTTCCAGTCAATCTCTGAGATATGAAGCAGTCCGTCCTTGCCGGGAAGCACCTCAATGAAGGCCCCAAACGGCATGATGGATTTCACCTTTCCCTCATAGACCTCGCCGACCTCCGGCTTCGCGGCAATTGCTTTGATTCGGCGTACGGCGTCGTCAATGGCTGCTTTGTTCTCTGCAAATACCTGGACCACACCTCTATTGTCAACCTCGTCGATTGCAATTGTTGCACCGGTCTCCCGTTGCATCTCCTGAATGATCTTGCCACCCGGTCCGATCACCGCACCGATGAATTCCTTATCAATGGTGAAGCTGACGATACGTGGTGCATGCGGCTTGTAATCGGCGCGTGGCTCGCTGAGTGTCTTCTTCATCTCGTTCAGGATGTGCAGACGTGCCTCACGTGCCTGATCCAACGCTTGTGTAAGCACTTCCCACTTCAGCCCGTGGATCTTTAAGTCCATCTGGCATCCGACAATCCCCTTTTCCGTACCGGTCACTTTGAAATCCATGTCACCCAAGTGATCCTCATCGCCAAGGATATCACTCAAGATCGCATACTTGCCGGTCTTCTCATCTGTAATCAAGCCCATAGCGATACCGGATACCGGCGCTTTGATTTTTATACCGGCATCCATCAATGCCAGTGCACCTGCGCAGACGGTTGCCATTGAAGAGGACCCATTTGATTCCAGAATATCGGAAACCACACGGATGGTGTACGGATTTTCCTCCCCTGTTGGAAGCACTTGTTTCAATGATCGCATGGCCAGGTTACCGTGTCCAACCTCACGCCGACCAGGGCCGCGATTAGGACGCACTTCACCGGTTGAAAATCCGGGAAAATTATAATGAAGAATGAATTTGTTATAACCGTGGATGAATGCGCCGTCAATTAGTTGTTCGTCGTCTTTTGCACCAAGCGTCACTGACGTGAGCGATTGTGTTTCACCCCGGGTAAACACCGCAGAACCGTGGGCAGCCGGAAGATAATCCACCTCACTCCAGATCGGACGTACCGTGCGGGCATCGCGTCCGTCGAGCCGGATGCCTTCATTCAGGATCAGGTTCCGTACCGCCTCGTACTGCACATCATGATAATATTTCTTGATCAAAAAGGCTGTTTCATCATCGATCTCAGTCTCCCCAAAGGTTTCCTCCACAAACGCTTCGCCGATTCTTTTGAATTGTTCACTGCGGTCATGTTTAGCCGATGCTGACTTTGCTACAGCATACACCTTGTTATAAGTGGCGGCAAAAATCTGCTCCCGTAATTCCGGATTGCTCGGTTCATGGTTATATTCCCGCTTTTCGGATTTGCCTACGAGCTTCGCCAGCTCCAGCTGCGCCTCTACCTGCTTCTTGATCGCCTGATGGGCGAATTCAATAGCTTCCACCATTTCACTTTCGCTGATCTCCTTGGCCTCCCCTTCTACCATCACAATATCGTCAGCGGTACCCGCGACGATGAACTCCAGGGTAGCACGATCCAGCTCGCTCAGCATCGGATTTATCACCAGCCGGTCATCTATCTTCGCAACGCGCACCTCAGAAATAGGACCGTTGAACGGAATATCCGATACTGCAAGCGCAGCTGATGCAGCCAGTCCTGCCAATGCATCGGGCATAATATCCTTATCGGCTGAAATCAGAGAAATCATTACCTGCGTATCGGCATGATAGTCCTCAGGAAACAGCGGACGAAGCGCGCGGTCGACTAATCGGGAAATAAGGATCTCATAGTCTGACAAGCGTGCCTCACGGCGTAAAAACCCTCCCGGGATGCGACCCGTTGCGGCATATTTTTCCTGGTAATCCACTGACAGCGGTAAAAAGTCAGTTCCAGGTTTGGCTTCCTGAGCGGAAACCACTGTGGCCAGCAGCATGGTTTTACCCTGCTTGACCACCACCGAACCGTCAGCCTGTTTAGCCAACTTGCCGGTGGAAATTTCGATCAGGCGTCCTTCGCCCATATCGATGGTTGTCTTGATTTCGTTGTAACTCATCTGTTGTTTCATTCGATGTGCCGTTCGTCTTCAGGCAGCACACCATTTCTATATTAGACCTTTGTACTTGGCACAAATGTAAAAAGCCATCTCCATATTGGGATGGCTTCTTTGAAAATTTTACGTGAAAAGCTTATTTGATAATGTCACGCAGACCCAACGCCTTGATGATGGCCCGGTAGCGCTCAATGTCTTTATTGTAGAGATACTTCAACAAAGACCGGCGTTTACCAACCAGCTTCTGCAGGGAACGTTGCGTAGCAAAGTCTTTCCTGTTCGTTTTCAAATGCTCAGTCAAGTGAGCGATCCTTTTGGTGAATAAAGCCACCTGGCCTTCAGTGGAACCTGTGTTTGTCGCACTTCCGGCAAATTCAGCGAAAATATCCGCTTTGTACTCTTTACTTAAATACATTACAAGAATAATATTAAAGCGTTGAAAAATAAATTAATTGGCCGCAAAGATACATTAATCTCCGCTAGATTCCAAATGTTATACCTTAATATAGATACCCTTCCGGTCAAGCATGTAGCCGATCGCCCAACAGAGCCCAAGAAATGCAAGAGCATAACAAAACGATCCTATTTCCGGCGGTCCCGGGATTTTCGCACAAACATTGACGTAGAACCAGTTCAACGGTGTGGTGCCTTCCACCCGGAACAGCCCCAAAAGCCGGGGTAAGGCGCCGCTTAGCACGAAGATGAACAGGGGGTTTTTACCAAACACGTCGAAAAAGCGCGTGAGACCGTTCCGCATTCGCATCACTTCTATAAACCATATCGCGGTACCGATGGTCAATAATGCCAGTCCTGTCGTGTAGAGGACATAGGAGCTGGTCCAGATCTTCTTGTTAATTGGAAATGCCAAACCCCAAAACATGCCTGCTACAGCCAGCAATACCGCCACCGTAAACAGGCCGCTCAACATGCGATAAATAGATTTCTCCGAAGAACGGACTCCGCGCCACAGCCAAGGCACTTCCCCCTGCGAACGGATATACTGGCCTGTCAAATAACCGAAGATAACCTGTACGATAGCAGGCAATGTGCTGACCAGTCCTTCCGGATCAAACGGCACTCCTTCTCCTTTGTACATATGGGGGATGCCAAGCACACGTTTGTCAATAGCCGTACCGAACCATCCTTCCAAGCTATACGGGTCCCCTTTCCCAAACGCCACGCAAAGTACCCAATAGCCCAGCAAGATCCCCGCGGAAATCGCAATCACCGACCTTTCACTGCAATAATAAATCAGCACGGAAGCAAAGCAATAAGCGAGCGCGATACGCTGTAATACGCCCAAAATCCGGATTCCCCGATAGGGGTCATCCGGATTTATCCAGTATTTAAATGCCAATGTGTCTCCCTCCCACTGTACAAATGGCCACCAGTTCAGGAGCAACCCGATCCCGAAAATCAACACGGTGCGTTTCAGTACTTTTTTCCAGAACAAAGCATCCCCGGCTTCACGTAGCCGCGGCATGACAAACACCATGGCGTTACCTACAGCGAATAAGAAAAACGGAAATACGAGATCAGTGGGTGTACATCCGTGCCATGCAGCGTGCTTCAGAGGAGCAAACAGATGTGCCCAACTTCCCGGATTGTTGACCAATATCATCAGTGCGACGGTCGCTCCACGGAATACATCAAGGGAATGGTAACGTTGTTTCATAGCGGTAGGTGATCAGAGGCCAGTGTCCTTCAACTGGCCTACAAATAGTCTGGTTTTATACGACAGCCTGACGCGGCCATCCAGCTGATGTTTCGCGTATAGCGTTTCCAATTCCGACAGCATCTCTCCCAGCTGTTCAGCATCTTCGTCAGGCATATAGGAATAAGAAAGCGTCCTCCCCCTTAACTGGTCTAACGTAAGAAGATCTACGTGGTGAAAAATACGGTACTCAGGCTTGACTGGCGCAAAAAAAGCAAGTACCTGCTCTGTTTGCAGCCGGTGCTGACTAACGTTCAGGTAATCCACAGCGTATTTACGGATCAATGCTTCGTAGCCACTCTCAAAAGCGCTGTCTGTATTCCGTAGGTTCCAGACCACCGCCAAATAAGCCCCATCCCGGGCTATCCGCAAAAATTCGGACTTAGCCTTAGACAAGTCAAACCAATGAAAGGCCTGCGCTGAGACAACCAAATCTACCGAAGCGTCCGGCAGTTCCGTCTTCTCAGCGGTGCCGTCCACAAATACGCAGTTCGAAAACCCAGCAAGCCGACGCTGCGCCAACCGGCGCATAGCGGAATTTGGCTCGACTACATACACGGGATTGCCCCAATTGACAATAAGTTCCGTGAAAATGCCTGTCCCTGCAGCAACATCAGCGACAGCGTAAGCGGCATGCCGGGAGACCTGTGTGTTGATAAACGCCACAAGATCATGCGGATATCCCGGCCGGAAACGGTCATACCGCTCCGCACGGCGGGAAAACCGGCCGATGCTATCGCCACGCGTTTCTTTACCAGGCTCCTGCATAGCCAGTAAAAGTAATGGCTTTTTAGGAAAAGCTGAATAAAATATCTTCCTTCAATATGTGACCAACACATAAATAACTTAAAGACAATATTTTATCATGTCTTAGTATTTTTTTAAAAAGTATTTCAATATAACATTAAATATTCATTAAGTTTATCAGGCGAGGTTGAAAACTACGTAACGCCGGAACAGCAGATACCCGATGAACCACTCGATATCCCCTGGGAAAGCTGCATGACTATGGGCAATTCCTGGAGCTATGTGCCGGACGATACATATAAGCAAGCCATAGACATTGTGCACACACTGATTAAAATAGTCTCCAGAGGCGGCAATTACCTGCTAAACATCGGCCCAGGTCCTCATGGGGACTGGGATCCGGACGCGTATGACCCGCTGAAGGCCGTGGGCGAATGGATGGCACTCAACGGCGAGGGCATCTATGCTACACGGGCCGTAGGACCGTACAGTGAGGGCCGGAAGTACTACACACGCGGAAAAGACGATAGCGCAACCTATGTCTTCGATCTATCGGAAACGGAAAAGGTCGAGTTACCAGCTACCATCCGCCTGACGGCGCCAGAGGGCAGACCCGTCAAACAGATTGAACTGCTCGGCGTGGGCAAGCTGCGGTTCAAACAAACAGGCGATTCGCTGGAAATCTCTATTCCGGAAAATAAGCGCAGTCCAACTCATTTGCGCTATGCTGCAACATTTAAACTGGTTCACCAGTAAGGGACCGACCACATATGAATCACTCACCGGCGAATTGCCGGCAAACCCACAAAAAAATGACCAGGTTATTTTCACTTATGACGTTATTGTCTGGATTGATCGCTTTTCAAATACAATCGAGTTACGGACAAGAGCTTTCTGTTATCGCTTACTACACCGGTGACGATAAAATCATCGATCGCTATGATGTCGAAAAGTTAACCCATATTATCTTTAGTTTCGGCCACCTGAAAAAAGGGCGTTTCCAAATTGATAACCAACGCGATTCCATGGCGATTAAGCGACTAGTCTCGCTGAAAGCTCAATATCCGGGATTAAAAGTCATGTTATCTCTTGGTGGTTGGGGTGGTTGCGGGCCCTGCTCTGACGCCTTTTCCTCTGCGGAAGGCCGCCAGCGGTTTGCAGAATCGGTAAAAGAGGTGAATGACTATTTCGGCACTGATGGCCTCGATCTTGACTGGGAATATCCCGCTATTGAAGGATATCCTGGGCATACCTATAAACCGGAAGACCGGGAGAACTTTACAGCACTTGTTACCGTGCTTCGGCAAGTATTGGGCGACAGCAACGAACTGAGTTTCGCCGCAGGTGGCTTTTACAAGTTCCTGGAGCAGTCTATTGAATGGACTAAAGTAATGCCGCTCATAGACCGTGTAAATATCATGAGCTATGACTTGGTCAACGGTTATTCAACCGTGACCGGTCACCATACGCCGCTATACAGCGTCCGCCCCGACGAAGAGTCAACTGACCGCGCCGTGGAATATCTGACCGGCCTGGGCATCCCACCTCAGAAACTCGTTATCGGCGCTGCTTTCTATTGCCGCGTCTGGAAAAACGTGCCACCAACTGACAATGGACGTTATCAATCCGGCGAGCATACGAATGGCTATGACTTTAAACGACACGAAACAGAACTTACGCCCGAAAAGGGCTGGCAATATCATTATGACGAACAGGCTGAAGCACCATACTGGTACAACGCTTCCCAAGCGCTGTATGCAACGGGTGACAACGTACGGTCTGTAACAGCCAAAACCCGCTACGCACTTGAACGGAACCTCGGTGGCATTATGTTTTGGGAGCTTACATTGGATAAGGCAGAGAACGGACTGCTACACGCAATAACGGAAGCGGCACATCGCTGACGCTCAACACCACTTTAACATTTTTTAACAGTAAAAGTCAATAAATAGTTTTATGTTTGTTCCGAATAATCAACCGACAGGAGCGACTATAACGTTAATCCCGTATGATTCGGAAACACAACGCGTATCAACCGCTATAAAGATTTTGGTTTGTTTTAATAGGTAGGAAGACGCCGGTTACCGCCTGGTAACCGGCTCTTCCGTTTTTTGTATGGTTAAATAGCGGCCGTCTTAGCCGCCAGCCATTTTCGCTCATCATGTTCCAAAAAAGGCGCGAGCTGCTCAAAAACCCGTGCGTGATATGCGTTCAACCATTCGATATGCTTAGCATCAAGGAAAGTTCTATCGACAAGGCGCGTGTCTATATAACACAGTGTCAATGTCTCAAATGCCAGAAACGCACCAAATTCCGTACTTCGGTGCTCAGCCGTCAGTACAAGATTTTCAATACGGATACCATAAGCACCTTCTCGGTATAGTCCGGGCTCAATGGAAGTAATCATGCCCGGTTCCACCGCTACATCAACAGCCGCCGCGTTAAACGTATGCGGGCCCTCATGCACATTCAGAAAAAAACCTATTCCATGCCCTGTGCCATGACCGTAGTTTCGCAGGTGATCCCACAACGGCTTGCGCGTAATGGCATCGATCTGATACCCCCGGGTCCCTGTTGGAAAAACGGCCGTACTACCTTCAATCATTGCTTTAAGCACCAAGGTGTAGTCATTACGTTCCGCATCCGTAGGATTGCCGAGCGTGACCACGCGGGTAATATCAGTGGTGCCGGTACGATATTGCCCACCGGAATCGACCAACAACAGCCCTTCCGGCCGCAACGGAACGTCGCTCTCAGGGGTTGCCTTGTAGTGCGGTAACGCCCCATGGGCAAGATATCCTGCAATAGTATCGAAACTCTCTCCCACGAAACCTTCCTGACTGGCCCTGAAACGCCGCAACCGCTCGGCCAGAGATATCTCCGTAACGGGTTCCTTGCCAATGGATTCCTCTAACCACTTGAAAAACCGTGTCAGGGCTACCCCGTCCTTGATCATCGTTTCATGCATATGATCGATTTCCACCTGGTTCTTTACGGCTTTCAGATTAGTTGTGGGATTGATCTGTTCAATTACCTTAATTGAAGGTGATAGTTTACTGTAAAGTGCAAAACAAGTGCGTTTGGGATCGATTAGCAGATTCGTTCCTTCTTCAATGGCTGCTAATTCGGTTTCCACCGCGGTATAGTCAGCCAACGAGACGCCGGCTGCAGTTAACGCTGCCTGATCCTTGTCCGATAATTTCGCCTGATCAATAAACAGGGTGGCTGAATGATGAGTGATGAGTGCAAACCCCAGCACCACCGGATTACACGACACGTCGTTTCCCCGGACATTGAAAAGCCATGCCAGGTCGTCAAGCGAAGAGATGAGATGCGCATCCGCATGGTTTCGACGAAGCTCAGCACGCAATCGCGCAATCTTTTCTTGTATGGTGGCCCCAGTAGTGCATTTATCCAGCAAGTAGGCCGGCTGAACAGGCAGCGCAGGACGATCTTGCCAAAGCGGTGTCAGCAAATCGACGTCGCCTTGGATCTGCAAGCCACTTAGCTGAAGCTTACTTTTTACGCCGTTGGCTAATGCAACTGAAGCCAGCTTTCCGTCAAACGCCACCACGGCCCCCGGTTCCAATGATCCGGCTAACCAATCGGCATATTCAGGAGCATGCTGTACCTGCAGTTTAACGAGCTCAAAACCACTGCCGGCAAGCTGCTCCACAGCCTGAACGAAATAGCGGGAATCAGTCCACAGTCCGGCGAAATCCTGAGTGATTGTCAATGTGCCCGCCGATCCGGTAAATCCTGAAATCCACGCGATGCATTTATAGTGGTCTGGTAAGTATTCACTGATGTGGGGATCGGAAGACGGGATGATATATGCATCGATCCCTTGTGCCGTCATTAGGCCGCGAAGCGCAGTCAACTTTTCTGCATGTGTCATGGTCCGTTGTATTTTGGGGCTGCAAGTTACAAAACTTTCCCGGAACGGTGATTCCGGCTAGGCATGTGATCCGGTAAACTCTTGGACTTCTGCCAAAACAGCCCTATCTTTGTGGGTATGAGCATTGTACTATTTGCACTTCTTTCCAATCCTCTCATCCAACAAGACACTCACGCGAACTACACGCACAACAAAATCATCCCATCGACCATTGAAAAGCACGCGGTGTTCGCCTTGGCTCGTTATCCGGAGTTGAAAGATACCCGCATCGAGTTTGTTTTCACCCGAAAATTGAAAAGTTCGGTCATGGCAGCGCGGCCGGTCATCGGTTCATTATTCAGAAAAAAAGAAAAAAGGGTGTATCAGATTCTGATCAACCCTGTTTTTAAGCTGGAGCACAGCTTTGAAACGATCCGCCAGATCCCCGACAGCGTACTGATCGGCTGGATCGGACACGAACTGGGGCATATCATGGACTACGAGGAGAGGAGCACCTTGAGGGTGATGGGCTTCGGCCTTTCCTATTGGTTGTCAAAAAAATACATTCGGAAGGCCGAGCGCGTCGCTGATTCGTTTGCCGTGGACCGTGGTCTGGGAGAATACTTGGTTGCCACTAAATCTTTCATACTGGACCATACCGAACTCCCGCAACCTTATAAAGACAAAATCGCCTCCCTGTACCTTTCTCCGGATGATATCATGGAACTGGTAACCGAGCTGGAAGGGGAAGAAGACGGCGAAAAAGCGGAATTACTTGCGGAAGAGGAAGAGGTTGTGAACGAAGCCGAAACGGAACTGCGGCGCGAACAGCAACGAAAAACTACCCGTCAGGAGCCCAGGGGTGGCCGAGCGTCGCGATGAATTGCTCAAACTCCCGAAAGTCCGCTTCTTTCATTACCCGTGGAATCTTTGTTTGTCCGCCCAGCTTCTTGGTTGCCTTGCTCCACTGATAAAAATGATCTGCCGGCACGACCACTGCTTCCACCCCTCTAAGGGCTTTGGTCCGGGCTACCTTGTAATTCTTGTTACTGGCTTTCAATTCAGCGTCAATAAATTCAGCTGTCATCGCCCCATCCAGGGGCTTATCGGCCCCCAGATACCATTTGTTAATGTAGTGCTCATCTTTCCGTATGGCAGAAACCGTAAATTCAGAGATTTCCGCGCCAAGCTGCTCGCCGAACTTCTTAATTGCATTGTTCATCTGATAAACTGACAACTGCTCCCCCACGACGTTCAGAAAATGCTTGGTGCGGCCTGTAATGATGATCTCTGCCCGGTCCATATCTGTAATCATGACGGTATCACCGATCATGTATCGCCATGCTCCGGCAACCGTGGAAATCAAGAGGACATAATTGACATTGCACTGGGCGTTCTCCAGCGTCAGCACTTCGGCGCCCGGTTTTATACCGCCATCTTCATTCAGGTTGTCTTCTGTAAACGGCACGAATTCAAAAAAAATGCCGTTGTCCGCAATTAAGGCCATCGCCTGCGTATCCGGGCGTTTTTGAGTGGCTAAATAGCCTTCAGACGCGAGATAAGTATCAATGTAGACGAGCGGCTTTTCAACTAAGCTTTCAAAACTCTTCCGGTAGGGTTCAAAGGCCACACCTCCGGAAGTATATACCATGAGGTTAGGCCATATATCATGTATTGTATCTGCTTTGTTGTACCCGATGATTTCCTTAAGCAGTAACTCAGACCACGAGGGGATACCTGTCATACTGCCTACGTCCCAACGAGGTGCATAACGGGCTATTTTTTGTACGCGCTCGTCCCAATCGCTGATCGCGGCGATGCGTCGACCAGGCTTATAGTAGCGCCTGAACCACAGGGGAATGTTTGCTGCGCTTATGCCGCTGATCTCTCCTTCGAGGAACTCGCCATTGCGCAGGAGCGCTGTACTGCTTCCCAACATCATGATCTGCTTTTCAAAGAAGTCCGCCGGCAGGTCGAAATTCTTCAGGCTCAAAATCTGCTGGATACCGGACCGTTTGATCGCGTGAAGCATCTCATCGGTGACTGGAATGGCTTTGCTGCTTGTGGTGGTTCCGCTGCTCAATGCAAAATACCGTTGTCCGCCCGGCCAAGTTACATTCTGATGCCCCTTGCGGAGATAGTGCCACCAATCTGCATAAAGCTTATCATAATCATAGACAGGGACCCGCTCCTGAAATGCACTTACCTGATCGGGATCAGCAAGTATCTCGGAGAAGCCATAGTGTTTCCCGAATGCCGTATACCGAGCCCTGTCCAAGAGGTGGAGCAGTACTTTACGCTGAGCCTTGGCGGGAGAGGGTTCGTTAGTTATGTATCCCGTTACGTCAATTGCCCGCTTAATGAGTTCGCCAATGATTGTCATCTTGTCGTTCCTGTTATAAAGGCAACATCATAATGGTAATTTTGTTAGGCGGGAAATTTGCCTAACTTCGCATTAAAACACCTTTGATATGCCAAAATCACCAGCTTTTTTTATTATCGTTTTCTTTGTGTACGTGTCCGCGTTGCAGGCGCAGCCGCTCAACCAGCGCTTGGCGACCGCTTTCCGCGCTTTTGAGTCACATGAAAGTCTGGCAAATGGCATCGCCTCGCTTACAGTAATCAATGCCAATACAGGGAACATCGTCTTCGCCAAAAACGAGCGGCTTGGCATGGCACCTGCCTCCACGCTTAAGACAATTACTTCAGCCGCTGCTTACTATACGCTGGGTGCAGACCATACGTTTGAAACCACCCTATCCTATGCCGGTCAGATCGATGAAACCGGCACACTCAAAGGAGATATTATCATCCATGGCACTGGAGACCCCTCACTGGGCAGTGACCGTTTTCCCAAAACCATCGACACATTGCTCCTTTCTACATGGCGAAAGGCAATTGCAGCTGCAGGCATCCGAAAGATCGAAGGCGCTGTCATCAGTGATGACAGACTGTATAATGGGCAGATGACCCCGCCCGGCTGGACATGGCAGGATATCGGCAACTATTACGGCGCCGGCGTTTCTGCCGTTAACTGGCGCGAAAATGCGGTCGGGGTGAATTTCGTGCCCGGCAGCGCTCCTGATATGCCCACCCGCATTGGAAACACCACGGCTGACATCAGCTACCTACAGCTTGTAAATGAGGTAATCACCGGTAATCGTGGCACCGGAGACCGTGTTTACGGCTTTTCGGCACCATATTCCGCACGCATTTACCTGCGTGGGACGTATGCGATTGACCTGCGGAAAACGATTTATGTTTCACTCCCCGACGGAGCGTACGATGCAGCATTTCAGTTACATCAGGCATTGGAAACGCACGGCATAACGCAGACGCACCCGCCTACGACAGCGCAGATGTTACTACTGGCGGGGAGCAAGGTGCCAAGCGCCGGTACCGTGCTGCACACACATCAATCGCCGTCGCTGGGCGAATTGGTTTATTGGTTCAATCAAAAAAGCATCAACCTGTACGGCGAAGCTTTGCTGAAGGCGATGGGCGGCCGAATGGCCGGCAAAACGGAGACACGGGATGCCGCCCAACAGCTGCAGGAGTTTTGGTCTAAGAGAATAGGTATACTGGCAGGTGAGCTTAAAGTACGCGATGGCAGCGGGCTTTCTCCTGAAAACCGCGTAACCACCCATGCGATGGCACGCATCTTAGCTTCCATCAAAAAGGAACCTTGGTTTGCCAGCTTCTACGAGAGCCTTCCCCGTTATAATAACATGAAAATGAAAAGTGGTACTATTGGCGGCGTACTCGGATATGCCGGATATCATACGTCTGCGGACGGAACACCGTTGGTGTTTGCCCTACTGGTAAACAATTATCATGGCCCCGCCTCCCCGATGCGCAGACGGATGTTTCAATTGCTGGATGTATTGAAGTAAACCAAAAATACTACCTTTGCCCCATATTGCCACTGCAAAAACTGAATTACATCATGAGTAAAACAAATCGTAAGCAAGATGCTTTAGATTATCATTCTAAGGGGAGACCCGGTAAAATAGCGGTCGTTCCTACTAAACCTACCCAGTCACAACGCGACTTATCATTGGCCTATTCACCCGGAGTAGCCGAGCCTTGCCTTGCAATCGCTGAAAACAAGGAGAACGCATACAAGTATACTGCAAAGGGCAACCTCGTTGCGGTAATCAGCAATGGTACCGCAGTGCTCGGCCTCGGTGATATCGGACCAGAAGCAGGCAAACCGGTAATGGAGGGAAAGGGCTTATTATTCAAGATATTCGCCGATATTGATGTTTTCGATATAGAGCTTGACACCAAAGACGTGAACGAATTCGTCCGAATCGTGAAATGCCTTGAACCTACGTTTGGAGGAGTAAACCTGGAGGACATCAAGGCCCCAGAGTGCTTTGAAATCGAGCGTAGGCTGAAAGAAGAACTTAGTATCCCGGTCATGCATGATGACCAGCACGGTACTGCTATCATATCGGGCGCGGCTTTGTTGAATGCGTGCGCACTGCAGAAAAAGAAACTTGACAAGATAAAAATCGTTGTAAACGGCGCAGGCGCAGCCGCTATTTCCTGCACGCGGATGTACGTAGCTTTGGGTGCGCGCAAAGAGAACATAGTCATGCTGGACAGCAAGGGCTGTATCCGTCAGGACCGCCCCGATCTTGATGACATCAAGTCGGAATTTGCAACGCTCCAGAAAATCGATACTCTCGAAGAAGCGCTTAAGGGCGCCGATGTCTTCATCGGCCTATCCGTTGCAGACGTCGTGACACCGGAAATGCTCAGCAGTATGGCTAAAAATCCCATCGTATTTGCGATGGCCAATCCAGACCCTGAAATATCGTATCCACTTGCAGTTGCCACGCGTAAGGACGTTATCATGGCAACGGGTCGGTCGGACTACCCCAATCAGGTGAACAATGTGCTCGGGTTTCCCTATATTTTCCGCGGGGCACTGGACGTGAGGGCAACCTCCATTAATGAGGAGATGAAAATCGCGGCGGTAAAGGCAATTGCAGAACTGGCGAAAAAACCGGTGCCGGAAGCGGTAAATCAAGCCTATAATACACAAAACCTAAAATTTGGCCCAGAATACATCATTCCAAAACCGACTGACCCCCGACTGATAACAGAAGTGGCCCCGGCAGTAGCCCGTGCGGCTATGGAATCAGGAGTAGCGCGTTCTACCATTGCCAACTGGGAAAAATATGCAGAAGAGCTGCGTCAACGCCTCGGCCAGGATGATCGTATCATGCGTAATTTAAGTGAAGCGGCAAAACTGAATCCTAAGCGTGTGGTCTTTGCCGAGGCAGACAATTATAAAACGCTCCGTGCGGCGCAGATCGTAAAAGAAGAGGGCATCGCAAAACCGATTCTCCTTGGCAACCGGAAAAAAATCAACCAACTCATTGATGAGAACCTATTGGACTTGGATGAGGTTACAATTATCGACCCACTGGAAGAAAAAGGCACGGAACGTTTCCAAAAGTTTGTCGACTTCCTCTATACCAAACGGCAACGGAGAGGAATTTCCTACCTGGACGCTCAAAAGCTGATGCTCGACCGCAATTATTTTGGTGCAAGCCTGGTTCAGTTCGGAGAGGCCGATACCCTTATTTCCGGTCTGACCAAAAATTATGCTACCACGATACGGCCTGCATTGCATGTCATCGGCACGCAACCCGGAAGCAAGCTGGCCGGCATGTATATGATGCTTACTGCTAAGGGACCTGTTTTTTTTGGAGACACCACCGTCAACGCCAACCCTGATGCAGCTGAACTGGCGGATATCACTTTACTGCTTCATGAAGCAGTTAGGAAAATGAACATTACGCCGAGGATCGCGCTTCTTTCGTATTCAAATTTTGGTTCCAATGATGGAGAAGTCCCCAACAAAGTACGTGAAGCCGTCCGCATACTTCATGAAAGACATCCCGATATTCTGGTAGACGGAGAAATGCAGGCCAATTTTGCCGTAAACAGCGATCTGCTCGCATCCAACTTCCCATTCAGTACGCTAAACGGAAGTCCAGCAAACACGCTGGTGTTCCCAAATCTGGAGTCCGGTAATATTGCCTACAAGTTGCTTCAGGAAATCGGCAATGCGGAGGCAGTAGGTCCCATTCTGCTGGGAATGAACAAGCCGGTTCACGTGCTGCAGTTGGACAGTTCCGTGCGGGAAATTGTGAACATGGTAATTATCGCCGTTGTTGATGTCCAATCAAGGGAAACAGCGACCGGCAGAAAGCGGAAATAAACGATGTACGAATACCTGAATGGCAAGTTGGTGCATAAAACGCCCACTCACGTCGTTATTGATGTGGGTGGGATTGGATATCATGTACACATCTCCCTGCATACTTTTTCCAAGATTAAGGACGCTGACGCATGTAAGCTGTATATCAGCTTTCAGGTACGGGAAGATGCCCATACGTTGTACGGATTTGCCGACGAAGGGGAACGCCGCTTGTTCGAACACTTGATTTCAGTGTCCGGCATTGGACCGAATACCGGTCGGATGATTCTTTCATCTATCACACCAGATGAAATTCAATCAGCCATCGTCAATGGCAACGTCCCGCTTATTCAACGCATCAAGGGCATCGGCCCGAAAACCGCTCAGCGCATGGTCTTGGAGCTACAGGATAAACTCAAAAAGCAGGGAACCGACATGCTGGTAGCGGTGGACCGTCAGCAGACTGTACCGGAAGAAGCCCTTAGTGCACTGCTGATGCTCGGATTTGTACGCGCACAGGCTGAAAAAGTATTGACCGGCATATTGCAAACCAATCAGGAAATGAGTGTAGAAGCTCTGATTAAAGAAGCATTAAAAAAGCTTTAACTTATTTCTTTCGGAATTTTGTGTTAATTTGGCAGCGCGAAAGTTTTAGCTTTTAAACATCTACCTCTTGAAAACGACGCTTCTGCTACATCGCTGCTTGCTAGCGCTTTATATCGTGCTTTCCGCTACCGGCATTTTACGTGCACAATCGTCTGTTGACTCAATTGGCCGTGATAGCGTAAACCTCCCTTATCCGCTCAATGATTTACCGTTCATTAATTTATACCAGAAGAAAAATCCGTTTGATCTTAAAACGCCCTCCAACATCACACGGGAAGTCATTTTCGATCCGCTAACCCGCCAGTACATCGTCCGTGAAAAGCTTGGCAGCCGGTTATACCGACCGCCGCAGTACCTCACCATTGATGAGTTTCAAAAGTATGAGACGGATATGCTGAAGCGAAACTATTGGCGTGACTTGTCAGACAGACACCTAACGGAATACAGGCAGGATCGGTTGATACCCACTATCTACGTAGAGAGTGAGGCGTTCGAAAAAATATTTGGAAGCAATACGATCGATATCATCCCACGTGGAAGCGCAGATATCAGCCTCATGGCGCAACATAATAAGAACGCCAATCCCATGTTTAATGAAAGGCAGCGTCGCCAGTGGGGATTCGATTTCGACCAGCGTATCCAGATGAATCTGACGGGACAGATCGGAGACCGGCTAAAGATTACCACAAACTATAACACAGAAGCACAATTTGACTTCGAAAATCAGATCCGCCTGGACTACACCGGAAAGGACGATGACATTATCAAGCGGATTGAATTGGGTAATGTAAGCATGCCCCTCAACACCACGCTTATCAGCGGAACGCAAGCCTTGTTCGGGTTAAAGACCCAGCTACAGTTTGGCCGGTTGAACGTGACCGGCATATTCTCGCAACAACGTTCGCAACAACGGGAAATCACTATCAAAAACGGCGCGCAAGAAAGCGAGTTCGCTCTGAAAGCAGATGAGTATGAAGACAACCAGCACTATTTTCTTGCTCATTATTTCCGGGATAACTTTAATCGTGCGATGTCCCTCGCCCCCATTCTCACCACTGACGTCAATATTACCCAGATCGAAGTTTGGGTCAGCAACCGCAGTAATTCTGTGGACGACTCCCGGGACGTACTGGCGTTGATGGACCTGGGGGAATATGCCCCCTATAATAACACCTTAATACGTCCAGGCAATACACGCTACCCCTCAACCGGTATCCCGGGACAACCCGGGCAGCTGATTTCGAATAATCTCCTGCAACTGCTGCCTGAGAACGCCCGTCTTACCGAGTCTAACGCTGTGCAGGAGTTTTTCAGCAGCACCGGTAGAAATGACAACTATGCCAAACTGACCTATGCGCGCAAGTTGCGCGAAGGCACCGAATATACCGTCAACCGGCGGTTAGGCTTCATTTCGCTGAACATGCCGCTCAATAATGACCAAGTTCTAGCGGTTGCCTACCGTTATACCGCGGGCGGGCGTGAGTACCAAGTGGGTGAATTTTCAACTGACGTACCTGTCACACCCTCACAGCCACGGATGCTGGTGGCGAAACTGCTGAAAAACGAAATTCTGAAAACGAACCTGCCGATCTGGGATCTTATGATGAAAAATATCTATTCCATAGGCGCTTATGGTGTAGGTCAAACAAATTTCCGCTTTAATATTTTCCGCATTGAAGATGAGAGCGGCGTGGAGCGCCCGGCGATGTATGAGGGGCAACATACGCAGAATAAGCTGTGGATACAACTCACAGGGCTGGACCGGCTGAATCCACAAAATGCTCAACAGCCGGACGGGTTCTTTGATTTTCTGCCCGGTATTACCATAGATCCCGAACGGGGCCGCATAATGTTTCCGCTGGTGGAGCCTTTTGGTGAGGATCTTGCAGAACAATTCGTGCCGGGAGCTGAGCAGGCGCTGATCGATAAATACACGTTTCAGGCCCTTTACGATTCAACCAAGGTGCTCGCACAGCAATATTTTCCGAATCAAAACCGGTACCTCATCAAAGGGTCCTATGAGTCAGAGGTGGGTACTGAGTTCCAACTTGGAGCGATCAATGTACCACGAGGATCGGTTCAGGTATTTGCCGGCCCCGCACCTCTACAGGAAGGTGTTGATTTCATGGTCGATTATGACATTGGTCGCGTGCGGATCCTGAACCAAGCCTTATTGCAATCGGGACAGCCCATCCGCATTAAAATGGAAAACAACCAGCTGTTTGGCCTTCAGCAACGCACGATGGTGGGAGGCAGACTGGACTATGCCGTAAACGAAAAACTGCAATTAGGCGGTACGATCATGAACCTGACAGAACGGCCCCTCACACAAAAAGTGAACATCGGAGAGGAGCCCATATCGAACACGATGTGGGGGCTTGATCTGTCATACAATTCCCCTTCGCGCTGGTTGACGCGGATGGTTGATAAAATCCCTTTCCTGGAAACGAAAGAGCCCTCATCTATCTCCTTTTACGGAGAGTTTGCCCAGCTTCTTCCCGGCCACCCGCGCGCGCTTAACTTTGCAGGCAGTCGAAGCGGGATTACATATATTGACGATTTTGAGAACAGCCGCTCTTTCATTGACATCAAAGGTGCCTACAACTGGCAACTATCCGGCACTCCGCAGCTGTTCCCTGAATCGCAGCTGATGGATGACCTGCAATACGGGTTCAACCGTGCCCGGCTGGCCTTCTACAACATTGACCCAATATTTTATCGGAACATAAACCTGACGCCAAGCAATATTGACGATGCGGAGTTGTCCAAGCATCGCGTCCGTGAAGTACTTGAACAGGAAGTGTTCCCCTACCGGCAGTCGACAACCGGTCTGCCCATGTTTTTGTCCACACTTGATCTTGCCTTCTATCCGACCATCCGCGGGCCTTATAACTTTACAACGACCGGCGTAAATCCCGATGGTACCTTGACCAATCCACGAAGTAGATGGGGCGGCATGTTCCGTAAAATTGATGCCCCGGATTTTGAAGCACAGAATATCGAATTCATTGAAATCTGGATGATGGACCCCTTCCTGACCAACCCTGGGTCAGACGGAGGAGACCTTTATTTCAACTTAGGCAATATATCAGAAGATATCCTCAAGGACGGACGCAAGGCCATGGAAAATGGCATGTCCCCTACCGGCGATCTATCCCAGATTGATGAGACAAACTGGGGGCGGGTACCACGCCAACAACCGGTTATCCAAGCATTCGATAACGATCCGGCGGCCCGGGCACGTCAGGATATAGGACTGGACGGCTTAAGTGATGCCGATGAGCGGGTTTTCCACCGGGATTTCCTAAGTCGCATCCAGGGACAGCTTGCCCCGGCCGTGGCACAAGAGCTCAGTAACGACCCTTCAAGTGACAACTTCCAATATTTCCGCGGCCCCGACCTGGACGCGCAACAAGCAGGTATCCTAAAGCGATATGAGCGTTTCAACGGTCCGGAAGGCAATGCAAGGACACCCGAGCAATCTATAGGGGTAGAGACGTCGGCCGCGACACTACTTCCGGATGGAGAAGACATAAACCGGGATAACAACATGAATGAGGCGGAAGAGTACTACCAATACCGTATTTCACTTCGGCCTCAGGACATGCAGGTAGGAAAGAACTTTATCGCTGACATGCACACCGCAGAGGTCAAGCTTCCTAATGGAAGAACTGATCAAGTGAAGTGGTATCAATTCCGGATACCCCTAACCCAATACCAGGAGCGCGTAGGCGACATCCGCGATTTCAAATCGATCCGGTTTGTACGCATGTTCATGACCGACTTCGCTGATACGGCCGTGGTGCGATTGGCGCAAATGCAGCTGGTCCGCGGTGAGTGGCGCCGCTACAATGCCGAAAACAACAATGCCAAGGTCATTGCTGACCCCAGCATGGGTAATGTCACGTTAGACAATTCCACGCTTGAAGTTGCAGCTGTCAATATAGAACAAAACGGTAACCGCCAGCCGATCCCTTATGTGGTGCCTCCGGGGATTGAACGACAGCTTGACTGGGGCAATCTCAATACCAATGTGGAACTCAACGAGCAGGCTCTGTCTCTTGATGTCAAAAATCTGCGCGACGGCTACGGTCGTGCGGCTTACCGGACGGCCACCAACGATTTCCGGGCCTATGGCCGCCTGCAGATGTTCATCCACGCGGAAGGTCCCTATCTTGAAGATGGTGATTTCCGCGCTTTCGTCCGGGTAGGCACAGATGACCAATATAACTATTACCAGTACGATATGCCGCTGAAAATCACGCCGCCCGGCACGCGTGATCCCGAACTGATCTGGCCTCAGGAGAATCGGATGAATATCCGCATTAGCATTTTCCAGGAAGCAAAGGAAGCCCGTAACCGGGCCATGCTCAACGGACAGCCCTGGCCCGTAGACGTACCCTTTACGTTCTTTGACGGCGAAAACCGCGTCACTATCGTGGGGCAGCCGGACATCAGCAAAGTACGTTTCTATATGCTGGGTGTGATGAATCCCCTGCGCGGCAGTGAAGTGAGCAATCGGCGCGATGACGGTTTGGATAAATCCGGATTGTTCTGGTTCAACGAGATGCGGCTCACCGACTTTGACGATAAAGGCGGTTGGGCGGTAACCGCACGCATGGACGCCCAGTTGGCAGATTTTGCAAACATAACCGTCTCGGGCAGTAAGAGCACCGTAGGATTTGGCTCGATCGAACAACGCATAGGGGAACGTAGCCGCAGCGATGATTTTTACCTCGACCTGGTGACCAATGCTGAGCTGGGAAAATTCTTCCCGTCCGATTTCGGGCTCCGCATCCCCCTGTTTTTCAGTTATACAAGGCAGGTTGGCACGCCGGAGTACAATCCCTTGATGCCGGATATCGAGCTCAATAGTGCTTTGGCAAATCTTTCCCGCAACCAACGGGATTCATTGCTCCGCGTCACACAAGATTTTACAACGCGCAGAAGCTTTAGCCTTACCAATGTCAGGAAGATCCGCACAGACATCGATAAACCCATGCGGCCGTGGGACATCGAAAATTTCAGTGCGACTTATTCGTTCTCTCAGAATTATCATCGGGATTACCTAACGGAGATCGCGTTGCAGAAGAATTACCGCGCGACCCTTGATTACACGTTCACCAGTAACGATGAACTGGCATTCGAGCCACTGAAAAAGTGGATCAAGAACAAACACCTCGGCATTCTCAGCGACTTCAACTTTAATTTGATGCCTTCGCTACTCAATTTCCGCATTGATGTAAACCGCATCTATAATGAAAACACCCTGCGTGTGAATAACTCCGCAGACAATTTTCTGCCGGCCATGGGCACGTTGTACAATAAAAACTTTACGTTCAACCGGATATATGGTATCGCCTGGAACTTATCCAAATCGCTGAAACTGGATTTCAATGCCACGAATTATGCAATTGTAGACGAACCGGACGGCCGGATGAATGGGCTTAAACGTGATACGCTGTGGGATAATTTCTGGCGCTTGGGCCGGACGACCGACTATAATCATATGATGAACCTGACCTATACGCTCCCTATCCACAAGCTGCCCGGTTTGGACTGGGTCAATGTCGATGCGCGTTATGGAACGCAGTTCAGCTGGCAAACCGAGCCATTGCTTTCCATGCGCAGCGATGACATTAGTATGGGCAACAGCATCCAAAATTCAAGGACCATCCAGGTAAATCCTACGCTCAACATGGCAGGCTTGTACAATAAATTCGGCTTTATCCGTAACAACACTGGACTGGATGCTTCCGGCGCGACCGCTTTTTTCACGGGCCTGTTGACCAGCATCAAAAACGTGAATGCTGCCTACACCCGTGCTGAAAACACGTTTCTTCCGGGGTATCTGCCGAAAACGAACATTCTGGGATATGACTTTGACCATAATGCGCCCGGATGGGGCTTTCTCTTGGGCAGTCAACGGGATATCCGCGAACGTGCGGCCGCAAACGGCTGGATTACCGCAGACACGCTTCAGACGCAACTTTATATGACTTCGTTCACCGAAGACCTTTCCATACGCGCTGACTTGGAGCCGATCAGGGACCTGCGGGTTGAACTTACTGCGGTAAAGCTTAACAACCGCAACTATACATCTTCTTTCCAATATTCGGTGCAAACCGGAGAATTCGAAAGCCTGACCCCTGTCACTACAGGCAACTACAGCATTTCTTATCTCGCTATCGGTACGGCTTTCAAAAACCACGAATCCTTATTCCGGCAGTTTGAGCAGAACCGCCAGGAAATATCGCAACGGTTAGGTCGATTGAACCCCAACTCATCAGGCCATGATGACGGATTTGCCGATGGATACGACCGTACCGCCCAAGACGTTGTAGTAAATGCTTTTTTAGCTGCATATCAGGGGAAAGACGCAACGGACGTCAAACTTAGTGGCTTTCCTAGAATACCGATACCTAACTGGAACGTGACGTACTCCGGCTTAAGCAAAATTTCGCTCTTCAACGAATTCTTAACCTCGCTTACGATCCGCCACGGTTACAACACACGCTATTCGATCAACGGATACAATTCATTGATCCGGTATTCCGAAACCAATGGCTGGCCTTCAGAACGGGATCTCAATGAGAATTTCCTCCCCCGATTCCAGTTCCAACAGGTATCGATCTTTGAACAGTTTACTCCCTTGCTCGGTTTCGATGCTCGGTTTAAGAACGACCTTACCGCAAACGTGGAATACCGCCGGGCACGTACGCTCAATCTTAGCCTGCAGAATAGTCAATTAGCCCTGTTAAGCGACCAGTCATTCGTATTAGGAGCAGGATACCGGGCCACGGGATTCCGTATGCCCTTCGGGTGGTTCAGCAATTTCAAAATGAACAACGACATCAATTTCCGACTGGATGTGGCTATCAATGATCTGAAAACAATGGTATACCGTTCTGACATCAATGAATCTGAAGTTTCCGCAGGCAATAAGAGTATTTCCTACCGTCCTTCAATTGATTACGTCATTAATCAGCGGTTCAATATCCGGCTGTTCTTTGACAGTAATGCGGTACGGCCTTATACTTCCCAGACGTTTGCCACATCATACACCAATTTCGGATTTAATCTCCGCCTGATGCTTCAATAGGTTAAGTCATTTTAGTAAGGAAACGCGGTAGAGATCGCGCCGCCTATCAGTGAGGTTTTTGACGGTTCCATACTCGTGAAGCTCTTTCAACAGGTTGAGATCCACATCGACGACCAGCACCATCTCGGCGTTCGGCGTAGCCTCCGCCTTTACTGCGTTATTAGGAAACGCAAAGTCTGATGGCGTAAACACGGCAGACTGTGCATACTGGATATCCATGTTGTTGACCTTTGGTAGATTGCCTACCGAACCCGCAATCGCTACATAACATTCATTTTCTATCGCACGGGCCTGTGCACAGTTCCGTACCCGGATATAGCCGTTCTGCGTGTCGGTCAGGAAAGGCACAAAAAGAATCCTTAAACCCTGTTCAGCCAGAATACGACCCAGCTCAGGAAATTCCACATCATAGCAGATCAGAATACCCACTTTTCCACAATCTGTATCGAACACGCGGACCTGATCGCCTCCATGCATGCCATAATATTTCGTTTCGTTGGGCGTGATGTGAACCTTGCGGTATTCATCGGTTTTACCGTTGCGGTGACATAAGTAGGAAACGTTATACAGCTTGTTGTCCCCTTCTATGTACGGCATGGAGCCTGCAACGATGTTGACGTTATACGATACGGCAAATTCCTGTATTCTCTGCTTGGTTTCTTCGGTCAACTTGGCCAGTTCCCGCATGGCCTCTGTCGTTGGCAAATGGTTATACGGCTCCATCAACGGCGTATTGAAAAATTCGGGAAACAAAGCAAAATCCGCCCCATAACCACTCACGACATCCACAAAGAATTCAACCTGCTCGTAAAAGGCTCCCACATCCCGGAACGTTCGCATCTGCCATTGTACCAATCCCAGACGAATAGTTTGTTTGGTCAATGAGTTGGCACGTTCCTTCGGCTCGTAATAAATATTGTTCCACTCAAGTAAAGCTGCATATTCCCGGGATTCCGTATCGCCCGGCAGATAATTTTTGAGTACTTTCTTGACATGAAAATCATTCGCAAGCTGAAACGTCAACGCTGGATCGTAAACTTCCTTTAATTTGACCTTTTCGATATACTGCCTCGGCGTCAATTCATCCGCGTACTCGTGGTAGTTCGGTAATCTGCCACCCACCAATATGCCTTTTAGGTTCCAGTGCTCGCAAAGCTCCTTCCGTGCATCATAAAGCCGCCTACCAAGCCGCAAATCCCGGAAGTCCGGGTGAACAAACACCTCTATGCCATACAGTACATTGCCATTGGGATCATGGGTAGAGAATGTTCCCTCCGCAATGATTTCCCTGTAGGGATGGGTCATATCGGTTTTTTCCGTATCAATGATAATGGCCAACGCACAGGCAACGACACGACCGTCGACCGCCACACACAGCTGCCCGTCCGGAAATAAGCTGATTAAATCTTTGATGTTATTTCTTGTCCAAAGCCCGCCTACCCCGCCATAAGCTTGGGTCATGGACTCAATTAAGTGGTTATAGTCTTTCAGCGATAGCTTCCTGACCTGTATGTTCATATGAGCGTTTTCCTTTATTTAGCTTCCGTCACCTATTTCATGCGTCGTACTCTCCCTTAAGGGCGTACCATCCAAATATACACAAACCACCGGTAATGATGGGAGCCAAGATAAAAGTATAAATGATGGCGGGCACTAGATCTTCGGATTTCCCGCTGGAAAACTGTGGAACAGCCTGACTTGCGATCAGGTAGTAGCCCGCTGCCAATCCAAGAAGAATCCAGACCAAACCGAGTATGCGCTTGAGTGTATTCATGGTTATTGAACGTCTTGGTTCTTGTTTTTGATATAAAGAAGCCCGATTATAAAACTGACCCCGGCGATGATGATTGGATACCACAACCCCGCCAGATGTGGCTGTGTGTCACTACCGGCTGTCTGGGCCTTTGTGACTAGATAAGTAGCAACAGCCGGCAACAATCCACCGAAAATGCCATTACCGATATGGTACGGTAACGACATAGAGGTATAACGGATGCGAACCGGAAACATCTCAACCAAAAAGGCGGCAATGGGTCCATAGACCATGGTTACGTAAAGCACCTGAATAAACACCAACAGCACCAAGCCGACAAAAGGTGCCCGTCCCACCTTCACGGTTTGCTTAACAGTATCACCATCATTGACCAAGGTGACCGAGCTGCCGTCGGTGTATCGCTTAATGGTCTTTTCTCCTTTTGTCTCAGGCAATGTTGTCTCCTCGACCTTGACGTTCACATCCGTCAGTCGATACATACGGTCATAAATGGGCCGATACGTAAGGATGGCCAGTAGCATCCCAGCCAACATAATGGGCTTTCTGCCAATTTTATCTGACAGCCAACCGAAGAACACAAAAAATCCCGTCCCTGCCAGCAGTGCAGCACCGATAATAAAATTGGTCTGATCGAAATCAACCTTGCAAACGTTTTGAAGAAAAGAAAGCGCGTAGAACTGTCCGGTATACCAGATGACGCCCTGGCCCATGGTTGCACCGAAAAGAGCAAGCAGTACAAATTTGAAGTTGTACTTTTTTCCAAACGATTCCCTGAGTGGGTTAGAAGCTGTATTCCCCTCTCTTTTGGCTTTCCGGAATAACGGCGATTCATCCATGTTCCGCCGGATGAAATATGACACAACGACCATCACTGCAGAGATCAGAAACGGCACGCGCCAACCCCAGTCATCAAACGCTTCAGCGGACATATTGCTTTTTGTAAGCATGATCACCGCAAGTGAAATAAACAGTCCGAAGGTCGCCGTAGTCTGGATCCAAGAGGTCCGGTAACCGCGACGGTGCGGTTCAGAATGCTCTGCTACGTAGGTAGCTGCACCTCCGTATTCGCCTCCCAAGGCCAATCCTTGCAACAGGCGCAACAACAGGACGATTACGGGCGCGGCGAAACCGATGGTCTCATAACCGGGAACCAGACCGATGGCGCAGGTTGCCAGCCCCATCAGCAACAGCGTCACCATGAACGTGTATTTACGGCCGATAAGGTCTCCCAGTCTTCCGAAAAACAATGCCCCGAATGGTCGCACCACAAACCCTGCTGCAAAGGTGGCCAGTGTAGAAAGAAAGGCAGCCGTCGGATTATCCGGAGGAAAAAATTTGGTCGAAATGATGATTGCGAGACTGCCGAAAATGTAAAAATCGTACCATTCAATAAGGGTGCCGAGTGAGGACGCTCCAATGACTTTCCATAATGTTTTTTTTTCAGTAGCCGGTGTTTCGGCAAGTGTATTTGGCATAATTCAGATTTGTTGTCTAACTGGTGAGCTTCCCGAGCATTGCAGGAACGCAACATCGCTAAAGTAAGGACTTCAACTGAATTGTCCTTCGGGAATTTTAAAAAAGGTGCGTCATTCCAGCTGGGACGCGCTCTCGTCATCAATGAACAGGATAGCATGATCATGATTCCGCAGCACTGTAGATGGATACATCGGGTTGATTTCTTCGGTCAACGTGAGGCGTACCGCTGGGGCCTTGTTAATGCCCGGCACCATGCAAAAAACATATCTGGCCGCCATCAGTGCCGGGACCGTGAGCGTCAGTGCATGAGTCGGTACTTCAGCTATAGCGGGAAAGCAGCCATCATTGACTTGTTGTTGCCTGCAAGCCTGGTCCAGATCGACCACCTTTACCCACTGCGGATCGTTGAAATCTGCCACATGCGGATCATTAAAAGCAATATGGCAATTTTCGCCAATGCCCATGCACACGATATCAACCGGATGTTCCTGCAGCAGACGGGTATAACGCGCGCACTCCTGCCGAACATCGGTGCTATTGCCGTTTAGGTAGTTGACCGAACGGAACGGTAATCTGCTGAAAATGCGTTCGCCGAGAAATGCGCCGAACCGCTGCAGTGCATCGTCATGCAAGCCGATGTATTCATCCATATGAAAGGCGTTAATGCGGCCCCATTCGATTCCGGGTACCTGAACCAGCGCTTCCAAAAACTCCTGCTGTGACGGAGCGGCGGCAAACACCATATTTACCGTCTCCTGGTGGAGCAGCAATGATCTGATCGTGTCTGCGGTCGCGTTGGCTGCCGCCTGTCCCATGGTTTCCCGGCTATCGTACCGAAAAACGGTCAATTGGTCTTTTTTTTTGCCTTTCATATGTTTTGAACGGTTCCAGACAATGGGCTACCCGCGTTGTCGTACACCAGATCGCCATCTATAAATGTTTTCTTAATAATGATCTGATCATCGAATATGGCCAAATCCGCCTTTTTGCCAGGCGTCAATGTGCCCAGCATATCGTTGACGCCGATAATACGGGCGGGTGTAGCAGAAATCATCCGTATAGCATCGACAAGCGGCACATCGGCTTGATGCACCATGGTCCGGACCAAACGGTCGGCGGTGGCGACGCTCCCTGCAAACGCTGACCGATCGGGCAGCTTAGCCACGCCGTCTTCTACAATGACCGGGATCCCGTCTTTCAAGCTTCCCAAGATGCTGTTCTCATGCGAAGTAGCCGCGGCCCGCATAGCGTCCGTAATCAACGCGATATGTTCTGGCCCTTTTTGCTTGTAGATAAGCCGAAGGAGTTCGGCCGGTAAATGTTTGCCATCGGCGATAACCTCCACATCCATCTCATCGATCAAAAAGCTGCTTTCCACCACTCCGCCATAACGGTATGCGTTACGCCTTGTAACACCCGACATGGCCGAATAAAGGTGGGTAGCTAAAGTAAACCCCTGCTCAAATGCACGCACAACATCGTCGTAGACCGCATCGGTGTGCGCAATCGAAGGCAATATACCACGCTCACGCAGTGTTCTGCCCAGCAAAAGAGCCCCGGCTTTTTCTGGTGCGACACTCCAGCGTCTGATAGCCCGCGAGCTGTTGAGGATATCCAGGTATTCGGCGGGATCGGGCTCACGTATGTAACGCGGATCTTGAGCGCCTCGTTGTTTCATCGAGAAATATGGGCCTTCAATATGCACACCAAGAAAGCGTGCGCCGCCATGCTTGGCCGCGCTGGCTTTTTCATAGACCTCCAGCGAACGGATGATCTCGTCCTTCGTGCTGGTTAAAATAGCGGGCAGTATTGCGGTTGTACCATACCGCATATGGGTTTGGGCGACGGTATGGAATGCCACTATGCTGTCATCCATGAAATCGGCATTGCCACCACCGTGGACATGGATGTCGACAAAGCCGGGCGCTACGAAAAGTCCCGAGGCGTCAATCACTTCCGCATCGGGTACATCGATGTTTCCTTCGCTTACTTCCTCGATTTTATCATCGGCGAACAGCAGCTGACCACCATTGATCATACGGTACGGGGTCACAATCCGGCCGTTGATTATTTTTTTATATCTTTTTGACATTATTTACTTGCTACGTTGACTAATGCGGTTCCACATCCGTAGTTTGTGTCCCCACATGGCATAATATATCAGGTAAAGGTAACACGGAAACAATACCCAGTACGCCTCCCGAAGCCCCGCCTGATCTGCGAAATAACCGTATACCATAGGAAGGATGGCATTGCCGCAGAGCCCCATGATGAGCAAGGAGGCGCCTACCTTGGTAAATCGGCCCAATCCATCGATAGCCAATGGCCATATGCCGGCCCAGGTGAGCGAGTTAGGTATTCCCAGCAGGACGACAAACCATATGGACAGGTCAGTCCGGTGTCCTAGCAGTATGATTTCGCCCCGCACAAACACAATGAGCAGCGATAATACCGCACCCATGATCGTTACCAACCTCAACATATTCTTCTGACTGATCCACCTGGGTATGACAGCGATTCCGATGAAATAGCCCGCAATGGCCATGGCCAATGTATAGGAGGGGAACACCTTGGCTTCCATGAGCGACACGCCCATGGATCCGGCGTAGTTGATGATGGTGTCGATGGAGATCACCTGTGCCCCTACATGGATAAAGATGGCCAGCGCCCCTAATACGAGGTGTGGAAACTGGAAAACATTGCTCTTGTGCTGATTGGCGGCAGATACCGCTTCAGATTCTTCTTCGGTGTTGATCTCTGGTAATGGCGAATAACGGATGCCCAGACCGATTAAAAAAAGAACGGTCCCCACAACGGCGTAGGGTACGATCACCCGCCGGATCAGCTCGTCGAGGGCACTGGCTCTCGCATCTTCGGGCATAGATGCCAAACTATCGAACAGCGCCTGATCGGTGGGCCGCAGTACGGCTGCTGCAAACAGCAGCGGTGCCAAAATGCCTGCGAATTTGTTACATATCCCCATGATACTGATGCGCTGCGCAGCGCGCTCTTTCGGTCCCAGGATTGTAATGTAAGGGTTGGCTGCGGTCTGTAGGATAGCCAGCCCGACGCCTATGGTAAACAGGCCGATCAGGAAAATGGTATATGTACGCGTCATGGCTGCGGGCAAAAAGATGAATGCACCAAGACTTAGCACAAAAAAACCGACCATCATGCCGCGTTTGAACCCGACTGCCTTAAGTAAGTAAGAAGCCGGCATGGACATCACAAAATAGGCGATGTAAAAAGCAAATGCAACGAGGTAAGACTGGAAGTGTGTCAGCTCACAGGCGATTTTGAAATAAGGTATGAGTATCGCGTTGATCCAGGAAAGAAATCCGAAAATGAAAAACATTCCTGCAATGATGATGATGGAAATAGTGGTGTCGCGACGCGATAGCGACCCCACGCTTACCGCGGTATTGGAAACTGCCATTATTGCTCTGTCTTTCTTAAATCACCGGTTCCCATCCTTTTTCATATTGGCGACCCCATAAAGCCATAGCCTCCTCGTTGTTCCGGATGTGGCCATTTGACGGATCTACCTGGAGCAGCCCGCCTGTACGCTGTGCAATATTACCCAATTGCACGAGCAGCGTACTGATGTGACCGCTGAGGATATCGGCATTCAACCTCCCACCGTTTTTGATACCATCAAAGAAGTTTTGGATGTGTATGGCGTCCAAGGCCTGGGAAGGATTTGTGAGATTGCGCGCATCGACCGTCACGTCGTTTTTTACTTCCTTCATCAGCTTCCCTTTTGCGTCAAAAACCCTGTATGCATTGCCGCCGTCTATCTGCAGGGTGCCGTTTTCTCCATAAAACGCGACGCCGACCGTGGAACCGTCTACCGTCTGGGCGTTGCAGCTCCGCCCCTCCCATGTGATTAAGCCCTTGTCGCCGAACTCTAACGCGATGAGTTGCGTATCAGGAGTTTCCCAATCGTCCTGATACCGATATCGACCGCCTGAAGAGGTCACTTTTGTGGGATAGTCCACCTGCAGTCCCCATCGGGCAAGGTCGACCATATGCGTTCCATTATTCAGTGCCTCACCTGTGCCCCAATGCCAGAACCAATGCCAGTTATAATGGATGATGTTGTCCCGTAAAGACTTCCGTGGAGCAGGTCCCTGCCACAGTTCGTAATCCAGCCACTCGGGTACAGCCACTTGTTTGCCCACACCGATCGATGCGCGGTTGTTCGAATACCAGGTTTTGGCGTAATACGGCTTTCCAATGATGCCGTTGTGAAGCTCGCGGATGGCTTGGGCAACATTCGGCCATGATCGGCGTTGGTTGCCCATCTGGATTATGTTGCCGTATTTCTGCTGCGCGGCCACGAGCATTTCACCCTCGCGTGGATTGTGGCTGGCGGGCTTTTCCAGATAAACATGCTTGCCTGCTTTCGACGCCATGATCGCGGCAGGTGCATGCCAATGGTCCGGCGCAGCCACTACCAAAGCATCGAAATCTTTGTTCGCGAGCAGTTTGCGGATGTCTGGCTCTGCCTTTGGTTTCCGCTTTTGGTTAGTCTCTACCCGTTCCATGCATTTGGCGGCGGCGCGACTGTCAACGTCGCAGACATATACCACTTGGCAATTGGACTGGGATGAGAAATTGCTGGCCAATGCCAAACCGCGCGCATTGACTCCCATCATTGCGACTCCAATGCGCTCGTTCGCTCCAACGATATTGGCGTAGCTCTTGGCACTGAAACCGGGAAGTATGCCGCCAAAAGAGATCGCGGCCGTCCCGACGGCGGCTTTCTTAAGAAATTCTCGTCTTGTGTCTGTAGATCCTTTCATAATTTAAATGGGTATTGACTTTTGAATGAAAAAACTCTATGGTCGATAACTGAAAAATCGCTACGTGTACGTACACGAAAGTACAAAAAAGCATTTTATAAAAAAAATAATTATTCATTTTCAGCTCTTAGAAAACGTTCAAGGAATGCAATCATTTGTTCGTTTGATGCTGGGGTCGGAGAATGTCCGGCTCTATTGGTCATCGCCACGCGGCTTTCGTACCCCAGCAAGCGGTTCACGGCAATAGTATGGTTCAACGGAACCCACCTGGTGATCGGATCTGCCGCCCCTCCGGACACCAGGAAAGGACGGGGGGCCATTAGTGCGTGCAATTCATGCAGGTTGTACCCCTCACGTATCAGCCTCGGGTACAGACCGAAGGCGGGATGGTCTGGCGTGATCGGCCCACGCTTGCGCCAGGGCTTGGGATGATAGCCAAGGTACCAAGGCTCCCAGTAGTTGATTAGACTTGGATCGTCTTCAAAAACGATCCCCGGATCCGACCATACCGCGCACGCAAACTTATCGAAAAGACAAGAAGCAAACATTGCCCATTTGCCGCCGAAAGAGTGTCCTATAATGCCGATCCGGGCCGGATCAACCTCCGGAACGTTGGCGAGCACATGCCAGGCGTTTGCTGCGGCATATGCCAACATTGATAAAGGTTGCACTTCCGCTTGTTCAATCGTGGGATAGTACAGCGAAAATTCCTGACGCCGGGAAGCTTCACGTGTGCCTATGGACAGGGCGATAAAGCCCCGTTTGGCCAGCTGCCGGGCAAAGTCCCGATGTGGTTTGCCACCTATGCCCGCAGCGGTCTCCGGCTCGTAAAAAACGGTAATTACCGCTGCGCGTTTCCCTTCTCCATTCGGAATGAGAAGATAGCCGTCGGTCCACTCATCGGGCGTCCACTTAAACCGTACCCGGTGCTGTATATAGCCATCTTTTTGTTGAGACGAGTCAACCGTCAAGCGTTGTAGCTCAAGCAATGGTGGCCATTTGCCCATCAAATGGTGCCACCGCTCCCGGATTTCTTTCTTCCTCCGCTTCCAATCGGCAGCGGTTTTGACCTGTTTTCCATTATAAAATCGCAGGGGAGAGCGGAATGTACCGTATTGACCGGCCAGAGAGTCAGGCGGCGCAAACCGTACCAGAGTATCTGCGTCCTGACCGGTGAGTCTCCGTATTTCGATGCTTCTGAAATCAGCTTTATCGCCGTGTGCCTGCAAGAAAATATACGCTGAGTCCGCCTCCCCAGCTTTGATCGTCCAGCCCTTATCCGGGATTCGGACGCCCGCAACGCTCCTCCCACCACGATCAGGACCGCCGCCATCGAACAAAGATTGCCCACCTTTACCTTTTGCAAAGACCGGAGCATTTGAGAGGCCCTGGGCGTGCACGGTCAGTGTGCATAAGCACGGTATGATAAGGCACCGGGCTAGGTATCGATAGCTTGTCTTTATGATTTGTCCTCTCATTTTCAGCGTTTCTCTTCTGAGGCCGACTACTCCTGCAAACGCAGTCGCCTGACATCGGAAACGGAAACAGGCGATGCCTGTGGCCCAAACCGTTTACGGATATACGTTAATACCAGCGCCAGTTCCTTGTCGTCCAGGAAAGAGAAGTTGGGCATCTCCCCTTTTCCTTCCAAAATCAACCTAGACAATGCGTCTTTGCCGCCGGTTACAACGGGCGATTTAATCAACGCCGGAAATGTTCCGCTTACACCGGTTCCGTCGGTTTTGTGACAGGAAGCACAGTAGCTGGCATACAACTCCTCCCCTTTGCTGACCACGTCATGCCCCTTCATCGGTATGACCGCAGAAGAAGCATGATTATTGGCATATCGGTCATCCAACCGGAAAATCCGGATAATGCGGTCGTCGTTTTCCTCGGCAAAACCATTGGCATTCCAATCACGGTTGCTGGTCGACACATAGATGTCGCCCTGCGGCGAAACGCAGACGGAACGGAGTCTACCGAATACCTGCTGAAAATAATTGACGTCCTCCACGATTCGATCTCCGGATGCATCCAGTCGCAGTGCGCGCAGGCTGTTGCCCTTTAGCGTTGTAAGCAACAGGCTACCGTTCAGTTCGGGTATGGCATCGTGGCTGTAGAAGGCCATTCCCGCAGGCGCAATGGTCGGTGTCCACGACCGCATGGGTGCAGCGACCACCGAATCTGCCGCAAACAACCTTTCCTGCTCGGTATCGACTGGGCCCTCAACATGTGGCCATCCGTAATTGGCTCCCTTGCGGATAAGGTTGACCTCATCGTCTATGGCGTCACCGTGATCGGAATTATACAGCTTTCCGTTTGCATACACCAGCCCCTGAGGGTTCCGGAGCCCCCAAGCCCACACGGCGCTTCCGGTAATAGGATTATCGCTGGGGACTGTCCCATCGATGTTGAAACGCAATATTTTCCCGTTGGCAGATTGCATATTTTGTGCATTTCCGAATTGGGCGCCATCGCCCGTGGCCACCATCAGCTTGCCGTCTGGTGCTATCGTAATCCGCGCACCGAAATGCGCTTTCCAGGCTGGGTACTCGAGGATGACCAGCGAGTCGACCAGCGTATCCTGTTTGTACGTATACCGTACCACCCGGGAAAACCGGGATTTGTCATCCCGCTCGCCGCTGTAGTTAAGAAATACGTAAGGGGAGCGCTCTATATCCGGGTGCAACGCCATGCCCAACAGGCCGGAGGTCCGGTCGCGCAAAACACCTTCGATGGTAAGCACACGGACGACCTCACCGGTTTCCGGGTTGAGCCGGTTTACGGTGCCTCGCTGTTCTGTGAACCAGATGTTGCCATCATCGCCCCAAACCAATTGCCAGGGAACGTCTAAATGCGTAGCGATATGCTGTACACCTACGGGTGTCTTCCCCAGCAGAAACTGCTGTTCCGGCTTATCGACCTCACTGCAGCAAATCATGCCGCACACCGCCACCGTGGCAGCGGCCCGCTTCAGAAGTCGGCACAAACGGTCACTCCAGTAACTAAGAATCGTTAAACTATGCCGAACACAATATAGCATACGCGCTTATTTTGTAAGATATTTATCAAAAAGCGAAGCGTATTGAACCGGAGGGTGAAATATCCCGCCGTTGCTCCGATAAAAGTCGTCATCCAGGTCAAAGGCGCCGTCGCGCCGCTGCAGCCAAGATGCTCCCGCGTAGGGATGCTGTGCGCTCATCCGGCGCCAGTTCACGTAGTTACTATCGCCATTGGTTTCCATAAGCGCCATGCCGATACCGGGGAAAGGTGCCAGACGTGCTGCCAGATTTTTATGCCAGTCTACTAAAATGGGATTGACCGTCAGGTCTGCGCATAGACATGGGACGTTCCGTTCGTGGGCCAGTTTCGCCATGCGCAGGGAGAGGCTTAGCGTCTTGGCAATGCCTTTCAGGACGATGGCTCCATACCCTTGCGCTATCCGCTTCAAGGCAGTCCTTTCATCATGGATGCTTTCGTCTCCGGCGATGCGCACGCCAACATCGCGCACGTCTTCATCGTTTTCCTCTGCCAGCGGCTCTTCGTAAAACAAGATATGCCCAAAGGCACCGATGCGCCGCGCATGATCCAGATAGCGCATGAGTGTCTCCTTTTTTTCGTAGCGCCCGTTGGCATCCATCGTGTAGAGCAGTCTGCCGTCAGGCGTATGTGGTGTACGATAGTGCTTTAACGTCTCATGAATCTGTGTGAGTCGATCCATATCGGCCTGCAGCATCGTTTCCTGATTGCCGGGGGCGCCGGTTTTAATTTTGAACACAAAATATCCGTCATCGGCCGCTGCGCGTATTTTTTCAACGGGCATGGTGTAGGACACTTGGTATAGAATGGCCACCTTTTTATTTCGATACGCGAGAACGGGCTGGTAGTCGGTCGGTATCATAGCGTCAAAACTGGTTATTCGATTTTCAGCCGCATACAGCAACCATGCTGCGTTGTCGACGCTCACCAATGCATTGCAGATGAAATTCGAATGAATATCCGGCTTTTCGGTTAATAGTTTGGCATGGGCGTGCACTTGGGGCCATATCGCATCCAGCAACTCCATAGGTGTATGGAACGCAGTCTCAGTTACCGCCTTGAGTGCCCGGTTAGCCAACAGGTACATCAACGCATTACCCGCTGCCTCGGAACAACCCGCGAAGAGCTCGGCATCGCCGTAGAGCACGCTCTGGGTCGCCAACCCGATTGCGGATATTCCGGACGATGACTGTATCCGGGAAGCCACCTGCCACAATTCGGTTAAAAAGGCTCCCTTGAAACCAAACGGATGTACAAGTTTTTCCCGTTCGAAATTTGAATCGGTCGCGGTAACGCGAATCGCTTTAGTCATTTTGGCGTCGTTGGTATTCCAGGAATTCCTTCACGAATCTGTCGTCTGTCAGTTCCGGATAGGACCGGCATACGCGCGTTATGTCGTCAGATTGGCCGGGTGATAACTGTTCGGCCGGATCCAGACACCAAGTGCCGGCCATCAGGCCTTGCCTGCGTAGAACTTCATGGATGCCTGGAATGCAACCATGAAAACCGTTTGCCGGATCGAAGATTGCTGCGTTCATATCGGTGACCGCGGCGCCTTTTGCTAACAGGCTTGCCATATCGCCATAGTCGTTGTCCCGGCAACGTTTGACATCTTCGAACAACCTGACGGCAGCCCGCGTCCAGACGGCCCAATGTCCCAACAACCCACCCTCGAACCGTTTCCTGACCGTTTTACCGTCCACTTCAAACGAATAAGTCGTCAGCAGATCGGCGATGATATTGTCGTCATTGCCGGTATACAGGGTAATTTCATCATTGCGGCTGGAATGGCACACCGCCCGTACCAAGTCAAGGGTTTGGTAGCGGTTAAAGGGGGCTGCCTTGATGGCATGTATATTGGGGATCTCGGCAAAGGCTAGCCAAAAGTCATATGAAAAAATGCGCCCGCCCACACTTGGTTGCAAATAGAAGCCAAAAACCGGAATAACGGAAGCCACTTCTCTGGCCCGCTGGAGGATCTCATCTTCGGTCATGGCATGCAGTCCTCCCATGCTCAGCAAACCCAGATCATAGCCATATTTAAGGGCGGTCTCGGCCTCACGGACGGCCTGCTTGGTGTCGCCGCAAAGGCCTGCTATACTGATAAATCGGTCACCCTTTCCGGACAGGGCTATTTCATCGGCGGCCAAGGCTAGGACGGGTTCGTATAAATTGATCTGCGGGTCACGTATCGCAAACTGGGTACTGTGTACACCTACCGCAATGCCGCCGGCGCCTGCTTCAATATAGTACCGCGACAGCAGCCGCTGATGCTTTTCGTCCAGCTTCCGTTCCTGCGTCAACGCAAGCGGATGTGCCGGAATGACCGTCCCCTGCCGAAGCACGGACTTCTTTGGTTCTGTCAACTGATTTCCTGCCATATGTCAAAATTTGCCCGCCCGTTCCTGAAAGTGTGTAGGTTTGTCCAGCTGCTGCCCACCTTCGGAAAGCCAGCGCGCCGTCAATTCAATGATTTCTCCAACGGTGACCTTCGGATAACCGAAGAGCCGGTGACACACCGCCGCATTGTTCAACAGCGCCGTGCCCGCAGCTTCATTTATAAACCGCGGTTCCTTCCCCAACAGACGGCCGAATTGCATTGCAATCCAGCGGATGGACAATGTCTCGGGTCCCGTCACATTCAGCACCCGAGCCGGTGACTGACAGTGCAGCAAGGAGCGAATGGCCCACTCATTGGCATCGCCTTGCCAGAGGACATTGACGTTTTCCGTACTGAGGTCGACGGGCCGGTCTTGAAGTACTGATTTAGCAACCTCAACCATCACGCCATACCGGAAGTCAACGGCGTAATTTAACCGGAACAGAAGAACGGGGGTCCCGCTTTTGTTCGAGAAATACTGAAAGATACGCTCACGTCCCAGACAGGACTGGGCGTACTCGCCTATAGGCTCCGGCGGTACCTCTTCGGAAGCACCGCCCGATGACACTGGCACAAACGGCAAAACGTTGCCCGAAGAGAACGCCACGATATTTGAGTGTTTGTATTTCTCGGCCACCCTGCCAGGCAGATAGGTGTTCATGGCCCAGGTATAAGCTTCGTTGCCAGTTGTACCAAATTTGTGCCCTGCCAGATAAATGACATTTGGCGCATCAGGCAGCTCTGCCAATTCCTTTTCATTCAGCAGGTCTGCTGCGATGGTTTCCACGCCGATGGCCTCCAGCTCCGCACGCATAGCCGGATCGGAAAACCGGGATACCCCGATGACCCGCTGCCCCGTACCTGCCAATTCCACGGCACGGCGGGCGACACGGGCCATGGAAGGCCCCATCTTACCTCCAACGCCCAGCAACAAAATATCACCGTTTATCCGGCGAATATCCCCGAGCAACGCTGGCGAAGGCTCCAGCACGTGTTCTTCCAATACTCGCAAATCATCCATGTTATTTTACTTTTTTTACTTTAAAAACAACTCATTAAAATTATATACCGCCAATATCAATAAAACCGTCAACCCAGCTAAACCGGATATGCGAATAAAGGTCGGATTGACATACCGTCCCATAATGTTGGCATTGCAAGATATGGCATACATTGCTACTCCAATAAAAGGCACCAGAAAAATGGTGATGCGTTGCGCGAACACGATCATTTCCAACGGTGGCTTCTCATACCCGATAGCCACGACACTGCCCGCTACCATCACCAAAGCAATAGCACTCTTTACGACTTTTGAATCCAAAGCGCTTCCGTAGCCGAGGCCGTCTGCCAACAGGCACCCACCTACCGTGGCATTTCCCACTACAGAGGAAAATGATGCGCCGAACAGTCCGATAAGAAAAAGATACGATGCATTCCTGCCAAATAAGGGCTCCAACGCTTTGGCCATATCGGAAGCCTTGTTTACCGGCAGGCGCTGTGCGTGCAATACAGCTGCGGCACAGATGATCACCACTGCACACATCACTCCTAGAACCATCATGCCTGTGCCGCCTTTACTGTTTTCCAGGCTTAGCCCCGGGCTGATCCGTTTACGGGCCTGCACCAGATAGGTCTGATAGAAGGCACCGACAATCGAAAAGCACGAAGCAAAAAATGCGATGATCAAACCGACGGACCCTTCAGGAACGTCGGGAACAAAGCCTAAGAGAATGCCTTGGATATTCGGCTTGGCCAGAAACATGGTCGCCACAAAAGCCACCAGCATCAGCGCCACGATAGCGATCATTAGCCGCTCGAGGACCTTATAGAAGTTACGGAAAAACAACAGGGAAATTCCTATAACGTTGAACAGCACGATCCAGAACGCCATAGGTGTACCGCTAGCCTCGGCAATGGAGAGACCTACGCCAATGGAATTGCCAGCTTGGAAAGAAGCGGCTACCAGAAAAATACCCAGTCCGACCAGACCGGACACCCATTTTCCATACCGACCACGGATCGTCGTCAGGAGCGAATCGTTGGTGGCAAGTCCGATGCGAAACGCCATGTTGGTAAAGACCACCATGAAAAAGATGGCTACCACCACTACCCAAAGCAAACCGTAACCATATACCGCGCCCATTTTGGATGTGATGGTTACTTTGCTCGGTCCGAATACAATGGCCACCGTTACGATACTGGGAGCCAATGCAAGTAACCAATTCCTGAACATCGATATATCCTTTCTGCCGTTCATCACCATCCAGGGTTTTGAGTGATGTTCGGATTCAGGACAATTTCCGACTCCGGAATTGAACTCAGATAGTCGCGATCCAGCTGAAATCCATATCCGCTGGGCATGGCCGTCCTAAATGGATCCAGAAATCCGTTTTCGTCTACCGGAAACGGATTTTGTGCGATTTGCGCAACATGGAGCCCACGGGGGCGCTTACCCACAATCAACTCATCGGCAGCGGCCCACCGTGCAATATCATTCCAGCGAAAGCCCTCGGCTGCCAGCTCCACCCTTCGCTCCCTGCGCACTTCATTGATCAATGGAGATAAGTCGGGGAAATCCCACTGGGGGTCGGTTGCGATCTCAGATATGACAAGGTTCGGCATACCTACCCGGTCCCGCAGAAGCTTGATGGAAATGTTGACATCCTCCTGCGTCAGCGTACCCAACTCGGCCTTCGCCTCGGCGTAGTTGAGCAAGGCCTCAGCATACCGGTAAATCAAGCCAGGAGACTCTTCATATTGCTGCACATGGTAAACCATATTAGGGTTGTAGCCCTTTTGAACGATATAGCCGCTAGGCGCATTGTAGTCGCTAGTCGAATTGAGTCGCCGATAAGCCTCACTCCAATACTGCATGGTTCCGTCCTGGAAGATCTTCCAAACATCGTCCGGGGTAGCAATGGTTTGATAAAACCGCGGATCGCGGTTTTCAGCCTCTTGTTCTAGGGTGGCATATCCCGCGAACAATGAGTTGCCACTGATAGGACGCCCGTCGACACACAGGTACGCGTCGGCCAGTTGCTTCGTAATGGTTTTACCACTAGGAGTTTCCATCCGGAAATTGCGATCATTGGTGAAACTGCTGTTGCCCCGCGTCAGCTCGTTGTCGTACTTACGCCAGAACATCACCTCGCTGTTCGAAGAAAAATCCTGCAGCGCAAAGAGGGCTTTATAGTCGGATTGCGGCTTTCCGGTATTGTATATGCTGTACGGACCGGAGCTAATGATCTCGTGCGCCGCTTCGGCGGCCTTTGCAAAGTATTTTTCCGGGTCGGCGCCGTCCACCCCAAAAGGCGTGCCTGCATGGTATTTTTCCCAAGATCCTTCGTACAAAGCCACACGGCTTTGGATGAGCAGGGCGATCCAGCGGTTAACGCGTCCGGCACCGCTTGTCTTCTCCTCGGTAAGGTACATGGCCGCCGAGTCCAACTGTCCGATAATGAAGTCTGCAACAGCATTGCGTGGATCACGGGGATTATAAAGTTCTGCCGAGCTGGTGCCGAGCTCCTTGGTGACGATCTGGATGTCGCCATACGTGCGCAACAGATTGAAATAAATCAGTCCGCGGAAAAAATACGCCTCTCCGAGGTATTGCTTGTAGTCGTCGAGCACATAGTTTTCCTCCACTTTCCGGTAATTGTCAAAGAAATAATTGATGCTGCGGACGTTTGCAAAACCTATGGTTCCGGTGGTAGCCACGGTGCGCGTGCCTTCCAAACGTTGGTCCGGCGTCAGCGTAACCTGGTCATCGCTGTCGTAGTCGCTTCCGTGGTTGGCATATTTCGGAAAGTTGGTCGCGTTGTAAAACTGATTGACATACGTCCGAAGCTCATCCGGCGATTTGAAATAGTCGAGCGAGGTCACGGCATCCAATGGCGTACGCTGGAGGAAATCCTCTTCGCAAGCACTGCAAGCCAGCGCGAAACTAGCTAAGGTGATGAAACGTTTCATATACTCTAGTGAATTAAAAGGTGATGTTCAGACCGAATGATAGTGACCTTGAAATCGGGTAAATAACACCACTGGTCAGGTATCCGCCATAATTTGGATCTGAAGCAAACATGGTTTCGGGGTCATAAATCTTGGTCAGCCTGGTCAGCAGCAGAAGGTTTTCTCCGGAGAAATATACACGCACGTTGCTGATAGCGTACTTCTTCAGGAAACCTGTGGGCAATGAGTACCCTACTTGCAGGTTCTTAAGCCTGAGGTACGCGGCATTAAGCAAATACCGACTCTGAATCTGGCGGTTTTTGTTGGTTTCGGCGGTAAAGTATGGTTTCGGCAGATAGGCCTCGGTGTTTGGTCCGAGGATATTACTCTCGTCGGCAGGTCGCCAATAGTCAAGGTTCGGCGAATCCTTGTACAGTCCAGAAGAAGCCCATGCATTGGTCATACCCCAGAACAATGTTGAGCCCAGGTCAGGGAAATAATCCCGGCGACCCACGCCCTGCCAGAACATGGTAAAATCGAACTGTCCCCACTTGAATCCGCCGGTAATGCCGATATTGTACCGGGGCTGGTCATTGCCGATGACGGTCAGATCGCCGTGGTCGTTCAGTGTGCGCTGCCCATCGTTGATGACACCATCTCCATTCAGATCCCGGTATTTCATGTCACCGGGAGACCATCGGGCATAATATTTCGATTGGTCAGCCATGTATTCGCCTTCGGTCTGGATGAGCCCGTCACTGACAAACCCCCAGATTTCGCCGACTGTTTTACCAGCGTACCAGGTATCGACCAGTCCCTTATCGTTGCGGTATTCGAGAATCTGTGTCCGGCTGTCTCCGAGGGTCAGGCTGGCATTGTAAGAAAATCTCGGTGAAATATTATCCTCCCATGACAGCACCAGCTCGAACCCTTTGGTCGAGAGCTCCGCGTTGTTACTGGGTGGCGTCGTGGCCCCTAAGGGGTATGGAAGCGTTATGGAGGGGCCCAACATATCGGTCGTCACGCGGTTGTACCAGTCAAATGTCAGATTTAACCGATTGTTGAGGAATGCCGCATCTATACCGGCGTTGAAGGTCGTAATGGTCTCCCAGGTCAGTTGGTCGCTGATCAGGCTCGGCACAGAGGCGTATGGTGGACGGGCGCCGTCAATAATCCATCCAAGTTCATTAAGCACCGGGATGGTGGGTAGATAAAGATAATTGCTTACGTTCTGGTTGCCCAGGGAGCCATAAGACGCCCGTACCTTCAACGAGGTTACGTAGGGGCGTAGGCTATCCCAAAAAGCTTCGCGGGATATGTTGTAACCGACGGATCCGGATGGAAAAAAGCCCCAGCGGCTGTGCTCGTCGAATCTGGACGAACCGTTGTAACGGGCGCTGAACTCCAACAGGTATTTTTCGTCAAAGTTGTAGTTAAGCCGTCCGAACATGCCCCGTGTGGCCCAGTGGTAAATATCGTCCTGTACCGTTTTTTCGCCCAACGATGTACTGATAGACGGTACCTCATTGGAAATCAGATTCGTTCCCGATGCACTGAGACCGGTATAGTACCGGTACTCTTGTTCATAACCCAGCAATGCCTTGAAATAATGTCTATCGACGGTGGTTTCGTATGAAGTGACGCCGTTTATCAAGGTATAAATATTTTGGGAAAACAGTGAAGTGTATCCCGAAGAGGGTTTACCGACATTGCCGAAATCTCCAGTGCCCAGTTCAACCATGACCGGCCGTGGATTGGTCGTATTTCGGATTCCCTGATTGTTGTAATTGTAGGAGAACGTCGTCTTCCAACCCTCTATAGGCTCTAATTCTCCGCCAAGGGTTACGAAAAAGTCATTGGTATGGCTCACGTCGCGGCCTGAGCCCTGCAACAAGCGGACAAGAGGACTTTGAACGCTACCATTAATATTATAAAAAGGCATCATGGGTGCGAACATGATCATTTCGCGAAAGAAATGTTCCCGTCCAACCGTGGTTTCGCCCATTGGAAAGTCGGTCTGTCCAGCTGCATATTTTACACTTGAGTTAAACCCTAACCAAGGTGTGATCCTTGAGCTGAAGTTACTCATGAAATTGTATCGCTTATAATGGTCGTTGCCCCACCGGTACATGCCGTTTTGATGCACATAGCCGCCCGACAGGTAGTATTGGTTTTTCTCATTGCCACCCGAAACATTGAGATTATGTTTCTGATTGAAGGAGAAGTCGCGGATCAGCAAATGCGGCCAATCGTTGTTTGCGTTGCCGTTGCGTCGGCCGGCCCATATGTTGTCGATCGGGTTTTCCGGGTCGTATTCATAAGGAAATGTGCCATCTATATATCCCCTTATACGCGCGACCTGCTCGTCACTGTAAACTGGTGTGAGTCCCGCGTTGGCATTGGCCTGATTATACGCGGTAGCCCAAGTGTAGGAATCGATAAAACTGGGTACTTTCAACGGACTGTTAAAAGCTAGATTATCGGTATATTGGATGCTCATTTTGTCCCCTTTGCTACCTTTCTTTGTCGTAATCAGAATCACGCCGAACGGCGCCCGCGAACCGTATATCGCCGATGCGGAAGCATCTTTCAGCACCGATACGCTTTCAATCGATTCCGGATCTACATTATTGATATTCATCTCGACACCATCTACCAAGATCAATGGCGATGCATCCCCCTGTATGGAGCCCATACCCCGGAGATTCCAGGAACTGACTGCTCCGGGCTCGCCGCCGCGCAGGTTCATGGCGATGTTTAGGTTAGGTGAAGCTCCCTTGATCAGATCGGCCACATTGTTCGCAGCGCGATTGGTCAACCGCTCGCCGCCGATTACATCAATGGAGCCGGTAAGATTTACTTTCTTTTGCGTACCGTAACCCACCACGACCACCTCTTCCAAGTCATGGGCAGACGGCGTCAGCTGCACATTGGCTTGGCTCTTGCCCGCCAATGGATAGTCCAACGTCAGGTAACCCAACGATGTAAAGGTGAGCGTTGCCTGTGTATTGGGTACGGAGATCCGAAACTGACCTTCACTGTCTGTTTGCACAGATGCCGAGCCGCCTCTTACTGCGACGGTTACGCCCGATATGGGCTGCCCCTCACTGTCGCTGACCATCCCGGTGATCACCGACTGGCTTTGTGCGGCCGCAACAACGGACATGGAGCATACCAGTAGGGCCAAAAGTCCCAATACAAGGTAAAATTTACTTTTCAGTATTAGCTTTTCCATCTGTTTATTTTTAGTCCTAAATGGTGTGTACGCACACGCAATCAATGTTACATTTCGCCCAAAAAGATTCCCCCTGGAATTCAACTTATTTTAGCTTTATAATTGTTAACGGTAACGTACCCGCTAAGTAAGATAAGTTTTTTGTATTTTCAAAATTTAAATCAGAAAATCCAATAAGAGAGGCCTCGAAATCGCATGGTCGGCTCCCGGCCGCAAAGACTGGAAGGAATTTTCCCAAATGCGCGTACCGGCCCGTCCCGCAGCGTTGGACGAGACCGCAACGGTGTATCGCGTTCCCGAGGTCATCGGCCTGAAGGATACGGTGATCTACGCGAGCGAGTGTACTTTCCGGGCTCAAGACTTCGGTCGCCGGAGCAGTTGCGCACATGCGGTCATTGTCATTCCCTATCGCCTGCCGCCACTGGTGAACGGCCAACGGATGCGTAACGCCTATGCCGGGCTAGTAACCCGGGTTCTGCGCAAATTCAGCATCCACGTTCAAATCGATCTGGCTCTGCGGAATAGGCCACAGTACATTGTGTTCCTGAATATGCGCTCCCGGACACATAGGATTGTCATTGTATTTCCTGACCCGCTCAATCAGTTTACCGGTTCGGCGCAAAGTGATCAGCCGCCACTCTTCGCCGTAGAGTTCCCTGGCCCGTTCATCCAAAATATAATCGATATCTACCTCCGCGGGCGATACCGGAGTAGCGTGTGCCCGGTTCCGGATTTGGTTGATGTCTTCGGCCGCAAGATCTGGCCTGCCGATGCCGAGATAGGCTTCAGCCCGCAGAAGCAGGGTTTCGGCAAACCGCAACGCGTACCAGTCCTTATGCGTTACACCTCCTCCAGAACGCCCGGGGTCTACAAAATAGTTGCCGGGGTCGTGAAACTTCATAAATACAGGGAACAGTATCTTGCAAGTATCAAGCATGGGATTGGACCGTCTTGGGTTAGTATATAGGCTGAAATCGATCTTTCGCCCGTGGTATGCGGATGCTGGGTTATCGAAATAAAAATCCCTTTTGATATTGTGCTTAGCATTGCGGATGTCGTTATCCCAATCGCCTTCCCACATGTAATAATGCACAAAATTCGTCCCCCGACAATTTGCAGTTGGTCGGCTCAACGTATCGTTATAACCGGTATAGTTGCCGTTATGGAACTTGCCGAGAATGGCCTTGTGTCCGTCCGGGGTCAGTCCAATATCGAAATATCGCGGGCCATAGATGTAAGCAGAAGATACTTGGCTGCCTCCGGTAATGTTGGGTTCGATCTGGATCACCCACATTGCCTCGGTATTGCTGGCGAGATTATGGTTGGAATAGCCAAAGAGGTCGTAATATACATCGCCTGACCCGAGATAGTCGTTTCCGAGCCTGTTTCCAAAGCGTTCGGTCATCAACTCGTAATGATAGTCATCGATAACATGGGTCGCAGCTTCGACCGCGGCTTCCGCATTTCCCTGCTCCAGATAAGTTTCTGCGAGGTAATGCCAAGCCACGCCTTGTGTGATCCGTCCCGGCGCGGCCTCCTGACCTGGTTTAGGCAAATTCGTGGCGGCAAACTGAAAATCCGATGCCATCAGTTCGTGAATGGATGCTACCGGATCCCTCTCAAAATCGGCTTTAGCCGATGCAGTCGGTTTGTCCAACAGCGGGATATCACCGAACGTTGAAACAAGGTTCCGGTAGGCGAACGCCCTGAAAAACCGGGCCTCCCCGATATAACCGTTCTTACCGACTTCACCATCCGCAAACACACTGGCATCCAATTGCTCAAGTTGATCAATCAGCACATTGGCCCATTGAACAATCTGAAATCCTACCTGCCAGTGCGTCGTCACAGGCCGCCAGATCGGCGTCATGTCCGCATAGGAATTCAGATAGCCAGATCCTCTGTCTGGTATCTCCCCGTTGAAACCGAGGTCTGAGCCATGGGTCGCCCAGTTCATCGTTCCAAACTCCGTATAGGTATAATATGCCGTACGCACCCGGTTGTGAAGAGCCGTTATTCCCTGCAAGGCTCCCGCTTCCGTGGAAAAGGAATTTCCTGGAGTCAGAAAGTCCAACGGCGTTTCGTCCAATATACCGTCGTTACAGGCCGATAACAACTGTAAAACAACAACCGTGAATATGGTGTACTTAAATACGTGATTTGAAAAACGTGGTTTCATAATTGCATGTAATAGTATGAACATTAAAGACTAAGTCTCAGACCTACGATTAGGTTGCGCATCAATGGTGTATCGCTCACCCCGATTTCAGGATCCCATCCCTGCCAGTTCGTCCAGACGTAGGGATTTTTACTGGAAACGTATACCTGGCAGCTTTTCAATTTTATCCGGTCCAAGAGATTCTGTCCGAACCGATAAGCCAGTGAGACATCCTGTAACCGCACGAAACTGCGGCTCTGATAAATACCACTTTGGCGTAGCGGATTATTATAGATGCCGGTTGTGTTGGTGGTGGGAGCCTCTGGCGACCAATAACGATTAATGGCAGAATTGTTCCTCCGCTGTTGCATATAATACAGGGGATTGACCATTTCCGCGTTATCTGCAAGGTAGTAGCCATTACCCCCCTGTATCGAGTTGACAAACACCGAGAGGGTAAAGTTTTTATACGAAAGGGAGTTCTCAACACTGAACCGGTAATTCGGAGACCGGTATCCAACGATGGTCCTGTCGTTGTCAGGGTCGATATTTCTGTCTCCATTTTGATCCACATAACGGAATTGGCCGGGATACCACCCGGGAAGCACCTGGCCATTAAAAAACTCTTCCTCCGTCCATACTCCTCCTGCCATCTGATAGTCGTAGATCGCGTCAATGGGCTTCCCGACAAACCACGAATTTCCAATATCTGCGTCGTTTCCAGCTCCATACAGACGGGTGATCTGATCCCTGTTGATTGAAAACACCACTGCGCTTGTCCAGTTGAAATTGCCTTCAAAGTTGATGCTCTTAACTTCTAGCTCCAGGCCTTTGCTCTTTAGCCCTCCAAGATTCGCCCATACGTTGCCGTAGCCTGCCGTGGGTGGAAGCTGGCGCTGTACCAACACGTTGTCTGTCCTTGCGGTATAGGCGTTTAGCGCACCCGTGATCCGGTTGTTTAGTATCCCGAAGTCGGCTCCCATGTTAAAGGAGGCCGTTTCTTCCCAACTGAGATCAGGATTACCGAGAGTCGACGGGTAAAGCCCTATAGCTGTATTGCCTTCATAGACATAGTAAGACGTTCCCATAGACGATAAGCTGGAATAGCGGCCGATGCCTTGGTTGCCATTAACTCCGTAAGATGTCCTCAGTTTAAGGTACAATCCGGCCTCGTCCATGAATGGTTCTTCAGAGAGTACCCAGCCCAATGATACTGATGGAAAAATGGCCCATTTATTATCTTGGCCAAATCCCGAATAACCATCTTTCCGAACGGTTCCCGTCAATAAATAACGGGAACGATAGGTATAGTTCACACGTGCCATATAAGCGAGGCTGTTCTCCTCATAGGCCGCGGAACCGACCGTGGCCACTTCTGCAATACCCATATCATTGAAGCCCAGCACTTCATTATTGAATCCTTCGGCCTCAAGTGTAGATGAACTTCCCCGGATCCGCTCCCGACTGAATAACAGCGTAGAGTTTATCTGATGATCTCCAAAGTCGCGCACGAAACTCACGATGTTGTTGACAATCCAGTCTCTACGTTCTGCTGGGCTTTTAATCGCATAGCCACGGTTGTCCGAACCTTGGGGTGTCCGGCTGGAATGGAAGGAATTAGATTCTGTCGAAACATTGGTTTGCGAATAATTGAGCTCGTAGCGCAGGCCCTTGACCCATGGCACGTCAATGACGGCGCGGCCTATTGCGAATAGTTCGTTTCGAACGTCTTGATTTATGACTTCAAGATTGACCAGTGGGTAGGGTTGGAAAAGTTCGCCTCCTAGGTAGATGTCATAGTCAGGTTGGCCGATTTTGTTGTTTACCAGCGGACTGGCTACACGTGCATTGGCCAAGCTGGCCGACAGGCCGGAGTTGTCCTGAAAAGCGTAGGTCGCGTTCAGTCCGATGGTTAGCCAATTATTGACCTTGCTTTCAAGATTGCTGCGAACCGTATATCGTTTAAACTGATCGTTCAATTGGATACCGCTTACATTGGAGTGGGAACCAGAAATGTAATAAGTGGTTTTATCGGCTCCACCTTGCACGCTGAGGCTGTAATTTTGCATGGGCGCTATCCGCAGCACTTCATCTACCCAATTGATTTCGTTGCCCTGCAGGTAGTTTTGCTGTTCTTCATGCGTAGGCAGGAACGAGGCCACTGTTTCCCGGTCATTGACATCGGGCCTGGCAGGACGACCTTCGGCATTGGTCGGATTGGTCTTATACCAGTTATAGACGTCCTGCTGCCAATACCAATCCAACGCACGGAGCGCAAACTCCTCGGCATTCATTACCCGCATAGGATTATTTGTCATATCCTGGAAGCCGGTATAAGCATCGACCGAAACCGCAGACTTCTGGTGCTTACCGGCTTTGGTCGTAATCAGTACTACACCGTTTGCCGACCGGGAGCCATAGACGGCTGCTGCACTGGCATCCTTGAGAATGTCGATGTTTTCGACGTCGTTCATATTGATACTGGATAGTGTACCGTTGTAAATAATGCCATCTACGACAATCAACGGCGTTCCGGAAGCCGAGAGCGATGTCTGCCCCCGGATCGAAAACGAAGGATTGCTGTTTGCTCCCCCATTGGCCTGGATGTTTACCCCGGCCACACCGGTCAGCGCTTGGGAAATATTCGTATTGGCCTGGAGGATACGGTCTTCCATGGAAATCCGGGCAACAGCTCCCGTCAGATCGCTTTTCTTGGCAACCCCATAGCCGACCACGATGACTTCATCAAGGCCTGCCATATCCTCCTCCATGACAACGTCGACGGCCGATCGACCGGCTATGCCCATTTCCAGATCTTTGTATCCGACACTGCTAAACACCAAAATAGCATCGGCGCTCACGTTTTCAAGGACAAACCTGCCCTGTGCATCTGTAGCGGTGCCAGTATTTGCGTCTTTGATGTTCACAGTCACTCCATCAAGCGGAGTGCCTTGGTTGTTCCGTACGGTGCCGTTGACCGACAGTTGTTGTAGGAAAACGGCTGTCATACGCTCACCACCGAACACGCCGGTGACAAGAAAATTGAACAACACAAAAAAATAATGCGTTCTTTTCATATTAAAGGGATTTATTAATGGCAAATGAATAAAGTCAAGCGATCGGACTTGACCAAAACTCAGTCATGCAACAGCAGCCTTTCAATGACCTCTAACAGCGTAGCCTCGGCCCCGGCGGTAGTGCCCGATGCCGGCCCCGCCTCATATCCACCTTGCGCATAAGCCTCTGCCGTACAGATATAACCCGGGCCATAATCCCCATACGCCGCCACGGCTACAAAACAATCTTTACGCATCGCTTTTGCTGCGAGCTGATATTCGACAAATGTTTCTGCCGGCAGGTGAAGAATCTTGGCATTTGAAATCGTCAGGCAGGAAACCGGTATGAACTTGCCTTCACGCTGCCTTTTGGCCCAGACCAGTTTGTATACATTGTTTGCCAAGAAAATCGGGTCGCGAGCACCTAATTCAGACTCCAGTTGTACCGCGGTTTCCGCGACCGGAAGTTTTAGCGGAGCACTGATCAGTTTAATCTGATCGGACAATAGCGGTTGCCTTTTGGTATGCTTCCAGGCACGTTCCATGCCGTCGGCCAGCCGGCTTGCCAATATCCAACGGTTTATTTTTTCCCCGTCGTTGTATTTACCCGCGGTGACATTGCCCCCTGCTCCATTAAAATGCACATGAAGCGCATCTGGCACTGCCATCTGCCGAAGAAATCGTGCTACGCCGGGAAAATCCGGATTGGCATTGCCCGTGCGGTAATAGCTTTGCGGATGAACGGCATAGTAACTTAGCACGGCCACCGGTTTGTTACCATTCCAAAAGCTCACCAAAGAGACCATCGGGTCAATAAGCCCTTCAGGAAGGGCCCTTATCTGGGCATCTTTAGTTGCAGAGGTGCGGCTTATCGTTGCCTTTCCGTTTGTATCGAGAATCCGCCTGTTGGAAGCCACCCCGAAAACTTCGGCCTCTCCCAGGCCGATGTGAGTGATTGGCTGGAGCCGGTTTGCGGCAACGCGGACTGCCGAGTCTAGCCTGGCGAGCACTATCCTAGCAAAAGTTCCATCAAAATTAATCAAGTCCAGTCCTTTGGACTTCAACAACTTTTCAGCACCGAAATCACACGTCGGCGCATCGTGCTGGTGTACGGCGTGCACTAATACCCTCTCGCTGACCGTCCCTGCCGCCTCGGCCATAACTTGTTTGAAAGCATCCTGCCCATCGTTGGCTATCCCTATCCAGTCTACTGCACATAACACAATAGGTTGTTCCGCACCGGAAATCACAATTCCACGGGCACGCAGCCCCATATCCCAGGTATGTGTCATACGATCATAGGTCAAATAGCTGCCGACCGGCGGGGTAGCATCCACATCGAATGTGCCTACATAAACCTGTTTTCCGGACGGCTGCATGGCACGTGTATGCACACAACCCAGGATGGTGAGGCAAAGGCTCCATAAGGTAATACTTCTAAGCATCGTCTTTTATATTTCTCTACCCGCTCCTTAGCCTTGTTGCCGCGGCGCCCAATAGGTGCAAGTTCCCTCAGGTTCGATAGGCCCCGAGAACAACGTGCATCCCCCGCATGTCTGATTTTCTTTAGGCGGCAACCAAAGATTGCATTCTTGGCACTGCGTATCGTCCGTCGGGGATTTTTCCTGATAGCCCAGCTGTTTGCGCGCTTTGAAATCAGCTTCCGTCAGCTTGCTGTAGTCACCGCAATTGCCACCGAATCTTGCCATGGTATCACGTTCTTTTTGGCCTTCTTTTGAGCTGCGGCTGCAGGCATGTGACAGCATCGCAAATGCTGGCAATGAAATTCCCCACATGAGATGGCGTAAGAATTTCCTGCGTTCCTTCAACTGTTGTTTTTCCATACGATATATTGCTTTTATTCCGATAAGTTGCTTGATAAGGAATCGATTGCCCTTCTTATGGTCTCTGTTTTGGACTTCGATCGGTAATCCGCTAATGCCTTTTTTAAAGCTTCCCTGTCAGTAGACTGCAAATCCGCTTTCTCCACTCCCTTCGATAACCCGGCCCAAAAGGCCTGCTGGTACTGCGGGGCAGGTATTTTTTCCATGACGCGGTCTAACATCGTCTTAATATCACCCAACCGCCCCCTTGCTCCCGTGACGTAGCTAAACTCTTCCAGAAAGCTCGCCTTGTCGGTATTTGCTTCCGCGAAGAAACTATGCTCGGAAAGCCGGTCGAACAGATCCACCGAACTTCCCGGATCCGAGCTCAACACCGCCTTTCTGAACCATGGGTCGGAAACGTACTTATCAAGTGCTTCCGAGAGCGCCTTTATCGAAACTGCCCCGGTGAATTGTCCCACACTGAGAACGGCCTGAAATGCGGTTTGCGGTATGGTGTCGCCGGTCATCTTCATTAATTCGCTCCTGCATGCGGGAAACCGCTCAGCCAGTATGATGGCATGCCTCCGGACATTTCCTTCCGGGTCTTTGAGGGCCTTGGATACTATCGGTGCGGTTAAGGCGTCCAACCCTTCCAGCACATACAATGCATGCAGACGGGTGCGGGGATCGGGGTGGGTATCGAACAATTCTTCTGCCGCAGCGATTGCGGCTTTGTCCTGGCGCTCAATCAACAAACGTTGAGCCTGTATGCGCCACCACTGGTCGCCGTGGGTCAGAAGCTGCACGAGCTCTTTGGTCGCTTTTGTACCCAATTGCGGATTGCCATAATCCCGCGGCCGGCGGCCTTCCGGAAAAATCCGGTAAATACGTCCATGGCGGTTGCCGTACTCGAAATCCATATCTGTTTTCAGCTCCTCCGGTATCGAAACAGGCGTCTCGATATGTTGCCGATACATGTCGATCACATACAAGGCGCCCTCCGGGCCAACCGAAAAATTGACCGGCCTGAACCACGGGTCTGTTGAGGTCAGGAACTCGCTTTCCATTTCGCTTTCATGGCGACGTGCCGTGAAAAATGGACCTGTCCCAGTACTTTCCAGAACGTCACGGTGTACAAGGTTGCAAGACACTTCGCCGGTAAACACATTGCCATAAAACGTCGCGGGAAACAGTTCCGCGGCATATAGCGTCCCGCCGGATGCACCCGTAAAGTGGCCCTCAATGTACTCAATCCGGTCTAATCCCGCCGCATCATACTGTTCCTGTCGCTGATTGCTGCGTTCCACCCGCCAATATGGTGGTTTGCTGGCTTGAAACACCCGCAAATCGTGCTCATATATATTAGCTGTAGCGGCATAAGATGGCAGGTGTCCATGTCTTTTTAGGTATCGCCACGATAAGGGAGCGGTTTGAATATGCCAGGTATTTTGTGTAAAGAACCGATTTCCCCAATCGTCCAATGCCAGCCCAAATTGACCGGAGCCAGCCTCTACTTCAAACAAATTTTTGTCGAGCCGGAACCTAAAGTCGCCTCCCGCCACAGAAAGCGCGGGCAGGTCAGGCCGCCTGGAAAAGGTCACTTCGCCGCGCTGCCCATTATTGTTAGCGTAAATCCAGTTGTCCACACCATAACGCAGATTAGTAATCTGCGCTTCAGAATTGTTCTCAAAAAAGCCCGTAAACAGCACTTCACGGAGATCCGCCCTGCCATCGCCTGTGGTATCCCGGAGAAAAAGAATATCGGGAGCAGCGGTCACAAGCAGCCCTCCTTTCCAGGGCAATACGCTGGTAGCATCGGCCAGGCCATCCGCAAAGGTGATTGTTTCATCTATTCTGCCGTCGCCGTCTGTATCTTTCAGTAACTTGATTTTTCCTTTGCCCCTGTCCGATGCCGGCTTATATGGGTAATCGCCCATTTCGACGACGTACATGTTACCGTTTTCGTCGAATACGAGATCGATAGGATCCATTACATGGGGCTCTGTCGCGAAAACTTCCATCTCAAAGCCATCCTTCAGTTCGAATGTTTTCAGCGCTTCCTCGGGCGACCGCGCATCTTCATATCTCGTACCGGAGCATGCACTCAGTCCTACCAGCAGCCAACCTTGCAGTACCGTGCAAAAGCCAACTACCGCGTTTTTAAAGTGTATATTCATACCGTTGAAGATTAAATTAATAAAGCGGGTTCGGGATTTTGATTAAATCCGTAATCTCCTGCCCCTTGTGAAGGAATCTTGCCAGCGTATAGATAAAGCCATCATCGCCTACGGCGATTGCGTTGACATAAGAAGGCCGCGTACCGTCAGGATAAAAAATCGGCCCGTGGTCTGTATACAGGCGAGCCGGGATATCGTAGGTGATTAAATGCAAGTTCTCAACACCCTTCGCGCCTCCCTTGGCAATGCGATCCTGGCCTTTTAGGCGTCTGCCCTCCTCATACACCGGACCGCCCGTGAGGTAGTAAATGGTTTTCCCATCAGGCCCTAGCTGAAAACCGAGGTAGCCATAACTGAACTGATCATACATCCCGCTCCGTTGGGATGCTTCCGAAGCGAGCCGTTGCACCAGGTCTACACGCTGATCATCTGCGTCAAAACGGAACAGATAGCCCGAATTGCCGTGTATGCCGTAAGCCACCCCTTCCGGCGCATACCAAAATATCTTCCGCCAATTGTACGCCATGCTCCCCGGCTGCGACGGATCATAAGCCCCGAAGTAGTCCAGCCTCAGATCGGCGTCCAACTTCGTCATGGATCGGCTGCTGGGATCATAACAGAAAATAAAGCCGTCTGCTACCGTGAAATAGACCTTTCCATCCGTTGGATTTACAAGGAGCGACCGGCATAACGTCCGGTAATCTGTCCCTGGGCTCCCGGCTTCACCCCGTTCGGATATCGGCCCATTGCTATACATGGATCCTTTATGCACATCGTAATGGACGAAGTATCCGGTGGGCCACGTAATTCCAAAGAGCTGTCCCCTGACCACATCCATATTCATCGCTACAAAACCTTCGCCCTCAGGAGCAATACATAGATCTTCAAACACTCCGTTTTCCAAATCATAGGACAGAAAATGCCCACCGGGATAAGGCTTCACACCAGCCGGCAGATTTGCAGGCAGCCTTTCCATGCCGTCAATCATCTCATAGTAGCCCACATGAGTAGACAGATAGAGCCTGCCTTCATACTCATAGCAGCGTGAATGGGATTTACCTTGAACGATCGCGTGCATGCCTGCCTCGTTGCATGCAGTGGTCAGATCGCCTAAAAGCGTTATCCGATCCAGTATCGGGTCATAAACAAACAACTTACCTCCCTCATCGAACTGCTCCGATGACAGCATGTAGTAAATCCGCCCATCGCTGGCTTTCGATATGGCGTTGTAGGAATCGTGCGCCAGCGCAAATCCTGAGTAGTAGGGCTGAGCGGTAAGCGTCTTTTGCATGTCAATGGTCTGTTTCATGATTGATTAAATTTTTAGTGTCCCTCCTCCACCGTTTCCAGGGGAGGCACATTGTTTTCAGCGCCTACGTACCCCTTGTTTTGATTGATCCGACCCAGAGTATTTGCGGTGATGATGTTGTCATCTATAGGCCATTGAAAGTGGTAGGGTTCAATTCTGGGGCTCTGGCCAAGCATGATCAAATCGTTGTAATGGTCGTAAAAGTTATTCAAGCTGCGTACACGATCATAAAACCAGTTTTTCTGATGGAGATTTTCCAGTGAGTAACCACGTTCATTGCGTGCCGCAAGAATATACGATACACGATTCAATTCATTTTGTCGCGGTTCCTCCGCAAACAATTCCCTAGCCCGCTCATCAAAGATGAACTCGAGGGTTACGTCCTCAGCCGATATGGGCGTAGCCTTGGCCCGTGTGCGCACGGCATTTATATCATGCGCCGCCAAATCAAGCCGCCCCAACCAATAATACGCTTCGGCCCGCAGCAAAAGCGTTTCCGCCAACCGGAAGATATACCAATCGCCATTACTGCCGTAAGGTTGCCCCATTTGGTCGGGCTTATTTGGGACATAGGTCTTGTAAAAAGGCATGGCATATATACGGGCCCAATATTCGTCAGGGTTGTCCATGTTTTGGGGATCAAACGGTTGGCCATACTGGCTAGATGCGGGATTGTTATAAAAAAGCTCCTCCCTATCCCACCAATTGATGTCGGCTCGTCTTAGATCCGGTGTGCTACGGTAGTCGTACCGGTCATCTTCCCATATCATGTAGCTATGGTAATCGCTTAACGCAACATCTGGATTGCCCCTGCCCAACGAGTCATAAAGCGGTCCGGAATCGATCATTCCCAGCTTACCATCTTTGTCCTTGGCGTTGGCGCTGTTATACCAAGCACAATTGTATACACGCATGGTAAACAGTCCCGCCGAACGGGCTTCCGGAGGCGCCTCCCAACGATCGACAAACGCCAGGATAGTCTCGGTATTCTGTGGAAGATTTTTGTTGTCAGGTCTATGAAGATCCCAGATGACGTTTTTCGCCGGGTCAGCCGCATCCTGCCCGAATCTTCCAGTCATCAATGCATACGGCCCGTCTATGACCCGTCCGGCGGATTCGACGGCTTTTTCAAACTCCATATTGGCCAGATAAATCTTGGTCAGCAGATGATCGGCTGCTCCCCGTGACGGCACTCCAGGGGCCGTGGAAACCGGCATCCATTGGACCACAAACTCCATATCAGTCTGAATCTTGTTCAATATGGCCCAACGGCTGTGAGTATAGAAATCGATCTTTGCTCCGCGTACTTCCTCCTGTACAAAAGGCAGATCGCCATAGCTACCGATCAGGCGATAGTACCAATAGGAACGGTGCCACAAAGCCTCGGCCAATACATGGTTCCGGTCGGCTTCGTCTCCCCACGCAATATCATCGATACGACTGATAATGGTATTGGCATTTCTCACCATTTGAAAAATATCGTTGATTTGGTTGACAAATTGCTGATAGGTATCTGTATTGGGTGTCAACCTTGTAAAGTCCATTTGCAGCCACGGAACACCGGCTTCAGACGCTGCCCACTGGTGGGCCATAAAGTTCTTCTGTGCGGTTTGCTCCCGGTTGAGATCTTTCCGCATGGTAATCAATAAAGTCTCAAACCCCTGCTTGTCCACAAATACATTTTCCGGCGTAAAAAAAGACTTGGGTTCAGGCTTCAGAAAGCTCTTGGAGCAGGACAATGCCAACAGTGCCAAAGTAACAACTGCAATTCCGCGCAACGCTTTTAGTCCATTCATATCGGATCTTTTTTCTGACAGTGTGTTCATTTTCTTAATCACAATGAAAAGTTCAGGCCCAGCGTGTATACTTTCGGCATGGGCTGATCACCAGACTCGGGATCCCATCCCGGCCAATCGGATATCGTGAATATATTTCTTCCAGACAGCGCTAACCGTGCATGGTCAATGCCAGCTTTCTGCATTAACCTTGAAGGCAAGGTATAAGAGAAAGTTACGTCCTGTACTCTGAAGAACCCTGTCGCTTTGTACGGGACAATACCGCCGCCGAAACCGCTGACATTCCGGCTCAGCCGCGGAAAGTCGTTGGACCGGTTCTCCGGTGTCCAATAAGGGAAATTTGGTGTGCTCCGGCGGTCATATGTTGAAAAATCGGCAACCAAAGGCGAGAAAGCGCGTATGTGTCCTAAGTCGGCGCGCAGGAAAATCGACGCACTGAAATGCCGTAAAAAGTCGAATTCGTTGCGTAGCCCGATCATGTATCGTGGCGACTTATAGCCAATAAACTGTTTATCCTGCAGTGCTTCGTATACCATGTTACCGTCCAAATCTTCCACTTTATAATCTCCTGGCTTCAACCCATACTGAGCGGCCGCCTCAGCCTCCTCCGCCTGCCAGACACCCAAGATGTTATAATCCCAAACCACATCCAACGGCTTCCCAATGAACCATTGGTTGCTAAAATCGGGAACCTCGCCCGTATAGGTTTGGCTCTCCAGCGTATAAGTCCCGTGTTCGCCAAATAGGCTGGTGATGCGATTCCGGTTAAATGAAAAGTTCAACGTAGACCGCCACGTCAAATTAGGCCGCTGCACATTTAAGCTGCTCAACGTAAATTCGAACCCCTCGTTGGCCAGCGCTCCGATATTGGCCGTCACGCTGGAAAATCCGGTAATGGTAGGCAGAGACCGTTCCACTAACAAGCGATTGGTTTGAGCATCATAATAATCTACCGTTATGTTCAGGCGATTGTTAAAGAATGTCAGGTCTGCACCGAAATTCAAAGACTCCGTTTCTTCCCAAGACAGTCCGGGGTTGGCTAAATTCGAGGCATATATCCCTACCAAGGCATTCGAACCGTCGTAGTATTGCACCGACTGCATCCGGGCAAAAGACGCATACGGCCCGATATCGCGGTTGCCGTTTCGGCCCCACGATGCCCTGAGTTTCAGTTGATCGACGAAGTCAACATCAAAGAAGCCCTCCCGATGGACCTGCCAGGCAACGGCAGCGGCCGGAAATACTGCGTAAGGGTTTTCCTGTCCGAACCCGCTAAACCCGTCCCGACGGATTGATCCAGTAATCAAATACTTATCCATCAAGGTATAGTTAATCCTCGCCATAAAACCATCGCCGGTATATTGGATATCGTTCGTGTTAAGGAATGGATTGTTTCCATACTGCAACCCGCCATAACCCAACGTCGGACTGGGTTGGAAGGACTGATTACCCATTTCCGATCCCCACGACTTAAATTGCTCGGCATTGTAGAGCAGCGTCACATCAAAGCCATGCACCCCGAACGTCCTGTTCCATTTCAGCAAGTTATCTACCATCCACTCAAATGAGGAGTTGTCTTGCCTCGTAGCGTAACCGTTGTTATAGGTCTCGCGGCCGGTAATGGTTTCGGTAGACCAAAAATTGTAGTCCTTCGTTAATGCTGAACGAGGCTGGAAAGAAAGCCTGTAGCTGATCCCAAAGGGCAGCTTCACTTCCGCATATATGGAAGCAAAAAGGCCTTGCACGGTATAGTCGCGGGCCTGTCCCAGTGTGTTGATCAACGGATTGGGTGTCAAGTATCCGTGTGGATAAAAATTGATTGTTCCGTCTTCCTCGTAAAGTGTTGAAAAGGGACTGACCATTGAAAGATTACCCAATGAGGCCGGTACAGCACTTTGATCCCGGTAAGCATACTGCGCATTCAGTCCCGCTCGGAGCCAGCCGTTCACACGCGTATCGAGATTCAGTCGGGACCGGATATTACCGTGCCGGTCACCTAAAATGATACCTTCATTGTCCAGATAACCTAATGACCAGAAGTAGTTGGTATTTGTCGAGCCGCCGTCCATGCTGACATCGTATTCCTGACGATGACCGGTTTGCATGACTTCATCGACCCAATTGACCGTTTGACCGTTTAGATAGTTGTTCAGTTCGAGCGGGAAGAAATTGAGCCGACTTAACCACTCCTGCACGTCATCCGGATTTGGATTATTGCTGGCCGATCGCCAATCGTCTATTGAAACCTCTGCGGGCAATTCCCGTGGATTATGAAAGTAGTAATCCGGGTGGGGGCCACCCAACGTCCGCAAAAAATCGCGACGAAAGTCGACGTACGCCTGGGGGCCACGGGCTGCATACTCCGTGGATGTCGCTTGCGACAGGCCCTGTTTGACCGAAACATTAATGGTTGGCTTGCCCGACGCTCCGCGCTTTGTTGTTACAAGAATTACGCCATTTGCCGCCCTCGCCCCATATACCGCCGCAGAGCTTGCATCTTTTAGGATGTCGACAGATTCGATGTCATTGGGGTTGATGTCGTTTATCGAACCGTTGTAGATTACTCCGTCCAGCACGACCATGGGCGATGTAGAAGCATTGATAGAATTTACCCCACGGATTTCCATGCTGGTGCCTCCTGCTGCCGTCGTACCTTGATTAGCTTGAAAACCGGCAACCGTACCGGCCAGCATGTCCGTAAGCTGGGTTAAACTTTGGTCGCGGAAGTGGGTTGCATCCACCCGGTGCACGGCTCCTGTCAGATCGCTTTTTTTGGCTACCCCATACCCCACTACGATAACCTCATCAAGCCCCGAAACGTCAGCTTCCATCACCACTTCGAGCACCGACCTTCCCGCTACCTGCATGTCCACTGTCTTGTACCCCATGCTTCTGAATACCAACGTGGCGCCAGGATCGATTTCTTCAAACACAAACCTACCCTCCGCGTCCGTTGCTGTTCCGACATCAGTATCCTTAATGTAGACACTCACGCCTTCCAAAGGAACCTCCTGGCTGTTCTTTACTGTACCGGTTAGCGGGAGTTGGCTCGTGGCTTGGCTGGTTCCTGCCGGCAGTGGTCCGGTGACTCCAGTCGGCGCACCACTTGTCTCGCCGACAACCCAAAGCATCACCATATTTAACAACATGACGATACCATGCTTTTTTTTCATATCTTTGTACAGATTTTGTTATTTATACTAATGACATTCTGTTCGGATTTGGAATGTCATGATTACTAAATCGCCAAATAGGGAGGGGTGTTGACCAGACGGCCCCTCTTTTCATTTTTTGTGGACGTTAGGTTTCCATATATATCTCCTTTATATTAATTACCAATGGTTACCTGTATTTCCTGGCAAGCGTTTAGTATGCGCGCTTCGACCCCTGGCTCCCATTTGGCGGGCAGTCCAAAAACTTTCTGTGAATCCTCTCCTTCATACCCCCCTTCAGCCAGTATGCGTTCTGAAGGAATGTACCCCATCACATCATTACAATAACCGAAGACAAAGGTCTCATCTCCGAACCGCTCCTTGATGCGCAAGGCATAATCGATGACCAATTCACCCCCTAATGCAAAAATGGTCTGTCCTCCTAACCGTAGGCATTGCACAGGATATCGCGCATACGCGGTGTCGAGCTGCTGTCCCGAATCAAGTTTTGACAGCAGCCGTTTGGCCCAGGCAGAAAAGTACGCTGGGCTGCCGCTGTCGGCCAGGACAGCTTGCAGATAAGCCCGGTCGGTAGTATTTTCAAACGGAAGGGAAATCTCCTGATAAGCGGTTCGCGCCACGGGCTCCAATGTGGTAAAGACATTGTCTTCAATCGCACATTCCACCGCGGCAGCCAGCACCTTCCCGTAATAACGGGCCAACGCCACAGATCTTCTCGGTATGGGGTTCTGATCACCGCCTGCGCCTTGCATGAACATCGCCTGCGCATCGGGATACATCGATTCCAATTCAAGTTGTGCAAACCCGGCATAGTCGCCTGACCATTGGTAGCCACTCAGCACAGTGGGATGACAGGCATAGCCGAAAATAATCGCCTTCATCCGGCGTCGGTAGCCGTCCATCACCCTGATCAATGGTACGGTAAAATCATTGGGCCCTTTCAATTCGTTTAACCGGGCAACCTCCGATTCGGTATTGTTTCTCCGATTCACCTGAAACCTTGAGACGCCCGCCCCGGCTGACACATGCGCATCTTCAAGATCAGCTATCGCTTCGCCAACTATCCGCACGATTTGCCCCACCAACCGGTCCGAGTATAAGGCAATTTTACGTTTTTCATCTTCATCGATCGGATAGATGTCGACCAACGCACCCGCCAGCACCGGTCCGGAATGCGTATGCGAACTATTTAGTACAATGTTGGACCTCGGTATCCCATAGAGGGCCTTAAGCGACGTGGTGATACTATCGGTCAATGATTGCTTAAATCCGAGTAAATCCGTAGTGACGAAGATGATTCGATTATGGCTAGCATCTTCCAAAACCAGTGCTTTTGCCCAAAGATCATGTAACTTGCCATCTGAAGGTCGGTTTCTGGCGGCATAACCGCCCATCCACATGTGGGTTTCCGGCGTGATGACGCATTTGGACACGCCAGCTCTCCAACCTGAAGGCTTGAGCGATCCTGCCCATCCCGGTACGATAGACAGCAGAAAGAAGTAGACCGTTAACGCGGCGGCCGCTTTGAAGCGTTTCATATTAGTTTGCATTGGCGAGCTGTGCACTGCTTTTCTGGATCCGGGTTATGGCGGAAGCAATCATTTCCATATCGGTTTTTGTTCCCAACAGCATGTTCTGTGTGAACCAGACGGCTTCCTGATTACATAACATCTCGTTGTTCGGGCATTCGTTTGCCAGACGATATGCCTCGAAGTCGAGTGAGGCAGCCGGATAAAACCGCTGATAGAGCGGCGATTCAAATGCCGACTTCAGAAACGGTTGATCTGTCAATACCGCGTATCCGGGGCTGCATGGCACTCCCTCGGCCCTGAGTGCTTCTATAAATCGCTCGCGGGATAAGCCGCTGAATGCTGTACGGTCGTACCGAAATGGATAAAGATGAAACGCCCCTTTTGTGACCTTGTCATACAGTCTCGCCGGGTGTATTCCTGGCACATGTCTTAACATATCGCTCAAATACCGGGCATTTTGATCCCTCTTATCCGTTTCGCTGGCGAGCCTTTCCATTAAGGCCAGACCGATAGCCGCCTGATATTCGGTAAACCGCGTCTTGGTTCCAACCATAACACTCCCGACAGACACCGAACCCACCATTGATCCATAAGGCAGCCCAAGATTATGGTAGGAGAAACAACGATCCATGAATTCAACTTGGTCGCTCACGATAGCCCCGCCCTCGCCGATCGGTAGATTTTTAGAATTCTGAAAGCTGAAACATCCAGCATCTCCTATGGAGCCAACACGTTTTCCCCCATATGAGGCTAAGTGAGCTTGGCAGGCGTCTTCAATTATCACAAGGTTGTGTTTACGGGCCACACTCATGATGCGATCCATATCGGCGGGAAGTCCGGCGATATGCACAGGAATGATGGCCTTGGTTCGCGGCGTTATTTTTTCTTCCACTTTTTGAGGATCAATCTGAAAGGTATCTGGTTCAACATCAGCAAACACAGGCATCGCGCCATTGGCAAGTACCGCCATCACTGTGGCCACAAAGGTGTAGGGCGGAATAATTACCTCATCTCCCGGGCCGACATTGAAATTGCCGAGGGCTGTAATCAAAGCGTTCGTTCCGTTGACGACCGTGAGGCACCGCTTGGTGCCGATCACTTCGGCCCACCGTGTTTCAAAGCGCTTTACAATCGCGGCGCGCGACCATACGCCGCTTCTTAATACTTCAATAACGTGTTTCTCATCGGTAGCGGGTTGCCAAGCCGGCCAGCGGGGCCATTCCTTGCGCACAAACACCGGTTGCCCGCCCAATAGGGCGGGCCGACTTCCCGCACTGCCCCTGCTCCACGTGCTGGACGAGAGCGATACTCCTACGCCTAGCATGGCGCTGCTTTCGATAAACTTCCTTCTGGATATAGCCATTTTGAACAGTGTTTTATGATAACCTTGACAAATCGCTGCTAAACGACACGAAGCAGTATCTCTTTGACCGACACTGGCTTCCCGTCCAGTTTTTTACTCTCATCGGCGGCTTCCATAAAGGCCACTAGCTCTAAGGTCTCTTTCTGATCGATCGGAGGAATGCCTGTCTCAAAAAAGTTGACGATCTGATAAAGCAATGGAAGATACCCTCCATATTTACCGAGTGCCAGATGACCTTTCTCCCCATACACCATGCCTCCGTACCCATGGTTGCCGGTGCGTGTTCCTCTAAACGTGCCGACACGTCCGTCATCCCAAAGACCGACCACGACGTCTGTATGTTCGTAGTGTACGCGTGTGACCTGCTGGCACCCAACGCCCAATATGGCGTAAAGGATCTCTACGCCATGTATGCCATACCAAAACAAATCAGGATGGGATGGCTCTATGGTTGCCGGACTGAAAGCGTCAGCCCCCGTTATCTTGCCGATATCGCCACGCCTCACCGCATCGATATGCTCGATGTAGCGCAAAGAGGAAGACGAAAATACCGGCGTGCCAGATTCTTCTGAAGCTTTAAAAATCATCTTTGTATCGGCTAGTGACGCGGCAATCGGCTTGTCAATGAACATCCGCTTTCCGGATTTCAATACCGGAATGGCCTGTTCAAGATGCAGACGGCCGTCGTTGGTTTCCAGCATCACCACATCTACCCGATCCAGCAGCGTAGCTATGGAGTCGACGATCTCCACGCCGAACGCTTTCACATCTTCGATATAGCCCGGTATGCGTTTGGCACTGCTCTCAATAGTTTTGCTCCCGTAGGGATAAGCTGCCACTACCCGGTATCCCTTCAATGCACTGTCGGGCACATTAGCGTTCAACGCTTTGGTAAACGCCACACTGTGTGAAGTGTCCAAGCCGATAATTCCAATCCGCTTGCCAGCCAGCGACATGGCCCGCCCGCCAAATGCACTGACACCTGGCAAAACGCCAAGCGTTGCGGTCGTCAACGTGGCATTCCTGATAAAAGTTCTTCTATTCATGATTTTCTCATTTAGCTGCATAACGCCCTCATGTATCGGAGCAGATTCCGGGTACGTACCCGAAACAGCAACCGGAATAAAGCTAACGCCTGATGCGAAGCGCTATCGTAACACCTCCTTTTGATTCGTGATAGGACTTATAAATCGGTAACGTACCCGCTAAGTAAAAAAATATTATGCGGACATGCAAATAAATTATATTAATTTTTATAGAAAAGATAGTTTTCCTTAGTAATGATATCAATGGGCATGAATTGATTCTTTTCTACGGACGCTCCCGTCACAATGTGCTGGAATAAAGCCATAATACCTTTATAGCCCTGCTCCTCAGGTTTCTGGCAGATCAGGAAATGAATGATTTCTTTCTTTAAATAATCAATATTCTCACTTAGGAAATCGTATCCAATCAAGACCTTGTCGCGGATGTCCTTCTTCTCCAGATAGTGAGCAACCGATTGTACCCGCGAATTTGTTACAAAAATCGCATTTATATCAGTATGAACGGCAAATATCCAGTCCAGGTCTGCATCGACGGATGACTCATCCGTATTCCGGATATCGATCTTAACCAACTTGTCTGTCGTCCGACCATGCTCTTGAAAATAGGCCCTGAACCCTTCTTCTTTTCGCAACAAATGATGATAACTATCGATCTCCTTTGAGATGTTAACGATCAGTATCTTTCCAGCCGGCAGTCCAAAAGCCACAAGGTGCCCGGCTTGGTAACCGCTTTGATACAGGTGGGGTCCGATATAACACAGGCTATCTTGATCAGGAATATCGGAATTGATGAAAACATATGGTATATTTTGTGTGCGGCAGCGATCAGAAAATGCGCTTGCCTCACTGATGAACGATGGCGCCATCAAAACACCGTCGAATCTACCGGCCAGCACTTCCTCAGTCATTTTTGAAAACTCACGCTTGTCGTTTAGGTCATAAAGGAACCTTTCGACAATAATGCCATACTGTTTCAATTCTTCTGCAGCTCGGTTAATGCCCGACAATGGCGCCTCCCAATAGTCGGTTTCCTGCGACCGTGGAATCACGACTGCAAAGCGATTCGTCTTTTTAGAAGCCAAGCGGCTAGCCAGGATGTTAGGCTGGAAACCCATGTCGGCAATGATATCGTTTATTCTTTTTTTGGTACTTTCAGAAACACCCTTCCGATTATGGATTACTCGGTCTACCGTCGCGATCGAGACATTTGCTCGCCGAGCGATCTCTTTTATCCCTGATAATGAACTGCTTTGTTTTTTACTCATTTTTTTATTTGTTATACTTCCTCATTGAAATCAACACCCGAATAATAGCTGTGTCCACTTGCGAGTGATCGACTAAATAACTAATTTTTTTCAATACCAGCCAATTCTTCGGCTTCTACTTATTTCCATCTCCACTCTTGTCGTAGACGGCCGCGCTGTAAATGCCGTACACTTTTTTGCCCCGGCATGGACTTTCGAAAAACTTCACGTAAATTTGTATATATATGGCGGAACAATTACACACCACCACGGGCACCAAAGAGGAACAGTACGAGACCTTGTTGCCCCAAGTACGAGCGTTGCTTGCCGGAGAGCACGATCTAATTGCTAACATGGCCAATCTAGCCGCAGTACTTAAAGCACAATTTGACTTCTTTTGGGTAGGGTTCTATCTGGTAAAAGGTGATGAGCTCGTTCTTGGCCCTTTTCAGGGACCGTTGGCGTGCACACGTATAGCGAGAGGCAAAGGCGTGTGCGGCACATCCTGGGAGCGGCGTGAAACCATCATCGTTCCCGATGTAGACGCGTTCCCGGGTCATATCGCTTGCAGTTCACTCTCCAGATCGGAAATAGTTGTACCGGTTCTGAAAGATGGAGATGTTATTGGGGTTCTGGATGTTGATAGTGAATATTTAAGTCACTTTGACGAGGTGGATGAGCTGTATCTGAAGCGCATCACAGACCTGCTTTGGTGACACCGCCGTTCCCGTTCCGGGTGTCATCCGATTGTTATATCCCAGACGATTGCCTGTTTGTCATCGCTTACCGATATCAATTGGTTCCGATAAGGATTCCATACCAGATCATTGACTGAAAGCAGGTGGCTATCAAAGCCCTTCTCGAAACTGATGGTTTTCAATAACCGAAAGTCGTCTGCAGACCAGACTTTTATACTTTTATCCCGACTACCTGTAGCGAAGACGGGTAAGGTTGGATGGTATTTAACAGCGTATACCGTGAATAGATGGGGTGTGAACGAATTGACCATCGAAAAGCTCTTCGCGTCTAATACATGTAACTGCGCGTCCCGGCCTCCTGTGAGCAGGTATCGCTCATCCGGCGAAAAGCACATCGAAGTGACCGGCATTTTATGAGATGGGAGGTTCGCTGCCAATGAATAATCCTGAGCATTATAGAGCAGCACTCTACCTTCTTTAGTGCCGAACACGATCCATTTCTCATCCGGGCTGATGGCAATCGTCCGTACTGTTTGTTCGGATACCTTGAAATGATACAACAGATCAAAGGTCTCCGTATTCCAGATCGAAACCGTTCCGTCTTCCGAAGAAAGCACAATCTCAGCTTTGTCACGGAAAGTCTCAATGCCAAAAACCGGACGTTGATGATAAATGAGTCTGGAGACCAACGCGCCTGTTTCCGTATGCACTATAGAAACCACACCATCTCGTGTACCTATAGCAATCAACGGCCTTTGCGGAATTACGTGTAAGGCATATATCGAAAACTGTACCGGGTATAAAATGCGCTCGAATGCCATGGACTCCAGATTCCACTGCACTACTCCTTTGTCGTTGCCTCCGGTATACAAGGTCTGCGGATCGATACCGTTTTCCACGGCAAAAATTGGATTCTGATGCCCTGTCAACGTACCAGCTTTATGGACCTGGATTTTACCCATTGTGCCTCTGTTCCAGATTTTCGGCGATGGTTTCCAGCGCCACGTTTTTCTCTCTCAACAATACTAACAGATGAAACAAGAGATCAGACGCCTCATTGATGAAATCCACCTCCTGTTCTGACAATGCGGCAATCACCGTCTCAACGGCTTCCTCCCCCACTTTCTGCGCGATTTTATTCAATCCCTTTTGCCGCAGTTTATTCACATAGGAATCTGATGTGGGAAATGAATAACGCCTCTCAATTATCGCCGCCAGTTCAAAAATAAAATTCTGGTTGTATGAAGTATTAAAGCAGCTTCTGCTGCCTGTGTGGCAAGTAGGCCCTTTGGGATATGTCTTGATCAAAATTGTATCTTGATCACAATCAATATGCGTACTGACTACTTCCAGGAAATGACCGCTTTCCTCCCCCTTGGTCCACAGGCGATCCTTGCTCCGGGAAAAAAACGTTACGCGGCCCTCACTTTGGGTTTTTTCCCAGGCCTCCTCGTTCATATAACCCAACATGAGCACCTCCAGGGTCCGGGCGTCCTGTATGATGGCTGGCACAAGGCCTCCGTTTTTTCCAAAATCCAACATAGTATTGCCTATTTACTTTGATCACCTTACCTCGATATCGTTCCGCCTAAGTTCCTTCTTCAATGCCGGTATCCGGATTTCACCATAATGAAATACCGAAGCGGCCAACGCCGCGTCAACGTCGCTATATCGGAATACGTCGACGAAATGCTGCTGATGTCCTGCGCCGCCGGACGCGATTAAAGGAATAGAAAGAATGTCGTTGATCCGCTTCAAGAAATCGTAGTCGAATCCGTTCTTTGTCCCATCATGGTCCATGGAGGTTAAAAGGATTTCTCCGGCTCCACGGCTTTCGGCTTCCTTTATCCAGTCTTCGGTCTCAATATCCGTTTTCAGGCGGCCTCCATTGAGATGTATATAATTTTTACCATCAATACGCCTTGTATCCACGGCAACCACTACAAACTGGATTCCGAAGGCTGCAGCCAAGTCATCGATAAGATTGGGATTCCGGACCGCTGCAGAGTTAATAGATATCTTATCCGCACCGGAATGCAATAAAATATCAGCGTCACGGAGGTCATTGATTCCCCCACCGATCGTGAAGGGAATATTCACCTGTCTGGCTACCGCCTTCACCAGCTCTGTCGTAGTCTTACGCCGCTCATGCGTAGCGGTGATATCCAGGAAAACCAGCTCGTCTGCTCCCTGCCTGGAATATTGCCAGGCCAGTTCGACGGGATCCCCTGCATCACGAAGGTCAACGAAATTCACCCCCTTGACGGTCCGTCCATCTTTGACATCCAAACAAGGTATAATTCGTTTGGCTAGCATGGTGGGTTAAAAGCGTATGAGGGATTTTAAATTCCACTCTTTGATTTGCTCAATTGTGATACGGTTTTCGTAGATCGCCTTGCCGACCACACATGCCTCTACTTTGATAACATCCAGCGCATAAATATCTTCCATTGAGCTGATACCTCCGGATGCAATAAGTTTGATAATCGGGGAGTGATCCAATAATTTCTTATACAGTTCGACCCCGGCGCCACCAAGTTTTCCATCTTTATTTATATCCGTGCAAAGAAACCGGAAAAAACCCAATGATAGACACCTGTCAATGTAATCCAGCAGCTTCACAGGGGAACTCTCCATCCAGCCCGAGTACTTGATTACTTCATCCAGTACATCGATCGCAATCACAACCTGATCAGCATATTTATGCTTACCGCGGTTTAGCTTACTCAATTCGTCCAAAAACGACGGATTGGTAATGGCCTGGGTTCCCACCACCACGCGGTGTATCCCGGCATCAAGCAACTCCTTTACCTTCTCAATACTGCGGACCCCGCCTCCGTACTGAACCTTCATGTCTGTATTGCGCACAATATCAAAAAGGTACGCCTGATTTGAGAAATCCCCTTTCGCCCCGTTAAGGTCAATGATGTGAACGAATTCGGTGCCATTGGATTGATATTTCTCAATCATTTCCTCAAGACTGACATCGTACACGGTCACGTCGTCGTAGCTGCCTTCGCGGAGACGGACTACTTTCTTGTCTAATACATCTATTGCCGGAATAATATACATAGTTTTACCTTCAGTCTTATAATTTTGAAAAATTGAGCAACAACCGCTCTCCCGCTTGGCCGGACTTTTCGGGATGGAATTGTACCCCGTAGAAGTTCTTGTCCTGCAACACAGCTGAAAATCTTATGCCATATTCAGTAAAAGCAGCAGTAAAAGTAGTGTTATATTCAATAAAATATGAATGCACGAAATAAAAATATGCATCTTTCTCGATTCCGTCGAATAATGGGCAAGCGTTGTCATGCAACACTTTATTCCAACCCATATGAGGTACTTTTTGTGTGATCCTATTTTCGAAGTGCAGCGTCCGGAGGGGCACGATACCCAACAGTTCGCTGTCTCCTTCTTCAGAGTAATTCGTTAGCAACTGCATACCGACGCAGATACCCAATACGGGTTTTTGGATTGACGCGATACATCCGGCCAATCCAGACTGTTGCAGCTTCCGCATAGCCGCACCTGCGTGTCCTACACCCGGAATAATAATTCGGTCATACCCTTGGAGATCGCCGGCCTGATTTACCATCCCATATGATACACCCAGTCGGTTCAATGCCGCAGTAAGCGAAAAAATGTTTCCGGCGCCATAGTTAACAATTCCCGTCATAACACTCCTTTTGTGCTTGGCAGCTCCATATATTCAGCATCACGCTTAACCGCTGTTTTTATTGCCTTGGCAAATGCTTTAAAAATCGCCTCTATTTTGTGATGCTCATTTTCCCCTTCCGCCTTAATATTAAGATTACATCTTGCCGCATCTGAGAATGACTTAAAAAAATGGAAGAACATTTCTGTCGGCATATCCCCGATTTTTTCGCGTTTGAACTCCGCATCCCACACTATCCAGCTTCTTCCGCCGAAATCAATTGCGACCTGCGCCAGGCAATCGTCCATAGGCAAGGTAAAACCATAACGCTCAATGCCGCGTTTGTCACCGAGCGCCTTCGCAAACACCTCTCCCAATGCAATCCCGGTGTCTTCAATGGTGTGATGTTCATCGATGTGCAAGTCGCCGACGGCGTGCACGGTCAGATCCATATTGCCATGCCTTGCGATCTGGTCCAGCATATGGTCAAAAAAGGGTAACCCCGTCTCTATATTTGCTTTACCTTTACCGTCAAGGTTCAGTTTGATATAAATATCTGTTTCGCTGGTTTTCCGGCGATGATCGGCCTGCCTCGCCCCCAGCTTCAGGAACTCGTAGATTGCTTTCCAGTCAGAAGTTTCCAAGGCCACTACTGTCTCATCAATATCATGCGCCTCGGAGGCGCCGAGCGCATCGTTGTTGCGCAACCAAATAGCCTTTGCCCCTAGATTCTGCGCCAGCTTTACATCATTTATCCGATCCCCTATAACGAAAGAATTTGTGAGGTCGTATTTTTCGGCGTCAAAATAGTCGGTGAGCAATGCGGTCCCCGGCTTCCGCGTCGGAGCATTCTCGTGCGGAAAAGTGCGATCAATGTGCTGCGCTGTGAATACGGCACCTTCGGCAGCAAACGTATCGACGATAAATCGATGGACCGGCCAAAAATTTTCTTCAGGATGGGCAGGCGTGCCCAACCCGTCCTGGTTTGTCACCATGACCAGCTCGAAGTCCAACTCCTGCGCGATACGTGGTAAGTATTGTAGCGCGCCCGGATAAAATTTTAATTTAGCGAACGAGTCGACTTGCTCGTCCTCCGGCTCCGTGACCAACGTACCGTCCCGGTCGATCAATAAGAGTCTTTTTAGCATATCCGGCATTGACGTATCCTCTCGGGTTGAAGCTGCCAAACTTAGGCATTTTTTTTTATTTAAAATATGACAACGCTTCCAGAAGTAGTTTGTTTTCCTCAGGTGTTCCCACCGTAATGCGCAAACACCCTTCGCACAGTTCGACTTTAGAGCGGTCCCTAATAATAATGCTCCGTTCGACCAAATACTCATAGATGCTCCGCGGCGCGGTCACCTTTAACAGAATGAAATTCGCATCTGAGGGGTATACTTTCTCCACGAACGGTAAGGTACTGAGCCCGCCAGCAAGTCGCTCCCGCTCGGCCACAGTCTCCCGGATCCAAGCGTTCACCTCATCAACTCGATCCAATGCCTGAAGCGCGAGCTCCTGGGCTGACTGACTGATGTTATACGGTGGTTTAATCCTATTGAAGACCTCAATAATCTCCTCGCTGGCGAAAGCCATGCCCAAACGGAGACCAGCAAGTCCCCATGCCTTGGATAGGGTCTGCAAAACAACCAAGTTGCTGTATTCCGTCAGTTCTTGGATAAACGTTTTTTGCCGCGAATAATTGATATAAGCCTCATCGATTACCACTAATCCCTCAAAATTGGCCAATACCGTTTCGACGTCCTCCCGCTCCAACGAATTCCCGGTTGGATTATTCGGCGAGCAGAGAAAAATGATCCGCGTATTATCGTCAATGGCTTCAGCAACCCCTTCCAGATCAAGCTGAAAATCAGAGGTCAGGTTTACTTTCCGTGTCGCCACGTCATTGATATTAGCGCTGACCTCGTACATACCGTAGGTCGGCGGCACAAGGATCACATTATCAATTCCCGGCCGGCAGAATGCCCGGAACAACATATCGATGGCTTCATCGCTGCCATTACCTAAAAAGATGTTGCGGGGCGGCACACCTTTGATACCGCCAAGCTTCACCTTAAGCTTGTGCTGAAGCGGATCTGGATACCGGTTATAGTTCTTTTCTAAAGGTGAACCATAGGCATTCTCGTTTGCGTCAAGCAATACCGACGCCGTCCCCTTGAACTCGTCACGCGCAGATGAGTACGGCGTTAATCTGCGGATATTGTCTCGCAGTAGTCGCTCTAAATTAAATGAATTCCCCATTTATGAATGTAAACAAAAGATTAAACACCGTACCATTGCCCTTCCAGAGCCAGTTGTGCCGCCTCGAACACCGACCGGCTTTCCTGTAAAAGAGGTGAAAGGTCCCGATACCTAGCTGAATAATGACCGATGAGCAGCTTTTTGGCCTTTACCTGAACCGCGATTTCTCCAGCCTGCAACGCTGTGGTATGATGCGTGTCCAGTGCCCTATCCAGCATATCATGAAGGAAAGTAGCTTCATGATAGAGCATATCCACATCCATGATATACGGTAGGTATCGGTCGGTTTTCAGCGTATCAGAGCAATAAGCGTAGCTGCGCGGCACCGGTGGAGCCACGGTCAAGTTCTGCCAATGATATACTGATCCGTCGGGAGCCGTATAGTCGTGTCCGCGCTTGACCAGAGACAGAAAACTGCTGGGAACACCAACAGCTTCCGCCTTTTGCCGGTCAATGGTCGGTAACCGTTGTTTTTCATCAAACCGGAACCCGGTGCACGCGATACGGTGTTCAAGCGGAAACGTGCTCACCTTGAGGTTTTCTGTTTCCAGCACCGTTTGGTATTCCCGGTCTTGCGTTGCATGAAAAATCAAGGGGTACCGCAGAACCGTCTCGGAGTGGAGAAAATTCAGATCGATGATCTCCTTAAGCGCGGTAGGGCCGTAAAGATGGAGTTCGTCACGACGTCCCACCAAGTGCATAGAAGAAATCAAACCTATCAGACCGAGGTAATGATCGCCGTGCAAATGACTGATAAAAATGTGTTTGATCCGGTTGCTCTTAATCCCAAATTTTGCAAGCTGCAATTGCGTACCTTCTCCGCAGTCCACCAAGTACAACTGTTCGTTGACATTGATCAGCTGCGCCGTCGGATGGCGGCCAAATATCGGAGTAGCGGAACTGCTTCCTAATATCAATACCTCAAACCTCATCCTTCTTCCACCGCCCCGCGCAGATCTTTTTCCAGTTCCTTGGAAAAGATCAGATCTTCCGCCTCCGTGGTGTTGGAAACCACGGTAAGCACCCCGTCCAGCTTGCATACTGAAATCAGTTCCTTTATTTGTTCATTTACGCAGGTTAATATAAAGACACCTCCTGCCGTCTTACATAAGCGATGCGCCAACAAACCCGTCCGTAGCCCCGAAGAATCGGCTTCCCGTACGTTTGAAAGATCCAGCACGATATTGCGCTGTCCTCCAGTGTTCCATAATAGGAACTCAGCCTTGATTTTAGGCGCCGTTTCCCCATCGAGCACTGCCACATGGGGTTGAATGGTCACATACTTTTCGTGTTTATCAATGGAGAATCTCATGAGGGTAATATTTTGTGTTAAATACATTAACCATTTATGTCTCTACTTTGTCAAGCGCCGCAGCGATATTGCGGCGCACACGTTCCTGCACATCGACATCATCGGGATACATAAACCGTTCGCCGGTGATATGCTCAAAAAGCTCAATATATCTTTCAGCAATCGAAGTTATGATTTCATCTGTCATCTCGGGAATCTGCTGGCCTTCTTTTCCCTGAAAACCATTGTCAATCAACCACTTTCTCACAAATTCCTTGGACAACTGCCTTTGCGGCTTGCCTTCCCGTTGCAGTTGGTCGTAGGTATCGGCGTAAAAGTATCGCGAGGAATCGGGCGTATGAATCTCATCAATCAGATATATTTTACCGTCTAACTGCCCGAATTCATATTTGGTATCCACCAAAATCAGCCCTCGTTCAGCTGCCAGCTCGGTCCCGCGGGCAAAAAGCGCCCGGGTATAGCCTTCCAGCTGCGCATAATCCGCCTCTGAGACAATACCCTGTCGCAGGATCTCTTCCCGCGAGATATCCTCATCGTGCCCCACTGCCGCCTTTGTAGTCGGAGTAATTATAGGTGCAGGCAGGCGGTCATTTTCGAGAAGTCCTTGAGGCAAGCGCTCACCGCAGAGTTCTCTTTTGCCCGCCTGGTATTCACGCCATGCGTGACCGGAAAGATACCCGCGGATGACCATCTCCACTTTAAATGGCTGGCACAAGCGCCCAATGGTCACACAAGGATCGGGTACATCCACTACCCAATTCGGCACAATATCGGCTGTCGCCCGCAGAAATTTGGCGGCGATCTGGTTAAGTACTTGGCCTTTATAGGGGATTGCCCGCGGAAGCACAACGTCAAACGCTGATATCCGGTCAGTCGCAACCATTGCGAGGTACTTATCTGCGATGGTGTACACATCCCGCACTTTGCCCCGGTAAAAGCCGGTTTGATGTTCAAACCGGAAATTCGTTTCCTTTATGGTATTCATGTAATTTTTCAATCCTTCTTCCATCATGCTGCATCAGATATCACCGTAAGCTTCCAATATTCTCCTGACAAGCTTATGCCTGACTACATCTCCCCCACTAAGATAAATCATATCGATTCCTTCAATACCTTCTAACAGCTTTAGCGCGGTCTGCAATCCGGATTGCTGCTTTTTAGGAAGGTCGATCTGCGTAATGTCGCCTGTAACAATGAATTTAGCGGTCGGTCCCATACGGGTAAGGAACATCTTCATCTGCATATCGGTCGCGTTCTGCGCCTCATCGAGTATTACAAAGCAGTTATCGAGCGTCCGGCCACGCATGAACGCCAACGGAGCCACTTCGATTGTACGGTTCTCAAGATAGACCTTCAATTTCTCGGCCGGGATCATGTCATCCAGTGCATCGTAGAGGGGCCTAAGATAAGGATCGACCTTTTCCTTGAGATCACCGGGGAGGAACCCCAGGTTCTCGCCCGCTTCCACCGCCGGTCTCGTCAGTATAATGCGCTTAACCTCTTTATTGCGCAGCGCCTTCACCGCAAGAGCCACCGCGGTATAGGTCTTTCCGGTTCCGGCAGGCCCTATAGCGAAGAGGATATCGTTTTTGAGAATGCTTTCCACCATTCTCCGCTGGTTAGCTGTGCGGGCTTTGACAACGATGCCATTGGGTCCAAATACGATGGGCTCCCTCCCTATTCCACCAATCACATCATCAGATTTCAACGCACCATTTGCGGTTTGGGACGCCCCAAGTAGATCTTCCACATCGTTCGCCGCCAAACTGTTGTATTGTTCAATGTGGGCCACGACCTTATCGAAGTAACTCTTGAAGGATGTTAGTTCTTTTTCATCCCCCAGCACCTTCACCTCATTGCCTCTTGCTACGATTTTCAATTTTGGAAATTGCCTTTTGAACACCTCAAAATGCTCATTCTGTGCCCCCCACAAAACTGCGGGATCCACATATTCCAATGTGATAGTTAATTCGTTCAAATTCTTTCTGTTAATTTTGCTTTCAGTCGCCGAACATGTTATAATATGCGTCCCTCAGCAACCTACCGCCTTCAAAGATAGGCATAAATTGGCATTTTCAAACATGGGTTAATTCTCCTATTTTTGCAGCGGTTCCAAGCAACACGGGTATGGGTGTCATTACCTTAACGACAGATTTAGGGCATAAGGATTTTTATCAAGCAGCACTCAAAGGCAGCATTATCAGCCTATTCCCTGCGGTGCGATTGATAGACATCTCGCATGACATCCCGCCGTTTGACATCCAGTATGCTGCTTATGTACTGAAAAATGCCTACACATACTTTCCAGAACAAACAGTACATTTGGTCGGTATCGACTCAGTTTTTAATCGTGACACGCGCTACCTGGCCGTGCAGTACAACAACCATTTTTTCGTTGGGGCCGACAATGGTATTTTTTCGCTGATACTGGACGGGCCTCCAACGGCCGCGGTCGAACTCAATATTATCCAAGACCTGAAATACCTTCATTTCCCACTCACCGACATATTCAGCAAAGCAGCGTGTCACCTCGCAAAAGGAGGAGCACTCACTGAAATCGGCGACCCTGTGAATTCGGTCGTAGAGCGGACGCTGGTACAGCCAGTCGTCGAAAAAGACGGACTCAGGGGCAGCGTAGTTTTCGTCGATTCTTTCGGCAACGTGATCAGCAACATTAGCAAGGAGCTCTTCAATAAAGTGCAGCGGGGCAGGAAATTCGTCCTCTACTTCAGGCGCAATGAAACGATAGATCAGATGAGCTGGCACTACAATGAGGTACCGGAAGGTGAGAAGCTTTGTCTGTTCGGCATCAGCAATTACTTAGAAATCGCAATTAATAAAGGTAATGCCAGTGGATTGCTGGGTTTAAATAAAGGAGATATCATTCGTGTTGAATTCAGGAAGTAATATGCTAAAAACCTTAATCTGTTGTCTCATCCTATTAATGGCTCTCACGGTGTCCTATGCACGACACACAGCGTCAGATACGGTGGGATACGGACAACAACGGCAAAAAGTGAATGAACTTCTGGACCAGCGCAGTGCAAAATTTGGTCAATTCAGCGAGAGCTTGAAACAACGGACGGGAATTTTTGGGCTGAAGACAAAGAAGGATATGCAGGCTTCGATTGATATCCTAAAACAGATTGTCCTCACCGACAACGATATTTTCCGGGAAACCAAAAGGCTTCTTGACTACAAGGAGTTCGAAAAGACGCAAATTACCGAGCAGGCTAACGAATTCGACGGACGGATAAATGGATACATCAAAACCATAAGCAAACTACAGCGTGAACAGACCAAGATGTCGCAGGAAATCGCAACCCTTGAAAAGACCAATCAGCTTTATCAGGGACTCCTGGTGTTATTGGGCTTAACGGTAATCGGCGGCATCACGTATACCGTCATGAAACGCCAAAAATTGACGAACCCGTGATAGATGAGCATATTATTGTCCATACTTTTGCTCGATAGATTTTAACTATAGGAAATGGCAAGAGCAAGGTTAAATAGTGGGGATGTGCCAACAGAGGATTTACCCAAACCGAAACTGACAAAAACCACTCTCAGGAAAGCAGCGAAATTGCTGAGCTATTTAAAGCCCTATCGGACAAAATTTGCCGTAGGGATGGTTTTCCTGTTCCTTTCCAGTCTCACCACTCTTGCTTTTCCTGCTCTTTTAGGAGCAATGATCGATGCTGCACAAGACAAGCAGAGCTACCGTTGGATCCCCCCAAGTATCCGTTACATCGGAACCGTGTCCTTTCTCATTTTGTTTACTCAATCTCTGCTCTCTTTTTTCCGGATACGACTTTTTGTCGAAGTAGCTGAAAAATCGTTGGCAGATATCCGCCGCGATTCATACTACAAACTGATCACCTTACCTCTTGATTTTTATTCGAACCGTAGGGTGGGCGAGTTAAACAGCCGGTTATCAGCCGATTTGGCGCAGATACAGGATACTACTACCACTACACTTGCCGAGGTCATCCGGCAAGTCATATTATTAACGGGTGGAGTATTTCTGTTGTTCGCTGTATCGATCAAACTGACATTGCTCAACTTAAGTATTTTACCTATCCTGGTCATAGTAGCTGTCATATTCGGCAGATTTATACGCAAGCTATCACGCCAGGCGCAGGATAAATTAGCCGAATCAAACACTATTGTACAGGAGACACTTCAGGGCATCAGCAACGTGAAGGCCTTTGTCAATGAAGCTTACGAAGCAACGCGTTATACAAAGTCACTCCAGGCCGTGGTCAAAATCGCCGTCAAAGGTGCGACTTATCGCGGCATCTTTGCTTCGTTTATTATTTTCTGCCTGTTCGGGGCCGTAGTTGCCGTAATTTGGTATGGCTCATCACTGGTCGCTCTCAATGAAATCTCCGTGGGTGACCTCACTACATACATATTATATTCGATCTTTGTGGCCGGCTCCATGGGCAGTTTCCCCGAGCTATATGCGAATATCCAGAAAGCCATCGGCGCCAGTGAGCGGGTCATCGAAATCCTCGAAGAGCAACAGGAGGACGTAGGACTCGACCAAGAAGAAAAAACAACCATACAGCGCATTGAAGGTGATATTGCATTTGACCAAGTCACTTTCGCTTATCCGTCCCGGCGGGAAGTCACTGTTTTGAAAAACGTTTCGTTCACAGCCCGGGCAGGCGAAAAAATCGCTATTGTGGGACCAAGCGGCACGGGTAAATCCACGATTGCCTCATTGATCCTGCAGTTCTATAAGCCCGATGCAGGCCGGATATTATTTGACGGCGTGGAAGCCAGTAATTACAAATTGACTGATATCCGGAACCAGGTAGCGATTGTTCCACAGGACGTTTTGCTTTTTGGCGGCACGATCCGCGAAAACATCGCTTATGGCCGGCTCACGGCCGATGCTGAAGAAATTATCACCGCCGCTAAACGTGCCAACGCCGACGACTTCATCATGAGTTTCCCTGAAGGGTATGACACTGTGGTTGGGGAACGCGGCGTCAAGCTTTCAGGCGGCCAACGGCAGCGGATCGCTATTGCCCGAGCCCTGCTCAAAGACCCTGCCATCCTGATTCTGGATGAGGCCACTTCCTCGTTAGATTCCGAATCGGAGCGCCAGGTACAGCAAGCACTTGAAGAATTGATGAAAAACCGGACATCCATTATCATCGCGCACCGCCTCTCCACTATCCGTGAAGCCGATCAAATCGTAGTAGTGGAATGCGGACAGGTCGTCGCGGCTGGCACCCACAATGAATTGATGGATAAAGGTGAAGGCTTATACCATCATTTGTACAAGCTCCAGCTGGCGGACCGGTAAACACGGAAACCAAAGCCAATAAAAAATAGCATCCGGAAAACTTTTTCTGTCCTTCATTGTTCCAATTATGAAAAAGCAAGCTATCCAGCTAATAAAAAATGAGGGCTAAAAAATGAACACGAAAAACAGTATCACTACGTATGCTTTAATAGGGCTTGCAGCAGGCACCGTGGCATGGTTATTATTAGGAACGAAGGAAGGCCGAAGACAATTGGACCGCGCGGGTGAAGGAATCCGGGATCTTACGAAATCCATCCGCAAGGGCACCGAAGAGGGTATGCACAAAGCCTCCCGGTTCGCCGATAAAGCGTCTCAGGAAATTCGCGACTTAAGCGCACAGGCACGAAACAAAGGAAAGGAAGCCGTCCGGAAAGCCGATCGCTTTGCCAGGGAAAGTGCCGATCAGGCAGCCAGCCGGGTAAAAGCGGCGACTGACAGGGCCAGTGAAGAAATATAGTGCTGGTTTGTCCGCATTAAGGTACGAATCGTATCTTTGCGGGAATGAGTTTGCTCAAGGAGGTCAGATCCCTTATACATAAGGAGATCATACTGGAATGGCGTTCTAAGTATGCCTTAAACGGCATATTGCTTTATGTGGTGTCAACAGTATTTGTATGTTATCAGGCGTTTCAGTCTGTTGACCCCACTACGTGGAACGCGCTCTTCTGGATTATTCTCCTGTTCGCTTCCATAAATGCCATTAGTAAAAGTTTTGTGCAGGAAAGCCGCGGACGCCAGCTGTATTATTATACCATAGCCAGCGCAAAGGCGGTTATCCTATCCAAAATTATCTATAATATGCTCATCATGCTATTGCTTGCCGCAATAGCATTTTTTGCATATTCAATCATCTTCCAGAACCCACTGGCTGATCCCACCCTTTATTTCGCCGCAGTTGCGCTGGGGAGTATGGGGTTTGCCTCAATCTTTACTATGGTCGCCGGGATCAGTGCCAAAGCCGGAAACAACAGCACACTGATGGCAATCTTGAGCTTCCCCATTATTATTCCGATGCTGCTTATACTGATCAAGCTTTCCAAAAACGCTATGGACGGCTTGGATCGCAGCGTCAGCTATGATGAAATGGTGGTCCTCTTGGCCATCAATGTCATTACCATTTCCGTTTCTTTACTGTTATTTCCGTACCTTTGGAGGGATTAATTGAAGCTGATGAAATACTACTGGTGGAAAATTCTGGCGGTGCTCCTATTGCTCTATAGCATCGTCCTCGGATTGTTAGGCCCCGTGCCCGCGCTGCCCATCGTGAACGAAACCATCCGGAACGTTTATTTCCACGTACCGATGTGGTTTACAATGTTTACATTATACTTGATTTCGGTTATTTACAGTATCAAATACTTGTCATCAGGTAGTGTACAACATGATTTTGTCGCAGTTGAAAGTGTCAATGTGGGTGTCATATTCTGCGGTTTCGGCCTAATAAGCGGCATGTTATGGGCGAACTTCACATGGGGGGACCCTTGGCCGAACGATCCTAAGCTGAACGGTTCAGCCATTGCAACATTGATGTACCTGGCCTATTTAGTCCTGCGCAACGCCCTTGAAGAAGAACAGAAGCGCGCCAGAATATCAGCGATTTATAACGTTTTTGCCTTTCCCATCATGATTGTGCTGATGTACATCCTTCCCAAAACCACCGATTCACTTCATCCTGGCAGCGGAGGGAACTCGGGATTCGGGCAGTTTGATCTTGACGGGTCAATGAAAGCCGTTCTATACCCAGCTTCCCTGGGATGGATATTGGTCGGCATCTGGATCATGTCATTGAGGTTCCGGATCCGGAAATTGGGGTATAAAGAAGACGTTCCGATTGTGTGAATTTTTGGTATAATGACAACCCTAAAACGATTCATTCATAAAATTTGACAACTATTTTCGCAAAACGATATGAAAAAGATAATTCTTTCCTTTCTCTTAGTTCTCAACGGGTTAATATGTAGTTTTGCGCAGTCAAATACCGGGGCCGAGATGGCCACGGGGCTGCGCAGTTCGGGCAAGATTTATGTGGTGGTACTCGTTTTGGTCGTACTGTTTCTGGGTCTGGTCATTTACCTGTTCACCATTGACAAAAAACTCAAGCGGTTGGAAAATCACTTTAGAAAATGAATACCTTAATGAGCTTACCGAACTGCTAGGCGCGAACAACCTAGTATTTATTAATCAATATTGTTATGGCCAAGTCAATAGCAAAAACGGCGCAAGAACCTCACTTTTTTGATGATGTATCCCAATTTTTCGATCATGCAGCGCAGTTCACCAATCACCCAAAAGGATTACTGGATCAGATAAAGGTCTGTAATAGCGTATACCGCTTCAGTTTCCCGTTTCGCCGGGGTGACCAGATTGAAGTGATCAACGCGTGGCGTGTAGAACACTCACAGCACATGTCCCCCACTAAGGGCGGGATACGCTACAGCGAGATGGTCAATGAAGATGAGGTGATGGCGCTTGCTGCTTTAATGACTTACAAATGTGCCATCGTAAATGTTCCCTTCGGTGGCGCCAAGGGCGGGATTTGCATCAATCCCAAAAATTACTCCGTAAGCGAACTTGAAACCATCACCCGCCGTTATACAGTTGAACTGATCAAGAAACACTTTATCGGCCCGGCCATTGACGTGCCAGCGCCTGACTACGGTACAGGAGAACGGGAAATGAGCTGGATAGCCGACACGTATACAACCATGAATCCCGGTCAATTGGACGCGTTTGGATGTGTCACCGGCAAACCGCTGTCATTGCATGGAATTAATGGACGGAAGGCGGCGACCGGCCGTGGCGTGGCCATCGCCATTCGCGAATGTGTTGATGTGGCGGAGGATATGAAGCGGATCGGGCTGCTTCCCGGTATTGCGGCAAAACGAATTATCATTCAAGGACTGGGAAATGTCGGTTACAATACCGCAAAAGTACTGATCGAATTCGGGGCGGTTATTGTCGGTGTATGTGAGTATGATGGCGCCTTATATAATCCTGATGGTTTAGATCCGGATGCCGTTCTGGAACACCGCAAAAACACGGGATCCATATTAGGATATAAAAAAGCGACCGAGGAATTCAGCAACCCCGCCGAGGGCTTGGAACAGCCTTGTGACATCCTGGTGCCTGCCGCCTTGGAGAACCAGCTTACGGAAGAGAACATCAGGCGCATCCAGGCTAAGATCATTGCTGAAGGGGCCAACGGCCCGACCACACCGGGAGCAGAGGCGATATTTGTCGAAAAAGGAGGCATCATCATACCGGATATGTACTGTAACGCCGGTGGTGTTACGGTCTCCTATTTCGAATGGCTGAAGAATCTGTCCCATGTAGCGTTCGGGCGGATGGATAAGCGCTACGAAGAGATGGCCAACCTCAATCTGGTCAACACCGTAGAGGCGATCACAGGTAAATCACTCACGCCCGCGCAACGCATGACGATCGTGAAAGGAGCTGATGAGCTGGAGCTGGTCAATTCCGGACTGGAAGACACCATGATCCGGGCATATCATGAGATACGTGAAATAAAGAATTCCGACAAACAGATCGATACACTCCGTACAGCCGCTTTTGTGGGTGCGATCAACAAAATCGCAGTCTCGTATCAGAATCTTGGCATCTGGCCATAATCCCAACATCCACGGTCCGGATGGGCTGCCTTCGGACCGCGGCTTCCCAAAAAATAGTCCGGATGTTATGCAAAAGACGCGACTTTATCGTTATTTTGCAGATAGCGGTAAATTGGAAGCGTAATAGCATATGGTTAGTGAACAGCATTATTCTGCTATGGTCCAGGCATGGCCTACGCCGTGCCTGATCGTCCTTCCGGATGCGCCGGTGTTTACAGTAGTGAATGCCAGCGACAGCTATCTGTCTCTCGCTATGGTCAGCCGTCAAGAACTGGTCGGTCAAAGCTTTTTTGACGTCTTCCCGGACAACCCCTACCTGAGCGATTCTGAATGGAGGAACGTTTTCGACGATGTGCTCGTCCAGAAACGACCAGTAAAGATGGCGCCGGAGAAGTTTGCGTTTCCGTTGGCCGGGACGCCAACCCGCCTCGCGTTCAAGTACTTGGAAGTAACCAACGCTCCTGTCTTAGATGAAAACGGAGAGGTACGGTACATCATCCGTACAATGAATGACGTTACGGAGGCGATACACCATGAACGGTTTCTTCAAGAGACCCAACAAGTTGTCCGGTTAGGAAGCTGGGAAGTAAATCTCGCTGATCAAACAGTGATCTGGTCAGACGGCCTCCGGCAAATTTTCGAGGTTTCAAACGATTTCCGGCCGGACATCAATTCAAGCTTAGCTTTCTTTATAGATCCGACCGCCAGACAAGAATTTGTAGCCGGATTTAAAAAAGCAATGGAGGACGGCACCTTTTTCCGCAACACCTTACCAATCGAGACGGGGCGCGGCGGAAAGCGTTGGCTGCTGACGGTAGGGAAAGCGGATACGGTCAATGGCTTGTGTGTCCGGGTATTCGGCATCACTAAGGACATTACGGAAAGAAAAGAGACCGAAGAAGCACTCGCGATTTCAGAGCGTAATTTCCAGAACCTCGTTCAGACGATAGATGGCATCGTTTGGGAAGCGGATGCGGAAATAATGAAGATCAATTTTGTGAGCGACAAAATTGAATCGATTTTAGGGTACACGGCACAGGAATGTTTAGCAGAGCCCGATTTCTGGAGAAACCACCTTTATGAAGCTGACCGGGAATCCGCATCCACACTTTTCCGGCAAAAAATAAGAGAACTCACAAACTTTACAATGGATTATCGGATGATCCGGAAAGACGGCGATATAGTCTGGATCAAAGATATCGTATCTGTAATACGCGGATCAGGAAAACCCAAGTGGCTACGCGGCATCATGGTAGATGTTACCGAAACCAAGCGGCTAGAAAGCCTGGATCGGTTAGAGAAAACCATTCTGGAGCTCAACGCACAGCGCACAGTCTGTCTGGCCCAGATTTTATCTGATTACCTTATCGGTATAGAGGCCCTATTCCCAGGCGCGAAGTGCTCTATCCACCGCGTTCTGGAGAACATTTTACGTTGTTGGGCCGCTCCATCCTTACCTGAAAACTATATACAGGCCATTCAGCAGTTGCCGGCTGACGACTCAAACCCATGCGGTTTAGCCGTCCACTCAAAAAAGCCTGTTATCACCAGTGATATTGGAAACGCCCCTCAACAAGTGTCCTACAAGCACGAGGCGCTGCATCACGGCCTAAAATCCAGTTGGTCATTCCCGATTGTAGCTTCAGGAGGCGAACCTATGGCGGTGCTGACCGTGTACTACAGGCACGTTAAACGTCCTAACCCTGATGAGCTGGCGATCATCGGCCGGACAGTTGCTCTTTTGAAAATTATCCTCGAGAACCGTAAGAATGCTGACAGAGTACTGGAGACATCATTAATGATGACCCAGGGACAGGAACTTGCGCGTTTCGGTAACTGGCAATGGGATCTTGAAACCGACAAGCTTTCTTGGTCGAAGACATTGTATGACATTTTCGGGTTGAACACTGATTTTACACCGACTTTTGACACGTACCTATTGCGTGTGCATGACAATGACCGCGAAAAGGTACGGGCCATCATGCAGAGCGTGGCGGATGCGGGGGAAAACAGGGTATTTGAAGAACGGGTCATCCGACCGGATGGCGAGGTACGCTATCTGAAATCCTGGGCCAGGCGCATGTCGAGCCATGAGGGTGTCCCTCAGAAAGTAATCGGGGCAAGCCTTGACATCACTGACAGCAAATTAGCAGAAATCCAGTTAAAAAAACTCTATAAACAGTTGGAGCTCCAGGTGAAACAAATCGCCGCATCCGAAAAAAAATACAGTAACCTGTTCCATTTAAGCCCTCAGCCCATGTGGCTATATGACTTGGAAACCTACCGGTTTCTGGACGTCAACAAGGCTGCGGTAAAACATTATGGCTACACCCGTGAGGAGTTTCTGGCCATGACCATTATGGATGTTCGTCCGCCCGACGAGATTCCAAAGGTACAGGAAGCCGTAAAGTTTTCAAGACAACATGATGAGCTGTTCTGCAAAGGGGTTTATATGCACCAGAAAAAGGATGGTACCGTAATGCACGTCGAGGTGATAAGAAACATTATCCGGTTCCAGGGCCGGAAGGCCGAAGTCGTTCTTATCAACGATATTACCGAAAAACTAAACTACATTGAAGCTATCGAATCCCAGAACAGCAAGCTTCAGGAAATCGCGTGGCTCCAATCACACGTCGTCAGAGCGCCATTGGCGCGCATCATGGGGCTGATCGATCTTATCCAGCATTTTCCGGAGCCTGCCATCCAGCATAGTGAACTTCTTGACGCCATTAACCGCGCCGCAGTAGAATTGGACAATGTAATCCGGTCAATTACCGATAAAGCAGAACAGATAAATATTACCAGTTGATGCCTCAGGCCATGGAACTTTGTGTCATGATCGTAGACGACGATCCTATTTTCCGCCTGATGGCTAAGGTGATGCTCCGTCATACAGGTATTGCCGATGATCCATATACCTGTATTGATGGCGAAGAAGCACTTGCTGTTATCGGAAAAATCAGCCATCCCGACACCACTATCCTGATCTTTCTCGATATTAACATGCCTACGCTAAATGGATGGCAAGTACTCGAAAGACTTACCCGACTTAAGGTCAGCAGCCCGGTTTATGTAGTTATCGTTACCTCTTCCATTGACAAAGCAGACGAAGAACAGGCCAAGATGTATGAGCACGTTATAGGCTATCTGGTAAAGCCTATTAACCGGGAGCAACTTGAGGCATTAAAGACCTCTGCACACCTTTCTAATCTGCAAGGCCGCCGCTGCTGATACATTGCAGCCTTACCGCCGTAGGGCTTCCCAAAGAATTTCCACCGGATGAAGCGCGATTCTTCCAGTACCATCTTTGATCTGATGACGGCAGCTGGTGCCTGGCGCAGCTATAATCTCCTCCGCTGGTGTATCCCTCACTGTGGGCAATAAAACGAGTTCACCCACTTTCATGGACACATCATAGTGCTCCTTTTCGTAACCGAAAGAGCCCGCCATACCGCAGCAGCCCGAAGGGATTACATCCACTTGATATCCTTGGGGAATTGAAAGCACCTTCGCTGTAATTTCAACCAAATGAAACGCCTTTTGATAACAGTGCCCATGCAATTTTATCTTTCGCATTTCATCGGTAAATGCAGATGTATCGATACGGCCCACGTTTGCTTCCTGCAGTAAAAACTCATCGATCAGCAACGACCTACCAGCCAGTGTATAAGCATCAGCGACCAACGCTTTATCAACCAGTTCGGGATATTCATCCCGGAACGTCAGGATTGCCGATGGCTCAATGCCGATCAACGGCGTTTCAGCCGTAACTAAGGACTTAAGGCGTTGTACGTTCCGGTTAGCGATTGTTTTAGCCTTCCGGAGCAGACCTTTGGACAAGTACGTCCGGCCACTCTCCTCAGCTGGAGCCAGCTGCACATCATATCCCAATGCGGTCAATAAACGGTATGTGGCCTGACCGATGCCCACATCATTGTAGTTCGTAAATTCATCACAGAAAAGGTATACCCGTTTCTTGCCAGTTCCGCCGGTCTTTACAGGCTGCTTTCTTAACCAACGGCGAAAGGTCGTTCTTCCAACTTCAGGCAAAGACCGGTCGGTAGCGAAACCCAGCATCCTTTTCACCAGCGCAGACAATGGACGGGACCTGATTACGGCATTATACAGGCTAGGGAATAAAACCGCCAGCCGCTGAAAATTGGTGAAGTTACCGATCACCCATGCCCGGAATGGCGTACCGTTGGCGTCATAATAATGCTGCAGGAATTCCGCTTTCATTTTAGCGATATCCACGCCGGAGGGGCATTCCGTCTTACAGCCCTTGCAGCTCAGGCATAGGTCCATCACCTCTTTAATCTCCGGATGATCGAACCGGTTAGCCTTCTGCGAATCAGTCAAAAACTGCCGCAGCATATTTGCCCTTGCGCGGGTGGTGTCCTTTTCTTCACGGGTAGCCATGTAAGAGGGGCACATTGTGCCTCCCGTAATGTGCGTTTTGCGGCAATCACCCGATCCTGAGCATTTCTCAGCCAGCCTCAAGATACTTTCCTGACGACTGAAATCAAAGACTGTTTCAACGCTCCCGGGCGGCGTTTTTTCGTCATACCGGAGAAAACGGTCCATGGGCGGCGTATCTACAATCTTATTGGCATTGAAAACGCGCCGGGGATCAAAGATTTGCTTTACGCGTTTCAGCAACGCGTAGACTTCATTCCCCAAAACGGCACCAATAAACTCCCCGCGCAACCGTCCATCGCCATGCTCGCCACTAAGTGAACCGTTATATTTCTTCACCAACTCCGCAGTCTCGGCAAGTACTGACCGGAATGCCCTCCGCCCGTCAGCAGTCTTCAGATTTATCAAAGGTTCTACGTGCAGTTCCCCCGCACCTGCATGTGCATAGTACGACGCCTTGAGTTTATACCGATCCAGGATTTCCTGAACGTCTGAGATATACGCCGGAAGATCCTCCGGCGATACAGCGCAGTCTTCGATAAGGTTAACCGGCTGCGTGTCCCCCGGCAGATTCCGGATCAAACCCAAGCCCGCTTTACGGACATCCCATGCCAGATTGGTCTGTGGGCCGGTAACCAATGGGAAGGCATAACCGATACCCCGGCTGACCAGATCGGCCTTCAGTGCTGCCGCCTTCCGCTCAACCTCTTCAAGGTTATTCCCACGGAACTCCACCATTAACAGGGCAGCCGGGTCACCTTCAATAAAAAAACGGTTATACTGATAGGTCGGATGCCCTTTGGTAAAATCCATGATGTATTTATCGACCAATTCAGAAGCCTCCGGTCGGTGCTGCAGCGCCACTACGTTGGCATGTAGCGACTCAATCAGCGTGTGACAGTGTACACACAGCAGTCCGGCCTCCGCCGCAGGTAGAGGAAGCAGATTGAGGGTCGCTTCTGTCATAAAGGCCAGCGTTCCCTCCGACCCGGCCAGCAGCGTGCAGAGGTTAAACGGCTGAGAGCTATCACTCAATATGTCTAATGCGTAACCGGTATTTCTCCTGGTGATTGACCGTTTCGGATATCCCGCAAGAATGGCTTTCCTATGCTCCGAATCAGACAACAAGTCAATCATCGCCCGGTAAAGATCACCTTCACGGTCAGTCTGTGTCAATTTGCCAAACAGCCCTTTTTCGTCAAGCGCCTCGAAAACAGCCAACGAGCCATCATCAAGCAGCACGGTCGCTGCCAATAAATGGCTACGGGTATCGCCCCACACAATGGAATGTAGGCCGCTTGAATTGTTTCCCACCATACCGCCGATCATCGCCCGGCTTGCCGTAGAGGTTTCCGGACCGAACATCAGGCCAAACGGGCGGAGGTAAGCATTCAAGTCATCACGGACGACCCCTGGCTGCACCCGCACCCATCGCTCATCAATATTCAGTTCCAGTATACGGTTAAAGTGTTTGGAAACATCAACCACGATACCACTGCCCACAACCTGTCCGGCGAGCGAAGTACCTGCCGTCCGTGGAATCAGCGTCACACCATATTCCCGCGCAAACGCGATGAGCCGCTTAAGGTCATCGTTGTCTTTGGGAACGGCTACTGCCAAAGGACGCTCCTGATAAACCGAAGCGTCTGTGGAATAGGCCCGTAGCATTGTTTGGTGAAGGGAACTCTCATTGTAATAAAGCGGTCCGCCTAGGGTACCTTCCAACGCTGGAAGGGCTTCACATATGTCGCCTGCTTGTCGTTTCACGGGCTAAAGATACTAATTTCATTCACCGTTGCCCGCAGAAAAAGCGCTCTTCAGCTATCCCTAGTGCCCGCCTGCAACAGGTTCCGCCTGCGTAACCTTTCCGAGTTTTTTACTGCAAAATAGACCATAACCCGCAATATAGGCATAACAAATCGCCGGAACAATAAAAGAAGGCTTAAGCCCGATGGTATCGGCCAGCCAGCCCTGGAAGAGCGGAAGCAAGGCGCCGCCGAGTATCCCCATCACAAGTAAGGACGCCCCCTGACTGGTATGAGCTCCAAGGCCGGCAATGGCAAGCGTAAAAATATTGGACCACATGATGGAATTAAATAAGCCTACGGCCAGCAATGTCCACATTGCCGAGCTGCCGGTACCCAACACCGTAGCCAATATCAACACAATATTGACGAATGCAAAGATCATCAGGGTACGCGCCGCAACGGACTTTCCAACCGCAAACGCACCGAAATTCAGCAAAATAAACAGTAAAAACATGGAAATCTGACCAAACGTCAGGTCGACGATCGCGTAAATTACTCCGAAGACGGCAGCTGCTGCCAATACCATATACACGGCTTTCTTGGTTCCGATCAGTTTACCGTTCAATGAAATGGCACCTAGGAATCGGCCGATCATTGCACCGCCCCAATACAATGAAAGGTAATTTTTACCTATTTGTTCATCCAACCCCATTATATCCGGTTGACTGATAAAACTGATGATCAAGCTGCCTATCGCCACTTCAGCCCCCACATAGAAAAAGATACCCAACACACCGCCCCGCAATTGCGGGAAAGCCAAGGCTCCCAACTTGCGACCACCAACTTCCTCTGCCTTGAACCTGGGTAACTTAATAATAGCCACCAATACGGCTAATAGAACGAACAGTAGGCCGAAAATCAAATAAGGCACCTTGGTTGCCTCTGGGGTGATCTTCCCTCCTTCAGCAAAGAACTCGAAAATCAGATAGCCGCCTAGGACCGGAGCGATGGTGGTCCCCAAGGAATTGAACGCCTGTGCCAGGTTCAGTCTGCTAGACGCGCCCTCCGGTGGACCCAGAATGGCAACATACGGATTGGCGGATATCTGCAGCAGAGTGAATCCCAGTCCAAGTGTAAAAAGGGCAAACAGGAACATGGAGTATACTGCCAGCATCTCCGCCGGATAAAACAGCACACACCCCACTGCGGAAATCAGTAACCCGATAATAATTCCCCCTTTGTATCCAATCTTATTGATGGGGTCTCCGTAAAAATACGAAATGGCAAAATAAGCGATTGAACCTATGAAATACGCCCCAAAAAACGCAAACTGCACCAACATTGCCTGAAAGTAACTAAGCTGGAAAAGTTCCTTCAAATGTGGGATCAGGATATCATTCATACATGTAATGAATCCCCACATGAAAAAAAGGGTCGTTAAAGTGGCTAAAGAGACGTTATAATTCGATTTAGCTTCCTGAGATGTTGTCATAATGAGTTTTTCCCTTCCGGTTTTAGAAACCGTCAAATATTGGCATTTAATCTTGTGTTCACAAGCTAAATGATAAAAACGGCGCCGAGCGTTGTAGCCTGACGGCAGACAGGCAGCATCCTAAGCACGGCTTACTTCGTTGCCAGTATTTCAATATCCAGTTGAAACTCGTCGGAAATTGCCTTGTCGCCAAGGCCGCTGAAAAAATTACCTGAGCGGTATTTTATGTCGAATTGCGTCCGGTCGATCTTGATTCCCTTGGCTGTGGCGTGCACTGTGTTACCTTCATAATGTACGGATGCAGGAAAGGAAATAGCCTGTTTGATGCCCTTTATCGTTAAATTTCCCGTGACGGTTACTTCACTGCCCGTCCCCTCAACCGCCGTGATCGAAAATGTGGCTTCCGGAAATTTAACCGCATCAAAAAAGTCATCGCTTTTCAGGTGATTTGCAAGTCTGGCGGCACGGTCACCTGTTAAGTCTGTCACTGAAATGGAGCCAATATCAGCCGTGAAATTACCTGCCGTTAACCGATCGTCCTCTAATGTCAGGTTCCCTTTGCTGAGCCTTATCGTTCCCGTATGCTTTCCTCCCACTACATTCTGCCCAGTCCATGCTATTGCTGACCGGGACGTGTCGACCTTAAATTCATCCGCCACGGATAAGGTAAATGCGCAAATCGTAAACACAAAGGTGAAGGACAGCGAGGCTAAAGTTATTCTTTTTTTCATAACGGTCGGTATTTATGCCAAACATACGCAAACTTGCCTGCTTTTACAAAACGTCGCAATAAATTGTATCTTTGTGGAATTTCAACATCTTAGGGAGAGACAACTATGTCAATTGTAAGAGAATCGGACTTAATCGGCATCGGGAAAAAGTTTCAGATCGAGACTGAAGCCGGAGACCACATGGTGGTAGTGATCCACGACGATGGCAGACGGGAGCTTTACCGTTACGACCAGGAAGAGAGTGAATCGAAATGCGTTATGACCTTATCCGATGAGGAGTCCCGTCAGGTAGCGGGAATTATCGGTGGTTTGTCCTACAAGCCGAAAGCGCTCGAAACCATTGAAGTCGCGCTGGATGACCTGATAATTGAATGGTACAAGGTGGAGCGCGATGCCTCCAGCATTGGCAAATCCATAGGTGACCTGGAAGTCCGCAAACGGACCGGGGCCTCAATCATCGCTGCTATCAAGGAAGGCGACAGCATTATCAACCCCGGCCCCGACTATGTTATCGCGGCAGATACCACCTTGGTGGTTGCAGGTAAGCGGAGTCATATCAAACTGTTAAGGGAAATTCTGTAATCAAAAGAGCGTTCTATGCCTTCACACACCCTGATTCTTGAAGTAGGCGTTGCCGTAAGCCTGGTAGCCTTGGTAGGACTGATATCCAACAGGCTTCGCTTCTCAGTAATCCCGTTCTTCATTTTGATAGGGATGGTGCTGGGCCAGCACGCGCCCAAAATCGGCGACATAGACCTTACGTTCACCGAGAGCAAACCTTTCATAGATTTCATGGGCAGGCTTGGCGTCCTGTTCCTGCTGTTTTACCTGGGGCTGGAGTTCTCCGTCGGGCGGCTGATCAAATCCGGAAAATCCATCCTTTCCGGCGGTACCTTTTATGTTGCGCTTAACTTCTGCTCCGGCCTGCTGTTGGGCTGGATGATGGGGCTTCCCTTCAAGGAAATGATGGTTCTCTGTGGAATTATGACCAGCTCGTCGACGGCCATCGTCGCTAAAGTACTCACTGACCTCAAACGTACGGCTAACCCGGAGACCGAAGTGATCATGGGCATGATCATGTTCGATGACCTGTTCATCGCCATGCATATTTCATTCCTATCCGGTCTCATCCTTACCGGCAGCAGCTCATTCTGGACGGTCGCGGGAACCTCCTTGCTCGCTTTAGCATTCATTCTAGCCTTTCTCGTATTGGGCCGGAAGCTTGTTCCGGCCATCGATAAAGTGCTCCAGGATAAATCCTCTGAACTATTCGTTCTGGTGATATTTGCCTTGCTCTTCATGGTCGCCGGCTTCTCAGAGACCATCCATGTGGCAGAAGCCATCGGCGCACTTATGGCCGGGTTAGTGCTTGCCGATTCCCAATACATCAAACGCATCGAGCAGTTAGTATTGCCTTTCAAGGATTTTTTCGGTGCCATGTTCTTTTTCAGTTTTGGCCTCTCCATTGACCCAATGTCCTTGGGTGGTGCTGTGATGTGGGCCTCCATAGCAGCCTTCGTAACGGTATTATGTAACGTGGGATCAGGCTATTTTGCTTCACGCTTTTCAGGACTTAAAAAGCGGAATGCCGTAGACATCGGCTTTACTTTAGCTGCCCGTGGCGAATTTTCCATCATCATGGCCAACATCGGAAAAGCGGGCAACCTTATGCCAGTCATCCAATCCTTTGTTGTCGTTTATGTATTAATTTTATCCATTGTGGCCCCCTTGCTCACCAAAGAGTCACGAAACATATGGAATGCCGTGTTCGGCAAGGACAAAGTAGAGAAAAAACCTGTAAAAACGCTTAGCGACCTTGAGGGGAAAAATCCTTCTGAAAACAAAGGCAGCGGAAACGATGTTTAACTTATTAACCAATAATACTACGGCACGATGAAACGGTTGATTGCGATTTTTGGGTTAGTCATTACGCTTACGGTATCCTGCAACAACGCCAGGCAATCGGACGCAAATCGGTCCGGTGAGGTGTCCTTGAACGAGATTGTCAACAATCCGGAAAACCCGACATCCATTTTCCTCAAACTCATAGACACCGTAGCGGAGACCTCAACCGTCTCTTATGTAGCACGAGGGTTATATCTGGGTGATACTGTGGGCTTCATTCTTGATGTGGATAAAACGATACCAGCGGGCATCAATCCTGACGGAACGGTCAATCAGCAAGCCGGGTTCAAGGAAGGCACCATCCGATTCAGGCGGTCCGGCCCTGAAAGCGATCGCTTCGTAACGGCCATCGGTAAACTCTGGAACATCAGTGACGTTGACAGTATGCGGACAATACCGATCGAACCCATGGTATTCTCGTCCAGCAAAAACGTTGTTGATATTGGTAAGGCAGGCACATACAATTTCAAACTTTTCTTCAATCAAGACGCGCCGGTACCCGGCGAATTGTTTTTCACGCTTGACACATACAGAAGCAGCATTCAATTACAGGAAAAAGGGCAGGAATACCGTTCCACAATTGTACATGCCTTTTCGCGCTAGTGGATTCCGCCCCGGGGATTACATGAAACCGAGTTCCAGTCGGGCGACCTCGCTCATCATACTCTTATCCCATGGCGGATCAAAAGTCAGCTCCACCAACGCCTGCTTAACGCCCGGAACGCTTCCGACTTTTTGCTGAACATCGTTTATGATGTCGCCTGCCACCGGGCAACCGGGCGCAGTCAGTGTCATGATTACCTTAGCCGTTCCGTCCTCTTTCGTGATAAGTTCATACACCAGACCCAGTTCAACAATATTAACCGGTATCTCGGGATCGAACACCGTTTCCAATACTTCTGTAATAGCTGGAGCTAAGTTCAATGCATCGTTGATAATCATGCTTTTCCTCCGAATCTTCATACAAAGATAAGATATTTACCCGACAAACCCTTATCTTTAACTGAGCAACGACAAGGATCATGAAAAACCTCATCACCGCGGCACAGTTCCGGCAAGCAGACCAACATACCATAGAGACAGAACCCATTGCGTCCATTGATCTTATGGAACGGGCCTCCCGGGCATTTGTAGAGACTTTTACCTTGTTATATCCCGATAATAATACCCCCATACTGATCTGCTGTGGCACGGGCAACAACGGAGGTGATGGACTGGCCATTGCCCGGTTGCTCCAACAGGGCGGTTACGATTCCATCGCCGTATGGATCGCCCGCTTTTCTGAAAATGAGACAGCTGATTTCGCCACGAACCTCGCCCGGCTTTACCATAGCCCGATTCCGGTTACCGAATTTCTCCCTACTGACGAATTTCCGCCGGTCCGTCACGCGGTACTAATTGACGCATTGCTGGGTTCCGGCCTCAATAAACCGCTGGAAGGCGACTGGTTGCGCTTGGTCCGGCATCTTAGCAGCGCGGGTATCCCTGTGGTGGCCGTAGACACTCCTACCGGTCTACCGGCCGATGGGAGTATACCACCCTCATCTGCCGTCTTAGCCGCCACGGACGCCATTACTTTCCAACGTCCGAAACTCAGCTTTTTCTTCCCTGAATCGGAACCTGCCCTAAACCGCTTCCATGTCGCTGACATTGGCCTTGACGAATCTTTTATCGAGCAGTTTCCTTCGGAATTTAAGCTTGTTGAAGAGCGCGACATCACACGTTTGTACAGACCTCGCGGCCGGTTCAGCCACAAAGGGACCTTTGGCCATGCTCTGCTGATAGCGGGCCGTCCTCAGACCATGGGGGCTGCCCTACTCTGTGCCGGCGCAAGCGTCTATAGCGGCGCAGGCCTTACTACCGCCTGCATTCCCAAAGACGGCCTGACCGCGCTGAACGCACGTCATCCGGAAGTGATGTACTGCCCACGCGAAGAGTTGGCAAGCCGCTGGAAAACATTTGATGCCGTAGGCATCGGCCCCGGCCTGGGTACGGAATCCGATATGCTCGAACGTTGTCTCTCCAACGCACCCAAACCAATGGTCTTGGATGCCGACGCACTTACAGCAATTTCAGAGCAACCGAAACTACTTGATCAACTGCCCGAAGACACCGTCCTCACGCCCCACATGAAAGAATTCGACCGATTATTTGGCTCCCACACCAACTGGTGGGACCGGGTACGCACTGCCCGGGAACGTGCCATCGCCCATCGAATAGTCATTGTCCTGAAAAATCGATACACATTTATCGTTACACCGGATGGCCGGGTATGCATCAATCCAACCGGAAATGCCGCTATGGCCACCGGTGGCACGGGAGACGTCCTTACGGGTATGATTACCGCATTCCTCGCACAGGGGTATCCAGCAGGCCACGCTGCCTTGCTAGCCTGCTACTTCCACGGCGCCGCCGGTGACCACCTCACATCCCAGGGGTGGGCCATATCTCCCGCATCGCAGCTATTAACAGCCATCCCTTTAGCTGTCTCGGCAATGCAATCATAACAGCTAAGTTACACAAACGATTGCATATCGCATAAGCCTTCACCTCTACCCCGTAATTTCGTAGTATTGCCCCCCAATCTGCGCAATCATCAACAGGTGACGAGGATTGCCAATTATTTAACTTATTCAAAACAAACTAACATGCAAAAAAACACAAGGATTCTCTCAGGGTCATGCATCACGTGTTGGCGGGCATATGCCTTAATCTTGCTCGTACTGCTAAGCACACGGATGCCCGCTGCCCGAGCGGCGAACGCGCCCCATCCCGGGCAGCAATCGATTACCGGGCGCGTTGTTACAGCGGATCAATTACCGCTGGCCGGTGTAAGTATCGCCGAAAAGGGAGTGCAGAACACTGCCGTCACTGACGAGGAAGGGCGGTTCAGCATTACCGCGGCTAGCCTACCCACCACACTCGTATTGACGTACATCGGCTACACCAGCCAAGAGGTTCACGTAGCGTCAACAGGACCCTTGACCATCACTATGGAAGAAGACCTGGCGAGTCTTGACGAAGTCGTCGTTGTCGGATATGGTACAGTTGAAAAACGGGATCTGACAACCGCCGTTACAACCATGCGTCCCAAAGATCTGATACAAGGCGCTGTCTCGCCACTGATGGCCATACAGGGAAAAGTGCCCGGATTGACGGTTTCCTCAACAAACGGCTCCGATCCCAACGCTAACGTTAGTGTTCAGCTTCGTGGAATCAATTCTGTAAATGCGGCACAAGGTCCACTGATCGTCATCGACGGGGTCCCCGGCGGAAGCCTGAACACGGTCGTACGCGAGGATATCGAGTCGATCAACGTCCTTCGCGACGCATCTGCGGCTGCAATCTATGGTACAAGGGCTTCAGGTGGCGTAATCCTGATCACAACCAAGCGCGCGCGCGCCGGCGCCACCAATATCACCTATACCACAGAAGGGTATTTGGAGTCCGTCCGCCGGCGCCCCGAAGTCCTTTCTCCCGAAGAGTATCTAGCGCATGGGCGTGGCGAGGATCTGGGACACCGCACCGATTGGTATGATGAGATTACCACCGATAATCCCTTCAGTCACCGGCACGTCGTAAACGTTAATGGTGGCACTGAAAACGCTCAGGTGTATGCAACATTTAATTACCGTGATGCCACGGGCATTGCTATTGGGTCTAGCCGTAAGGAATACGGTGGCCGGATTAACAGCACCTTTAAATTGTTGAACGGACTGGCTGAACTGAGCACTAACGTAAGTTACAATCATACTAACGCGAATTTCTTCCAGCTCAACACCGACCGTAATGACAATAGCATTTTCAATATGGCGCTGGTACTGAATCCGACGGAAACACCATACGACCCTAACGACCCGACTGGATACAACGTATGGACCGGTGGGTACGATTACTGGAATCCAGTTGCGGAAATTATGCTCTTGAAAAATCGGAACGAATACAGGAACCTACTCGCAAATTCCACCCTAAAGGTGAATATCACGGATGACCTGACTACATCTCTCATGGTCGGCGTCAACAACAGTTCTGAACATCCGACGTTCTACCGCTCTGCGCAACACCGCATTTCCCGGCTAGACAACGTAGATGGGTATGCCCGTCAGGATTACAAACGCTGGAATGACCGCACGTTTGAATGGACAGCCAATTACCAAAAGACAGTTGACAACCACAACATCAACGCTGTCGCAGGCTACTCGTATCAGGACTTCAACGGTCAGGGTTTCCACGCGAATAACGCTGACTTTCCTGTGGATGGTTTGGAGGAGCACAGTATGGGCAATGGTGCCTTCCTTCCGGATGGACGCGCCGGAATGGGGTCGTGGAAAAACCCTTCGGTCAAGCTCGCGGCATTCTTCGGAAGGGTCAATTATTCCTTCATGGATCGATATCTGCTGACTGCATCAGTCCGGCGCGAGGGCTCTTCTAAGTTCGCAAAAGAAAACCGGTGGGGTACGTTCCCCGGAATATCCCTTGGCTGGCGTGCATCCGAAGAAAGCTTCCTGCGTGATAGTCGCGTTCTTAGCGACCTTAAAATCCGGGGCGGTTACGGCGAAACCGGCAATGAAGGATTTGGTTCCGAAGTGGCATTCCGGATGTATAGCCCTGACACTTGGTGGCTCACCGGCGAAGATTGGATCCGAACATTCGGTGTGCGACACAACCAGAATGCTGACATTAAATGGGAGGTCAAGAAAGAATTCAATGTCGGCTTTGATTTCGGCTTGTTCAGCAATCGCCTTTCCGGACGCTTTGACTATTATGTCCGGAGGGTGGATGACATGATCTATAATATCAGTGTTTCGCAACCCCCTGCCATCCACGATCTGACGACTATGAACGTCGGAAACATGGAAAACCGAGGATTTGAGGGCGACCTCACCGGCGTCATTGTAAGCAACGCAGACTGGGATTATTCCTCGACAATAGCCTTTTCGCATAACAAAAGCGTCTTGACATCGCTTTGGGGTAGCACTACATTCCAGGACCGCAAGGGCTTCCCCGCTCCAGGTTCCCCAGGCAATGCCGTCCGGCTGTATCCAGGAGAAGAAATCGGACGCTTTTTTCTTTGGCGACATGCTGGATTTACCGAGGAAGGTAACTGGATGTTATATGACGCAGAGGGCAATGCTTTTGATGTAACGCAACGGACCAAGACGATCGCGGATAAAGCGTTTGTAGGTAATGCTATTCCCCGCCTGATCTTATCCTGGAATCACTCCCTCCGCTATAAGCAGTTCGACGCAAGCGTGTATATGCGCAGCTGGTTGGGACACGACGTATTCAACATGATCAACATGTATTATAGCGTGCCTAACGTCGTGGGACAGAACGTACTCAAAAAAGCATACGAAGACCATGCGCATGTCATCGGAGAAAAAGAGCTTAGTGATTATTGGCTTGAAAAAGGCAGTTTCCTCAAAATCGACGCCATCAGCCTAGGTTACAATCTGCCTCAACAATGGATCAAACCTCTGAAGAATATGCGGATCTACGCAGCAGGCAGGGATTTGTTTGTCTTCACCAACTACTCTGGATTGGATCCCGAAGTCAATATCAACGGCCTTGACCCCGGTTTTGAGGAGCGTGACGCTTATCCGAAGACCCGTACATTCATGCTGGGCCTGCAAGTCAATTTCTAATCTATGCACGCCAAAGGAAGTTTAACTTAATAGTATATGAAAAGTAGAAAAATAAAAATCGCGATGGCGCTAATCGCGACAGCATATGCAACTAGCTGCACGAACCTGGAACAAGAGTGGTACGACCAAGTTGTGCCGGAAACCTTCTTCAAGAGCGAAAAAGATGTCAAAGCAGCCCTGTATCGACCGTTTACCCACGCCCGGTGGTACCTTGGTGGCGACCGATGGAAATTACAGGAATACCCGGCTGACCAATTTGCCATCACCACAAAAGGAAGACACTGGTACAACGGAGGAGAAAACGAACGGTATCACTATCATCGGTGGACGCCAGATGATAACTGGATCTGGGAATCATGGCGTGGCACTTTAATGGGCGTTGCCCTGGCGCTTGACACCAAACGGGATCTTGAAAAACTGGACTATGAATCGATCGCACTCACTCAGACCGACAAAGACGATCACCTCAATCAACTAAACACATTGATTGCCTATTTCTATATGCGCGGGCTCGACTATTTTGGAGGTATGCCGGTCTTTGAATCGCTGGATGCCGAAGCACCGCCCCGGAATACAGACCAGGAAACGTTTGACCATATTGAGCGGCTCCTGCTGGAAGCCATTGAAAAACTTCCCGCAAAAGAGGCTGGTCAAAAGGAAGAAGGAGCGATGAAAAAAGCAGCAGCGGCAGCAATGCTCGCGCAACTGTATTTCAATGCTGAGGCATACATCGGCCAGGATCGTTTCGCAGACGCGGCCACTATTTGTGAAGCCATTATCAACCAGGAATATGGCGCCTACAGCTTGGACCCGACCTGGTACGGGCCGCACTCGTTCACAAACGACGAATCACCGGAGATTATTTGGTCCATCCCGTCAGAATTCAACTATCTACAGTATGACTGGTTTTACGCTGACTTCTACCATTACAATACGGCAAAATACTTCGATATCGACGGCGGGGCCAACAATGGCGCACACCTTACCCCATCGCTCAAGCCTGATGGCAGTTCATATGCTACAGACTTCAGACTTGGCCGTCCCTACGGAAAGTTTCATGACCAAGATCTCCGGAAAAAACCGTACAAGTATTTCGGAGGGGGACAGTATGAAGGGATGTTCATCGTGGGCGAACACCGCACACCAGCCGGAGAACCCATTCTCGGCGGTGAGGAATACAACGGCAAAATGCTCGTATTTGTAGATCAGGTAGCCCGGTTTTCTGACGTTGGTCCTGGTGAGAAATACGCATCTGTAGACCAACTCCCGTCCAAAATGTCAGAAGGCGAGGAGAACACCGGCGTCCGCCTCGTTAAAGTGCCGCAGCCCAACAACGCCGAAATACGTCTTCGGTGGGGAGCAGATAATCCGGCAATCCGCCTGACCGAGATTTATTATATGCTGGCAGAGTGTAAGCTAAGGTTGGGCGATAGATCAGGTGCAGCAGCCCTTATTAACGAAGTACGGAAACGCAACTTCGAAAACGGCATTGATCCGGATCCCGTTACAACGGCAAACCTTGATGAATACCGAATGCTGGACGAATGGGGAACAGAGTTCCTTGGCGAGGGACGTCGGAGGACAGATCTTATCCGCTGGAACAAATTTACCACTGAGCGGTGGTGGGATCACGAACCTTCAGCAGATTACCTGAGGCGGTTCCCCGTTCCTACCCGGGCCATCTCAGGGAACAATAACCTTACACAGAATCCCGGTTATTAAGCGCCTGCTGAACATATAAGAATAAAACATAGCCCCCGGAACAACATTTTCCGGGGGCTTAATTCTGAGAAACTACGGAATCTGTTATGGAGTAGTCAATGTTATCGTACCGAGGTCCGAAATAATACCAAACCGCACCGGCACATCAGCGATCGTGTCCGTTTCCAATCCAGAAATCGAGTCCGGCTCCACGATGACGGTATAATCGGTTTCCTGCAGGCCAGAGATCAGAAAGAATCCGTCGGCATCCGGGATAGCGCTTGCGGTATCCGCATCGCTGATCGCATAAATGACTGGGTTGGCAGACATCGGTTCTATAATACCCTTTATCCGTCCATTGGTCTGTTCTGTAAATACGCGGATCACCGGTTTCAACTGATAGGAACCATTACCTGTCTGCACGATCGACCTTGCAGCGTCAAAATCTGTCCATACGGTGTAGGAGCCATTAGGTAACAGTTCCTGATGTACATTGAACTTCAATCCGCTTTCCTGACCGGATGGGACCGTCAGGGTGTGCTCTTCGCCATCCACGACCAAGGAGTTGTCCTCCCCCAGTATGAGCCGTACCTGAGAAAGTGTTCCGGCAGGCAATTCAGACCGGGCCAATAAGGTGTCCACACCGTTTCTAAGTTTCAGGACATTATACAAGCCGGGCACCACCGAGTCGACAGTTACCCACCCGGCTTCGTTGGTGTGGAACTCTACGCCTTGAACATCCAGATAAAGTGCTTCGAATGCTCCAGGCGCGTCGGTTAACCTGAGATCGACCTTCGCAGTCCCTACAGAACCGGATTCGGTCTTACTGCACGCGCCGAATAACCCGGACGCACATACCAATGCCCAAAAAGGCAATACAAGTTGCTTTTTCATCATCTCCCTCAATTTAATAATGGTTAAAATATAAGTTCTTTTTACGTTGGCCAGGGGCATGATCCCGCGCTGATTTCTTCCCGGTGATTTTCTTGGCCTGCCCCGGGGGAACCTTACCGCTTCTACCTGCCGTCCGATGTGCTACGCATGAACTGGATAGAACCGCTACCGTCAATAGCATGATGCTTAGTCTTTTCATAATAGAAAGTTATCTGTCGCATCATGGTAAACAAAAAACCTGCCCACAAATAAACCGACTGAAAAAGAAAGGATTAAAAAAAACTAGACTGTATATTTTACTATACAAGCTGAAAGTAAGCCCGTAGGGACTGGACCTGCTTCTCGGAGAGAACCGTGCGTAGCTCTTCAGCGGTCGCTTCCCGGATTTTTTTGACAGACTTAAACGTCTTCAGCAACTTTTCGGCGGAAGTTCTGCCGATGCCCGGGATGTTCTCCAGCTCAGTTCGGAAGGTTTTCAGGCTGCGCTGCTTGCGATGAAAAGTAATACCGAAGCGATGTGCTTCGTCCCGCAGGTGCTGGATGATTTTGAGGCTTTCCGACTTCTTGTCAAGGTAGAGTGGATACTGATCGCCGGGGTAGTAAATTTCCTCCAGCCGCTTCGCAATCCCAATAACGGTCACCTGCTTTTCGATACCAAGCAGTTTCAGGCTTTTCAGCGCGGCGGACAGCTGTCCCTTGCCGCCATCGATGACAATCAGCTGCGGCAATGGCTGACCTTCGTCCAGAAGCCTCCGATACCTTCGGTGCACGGCCTCCTCCATAGTGGCAAAATCATTGGGGCCCTCCACCGTTTTCACATTGAAGTGGCGGTAGTCCTTTTTAGAGGGTTTGGCATCTTTGAACACCACGACTGCAGAGACCGGATATTTCCCTTGAAAATTCGAATTATCAAAACATTCAATGTGCCTGGGAAGCGTGTTCATCCGGAGGTCCTTCTGCATCTGCGCCAGAATACGTTCGGTTCTGAGCTCCGGGTTCAGCTTTTCATATTGGTTAAGACGCTCCTTTTTGAAGTACAGTACGTTTTTGAGGGAAAGATCAAGCAGATTTTTTTTCTCCCCCTGCTTGGGGACCGTGAATCTGAGATGCTCCGCCTCTATGTCGATGTCAAACGGGACAATGATTTCCTTGGAATTGCTATTGAATCGGCTTCGTATTTCCGGTATGGCCAGGCTCAGCAGCTCCTCATCCGTCTCATCAAGCCGCTTCTTCATTTCCACGGTCTGCGTCTGGATAATGACACCGTTCATCACCTTCAGGTAGTTCACAAAAGCATAGCTTTGGTCTGACGCAATACTGAACACATCGACGTTAGTAATAGATGAGCTGACAACAGTCGACTTACTCTGGTACCGGTCCAGTAGCTCCAGCTTGCTTTTCAAGTGGTGCGCATATTCGAAATTCAGCTTGGCCGCGGCGTCATCCAGCTGGGCTTTGAGCCGCTTGATAACCACGGATATCTTGCCATTGAGTATATCACGGATATCATCAAGATTCTGCTCATAATCCTCCTCACTCTGATAGCCTTCGCAGGGCCCCTTGCAATTGCCTATCTGGTATTCGAGGCACACTTTGAACTTCCCTTTGCTGATATTCTCTGGCGTAAGGGCCAGATTGCAGGTACGCAGCGGGAACAGTTCACGGATGGTTTCCATCATAGCATGCATCATGCCCACGGATGCATACGGTCCAAAATAGCGGGAGCCATCCTTGATGTGTTTACGGGTAGGGAAAACCCTTGGAAAACGCTCGTTCTTGATGACAATCCACGGGTAAGTCTTGTCATCTTTCAGCATGACATTATACCGGGGTTGATGTTTTTTGATCAGGCTGTTTTCCAGTAGCCATGCATCAATCTCCGTATCCACGATGGTGAACGTGATGCGGTTGATTTTGCGTACCAGTACACGTGTCTTTCCATTGAGCTGGTTGGTCTTGACAAAGTAAGAGCTTACCCTGTTTTTCAGGTCTTTCGCCTTCCCGATATAGATCAGCTGCCCATTGGCATCCCAGTACTGATACACGCCGGGGCGATGCGGAATTTCCTCAAGCGCCTTACGATAATCAAACCCACTCATAGATTAAAACCCTAATCGGTCATCCAGGTTTTCTTCTTCTTCGCCGAAAAACTGCCTGTACTTGCTGCAATCCAATTCCCGTGTCAGGCCACCTTCCGGCAGGGAAAAATCACCCTTGGAGTACTTGAGCGAAGCATCGGCATAGACCTTCTGCATATATAATGCAAATACCGGCAATGCCGCCTGGGCACCTTGCCCCTCGGCCATGGAGAAAAAGCTGATGCCCCGGTCTTCTGCACCGGTCCATACGCCGCTGACCAGCTCCGGCGTGATGCCAATGAACCAAGCATCCGCGTTATCGTTCGTGGTACCGGTCTTGCCACCCATCGGGTTGGTGAAATTATATCGGAATCGCAATCTTCTTCCCGATCCCGCATCCACCACGTTCTTGAGCATATCCACCATGATGTAGGCGCTTTCGCTGTTCAGTACTTTGGTTACGCGCGGGGCTTTTTCATAAATGGGCATACCGTTCTTATCTTCCACGCGCAGGATGTAGATGGGTTCTATCCATACCCCATGATTGACAAACGCTGAATAAGCGCCTACCATATCATAAAGGGAAGCTTCGTAGGCACCCAGCGCAATGGAAGGATATTCAGGGACATCAGATGTGATGCCCATCCGCTTAGTCAGGGTGGCCACGGGGCGGGCACCCACTTCATTGATCATGTATGCCGTAGCATAGTTTTGGGAATGCGCCAGCGCCTGTCTCAGGGAAACCGGACTCCCAATGGATTCTCCCCGCGGAGACCATGCATATGGGCCGCTGCCTACGGTCAACGGCACGTTGGGAACCTGGAAGCAGGGTGAAAAACCGTTGTCAATTGCCACCGCATAGGTAAACGGCTTCGCCGTGGAACCCACCTGGCGGGTTCCCATCTTTACCTGGTCGTATTTGTAGTGCTCGAAATTGATGCCGCCTACCCAGGCCCGGACATAGCCGGTATGCGGCTCCATGGACATGAATGCATTGCGGAGAATCAACTTATTGTACCGGATGGAGTCCATGGGTGTCATGGTTGTATCCTTATCGCCCTCCCAGGTAAAAAGGGTCATCTTCACCGGCGTCTCAAAATTCTTCCTGATCTCCGCATCTGACATACCGGCCTGTTTCAGTACCCGGTAGCGATCGGATCGTTTCATCCCGGTTTCCAGCAACCTTGCTTTATCGCCCCGGAACGGATCACGGCTTTTCCATTGCCGGTCAAATGAGGCCTGAATAGATTTCATCCATTCTGCTTGCGCTTCTTCTGCATACCGCTGCATCTTGGAATTGATGGTGGTATAGATCTTCAATCCGTCGCGGTCCAGATCATACGGCGTGCCGTCCGCCTTGGTGATGGAAAGCTCGTTAAACTCACGCTGAATATCCCGTTTCAGCACCGCCCGGAAGTATGGGGCCAACCCTCCTCCATAATTGGTGATGCGCATATCGGTTATCAACGGTTCTTTCTGGAATTGTTCAGCCTGATCCCGTGTCAGGAATCCTTCCTTACGCATGTTATCTATCACCACATTGCGGCGCCGGATGGCATTCTGGGGATATCGTACCGGCGAATAGATGCCTGGGCCTTTCAACATACCAACCAACACCGCTGCCTGTGGTACGGTCAGCTTGTCAGGGGTAGTGTTAAAATATGTACGCGCCGCGGATTTGATACCATATGTGTTATAGGCGCCGAAATCCACGGTATTAAAATACATCGTGATGATTTCTTCCTTCGTATAGTTGCGTTCCAACCGAACGGCCGTGATCCACTCCTGGAATTTCTGGATGATACGTTTTCCGGTACTGCGCGCGCGCCCTTCCGAGAATAGATTCAGGGCAAGTTGCTGAGTAATGGTACTGGCTCCCTGCCGCTTACCGATCAGGTTGTAAAACAGAATAGTAAACGTCCGCCTATAATCAATTCCGGAGTGCCGGTAAAACCGCTTATCCTCCGTAGCGATCAATGCCTGAACAAGGTTGGGCGATAACTCATTATATCGCACATTGGACCGGTTCTGAACAAAATAGGTCCCCAGAACGACGCCGTCGTCCGAAATGACTTCCGAAGCCAGGTTGCTTTTTGGGTTTTCCAGGTCGCGGAATGTCGGCAGTTTGCCGAACAGCCCTATACCCACACTGAAAATAAACAAAAAGCCCAATAAAATAACGCCGATCAGTATTTTCCAGAAATTACGGGTATAGCGGCTGATGTCTTCTTTGGTCAACGTGTGCTTGTTCGATTTCTTTTGCTTCATTCTTTAGTGCGGGGTACTTAATTTTTGCTCTTGATAAATCGCGTGGTAGTCATCTATCTTATCAAAATCAGATAACGTGCCAAAGTTGCTGTCCGTTATTACAAAGGTATTATAAATATCTGAAGGTACCTTCATGATATCGGCCAGCATGGGCAATATCCGTGATTCGTAGCCTTTAACGCTTTCATAACTGTCAAATGGTCCGATATAGATCAATTGGTTCTCATCATTTACTGTCTTAAGCTGGTGCGTAATACGGCTTTTTGTATACCGGGTGCGATTGAACTGGCCGATGCCGAAACGGGACGGAGCCAGGTTGACCCGTTCATTCATGACATTGATGACAAAGTAATACGTCGCAGAATCGGGCAGCAGTACCACGTCACGATATTCATTCGGCCCGATATCGCCTACTTCAGCTGTCCCGGCCAGCCTGCGCATACTCACGTCCTGTCCATTTCCGATCGGAGCTTTCCCGCCGACACCCATCTGAGCGGCAGTCACTGTCAACTCCCGGCGCGGTCGCGGGCGCTCGGGGCCATGGTCAATAACCAGCTGGGGCCACAACGTCATGCTCGGCTCATCAACAAACCGTTCCCTGTTTTCATCAATGGCGGCCAGCGCGTACGTGCGCGAGGCCAGCGTATCGCGATTGGACTCGATAAAATCCAGGTGCTGGCTGACCAACGGCGAGATGAGGCTGTCGTTGGGAAAGTCGGTTACAATCTGACGCAATGCGTTCTCGAACGTGTCCAGTCCGGCAGTACGGCCAAGCGCCAACGCCCGCAGATACGCCAATTGGATGAGTGTCTCATCCCGTCCCTCTCTGGAATCAAGCAGATGGGTCACTTCCTTTACCACCCCCGCATAGTCCTGATCGGTATATCGTACATATACCTGTTCATAGGCTTTGTCAAGCACTTCCTTCTGCTGTTCAAGTTTAGCGAGGTACATAGGGTCCTTCATCACGCGCGTATACAGTGCATCAGGAAATTTCTGAGCCAGCAGATCCCCGTAATATTTGGCCTTCGATTCCTCCGTCCCCGTGTACAACCGATAAAGGTTATAGTAGATCAATGCCGCTTTTTTACTATCCGGATACCGATCCAGCAGTTCTTCATAAGTCCTTGCAGCCGCTTTATTGTCCCTCAGGTCATCCCGATAAATGTTACCCACATTCAGGAGTGCATCATGAATCTGTTGATGGGATGCTGCCATCTTCTCTTCCGTGTCCGGCAATGCCTCCAGATAAGTCCGGCGCAAGTCCGCTGCCCACTCGGCGCTGTCAGCCGTCAAGCTATCCGCATTTGGTACACCGGCTGCTGCTACAGCGGGCAGACTGTCGCGTGAAATCGACGCTGTCCCTCCTGCCATGTCGCTGAAGCGCCAGTTATCCCGTAGCTGCCTGTTACCCCACCTGCGCCTGAACTCCGCTTGTCCCATACCCATGGCGTCGGGGTTGTTGAAATAAAATCGGTTGTCGGTATAAACCGCGGTCGCCGTAACGTCATCAAAAGGAGAATCTAAAAACGCACGGACATTCTTCTTCTTCCCTTTTTCCGTTTCCTTGGGCAAACGGGCATATGTCCGTAGGATCAGGCTGTCGATGGCGGCCAGGCGTCCAGCCTCGTTCAGGCCCATCAAATGTTGCAGGCTGTCTTGCCGGGCCACTGTCTGCAGGCCAGCGATGAGTTCATCGAGATTAGCTATTTTACGTTGGATCGCGCCGGCATCCGGAAAATCAAGAGGCAAAAACATCCCTACACTGTCATAATAATGTTTAGCCCTTTGATAATCAGCCTCCTGAAAATAATGATCCGCCAGCTTCAGGTAACTGAGGGCTACCTGATACCGGTTACCACTTTCCTGGCGCAGGGCAAGCTCATAGTTCGCCAAGGCATCTCCCAGGTCGCCGTTTTCATACTGCACTTCGGCGATACGGTAATAAATCTGGTCCCTGAATTCCTTGTTCTTGTCATCCCTAAGCATCTGTCTCAACAGCCTTACGCGATTTTCTGCCGTCGGGTTTTCCGAAGTTAGGAGGTCCACACGGTTCAGTCCGGCGTGAAAAGACATTTCATACGGAGCGTTGCTGCGCATCACCCGCGTATAATGTCTGTATGCTTCATCTGCCCGCCCTTGCTCCTGCAGCAGTTGGCCAAGAAGGTAATGCCACCGCAGTTTGGTTGGTTTATGACCGGTATGTTCCAGCGCCTGCTGCAGCATACTGATAGCCGACTCCCTGTCATGCATAAGCAAGTAGTATTTTGCCTGCGTGGCGAATGCCAGCCCTACTGATTCCCGCTCCGATTCCAATCCCAGGAATACCGTATCCAGGACCGAACCGGCAGTCGTGAGGTCGCCCAATTGCATGAGGGCTCGCGCTTTCCATACCAAGGCCGCCTGCCGGTATTCAGGGATATCGGCAAAAGTCTCAGCCACATAAGTGAAAAACTCTGCAGCGTTGTAATAGTTCCCCTTCAGGTAGTTTGCTTTGCCTGTAAGCAGATACGCTTCATTGATATACTTACTGTTTGCTTTGTTATTGATGATGTTCTGCGCTTTGCCGATCACCGAGTCCATCAGCCGGGCGTTCGCTGCGGAGGTGGCTTCCGTCGGTTCGATCAGCACCGGGAGTAGTTGTTGATAATTGTCGGCATGCGCATCAAAATTGCTGGTTTCAGCGTCGGCAATGATCTTCCGCCCATGATAGATGATGTTGTATCTCGCCGTCAGATTCTCCATCATGTCGTATTTCGGTGCCCCTTCCTGGCGGACAGCGCACGCGGCGGCCAATCCCAATAGGAAAGCCATCGCGCCCAGACGAATAAAAGAAACAGGAAGATGTACCATACAAAATGAATATCTTTGTCGGGAATAAACATGCAAAAATATCAATTTATTTTGATACCGCTCCCGTTTATTGCGTTCATGCAGTGGCCTTCCCGCCGAGGAGCAGGCAAAAGCATCACCCGATTAGCAAAGGAGGCGCGTTGACGAAGCAAAACAGAAAAAAAAACCAGCTATCAAAGGCGCTTAACGCCCGTTATAAAGTGGTTGTCCTCCACGAGGAAACCTTCGAGGAAAAAGCGGCTTTCACCGGCAAACTGTGGTATTGGATCACCGGTACCGTATCAGCCGCTGCGGTGCTCGTTGTCCTGACCGTTATGCTCATCCGTTCTACGCCATTGCGTGAATATGGGCTTGGCGCCTCGCTGAACCGGTATGACCGGGCCCGCCTTGCTGAAGCCTATGCGCGCATGGACTCTATGGAGCAGGTAGTCCAAGCCAATGAAATATACCTCGGAAACCTACGGAAAGTACTCACCGGTCAAGCCGGAGAAACCCTTGACGAAGCCAGCCGGAAGCAACCGTCAGACACAGAAAGCAGCGGTCAGCGAGCAGATACGGAAGTGGATATGGGGGTGTCGGAAGACGAACTGGCCCTACGTCAGTTGGTGGAGTCCGGTGCACCCTATGATTTACCGGAGAACAGCCGTAGCGGAAGCGGTATCTCCGCGTATACATTCTATAGTCCCATCAAAGGTATAATCAGCTCAAGTTTCAGCCCCTCGGAGCAGCACTACGCCATTGATATCGCCGTAAAGATGAACGAGCCGGTACGCGCCACATTAAGCGGACACGTGGTGTTTGCCTCTTACACCCCGGAAACCGGCTATGTTGTTATCGTCCAGCATGGAAACAATTTATTATCTCTTTATAAACACTGCGCTTCTATTATCAAAAAAGTTGGTAGCTTTGTACGTGGTGGGGAGGTGATCGCGTTTGCAGGTGACACCGGAGAACTGAGTACCGGTCCACACCTTCATTTTGAACTGTGGTACAACGGCAGCCCGGTAAACCCCACCGACTACATCGCTTTTTGAAAAAACATAATCATTTACCTAAGCAATACTGACCATGTTTGCAAACAGAAAAAATGAAAGACAACATGAACAACGGGGAAGCAGTTTCAACCTGATTGCCTGCGGCACAGAGATCAAGGGAGACATTCACACAACAGGCGATCTGCGCATTGATGGCAGCATCACCGGTAATGTGACCTGTACTGCGAAGCTGGTCATCGGAGAAACCGGAGCGGTCAAGGGCAACATTGATTGCCACTCCGGAGAGATATCGGGCGGTGTCGAGGGACAAATCGTCTCAAAAGAGGTGCTTCAGCTGAATCAATCGGCGTCCATACAGGGCGACATCGAAGCCATGCGTTTCATTGTAGAGGACGGCGCATCCATCAGGGGACGATGCACCACCAGCAAAAGCTTGGCACTGCCGGGGCAGCTAACGGAGGTGAAACTCATTTCATATGAAGACGCCCAAGCGCTCGCCGAATAGGCAATTGGGTAAATATGCCTATTTTACCGGCGTCGGATTCCAGATGCTGGCCATCATCGGGGTATTCACTTACATCGGCCACCGTATCGACACATCCCGCCAGGCAGAAACGCCCCTTTGGACAGCATTGCTTGCGCTGACAGGAGTATGCATAAGCATTTATACGGTTATCAAAGCCGTCAGCCGGCGGCAGTGAAATTGAGGCTCTAGCGGTGGTCCGATTTCACCGATGGCGGCGCCATGCCCTCAAGTTCAGGTAAACAGAAAGCACCGTCACCACAGCAAAGGTAATACCCGTGGCCGCATCGATAACGGCGCTGTCGCTATTGATCCCGGTAAGCCGGTCAACCTGATACTTGATGAAAGAATTGGGCAGATTCCGTTCCCCCAGTTCAGTTTTCACCCGCCATTGCCAATCCGTTATTGGGCAATAGCCGATTCCATACCAGATGCCAAGCACGAGCCAGGACGCAGCTGTTATCAATACGCTATAGAGATGTAGCCTACGGGTGCCCTTCCATATCCAGCCCAGCAGGTTGAATCCGATGATCAACAGGTGCAGCAAGGTAAAAAAGACATCCAGCAACTTTAACCCCGTCATACTTCAAACTTACATGAAGTTTTCCGGAACTCCACATAAAAACTCCTTTCGCTAACGGGACGCTCAATCTTCCTGCCCCAGCGTAAAGCGTCTTGAAATCGTAAATCCCCAGCGGAACTGCCCCTCACCCCAGGACGAAGTGGTTTCAGGGATGTACTGAATCTCCTGAATAGCCCGCGCATTGGTAAAATTCAGGTTGAATACGTGCCCTCCGGTTTCAATTTCTAAGCCTACACCTAACGGATGATATAGCGTGGCGATGGCCTCTTCATACCGTTCCTTGCTTGCCGTCCGTCGGAAAGGCAGAAAATAATCCATCACCAACGCCATTCGCCTGCTTACCTTCAGCCTTCCGCCTATCCCCATGGCAAACAGGTTCTCTTCATTATCATAATCAGCTGTCGTATTCCGCCGGATATATGTCGGATGCAATGCCAGTGACAACCGGTCGCCGAACTTCCGCGCGACGATCAGCTGGACTACGGCGTTCAGCCGGTCAGAAAACTGCCTATACGAGATTGCTTCGCCTGTACTCGTCTCATCAGCCGCAACTCCGGGAATGATGAGACTGGCATAAACCGTGGCTGACAATGGCATCTTTTCATCAACGGTCTGCCGCAGCATCCGGTATTTCAGGTTTGCCTCATACAGTTGGGTAACCCGCGTTGTACCTTTGGAACGTGCAATACCTACATTAAAGTTATCGCTTATCCCGTATTCAAAGCCTATACGGATATCGGTGGAATTGTCCAGTCCGAAAAAATTCTTTGCGCCGCCGTTGACTCCTGCAATGTCTCCGAAACGGTGATCCACCTTAAAATCAAGTTCACGCTTGTGAATGGTTTCGATGGATTGACTATTGATGATCCGCGTTGATTTAAACGTTGCTTCGACCGGCTCCCGATCGGCCGTGCTGTCTCCCGCCAATGCTTTTTCCAACTCCGTTTGTCCCTTAACCGTTGCAAATGCCGATAACATGAGCGCGGCGATACAGGCAAAGCCCTTTCTAACGAGTAATAATGTCGTGTACATGATCTGTTACTTATGGTACTTGATAGGTTGACGAAACATCCACATCCACCACTTCCGCGATATTCTTGATCACCACCCGTGGGATCCTGACTCCGTGGTCCGCAAGTCTCACCGGAAATTTAGCGTAGGCGCTTATCGTGCGGTCCTTCACTTCCACAGTCGCCCGCGTGGTGTACCGTTTTCTGACGCCATGGATCTCAAGGTTTCCGGATACCACTACCTCGTGGCGGCCATCCGCTTTCCAATTGATCCGCCTGTCTATCTTGCCGCCGAACGTGGCATAGGGGAATTTGTCACTCTCGAGATAATTTTCGTTGAAGTGCTCCTGCATCAAACGCTTCTTGAACACAAACGATTTTATGGGTACCTTAAAGGCGATCTCGTTTGCGTCCATGTCCAGAGCCGAACTCGCCTGTTCCGTGACTGCGGTGATGTTCTCCAGCGGCGCTTCGGAAAAAAAAGAGATCCGGCTGTGCTTATCCACTAAAATATCCTGCGCTTCCACACGGAAGCACAGGACCATCACGAAAAACCAAACAATAAAACTATACATGACATATCAGCGTTGGAGCATCAATTCTGTGGTGCTCCTTTATCAACCCAGGCCTTTACCAATTGCAGTTCGCGGGCCGAAAGGCTGCCGTTTTGTGGCATGACCCTACGCACGACGACCACGTCGTTGATCCGTTCCAGGTTGCTGCTTACCGAGCTGTAACCCGAAAACACCCATTGCCCCGTCCCTGGGCCGGAACCGGTATGACAGCTACTGCAACGCGTTTGGAACAGTCCACCTATAAAATTCGCGTAGGTCACATTCTCCGTAGTAACATCATCCCCTCCCGGAGGTTCGGGCGTTGGGCCGTCATCATCTTTTCCGCACGCCGCGAAAACCAGCGAAGCGGTAACCAAAATCATTGGGCAAACATTTTTGATTTTCATCTTTATATAATTTGTTTTTTAGCGGTGATGAAGCTATCAGATTTATTCATTTCTCTGTGTGAATGAATAAATCATGGAGCTTCCGGACTGTCCAGCCGCAGCACGGGCCAGACCCCTAGGCGTGGAAAATCAATCCCTTTGGTTTCCCCCCGTGCGGCATCTTGTCCAAAGTAATAAAGCGGCCACCCCTTATAAGTCAATTGTGTGCGTCCATGCACCGTGATCACATCCAGATCTTCGACATTGATTGATGATGGTACCGATTGCACCTCTGCCTCATAGATAGGCCACACCGCATTGTTGCTGAAGTCCGGATTGGTAAAGTTGTTCGTTGCAAAGCGGTCGTTAATAAAGCCGTACAATGTGCGTCCATAGGCATCTACCAAATATTGCGTCTGCTCTTCGCCCGGCGTTAAATCCCCGGTATAAAGCACTCCGTCCCCCCCAACCAGCTGGTTCTGAACCAACATCACAGAATAGTCCGGTTTCGCCACGAACCAGTTTCCTCCTACCCCATCGCCGTTCACCTCGCCGGCTGCACCGTCCTCCGCATAGTAGTAAAGCGGCCACCCCTTGTAGGTCGTTTGCATGGTCCCATCCGCGAGCGTTATAGTTCCGATATCGTCGCCATCAATATCATCACTAACTGCGGCATTGGAACTATAGAAAGGGGGCCACAACGACCGGCAATTCCCGGCGCAGGAAGACGTACCGTCTGCATCGCGGGAGAAAAAATAAAGCGCGAAACCGGCACTATCCGTCAGGATTTGTCCAAATGTAGCGTCCGTCCCCAAGATGATCCCGGTCCTATCAGGTTCGACCGGATCATCGTCGTCGTTACAGGCGAGCATGGACAGGCCACCTGTGGCGACCATAAAGGCTTTAAGATATCTTTCCATAACGTATCATTTATTTCATTTCCCAGTTTGTTTCTAAACCAGATACGTAGCCCGCGAACCAATGGTTGCCTTTAATGAGCCCAGAAAAAATATATTTTTTACGGGCAACCTTTTGTTACCAACGCACGTATTATTGCTAAACGAAACGCAAACGCTTGCCGACGATTAATGACGAAATCGTAAAGAAGTATATTGCCGGTTGCTTGGAGCGCGAAAAGGAAAGTCAATATGCTTTGTTCAAGCATTTCTATAGCTACGCTATGGGAATATGCAGGCGCTATGCCCGCCAGTCAGACGAAGCATCGGACATCCTCAGCGAAAGCTTCCTGAAAGTATTTAACCATATCGATCAGTACGACACCGCCCGGCCGTTCCGGACCTGGCTGGGAAAGATCATCGCCAACACGGCGATCGATTACTACCGTGCGAGCCTGAAGTTCGCCCAACAGGAAGATGTGGATGAATATGAACATATCGGCGGTGAAGACGAAAACGTTTATGGGAAATTGGCATATGATGAATTATTGAGCTTGATACGCTCGCTGACCCCGGCCTATCAGACCGTTTTCAACCTCTATGCGATTGATGGTTATAGTCATCAGGAAATCGCAACGATGCTGGGCATCACGGTCAATACATCGAAATCAAACCTCCACAAAGCCCGCAAACGGCTTCAGGAATTACTCCAGCAGACGGCCAAGAACGAAAACAGGGATACACGGACCGGCACCAGCAGCCGATCGACCGGATAAAAAGGAAAGATGTATGGCAGACAACCACCCCATCGATAAACTGTTCAGGGACGGACTAAACGATCCCGGAATTCCTTTCAACGAAAATGACTGGAAGGCCGTGTCCGGAAAATTAGGAAAACGCAAAACCAGATTGCCGCTGTTCGCCTGGATCGGGAGCGGCATAGCGGCATCCGTTATCTTGGCTGCGCTTTTTTTCAGCAACCAAACCAATTTCGAAGGAAACGACCGGCAGCGAGATAGTACAACGCCCCGCGGGCAAACGCAGCGGGAACGTCCTCAGCCCGGCACCGATGGCCACAACCCGGATGCCCGAGCGGCAAACGCTCCCCGAAAAGCTGCATCGTCTGAAGCGGCGGCATGGGCAGACGCACAAGCGAATGACGTACAAGCGGCGGTACGGCCAAACGCACCGGTCATGCTCACCATGCCGCTGAAACCGTCCGTATCGACCGCCTTGACCCAAGGCAGACCCCGGGCGAAAGCCGTCCTGACCACCGGCATGGTACAGCCAGCTGAACAACCTGGTGGTAACCATCTGCGATCCCGCCGGCCAGGGTGGTCCCTAGGCATCATGGCGGCACCGGACGTGTCCGGTACACAACCCTTTTCCGGTAAGCTTTCCAGCAACATTGGCATCTTGGCTACCTATCGTTTCACCGACCGGTGGAGTATCTCTGTAGGCGCCCTATACGCGAAAAAATTCTATCGGGCCGGTTTTGACCACTACCGCCCTGCCTCCGGCTGGCCGTCCTACGGAACCTTACCGGAATGGGTTGATGCTGATTGCCGGGTCATCGACATTCCCCTGACGGTCAATTATACCTGGAGGCAGCGCCCACAGTCGTCCTGGTTTTTGTCTGCCGGCCTCTCCAGTTACGTTATGCTCAGCGAAACGTACCTCTTCCGCTACGCCGGATACGGAGACACCTACCAATACCGCATAGAAAACGAAAACCGGCATCCACTCGGCATAGGCAACCTATCCGTTGGCTACCGGCGTCAACTAAGCCCTACGCTTTCTGTCACGGTGCAACCTTTTGTCAAAGTGCCGTTGACAGGCATCGGCAACGGAAACCTCAAGCTATACTCTACTGGAGTCACCCTATCGGCCGACGTGGATCTCAGCCGAAAAAACCGCTAACGCTCCAAAAAAAACTTGGCGCCCCGGAAGAGCGCCAAGCCTGATCAATGGGTCCGTCAATTCTTTTTATTCTTCACGTATTGCTCCAGCCATTTGTCCGTTTCCCACAGGGTGTGGTAAACGGATTCCTTGGCACGGTAGCCATGGAGTTCCTTCGGCAGAAACACTAACCTGATCGTTCCCCCATGCCCTTTGACGGCCGCATACAGGCGTTCGCTCTGAATCGGAAAGGTGCCGGAATTGTTGTCATCGATCCCGTGGATCAGCAACAGCGGGGTTTTGATCTTATCAGCGAAACTGAATGGAGACATCTGATAATAAACCTCCGGTGCCTGCCAGTAGGTACGTGGTTCTGCCTGGAAGCCGAACGGTGTCAGTGTGCGGTTATAGGCGCCGCTTCTGGCAATACCGGCCGCAAAAAGGTCTGTATGAGCCAGCAGGTTTGCCGTCATAAAGGCGCCGTATGAATGACCGCCCACGGCTATCCGCTTCGGATCGGCCACTCCGAGAGATGTAACGTAGTCAATCGCTGCTTTTGCATTGGCTTGCACTTGTGGCACGAAGGTGTCATTTGGCTCCTGGTCCCCTTCCCCCACAATCGGCATATCGGCGTTGTCGAGCACAGCATATCCCCTCGTTACGAAATAAATCGGTGAACCCCAAGCAATCCGCGTAAAGCGGTAAGGCGATCCCTTTACTTGACTGGCCGCAGCTGCGGTTTTGAATTCCCTTGGATAAGCCCACATCAGCATGGGCAAGGGACCGTCCTCTTTTTTATAGCCGCTGGGCAGATACAGCGTGCCCGTCAGCGTCAGCCCGTCACTGCGCTTATAAGAAAGTTGTTGCTTTTTTACGCCCTTCAACGAGGGGTAAGGATGTGAGAACGCTGTTATTGCCGTCATAGACCGGTTCTTTAGATTTACCGTATGGTAGTTGGGCGGTTCTTCCATAGACTCCCGGGAGATCACAAGCGTGCCGGCATTATCGAAAAACACCGGCGACTCATAAAACGGGGCCTGAGAGCGGAATAAGGTATCGGTTTTACCGGTCACCAGGTTCCAGCGCATAAGGAAAGGCCGGTCTCCCTCCGGTGAAGCCCCTTCAGACACCGTGAATACCGTTGGTTGCTTGCCTTTATCAAGCAAAAGCACCGATTGGCCATAATCGTTATGGGTAAAAACAAAACGTCCCGGATCAGTATATGTATCTTCCGATGACCGTTCAGCTATGGTTTTGACGATCGCTCCGCTGTGTGAATCAAGCAACGTCAATTTCTCGGCGCGGGTCTGCCGCCACCTTTCGCTCAGAATCGCGTAACCGTTGTCACTCCAGGAGATTCCACTGAACCGCAGCGTCGTACGCGCAAGTTGGGCAGGCTCTCCCGTAAAGGGTGCCTCCAGTTGGTAAACTGCATCGCGTTGCTCTGCCGCGTTCTTGGCAATACCGCCGTCCAGTGCTTCCGCCCAGTAGATCGTAGCTGGCGCATCGGGGCGCCACGCATGTCGGCGGGGGCCAGTGACGACATTATCAAAACCGATCGGCACATTGTCCGCCAATGGCGCCTGGTATAGGCGCTTAAGCTCTTTGCCTGTCTTGTCCCATATCAGCACATGATATGGGAAATCATACACTGGAACCAGGTACGAGTACGGACGCTCGATGCGTTCAACCAATACGTAGTTGCCGTCCGGTGAATACTGTACGGAGCGGTAAATGGCAGGAGCGCCAATGTTGGTAATGTTGCCTTGCAGATCCACAAGCCCCAGCTGGGCGGTCATGTAATAATCGAACAGCTTTTCGTCATGCGGGTTTTCAAGCAGGTTCTGATAGGTCCGTGACGGAGCTGCCTTACCCAGATTTTCCTGCACCACAGGCCCGCTGGGCACCTGATTCGCTTCAGGAACGGCTCCGCGCCCCTCAGGAATAAATTTAGCCAGAATCTGTTTTCCGTCCGGAGTCCATGCAAATGTAAACCCGAGCGCGTCGTTCAGTGGAATGTCCGTTACCTTTCTCGCAACAGACTGCTCCATGTCAGCAACCCAAAGTTCCACGCGGCTATCCGTACTGTTGCTGAACGCCACCCATTCGTCATCCGGACTGAACGTTAAGTTTGAGATCCGGGCCTCATCCGGCAAACCTTTGACCGGGTTTTCGCGGCCGGTCTTCAGGTCCTTGATCGTCATGCCGGTAAATCCGCTGCCTTCCGCGGCATTGTTGGCTGGATTGATACGCAATCCCGCCAAACCGAGCACCGGCTGAGAAATATCGGATATAGTGGGAAAATCCGGACGTTCCAGCAACAACATACTGCTGCCGTCCTTGGTAAAAAACGCCGATGGTGTAGTGGGCGCATCGACCAGCTCACGTATACTCTGCGGAGGAGTTTGATAAGTCAGGTCGTTTTGGGCGGTTACCGTTGAAAAACACGGAAGTAAAAACCACAATGATGCCGTAAGATTCGGCAAAAAACTCTTTTTCATGGACCGTTTTCTTGAATTAAGGTAAAATCAATGCATCAAAGATGCATGTTTTCCTCAAAAAAACGGCGCGGGTAACCATCAAGTTACGCGACGGACCTTATTTACGCTCAATCAGGCAGACCGCATAGGCAACTACCCCTTCTTTCCTGCCGACAAATCCCATGGTTTCGTTGGTAGTGGCTTTGATCGAAATATCGGCTTCAGATATACCGGCCGCTTCTGAAATGCGTGATTTCATCTCCGGAATATACGGCTTGATCTTGGGCGCCTCCAAACAAAGCATCGCGTCAATATTACCCAGCGCCCAACCGTGTCCTTCCAACAGGCGCACACATTCCCTGAGCAGAATCAGGCTGCTGACACCCCGCCAACGTTCATCGGTATTCGGGAAATGATGCCCGATATCTTCAAGGTTCGCCGCCCCCAATATGGCGTCACAGATGGCGTGAACCAGCACATCGGCATCCGAATGGCCGAACGCCCCGGCGTGGTGCGCTACCTGAACGCCTCCCAGTACAAAAGGCTGCCCTTCCTTCAGCTGGTGCACGTCAAAACCGAATCCGACTTTTATCTTCATATTCCATTCTTTAGTGGTCAGCCGTCAAACATAATGAAATGTAAATTTAATTGCTATGGACTTCGAGAATTTATTTAATTTTGATTTTCGGAAAAAAATACCTTTTTCTGTCATTTTCAGCATGAAAAACACAAATACTACCTATTTGATTCATCTGCTCTTTTTGGTTATGTGTGCCGGAGGATTGAGCTCGTGTAAGAACCAAAGTGGCGTTTCTTCAAAGACAGGCGTTCCCTATAACGACCCTTACAATGGAGGACTCCAGATTAACAGAAAGGTGAAAGAAGGCCCCGGACCCGGGTTGGTGGTCATCGAGGGAGGAACCTTCGTTATGGGCGGCAGCCTGAATGAAGACATCACGTATGCCCATGACAACCTGAAACGCCGGGTAACGGTAGCTTCTTTTTACATGGATGAGACGGAAGTCTCAAACGCAGATTGGCTTGAATACCTTCATTGGCTGAACCAAAACTTCCCGGACGACAAGGAATTGTACTATAAAGCGCTCCCCGATACATTGGTATGGCGTCATCCGCTTTCGTACAACGAACCTTATGTTGACCTTTATCTCCGGCATCCGGCCTACCAGGACTATCCGGTAGTCGGCGTTACCTGGGAACAGGCAAACGACTATTGTGTATGGCGGACCGACCGGGTGAATGAACACATCCTCCGCCAGAAGGGCGCCTTGGTAGATTATAAAACCCTGGCAGAATCACAAACCCGTCCGAATGAACCGTTCAACACGGACATCTACCTGAACGGTCAGTACCAGGGCGAAGGAATCGACGGCGAGCGCATGCCAAAGGATAACCGTCCCGGTGCGGAAGACGATGCCCGCCGCACAGTGAGAATGGAAGATGGCGTACTCAAGCAACCTTACCGGCTTCCCACCGAGGCCGAATGGGAATATGCCGCCCTGGGGTTGGTTGGCAATACAGAATACGGCAATATCGAGAGCGGTAGGGTCTATCCATGGAACGGTCTGGGCGTACGGTCGGCTAAAAGGCGGACCCAGGGCCTTATGATGGCCAACTTTAAACCCAGCAGCGGCGATAATATGGGAGTAGCCGGTTATCTCAACGATGGGGGCGACATCACCATGCCGGTTACCAGCTTCCTGCCTAACGACTACGGACTGTACAATATGGCCGGCAACGTGAACGAGTGGGTCCGGGACGTCTACCGGCAGTTATCCTATGAAGATTTTGAGGATTTCAACCCGTTCCGCGGCAATGTCTATCTGGACAAACAATATGAAGACCCCGAGAAAGGCATTCTGGCGAAAGACAAATATGGCCGTCCCATCCGGGTACCTGCCAAGGCACCGCGAAAGCAGACATGGGAAGAACTCCAGGCCGCCTCAACCGCAGCTGACTCTGTCCAGCAGGCCTTTGACCATGACGTCCGGGGATATGGAGACGAAGCCACTAATGAACTATACGGAGTCACCACATTGGTCAACGACAAATCAAGAGTGTATAAAGGAGGGTCATGGAACGACCGGGCATATTGGCTCAATCCCGCAACACGCCGTTATATGCAACAGGACCAATCAAATGCCATGACCGGGTTCCGCTGTGCGATGACCCTTGTCGGCTCTCCGGAGGTTAATACCAAGATAAAGCCGAGCTTTCCGGCAAACCGTAAACGCGGACAGGACAGCGGCAAAAAGGTACTCGGAATCTTCTAAACAAAATGCGGTGGATGCTTTTCAGATCCACCGCATTTTTATGTTCAATCCACTGACCAGCTCTGCCGGAAAATCACTTCCCGGCTTGCGTATAATAGATATTCAGCTTTATTTTTAAAGAATCGCTGTTGCTGATAACGGCGCGGCCTCCGGTGTTCAGCACCGGATAATAGGGCACAAGTCCGTCAGAAACCGCTGCCGGCGCTAAGTAAAACTCTGCAGCATTGATGCGTCCCAGAAGGAGATCCTGTACGTATGAGGTAAGCCTGAACACATACCGCTTTCCCTGGCTCTCCATACCGCCCCCGAAAGCCTCCCAATGATTCCCATACCGATACCAAAGGCTGCGCGGGTCTCCGCTATATCCCTGCTGCCCATAATAGCCGGTAGGTCCCGAGCGCGAATCGCCATCAGGCACCGGCAACCGTTGTCCGGCAATGTCTTCGCGGTATAAGGTAAGCCGCGGTGCATGTGCATTGAAGGTTCCGCCGGCCGGCGCGGCTTCGTCAACATAGATAACCAACTCAGCTTTATTAACCGCAATATTACGGCCTTTAAGGGAGTCAAGGTAGGGAATACGCAGACGTGTGCGCAGTCCCGCCGGAGCCTGGGCATATACACGCCCATGATTAAGGCCCGGACTGTCCAGCTGTGCCTGAACTTCTGCCGAGTAGCTTCGACGGATGCTGGTAGCCAACCGCCTGAATGTTGAGCCGGAAGGGTCTGTGACCGTGGTTGGCAAAAACGTGCGGATGGTATCAGTGCCGGCATCATCGCCGTCCTCCCCGTTCGGCTGGCGGTAGGTGAGCTCAATACCCGTCACCTCAGAAACACCTCTGAAGGTTACCAGGCCACCTATACCGCTCATAGCGCTTTCGTCAACGCTCAAATATAACCCTTTGACATGGTCGTTGAAACCGGCTTCCGTTGACAGTGCCGCCGAGTCCACGGATTCACTGAACAGGGTTTTGAAAAAGGCCGGTGAAAGCGCCACCCGCAATTGGGGGATCACCTTTACGACAGTATCCTTGCCATCAATATGTTTCCTGACGTTAATGCTATCGGTCTGCTTATAGGCAAACCGCGCGATTGTCCGGGAACCAATCACTTCATCGCGCACGGCCCATTGTTTGGTTGAGTATGTTCCGTCCGTATACGCTTCGTCCAGCTGGCGCACCTGCAAAGGAAATACGGAATTGACGGTGTCCCCGAAGTATTCGCGGCCGTAAGGCAGCACAAGGATAACCGAATCGATCTCGGCATCCGGACGGATACGCGGAACAGAAGATGGTCTGCCGATAGCCAATGCTAAATCAGCAACCGTTTTTCCGATGACCGGATCATCGAACAACCCGAAGGCGGTTTCCGAAAATGCGGACGATCTTGCACTGTCATCCAGAAATGTAGCGGCCTGTAAGGTCAATGTGTCCGTCAGCGTTCCAACGATTTCGTTGCCCGGATCTACTTCTAAACCTATACCTGATGGATTCTGGCAGCCGCCTAAAACAAAAAGACTTATCAACAGCGTCAATAAGTCTTTGGTATGATACTTCATTCGCAAAGAGATTAACTTCAAAATCATGCTTCCACTTCCGTCTCAAGCGCTTCGCTTGAAAATTGTTCGTAAAGGTTGCAATAATTTTCGAATTCTTCGTTATTCTCTACCTCAAAAGCGGGAATATCCTTCTTTTTAACAATATTTAACAGTTGTTCATCCAGCTCATCACCCGTCAGTACCACTGCGTCCGAATACGCCAATGCGCCTTCATACAAACCGCTGTAATCGCCGGCTCCATAGGGCGCAACATCCTCCGCAGTCATATTTCCGGTAAGTGCTATCTCAGCAAAGTTCTCACCCAACGAGTAGTTGAAATCTTCTTTATACAGGGAATAGACCACCTTGGCGTCTTTGAATGTAGGATCGTCCTTATATGCCGTTTTTATATACGCTGGAATAAGCGCACTCATCCATCCGTGACAATGAACCACATCAGGGGCCCATCCCAGCTTCTTCACGGTCTCCAGCGCACCCTTACAGAAAAATACGGTGCGCTCGTTATTGTCGTCGAAAAATTTGCCGCAATCATCGCAGAATACATGCTTACGCTGGAAATATTCCTCATTATCCAAAAAATACACCTGCATGCGCGCAGCCGGAATAGAGGCAACCTTAATAATTAACGGGTTGTCATTATTATCGACGACAATGTTCATTCCGGATAGCCGGATTACCTCATGCAGCCGGTTGCGGCGCTCATTGATATTGCCAAACCGCGGCATAAGGATCCGGATTTCATATCCTTTCTCCTGCATGGCTTGAGGTAGTTGGCGCGTGATTTCAGAAATTTTACTTAGTTCGAGGAAAGGCGACATCTCGTGGGTAACAAACAGAATCTTCGTTTTTGCCATCTCCAATTATTTAATTTTTTTTTATTAGAAGAGTAAAATCGGTTTGCAAAGATAATCATTTTTTGTCAATATACCAATTAGTTAGGTCGATGTGCTACGAGATAAGACAAAAAATCACCATTTTTGCAAACATAAAAAGCCATTCAACTGTTGAAAATAATTTATACCAAGCAAACCCTGCACGGACAGCTCCAAACGTACCGCAATACGGGACGGACCATCGCTCTGGTGCCTACCATGGGTGCATTGCATGATGGGCACATTGCCTTGATCAGGCATGCCCAGACTTTAGCTGATGTGGTGGTATGCAGCATTTTCGTCAATCCCACACAGTTCAACGATCCAAAGGATCTTGAAAAATACCCACGCCCTATTGAAAACGATATTGCTCTGCTTGAAGCGGCGCGATGCAATGTTCTTTTCCAGCCAGAAGTAACCGAGATGTACACCGAAGGGGAACAATGGCACCTGGATCTGGGTAAGCTTGAACAAGAACTTGAAGGACCGCATAGGCCGGGACATTTCCAGGGCGTCACACAGATCGTCAAGAAGCTCTTTGATGCTGTACAACCCGATGTGGCATGCTTTGGCCAAAAGGATTTCCAGCAATACAAAGTAGTGGAATACATGATTAAGAAGCTAGGGTTGCCGGTGCGCCTGGAAATGTGCCCCACCGTCCGGGAAGCCGATGGACTTGCCATGAGCTCCCGCAATGTGCGTCTGACTCCGACGGGACGCTCCCAGGCGCTGGCGCTTTACCGCGCCCTGCAACAAACCAAACACGACCTTCACCGCAAAGACCTTGCAACCTTACGGAAGGACGCCGTGACCATGCTCGAAAGCAGTCCAGGTGTGCAGCTGGAGTACTTCGCCATTTATAATGCCGACACATTTGAGGAAGCGATGGCAGCAGCACCCGGCCAGAATCTGGTGGCCTTGGTGGCCGCCTGGGTAGATGGGGTACGATTGATCGACAATATGCTGCTCCAGCCGCCAACGGGACCTCGATGATCACGGCGGCGGGTAGGTAGCTGGCCTGTCCCGCGCAATACCTGCCGCGCACCTGCGCCGTATCTGCTGCGCTGATTTTCCGCTTGCTGTCCGGTGCTTCTCCGCTTGAGCAGCGGAGGAGCACCGAAAAAGGAGCGGAGGTGATAAGTATCGCGTTTTTATTTTCGTATCTTTGTACCATGGTTATCGAGGTAATGAAATCCAAGATCCATCGGGTGCGCGTAACGCAAGCTGAGCTAAACTACGTGGGTAGCATCACGATTGACGAGGATTTGATGGATGCGGCAAACATCATTGCCAACGAAAAAGTGCAGATTGTTAACAACAACAACGGCGCGCGGTTCGAAACTTATGTAATAAAAGGCGAACGCGGCACCGGGACCATCTGCCTGAATGGAGCGGCAGCCCGGCTAGTCCAGGTAGGTGACGTTATCATCATCATTTCATACGCCCTGATGGATTATGAGGCAGCCAAGAAGTATGATCCCATCTTGGTATTCCCTGATGAAAATAATCACCTGATATGACATCGTGAACCGGCACAAACATATCCGTTCCAAGCTAGCCCTGTTTCAGGCAATTCTTTTTTGCCTGATTGTGGGCAGCGGCACGGTCTTTATGCATAAGCATAAAACCGCTGATGGCCGGATTGTCATTCACACGCATCCATACAACCTTGAGACGGATCCCGACACCAGTAAACATCACCAGTCGGAAAGCCAAATCCATCTGCTGGACGTCATTTTCCAGGGTTCGTATCTGCGGGCTGCCGCATTGCATGTGGACTTTTCCTTGATCGTCTGCTTTGAAATCCCTTTCTCGGTCACACGCACACCGTTTTATCACCGTAACGAAGATCAGCAAACTTTTCTCCGCGGACCGCCAGCTCCTCTTTGTTAACGCCGGATCCGGCGTATCTTTCCCTTTTCTGTAGTTAATAACCGGTAATGCATCCTGCACGCCGTTGCGTGCAGGAGCGGCAATGCCAATAGACATTTTTTCAATACGACTTAATTGATCATGATACGATACGTACCAACAACATACGTGTTTCCTCTTCTATGCATTTTACTGTTTTTATCGCTGTCATCCGTTTCCCTTCTGGGACAAGAGCGGAGCGCTACGGTATACGGAAAGGTAGCATCAGCAGATGATCCTATTCCAGCGGCCACTGTGTCTGTAGAAAACAGGTCCATTGCTACAAAATCTGACCCGACAGGGCGTTTCGAACTCAAAATACCAACAGGCCGGGTGACGATTCAGGTGAACGCCCTTGGGTATGCCTCGTTTACAAAAGAACTCCATGTCATTCCGGGTGATTCGATTTTTGTGGAGGCCGACCTCCTGCCCGCATCGGTGACATTGGATGAAGTGGTGCTTGATCGGCAAACAGGCCTTACCAGAAGGACACCTTACGCTATTACAGGAGTAGAAATGCACAGCCTGTCGAAAAGCGGCAACCCGGGCGGTATTGCTGGCGCACTCCGCGAAATCCCTGGAGTGAGTGGTGCAGGAATGGGACCCGGCATTGTCAAACCATTCATCCGCGGACTGGGCTTTTCCCGGGTTGTCTCTATCTATCAGGGCAACAAGCTGGAAAACCATCAATGGGGCCAGGACCATGGCCTTGGTCTGAACAATCTGGGGGTACGGAACGTAGATGTTATCAAAGGGCCGGCGTCGATCCTTTATGGGTCCGGCGCGCTGGGCGGGGTATTGATGGTAAAGGACGATGAAAATTACCTCACCGCAGGCAAGGTCGCAGGTTCCGTTGGGACAGTATTCAATAGTAACTCCAAAGGCATCCGTACTTTCGGCTCGGTGGGAAACCGGTTCGACAATGGCTTTTTCGTAGATCTGGATGCCGCCTATGAGAACCACGCCGACTACAAAGCCGGTGAAGGGTTGCTCATCGGTAACAGCCGTTTTAACAACCGCACTCTCAGAGCGCACACCGGCCTGGACCTGGACCGGTTCAAAAACAAACTATCGTTCACCTATCACCACCAGAATCTTGGCATCATTGACGACAATGAGCTCGTTGAAGGGCATTCCCTGGTCACTACCCGCAACGTCCGTAGCATCCAGCTGCCTTATCAAGAAATCAGTGACTACCTGGTTTCCTATAATCAGGAAACGACTCACGACCACTTCCACACCTACCTCCATGTCTCACATCACTATAACGACCGGAATGAAGTGGAACAATCGTTCGATCAGCTTGATCTCGGCCTCAGACAGCGTAACACGTTCTATTCCGGCAGATTGACGCTCCACCCTGACCGTGACTTTTCCCATACCTTCGGCGTGCAGGGAAGTTTTATCAATACGTCAAATAAACCCGATGCTGTGGATATTCTCATTCCCGATGCCAATACGACCGACGTCGGCGTCTATTACCTAGGCACCTTTGATTGGCAGAGCTTTTACTTCCAGGGCGGTGGCCGTTTTGATTACCGCAGCATCAACGCCGATGCCAGCAAAGCGCATTTTATCGATAATGGGTTTACCTTACCCGGTAGCCCGCAGGACCGTAAGCTTGGCGTAGATTTCGCCGGATTCTCCGGTTCACTCGGCGCCAGCTATACATTGGCTGCCCGTCACCAGTTTAAACTGAACGCTTCGACGGGTTTCAGAGCTCCTGATCTTGCAGAGCTTTTCTCTTATGGGCCTCATCCGGGCACCAACCGTTTCGAAACCGGAAACGTTGATTTCAAACGGGAGCAGAGCGTGCAGACCGACCTCAGTTACTCGTTCGGTTCGCCATTTTTGGATATCGGTGCATCGGTATATCACAATGCCGTCGCAAACTACATTTATTTTGTGGCTACGGGTAATGTCCGTCCGGAGGACGGACTGGAGATATGGGCATTCCAACAGGAAAACGCCATGTTGTACGGTTCGGAATGGGAGGCGAAATACCGCCCGCTCCGCGATAAACGACTGGAGCTGACGGCCAAGGGTGCAATGGTGAGAGGCCGCCTGACCGATGGGGATAAAAACCTTACGTTCGTTCCCGCTGATAACTATACGTTCCAAGTTGCGCACGAACCTCGTAACATGGAGGGTTCACGGATATTCGCATCGCTGCAGTATACCGCTGCACAGGAACGCATTGGATTCAACGAGCAGCGTACGCCCGGATATACACTTGTAAATGCCGGCATACAACACGAATTTGACTTGCCGGGCGGCAAATTAGCCGCTTCTGTTAATGTGCATAACGCGTTTGATGTCTCTTACGTGGATCACCTCTCTATCCTGCGGGCATTTTCAATCCCTAACCCGGGCAGAAACATCGGTCTGGCGCTGGGCTACCGTTTCTAGCTCTGGGTATAGTACCATTTGCTGAGCTCAATCAATAGTGCCGGGATCACCTGTTTGGTGATCCCTTTTGCATACAGGATATAGCGCACACCATTCGGATTGAAGCGCTCCGCATGATAGATATCAAAAAGGGGCTGCTGGCTGTTACGCTGAAAACTATCTTTCTTGATCACGATACTCGTAAACCACCGTATATCTACGCCGGTGATAATACTGAATGTGAGGCCAAAAGTACAGATATCCTGCTGATCGAGTTCATTGACCAGGAACCGCTTTAAATCCAGCGCCTCCTCGTCCAGTACCGGGATATGCCAATTCAGCTCCAGACTGGAGTGCCGCATATTGATCCCCATGCCGCCCATCAATTTTTCCCATTCCGGGCGGTCGGACTCTTCAATATCTTTGATAATAAAGGACTTCCAAGGTGTGATGTAAAAATACGGGATTCCCTTTTCCACACACAACCGGCAAGCGCGCAAGAGGAAAGAGATGTCGAAACGGTTGTTGCGCCAATACAATCCCAGCCAGAGCCTGCCGTCGCCCAGACTTTCCATACCCTCATAATATGGGAATGTAGGCAGGGGCAGCTGTAAGGTTTCCCGGGTGACTACCGTATTCAATTTAATATGCTCAGCCAAACCGACAACAAGATCAGCCAGCCTGGCTTGTGGATCACGAGACCATCGCTGTTCTAAAAATCCAGCAAGCCTGGCAATGTCCGAGCTGTGAACCAAGGTTGGCCATTTCTCCACAGTGTCGCCGGTATAGGGATTCCGAAGATAAAGGTACCAGTATTCCGGCCGGTTGGACGCCACAAAATTCAGGTCCCCGGTAAACAAGGGCACCATGGCCTGCTTGGGATCGGTAATGTTGATCTTCAGGTGAGGAAACGTCCGGAACGCATCCAATATGGAATGATAGCGGTTCAGATCCAACCAAGACGTCTTGTCTGTAATGCCGATGGTGACCGCACTACTGACAATGTTCTGAAACAGCTCACGCCCCCCTTGACGGAAATCAATTGTATGGGAAGCCAGCCGCTCGCCTACCCGTTCAGCGTTGCCCGCCAACACCGGAAAAAGGATATCCTGGCGGGAACCGAACAAGACAAAGGTGTTCCCAAGTGACCGGGCCGTTTCAAGAATGGTCATTAACTCCTGCGGAGCCACCATTCCGCCTTTGGCGAATATCCGGATCAGATTACCTTTATCGGGTTTTGAAAGCATGCGGTCAGAGAATATTTTCTTTCATGGCTTTATTGATCATATCCACTGCGTTATTGACAGACAGCTTCTTCATGATATTGAACCGGTGCGTCTCGATGGTCCTTACGCTTTTTCCCAGCAACTCAGCGATGTCCTTATTATGCTTTCCATTGACCACTAAAGACAATATTTGCTTTTCCCGCTTGGATAACCCATAAACATCCTTCTTTTCACTTTGCGGAGCAGGTGTCTGGATAGCTGCCGGTTTAACCGCGTTTAAGAGCTGGTTAGCCAGCACATTGGATACCGCACCGCTGTAATAGCGCACGCCGCTATGGATCTGTTTGATGGCCTTGATGAATTCGCTCTTATCGGTGTCTTTAAGGAGGTATCCCCATGCTCCCGCTGAGAGTGACTGCAGGACATATTCTTCCGTATCATGCATAGACAGGATTACCACCTTCGTTGGCACGCCGCTTTCAGTCAGCTCCGCGCAGGCTTCCAACCCGGTTATTTCCGGCATGCGGATATCCATCACCGCCAGGTCTGGCTTCATTTGCTTGACAAGCGCAACCGCCTGCCGCCCATCGTTGGCCTCACCCACTACTGTAATATCATGATCAGTCTCCAACATGGCTTTGATGCCATCGCGTACAAGCACGTGATCATCCACAAGCACTACACTGATTTTTTCCATTTTTTACTCATTCTGGGTTTGTGTCAAAGGTACGAAAAGCTTCACGATGGTTCCTGCGCCTTTCTGCGACTGGACTTCCAAAGTCCCATTGATATAAGCTGCCCGTTCATACATGTTGAGGAACCCATGTCCCACCTCCGGACTGACGGCATCTGTGGCCTTGCGTTCAAACCCTTTGCCGTAGTCCTTTACCGTAATCCTTAATTGATTGTCATCATGTTTCAGAAACAGTTCTATGCGGGGGGATTCAGCATATTTTACGGCGTTGTTCAGTGCCTCCTGGACAATGCGGAAAACATTGTTTTCCACTTTTGAACTCATGCGCTGATTAAAGCCGCTTTCATTGACAAAACGCACTTCCGCATGACTCATCCGGTCAATTTCCTGTACCAGTGTCTTCAGGCCGGCCGCCAGACCATAATCGCTCAGCACCGGTGGATTAAGGTTGAATGTAACCCGGCGGACCTCCTGTATAACCTCTTTGACCAGCTGGTTGATCTCCTCCAGCTTCTGCTCCGCTTCCTGCGGCCGGTAAATATTTATTGCTGCAAGCTGGAACTTCAAGGAAGTTAACAGTTGCCCGATGCCATCATGGATATTCATCGCGATGCGTTTGCGTTCGTCTTCCTGTCCTTCCAGCACAAGAATGGAACGGTATTTTTGCTCATTGATCTTGCGCTCGATTTCCGCTTTATCTTTCCGGTAGATGCCTTGTTCCGCCTGACGCTTCCGCGTCAGGTCAGTCATCAAGATATCCAGATGAGCGACTTCACCACCCGTTGCGTAAATCGGAACAACATGGATATCCAGATACCGGTTCATCCCTTCTGTGTCGCTGACCACCAGCTCTCGGTTCCAGTTCTGCCCGTCCGAAACCGTTTCCACCAGATCATCCATTAACTGCTCGGCAGCGTCACCCTGCAGCCCGACTATTTCGGCAATGGTCCCCGCTGGCTCCAGACGGCCGGTTTTTCCCAACATCGTAGCCAGTAACGGAACGACTTCGGTGACATTCCCTCCCCGATCGGCTTTGGCCACCAGCTGTGGCGAGGAAACCGGAATGGATATCGCCGATATACGCTCGTAGGACGCCTCAAGGGAACTGTATAAAGCGCCGATCTCCCTGCTCATCTGTTGGGCATCACGCTCCGACTTGATTAACCGGGCAAGTGTTTCCCGGATACGTCTTGTTGTGGGAATAAAGATCAATAAGATCTCCAACAAGATAACCAGCAACGCCACAACCAGCAGCATGTATTCCGTACGTTTTAACCGCGCTACCTTCCCGGCAGCAATAACCTCCAGACGCTGCACGGTGCGCTCCATGACATCGAGATAAGGGTGTTCATGTTTCAGAATTACCGAGATCCGTGCTCTCAGGCCGGAGTATGGGACAGTAGGGTGTGTATCCAGTTGATTGATCAATTTACTGGCGGCCCCTACCATAGCCTCGAAATGCGGGGCGCCTGAATTCAGCAGTTCCTTTACCTCAGCATCGTTGCCGGGCGGGATCATCAGGGAATCATTACCGTGCAGCAGTGCGTGCTGTGCCATGACCCATTCGGTTTGCGCGGTTTTCAGCCGTTCCAACACTTCAGTACGTTCCGCGCTGTCAGCGCGGAGCTGTAACTCCAACGCAACTTTTGCCAGCTGCTGTCCCAACATGCGCTGACGGCCCGCCACATTAATGAGCCGGGCGTCACTTTCCTGCTCTCGCAAATGATACTGCACCACGACTTGCCCAAACACTATCGTCAGCGCGATGACGCTTAACGCTAGTAGGTAGTAAAGCCGCAACCTGGCGAACGGATTACGCTGGCTTGCGGTATGTGTATCCTGTTCAGTGTTCATGGCTCATTATAGTTCCGGAAGCAGTCTTCGTATTCCACCGGACAAGGCAATTTAACCGCCCCCATCACATCCAGTGCGTGCATCATGCTATGCCGGGACAGCCTTGCCGAAACGGCGAGATCAGCAACCTCGGCCAACGCCGATGATGTGTAAATCCCACACAGCGGTTGGGCATACCCCCCTTGCTCAAAGACGAGCGCCTGGCCGCCGTAATGCCGGAAATAATCCAGCAGTTCACGCAGCGGTTCCTCACGCATTTGGATCATGTCGCACGCCAGCACCATCAGGTCCGTTCCCGGGAACCGCCTGTGTACACTCAGCAATCCCCGCAGGGGGCCGCCTATGGACAGCCTATCCTCATCCACGACAAAGTCGGCATCCGTAAACGAAACGCCGTAAACAGTGCGTTGCCGCTCATTAATTGAAATCACCACATCAGGCAATACGGTTTTCAGTCGTTCATACGCCAACTGCGCCCAAGTCTTTCCGTCTTTGGTCAATAGCCCCTTGTCTGTTCCCATCCGCGCACTCGCCCCGCCGCAAAGCACCACACCGACCATCCTGGTGTTAATTTTGGTCATGCCGCATGCCCTTGGCCACCTTAAAAACATGAAGAATATAAGGAAACAGGGCATCCATAGTCTCTTCGGCACCTCGCGTGGAACCGGGCAACGTCAGCACCAATGCGTGCCCGATAAATCCGGCGACACCTCTGGAAAGCATGGCATAAGGTGTGCGCTGCTGCCCGTGCGCCCTGGCAGCCTCCATGATACCGGGTATTTCACGGTCCAGCAAGGGCGCAATCGCCTCGGGCGTAACGTCGCGGGGCGACAGGCCGGTGCCTCCGGTAAACAACAATAACTGATACCCCGCTTCACTCAATTCGCGGGCCGTATGTTGGATCGTTTTTAGTTCATCGGGGATAACCAGATAAGTATCTGTTTCCAACTGATATTTTGCTAACTTACCTATGATGGCTTTCCCCGCGGCATCCTGTTTGGTGCCCGCCGAAACGCTGTCCGAGCATACCACCACGGCGCATCGCACGCCTCCGGAAACCCCGTCAGCAAATGAAGATTTGCCTCCAGTTTTTTCTTCCAGCCTGATGTTTGTGATTTCCACCGCAGGATCGATTGGCTTCAGCATATCATATGCCGTAAGCGCGGTGATCGCCGCTCCGTGCATCGCCTCCACTTCCACACCGGTTTTGTATATGGTCCGCACTTCCACCCTGATATCCAGGCCTGACTCGGTTATGTTATACGTGATCGCAGCATACTCCACCGGCAGCGGATGGCAATCCGGGATCACGTCGCTTGTCTTTTTAATGGCCAGCAGTCCTGCTGCGCGGGCAAAGTCCAGCACGTTTCCCTTGGGTACACGTCCGTTCCGTATGGCCTCAATCGTCGAGGGAAGCGAGACCTTGAGGGTAGCTAATGCCACTGCACGGCGCAGGCTGGTAATCTTATGCGTAATATCTACCATGCACTTATGTATTTATCTTCCACTGATGGGTTTCATCTCCGAAAATTTCCTTTCCCCAAATGGGTAATTCCTGCTTAATGCGCTCTACAACCTCCTCACAGGCTTCAATAGCCCCATGCCGATGCGCGGCAGACGTGAAGACAAATAGACACTGCTCACCTACATACACCTTTCCTAAACTGTGATATATATGCATGCAGCTCAGCGGATACTTGGCGAATGTCTCCTCCCGGATCCGGTGCATTTGTTCATTTGCCATCGCCTCATAAGCCGTATACTCAATCGCTGCGACGGCTTTCCCGTCAATATGGTCTGCACGGACCTGTCCCAGGAAGATGCTGTGCGCGCCAATTGCTGTCTTATGACTATGATCAGCAATGCGGTCGGCAATAAAAGCCGGCTCGATTGCCCCGTTTACAAAAATGTTTTTCATTGCGTCGTTCGTTTCAAATACTTTTCTCATCCCACCGGGGCAGCAACTGGACCTCAATTTCCTCACCATTCCGGTACTCCTCTGCAGATTCAGGCAAACAGATCAAGCAGTTTGACCCTGCAAACGAGCTCAGGCGGAACGACTCCTGCGCCATCAACACCTGTGCGGCCCCCTCCCGGGGCATATACCGCCCCTTCAGGAAATATGTCAATCCCGGTCTTTTTTTGCCTTCTCCGGTTACTGTTGCCCATACCGGTTCGGGCAACATCCGGCGCCGGGTCAGCTGCTCCAGCGCCAGTACCACATACTGGTAAAAACAAACCAGTACCGATGCCGGATTTCCGGGCAAACCGAACACCGGCCGGTGACCCTTCACGCCAAAATAAAGCGGTTTACCAGGTTTCTGCCTGACCTTATAGAAACCTTCGGTCACTCCGCACCGTTCAATCGCCCGTTTCACATAGTCCCGTTCACCCACACTGATGCCTCCGGTGAGTAATACGAGATCCGCCTTTTCAAGTGCTTCCGATAGCCGGCTGACCAACTGTTCCGGATGGTCAGCCACATGCCTCACTTCCAATTCGCGTATGCCCAGCTGCTGCAGCGCCGCCTGCAGGGCATAAGAGTTTGCCTCATAAACCTGTCCGGCTATCAGCGGTTTTCCCGGAGGCTGGAGCTCATCCCCCGTAACGAGCATGGCGACCTTAGGCATGGGAAAAACCGTCACTTCTGCCATGCCGGCACTCGCCAGAAACCCTATGGCAGCGGGATTCAAAACCGTACCGCCGGGCAGAAGCCGCTCCCCCCACCGGACCTCGGAACCTTTGAATCGCACGTTGCCGCCCTGTACCAGATTAGGATCTGCCAGCTGCAGCTGTCCCTCCAGTTCGCGCGTATATTCCTGCATGATGACGGTGTCTGCGTTCTCAGGAATGGGCGCCCCGGTGAAAATCCGTGCCGCTTGTCCTTGTTCCAGCACAAGCCGTTCGGCACTTCCGGCGGGCACTATATCCACAACACGCAATTCTTTCCCCGCATCCTCGTAACGGAAAGCGTAACCGTCCATTGCCGCCTGATCAAATGGGGGCAAATCGACCGGTGAAGCGATGTCCTGAGCCAGCACACAACCCAACGCTTGCGCCAGGGGAACCCGGCGCGCCGCCAGCGCAGTTATCTGCCCGCGGACTATAGCCTTGGCTTGGTTGTGTGAAATCATGCTGGATGCCTGTCTGCGTGTCCCAGGTCCTTTCCAGGAGCAACACGGTCGCGGATCAACCGTTTCAGTGCCGCAATTTCCGGGAACCCGTCCACTTTACGGTCAAGGACAGTCGCCCCATCAACATAAATACAGAATTTGCCAGCCGTCTCCGATGGACGAAGCGTCACGCCCCCCAGTTCTTCCGTAAACGTGGTGAGCAGCTCAGAAGCCATATAGGCCGCGCGAAGCAACCATCCACACTTTGGACAATACTCTATGGTAACAAGCGGTTTTCCTTCCATGCTTAACTCTTCTGTTTTCCACACCTCGAAAATACGATTTTTTTAGTTTATGTGGTCAGCAAACAACCGGTCAGCATCAATTTCTTCAAACGATGTCTTATCCGCCAGGCACAAGGGACAACGATATGCCGACGGCAAGGATCCGAACGGTGTGTCGGGTGGGATACCCCCATCAGCATCGCCGATGGCCGGATCATAGACCGTCAGGCATGCCCTGCATTGGAACACCTGTCTGCGGTTCTCCGACGCGATGAAAGGTTTGTCTCCATCTTCGGATAAGGCATTTAAGCCCGGCTCGTTATGGGAATAAAATGCATCACAGAGGGAAACCAGATGCCTGGCTATAGCCGATCTCGGTACTGACCGCTTAAAAAGCAGCAGCTCGTTCGCATTTGGATTGAAGTCTTTGGTATACAGGATATCGAATCGTTCGGAGGAACCTAATGCCCTCAGGTGATCATGCGGAAGCCTTCTGATCACGATAGACCCAAACATGCTGGACCGTGGCCGTGTCTGGATCGCAAAACACAGCCCGTAGGTCCGCACATCTTCCCGGTCAAGGTAATGGATGATATCCTCCTTCAACGCTGCTATATCGTCCTTGTTGTCTTCGATCTGCCAGTTCAGTTCGTTGGCTGCGTGCCGCACGTTGATGCGGTGCTTGGCCAGCACGTATCCCCACCTGGGCCGTAGCGATGCCGGAATGTCCTTGATGATAATCCCTTTCCATGGCGTGGTATACAGCTGGGCTACTTTAGTCCGTTGACAAGCCTTGCAGATATCGTTCAGGAACGATACACTGAACAGTTCATTGCGCCGGTAAATACCCAGCCAATAGGTATCCGCGATTTTATTGAATCCTTCATAGTAAAGCAGCTCAAACTTCGGCGGCTGCACGGGCTCCTGCGATTGTTTCGCGATATATGGCACACGCCGCCACACGTTTCGGTACAGTTCATCCCCCTGGTCAGCCTCTCCCGCGACACCGGCTTCGCCCCGGCGCAGCATAAGCCGCTCGAGCACTTTTGATACCCGGGCGATATCGTTGGTATAGACCAGTTCAGGCCAATGGTAGAATGTCCCGCTTTTGGGAAACCGTACGCATAAGTGCCAATAATGAGCGGACGATGAAGTAATCCAGTTGATATGGCCGGTGAACAACGGTACGAACGTCTGTTGCTGATCACAGATATTCACTTTCAGCCGGGGCGTGTAGTCAAACAGATCAAAAACATCTTTGTAGACCCCTTCCCTTAGCCAGGTATCCTCTATACAGATATTGACCGCGGCGTAGGAACTGACCATGTTGGGTGGCGCGTCCGCATAAATGAACGCCGGAATGCGGTCCCGCCGGCAGGCTTCCTGAAAAGCTTTCTCCTGCTTCACCGGAATATTGACAATCATGTCCTGCCGCAAACCGAAGCGCACGTTTGCAACACCTAAATCTGTAAGTAAGCGCAGGATGACCTGCAACTGTCCAGCCGAAACAATGCCACCTCTGAAATGAATGATATATGCCGTTGAACGCTCCATATCTTACCCCGCTTTGTTTGTTGCGGACTCCATGCGCACACCGACCTCCCTTATCAGAATAGCCCGTACTTCCGGACGGCAGCTGCCGCAGCCCAATCCGGCACCGGACGCTTCACATACCGCCTTCAGGTCAGTACATCCTCCTTGGACGGCTTGCGCAATATTGCCTTCACCTACGTTGCCGCAGGAGCAGATTACCTTGCCGAGCACTGGTGCCACCGGCTTGCCGGACCGGAGGAGTTCCAACCGCTTTTCCGATAGCTCGATCTGCTGCTCGATAAGGTTTTTGAATTCCGCGAATTCCCGCTTATCGCCGATCAGGATCGCGCCCACCAGACGGTCGTTGCGCACAATGCATTTTTTGTAGTAACGTTTAGCTTTATCAATAAACACTACCTCTTCATAGCTTCCGTCACCGGCCGGCACCTCCGGCATACCAATTGAACAGAGATCTGTGCCCCGCACTTTGAGCAGATTCATGGGGATCGAACCGGCATAAGGTTGGCTAATGTCACCACTCAGATAACGTGCTACAGTTTCCGCCTGCTGTTCCGCAGCTGCGGTAATGCCGTAGAGTTTGCCCCGGTATTCAGCAATCTCACCGATAGCAAAGATCGCTGGATCGCTGCTCCGCAGGTACTCATCAACCAGTACCCCCCGTTTGCAAGCCAGCCCGCCCGCTTTCGCAAGCTCTATATTCGGAGTTGTGCCGATGGCCATGACCACCGCCTGGCAGGCGATTTCCCCTCCACTCCGGAGGCGGACGCCGCTGACGCGGCCGTTGCCAAGGAAACGTTCGACCTCATCATTAAACAGCACATCTATCCCTTTCTCGACCAGTTCTTCGTACAAAAGCTGGCAGCCCAGCGCATCCAATTGCCGATCCATCAACCGGGAAGAACGCTGCAGGATACAGCTTCCTACACCGATGTCCTGTAGCGCCGCCGCCAGCTCGATTCCCAGCAGCCCGCCGCCGATGATGACCACCTTGCCTTTGGCAGGATCCACATGTGCGGCAAAGGCGTCCGCGTCCCGCCTGCTGCGCATGGTAAATAGGCCGGCCATCTGTGGTAGGTCCTTAAGTACCGCGGCCCGGCTACCTGTGGCCATCACCAAAACATCGTAAGCATGCTCCTGCCCAAGACTGTCGCGCACCGTCCGGCGCCCGCGGTCCACATGTTCGATACTGACCCCTCGGTGCAGGGTAATACGATGCTCCTGCTCCCCATTCTCCTGCATGCGCAACAATTGTCGCCAATTCATTGTGCCGCTGATGTAATCGGGCAACAGGATACGGTTATAAAACGCAAACGGTTCCTTACTGAACACCGTGATTTCGTCTTCTGCGGTCGCATCGCCCAACTGCCTGTAGCTTTTCACGAACGCGAAGGCCGCCGCTCCAGCCCCTATGACCAATATGCGTTGCCTGGGTTTACGGAAACGGCGCACGGCCACTGCGGAAAACTTGAAGTCCGGCTCCTTAGATACCGGATCTATCAAATTGTTAGTTAGACTATTAGCCCGGGAAAGGTCGCTGTCCAACACCTTTCCCCAATGCATAGGCAGAAAGACCACCCCAGTTTTGATATCAGCTGATATCCGGGCTTTTACACGTACGGTGCCCCGGCGGCTGCTGACCTCCGTCAGGTCGCCTTCCTCAATACCGAGTGCTGCCGCATCATCCGGATGAATCTCAACAAACGGTTGAGCGATATGCTGCTTCAGTTTGTTTACTTTGCCGGTTTTGCTCATTGTATGCCACTGATCGCGGATGCGACCAGTGGTCAACACGAGCGGATAATCCGGATTGATATATTCGGATTGGTTAGCGTCTTCACATGTGTGGATAATGGCCTTGCCAGAGGGTGTCGGAAAGTGACGGTCAGTAAACAACCGGCTTTCACCCCCCCAGCTGCTACCCTCGGCTGTTACCTGCCGGGCGTAAGGCCACTGCACCGAACGTTGCTCACGCAGGACTTCATAGCTGAGTCCTGATATGTCGATTCGGGTTCCTTCCGTTAACTGGCAGTGCTCCGCATAGATCTCAGCCATGCTTTGGTAATCGAAGCCATGAAACCCCATTTTCCGTGCGAAACGGCAAAGTATTTCTGCGTCCGGCAGTGCCTCGCCCGGCGCGTCTACGATTTTACTGAGATAAGTGATCCTCCGTTCCGCATTGGTCATGGTCCCTTCCTTCTCCGCCCATGCGGCTGCAGGCAGCACAACATCAGCATAACGCAGCGTTTCCGGCTTGTTGCTGACTTCCTGCACCACGACAAACGGAGCTTTTGCCAGCGCGGCTTCCGCCTTCTTCACATCAGGCAGGCTGACCAGCGGGTTGGTACCCATAATCCATACCGCCTTCAGGCGGCCGTCGTCCAATGCTTCAAACATCTCAGTAGCCGTAAGTCCCGTCTTCGGGGAAATCGGGCCACTGTTCCAGAATTCCTGTACATAGCTACGGTCCGATTCACTGGTCAGCGAACGGTGTGCCGGCAACAGGTTAGCCAGGCCACCCACTTCACGCCCGCCCATGGCGTTCGGCTGACCGGTCAATGAAAACGGCCCGCTGCCTGGCTTGCCGATCCGGCCGGTAATCAGGTTAAGGTTGATGAGTGACAAATTCTTGTTTACGCCAATAACGCTTTGATTGAGGCCCATGGTCCACATGGTCAGTAGCCCATTGGCGTTTCCGATCAGGGAAGCAGCCTCCCGGATCTGTTCTTCCGGCACGTCGCAAATTGCGGCTGCTTCGGTGATCGACCGGCGCATCACCTGTGCACTGAAGGCGGTGAACCCTTCGGTATGGCGCTTGATGAAACCCGCGTCGATGTCACCATTTTCGATCAGTATGCGGGCGATCGCATGATGCAGTGTGATGTCGGTACCCGGTCTGACCTGTATGTGCACATCGGCGATGGAAGAGGTTTGTGTACGCCGCGGGTCACTGACGATGATCTTCAGCGATGGATTGGCGGCCTTAGCCGCCTCCACCCGCCGCCATAGGATGGGATGGCACCATGCCGGATTGGCCCCTGCCACGAATATGCAGTCCGTCTGTTCGATATCATCGTAGCAAACCGGTACGCTGTCCTCGCCCAGACTCATCTTATAGGCAGCCACTGCGCTGCTCATACATAGGCGCGAATTGGTATCGATATTGTTTGACCCGATGAACCCCTTCATCAGCTTGTTTACAATATAATATTCTTCAGTCAGGCACTGGCCCGAAGCGTAGAAGGCGACACTCTCCGGGCCGTATTTTTGGATCAACGTCCGGAATACGGCTGCCGTCCGGTCCAGGGCGGCATCCCAGCTGACCCGCTGCCTTTTCATGTACTTATTATACCGCATCTCCGGAAAGCGGAGCCTGTCTCCGGTATCCATGACGGTATAATGCAGGTTCATGCCCTTGCTGCACAGCATACCCCGGTTTACCGGATGCAGCTTATCCCCCTCCACGTGGATGGAGCCGTCGCGGTGTTTGTGAACTTCTACGCCACAACCCACTCCACAGTAACAACAAGTTGTTTTGAATACTTCGGGCATGGTAAACTACTTGATCAGGTTTCTACTTCTAAGGTGCCGGCCCGCTCAAAGGCCGGCTGCACCATAGCCCTCCGCTCACGGTGGAAACCGGTGGCAAACACTAGCGCAGCAACCAGAATGACCGCGCAGCCTATATAAAAGAACGCAGTAGCGTAGCTGATACTTTCCGACTTGAACAGAAAGCCAAACAGCATTCCACCCAGATTCCCGCCTGCGCCCACAATGCCGCTCACCATTCCAACGTTCTTCTCATTCACGAAGGGGACAATACCATACGTAGCACCGTTGGCCATTTTCAAAAAGAGGGCAAATGACAACATCGCCGCGACGGCCAACACGATAGAACCCGCCTGGGCGAAAAGAATAATGCCTGTGCCCTCCAGCACGAGCAATACGCCAAGCAGCACCCCTTTGCCCCGCAATCCCGATTGTCGTCCGATCTTATCAGACATCATACCGCCTATCGCGCGGGCAAATATGTTCATGGCACCGAAAACGCCTGCCCAGAATCCGGCCGATGCCTGTGATAACTGAAATGAGTCGACAAAATAAAGGGCGGCCACGTTATCAAACGTTATTTCTACGCCGAAGCATACTGCATAGGCCAACGCCAATGCCCAGATGCGCCAGTCACCTAGCACACGCCAGTCAGTGGGCGCCCGGCCGGCTTCCCGTCTTCCTATATCACTGTAGTTTCCCGCGGGCGTATCCGCTGTATATTTATAATACAGCCAAGCCACGCCCCACATCAGGATTGCAGGCAAGACCATCGCGTAACGCCACGCCTCATGGCTGGCATAGCCAAAGCCGACAATCGCTGCGAACACCAGGGGCATTACCATATTGGTGATCCCTCCCCCAAGGTTGCCCAGACCACCGGCCACCGCGTTTGCCGTCCCTTTAACCCGTGTGTCAAACATGACCGAGCAATGGAACTGTGTTATAACGAAAGACGCTCCAACGATACCGATAGCCGCGCGGAAAAGCAGCAACATATGATAATCCCGGGCAAGCCCTACCAGCAGGACGGGAATGGATCCGACCAGCAGCATAGTCACCGCCGTTTTTCGCGGTCCCCACACGTCACACAATCTTCCGATGATCAGGCGTGCGATGATTGTTGACGACACCGATACGATTATAAGATTACCGACCTCGTTTTTCGTTAAGCCCATTTCGTCGCGGATCGTTGGCATCAGCGGCGCCAAGCCAAACCATCCGAAGAAACATACGAAAAACATGAGCCACGTAATGTGAAACGTGCGCATCTGCACCCCCTTCAGGCTGAAAAACCGCAGGCGGCTGAGGGGTTTGTTTTCCATCACATCAGCCATAAACTTCCTCCTCGCAGGTGCTGACACCTATGAACACACTCCCGTCCTCCACTTTGACGGGATAGACCTTGATGGCGCATTCCTCACCGTTCATGCAGTGCCCATCAACCAAAGAAAACGTCTTCTTATGGAAAGGGCATGCCACCTTTGGCTCGGAGCCTTCCGAGCCTATCATGCCACGGCTGAGTGCCATCTGCTGCCTGTGCGGGCACAGGTTCTGCGAAGCGTACCATTCGCCGCGGCGGGCAAAATGGAACAGTGCAATCTGTTCATCGCGGTATTTGACGCAAACCCCACCGTTGGCAGGTACATCCTCCATCCTGCAGGCCAGGAACCAGGTAATACTGTCGTTTGAAGTCACATTCATAATCCGATTATTTAGGGTTCTACCGTATTGCTCTATGTTTTCAGCTTATTTCCAGTCGGCTACCTTTTTCTGTTCACGCATAGGCTCAAACTTCACCGAGGGGTCTTTCTCCTGGGGCGCATTCACGAAATGCGTAAAACGCTTCCGGATCTCAGGATCGGTGACCGCCGCCTTCCACTCGCAGGCGTAGTTGTCCACCAGCCGTTGCATATCAAGTTCCCACTGTTCTGCCATACCAAGGCTGTCGTTGACCACCACGTTGCGCAGGTAATCGATACCGCCTTCCATTTTATTAAGCCATGTAGCGGTGCGTGTCAGCGGGTCAGCCGTACTGATGTAAAACATAAGGAACCGGTCAATGTACCGGATGCAGGTCTCGCTATCCAGGTCGGTCGCGAGAAGCAGTGCATGTTGGGGTTTGCTGCCTCCGTTACCGCACACATATAGGTTCCAGCCTTTTTCCGTAGCGATAATGCCGAAATCCTTACTCTGCGCTTCAGCGCACTCCCTAATGCAGCCGGATACGGCTGACTTGATCTTGTGCGGAGCGCGGAGGCCGCGGTATCGTTCCTCCACGCGGATCGCGAAACTGACACTGTCCATCAGTCCAAACCGGCACCACGTACTGCCCACGCAACTCTTTACCGTTCGCAGTGCCTTTCCGTAGGCGTGACCGCTTTCAAATCCGGCCGCAATCAGCTCTTCCCAGATTGCAGGCAGGTCGTTCAGGTGCGCGCCGAACAGATCGATGCGCTGTCCTCCGGTGATCTTGGTATACAGATTATATTTTTTTGCCACCTGACCGATGACAATAAGTTTTTCCGGTGTGATTTCCCCTCCTGGGATCCGGGGCACCACTGAATAAGTACCGCCCTTCTGTATGTTGGCCAGAAAGCGGTCATTGCTATCCTGGGAGGTGTCATTGTTCTTTTGAAGGATCATTTCATTCCAAAGGCTGGCCAGAATGGAGCTCACCGCCGGTTTGCAGACCTCGCAGCCATCCCCCGTTCCCAGCTGATCCAACACTTCATCATATGTCTTCAGTCCTTGTAACTTGACCAGGTCGAACAGCTCCTGGCGGGAATAACCGAAATGCTCGCACAGCACGTTCCGCACATATTTGCCCTGCGCCTTCATGGTATGAACCATCAGATCCTTCACCATGGGCAGACAACCGCCGCACCCGGTTCCTGCCTTTGTGCATTGCTTGATGGAATCAACAGTTTCACATCCTGCTGACACGGCTTGGCAGATTTCGCCTTTGCTGATGCCTTCACAACTGCAGATCAGCGCCTCGTCAGGCAACCCTGACACCCCGGCGCCACCATCTCCTTGTCCGCCCCTGCTCCCCAGAATCACATCTTCGGGATCAGGTGGCAGCACAATTTTATTTTTGCAGGTTTGCAGCAGTATGTTATAACTTTCGGCATCGCCGACCAGAATGCCCCCCAATAGGTATTTCCCATCGCTGCTGATATTGATGCGCTTATATACCCCTTTAGCCGAGTGTTCAAAAACTACCGTTCGGCACCCCGCCCCTTCAGCAAAGGGGTCACCGAAACTGGCTACATCCACCCCAATCAGTTTCAGCTTGGTGCTCATATCGAATCCTTGGAATACTTTTGTCCCCAAGCCCTCGGTCAGTCCGGAAACCACTACCTCCGCCATCTCGTAGCCAGGTGCCACCAGTCCGTAAATCATACCCTTATACAGCGCACACTCCCCGATGGCGTAAATCGAGGTATCGGTAGTCTGGAGACGCTCATCTACCACGATCCCGCCCCGCGGGCCAACCTCCAGTCCGGCTGCCACAGCGAGTTCATCGCGCGGCCGGATACCTGCGGATATAACCAACATATCCGCCTCCAGCTCCGTACCGTCGGTAAACCGCAGCCCTTTCATCGCCGGTTCCCCGAAGATTTCTGCCGTACTGGTTGAAGTATGGATACGCAGTCCGAGTTCCTCCAGCTTTGACTGCAACATGCGGGAACCCGCATCATCAATCTGCCGTGGCATGAGCCGGGGAGCGAACTCAATCACCCGGGTATCCGTGATCCCCAGATCGAGCATCGCCTTGGCCGCTTCCAGGCCAAGCAGCCCTCCCCCTATTACAGCACCTTTTTTTGCTTTTTTTGCGTAGTCCGTCATCAGCTCCAGATCCTCGATGGTCCGGTATACGAATACCCCTTGTTTATCCACCCCGGGAATGGGTGGCACGAATGCGGCAGAACCCGTAGCCAACACCAGTATATCGTAAGCGTCAGTGGTCCCTTTATGGGTCACGATTTTTTTGTTTACCCGGTCGATACCAGTGACCAGCGCGCCGGTAACCAGGCGGATGCCCTGTTCTGTGTACCATGACGCGGGCGCCATCAGCAGATCATCTGCAGATTTACCGGAAAAATACTCACTGAGGTGCACCCGGTCGTAGGCCGGACGTTGTTCCTCCCCATATACCGTAATCCCACACTCTTCCGGCCCCAACCTTTTACGTAATTTTTCGCAAAATTTATAGGACACCATTCCGTTTCCGACGACTATCACTTTCATTTTATCACCAATTTTACGTAACAAACTAATGTTTAAGTCAAAAAAAGTACTAATTTTTCATAAAACCAAGCAAAATCTTGAAATTTATACGTAATTTTACTTAAAATTTAATTCATAATGAAGTATTCAGCACTTAAAAACGCGGGAAACGCTGCATTTATCTCCCTAAAAGCAGCCAAACGGCTCCAGTCAGCGGATATTATATGGATGGATAAACATGTGGATACAGAAGTGTTAAGGCACGCCTCAGTAACCGCGCGGATTTTTCACGATCTGCCGACAGTCCTTTCCGGCCTTGATCATTTCAGACAACGGTCGCTGCATATCGTACGGCTGCTTGAAGAACGGGATACCAACCCCGCGCGGGAGCGCTTTGAACAGACCTTATTCAAGGCCAAAGGTTTTGAAATCGAAGTAATTCCCGGAATCAGTAATATCAACCGTCTTAGCGCCGCCGCGGATTTTCCGCTCACGGCGCGGGGCCGGAACGAGAGTTTTTGGATCTGGAATGGCCTGTCGGCCGCATGTCCCGGCATAGAGGTCTGGACGCAGGTAGCATCCACGCGCGCCACAATGGCGATTTTGAACCCACCAGCTGCGCTTTTGTTCCGTATCCTGACGACTATCGCTGTGCAGCGTTCCAGGAATACGCCGGTGCTTTATTATAGCATAGATGGTCATCAGGACATTTATACGTTAGCACAGCTGACTGAATGGCAAGGGGCAGATCGGGGCCGGTGCCATTTGCTGATGGTGGCCCCTTCACCCGACGCCTCACAACGAGCGGAGTCAGCAAACCAGCAGAGGATTTCAATGTCACCGATTATTTATGCCGCCAGTTGACCGTATCAACCATTCCGTTAGGTTTTGCCGGTATTGATTCACCGGATGACCTATAATGATAACCGCCGGCGCACTCATTCCCTGACGGCGTACTTCATCCAGCACCGAATCCACCCGGGCAAACAGCACCCGTTCGTCCGGTGTAGAGCCGTCCTGGATAATGGCTACCGGCATTTCGCTCCTCCCTTCCCGCACATAAACGCCGACTATCTCCGGCAGGTCGGTCATGCCCATCAGAATCACTGCTGTGATTCCCTGTTTGGCAGCAACCTCCAGGTCTTCGCTTACCTGACCACCACTTGTTGCTCCTGTCATTATCAAGACCCCCTCCGCTCCGGCAGTAATCGGTATATCGTGGGCATCAGCCAGTCCCAGCGCGCTGGAGACGCCCGGCACGACCTCTATCGGTATTCCGTACTCCTGCGCGTAGCGGAACTCTTCATTCCCACGGCCGAAAACATACGGGTCGCCGCCTTTAAGCCTCACCACATGCCCATACTCGCGCGCGTATGATACCAGCATACGGTTGATCTCCTCCTGAGAGAAGGCATGGCGGCCCGCCCGCTTGCCCACAAACACCCGGGGTGCTTCATCAGGTGCGTACGCAAGTAACTCAGGGCTGACCAGCGCGTCATAAAGCACAGCATCGGCTGTCCGCAGCAGCTCAACCCCACGGAGACTGATCAGTTCAGGATCCCCCGGACCTGCACCCAGTAACGTAATCCTGGGCTGCTTTCTACCTGACTTTGAATGCTCCATGTGGCCAAGATACGACAAGTTCCCAATGACCACAAAATTTAAGACACCATGTAGCAAAGCACTGCAGACGGACGTCTTTAAACCGACGCTGGCTAACAAGCAGGGCACAAACATAAAAACCCGCCCCTTGTTAAATAGTGTTAAGAAGTCAATTAATCCAATTATTTAAATAACTTTGCAGTTTGCAGGTAGAAACAAGAACAACATGAAAAAATTAAACACACTTGTATTGGGGTTTGCCGTGGCAATGGGATTTTCCGGTTGTATTGATGACGGCGACTCGTTTGACGCCGCTGCGCAGTACGAGTTGGAGAGACCAATCGTCCGGCAGTATGCTTTGAACTACTTAACCATGCCTGACTCCATCAACATACTCGGCGCGCAACTTTACTATGAGGTGGTAACCCCCGGTGACCCTGCGTCCTATCAGTATAAAACCGTTCCAAACCCGAATAATCCTTCACAGGATATGGTTGAACTTCCTGACCTGACACTTATCTTCGAAGGCAGCTTGATCCAATCCAATGACGTTGTACACTCCAATGAAGACGCTGAAGGCGACGAGGTTTCATTAAGCAGAAACAACCTTCCTACGGCTTGGCAGGCTGCATTGCTCCCTCAGGAAGTCCGTTATGACGAAGACGGGGAACCGCTTTCCGAACCCATTGAGATCGGGGGCATCACCCGGGATGGATTGAAAGCCGGCGGCATCATCCGGATTGTCAGCCCTTCATACTTGTTATACGGTAACAGCAGCTTTGGCAATATTCCAGCCAACTCGCCGATGTATTACGAAATTGAAGTGGTCAATATCGAAGAACCCAGCAGTAATTCCAACTAACATTCATTAAGGCGTTCAAGCAACACAATACAATGACCAAATTGACTTCTTGTATCGCGGCTATCGGAATCGTGGCCATCGCTTTATTTTTAAGCTGCGAGAAAAAGGAATACTATTCGTTTGAAGAACTGGACAATCGGAACATTCAGGAATATATCCAGAAAAACAACCTTACCGTCAGCCAATACAAGGAAACCGATTTGTTCTATCAGGTATTGGAAGAAGGTACCGGCAGCCCCATTGAATATTCAGCAACCTATCCGATAGTTTATACCGTAAAGAGTCTGGATGGCACCTACAATTCGGGGGATACGCTGAGCTTCAATAACCGGTATGCCCAATATTTTGGTTATTTCCCGTTCGGCTCATCCTATGCTGGCCGGCCGGAAACAGAGCGCACCGGAGATTTTAAGGAGGTGATCCGCGAAGTGCTTGGGAAAACCAACGGCAAAATGCGCATCATCGTGCCGTCACGGCTGATGTATGGACGCAATGGCGTGCCCAGCCTCGGCATTCCGCCGAATGCTTCGTTGGATTACGTTGTAACAGTCCACGATAACTTTGAGGACTTCGAAAATAATTGGGTCATTCCGAACATGATCAAGCGCGCAGGGTTGTCTATCGACGATTTCAGCCGTACAGAGGAAGGCATCTATTATCAAATAACGGATACCGGTAGCGGCGACCCCATTGCGGCCGATTCAACCATTACGATGGACTATACGTTGAGAAGGCCGGATGGCACCACATTACAATCCAATACGGATTATGAAGCCAAGCTCGGGGACCTGATTCCCGCATGGATAAAGATCATTCCCATGCTGAAAGAGGGGGGGAAAGTCCGGATATTTACACCTAGTTCAGAGGCCTATGGCGCCACCGGTTCGGGCAGCAATATTCCGGCTTACGCGTCGTTGGATTTTGAAATAGCGATCAAAGACGAGTAATAAACTGTCAATCGCCACACAAACAAAGCCCGCAGTCGTGAGACTACGGGCTTTGTTTGTTGATGATCTCAATGCTCCTCGTAAAGTTTGGACTTAGTAAGCAGCTGCACCAAGTTATTTACACCAAGCTTCTGGAAAATACTGGCCTTGTAAACACCTATGGTTGAAGGGTGTAACTGAAGCTGCTTCGCGATATCATTAAGCCGGAAACCTTTTAGCAGCAGGGCGCATACTTGCTGTTCTCGGTTGGATAGCAAATCAAAGGGATTACCGGAGGTTTTCTTTTTCCGTTTTGACAGGCGATTTTCCCAGATCAGGTTTTTCACAGCATCACTGACGTAGATTTTTCCATTCGAGACTTCCAAAAGCGCTTTTTTTAGCTCTCCGTTATCTGCGGATTTGTGCAAAAAGCCTTGGGCACCGGCATCAAGGCAGCGTAACGCGTACAATGGTTCTTCGAAAGCTGTAAATATCAGGATTTTTAGCTGGGGTCGTTTCGCCTTCAGCGCCGACAGCATATGGATGCCGTAACCGCCGGGTATTTCGATATCCAATACCAATAAATCAATGGGATGCTTGTCAATGATATGGATCGCTTCGGCCCACGTGGCGGCTTCCTTTACTACCGCCCTGCTGAAAAGTTCATCAATAAGAAAATGCATGCCCAAACGGATAACCCCTTGGTCATCAACCAGTAGAATGTTTTTCATAGATGTCAAAAGATTGGGTATCCCGACTGTCGGCAATATTAGCTATTTTCCCCGATATCTGGACCCATCCAGTACGGATTGTGCGTCCTTAATATGCAGAAGTTCCTGCAAGGTGGTCTCAGGGTAACGGTCCATATATTTGCGTACGATCTGCCAACCGATGAATACCCCCAATTTCGGCGCGGATTCATTTCGCTCTCCAAGTTCCGGTGTGAACGGAGCTTCTCCAAGGTATTTTTGGATGCGGTTGTAGTCAGCTTCGTATAATAGATTTTCCTGTAAAAACCATGCCCAGATATCGCGTTCAAACCGATTGGCCCATTCCCGCTGCTGAGCGGTGTATCCGATATGCATGCTGTCAGCAAGTTCCGGCATCACGCGTTCCATCACGTACATCACCTTTCCGTGATAAACCATATGCTGCAGCAGGGTGGCATCCAGTTCCCCTTGCGGATAAAGTTCCTCACGGATGAAGCTCTCAACCACCCGCGGCACGATATTCTCAGGTGTAAAGCGCCGGGAAATGTAGTAAGGAATACTTTCTCGCAGTGCAGGGTAAAATTTTGAATCGGCCCCCAGGAACATATCCAGTCCTATCCCGATGTAATCCGCACCTATAGGCGTCTGTATGGCAAATCCAGAGAAAAAAGCGATGAAACGCGGGATTGTGATCTCCGGAAAGTAATACTTAAGATGCCGGAAGGCATCGGTGAGACCGGCTTCCTGTTCAGTTAGATCCGGAAAGGTATTGTACACGGATGTTTTCAGTGCGTTGAAATCATCGGTCGCTATTACCTCACGCAGCACTTCCGCCACTTCCAGGCTGTCTCTGGGATTGCCTGCTTCCAGCATGTGCTGCATGTAGTCAGCGTAAAAATATCCGTAGTGCCCAAGCCATTCGCGATTCTTGTCCAGCACGTTATCTTCCCGCAAACTGTCCATCGCCAGATCGAAGCGCTCGATCGTGATGTCTACATCAATGTGGCTTACATCCACTTTCCGTTCAGGTCTACAGGAGAGCGATAGAATCAAAAAAAAGCTATATTTTTGCAACGTACGGATATTGAGCATCATTTTTGTGAATTAGCCGGCAACGAAGTTAAAGAATTTGCTATGAACTACTCCCCTAAACGCTCGCTGATACCATTTCTTTTTTTGACGATAATAACTCTTCTTAACCGACCGGCAGCCGCCCAGGATTACTACAGCTCCGTCTATCAATATAAGCCGGTGTCGCTGGGCATCACCTTTGCACCGAATATGGGCTGGTTGCGTTACGGCGACAACCCTGGCTACGGCAGCAATCCGAAACTTGGTTATGCCTACGGCTTGCTGGCTGACTTTGCCTTCACTGAAAATTATTACTTTTCTACGGGACTGCTTGTCAATACCCTGAATCACGACGCCAGTTATCCGGCACCGGACGGTGATAATGTTGACACGGAATACCGACTGCAATATGCAGAAATCCCGGTAACACTGAAGCTTAAGAGTACCATGCGGTACTTCCGCAGTTACTACGGCCAGTTCGGCTTCACCGGCGGATTTAAATTGGGAGGTAAAGAAAAGGCTTCCGGCACCGACACCCGCCGTACAATGGGAAGCGATGCTGATTTCTTCCGTCTGGCGCTACAGATCGGAGGCGGCATTGAATGGCAACTGGATCACAATCTGGTCATGATGACGGGCCTGTCGTTTAACAATGGCTTTACCCGCACGGTCAGAACGGGCGATCCTCGCAATTCATACGTTGCTTTTAATTTTGGAATCTTTTTCTGACCTTTACATCCACTCAGAGATCAATGATCATTGCATTAGCACAGCTCAACTATCATATTGGCAATTTCACTAGTAACACCGCGGCTATTATACAGACCTTAAAGAAGGCAAAAGACCACGGAGCCGAATTGGTTATATTTGCTGAATTGGCGGTCAGTGGCTACCCCGCCAAGGACTTGCTGCGGTCCAATGCTTTTCTGGATCGGTGTGAGGCGTCGGTTGCTGAGATCGCGTCACACTGTAACGAAATCGCATGTATTATCGGTGCGCCGGTACGTAATACTTCAGGAAAGGGCAAACCACTGCTTAATGCAGCATTGTTTATTGCAAACGGAGCTGTACGTCAAGTGGTGCAAAAAGGCTTATTGCCTGACTATGATGTATTTGACGAGTACCGCTATTTCCAGCCGGCCGATACATTCCGCTGTGTCCGCCATAACGGCCACACCATAGCCCTGAATATCTGTGAAGACCTTTGGAATATTGCTACGCCCAAGCTGTACCGCAGAAACCCCATGGACATGCTACGGGAAGAGCAACCCGATGTCATTATAAACATAGCTGCCTCACCGTTTTCCTATAATCACCTGCGCGCCCGCATGGAAGTGTTGGTGAGCCATGCCAGGGAAACGCAGGCACCGCTGCTGTACCTCAACCAGGTCGGCGCGCATACTGACCTGATCTTTGATGGTCGGTCTTTGGTGCTTGACGCATCGGGAAATTGCGTGGACATGATGGCTTCGTTTGCTGAGGACCTGAAATATTACGACCTACAGGGAAAGCACATTACCCCGTTGCAGGAAGCTGGGCAAGGCGAACCGCCCCTGGACACACCGCTGATCCATCAGGCATTGTTGCTCGGCATCCGGGACTATTTTGCCAAGTCGGGTTTCAGGAAAGCGGTGGTGGGCCTGTCTGGCGGAATTGATTCGGCGGTTGTCGCTGCGCTGGCATGTGAGGCGCTTGGACCGGAAAATGTGCTCGCGGTGTTAATGCCCTCGGCATATTCGAGCGATCATTCCATAACGGATGCACTTGAGCTGGTAAAAACCACAGGTTGCCTTCATGAGATCGTTCCTATCCAACCGATGGCGGACGCCTTCAATCAAAGCCTGGCTCAGGCCTTCCGCGGGCTGACACCTGATGTCACAGAAGAAAACATCCAGGCACGTATCCGGGGAACCTTGCTGATGGCCTTTTCGAACAAAAAGGGTCATATCCTGCTCAACACTTCCAATAAGAGCGAGGCCGCAGTGGGTTACGGCACACTGTATGGAGATATGGCCGGTGCACTGGGGGTAATCGGCGACGTATACAAAACCCAGGTTTATAAGCTTGCAGCCTATATCAACCGCGGGAAAACGATCATTCCGGAAAATACCATCACCAAACCCCCTTCAGCTGAGCTGCGCCCAGGACAGAAGGACAGCGACTCTTTGCCGGAATATGAGCTTCTCGATTCCGTCCTATTCCAGTATATCGAAAACGAAAAGAGCGCGGCTGAGATCGTTGGGCTCGGGTTTGAAAAGGCACTCGTACGGCGGGTACTGAACCTGGTCAACCGGGCTGAGTTTAAGCGTTTCCAGGCGCCTCCCATCCTGCGGGTCAGCAGTAAGGCCTTTGGCGCCGGCCGGGCTATGCCTCTTGTAGCTGAGTATCCCATCTGACCGCCGGACCATTAAACCTTTGCCTCCGTCGATCGTCTAACAGTCACAAACTGATTGTAAGGAGGTTCCGTAGCCATGAAAAGGTTATTGATATATTTGATTCCGGTGTTAGTGGTGTTGGCCTCTTGTGCATCATACCGCTATCACACAACTAAAGTGGAGGGCACCGATTTTTCGCAGTACCGTACATACGGCTGGCTGCCGCCGGTAGACTCCCTATCCAAGTCCTATTTCGACAACGATATCGCGCAGACCAACATCATGGAGACCGCCAACCGGGAGCTGGAAGCGCGGGGGCTCACCTATACCAAGGACAATCCCGATCTGCTTTTCCGCTATGTCGCGATTGTCAATAATAAAAAACGCCCCATCTACGGCGGGTATCCCTTTGGACCATGGGGATATTGGGGCTACAATCCCTGGATGTGGGGTTGGGGCTGGGGCTACGGCTGGAACAGGCCTGTCGGCGAAGAACGGTTCCGTGCCGGCCACATCATTGTGGAGGCACGGGACCGCCGGTCCGGCAAAGTCATCTGGCAAGCCCGGGGCAGCGGTGAGGTAAGGAATCCGGAGGATGCCATCAACAAGCTTCCAGAGGTTGTGACCGGGGTAATGGCGCAATTTCCGCAGGACCCGTTAAAGTGATGGGCGCAGCGTCAGGTAAAACGGCACTTTCTCGTGCCGTTTTGAGTTTTCCAGGATCAGCTGGGCCGCAAGTTCCCCCATACGCTGGAAGTCCGTTGAGATGGTGGTAATCCCATCCAGGATGAATTTCTTCAGCGGCGTTTCATTATACGATATAATCCCTACCTGCTGTCCGATTTTGAGCTTCAGCGAAATAACGCGGTCGAGCAGTTTGACGAGGTCATCCTCCATCAGGTTAATGTATACTTCTCCTTCTGAAATCGGTTCCTCTTCAATATCGCTTACCAACAGATGGTTAAAGGCATACTGCTGACAAAACCGGTAGAACCCTTTGATGATGCCTTTCGGGAAGTAGCTTTTATCAGGGAAGATCAGCTTCAGTGTATCATATTTGCTGAGCTGCTCCCTTGCCTGTTCCAGTGCTTCGTATATGTCACTTTCAAAATCCTCATAAACGGCAGCATAATCTCCCTCAACTTCCGGTACCAACTTATCAAGTAAAAGCAGTTTGTCCTTCGGCAATGTATTGATGAGTTCGGCCGCCTTGTCCCTTCCTTCGATGAAATGCGGGATAATGACATAGTGCGTGTATTCCTGTTTCAGGTTCTGCAGCAGTTTCTTTAATAGAGACAAGTCATTATTGTATATGTAGAAGTCTACCGCAGCATCGCTGCCGATGGCCTGGACAAAAGCGTCGTACACGATTTTCTTGTGTGCACTCAACTTATTGAAAAACAGCACAATCTGTAACGATTGTCGGAAGTCCGCATTGGTAATGTAATATCCTTTACCCGGAACGGATCCCAGTACACCTAACTGCTTTAGGTGTTTGTACCCTTTCTCAGCCGTATCCCTTGAGATTTCCAGCACATAGCTCAACTCATTGATGGAAGGCAACATATCCCCCTTCTTGATCTTTCCAGCCTCCACGGCACCTACCACCGCATTAGCCAATTGTAGGTATTTTGGCGTGGCTGAATACTCGTTGATCTGAATATATTCAAACATGGATATCGGTTTCATTATATTAACAGGCTTTTCAGCCCGTTAATATAATGTCTTCTGTTGAAACTGCATACTTTTGTCAAACTATTCTAGATGAAATATGGGCGTCAAAGGTACACTTACTGGAGAATTGTCAGCATTTGTTTCCATAATATCTGCCATATACGCCCACCAACGCTGTACGATGGGGTTACTGCCGAGCTCCTGCGAAGAACGGCCTTTGGATTCCTGCCGCTGCACGGCAAACAGCGTGTTGTTTTCCTCATCCAGAAAGATGGTGTAATCGCTGATGCCGCTCTCCCGCAACAGCTCAACCAGCTCAGGCCAGATGGTATCATGCCTACGCTTGTACTCCGCCCGGCATCCGGGCATCAGTTTCATTTTGAATGCGATCTTTGTCATATACATATGTAGTTCCATCCTGTTAATAACCGGCATTCTGTTCATAGATACCCGGCTTTGCATCCAGTTCCGCCTGAGGAATGGGGTATAGCGTGTAATTGATCTGAAAGGGCTCCATTGCCCCCTGAGTATCCTCCTCCGCGATCCAGGCTGTCATTACCGCCTCAACCAGGCCGCTCCGTATCAGATCATGCCAACGCAGCCCTTCGGCGGCGAACTCCTTCCGGCGTTCCTCCATAAGTTGGGCAAGATCCACTCCGCTGACCGGGCCTATGCCTGCCCGGGCCCGGATGCGGTTCACCGCTTCATCTACCTCCTGGGGGGTTCCCGGCGCCCCGTGAAGCGTACACTCCGCCCGGAGCATTAACGCATCCGTATAACGGAATACAATGAAGTTAATGGGCCAGTCCACCCGATTCGCCGGCACATGGGCCAGATCAATGTATTTCTTGAAAAACGAACGTGGTTCAGCCACCCCGTTAAACACATAACCGGACTGCACCGTAAAAGGTTTCCGGACATCAGCGGCGTCATAGGCATTCAGCAGATCGTCTGATACCGGACGGATTGTCAACCCGCCCTGTGTGGGATGCCCGTTGGCATGAAACCAGGTATCCGGTGCCAGCAACCACGGAAAGGTTGCTCCGGCAACGGGATTCTGCCCGGTTACGTACTGTATATCGAAGATTACCTCGGGATTGTTTTCATTCTCATATGAAAAAATTGCGGCGTATGCTCCCTCGCCTTCCAGCAATTGATACCCGGGAGCTGTGAGCACTTCATCGAGCAACGCAGCCGCCTGCTGCCATTCGTTGAGGCCCAGACCGGGCCCGTTATTCCCGTAATCGGGCCCTGAGCGGGTCATATGTACCAGCGCCAGCAGCATGCGGGCCGCAGTATTCGTAGCGCGGCCACGGTCTTCCGTGCTGTATGCCTCCTTAGCTGGCAGTGTTGCAATGGCCTGCTGTAGATCCGATATGATAAAGTCGTACACCTCGCTTACGCTGCTCTGAGGAATCTGTGCCGCCTCAGCTGCCGAGACCACCCGTTCCACAATGGGAATCCTTCCGAACCACCTAAGCAGGTCGAAGTAGAGAAACGCCCGCAAAAAGCGCGCCTCGCCCTCAAGCCGCATGCGCAGATCCTCGTTAGTTACGACCTGCCCGTTGGTTTGCAGCTGTTCCAGCAAAACGTTTGCCCTGCTGATCCCGTTGTAGTTGGTCAGCCACGCTTCTGCCACATACGGGTTGCCCATCAGTGTACGATGGAAACCGTTGATCCCTTCCCAATCACGCACACCGCCATCAGAAACAGCATAAAGGTTGTCCGATCTGGTTTCTGAAAGATTTAGCTGCCGATCCGGATAGCCCCGGAGCGACGCATAAATGGCATTGGCACCTTGGATAAAATCATTTGGAATCGCGTAAAAAGTTTCCGTGGTCGGGTCTGAAATAGGGGCTTGGTGCAGCTCGTCCTCGCAAGCACTGAGGACAGCTATCGTAAAACAGATATAGATTATCTTTTTCATCGCTTTGCTTTCTAAAATGAAACGTTAATTCCAAAGATCAGGGATTTAGGTAGGGGAAGACCTCCATAATCACCTGCTTCCGGGAATTCAGAACTGCCGCTGAGGTTGGTGTTCGTTGCTTCGGGATTGAAGCCGCCATCATACCTGTCGAACCCGAAGAAGTTCTCAGCGGTAATGAACAATCGGGCGTTGCTGAATACGTTTTTGCTTACTACCCGACCCAGATCATAGCCAAGGGTGATGTTCCGGACACGAAGGTAGTCTGAAGGATATAGCCAGTCCGTATTTTTGATGCGCCCGAAGGTGGACGTGGTCTTTCCGACCTCTCCCGCACCCGGATTGTCAGCCGACCGCCAGCGGTGACGCCAGCTTCCCAGTACATTGTCAACATAGCCCGTGCCCGTGCGGTTAATCGCCCTGCCAAACAGAGAATAGATATGGCCTCCCCACTGTCCCTGCACCAGCACCGAAAGGTCAAAACCCTTGTACCGGAATGTGTTGGTAATGCCCCAGGTGAATTTCGGATTGGGCTGTCCTACAAGGACACGGTCTCCTTCATCAATGACGCCGTCGCCGTTCGCATCATGGTATTTCGGATCGCCGGCCGTCTGGTTGCCAAAGATCGGGGCTCCATTATCAATATCCTGTTGGCTCAGTATCCCGATCTGCCTGACCACATAAATGCTGTACATCGGTTCACCTACCCGGAGGATACTGTGTGAGATGTCAAATGAAGAAGGTACGAGGAGTTGTGTCTGTCCGCTGGCGAGGGACAGAAGCTCGTTCTTATTATGGCTGAAATTCAGCGATGTGGACCACTGGAATGTTTGTCCGGTAACATTCAGAGTGTTCAACTCAAACTCCCAGCCTTGGTTGCGGACGCTTCCGGCGTTGTCCAGGGAGGAAGTGAAGCCGGTGATTTGTGAGACAGGCACATTCAGCAATAGGTCTGTGCTCTTACGGTTATAATAGTCCACGGAAGCCGTAATCCGGTTATTCCAGAAGCCCAGATCCAGGCCTACATCAACCGTATTGGACTTCTCCCACGTGAGATCCGGATTATAGATACCATTGGGCGCCAACCCCGTGACCAGCTCGCCGCCGAAGGAATACGCATAGTTGCCTAACAGCGGAAGACTGCTGTAATCGCCTATGTTGTAGTTGCCCGAAGTTCCCCAGCTGGCCCGCAGTTTGAGGTCACTCAGCACTGGCTGAAGGCCAGCAGCAAAGGGCTCTGATGAGATGCGCCACCCAGCAGACACGGACGGGAACCATCCCCACTTTGTATTGGCGCCAAAGCGCGATGACCCATCCCGCCGGGCCGAAGCGCTGAACAGGTACTTATCGCGAAAGGCGTATTGGATCCTTGAGAAGTAAGAAAGCAACACGTTCCTGGTTTCCGTTGTACTGCCATTGACGCCCAAAGCGTAGTTCAGTGTCGTGATGGTACTGCTCCCGAAACCGTTCTGAGAGGAGATGGTCGCATTATCCAGCTTGTCGGAGTTATACGAGAAACCGACCAATGCTGACACCTGATGGTCTTCAGCAAATGTCTTGTCGTAGGTCAGCGTGTTTTCGTTGACAAAAGTCTGCTTTCTGAAAGTACTGTAGGTCCCTGAAGTCCGCCTGGTCAGGTCCGCCTGCCGGTTGGGCAACGTGCCGGTAATCGTGAACGGGATATAGCGCTTGAATGTGTTGTCCACGTGGTCCAGGTTGACGGTAGTTTTGAATGTAAGTCCATCAAGAATCCGATATGATCCGAAAACCGACCCCACCGTACGGAAACGCCGGGTCTGCGCAAAGGTCTGCTCCAGCTTGCCCAGGGGACTATTCGGAGAAGTACTCCACTGGTATTGCGGATTGTCGCCCACGTTGGGGTACAACCCCAGGCTTGCGTCCTGCACAGGGGTCATGGAAACCAGTTGGTGCAAAATATTATCCTTACCCTCTACGCCGGGATCGTTGTTGATGGAAAAGGTCGGTGAAAGATTGACACCGAAGGCCAGCCGCTCATTGGCTTTTACATCCACGTTAGCCCGCGCGGTATACGCGGTAAAGTCCTGTTCCTTGACCATTCCCTGTTGGGCATTGTAATTTCCGGATACATAGTAGGAAACTGCTTCCGTACCGCCACTTGCCGAAAGCTGGTAATTCTGGGTCAGCCCACGGCGGAACGTTTCATCCTGCCAATCGATTAAATTCAGTCCCGGATAACCCGGCTGCAACCAACGCTCATCATACATGAACCTGGTATCCACCTGGTCCGCCCCCAACCCTAAGAGCTCGCGACGTTCGGCGATGGACTGGTCAGCTGTCCTGCCCGGGCCGGATTTGACCCACTGGTCATCAATCATCTCAATGGCACGGTCGATCCATTCCGTTGGACTCAGTACATCGAGTTTCCGGCTGCGCTCGTTGTAGCCTACATAGGTATTCAGGTTGATGACCGGTTTACCGGTTTTGCCTTTTTTGGTTGTGATGATGACAACCCCATTGGCCGCCCGGGATCCGTAAATTGCCGCGGCAGAAGCATCCTTCAGCACCTGTATGGATTCGATGTCGTTGGGATTGATATTGTCAAGCGGTGTACCTGTGGAGTAGCCCCCATTGGCATTTGGCGTCGCCCCTGAGAGTGGGAATCCATCCACCACGTACAATGGCTCGTTGCCAGCGGAGATAGACCCCACCCCACGGACCTGTACACTTAAACCCTGCCCTGGATTACCGGTAGTCTGCCGCACCCGTACACCCGCCATCTGACCTACTAAGGCCTGATCCACACGGACTACCGGCCGCTCAGCGAGCTGCTCGGTGCTCATGGTGGCCACTGCCCCGGTAATATTCCCTTTCCGTTGCTGACCATAGCCCACTACGACGACCTCATCCAGATCCGACTGTTCGGCCTCAAGTGTGACCCGCATCTCCCCTCCTGTAACCTCTTCCCGTTTGGTCCGATAACCTACGGATGAAAAAATGAGCACCTCACCCCGTCCGGTGTTGATGGAAAACACGCCCTCTTCATTCGTCACTGTCCCCCCCTCTTTTCCACTGACCGTTACCGACACACCGGGTAAGGGCTCGCCGGACGCGCTCACCACGGTCCCTCGGGTTTTCTGTTCCTCCTGACCGAAAGCTGGCCAAAAGAACCCGCACCATAATACCACTAGTAGCAAAAAGGGCGTACGGCACGGACTGCTGTTTAACTTCCTCATCGTGTTAGATTTAATTGTTTATCGTTGGTTAACGCGGCAAAAAGCGCTTAAAGCGCCTATTTTACCCATGACAATGATAAATACTATTACGGCAGAGGGTGTCCTGCCGCATCCTGTCCGATTAACCTTTAATTACAATAAATCCCTTACAATGAGTCAGAAAATAACGATTTTTTAATCAAGAGGAAAATACGCAATCGTTGCCGGGAACGATTGCGCTATCGGGCCTCGCCTCTTTGCGGGCTCCTGATTACTTTCACGCCTTCAGGCGCGTTAACGACCGTATTGATGCTTCCGTCCGCCTGCCTGGTATGTTTCACATAAAGGGAACCATGACGTGTGGGGAAGGTTCCCTCGGCGTAAGCCAGATCGCCGAGATTGGGTTGAATGGTTATTTCCCCGCAGGCCGGTGCCGTAACGTTGATGCCGAGTACATGCGCCGTAAGCCACGCCGTTGGTCCGGACGCCCAGCCATGGCAGAAGCTATGCCGGTACCCGACATAACAGTAGTCGCCGTAGTCTCCATGGATGTCTTTCTTGCCTTCAGGCACTAACTCATCGATCCGCGCGGCCCCGGGCAGCCACTCCATGTTGAAATCTTCCCAGAACGTAGTGGCTCCCAGGTCCAGCATGGCTCCCCAATAGGTCCGGATAATGTCCAATGCCCCTTCATAGTTGCCGGCCTCCGCCATGGCCTGTAACATGTAATAGCCGTAAAACGTGGAAAAATTCCGAGCTCCACCGACTGATATTACCTGTCTATCAGCCAGCTCTGCGGGCACCATCCCAGTTAGGGCTAACAGGGCTGCCGCCTGCTTGGAATCATGCATTTCCGGAACATATTTTTTTAACCGGCTTACCGCCTCTTCCGCGATCACTTGCGTCTCCTGATCGCCGATGACCTTACACAGCTCAGCCGCCGTGCTCAGCGACCAGACGCACATGGCCTGCAAACCAGCATGGACAGCATCTGCATCCTCGCTGGACGGCCAATCAAGAAAGCGGTTTCCATCCATTCTCTCCCGGCCATCTGCATCAATCTTGTCCACGATCTGTCGCACCAGTCCGGACAGGTAAGCTTTCTGTTCTTTAAGATAATCCAGGTCTCCATGATGCATGTACCAGTCATGATGGAGGATGATCCACCACATGGAATAGGTGCTGATGCCACTCATCCACCCTGGAAGCGGCGTTACATCACGGGCCAGGTCCAGGCTTTTTGGAACCACTTGGTTATAACCGAAAACCGCATTTACCGTAGCCACCTCCGGATGCAGGTCACCCACCCATACAAGGCGATCACGTTTTATGCCGTCCCATAAGTAGTCCTGCATATTAAGATGTACCGTATAGGCACCGGTTTGCCAAATTCGGTTCAGACGCTCATCGCTGCATTTGAATGAGCCGATATAAGGGATATCCCGGTAAACGAAAATGGCGCGGACTTCCTTGAGATGCAATTCCGCCTCTTCGTCCAATAAATCGATACGCGCGAACCGGAAGCCGCTCTCCCCTATCTGTATTTTGCCCAGCCACGGGACATGAAGGTTGAAATCACGGATGGCATGGTCATTGGTGGCTCCCTTCTCACCGAGTTCCGCCATTGCCTCTGCCGCGGATTCCCCAAAGCGGATGCGCACCCGGCGCGGCACGTTTCCGGGTTGCCACATGCCGGTCACGATCTCCAGGCCGCCGTGCAGCTCCCTGCCGAAATCCAGCAGGATGCTGCTTTTCGACGTCCCGCTGTTCTTGAGCACACAGATGCTGGCGTTGGCTAGATCTGCCTGCCCTGTGCCGGATTTAAGCAATTGCCCCGAATTGGTGACGGTGCCGGTATGCCACAACACACGCACGGGAGGAATATATTCCCTCACTCGCACATCCCGCATTTCAGTACTGGCTGTCAGCTGTTCCGTTTGAGCGAAAATCATGTTGCCAAGCAGCAAACACAAAATAACCGGATAAATAAGTTTACACGTCATAGTTAGTCGGTTTATAATGCTGCACAAAATAAAAACAATATAACGACGAGGCGTCCTGCGCTTACCTGAAATACCCCAAAAAATAGCGGCCTGATTCTTTAACCTTCCGATTCAGTGTCTGATGCTTGGTTTTCCAAGTGGAAACGGTTGTTTTCGCTGAAAAACGGGGTAAGTTTTTGTAATTTAAGTCTTGTAGCTTTACCAGCTTTTTTATATCTTAGCCTTACCAAAACACAATTCCCATATCCCTTTATTACAGTTAGCCACCTGATCAAGCACTGGTCCGGGGCAAGTCCGTACCTGCTCCGCCATGAAGCAATGGAGAACCCGTGATGTCTCCACCGTGAGTCTAGGATTTTACGGAAAAACATGGACTCACCCTGGACTCATCCTGGACTCACCCTGGACTCACAGCGAAGGAGGTACGAAGCAGGTACCTGTTTGGTATTTGCCGTGTCTTGTTAGTTAATTCTGGAAGGATCGGGTAATTCTGGAATGGTTGTGCATACAAATTTGGTAATTAGATCTGAATTATACAAGGGGAATGCCTGGACATATCCCAAAAAATAGTGGTCTGATTCTTTAACCTTCTGATTCAGTGTCTGGCCGTCACGGGCAAGAATATAACCCAAAAAGAACAGCCGCCTGACCAACTCAAACTAGCGCTCTGAATTTCGGGGTAAGTCCAGGCGCTTACCTGTTGACTAGAAATACGGCACGATTCCTGCATCTTAACAGCACAATACCGAACACCCGACATATGAATGAAGTTTTACGCGACGGAGCGACCGGCTCCGCCATTTTGTCATCAAGGCAACCTGATCCGCCCCGCCCTCCCGGTCTTTTTGGCGACCGCAAACGTACGAACATACTGAAATCAGCCGAACAACATGTCATCCGTTTTCTTGTTGCCCGCACGCCGCTTTTTCTCACATCAAACCGATTAACTGCCATAGGATTCATGGGCAGCCTGACGGTGATGGGCGCTATGCTGCTCGGCGCTTACCTTGACCGGACCTGGCTGTTGCTGGGTATCGTCGGTTTTGCCATTAATTGGTATGGCGATTCCTTGGATGGCCGCGTTGCCTATTACCGCAACCGGCCAAGAAAATGGTTCGGGTTTTCACTAGACATTATCATGGACTGGGTGGGTACGGCGACCATTGGCCTCGGTTATCTGGTCTACGCGAGGGGATATGCAGAGTTCTCAGCTTACATTCTGGTAGTGCTTTACGGCTGGGCAATGATCATTGCCCAGCTCCGGTATAAGGTGACTGATCGGTACCGCATTGACTCCGGACTATTCGGCCCCACCGAAGTGCGCATCATTATTTCGCTGATCCTGCTCGGGGAAGTCATCTTTCCGGGCCTCATGCGATACCTGGTGTGGATCCTCTGCGCAGTATTAGGCATTATCAACCTACTGGACACCCGGAAGCTGCTCAAACTGAGCGATGCGCGTGACCACTTTGAAAAGGAACAACGACAGAACCCCTCATGATCGGACGGAGGTCGCTGCAAACCTTTTTCAAAGCCCAATTGTCGGCGTTTTTGGGAGGCATCACGGACTATCTGGTGATGATTGCCTGCACCGAATCAATAGGCATCCACTATACCCGCTCCATCGCGATAGGCGGTATTGTCGGCGCTGCAGTTAACTTCTCCATTAATAGGCATTGGTCATTTGACGCTGCCCGTCAACCCGTTGGGTGGCAGCTGGTCCGTTTCATAATCACGGTTGCAGGCAGCATCCTGCTCAAGGCATCGTTAACCTTTGCGGTAACCGAGCACCTTCAGGTTGACTATCGTCTCAGCCGGTTGTGCATCGAGCTTTTGGTGTCAATTGGGTTCAATTTCACGTTGCAGAAATTCTGGGTCTTCCGGTAGGCGTACGCCGATGGCACACGTTGCTTCAGGCAGCTTATCGCTGGTGACCGTGACCGTAATATCACCGGCCTTATGCCCGGACCGGATAACTGCCAGCGCCCTGCCTTCATAGGTCAGTAGCGAGGCGCTATTGAAACTTTGCATCCCTTTCGGATCAGCATTTCCACACCCTTCAAGCTGACCTGCGCCAGTCACCCCTATCTGGATTGGCACTGCTGCATGCGGCACCAGGTTGCCCATGCGGTCCACAATCCTGATATTGACGAACACCAAATCGTCACCGCCGGCAACCAGCGTTGCGGTATCGGGCTCAAGTACGATACCGGCAGGCTCACTTACCGTCTCAAGCACCGTTGAAGCCAAAAGGCTGTCCCCGTTCATGACGTCAATTTCCAGCGCCATTGGCTGAGTAGTCCCGTGCCTCCTCCGAACTGGAAAAACAAATATCATTTATTCTTTACCTCAATTACATAGTTGCCCGGGGCTAGGGGGGCCAGCACGATGTAGCCACCCCTGTCATCTGCTTTGACCACAGCATCATTGACCGTCACGCTCACACGGCCGCGCTGGACGGCGGGAATTTCCACATGTGCTTCGGTATTACCGGGCACCTTCAGTTCCATTCGGTACGTACCGTCGCCCTGGCGGCAGCTCAGCTCGACCGCGCCTTTGATGGTTGGCACTTTGACCCGCGCCCAGGCCAGCGGGCCCAATTGCGGCCTTACCCTAAACGCATTCCAGCCGGGCAGCAGCGGCTCCACGCCCATCAACTTCCTTGGGATGGCGTTGGCCGGCACAGCACCCCATGCGTGGTTCCAGTCCTGATTCGGCTTGTATTTGTTGTCCCATGCTTCCATCGTGATGGTGCTGCCGGCACGGATCATGTTGTACCAGCTGCGATCGTCCCGGGAGGTGAGCAAGGAGAGGCCATACGCCGCATCACCGGCCTCATAAACCGCATCCATCAGGAACTGGCTCCCATATACGCTGCACGCCATACCGCGGGAGCGGATGAATGCCGCTACCTCCTGCGTACGTTGCTCCGGCACAAGACCAAACGCCATCGCCATCATATTGGTATGCAGGGAAGCGTGGTCAGTGCCTATTCCGTCCCGATAGGCTCCTTGACGCTTGTCCCATAGCAGGCGCTGGAATGCACGGTAGGTTTCAGCGGCTTTCTGGGAGAAGATCGCGGCATCACCGGTATGCCCCAGGGCGTTGGCAAGGTGTGTCATGTCCCGCAGGGCCTTGTAATGGAACGCGTTGACCACGGAATTAAATGGGGTAAACACGAAGCCGTCCGTCTCCCCGTTACCTACCATGCCGAAACCGCCTGTATGCGGCCAGTCCACGATGTCGCGGAGCGAGTCTCCTTTGTAATGAATGGCGTCCATCAGTGTGCGGGTCTGCTTGCCGGTCTTCGTGCTGATCAAGCCGTTTGCTTCCCGCAGGGGTAGAAGCAGCTTGGCCTTCAGGACATCGTAATGATGTTCTGCCGAGCGGGCATCACCGGTATAGAGATAGTCATTATAGGCCATCAGGACTGATTGAAGTATCCACTCGGTGGGCCAGGTGGCATGGTGCAGCAGGTATTCGTGTGAACGTCTTGCCATGCTGTATTCATGGTCAACGCCGTAATGACACAGCTGATTAATGTACGCGTCAGCCTCGTATGGGATCCGTTCCCGGTCCCCATCCACATATATGCCCGCGAACGAAGTTGCCTTGATACTGTATTTGCAGAGGTCCCAAACGGCGTTCAGTACTGTATCGGGACTTTCGAAATAAGAAGCCTGTTCATCAAAAGGATAATGCACCGTCGCACGGGTGATGTCTGCCTTCTGCACTTCGCGCCCGTAGCCTTCCAGCTCGACGTAGCGGAAAGGCATAACTTCTCCGATATAGGCAGGCATCCTGACCGCTTGCGGCCCGGTATTCCGCTTATCCGGCCGGAAATGCACGTAATACGTGTGTCTTCCGCGCATCAGTGGTATACGGTATGCGGCATAGCGGATGGTTCCACCCGGCCTGCTGTTAATGCGTCCGTCAGGCAGGAGGGCTTCACCCAGATGCACCACCACGGTGTCTGACGGTGCTTCCGTGGTGAGCGTGAGACGCAGTTGTCCGAAGGAGGCCCGGCCAAAGTCTATTTGCGTCACTCCGTTCTCCCGGACGATCCTACTGGGAGACTCATCGGTTTTCTGAATCGGATAATAAGCGGTCCGGTAATCGCGGAGCGTATCGGCCGTCCGAAAGCGTCCAGTGGCTGACCACGGCGATGGGCCGCCCTGGCGATCCCATAGCATTACCCGCCATACATAATCCGTGCGGGGTTGCAGGGCTTTTCCACCATACCGGATATTGATGGATTCCCCTGACGCCACCCGGCCTGAATCCCAAACATCTCCCACGCCAGTGGCGATACTGTCGGCATGTCCGGAGACGATAATGCGGTAAGCGGACTGAAAAGCACGTTCGCCGCTGCCCTGCACCTGCCAGCCGAATATCGGTTGCCGGTTACCAACCAGAACCTTTGGGTTGCTGTCGCTCCCCACACTGGGATATCCATTGACAACACTAAAGTCGGGGTGGAGAAGGTGCTCCACCCGAAGGTTTGTTGCCAGAAGGAGATCTTCCCGCTGGGGCTGGGCATGCGAAGCGGCAGCACCGAGGATGGTCAGCATTCCGGACAGTAAAGCAGATCTGAGGGACATGGGCTTACGGTAAAACATTCTGTGATCAATAATAATTCAGTTCAAAAACATGGTTACCGGAGCCTACATTCCGTATCATCAGATAGCCCTGATTCCGCTGGACAGCGGTTACCGCTGTGCCATTATGCGTCAGCTTATACACGTTGACTGCATCCGGTATCGGCAAATATACATTCCCTTGCGTATTTGCGGGCAACGACACTGTCAATTTGAAGCGATCGGCCGGTGCCTCAAAGGCCGCCTCTATGGGTCCGCGGATGGTCGGCAACTTCGCTTTGGCCCACTCCAAGCCCGCTGGCCGTGGCCGGATCGCCACCAGCCGGAAACCAGCGGCAGCAGGCTGGATGCCCATCACCTTCCTCGGCAGGATATGCGCCGGAGAGGCACTCCAGGCGTGACTCCAGCCGTTATTGTTTTTGTATTTATTGTCCCAGGCCTCCGTAGTCATGGTTGCTCCTACACGGATCATATTGTACCAACTCCGGTCACTCTTAGAAGTCAACAGCTCCATTGCGTAGCGATCTTCACCTGCGTCAAAGAGTCCCTCCAGCAAGTAGTTCGCGCTGTACACGCCGCAAGCCATACCTCTCGTCTTGACATAGTTTAATACCCGTTCCTTTTCATCCTCTGGCACCAGACCGAACGCTAAAGGATACAGGTTTGCATGTAAAGAGGCGTGGCCAGTGCCTACCCCGTCGACATAAACACCGCGCTTCCGGTCAAAGAACTGCTCCTGGAAGATCCGGTAAAACCGGGTATGCCGTTTCCGGTAATGCGCTGCGTCCGCTTTTTTCCCAATAATGAGCGCCATTTCCTCCATTAACCGCAAGGTGTGGTAGTGAAATGCGTTCACCACTGTGTTGTAATCGGTAAACACATAGTCATCCGTTTCTCCTCCCTTCAGTGCAGACATCCCTCCATGCGGCCAATCCACGATATCCCTCAATTCCTTTCCTCCAAAATGTATGGACTTCCGGAAATCCTCGGTTACCAGGCCTGTTGTGGTTGAAATCAGCCCATTAGGCATCGTCAGGGCGGTCATTAGTTTCGGCTGGAGTTCTTCGTAATTAAGCCTGATTACACTGGTATCACCGGTGTGCAGGAAATCTGCCCAAGTCATAAGAATAGCGTGTGAAATCCATTCGGTGGGCCACGTGGCATGGTAAATCATATTCTGAAGACTGTATCGCGCTGTGGCAAACGCCCGGTCCACGGCATAGTGGCCCATCTGATGGATATAGGCATCGGCCTCATACATCATCCGCTCCCGTTGGCTGGCAGCGTAGTCGCCATTAAATGTATTGGCAATGATGGAATACCGGCAAAGATCATAGATCTGGTTGAGCAGCGTATCGCTGCTTTGGAAATATGAAGCGTCTGGGTCCGCCGGCACATGCAACTTCAGCTGTTCGGCAGCCACAATTGACAAGTCAAGGTTTCCACCCACTACCTCAAGGAACCGGAACGGAATTACTTCCATCATATGGTCGGGCATTGCCTGGCTGTGGGGGTATGTGGGCTTATGACGCGGGAGGTCCAGGTGGTAAGTGCGCTTGCCTGCCGTGATGGAAAGGGGGTATTCCCGATAGATTACGCCCCCTCCCGGTTTCGCATCGATGGAGTCTCCCACACTTTTTTCCCCGAGGCGCACCATTATTGTCGTGTCCCTGTTTTCCCGCCGCCGGGCGTTCCATTGCAGCGTAATTGCAGCGTTGGCAAATCCCGCCCGTTCAAAGGCGATGAACCAGGTTCCACCGGGTTTGCGCCGCACCATTACCGGGGACGCACGGTGATATTGGACGGGCGGCCGGTCTTCAAAGGTCCACATCATGGACCGGCCGGTATCCAACTGAACCCACCTGCTCTCACCCGGCCATTGCTGCTTGCGCATGGCATCGCCGATGTTGAACCGCTGTACGCCGCTGTAGGGCGAGACCGCCCCGCTCCTGTTCCACACCCGCACCATCCAGTAGTATGTGGCGTGCGGGAGCAACGTCTTTCCACCATAGCGGATATGCAGGGACTGTTCCCCGGGCACCTTGCCGCTATCCCAGCAATCCGGCCGGCCATTACCCAGCAGCGCAGGAGAAGAAGCGACCAATACCTGATAGGCGGTCTGATCGTCACCGTTCCGCGACGTGGGCACGATCCAGCTGAAGGAGGGTGTCTGGGTCGTGATGACCGCCACCTCAGGCTCCGTGAGCAAATTGGTCATCAAGCCAGCGGGCGCAGCAACATCTCCGCCTTGGGCCATCGTCCGTCCGATACCCCACCCCACCCATAATAGAAGCAATCTCAGATATCCAGCCATCTGATGTCTGTGTTAAACCGCTTTGTAAATTAACGGATTCTGTTCGTCGCTATCCAACAAATCACCGATCTTAAGCCGGTTGACATAATTTTCCGGCAGGATATTCGGCGTCCCGTTGTATGTGTTTCCATCCGGCATATAGGCGCAGGTCATTGCCCTGCGGTAGCCTGGCGTCATATTGGCGTGTGCTCCATGTATGGTCAGGCCATTGTGAAACGAGCAGCTTCCAGCCTTCATCACTGCCGGACGGGCCTGAGACTGCTTAAATTCAGGGTAAATATCGAAAATCGCTCCCATGTTCTTACCAATACCGGGATTTTGGAATGTTGTCCGCTGATGCGACCCGGGAATAAAAAACAAACACCCATTCTCCAGCGTTGCATCATCAAGTGCCACCCAGATGGACAATGCCCGGCGATCGGAAAATGACCAGAACGGGGTATCCAAATGCCATGAGGTGGGATTCGCCCAAGGTCGTTTGACCAGCGCCTGATCGTGCCAGATCCGGATACCGTCTACTCCGGCCAACTGTGCAGCCATTTTCCCGATTCGTTCATCCAACATCAGCTCCCGCACTTTTGCATTGGTTTGCCACAGGTTCAGTAACTGATCGAACACATTGCTATAATAGTCTGCGTCCTTGTTGATTCCGTCATCCTCTCCTACCTTCACGTCCTTGCCCGGCATTTTACGGCCACCCCTTTCTTCAATGGCTTCCATCACGGCGGCACGCCAGGTTTCCAGTTCCATGGGATCGAGAAAATCTTCAATCACGATAAACCCGTTCTGCTGATAAGCAGCGATCTGCTCTTGACTTAATGTTGTGTTCATTGGTTAACTAAGTAATTTGTGTTTCTAATTTTTTAATACCTCAAGTACTGCCGGGCCCAAAAGACCTGACTCCAGCAATTCCCAGTCTTTACGGACCGTAATATTGGTTCGCGTATACCGCTTATCCTGGGGTTGGTCACGGTCACCCACCAGCCGATTCCGCCAGCTGTTGATTACTTCAATCTCCAGCGTATTCTCCCCTTCCGCCACTCCTTCCAATTTGAGACGATATGGAGGGCACCAGACTACGCCGAGTTCATTTCCGTTAAGTCTGACCCGCGCGATTCCGACATCCGCTACGCGGCCGAGATTCAGCCAGACCGCCTGATCGGACAGTTCCGCGCACTGAAATGTTTTCACATACCGCGCCCTTCCGGAATAAAAACGGATCCCCGGCTCGGGGTGCTGAGTCCAGTCAATCAGTTCAGGGAATTCAGCCTTTGCCGGTCCGCCCCAACGGGGATCGAAGTGCACCAGCCATGGGCCGTTAAGGGTGTCCACCGCCGTAAACTGGCTGCGGTTATCTTCCGCAATCCCTTGCTGACCGGCCTGGATATCCCGGCGGAAAACAACAAACCACGAGCCCATAGGATCAAACGCAATGGGCACCCTGGTAAGTTCTCCCTCCTGCCGGTATGCCTTTGCTGGCTGGACTTCCCCGTTCACCGGATTCCAAAGTTCCGGCAGCTTACCTTTGATGCGGAAGGTGACCTCCACCTCACAGGCACGCTTGTTTTGACTGCTGACAAAATAGTATGACTCCTGGTTGTTGCGGATATGATGGATGTAGTCAAAGTGGAGCGCTGTATCGGAAGCAGACTCAAACCGGCAATCCGGCTCCACGCCCTGCTCCACCAACCACTCACGGGCCGTATAACCCCACACGATCCGCCCATTTCCCATCCGCCTGCTGCCTTTCTCTTCCACCCCGTTTCCCCACAGCCTCTCAGCCCGCTGCTTTATCAATTCTTCTGACCGAGGATATCCTTCCAGGCTTGCCGTCTTTTCTGTTCTCGGGCCAATGACAGTCGCTCCCGCATCCACCAGAGCCATCACCTTGTCCAGGGCTGTCTTGGAAAGGACAGCATGATCCGGTAGCACGAGGATCCGGTATTGCATGCCTTGCGGCAATGTCAGCCAGCCTCCCCGGGCCTCCAGGGCAAGCAAGCGGTCTTCGTTAATGACATCGTAGTCAAAATCTGGCAATGCCCCGGCCGGATCGCTGGCTTTAAGCGTGGCAATGTTAGGGACGTGATCGCCATAGTAGTATAATACATCTCCTACGAAACGACCGTCCTGCATCATATAATGCACACGGCTCAGGTATTCGCAGAACGCTCCGGCTTCGTTCCACCATGTAATATTGGGATTGAAGTGTGTACCCGCAAAATATTCCTGTCCGGGAACACCCATTGCTTCCGGAGAACCGGTAAATGTATGAAAGTACACACGGTTCGCTCCGGCACATACTTCATGGTCAAAGCTCTGCTTCATGTGTTCCCACACCACGTCATTCCAGTGCCGCCCGATGGTGGTAAAGCCTTCGGCTCCGATCAGTTTGCGATTATAGATGTGCGCCGCGCTTGCCGCCTGCTTTACGAAATAGCGCCGTTCCGGTGTGGGACGATGATTGGAGGGCGACCAGAATTCACTCATCAACAATTCACTGTGCCCGTAGTTTTTCAGTCCGTCAAACGGACCGGCATGCGGGCCGGCCGATTCAGGGTGAATACCAATACCATAGCGCCGCGCGTTGGCGGCAAATTGTGCGTAGTGATTATCCGCTATACAGTCGCCGATGGTTTTGCGGAAGTCAGCCAGGAACCGGTTGCTGATCTCGCGGTTGCCGACAATCTTACCGGCCAGTACCGGGAGATAAGGGATCAATTCGTAACCTCTTCTGTTCTTAAATTCCGTTTCAAAGCCCTGCGTCCAATTCGATCCGCCCAGCTCCCAACTATCGGTGTGCAGGTAGCGTAGCGTTTTCCCTGCTTCCGAACCGATCTCTTCCAGTAGCGGTTCTACGTGGGTGTCCCAATACCGCTGAAAATGCTGTTTGCTGAGGTAATCGATAACCAGTCCCTGCCAATCCCCACTGGAAGTAGACACATGTGCGCCGTTATTTGTGTAGCCGAAACGGAAGACCTGCCATCGGCCGGGAGGTGCCTTCCAGCGCAGGCGCCCATCCCGGTCTAACCGGCCCGTCAGGTTGATCACCTCTTCCGGCAGGACATGGTACCGGCCATCGTCCGGCAGCTTGTCATGTAGCAGGAAGCGCATGTCATGTGCCGAAAATGCTGCTTCTCCAAAGGCACCTTTTGCTTTCAGGTCGCTTACAGGCGCCAAGCTGTCCAGAAGCGGGCGGTAAGGTAACGCCAGCACAGCAATATCCCTGTAAAAGCCCTGCCGGTGCTCCGGCAAGGGAAGCACTGAGGCGTCTTCCCCATCGCTGACGATGTGCGAAGACCAGGTAATCAATTTGGCTGCCTCTTCCGGCTGCACATCCGGACCACCCAGATTCCAGCCGCTCTGGATGTTCAAAGCGAGTTCCAGCCCCAGCCGTGACGCTTCTTCCACAGCATGTCTGAATAGATTGCGCCACTCAGCCGAGCCAAATAATGGCCCCGCTGGCACCGCGCCATTACCTTGCTGTTCAGCACCCCCCGCGTCAAAGATCAATGCTCCACGAAAGCCCTTGGCCCTCATTTCCTCAAGATCCCTTGAGATCGAAGCCTTTGTGACATTGCCGTTAAGCCACCACCAGAAACACGATGGACCATACTTCGTATCCGGCTTGCGGAATTGCGCCTCTGCGAGCGGTTCATGTTGCCCAAGCGCTACGCGGGCGCAGAGCAGCAGTATGCCGACCGAAAATGCAATGCCCCTCATCTGTTTTCCCATCCTGGATTTTGCTGCAGTGGTACATCCTTGTTCGTATCGATCACCGTATTGGGAATGGGCCACAGGTTATAGTCAAACGTCAGCGTAGCCTGCGCTTCCGGCCAGAATGCATACCTGCGGATACGTTCCACGGCAATTGTACCTCCCATGCGCAGGAGCGTATTCCAGCGGCTCTCCTCATACACCAGTTCCCTGGCACGTTCGTCCAGGATTAAGTTGAATTGGTCATCTACATCTGCTGCGGTCACCATGTACCCGCATTGCGCACGTTCACGCAGTAGGTTGATGTCAGCCGCAGCCCCGGTCTTGTCTCCAAGGCGCTGTTTAGCTTCCGCCCGGAGCAGAATAGTTTCCGACAGCCGGATAAAATAATCATCACGGAAAAGGTTACTTCTGTTTTCACCTTCATCCAGACCGGTATACCGATCGGTAGCGATCTTACAAGACACCGGATAGCAAAGGCTTTGGTTGGCTTTATTCGTTGCCGCATCGCTGCTCCCGTTGTAAATAACTTCCCAGGGCACCGGCTCGCCGTAATAGGGAGATGTAGGTACATTGCCGATAAACGTACGGCGAAAGACAATTTCCGAGTTGCGCATGTCATCGGCCCATTTGTCAGCATAGATTTCATCCCTGGCGTAAAACGTGGGGATGATCTGGGCGATACCCCGTCCCCCCACGTCTTCCAGCGTGCCGGTAAGGTGTGCCGGCGCTCCATCCCGGAATACCGGCCCATAGGTCCGGGAATAAGGCAGCTTAGACCGGCCGTCCTCGGCACGGTATGCCGGGTAGTCAATCTGCAACGCCCAGATGCACTCGCTGTTACCGTCCTGATAGTTGACGTTGTCTTCCTGAAAAAGGTCCCAGTATACGTTGCCTTGCGCTTCCTCCCTGCGCGCCCCAAAGCGCGATTTCATCAGGGAAAACGTACCACCGTCAATCACCTTACTGGCAAAAGTCACCGCCTGCGTAAATGCCTGTTGCGCTGCGGCACCATCCCCTTCAGATGCCAATTGCGTGCCCTGCGCCAGGTACAGTCTCGCCAGCACATGCTGGGCGGCTCCCCGGATCAGACGCCCTCCCTCACCGGTCATTTCAGGCAAATCGTTTTCGATGGCCAACAGTTCATCGATGGCAAACTGATAAGTTTCCACCCTGGATGTACGCTGGAAGTCATACTTCGGCCCTGTGGTAATCTCAGTAACAAGGGGCACACCGCCGAACAATTCACCAAGATTCAAGTAAGCAAAAGCCCTAAAAAACCGTGCCTGTGCAAGGGCATAAGCCCTTTCCTCGGGAGTAGACCATGTAATTTGCGGCAGGTCAGCAGCATAGATCGCCAGATTAGCCTTGGCAATGATTTGATACCATGTGCTATACACATTGTAAAACGTGGAATGGTCCGGATTAATGTTGCCGTAATTATTGAAAGTGGCCGCCCTGCGGATGCTTGCCACATCATACATATCTGTACCATTACCGCGGAGCACGAAGATCCAGCCTTCCTCTGCCGGATTAGCCCAGAGATCCCTAAGCTGGGCGTAGATACCTATCAGCGCCTGATCGATCTGAGCTGGCGTACTGAACGCATTATCAATTGTGTAAAACGTGGGCGGTGTCTCTGTCAGGAATTCCTTATCAGACTTACACCCGGAGAGGCCGATCAGCATCGTGAAAACACCGAGTCCATATGTCAAAAACCTTTTCATCTCTATAACTCTATATTGTTAAAAACTTAAGTTTATCCCCAACGAATAGGTTGAAGCAACAGGTAATGTCGAATTTCGTATTCGTCCACCAGCTTCAGGGTCCCCGCCAAACCAATTCGTGAACGTGCCTAAGTTCTTGGCCGTGGCGAACATCTTCATAGAGCTAATTCCGGCGGTCCTCAGCCAGGATTGATTGAACATATACGATAACGTGACATCCTGCACCCGTACAAATCCCCGATTCTGCAGACCAAGGAAACGCCCGTCCCCAGCGAATGTAGCCGATGGATATTCATTCGATGGATTCTGCGGCGTCCAGTACGGGATATAGTGTGTGTTATCGTTAAATCTGCCGGTCCCGCTTGTCGTATAGGCAGAGGCATTCGAAAGCAGGTACATATTATTACCTCCAAACGTTCCGGTCACCATCACATACAGACTCAGGTTTTTATAGCTGACGCTGCTGCTGAAATTCAGACGGAAATTTTCTTTGTCATATCCAAGAATCTTCCGGTCCGCGGCAGTGATCCCCGGCTGTCCATCCAAATCGCGGTATTTTGGCGACCCCGGCGCAGCTCCGGTCAGTTCCATGTATTCAGTATCATCTTCCTGTACAATACCGATCTGTTCATAACCATAAATTGCTCCCAATGATTTGCCTATAAACAAGCTGTTGGCAATATCGTCGTCTTCCAGTCCGTCTCCGTCCAGATCATCGCCATAAAGAGATACCAGCTTATTAAAGTTCTTCCAAAAGGTCACAGTTGTACTCCAAGTCCAGTCCTCACGTTGAACGTTGACCGTCCGTAGCGTGGTTTCAAAGCCCTTATTATTGACCTGTCCCATCGATGTTTGCATGGTCTTGAAACCTGTCATGACCGGAATGTTACGAGTAAAGATTTGATCGGTAGTTTTCGCGAAGTAAATATCAACGTCCCAAAACAGCCTATTTCCCAACCACACCGACTCAAAACCGGTATTCCACGATGAGGTGGTTTCCCATCCCAGCGACGCATTTCCCAACGTATTCTGGTATAAACCGTAGTAAATTTGTCCCGGTGTATCGGAAAACTCATACCGGGCTCCGCCGCTGGCGGCATTGTTGACGACAGACAATGTACCGTATGGCGCTATGCCTTGATTACCGTTTTGTCCCCATGAAAATTTAAGCTTCATGTCGTTTAATATGCTGACGGATCGCATGAAGGGTTCGCTTGTAATCCGCCAGGCAAAACCCGCCGCCCAAAAGTTTGCCCACTTATTTTCTGCTCCGAATACCGAAGCACCATCACGGCGGTAGGAACCTGTAAAATAGTACTTATCATCAAAGATGTAGTTTACTCGTCCAAGATAACCGATATTGGCACGCTCGTTACCATCCAGGTTAATCCGCTGAACAGTTGCTTTATGAAGCCCATCAACGCCCAGTACTGTATTGCCGTTTGCGGCAAAGTCGCTGCCTGATGAGACGGTTTGATTATACCGTAGAAAATCTCTCGTCGCCACCAGTGTAACATCCAAAGAATGTTTTCCGAACGCTTGGTTGTAGTTAACTATATTATCGAAAACGTAACTGAACGTCGTCCGGTTATCCAGACTGCCATTTGCATTGGTTAAAAAACCCTGTACGGTGGAAGGCATGTAGCGATCTGGTGATTCGCCCTCCTGAACATAATATTGTTCATAAAAAAAATTACCATAGTGAGTTTGATCCTGGTTTAATAAATAATTAACCCGGTAAGTAAGTCCTGCTACCCACGGAATCTTCACGATTGCCCTTGCATTCAGTCGATAATTGTGAAGCAGGTCATCGTTGTCCCGCGTCTCATCATTTACACCCCAAAGCGGATTGATCAATGACTGCGTATAAGGGTACTTTTCTAAGTTGCCTTGGTCATCCCGGTACATCACACCGTATGGCGACATGGTTTGAGCAGCGACAAGGTTAGCCGTAACACCCGAATAATCCCGTCTGGAAAAACCGGCATCCATACCCACCTCCAGCCATTTGGTGATGTGGGTGTTTAATTTCCCTAATAGGGCGATGCGGTTAAACTGATCTCCTATGATAATCCCCTTGTTGTCGTCATACGAGGTAGATAAATAATAGTCGATATTTTCCGTCGCACCGGATACGGCAGCCTGGTAGTTTTGCATCACTCCCGTGCGCGTTACCTCGTCCAGCCAGACCGTTTCCCGGCCCGCCTCACGGTTAGCCAGTTCACCGCTTTTTAACCAGTTTGTTGTTCCTGGGGTATATTGGTTACGGGCATTGACCATCTCGACAAACGCTTCTCCCCGCAGCATTTCAGGCTTGTTCTGCCATTGCTGAAAGCCCGTAGAGGCATTGAAGCTGATTACCGGTTTACCGGTGCGGCCGCGCTTGGTTGTAATGGCAATGACCCCGTTAGCCGAGCGCGATCCATAGGCAGCTGCTGACGTTGCATCTTTAAGTACGTCCATGGTCGCTATGTCGTGGGGGTTGATATCGCCTAGACGGCCCATGAAAATCACGCCGTCCAGTACAATCAATGGATCATTGTTCCCGGCTATTGAATTTTGCCCACGGATTTCCATTGCAGGCTGCCCTCCCGCTGAATTAGTCGCGCCAATGTTCAGCCCTGAAATACTTCCCTTGAGCGCCTCCAACGGATTTAGATTCGGTGCCAAGGCAATCGGAGACTCCTCCAAATTAAGCGAACCTACAGACCCGGTTAAGTCTTTTCGACGTGTTGTACCGTACCCCACCACGACAACTTCATCTAAGTTTGACGACTCCGCTTGCAACACAACTTCCAGCGGCCCTTGCCCGGACAGTACAACTTCTTTGGACAGGTAACCTATAGCACTGAACAGCAATACCTCTCCGTTTTCAGCGGGAATCTGAAACTGTCCTTCATTGTTAGTGGCAGCGCCACGGGAGGTGCCGCGCACAAGCACCGACACGCCTTCCAGGGGACTGCCCATGGAGTCCCGGACTATGCCAGAGACGATAGCCTGCTGAATCATAGCCGTAGCGGAGGTCCGGCTCGCGTCCCGCGGTAGGCTGGCCTCGGCCCATTGAAACGATCCGAGCATAAGCAGCAAACAGCAGGTCTGTCCGCCGCCTTTAACTGCGGTAAATATCCTATACATTTGAATTTGGTTTATTAGTTAGTAATTGGTCTTCTGATCTAAAGAGTAATCGCACACGGTTCCGCAATCAGAGGAACGAAACCGCTGCCATCTAATTATGTAGCCTTCATAGTCGCCTCCTTCTTTTGTTCACCGACTTGTCTGAAATCGCCTTTATAACAAAGTTATTCGGAACGGCTGATCCGGTCATACACGATTTGATATTATGGATGCACATTTTGGTTTACTACAGTTCTCCGTACCTCGCCTTGAGCAGCCTCCGCATCCAGCAATTAATTTCCCACTGATCGGCGATAGGTTGTCCTGTGGAGGGAAGACGCGGCATGTAGGGATAAGGCCCGAATTCCGGCGTAATGGTTGTGCATGAACTACCGGATTGTTTACGGTATTCAACCCAGCGATCCCACCACGCAAGGTGATGTTTCAGCGCTTCCCGGTTCTCCGGAGCCCTGGGATCGGTAACCTGCGGGCCTTCCGGGAATCCTACACGTGCATGAAGATGGCTGCTGCGCGTTATCGCCAATTCGACGGCGTCCACCTGATCTTCCAGGTAACTTTCCGAAACACATACCCAATGTGAAAGGTCCAGCGCCAATTCTATGCCGGGGAAGGCAGTCAAATAGTCTTTGACGACATGCGCGGCGTATGACCATTTGTTACGATGTGTTTCATGGATAATCTTTACCGACGACTCACGGCTTATTCGGTCGCATATGGCAAAACAGATTTCCATCTGGCTCCGGCTATAGTATTCCCGTCCTGTTTGGGAAACGATGAACTGCGGCTTTGCATCCTGGCGTTGGTAGCGTAGCAGGTCATAGAGGTTCCGTTCAAGAGCCTTGACATACCGGTTGAAATCCTGCCCTTCGTGCAATTCGGAGTGAAGCAGTATATAGGCCAGGCCTTCCCCCGCCAATACATCTACCATTTCTGTATTCTTTGATTTATCTCCCAACGGAAATACTTCAACACCTACAAAACCTTCACGTTTCACCCGTTGCGCGAAACGCCTCCATGGAACATCCTCTCCACCCCAGCGGGGACAATAAAAATCAATCTGCATACTTCCAAAAATACTGAGCACTTCACCGTAAAATGTAGTAGATTTCAACCATTGTTTGCACTTTTTGATATTTTTGGTTTATACCAATGACCACCGGTTATGAACAATTATCATAAATACTTGCATATTGATGAAATAGAACGTGACCTAGGGTTTTACGTGACAACCGTTGGGTACAGCAAAATCGACAAAAACGCGCGGTATCCAGAGATCAGCGGGCATCCGGCAGACCATATTTTCTCCTGGAATAAGGGGCGCATCCTGGATGGGTATTACATTGTGTTTATCACCAGCGGTAACGGCGTATTCGAGTCAGCAAAAACACCACCGCATCGTATTGAATCGGGAACTTGTTTCATTCTCTTTCCGGGCGTGTGGCATCGCTATAAGCCGGACCCGGCTTTTGGGTGGGAAGAATTCTGGGTGGGATTCAACGGTGACTATCCACGCCATATCATGACCAAACTGTTTTGTCCGGAACGGCCTTTCGTCAGGACCGGGGTGAATAAAGATCTCATCAATGCTTTCACCCAACTGTTAAGCATTGTTTCACAGGCACAAATCGGCTACCAACAGATCATTGCCGGGGTCACATTACAGGTTATAGGCCTGTTAAACCGGATGACATTCACTGAAAGAAGCGAAAATGACCCTGAGGCGATCTGGGTGTCCAAAGCAATATTCGAGCTTCAGCGGCAGCTGGGAAATGAGCTTTACATGGAGGACCTTGTTGCGGAGTTGCCCATTAGTTACTCGAAATTCCGGAAACTGTTTAAAAGGCTAACCGGTAAATCACCTAATCAATACCACCTGGACCTGAAACTTGACAAAGCCGAAGAATTACTGCGGAGTACCAACCTGAGCATCAAAGAGATCGGCTACTATATTGGCTTTGAATCACCGCACTACTTTTCACGGCTCTTCAAGAACAGGGTTGGCCTTTCCCCAAAGGCCTTCCGGGTTCATTCACATCAAATCAAGCCTTAACGTTATTCAGTGCGGAAGCTGTATTGTCCGGAGCCGATCCTTAAAACGGTTAACCCGTCCTGCTGCCCGGCCATCTCAATGTCCGGGTGTTCCTCCACACTCACTCCGTTTTCTTTGATGTCATTACCGGACGGGGTGGGTATAAACACCGTTGCCGTAGTGTTCGGTGGTACCTGAACCTGCAGCACAACCTTGCCTTCCGGTTTCTTCTCCCACGCCACGGCAATTTTTCCGTAAGGCGATTGATATGATCCGCTTGCATTTTTCATGCCCTCCACCATTGCGGGCTTGATGATAATAGATTTGAATGCCACTTGGCCGGGGTCGGCCTGTATGCCCAGCAAACCACTGTAGAGCCATTCCATAAGATGTCCAAGCATCATATGGTTATTGGACACGTATTTCAGCGCGGCCCAGGATTCTGTAAGTGCGGTGGCGCCGTTCCTGATCTGGTATCCGTATCCGGGCACATCGTCGCGGTTGTTCATTTCATAAATGAGTTGCGAAGCACCCGCTTGCTCCAAAGCACGCAAAAGATAGCGGTAACCCACATCGCCCGCTGTAAGCGCCCGGTCGTTGGCAAGGATGCTATCCATCAGGTTGTGCTCCACCTTGTCCCGCATCCGTTCCTCAACCATCCCCATATAAAGCGGCATGGCGAATGAAGTCTGGCTTCCGGTAGCGTATACGGCTGTCTTTTTGTCAAAATAGCGTGCATTGAATGCTGACCTGATGCTGTCAGCCAATGCATTATACCGCTTGGAATCCGCCTCATAGCCTAGTTTTGCAGCGATCTGTCCCATCAATTTTGCGTCATAGAAATAGGTAGCTGAAGCGGTAACACCGATGGGCGTCAACTGCGATACGCCCGGGTTTTCCGGCCCGAGATCGAACCAGTCGCCCAGCCCATGGGAGAGCAGATGCCCGTCGGCCTTCGTTCCCAGGTATGCCAGATACCGGGTCATCATGGGATAGGCACGGTCCAATACAGCACTGTCGCCATACCACTGATATAGGTACCAAGGGATAATGATCGCGGCGCTGCCCCATTCGGGCGAGTCGCGGAACCCGTCTTCAAATGGCACATACTCGGGCACGATGTCCGGCACCAGTCCGTTTTCCAGCTGGCTTTCCATCATATCGTCAACTATTTTGCCGTAGAGATTGCGGATATCGAAATTGTACCGCAACGATGCTCCTATAAGGTGTGTCTGTTCCAGCCAGCCGAGCTTCTCCCGGTGCGGACAATCCGTGGCAACACTGGCCAGGTTACTTTTGATTCCCCAGCGGATCAGTTCATTTATCTGGTTAAATAGCGGATTGCCACAGGCAAACGTTCCTACTTCAGGCGCACTGTTGCGCGTATGCAGCATCGTGAGCTGAAGGCCACGTCCAGCCGTCATTTTCGCGCTTTTGATGATGACAAGTGCATACCGGAAACCGTAATAGGTAAACGCCGGCTGCCATGATTCCTTTTTCCCTCCCTTGAGAACGTATTCCAGGTAGTACGGATAACCGGATGCCCGCTGTGTGGGTAATCCTTCATCGTCCAGCACCTCAGCCGGGAAGATCCGGACCGTGTCCCCCTGCTGTCCCTGCGCCTCCAGCCGGATGATTCCGGATGCATTCTGTCCAAAATCGTACATGAATGAATCCTGCCCGACTGTTTTGATCTCTTGGGGCCGGAATGCTTCCATCACCTTAAGCGGGTGGGCGGTCTCCGGCGCCATTGCCCCCTGCGCCGCACGTACGAGGGCAGCCGGTTTCCAGCGCCCGGCATCAAAACCGGGCCGGTTCCAGCCCTCCTGTTCCCGGTTTGCGTCGTAGTCCTCGCCTCCGTATATGCTGCTGAACGTTATGGGGGAAGGGTCGGTGAACCATGTACCATCGGTATCTACGGTTTCCGTATCCCCGTCCGCAAACCGGATGAGCAGTTTCGCCCGCAGCATAGGATAAGCCTCCGCGCGGACTAATTTCCTGTACCGCTCCCGGTTGATGTAGCGGAATCCCGGTCCGACAATCGCCCCGAGTACGTTTTCACCGCGCTGCAATTGTGAGGTGACATCATATGTGTTGTACAGGCTGCGTTTGTCATATGCGGTCCATCCAGGCGCCAGAAAGTCATCCCCCGCCTTAACGCCATTAAGATATGCCTCATAGTGGCCAAGGCCGGAGATGAACAAGTACGCCTCGGCTACCGGTTTCTCTAGGGTAAACGACTTGCGGAACAGTGGCACTACAGCTCTCTTCACTGCCCGCTCGCCGAGGCGGTCCCCGCCACCATGAACGCCGGGGACCACACGCAGTTCCTGCGGCAGCTCTTCATAAGCGATCCATTTGCTGGCTGACCATTCACGGTCACTGAGAACGCCGGTCACAAAAGATGAAACTTCGCTCCACTGGGACGCCTCACCGTCATGGCTCCAGATACGCACCCTCCAGAAGTACCGTTGGCCCGAAATCAGGTCATTACCCTTGTAAGCAATGTCATACTGCCTATCTGAAGGCGTTTTGCCGGAATCCCATAGCAATGCACCCTCCCGCTTCAGGTCGGCTTCCGTGCCGGCCACCTGGATCTGCCACGCTTCCTGTATTACACCCCGGCCACTAGCCTGTAAGGTCCAGGCAAAGCGGATATGCTCCATGGTAAGCCCTAAGGGTTCGGTTTTGTTGTTCACCTGCAGATCTACAGGCTTTACTCTCCCGAATGCCTGCCCGGCGAACAACAATATGCCAAAAAAGAAGATCCGTAATTCCATCAGTCCTGTCAGTTCGTTTATCAGTAGCCGGGATTTTGGGTGAGTTGGTTATTCAACTGCATTTCCAGATACGGAATCGGGAAAATAAGCCGGTTTTCCGTGACCTGATACGCGTTGTCCGCAATGTGGCCGTAACGCGCCTTCATCTCCTCACCGTGCGCGGTCATCACCGGTATAGCTTGTCCTGTACGGACCAGATCCAGCCAACGGTCGTTTTCAAATGCAAGCTCCACGCGCCGTTCATGCGCGATGATTTCCCTTAACGCCTCCACTCCGGTCTCCGTTACCAAAGGTAGTGTATTGCCGGCACGTTTCCGAACCTGGTTGACCAGATCGGCTGCTTCGGCAGGTTTGCCGTTCTCGTTCAGGCATTCCGCCAGCAAAAGCAATACATCCGCATAACGGTAAACCGGCCAGTTGTCATCGGTATTCCGCTCCCGGTTGTGCGGGTTCAGGTATTTCCTCACAAAGGGTTTGGCCACCTTGCCCGCCGGCTGTACATAGTTCTCACTGCTTTTGACCGTTTCGATGATAAAACTGCCGTCTCCCGAAATTACGCCTTCAGCGATCCCTATTGACGCCGCCTTCCGGGTATCGCCTTCCTCATATGCCTGCATCATATCCGTGGTCGGAACATTCCAACCCCCGTAATTTAACGTATTGGACACAACTCCCGTAATCCGCTCCACATTGGTGGTCTTCGGCGCAAACCAGTAGATAAACATGCTCTGCTGTCCTTGATCTCCCATCATGAATTGGATCTCAAAGACAGACTCCCTGCTGTTTTTATTGGCCGTCCGGAATACGTCTGCATAATTGGGCAATAAACTGTATCCCATCGTAGTGACTGACTGTAGCAAAGGTTCCGCTGCCGCGAAATCGTGACGGGTCATATATACCTCAGCCAGCAGGGTTGAGGCTGATCCCTTGTTCGCACGCCCGTTTTGGGGAAAGCTTGGAGGCGGAAGTTTTGCAACCGCATCGCTTGCGTCTGCAGTGATCTGTGCATACACTTCATCCACACTGCTGCGCGGCAAAAACGCATCTTCTTCCCTGAGGACTTCCGTGAGGTACAACGGAACACCGCCGAAATACCGCACAAGATTGAAGTAATAATAAGCCCGCAGGAATTTCGCTTCGCCTATGATCAGGTCTTTCACCTCTTGGCTGAATTCAGCAGATTCGATCCGGCTCAGGATGGTGTTGACCCGCGCGATCCCTACATAACTGTTATTGAAGTAATCATTGGTCCATTGATTCTGGGAATCGTCCAGGAAATCGTCAATGTTCTCGCGGCGGATGATGTGAATGCCTCGGTCCGGTGCATAATAGTCATAATGCGTGTTGTCGGAACGCATTTCGCCCATCAGGAACCCGCTTTCGCCGACCAACGAACGCAATGGTTGATAAGCACCGTTTAACGCCTGCTGGAATTGCTGTTCCGTTTGATAAAAGTCATTTGCATTCGGCTCGGAATCAGGGGTGAGATTCAAGAATTCGGAATCGCATGCCTGCAGCCCTGCGCCCATAACCAGAAAGATATATATAATTAGCTTGTTCATGGCTTTAGTCGTTAAAAGTTCACATTTAACCCAAAAGTAAACGTCCGCGGTACCGGATAAGCGGTTTGGTCCACACCCAGCCGCAGCGGATCGTTGGCATTGACGCTCACCTCGGGATTCATGCCCGGATACTTGGTCAGCATCAGGGCTTCCTGAACGCTTACGTAAAGCCGGATATCCCGTAGATATGGTTTCTGGACATCGAGGGTATGGCCCAACGTAACGTTACGCAGTGACGCGTAGGTGGAACTGAACACCCACCGGGAATTGGTAAAACGGAACAGCGCCGTGGTACCCGTGAGGGTCCGTGGTACTTCTCCGTCACCCGGGTTCTCAGGCGAGCGCCACACGTTCATCATCTGCGGCCGCATGTTGAATACCCCATCAATGTTCTCCACGTTTTCATAGGTGGCATCCATGGTTTTCCCCCCTACGGAACCGGCGATCAGAAAGCTTAAATCCCACTTTTTATAAGAAAAGCTGTTGTTGAATCCGAAGATAAACTTGGGAGTAGGATCACCCAGAAAGGTGCGGTCCTGGTTATCGATCACACCGTCACCGTTCAGGTCCTTCATCCGTACCGTGCCGATCTGCGAGCTGGAGTGCTTGGGCTGCGTGTCGAATTCTTCCTGTGTCATATACACGCCATCATACACGTATCCATAGAACTGACCGATCGGATGTCCCACCGCTGTCCGGTTATAATCCGCCTGATCGCCGTAACCGCCTATAGGCGTATCATTGGTACCAAGCTTTAACACTTTATTCCGGTTAAAGGTCACGTTGAGGTCTGAATTCCAGGAGAGTTCACCCGTGAGGTTCCTGGTGCTTACGCCGATCTCATGTCCCCAGAAGCGAAAAGTCCCTACGTTGGTCCAGACCGAGCCGAAACCGGATGCCCGCGGCAGCTCCACGGGGTAAAGCATTCCGTCGGTTACCTTCCGGTAGTAGTCATAAACGATATTGATCCGGTCCTTAAATAGGCCCAGTTCCAGACCGATGTCCAGCTGGTCGGTAGTTTCCCAACCCAGGAGCGGATTACCCAGCGAGGTGATGGAAAGCCCCTGCACCAGGGAAGAATTGAAAACGTAGTTGGTGCCTCCCATCATGGCGATAGAGCGGTAGTTGCCTATGTTGTTGTTACCGACCGCACCATAACTGCCTCTCAGCTTCAAAAACGAGAATGTAGGGTTTCCTTTCATGAATTCTTCTTCGCTGACGATCCACCCCACCGAAACCGAAGGAAACGATCCCCACCTGCGATCCGATCCGAACCGTGATGATCCATCCCGGCGGATGGCGCCGGACAGCAGATACCGGCCTTTAAAGCTGTAGTTGAGGCGTCCGATAAGCGACACCAGGGACCACGCCGCAGTACCGCTGCCCGCACCGGTTACCGTAGCCGCTGCATTTAACCAGGGAATATCATCACTTGGAAAATCCGTTTTATTGATGTTGCCGAATTCCTCGCGGAACTTCTGCGCGGTGTAGCCCAGCAAGACATCGAAGGTATGATCCTTATATGTCTTGTCGTACGTTAACAGGTTTTCGTTGAGCCATGAATAATAGCCCCGCGTATTGTAAAATCCGGTAGCAGGTTGAGGCGGTGCTACGAACAGTCCGCCGCCGGACGTTGATGACGCAAAAACGTGATGTGTTCTTGATTCCAGATCAAAGTCCGCGCGCGTCTTGAATTTCAGCCCGTCCCAGATACGGATCTCAGCGAACACATTGCCCAGCGCACGTGTCCGTTTTAAGTTGTCGAACTTCTCCAACAACACGCGGTACCAATTCGGGTTCGGGAACATACCAAAGGTATTCGTGGTGATCGGAAGCGACCCGTCCGGATTGATCGCCGGTGAGATGGGGCTGGTGATATAGCCCCCGTCAATAATCTGGCGCTGTCCGTCCGTATTGATTTCGGTATTGTGATCAAGCTGCAGCGTCGGCGCAATGTTGAAGCCCAGCGTAACCCTCTCATGCGGACGGAATTCATTGTTTGCCCGGAATGAATACCGTTCATAGCCCGTGTTGTGTAATACGCCCTGCTGATTGAAATAACCGCCTGTCACGGCTGTGCTGAATTTCTCGGTGTTGGCGGTTACACTTAGTGAATAGTTCTGAATGGGCGCCCGCTCTCTTAACATGATACCGTACCAGTCCGTGCCCTCCCCGTACTGCTCGGGATTGGCGTATTCCTCCGGGATTTCGGCCAGTCCGGTGGCGGGATTGACCCAGTTCTCATACCTGATCTTGTCTTCATAGAAGTTCTTTTGCCACTGCGCAAACTCGCGCGCAGTCATTACTTCCGGCCGCCCGCGCTGGGGCACCTGCTGCAGCCCTCCATAGCTGGATAGACTGACGGTCACGCCTTCCGTGCCCTTTCCGCTTTTGGTGGTTACCAGTATCACCCCATTGGCCGCCCGAGAGCCGTATAGTGCCGTGGCCGACGCATCTTTCAGGACCGAGAAGCTTTCAATCTCATCCGGGTTGATGTTATTGATATCTCCTGTGATCGGCTGTCCATCAACCACGTAGAGCGGAGTGTTTCCTGCATTGAGGGAGGCCGCTCCCCGGATCCGCACAGCCATGCCACGTCCCGGCCGTCCCGTCGTCTGGCTGATCTGCACGCCTGCTACACGCCCTTGCAGTTTCTGCGAAAATTGGCCTACAGGTAAGTCTTTGAGTGCTGTGGCGTCCACATTTGAAATGGATCCCGTAATGTCTCTTCGTTGCTGCGTACCGTAACCGATCACGACCACTTCATTGAGGTCACTCGTCTCCGATTCCATCAATACCTTGATGGTAGACTGTGAACCGATAGGCACTTCCTGCGTGCTGTAGCCGATTACAGTAAAAACCAACGTCTTACCGTTCGAGGCGTCGATAGTAAAGTTTCCATTATCATCGGTATAGGTTGCTTCTTTGGTCTCCTTAACCGTAACCGTCACCCCGGGCAGCGGGCCGCCGGCATCCGAAACCGTTCCGTTGACGACACGCTGTTCCTGTGCAAAGGCCACAAGCGGAATCATCAGGAGGAGAGGCAAAAAGCGGTTTAGGACATCCCCAAAAAAAATGCTTGCTTTTTTCATAATTTACAGGTTTGATTTTACATTTAGTTTATTTGGGTCTCATTGATGGCATTCATTTTAAGGCACATGGAATAAGCTGATTGCTTCCATCAGTCCGTAATTGTACGTGTCATACGCCTCACCCGGCGGATAAGTCTCCGCCCGTCTCCAGTGCCATGGTGACACCATACCCGGCCGGGGGGCACCATGATGAGGTCCCAAGGTGTTTTTGAGGCTTCCCACAATGATGATTTCCAGTTTGTTTTCCCCGTTCGACACCCCCTCCGTCAGCATCAGCTCATGCGGCGGGTAATGTATGTGACCTACCGTTTTGCCATTTAGCCTGACAATGGCCGCGGTACCCTTCCATGCGTTTAATTTAAGCCGGTAGCCTTGACCTGCTTTCCCTTCAAACGTCGTTCGGTACGCCATTTCATGTCCGTAAAACGGCATTCCCTGTTCCTTCCAGCTACCCAACGACAAAGGCGTCTGCCCGGAAACGGCCCAACCTTTTGTCCGCGGCGAGAGGGAAAAATCACCCAGGAGATAAACCGGTTCTATCTCAGCATTCACGCGCATGCGGTCAGCGTGGATGGTAATCGTATTATCGCCGGTACGGCAATACGGCCCGGCGTCAAACACGGCGAACTCGCTATCCAGCCACCATTCGCCCGGAATGGGTTCTACGATAGTGCCGTTAATGCTTACTTGCCAGAGATCAGCGCGTTCCATCACGGCTCTCAGGTCCGCGGGATGGGTCCCCGGTGCTATTTCGAAGTGGTACGTCACCGTAAAGCCTGTGCCTTTCTGGAAGGTATCCCGGCGGATGGTCTGGTCCTTATACTGTACGGAGGTATTCCAGGGATTACCTTCCTTGAACCCATAGTGCTTAAAGACGGTATCCGCCGCAAAATAGGTATGGAGGTCCCTCAGCAGTGTATCCCCGATAGCTACATCACAGAAATCCATTGTCAGCACATTCGGATGCAGGCGTTCTACACGCATCGGCGCCATCTTGACCGGAGCACCGGATGGTTCCGGCACCTGCCAAATCGGGTAGCCGGCTTGCGTTTCATTCCCAACGAAAAACAATGCACTCCCCGCCGGCGGCAAAGTATGAGCGAACTGTTGGGATGCTCCCTCGGCGGTCGCCGGAAGCTGGAAAATGGTTCCCTCTCCGGGATCCAGATAAAGCACTTGCTTTCCGCGCACCCGTATATCAATGGTTTTATCCCGCTCCAAGCTGGAGTTGGCCAGAAACAACACCTGGCCTTCCGGCAATATACGCCTGTGGTGGTAAAGACCCGGGTGGAGTACCCCCGCCGTCTCACCGCCGAACCGGAGGTCTTCGGGAAGAAAATACGTCTTTATTACCTGGTCATCCAGTCGCTCGATCAAGTGTACATCCTTCCCACTCAACAGCTTTCCGATGGCCTCCGGTGCTTCCGCGCCGTCGATGTATTTAACCTTATCGAAAACGAGTAGACGGCCGCCCTGGTCAACGAATCGCTGTAACAAGCTGAAGGTGGGGCGGTCTATGTTCTCCATGCCCGGCGGAATGATCACCGTATGATAGTCCCGTGCACCGACAGTAAAACCGGCACCCCGCACACTCCCATGATCCTTTATGATATTCTCCGATCCCAGGTCATACTCGGACTGCGCCCGCTCCAACGTAGTGACGAACGTCTGGAACCGCTGGCCGATGCTGTCTCTGCGGGGATTGGCCGACTGGTAGGTGGAGTACATCCATGCCGACGTGGTTGGTTCGATGACCAACAGGTGATTCACCTGTTTACCTGCTGACAAAGCCAGGGAAAGGCGCGCAAAATACCGGTTTTGCGGCGCGTAGTACGGCCACCAAGGGTTGTGGTATGAGAAAGATTGGGGGTAGTCATACTTACGCGCTCCCTTCAACGTCATATGCGCCAGATGCTGGTTAAGGGTATTAACGCCCAAGGCGTATTGCCAGTCTCCCAATCGCTTCATGTCGGTGAGCGTGAGCTCCCATCCACCTCCGCCATAGGTTTCGCTCAACGTCCGACGGCGGTCCAGTTGATTGGCCACGCTGGCCAGTTCCTTAATGGCCCGTATGTTACCGAATTGGGCGTTCGGGCTGCTTTCATCGAATTGGTTGAACAACATGTCCACCGCAGGGCGTTGATGCCACGCGTACATGGCCATGTTATCTCCACCATGATTTGGGTTTGGCCAGCCATGTTCCCAATAATGGCCGGTCCACTCCAGCCCCTTCTGCTCGGTATACCGGTACCAAGGTTTAGCCCAACGGTCTATAAAAAGTTGCAGCAGCACCTGATAGTAGTTGTGCCGCACTTTCCGCCAAGGACCTGTTTCCTCATAAAGTGACGGCAGGTGCGGCACCAGATCGTAGCCCCATTGTTGCCTGAACCGCTCGAAAAGATCCGGTGTCCAGCGGATGTTGCCCTCGCCCTGTACCTCGATATTCGGCTCGTCCGTAAATACCCCAGGCACCGTACGACCGAATTCGGAACCGATATGCTTTTCATACCCTTCCATTGTGACCTCGATGAAACGTTCGGTGACGCCTCGGGCCAGTAGATCCACATACGAAAATCCGGCATACCACGGGGATTTCCCATAGTAGGCCTTTCTAAAAAGGTAAAACGTATCCACTTTGCCCCCATATGCAGCCGCATCGCCTGTAATATCCTTGAAGCCAGCGGACTCCTTGACCAGCACGATGGCATCATCAGCTACATCGGCCGGAAGTTTGCTTACCTTCTCCAGATGAAGCATTTGGCCTTGATCGTAGGATGCCGGCATGGTTGCCGGCACATGGCCGCCGGCAAATCCGCTTGGATAGGAATTCTCATCATAGATCCACACGTCCAGTCCCAGTGCTTTACCTTTTTTCACAGCGTACGTATAATATCGGTGCCATTCATCGGAAAGATAGGGTGTGATCAATCCCGGACGGGGATGAATGAATACCCCGCCGAAGGCGTTGTCTTTGAATCCCTGCAGCATGCTATCGATTTTCCCCTCGGTAACGTCTGTGTTCCATACCCACAGGGGTGCACTGCCGTAGATATGGCCGGGATCTTTGAATTGCCGCTGCAGCTGTTCAAAGTTGGTTGCGGCTGGCTCGCGTTGGGCCATTGTATAGGTGCCATAAGCCAGCATCAGCCCGGTTAACACGCAGCTCAATAATCCTCTTATAGATTTCTTTTGAATCATATTAACACACCTTTATGGTCTCAATACCCAGCAACATGCCCAGCTTCCTTATTTTGCCCGCAATATGTCCCACGCCTATGGCGCAGTGATGTGCCGGCCCGCAGGCATTCCAGCTTTCCACGAAACCCCGTGCTCCTACGGGAAATCTATACCGGCTGTTGGTATTGCCTATTTCAAGGATAGGGCCAGGGACGGACTCGCCTTCCGCGACCAGCAAAAGCAACGTGCCGTTCCGTCGTTCTACAACAGACAGCAACGTGACGGCTCCATATTTTACAGACATCTCGACCGACAGCCCTTGGCCAACTTTGCCATGATAGACCTGCAAAGGCTTGACCTTGATTTTGCCTTCCGCTATTTTGAAATGGCCCGGCCCGTCATGGCCCATCAGCACCACATCCTCATCAAAATCCATTGCGTAATATTCCGTAAACGACCCTCCCGCCCCGAAAGCGTCCAGGATTTTCATGGCTTGAGCGTTCTTGATCTCATATTCCCCGGCAACTGGTATCCCTCTGGCTGTCAGATAGGTGCTTCCCAGGATCACCGAGCTCATGGTATCTTCATTTTCCGGAATGCCCTGTCCCTTATAGTAGTAAGCCAAGGAGCCAAGGCCATAGCGTGACACCAGCGCATCCAGCGCTACCGACGTGCGTGCTGCACGCTCGAGCTCCTGATGGCTGCAGTCGGGCTGCACGTCGAATACCGTCATGAAGTCGCGGACGCGTTCGTTGATCTGTCCCGCGGTTACGGCCCTTCTCAGTGCTGAAAGCTCATCCACCTCAAGGTGTTCAACGTGCCCGCCAAAAACCGACAACTGCAGGGTAAGGTCAGTGTAGATGTCCAGCATGCCGGAATAGTAGGTTCCCATAGCGCCCAGGCGGTTGTGCGCCATCATGGCCGCTACTCTGGCGGCGGCAACCCATTCTGCGATTTCCGTCCAGCAAGCATCGGTTTCATCCAGCATTCCCGTGACCTGATGAAACCGGATCCCTGCACGGTTAAATACGTTAGCCAATTCAGGCACCGGACAGGCGGAACAGTGCGCTAACCACTCACCGGTCATGTCCCGCCGGTTCGCCAACTGGTTGAAGGATTCATAATCGATATGCGATGCCGGTGATAAGTTCAGAACAATCACCGGCACGTTCGCCCGGCGGACGACGGGCAATACCGTTGCCGAAAGCGCATATGTGGTCACATAGAGGAAAACGAGGTCCACGTCCTCCTGCCGGAACCTATGGCCGGCGTCCATTGCTTTTTCCACCGAATCGATAAGGCCCAGATTAACGACATCGACATCATCCGTCTCCAGCCTCCCGTGTACCTGCTGCAGGTAGGACAGCAGACGGGCCTTCAATCCCTCAAATTGTTCCCAGTAAACGTCCAACCCGATACCAAATAAGCCTATTCTGAGTCGCATGTATATCTTTAAAGAAGATTTGATTTCATTCTATAAATGGTCCCGCTAAATTATTTTTTAGTAACTTGCATGTCCATATACGATTTGGCATTACCGATATATTTTTTGAACCAGTTATGAAAAGTGCCATATGAAAAGTTTCCATAAGTATCTGCCTGTCAGCCCGGAAGACGAAAAATGGGGTCTCTGTACCTTAAACACCGGATTCGGGCAGATACCGCTATCGTCAAGTTATCCCAGCCGCGAACATCCTCCAGCATACTACTTTAACTGGCAGAACGGCCGCGTACTCAGTGAATATCAGTTGATCTACATCACACATGGGGAAGGATGCTTCGAATCCGAGACCTGCGGTGAGCGCGCCATCCGGGAGGGATCCGTGATCCTGTTATTTCCCGATGAGTGGCACCGCTACCGGCCTCACGAACATACCGGTTGGAACGAATACTGGGTCGGTTTCAAGGGACCTATAGCGGATGAACTGGTCAGAAACCGTTTTTTCAGCCGTCATGAACCGGTTATGCACGTCGGCTTCCGGGAGGAGATCGTTGCTTTCTTCAGCGATATCTGCGACCGCACGGAGGCCGAGCTGACGGGCTATCAGCCGCTCATTTCAGGAGAAATACTGCACTTGCTGGGATTCGTCCATGCGCTGACCAAAGAGAAAATCTTCGATGTCAACAAAGATTGCGCGGAACGACTGGTCAGCAAGGCGCAGGTGGTTTTCCGCGAAAACGTTGAAACGTCCATCACAGCGGAAGCGGTGGCTGATGAACTGGGTGTGAGTTATTCCCTGTTCAGGAAGGTATTCAAGAAATACACCGGTATCGCCCCTGGCCAATACCTGATCCAACTCAAGATCGAAAAGGCCAAACGGCTTCTAACGCTGCCCGACAAGCTGATCAAGGAAGTTGCTTACGAATTAGGGTTTGAGTCCTGCTTTTACTTTTCCAAACTGTTCAAGGAAAAAACGGGACTTTCACCCATCAGCTACCGCGAACGGTACATGGGCCGCGTCAGGGCATAAGGCTATTTAGTATAATATCCCGGATGGCTATAGCTTCCACTTCCTCACCCGCAAGACGATCTTTTGTGATCAGCACAGGATAATACGCTTGGGGGATATTGACCGCACCGTGCGAACCCTTGACCAGCGTGGCATCAAGCGGGATCACGTCCAGTACATAACGGAAACCTAATTTTTTCCGCAGCAGTTTGTAACCCGCCCTTAGCTTAGAACTCATGAACATCTCAACGGGGTCGTAACCTGGTTTTTTGTGAATGTCGACTACCCGGGCATAATCCGGAGCCACCCGGTCGTCCATCCAGAAATAATAGGTAAACCAGCTGTCCGGCTCGGCCACCGCGACCAGATCACCTGCCCGATGGTGATCCAGGTGATGTTCCTGCTTGCCTGTTTCGTCCAGTAACAGGTCTATGCCTTCCACCCCTTCCAGCAGCTCTTTTACCTTAGCCTTAACCGCCTCGCCTTTCGTGTAGATATGGGCAATCTGATGGTCCGCTACCGCAAACGCTTCAGAAGCACCCGCGTCCAGCAATTCCAGTCCCCGTTCCACGCGGACAGCCAGCAGACCGGCTTCACGCAAAATCCGGTTGATGTGAACAGGTCTGTGGACCGGCACGATCCCGTATTCGGACAGCAGGATAACCCGCGCTCCCCGCGCCTCAAAAAACCCGACCATTTTTTCCAGCAGGGTATCGATCTCCCGCAGCTCCTGGCCAATGGGTCCATGCGGCCCTGCCTTCTGCTGGCAATAATCCAAATGGGGCAGGTAAATCAGGCTTAGCGTAGGAGCATATCGCTCTTCGATATACATCGCCGCATTGGCTATCCATTCAGAAGACCGGATGTTTGCTCCCGGCCCCCAGAAGTTAAACAAGGGGAATTGTCCGAAACGTTGCTGCAATTCATCGCGTAATCCGGCAGGATAGGAATAACAGTCAGGTATTTTGCGGCCGTCGGCAAGGTAATTCGGCCTAGGGGTCACCGAATAGTCCGCATCACAGTACATATTGTACCACCAGAACAGCTGAGCGCAGGTGAAACCTGGGTCGCGGCGTTTAGCAGTGTGCCACACCGATTCGGCTTCAACAAGTTTATTGGACTGTTTCCAGAATTTAATTTCGCAATCCGTACGGTCGTACCAGCCATTACCTACGATACCGTGCTTGGAGGGCCACTCACCGGTGAGGTAGGTCGATTGCATGGAAGTCGTTACAGCCGGCAAATGCGGCTTTATCCGGCTGAGATTTGCCTGCCTTAAATATGCTGTCAAAAACGGCGTGTCGTCACCTATGATTGCGGAAGACAATCCCACGACATCAATCACTACGGTTTTCCTCATATCAATTTTCTTCTCGCTGTCACTTTAATTGATCGGCTACCCAATGTAGTTCCCGTGAAATTGAATCAGCAATAGGAAGCTGCAGTTGTTCGGGCAGCACACCCCAGGTATAAGTTTCAACTTCAAGGTGATTGGTCTGGCGAACGTCCCTATGGATATTGAGCACTTTAATGATATCCGATTGGGTGGACTGCAGCCTTCCCAGGTCTTCCAGAAAAATCGGCACGTGAAAATGGGAACGCCATTCCGTAACCTGTTTATCGAAGAGCGCCGGTTGGGCGTCTGGTAAATCCCTGAATCGGATAAGCTCACCATCCCGCCGCCTGGCGATCACTTGGTGCAGGTACACCGGTTCATCAAACGCCATAAAGGCCTCGCCGATCAACTGTCTTCCGGCATCGTCCGCGGGCAGCATAGCCTTGATTGCTGCACTGATCTGGAATTTACCGATTTGTATACCGCGTTCGTGCAGGGCGCCGATGACCTTGCCATGCCGTTCATAACCCAACGCAAAGTGGCACACATCATAGCAAAGCCGGATATGGGTCTTGAGCGCCTCTTCAGCAACGGACGCGGGCATACCGAACCGATCGGAGAAGATCCGGACAGCTTCGGGCACCAGCTCGTCCTCATACCAGGAAATGAACTCGGCGCCGTTTTCCAGTACGCCGTCCGGCTCCGGCTCGATATCCAGGTGCAGTAGCTTTCCGAGCTTATGCTGAATATCGATCAGATGCACGGCTACTTCCACCAGGTTCCTGGTCGCGCGCTGCCGCATGGACAACCAGTCAGCGGCACTGCTGGTATACCAGTGCCGGTACGCCAACGGTGAGGTCGAAATTCCTCCATCCAGTTCATCGGGGACCAACCGGGCCAGAACATCGAACATCCGGAGCGTGTAGTGAAGCCGCTCTGCGGTTGTCCAGTCGGGAGCATGTACTTTTGCTTTCACAACATCGTCATGGAATGCACCGAAAGGAAAACCGTTCATTGTAAACACATAAGCGTCTTCTGCTTCCAGCCAACGCCTGAACTCCTCAAGGGTCTGCTCCTTATGCAGGGTGTCAGCAGCCCGGTTGGAAAGGCGAAGGCCCAATCCCATGGGATGACGGGGCGAAACGGATCGTTTTACCCGCGGAAAGTGGGTCTTTAACAGCGCGAAATGGTCATCCCAATATTCCCCTCCGTGGATATTTGTGCAATAGGTCAGGTGTCCTTTACTCGTCAGCATGATAGCCCCGCATGTTTGGTCGCGCGATGTTGCAAAATAGCCGCCGCTTGCAATACGCTCCCGTTATCCAATTGGTGGACTTCTATTCCCTTTCCGATGCCTTCCAATAGCATCACGGTGAGCCGTCCGCCTAGGTGTTCCCGGAACTCTTCCAGCCCATCAAGCAACGGATGCCGTTTTTCAGGATCCTGACTATCGACTTCAAGCAGCGGATGAAAAACAGGCAGGCCTATTGCCTGGAGGACTTCCACGATCCGGTCGGCATCCGGCCTGGAAAGCAAACCGGTCAACGATGAATATACGCTGTCCAAGGCAATACCTATGGATACAGCCTCCCCATGCAGTACATCGAAACGGGATAGCTGTTCCAGCTTATGGGCACTCCAATGGCCGAAATCCAAGGGTCTCGACGACCCAAACTCAAAAGGATCCGTTCCCGCAATATGTTGCAGGTGCAGCTCGGCACAGCGGTAGATAAGTTCATCCATCACCCCATTGTCCCTGTCGTGCAGGCGGGCGGCATTTGCCGCTATCCATTCGAAAAAGTCACGATCCTTGATCAACGCAACCTTAATGGCTTCAGCGATCCCCCCAAGCCACTGCCTGTGGGGCAACGTAGGCAGAAATGCCCGGTCATTGAATACGGCAACCGGAGGGCTGAAGGTGCCGATGAAGTTTTTTTTACCACGGTAATTGATACCATTCTTTACCCCCATTCCCGAATCGTTCTGCGAAAGAACGGTTGTAGGCACGCGGATATGCCGGATACCCCGATGAGCGATGGTGGCTGCATAGCCGACTGCGTCCAGTACTGCTCCGCCGCCTATGGCCATGATATAGGAATGCCGGTCAACTCCGTGCCGGTCCACCGCATCTATGATACGGTCAATGACAGTAGGCGTGTTCTTAGAGACCTCCCCTCCCGGTATCTCCATGACTTCGTCGATCAGCACCACACCGGTCACCGTATCGAAATAGTCCTTTATCCGTCCTATCAGACCGGGATGATGGTGGATTACCCCTTCATCAACAGTGATGAGCAATTTTGGAGTGGCTTGGGCCATCTTACCTGCAAAGAATGCAGCCAAAAGCCGATTACCCGGCCTGAACAGATGCTCCGTAAAACATATATCATAATGATAATTAACAGCAAACGATTGCCCTATTTTTCTTTCCATCTTCTATTCTCAATGGCTAAGTAACCGAAAACAATTTTGACAGCCAAATGGATATCGGAAAAAGTGACAAAACGGCGACGGTCAGTTGCCACTGGCCGCTTGCGGCTGTCCACGCGGCATTCATAAAGATAAGGCCAAGCACCCCCCGTTTTACCGACTTCCGGATGTCTAATGCTGAGAGCGACCGTATGGCCCTAAGTAAAGGGGGATATACGAACAGCCCGAACAGCACCAGCATTACCGCACCGAAATTGTCTGCACCCCTGACCACACCGAAGTAAGCGATCAGCCCGATCACCAGGGCGTAACCGGCCGCGGACAAAATAAGCGGACCCCGCCGGCCACCGTGTACTTCTCCCCGGCTGATGGTCGTGACCGCCGCAATGTAAAGGACCGGGATAGCCGCCAAAGGCCAGATCGATGTGGCTACGCCGACCATATAGCTGATCCCCAGCAGGAGGTTCAAGCCACGGCACAGCCCCATAGCCAAAGGTCCGGCCATGCCATGATGCTTTGCCCATCTGTCATAAACCAGGCACATCATGACCACGGCCACTGCAATGGCTCCGGAAAGCATGCCTGCCAACCCCGCAGCCACCACACCGATCAGGAACAAACCAATCCCGAGAAGGGAAGCATTACGGCGGCTGACCTTACCGCTCGGAATGGGACGCTCCGGTCGCTCTTTGGCGTCAAGTTCAGCGTCGAACACGTCGTTGAAGACCACTCCCCCGCCGTACAACCCTATGGTGGAAAGGGTTAGCAGGAATAATGCTGACCATTCAGGAGCCCCATCCGGCGCATCTGAATATAAGCGTGCTATAGCTGCGCCGGCCAGCACATCCGTGATAGCGGTCATGATATTGGCAGGCCGCATGAGCTGCAGGTAGGATTTTACGGTGATCATCGTTACCCTCAGGAAATGATTATGGATCCGGCATCCCGTCGCGGTTGTTGTCCACCACGCAGCACCGAATTACCGGCAAACTTCTGTGCTTGGTCTATCTGGATTTTTTCCTCAAACATTAATTCATCCAACTGACCGCTCTGACCGAAAGCGGCGATGCCGTTCTTAAAGCACACCTGCTCGATGGTCTCCCGGGGGATGCTATGCTTAACCATCAGGGCTGCTGTTTTAGGCACCGCCAACGGGTCACTGATTCCCCAGTCCGCCGCGGAATTCACCATGATACGTTCCCCACCATATTCCTTGACGATCTGCACCATACGTTCGTTACCCATTTTCGTAAAGGGATAAATGGTGAATGCTGCCCAGAATCCCTTATCGAGCACTTCTTTGACGGTTTCCTCCGTATTGTGATCGATAATCACCATCCCCGGATCAAGCCCATGTTCAAGTGCGATTGCGATGCTGCGGGAGGTTCCCTTAGTCTTGTCGCGGTGAGGCGTATGCACCTGAACGGGCAGCGCAGCCTCCTTTGCCAATTCCAGCTGAAGACGGTAGTACTTTTCCTCTGCCGCAGTCTGATCGTCAAAGCCGATTTCCCCAACGCCCACTACCCCTTCTTTGTAGATGAAGAACGGCAGAAGCTCCATTACCTGTTCGGCAAGCGCTTCATTATTGGCCTCCCGTGAATTCAGCCCAATGGTACAGAAATGCCGAATACCGAACTGGGACGCCCGGAAGCGTTCCCAACCGACAAGACTGCTGTAATAGTCGCGGAAGGTGTCAATTCCCGTGCGCGGCTGACCGACCCAAAAGGCCGGCTCAATAAGCCCTACCACCCCGGCGTCGGCCATCGCCTGATAGTCATCTGTTGTCCGCGACACCATATGGACATGGGGATCAAAGAACCGGAACCCCTTAACCAAATCCAACTCCAATGCTACGCGTTTTCCCATGGACGCGCGATCCTGTTCATGATATGAGCACATTGTTAATTCCCGTAATTCTTGTTATCATTTATATTTAATACCCAGCCCTCCCAAGGCATCCCCTTGTCCTCAGCCAATTCCTGCATCAATGGGGTGATCCCGAAGAATTCAACAGCTGGACCAAATGCGCTGTTTTTAAAGGCGTAGCTGATAGCCTTGCGCTCGGAAACCGACTGTGTTGCCGAAAAGACCCGCTTCATTAAGCCGAATGCCCGCTCGTCCAGAAATTCCGTAACCAGCACCCATAGCATGGGATCGATTTCCCTTTTTGCAGCGTGCCGTTCGTAGGCATAGTCCACGAGAGCCTGTGCAAGCCTTGGATTGTTACGTTCACGCACCCCTATAATATCCGGAATATACTCATCCGTAAAAAAAGCCTTGAGCACCAATTGATTCCATGCCCCTTCTTCCAGAAAACGCGAGGGATATGGATTATGCAGCATTACAGCCTGGCGGACAGGCCCTATATTGCTCCGGACCCCTTCCGTGCAGCGGGCCTGCCATGCTTCGGGATAGTGATATAGCGGCAAGGCGGCATATAATGCAACAAGCTCCTCCATTTCTCCGTACTGAAACAGCCGTTCGATCAATGAGATGTATGCTGATCGGTCCTGCGCGGGGATACCCGTTAAGGTCCATGCCCGCGCCACCCGCACAACCGGCCAACCCTTTACCGGCAGCCGCAGGCCACTGGGTCCTGCCAAAGGCTCTTCCATGGACACCGCAGCCGTTTTATCAATGGATCGAAGATGTCTCGGCATAGCGGTGAATATCTTGGCAACCAGCTGCGGCCGCGGATCTACGGCAATCTGGTGCACCTGTCCGGATAACCATTGCCATTCTTTCTCTGTAAGGTAAGGCTTAAGCGCTTGCCCCAATTGTAAAGCAACTTCCATAACCAAAGCCTCAAATTTAAAATTTTTATTCGGATTATCAGGGATGCAGCCTGTACCTTCCGGCCTTCAGTTCATAGTTTACCCATTCGCCTTGTCCGTCCAGTGCGCGGATCGTCGGATAGGAAGAAATGTCCACCGCGTCCTGAGCTTTCAGCTGTAAGGTTGCAACTGTGTTCGGAGGCACGGTAATCTCAAGTATGAGACGTCCCTCCTCTCTTGACCAACGCATTTCGATAAGCCCGGCCGGCGAATCGAAAGCCCCTTCCGCCCAGGTGACAGCCGTTTCTTCTTTTGTTGGTGGCCGGAGAACAAATCGTCTAAAGCCGGGATGACTGATATCCCGGCGGATCCCCGTAAGCCCATCGATATACCATGCTCCGGGATAAAGATAAGAGCTATGCAGCAAGGAATGACCGGGCAGATCTTTTTCCCACATCTCCCAGATCGTCGTTGCACCGTTCTGCTTCATATATCCCCAGCTTGGATACGAGGTTTGGGAGACCATGCGGTAAATCAGGTCATTTCTCCCTTCTTCCCGGAGCAGCTTAAACAGCAGCGCTCCGCCGGTGATACCGGCATGAATGTGGCCGTCACGTACCTCAACAATTTCTTTCTCCAATCGCCGCATGACTTCCTTTCGGATTGTGGCAGGCGGCACTTCGGCCAGCAATGCTGCAGCCAGATTTGCCATGGATCCATCTGCATAAACATTTGCTGCGGCATCGAAAAAGCGCCTGTGGATAGCGTGGGCAGAAGCTTCAGCCTGCCTTTCCCAACCTGCGGCTTCCGTGGTATGCCCAAGGATCCGCGCGATCTTTGCGGCCGTCCGGAGATTATATACATAGTAGGAATTATTGAGACACAGCGTTTCCGGCTTATCGTTATTCATTCCCTCTGCCGTTGCATTTGGCCACAGCCAGTCCCCCAGAAAATCCCACGGTCCACCGAAACGCTGTAACAGATCGTTTTCGGTATTCGATTTCAGAAATTCGAGCCATCCTTTGATCAGCTGGAAATTATCGTCCAGTACCTGACGGTCGCCGTAATGCTGATACATAAACCAGGGCAGTGTAACGACAATACCTCCCCACGAAGGTCCGCCCCCACCCCAGTATGTCGGTGCCGTATGTGGGAGGGTGCCTCCGCCCAATATTCTTCCGCTGCCAACTGCTTTCCGGGCATGGTTTGGATCCAACATATTTCCGACCATGGGTTCGGTGCCCTGCACATCCCGCCAGTCCTCCATCCACTTCGTATAGAATGCTCCCAGATGATAGTTGAACATTCCGGTCTCACTGGTGGCATGGGCGTCACCGCCGTACCCCATACGTTCGCGCTGCGGACAATCAACGATATATCCCCCCAGCGAAAGATTTTCAAAGGTCCATCGCATACGATCGGAGATCCAGTTCTGAAGACTATCAGAACACCTGAAACGGCCGGCGTCCTGATAGGCAGAGCGGATCATCCATCCCTTTATATCGTTCATTCCCGGCTTCCTTTTCAATCCGTGAATCGTTATCCAACGCCCTGAACTGTAGTTGAAACGGTTACGGAACACACCCCTCCCGCCCGGGCCGATGACATAGGCACTGTGCAGATTAAAAGTCATCATATCCTGCTCGCGTTCGGAATACTGAAAGCGGATGGTGTCTCCCTCATCACCGTTGACGGCCACCTCTGTCCATCCCGCAAAATTAACCCCCATATCGACGCGGTATGACCCATCAGGGCGCGCTTCGATTGCTACCGGACGGATCTCCTCGAAGAGACGGTTGCCTTCCACCTGCTGAGCAGACAGCTGTAGCCGGGCCGGGTATTCAATAGCCGGTGTCCAACGGGATTCATCGCAGTCAAGGGTGTTCCAACCGGTAAGTTCCTTACGTGCGTCCCATATTTCACCGCCCATATTCCTGAAATCCCACTTGCCAAGCAGCCGGTTCGGACTTGGGTGAGTTTTCCAGGACGCATCGGTAATCACGGTAGTCAGCGGTGTTGCATCTGAGCCGGGGAACCGCTCCCGGTAAATATCTGTTTGTGCGATTACAATGGGCGTAAGCGGACGGTCCCCATGCAGGATATACGCCGGGAAAATAGACCATGACGTACCTAGCCAAAAGGAAATGACATTCGTGCCTTTCCGGAGCCACGGCGCAATATCATAAGCGATATAGCGTGCACGTTTGGTATGATCGGTCACTGCCGGAGCCAGGACCTCCTCGCCTATCCGGTGCCCGTTGACATACAGTTCATGATAGCCTACAGAAGCTACAAAAAGGGTTGCCTTCCCCGGTTTCTCGGATAGTTGCACCGTCTTGCGGAGCCATGGATCGGTAATGTTATTTTCAGCAGCCACCGGATCGTACAATTCATCACTGCCGATCCATTTAGCCTGCCATTCCGCCGTATCGAACAACCCTGTGGTCCAATGGGCGGGTTCGCTCCACTGCGATTCCATTCCTTGTTCGTCCCTGACCTGCACTTTCCAGTAATACGACCGGTCGGATCGCAATTCAGCACCGGTGTACTGGATATGCTGCATTTCATCAGACATGACCCAACCGGTATCCCAGACATCACCCTTCTCTTTGGCCAATAGTTTATCCGTAGAGGCCACGAGGATCCGGTAGGCTGTCTGCAATTGACCAAAGGCAGCTTTTCCCGTTGGCTCAAGCACCCAGCTGAACCGTGGCCGCCGTGCATCAAGGCCCTTGGGGTTTTCGAGGTATTCCGTACGGAGGCGGACAGGAAAAATGGAACTTTTCGGTTTCGGCCTCGCAGATGAGAATCCTACCGCATTCAATAAGGCAAGTAACAGGACCAGCTTCCTCATGTGGATCATTTAAGTTAAATCAATCGGTCGGAAGCAAAGGTAGCGGTTCTTGGCAAAAAAACATTATTTTACCATAACACACTGTACTATAAGCTTTTCAATACCGCTTTCAGCCGGCTGATTTCCTCCTGGAGCACCACAATCTGATCATAAAGGACATTAACCACTTCCAGCCCTTGTGCATTGATTTCAAGTTCATAATGCCAATTGGTCAGCCTTTCCAGCGTGTCCAGGGTGTCATGCGGAATATAACGCTCCTCCTCCACGGTCACCAGCGTAACCAAACCAGTGCTTTCCAGCATATCAATAAACGCCCCATCAATCCGGTGAAGGGCGCAATAATCGCTTACACGAATCATGTTCATCACTTTGTTCATTTGGATTGTGCCAGTTTTTTAAATAAATCCCGTTGTGTTGATGTCAGATTATTCGGTATTTTTACGGTAATCGTAACGTAAAGGTCTCCAAACTTTCCGTCCTGCTTATATACCGGGAAACCCTTACCCTTCAGCCGCACCTTCGTTCCGTTCTGGGTTTCCGGTTTGATCTTTATTTTAACCGGACCGCCCAGCGTGTCGATGGTTAACTCTCCTCCCAATACGGCGGTATAAAGATCAACTTCGGCATTCCGGTACAGGTCATCGCCCCTGCGCTTCCACACCGGATCGGGCAGGACATTGAATTTGATATACAGATCGCCATTTGGTCCGCCATTGGCCCCTTGGCCGCCCCATCCGGCCAACTTGATGGTCTGCCCATCAGCGATACCGGCATGTAGGGTAATGCGAACGTTTTTGCCATTTACAGTAAAGGTCCGCTGGTGGGTTTGATAAGCCTCCTGCAAAGTCAGCTCCAGCTCGGCATGATAATCCTGACCCTTGAAGACGGTTCTACGGCCTCCTCCGGTACGTGTCCCGAACAGGGATTCAAAAAAATCCGAGAACAGGCTGTCGTCAAAACTTCCCGTATACCCCTCTCCTTCCCGGGCCTGGGATTGCGCACGTTGACTGCCAGCCTGCCCAAATTGATCGCCATGCCGCCAATGCTCTCCATACTGGTCGTACTTTTTCCGTTTCCCGGGATCGGACAGCACCTCATGCGCTTCATTTATTTCCTGAAAACGCTGTTTTGCCTGCTCATTGTTGGGATTGACATCCGGATGGTACTTACGTGCTAGCTTTCGGTATGCTTTTCTGACCTCTTCTGTCGTTGCATTCCTGTCTAATCCTAACACCTCATAATAATCGACAAATGCCATTTTCTTCGGTTTTGATTTTAAAGAATACATACATATCCGCCTGGAAGTTTTTATATTAGCTAAAAATTAGCACAGAAAGTTATGGACACTATTATGAATTTACTGAACGGCGGTCTCGGCCAATCGGTGATTGATGGGATTACCCGGCAAACCGGTGCCTCAAAAGAAGAAACCCAGGCCGTTGTCAACAATGCGCTGCCGACGTTGTTCGGCGCGTTGCAGCAGAAAGCAAGCAGCGGCGAAGGCGCACAGGGCATCCTGAACGCAATCAACTCCAAACATGACGGGGGCATTCTCGATAATCTGAGCGGATTTTTCGGAAACGATGATACGGCTGATGGAAACGGTATACTTGGTCACGTACTGGGTGAGAAGCGGGGTGCCGTGGAACAATCCATAAGCAGCAAGACAGGTGTATCTTCGGGAACCGTCTCCAAGATTATGGCCATGCTCGCTCCCATCGTTATGGGTTTCATCGGCAAGCAGAGCCGGAACAGTAATGTCAGTGATGGCAACGGGTTAACTGACCTGCTGGGCGGACTTCTCGGAAGCCAGGGAGGCAGCGGCGCGCTTGGCGGCCTGTTGGACCAGAACGGCGACGGTAAGTTAGGCATGGATGATGTGAGCGGCATGCTTGGCGGTCTGTTCGGCAAAAAATAGGTAAGCCGGCCTGGCGTATGTCATAATGACATAGCTTTCCATTATTGCATAGCTTTTGTTGGGCCTAAACCACTGTAAGGCAACAGGACTCAACAAAGCTATTTTTATGACCATACAAGTGACTGAGGATAACAGGCTGAAAAAACTGATTGTTGTTGGTGATCGCGTATTGATTAGACCCACGGTTCCGAACGAACGTACAGCGAGTGGGCTCTATCTTCCCCCGGGCGTACAGGAAAAGGAAAAAGTGCAGTGGGGCTATGTGATGAAAACAGGGCCTGGCTACGTATTGCCCGTTCCCGCAGAAGATGACGATGCCTGGAAACCCCAAGAGGAAAAAGTTAAGTATATCCCATTGCAGGCAAAGGAGGGAGATCTCGCCATTTTCCATGTAGGTGCCTCCACAGAAATCGAGTATCAGGGAGAGAAATATTTTATCGTTCCCCAAAGTGCTATCCTGATGCTGGAGCGGGAAGAGGAACTATAGGAGTCCAAGGTATTCCATCAATTCCACTGCAGCCGCACGCCCTGCCCGATTGGCACCGATAGTAGAGGCCGATGGTCCATAACCGACAAGATGAACTCTCGGATTCCGGGCTACTTTGGTTGCAAGCCTGCCGGCCATGATGATTCCACCGGTGGGCTCCCGGAGCATCAATGGCATCAGATGGTCCAGGGAACTGCGAAATCCGGTACACCATAGGATCACATCGGCCTTTTGTGACGTCCCGTCCCGCCAGCGGACGCCATCCTGCGTGATTACTTCGAACATGGGGTGCCGTTTCAGTACGCCCCGCGCTTCCATCTCCTCAATCGCTGGAGTGAATGGCAACCCGGTAACAGATACCACCGAGCCGGGCGGCAGTCCGTTGCGCACGCGCTCTTCAACCATTGCCACAGCCGCGCGTCCAGCCTCTTCGTCAAAGGGCTCTTTGCGGAACAGAGGAGGCTTACGTGTGACCCATGTCGTAGTGGTCACGCGTGAAATTTCATCCAGCAATTGTATGGCTGAGATCCCACCGCCGACGATGATGACATGCTTGCCCAGGAACTGATCCGCCGTGCGGTAGTCCTTCGTATGAAGCTGGAGTCCGCGGAACAAACCGGCTCCGGGATATTCGGGGATGTAAGGTGTTTCCCAGGTACCCGTAGCGTTGATAATTCCCTGCGCCGAGAAGTCCCCGCGGTCAGTTTCAATACGGAGACGCCCATCGCGCTCGCATACCACCGTCACGTTTACCGGCCGGAATACCGAAAGACCAAACGTTCGCTCGTAAACGTCAAAATAATGAGGCACCGCAGTACTTGCCTTGACTTCTTGAACATTACCCTGCACGGTAGCAGAGAAAGGCAGACCAGGTAAATCATGTATGCGATTGACAGTGCTCAGAGTAAGGGATGGCCACCTGTACTGCCAGGCCCCTCCCGGATGTGGCGACCGGTCTAAAACAATAAACTCGCGGCCGGGCATTAATCCGTTTTTCTTCAGATGGTATGCAGCGGATAAACCGGCCTGACCGGCCCCTATGACGGCAATGCCGGTCTTATACCGCAATCCCCGTGCGCCCGCCGAAGGGCTCGTTCCCGTATCAGATACCATATTGCTGAAGAATCCGCTCTACCTCCGGCCGTATCTTTTGAAGCATCCTATCGAAGCCAAGGTCATTCGGGTGAGTACCGTCAGTAGTACCTTCATGATCAGTTCCCAGTAGGCCGTCGGCCGTAATGAAATGGAGATGGCGATCAGTTTGCTGTAACTGCCCGATCTCACGTTGAAAATTTGCATTCTGTTTGGTCACCCGATCAGCAATTGACCGATCAAAATTTCCACCCTCACGTATAATGCTTTGAATAGCGATGATGGGCACATCGGGATGCTTTTTGCGAATAATCCTTACGAGATCAGCGGTACGTTCGGTAATCTGCTCCGGGGAGGAATTGGGCACACAGTCCAGAATAATTGCATCCGCCGGCATGGCTGCAATCATTTCCGCCACGGCGGCTTCCATTTTTGCATTACCGCTCACGCCAAGATTGATGAAATTCCGGCCGGTTTCCCGCGATAGACGGGCCGGATAAGCCAGTCCTGGGCGGCTGGCCGACGCGCCGTGTACGATACTGGATCCGTAGACCAGAATGGTTCCCCTGAAAGGATTTGGCCGGGCTGTTAGCGTAGCTCCATTTTCCACCCCTATTTGCAGAGAAACAGTCTCATCAAACAAGGGGAGATACAACAAGCATTCCTTTTCACCCGGAGCCATATGCTCCACCAACTTGAACTCATTGCAATCGCTTGCCCCGGGTCGCGCTACGCCGGCATACTGCCAGCGCCCATCCCGTTTTATATAGAGATCCATACCCTCGTGGGCGATGGCGGTCATGTTATTACCCGGCTTCCGCGATGTTGTGCACCATTTCGCGGAGAGCTGGCTACTATTGGTTCCGAAACTGAGAACCAGACCGGCGGAGTAGGTAAGCAGTTGTTTAACGGCAGGCGGAGTGTCGGGAAAAGCCGCAGTGTCCACGCGGTGGAAATGCGGGCCGGCTGCCAAGGCTTTGCCAACCAGCGTAAGTTCGCGTGCATCGGTATATTGCCACTGGACTGGGGTCTGCGCAAGGGAATAACCCGTCACAACAAACAGCAGCGAGAAGCTTAGAAAAATCCGTGATTGAGCCATATTCGATTTTTCCGTCTAAGATAATAAAAATGAAACGCAGCTGCCTTAATAAATCGGTTCCCCATTACCCGGCGCAGGACGGTCCCGACCGCTGAACAATTGCGGTAGCCAGACCATAAATGCGGATCGTTGACGGCCGTTCCCGGCAGAGGCGTAATCGCAGAGCCGGATAGGGATCGGCTCCGGAGCATGTTCAGTATAAGATTCGGGCACAAACCGTGCTTCAAATTGCATCCATATGTTATCGTTCAGCGGCTCATCGACTGCGCTAAGCTCAATGTAGCCTTCCGCATCCGTTACCGGCTTGTTCACGCTGATCAAGGACGGTCCGGACAACCGTTCATCCCTGGCTAACACCACCGGGCCCCGGCTCACCGCCGCAAACATGCCCGCTTCTATGCCATGGATCGTTACCCGCCCACGCATATCCAGATTTAATTGAACCGAATCTCCGGTTGACCATTCACGCCGGATTTCGAGATAGTCACCTGCCCGCACAGCCTCCACTGGATTTCCATTAACGGACACCTCCGTACTGGCGCTCCAGTATGGCACCCTTAGCCTCATCACGAACTCCTCAGCTGGTCCGAGTACCGGCGTCACCATGATGCGGCCGGAGACCGGATAATCGGTCTCCTGCTTTATCGTCACTTTTTTCCCTTTTGGGGTTTCCAGATAAAATTCACCGCCCACATAAAAATTGATCGCCAACCCGTCGCGCTGTCGCATCACGGCGGTAAGCGGAAGGGTAAACTGCCCACGTGGACCACTTGCATTGCAGCAGTTAAGGTCCATACCGCATTGACCGCTCCCCGGCAACCGCTCGCCGTTGAGCGGCGTATATTTGGCCCAATCCGATGCGTCATAGTTCAGTGACCCCAGCAAGGCATTATAATAAGCGCGTTCCAGTTCATCCGCATAGCGGCTTGACCCCGTGAGCCGCAACAGCTGCTGATTCAGCTTGATCCACGTCACCGTCACGCATGTTTCCTGGTAATGGGCAACTGGGATGGTCTGCAAACTGCGCCCGCCAAACCACATTTCTTCCGACGCTCCTGACCCGGCTATGTTAATCTCCGTGTCACGGATATTCTGCCAGGTGCGCTCTACGGCCGTTAGGTAGCGGGGGGCACCCGTGATCCTGTATAACTCCAGCAGCCCTTCATAGCACGACATCATTTCATAGGCTTTTTGTCCCTGCTCCGGACTGTACCATTGCTTCGGTTTCGGAAAGCGCTTGCTTACGTCGATTTCCGATTTGCTGATAAGCTGCGGGCCGCTGGGACTTTCCCATTCCTCTACGATCTTTGTAGCGAAAGCCAGGTATTTCTTATCTCCCGAACGCCTATACAATTTTACCATCGGTTCAAGCACCGATGAGGCGGCCATTCCTCGGTAGTTGCCCTTGGTCACGATCAACCCATCCCCGCTTTCGCTGATTTCCTTAATAAGGTGATCGGCAACTCTTTGCGCAGCCTTCAATGCCTTTGCCGTGCCGGTCAGTTCATGGTAGTCCAGTAGCCCAAGCAAGGTATACTTGCGCCCCCAGATGTCCCATTGTTTCAGCCGGCTTTCAGGCGCGTAGTTACCGATATATCCGTCAGCCGTCTGGGTTGACAGCAAATCCCTTACCGCTTCATCCAGGATCTGTTTCAACCGGGGTTCCGGCCGATACCGGTAGGCCAGCACAGCGGAAGTAAACCACTTTCCCCAGAATTCACTTTGCCATAACCTTGTCTCCGTCCGGTTACGGAATGGCGCCACAAGATGATCCACGTCTTGCTTCAGGATACGGTTTTCATAGGATTGGTTGAGCTTATCCGCAATGTGACCGTTCATTATTGCTTTTTCCGCCGGAATCATACGGTCGTGTATCGCGACATCGATTTGCGCCGTCGCAACGGTTGTCCAAAACGTAAACCCAATGAAAAAAATCTGAGCGGAATTTAGACTCATGCTGATTTGCGTTCTGTTTATAATCTTGTTCAAATAAGCAAAACTCTTGCAAACAAGCGTCCTGCACTTACCTGTTCGGTCTCCTTGCTGAAGCAGCTCAGTGGATTTCCAACCTTACGGGGCCGAGTAAACCTGACCGATGTAACGGACTGGCAGCCGTATATGGGTTTACCAACGTCCAGGTTCGACGCTGTTCAGGCGGTAAGCGGAGGTCTCCGATCAGACGATTTGCCCAGGTATTTACCACCTTGATCTCAACAACGTTGTCTCCATCGCGCCAGGCATGGGTGACATCAAGCCGGTATGGCGGCGTCCAAACACCTCCCACCTCTTCGCCGTTGACCCGAACTTTGGCGACCGCCACCACGTCACCAAGATTGAGTAATACCCGTTTCCCCTGTAAGGGGCCTGCTCCCGGAACCTCGGCGACATATCGCGCCGCACCGGAAAAATGAGCGATCGCCGTATCGGGGTGAAGAGACCAATCCGCCAAGCTATCCATCTTCACCGTGAACGAAGCTGAGCCTGGAGGCTCAAAGTTGACCTTCCAGGGAACCGATATGGGGATCACCCGCTGGGGTGCCGGAAAATTGACCGAACTCCCTCCTGTGCCGGTACCGGCCGGTTTCCGGAAAACAATGAAGGCACTCTCGTACCGGTCCAGTTCCAACGGGACTGCAGTGGCGGTACCGTCGTCACTGAATTCGGAAAGATCACGCATGGTACCGTGTACCGCGTCCCATAACTCCGGCTGCTTTCCCGTCACGCGGAATACCGGCTTCAGCTGGATTTTGGCGCCGCTTTGGTTGGAGAGGAAATACACATCCCCATTATCCAAGGTGCGGTGTATAAAAGCCACTGAATCCTGTTCGGTCTGCATATCCGGCACTACTTTGGCGTATTCCAAAGCTTCCTGCATGTTCTGTCCGCTTAATACAGCACCTTTACCGTATATGCGTATCTTTTGTGCCGACGCATCTCCATTTCCCCAAAGCTTATCAGCCAGCTCACGTACCTCCTGATCAGCTCGGCCATAGTTCGCAAGGCTCGGTGACCGGTCCGGCTTCGGTCCCAAGAGGATGCCGCCGGCTTTCACCAATTGCTCAAGCTTACGCAACAGCTCCGGGCGCATATTATTCAACCGGGGCAGCACCAATATCCGGTATGACAGCCCGTCGGGAAGCACAAACCGGCCGTCCCGGACCGTGAGGCGATTCAGAATAACTTCAGCATTGATATAATCAAACGAGTATCCGGGAGGAAGTGGAGGATCCTGCACACCTGTCATTTTGGGTGCGTCCTCTCCAATAAAATAAGCTACATCGGCCACGTACCGGCCTTGCTGAAGAAAGTAATTGCACCGCTTCAGATAATCAATGAACAAGTCCATGTCATCGAACCAGGTATTGAACCGGTTAAACTCGTTGCCAAACCACGCGTTCACACCAGGTCGTCTATCTTCATAGGGTTGGTGAATATAAACATGCAAAAGACTGTTATTGATTCCCTCGGTAAAGAAGCGGTCTCCCCGCTGCTTGAACAGCGCCGGATACCGGCCAAAAGTATTGCCGGCCGCCGTAAAGGATTCAGCCGACACCTTGTTTTTTCCATAGATGTGCGCCGCTGAAGATGCGGCCCGGTTCTCGATGTTTCCAAGCTCGCCCTCGCTCCAGAACTCGCCACCAATTTCATCAGATTGGCCGCCGTATTGGAGAAATTCACCCGGAAAACCCCAATGGCCATAGTTTTCCAGCCAGATCGTAAGTCCGTGCCGGTTACTGACCTTTCTCAAACCGCCCACATACTCATAAGCCACCTTATCGGCAACAAAACGCCGTAGGTCCCACAGGAAACGGTCAGAGCGGTCCTGACTGCCCACGACATGTCCATAGAGAACCGGTATATACGGCGTTGGATCATACCCGAAGGCTTTCCGGAACTTATCGATGAAGTTGTCGGTCCAGTTCTGCCCTCCCGTCTCGTAGCTATCCTGGACCGCGACCTTAAACGACTTGCGGTCGGCAGCCGGTATGCGTCGTAAGATTTCTCCCAGGAACGCGTCGAAATGCCGGATGACGTGCTCTTCATTCATTTTATCCACTTCAAGTCCCCGGCCTTCGGGACTTGCGGGGGCATTCGTCACACCCGTAGGCACCATCCCCGTTTGCAGAATGATCCAATCCCCTTCAGGCACATTCCAGACCAACTTCCCTTCCGCTGACACCTCGGCAGTGATATCCTTCACCCCTGAAGGAGCGACCGTGTAGCCCTCGTGGTCCGGCTCGGCTTGCTGCGCCCACTGATAATCATGCCAGTACGGCAAGGGAGTCGGATGCATACGGGCCAGCGACTTCTCCTTAAACCGTTCTACCTGAGGTGCAACGCTGAGCAGGATTTCAGCAATACCGGGCTGTCCGGTGAGTTCGTCAATTGACAGCCTGAACTCTTTACCCTGGACGGCATTAAAGGATACCGTTACCGGCGCGTATTGCTCGAAGCCTACGTTTAACGCATTGTTGCTCCGGTTTAAACGGAACTGCTTGACCGGAATGAACGCATTGCCTTTCCTTACCTCCAAAGAAGCACGGAATGCCATATTACGGTGTGCGGGATATATGGTGAGGCTGCGCGCACTGAACGGCGTATCTGTGGAAAAGGTGAACCAACTGCGCTGTCCCTCCGGCAAACGGACCTCGGTATCCCGGTTTTTATCAACGATATTGGTCAATACTGCTCCAGCTGCAGACGACCGGATCCGGGGGTTGAAGTCCGCAATATCAAGACTATAATCTCGGGGAGCGGGGAATGCCAGCACCTTAACGCGTTGAAAACTATCCCGGGGAACGGGCAGCGTCCCTTCAAACCGCATTGGGCCCTTTACCAATGTGTCGGCTCCAGCCAGATAACGCATGGCTTGCTGGGGTTTAACCCAGGGGCCACCGGATTGACTCCAACCCGGGCTATTGAAAATGCCAATCTCAATGCCCAACTCAGTAGCAGTTTTCAAGGCAGTATGCAGAATCTCCCACCATTCGTCGGAAAACATCTTCACATTCCCGTACCCCCCTCCCGGCAGATCATCCAGTCCGATATTACCGATGAAGGCCCGGTTAATGCCCACCTTTTTCATCGCCTGCAAATCCCTGACAATGCCCTCCTTGGACAAATTATCTGAGATCCAATACCAGTATACGCTCGTTTGAATGGAATCAGGAGTTTCTGCAAAGGTTTTTTCAATGGTGTCCCAATCCGGCTGTGAGTGCCTGGGAGCCATGCTGCATGTGGTTAAGAGGGAAATAAGCGGTATACCAACAAAAATGGCACGTACACGATTGATAATCAGCATCTCATTATAATTAGTTATTTAGATAGCAAAGCACCTAACAGTCCAGCGAAAATCAGGTAATAGAGGGTTGGAATGATGGTTTTTCTCAGTATGAGACCTTCTTTTCCCGACAGTCCCACGGCTGCGGAGGCAGCAACCACATTGTGAATGGCAATCATATTCCCAGCCGCGGCGCCAACCGCTTGCAATGCCACAACCAGAACGGCCGAAAGACCCAGTCGCGCGGCGACCGTGTACTGAAACTCTGCTAACATCAGGTTGCTCACGGTATTACTGCCCGCGATAAACGCGCCACCTGCGCCTACAGCGGGCGCAATAAAGGCCCATATTCCACCAAATACACCTGCTGCCCAATCCGCCAGCACAATAGGCATACTGCGAAGTCCTTGAGCGTTTATTCCCGAATTGATGTAGATGCGAACCAACGGAACGGTGAACAACAGCACAAAACCTGCAACAACCACGGTAAAAAACGATTCCTTGATCGCAAAAACAAACCTCCGGGCTGGCATACGATGCAACAATACAGCAAAAATGGCCGCAATAATGAGTATTGTGCCCGGGAGATAAAGCGGAGCAGACGAGGGGGAGATTGATGTGTTAAATACATCCGGCCACGTTATTTTAACTTCCTTAAGAACCGCTCCTATCGGTAAATCCTGCTTTCTGGTAAGTACCAATAAAACCGAGACAAGTAAGTAAGGGAGCCAGGCCTTCAAAATACCCACTTGTTTTCCACCATCGCGTGGCTCGTCCACCGCCATTTTCCCGGACCAGAACCCCGGCCATTGATCCTTAGCCCTGAAATCCCAATTGTCCCGCGGCAGCAGAAACCTGAGCCGAACCGCGGTAATGACAATCAGCAGTCCAGCCATTGCGCCGACCAGTGAAGGAAATTCGGGACCGAGATAAACAGCGGTCAACAGATAAGGTAATGTAAATGATAGTCCTGAAAATAACGCAAACGGAGCTATGGTAAGCGCCTTCCGTCTATCCTCCGGTTTTCCGAATAAGTAGATGGAGATAACAATCATCAGCCATGGCATAAACGTACCGATGATGGCATGGATCAGTCCGATCTCTACCGTGGCTGCCAACAAAAAGCTCTGTTTAGCGGTTTCGTCCGCAAAGCCGGTCACCAAGCCATTTGAAAGACCGACTACAATTGGTGTCCCCAATGATCCGAACGTAACCGGCGTACTCTGTATCATCAACCCGAGTACGACAGCCGAAAGCGCAGGGAAGCCAATCGCAACGAGCAAAGGAGCCACTATCGCTGCCGGCGTGCCAAAACCGGAGGCTCCCTCAATAAAGCAGCCAAATAACCAAGCGATAATAATGATCTGAACCCGTCGATCGCAGCTTATACCGGTAAAATGGCGGCGTATGCTTGAAAGCCCACCTGAATATTTAAGTGTCACCAACAGGAGAATGGCACCGAACACAATATAAAGAATATCAAGCGCTATGAACAGCCCCTCAACGATTGCCGCTGCCAGGTAACTTGCCTCCATTCCCCAGTACGAAACCGCAACTAAAATCATCACCGCGAACACCGCAGGCATGGCATGTTTTGCGGCGACCTTAAAGCCCACCAGCAACACCAATGCCAGTATAAGTGGCAATGCCGCCATAGTTGCCTGCATAAGTGACGACTGTTCCATTATTGTGTTAAAGTCAGTTCATGTGTTCCGGAAGGCAATTCAATTGTTCCCGAGCGGTTATTAGCGTCGTCGCTGATCACCTTGTGCCATTGCGTAGTATCCCAATTAAAGGTGGCGGTGCTATTGGGCGGTATGATAACCGTCATCTTCACTTGCCGACCTTGCCGCTTCCACGAAGACCGGATTGTTCCGTTGGGACTCTCGAATGATGCCTCGAACCAGTCCAATCCTTTCACGAAATTCGGCGTGATGATTACATGCTTGAAACCTGGCCGGCTTTCATCAGGCTTGATACCACCCAGCCCCTTGAAGAACCATGCGCCTATCTCACCAAACATCATGTGATTGTCGGAAATATCGCGTGTGGCATTAAGGTCCCAGTTTTCGAGTAATGTTGTCGCGCCCGCCTTAATCCACGCTCCCCAGGAAGGGTAAGTATCATTCGAAGCCAGCACATACGCCAAATCCCCATAGCCATTTTCGCTGAGCGCATTAAGCACGGCCTTAGCGCCTAGCACACCGACATCGATGTGGTTACCATCAGCCTCAACACGTTCGGCAAGCCGCTTTGCCACCTTATCAACCAAAGGTTCGGGAACCACCCCCCACATCAACGGCATGCTGAGTTCGGTTTGTGTTCCGGAAGCATACACTCCGGTTTCCATATTCAGGTATTTGTCATTGATAGCCTTTTTGATAAAGGCTGCCAATTGCGCATACCGTTGATGATCTTCCGGCTTTCCGAGGAGTTTTGCGGCCTTGGACAGGATAAGCGCGTCAACATAATAATAAATGGATGAAGTCAATTCCAATGAGGACGTGGATTTCACCGGGACCCAATCTCCCCTACCCCAGCTTGTCAGCCCATCCGGACTGATCCGCGTAACATAGTCCACATACTTCCTGATCGCCTCATAGTTATCGGAAAGCGGCTTGGTATCCCCATAGAACAGATAGAGGTTCCACGGAATAATAGCAATGGTACTTGTCCAATCGGTTCCATTGGCAGTGCCGTATCCCCATCCGCCGGTCGGAATGATATCCGGCAATACGCCGTTAGGCTGCTGTTCATCACGATGGTCCGCCAGCCACTTTTCGTAAACGGTTATGCCATCAAAGTTGTATAAGGCGGTTTCAATGGCAAAATGCCCGTCACCGGTCCAACCGTTCTTTTCACGTTGCGGGCAATCCGTGGGGTAACCGAACAGGTTCGACAAATAGGAGTTGTTGGCCGCCCACGCAATCCTATCGATCAGCGGGTTGCCCGATTTGATACGGCCGATCGCCGGCACATCGCTGTGCATGAAATAAGCGACTAAACGAAGTGAATCCTGCGGTATTGGCCGGTTGCTGGTTAATTCAACATAGCGGAAGCCTTTATAGTTGAAGCTTGGCATGAAGGTCTCCCGCCCATCGCCCTTCAGGATGATTATATCGGTCTGGAAGGGGTCTGTGTCATCGACCGGCCGGTAATAAACATCAATATTTGAAAGATCCACGCGGCCGTCTTTGCCCAGGCGCTCACCATGTTTAAGCTTCAGCACGGTACCGGCGGTTCCGGACACATCAAGTTTACTCACACCCGCAATATTCCGGCCCAGATCAAAGAGATATGTGGTATCATTTATACGGGTTACCACCTGCGGCCGGATCTCCTCCACGTTGCGGATAGGATGAAGTGCCTGGCCCACGATGTGCCGGGACGGGGCTGCGCGATAGGAAACACCGCGCCAACCGGTATCGTCGAAACCGGCGGTGCTCCATCCATCCTGCGCCAACCGCCCGTCGTAATGCTCGCCGGTGTAAATGTTATTTGAAATAAGCGCTCCTCCGCTGGTTTTCCAATCCCGTTCCGAAACAATCGTTTCTACGGTTCCGTCTTCATAGGTTATGCGCAGATCCAGGCAAAATGCAGGGCGGTTCCTCCATGGAGCCTTATCAAAATTCCACACCGCCATGGCCTGATGGTTATACCAACCGTTACCCAGGACGACCCCGACTGCGTTTGCTCCCCGGTTGATCATTCCCGTGACATCATGCGTAACATATAACGTACGCCGGTCGTATCGCGTGTACATCGGGTTCAGCCGGTGATCACCCACCCGTTCGCCGTTTATGAACAGTTCATACAATCCGGCCACCGCAATATAGGCACGGGCGCTTTTCACTTTCTTTCCCGTATCGAACGTTTTCCGGAAATAGGGGGCAGGTCTGAAATGAATATCATTCCCGTCGGAAATCCAGGAGCCTTTCCAATGTTTGCTATCCATCATGCCTGTTTCGAAAAAAGCGGGCTCTATCGGTTCATAAACCTCATCTCCTGTGCCCTCCGCCTCCACCCGCCAGTAATAGCGCGTAAACGGCTGAAGCGGCTCGCCTGCGTACACCGCCCGGCTGACGTCTGACGCCACCTCTCCGGTATCCCAGCATTCGCCCCGCCCGGTTGCCACAGCTGCTGAATCGGTACCCACAACGATCCGGTAAGCACGTTGTGCCGCGCCACGGCGGTCATCTGCGATCTTCCAGGTAAAGCGGGGGTGAGCGGCGTCAATGCCAATAGGGTTATTAAGGTATTCACACCGGAGATCATACAGTCCTGCCGACTTAGGGACGGCGGCATAGCCTGTAACAGTAAACAGCAGAAGCAAAAGACTTAGCGCAGTATTCCGCATCGTTAAGGGGTTTATCGGCAGATCAATGTCCCCGGAAAATCATTCACTTGTTCACAGCACACCTGTTCCATCACCTGTTTCAGTTGTGCCTTGAGCAAGCCTATGGTATGGTCACCTCCACGCCGGCCAAGGGCTGCAACCCCGTACATAAACGGCCGCCCCATAAACGTGAAGTGTGCCCCGCACGCCAATGCCCGGCCAATATCCGGACCGGACCGCAAACCGCTGTCTATCATCACCTTAATTCGGCCGGCATACCGGTCCGCCAACCCCTTCAGTGGCTTGATCGTAGACTCTCCGGCATCAATCTGGCGGCCGCCGTGATTGGAAACGATCACACCGTCCGCACCAAGCCGGATGCTTTCTTCCATATCCTCATCACAAACCACACCTTTGATGACAAGTTTACCTTTCCACAGATCCCGGATGGCCTTCACTTTGTCCGAATCAACCCGGCCGGTGAAGGTTGCATTCATGAATTTACCCAGTTGGCTCAGATTCATATCCTTGCCCATATACGGCTTCAGCGTAGCGAACTCAGGAATCCCTACCCGCAAGGTCTCCATGGCCCATGCCGGACGGATGGCGGCCTGTAAGAAGTTGTTGACGGTCATCTTCGGAGGCATGGAAAGTCCCGCTTTGATTTCACGGTACCGCAAGCCGAAAGAAGGTACATCCACAAGAACGACCAAAACGGGACATTGAACAGCTTCCAATCTGCGAAGAATGTCGTCCCGCAATGTATTTTCTGTCGGGTGGTATAACTGAAACCAAAAGCGCGATTGGGATAGCTCCGCAATACGTTCGATACTGCTGGTGGATACCGTACTCAAAATATACGGAACATTGTGCTTCAACGCAGCACTGGCTAATATCTCGGGAGCATTGGGCCACATCAGCCCCTGGAGCCCGATGGGTGATATACCGAATGGCGCGTCATAAACATGCCCGAACAGTTCAGTGCGCATGTCCACGCCATTATGTTTCTTCAGATACCTTGGCATCAACTGGACATCCTGAAAGTCCGCTTCATTGCGCCAGAGATTTAGTTCTTCGTTGCATCCACCTTCAAGGTAGTCAAATGCAAATTTGGGTATACGTCGTTTAGCCTTCCGTTTCAGGTCAGTGATTGAAGGAAAACGAGGATCGTATTTCAATAAATCAGGGTTCATCTATTCTGCTTTTTCTTTCTCTTTTGCACGCGCATAAAATCTAAGCTCAATAAGGTTGTTCGGCAATGGCTGCTTATTCCACGCGTGGTGAATGGCCAGAGCCGCGCCTACAGCAGTGGCCTGCGCCATTGAAGCCGCGAAGACCTCCATCTCAGGAAAAGCATCGGCCAGGAGGTTCATATAAATGACGTTTTTACTGAATCCGCCGTCCACGAACAGCCGTTTGACCGGCGACCCCTGAATAACCCGTTGCGTGGATATCCGCTGCAGATCAACCAGATCCATCATCAGCTGATGATAAGCTTCCTCATAGGAGCGATATCCGGACAAGTCACGCTGAACAAATGCCGACACCTTCGCCCCGATGGGTTTGGATCCCCCTTGGCGTTGCCGGAGCTCACGGACGATATCCCTATTGTACCCCATGCCGCGGTACTTGGTTGTCGATTGCCCGAAGTGTTCCGCTATCCGCTTCACCTGTTGTTCATGTTCGTATCCGGCAAATAAACGCGATGCTTTGACGGGTGTACCTTTGTAATGCATATAGCATAGACAGTCGGCGTCCAGCTCCTCCTTGGTCAGCGGCGTATGATTAAACGGATTCAGAGTAATGCACCAGGTACCGGTGGAGATCAGCGCAAACGGTTCGTGAAAGCTGACCAGGTAGGGAATCAGCGCCGCAGAACTATCATGCAGCCCTACACCCACACCGTAACCGTTTCCCGGAAAGGAGGCCGGAAACACCTCGTCTGCCGGTGCCAGCGGCGCCAATTTATCGATAATCCCCTCCCTTGGCACCCATTCATGGTACTCATTCTTGACAAAATCCCAAAGGTGTGTGTGGCAGCCTATGCTGGTCATATCCGAACATAAACGGCCGGACACCAGAAAGCTCAGGTATTGGGGCAGATGCAACGCACAGTGGACACGTTCAAAGAGCGCGGGGCGCTCGTACTTCAGCCGGTACAGTTGCAGCCCGGAATTTAGGCTGCCCAGTACGGGAGAGGCCGTAGTATATGCCACTGCCTCTTCCCCTCCGTACGTTTCGTAGAACTTTCGCTGCAGTGCCTCGGGATAGGGTTTCAGGTAGTTATAGAGGGGAGTCAATGGCTTACCGTCCTCATCAAGATAAACCAGGCTGGCCCCATACGCTGCAAAATTAATGGCGCGTACCTCAAACTCCGGCTTCCGGAACACTTCATGTAAGGAATCAAATACCGACAAGCGGAGGCTTTCCAGGTTTTCACAGGGATCCCCATCTTCGTCGACGGTTTCGGTAAACCGTGCGGTGCGTTCGAAAACGATTTTGTACTCTTCGTTGAAGAGAAAGAGCTTTTTATTCGTTTTTCCGACGTCGAATATTGCTATGACAGGTGTTCTCATCACAACCCCGTAGCCATCGTTTCCGTACCCCGTTGCCGGATTAGTTCATTACGCACCTCCAGCTCCCTGAACAGCTGGACGGGTTTCAAGGCCGCTCCGCTCCTCAGCCTGGCCTCAGCGACAAGCGGGCGCACATCGGTACGGAATGCGTCCTGCAACACTTCCTGCGCGCGCACCACGTCATTTGCGGCCTGCGCTTCGGTAAGAGCCTTCCGGTCCACCAGCAACGCTTGCGCATAAGCAATAAGAATGGCTTCTACCGATTGTAGGAGGTCTTCCAACGGATCCTTCAGGTTGTGCGAAGCATCGATCATCCAGCCCAGATCCGTCCGGTGGTTCATGCCGCGGGCGTCCATGCCTTCCACCAATTCATTAAAAATCAAGAACAGCTGATAGGGTTTGATGCTGCCGGTAGTCAGGTCATCATCGCCGTATTTGGAGTCGTTGAAGTGGAAACCTCCAAGCTTCCCTTCCATCAATAAGAGGGCAACGATCTGTTCGATATTGGCATTGGGCAGATGATGCCCCAGATCCACGAGGGTGTACGCTTTTTCGCCTAGTTTGCTGGCGTACAGGAGCGACTGTCCCCAGTCCCCCACCGTGGTCGAATAAAAATTCGGTTCAAAAGCCTTGTACTCTACAAACATCTTCCAGTCATCCGGCAAAGCCGCGTAAACTTCCTGCAGGCTTTCCAACGTATTCTGAAATGCTCTCCGGAAATTTACCTGCCCCGGGAAACATGATCCGTCAGCGAGCCATACGGTCAAGGATTTGGAACCCAACTCCATTCCGTGCTTAATGACTTCGATATTATGGTCGATAGCCTGCTTCCGCACCGCCCGGTCCACATGCTGCATGGAACCGAATTTATAACTGAGCGGTTGGCCGGGTTGATCCTGGAACGTATTGGAGTTCATGGCATCGAACACCAGATCGTGTTCCTGTGCCAGCGAACGGATGGCCGCATAGTCCTGGGGAATATCCCAGGGAATGTGCAGTGATATTGCACCACTGGAGCGGTTCAGCGCATGCAGGATGCCCACATCAGAAATCTTTTCCTCTAAAGTGCGCGGCTCGCCTCCTCCTGAAAACCGTCCGAAGCGCGTACCACCGGTACCGAGCGCCCAACTGGGGATGGCCACCTGAAATGCTATAATTTTCTGTACAATCTGATCTATGGCCGGAACCTGATCGGCGAGCTGTGCATACCTGCTCCGGTGATCTGCTTCCAACCGTCCGTTGTGTTCAGTTATTCTATTTTTGTCAATGTTCATAAAAGGTCAATTAATCAAATATACGGAGAATTGTTAATTCCACTGAAATAGCGACACCTAACGCACAAAAGCCATGGCCACGCCTCCATCCACGTTCAGCACATTTCCTGTGGACTTATTCAGCAGACCGCCCACAAGTGCAAAGCAGGCATTGGCAATGTCGTCCGGAAGGATGATCTCATTGAGCAGCGTGCGCTTTGCGTAGTACGCCGGTAGCTCTTCCACGGTGATTCCGTAAGCTTTAGCCCTTCCTTCCGCCCATCCGCCGGCCCAGATGTTGCTATCGCTGATGACTGCATCGGGATTGACAACATTGACGCGGATTCTGTCCGGTCCCAACTCAGCAGCGTTCAGCCGGCTAAGGTGCAATTGCGCCGCTTTAGCCGACCCATACCCCGCATTGTTCGGGCCGCTCACCAACGCATTCTTACTGACAATGTTGACAATGTCTCCGCCGACACCTTGCTTTTTCAGTATCGAAACGGCGCCCTGCGTCACCAGGAATTGCCCCTTGACCAAAACGTCATAAAGCAGGTCCCAATCTTTTTCCGTATGGTCCTCAATTGATTTGGAGATGGAAAGTCCTGCATTGTTGACAACAATATCGATGCCGCCAAAAGCCACTGCCGCAGCATCGAAAGCCCGCCGGACCTGATCGGCATCGGTCACGTCCAGCTCAACGGTAGTATAAGCGTCCTTCCCAAATGCAGCTCTGAACTCCTCACCGGCGCTCTGCAGCCTTTCTCCATTAAGGTCGTTCAGTACAACCACCGCTCCTTCCTGCACAAATTTTTTCGCGATGGCTTTTCCGATACCGCCAGCACTGCCCGTGATGAGCGCGATTTTCCCGGAAAGCGGCTTTGGCTTGGGCATGCGCTGGAGCTTTGCTTCTTCCAACAGCCAATATTCGATATCAAACGCTTCCTGGCGGGGCAATGATGTGTATTCGGAAATCGCTTCGGCGCCTTTCATCACGTTGATGGCGTTGATGTAAAATTCTGCAGCGACACGGGCCGTTTGTTTGTCCTTTGAAAACGAAAACAGGCCAACACCAGGATACAGAATAATGACCGGGTTGGGATCACGCATCGCCGGACTGTCGGGATGTTTGCAGGTCTCATAGTACTCTTTGTACATAGCACGATAAGCATCAAATGCCGGTGCAAGCTGGCTCTTTAAGCCTTCGACATCGGAAAGATCGGCATCAGGATCCAGATCCAGTACCAAGGGGCTGATCTTGGTGCGCAGGAAATGGTCCGGGCAGCTGGTGCCCATCGGCGCCAGGCGGTCAAGATCGTTCGAGTTGATGAATTCCAACACCCGTTGATCGTCAGTAAAATGTCCGATCATGTGACGTTCAGATGAACAGAATCCCCGCAACACGGGAGCTAGCGCCGCCGCCTGTTTATTCCTGGCTTCCGGAGAAAGTCCTTCAATCTTCGCTCCTCCGAAAACCGGCCTCCGTTTGCCGAAATTATCCTCCAGGTATTCCGCACAGCGTTCAATAACAGTTAATGTATTGATGTAGCTCTCATACGCTGTATCTCCCCAGGTAAATAGCCCGTGGGATCCGAGCATGATGCCGCGGATGCCTGGGTTTTCCTCCAGGCATTTTTTCAGTTTCAACCCCAGATCAAACCCGGGCCGCTGCCAGTCCACCCAGCCGATTTGGCCCCCGAACAACTCCTGCGTGATGCGCTTGCCATCCTTGGCTGCCGCGATGGCGATCGCTGCATCCGGATGCAAATGATCAATGTGTTTAAAGGGAAGAAAGCCATGCAGTGGTGTATCGATGGAAGGTGCTTTTGACGCCAGATCATAGATGCAATGGTTGAACAGTTCCACCATCTCGTCCTCGTGTTCAATGCCTTTATATATATGCTCGAGACTGCGCAGACGGTCTACATATAATGCTGCCAACCCACTCCGGGTCAGGGTGCCGATATCACCACCCGAACCTTTGATCCACATCACCTCCGTATCCAGACCGGTCAACGGATCTTTGGCAATCGTCTTGCATGATGTATTACCGCCACCGTAATTGGTAAGCCGCAGATCAGCGCCCAATAAATTGGAGCGATAAAGCAGCAGGGCAACCTCGTCACCTTCCAGCTCCGCAGCCTTTGCCTCATCCCACAGGTAGCTAACACGTTTGAATGATTTTCCAGTAATCTCAGTCATATTTTTTTGTTTTTTTATGTGTCTATAGTTTTATATGAATCAAAATCTCGGACTGGCGAACGCTATAACGTCCGCGCGAAGCCGACCAGTACAATCGATAAAATAATGACGGCAATTCCGCTGATGATAGTCAAGTAGGTCTTCTTACTGACCCCTTTCCACTCCCGTAAAATCACACCCCAGGCGTTGGCAATCAAAATGATGAACGCCATATGAAGTATCCAGGAGCTGGCCCCGTTACCCAGACGGCTTTCGCCCATTCCATAAAAGAAGAACTGGAGGTACCAGGTCGTACCAGCCAAAGCGCAAAAGAATACGTTCCGGGCAATGGGTGTTTTGGTATTCACGTAGTCACCGAACGTGCGGTTGCGCGCATTAAGAAACATGCACCATAGAAAATTGGTGGTAAGGCCTCCCCACAGCACGACCACATAGGTTACGTTGTTCTGAAACAGAAACTCGCCCTGTCCGGGATTGTCCGCTTTCCATAACTCGTTGGCCACATTGGCCATGGGTTTGCCCGCTTCTAGGCCAAAATTAAAACAGGCGCTCAAGATGCCCGAAACGATTGCCACCGTCAAGCCAAGGCCGAATTTATAATCCTTATTCCCGCTTGCATCGGCAGAAGCGCCGCCCATTTCTTTCTCCTTTAATACCCCCGCCCTGCCGCAAAGCCAGATCCCAACGATGCACACCAGGAGTCCCAACAACATGGTACGCCCCGAGGAAGTGGTAAAAAACAGATCAATAGTTTCTTTCCCTGCCACGCCATTAAAGTAATAATATACAGACGGCACAAGCGAACCGAATACCATTGTCAACCCAAGAATAATACTGCTGCCCAATGATACCCCAAGATAACGGACCCCCAGCCCATAGGTAAGTCCACCTATTCCCCACAGGAGTCCGAAGAGGTAACAATAACCTAAAGTGCCCGTATCCGCTTGGCGGATAATATCATCGAATCCAGGAATGGTAAGGTAGGCCGCCAGCGGAGGCACGATGAGCCAGGAAAACAGCCCACCCACGATCCAGAAGCTCTCCCACGCCCACCCCTTTACTTTCTTATATGGCACATAAAAACTTCCCGAGGCAAATCCCCCGATGAAATGGTAAATCACTCCTGCTAATACTTGCATAATAATACGGTTAAACTGGTCATAAAAACGCCGAAAGATAGAGAAGATTGAAAAATGAACTGTTATGGGCTGTCATGTTTGGCCGGTATTGCTAACTTTGCATTTTCCGCACCAGTTTGAACAATAAATCAGGCAATAGCGTGTTGTATATTTTAAACTATATTAAGAAACCGTTGTTAAACATGAGAAATTTTGCTTTCGTGACCCTGCTAATGACTTTATGCACCTTTGGAGATGTTTTCGGCCAGACCACCTCACAGCGGGAACCGCCTAAAGGATCCCTTACCAGCGGCACGATTGACAGTCAGTTCATTTATCTCTACTCTATTTCAAGGACCCAAAATGGGATTGAACATGTTCGTATACCAAACCTGGAACGGATCCGGAAAAATGTCGCGGACAGCATACAGGCATTGAGCAGACAGATTGCCGAGCTGAAAGCCAAAGACGGTGGACAACAAGCTGCTATGGACGCCTTGACCGATTCATTGTCCCAGATCAAGCAGGAGCTGCAGACCGCCCGTCAGGAAAAGGATAGCTTCTCATTCCTGGGGATTTCGCTCCTTAAAAGCACATATAGCTTGATCATGTGGGGATTGGTCCTCTTACTCGCCCTCTCGTTGGCTTTCTATATTTACCGGTATAATCAGAGCCATGTGGTTACCACGGACACCAAAAAGGCCATTGAGGAGCTTCAAGCCGAGTTTGATCAGCACCGCAAGAAAGCGATGGAGAAAGAACAGAAACTGAAGCGGCAGCTCCAGGATGAAATCAACAAACGTCATGGGTAAACCGCATCATTGACCGCTGGCGCTACGCAGGGATCGGCAGCCGACAAATCTTTACATTTAAATTTGCTTTTAATTCTTTAAAACGTATTTTTGCAGTCCGAATTTAAGGCCTGTATTTCGCCTTTATTGTATTGGTTTATAAAATTTTAGTTCCTGATAGTATGTCCAATATTGGAAAAATAGCCCAAATCATCGGTCCTGTGGTCGATGTAAGCTTCTCAGAAAACGCCAAGCTTCCCAAGATTTACGACGCATTGGAAATCGAGAAAGAAAATGGCCAACGTATTGTATTAGAAGTGCAACAGCATTTGGGCGAAGAACGCGTGCGTACCATCGCCATGGATGGAACGGAAGGATTGACACGTGGCATGGATGTGGTTGACACGGGTGCGCCGATCAAGATGCCCGTAGGCGAAGGCATTAAAGGGCGCGTATTCAATGTGGTGGGCGACGCAATTGACGGCATTAAGGAACTGGACAAGTCCAATGGACGCAGCATCCACAACACGCCTCCCAAATTCGAAGATCTTTCTACTGAAACGGAAGTTCTTTTCACCGGTATCAAAGTAATCGACCTGTTGGAACCTTACGCCAAGGGAGGCAAGATCGGTCTCTTCGGCGGTGCCGGGGTAGGCAAAACCGTACTGATCCAGGAACTGATCAACAATATTGCAAAAGCGTACTCTGGGTTATCCGTATTCGCTGGCGTGGGTGAACGTACCCGTGAAGGAAACGACCTGCTCCGCGAAATGCTGGAGTCCGGTATCATCAAATATGGTGAAGAATTCATGGAAGGCATGGAAAAAGGCGAATGGCCGCTTGACAAGGTCAGCACCGAGGAGCTGAAAGATTCCAAAGCGACGTTTGTCTTCGGACAGATGAATGAGCCTCCTGGTGCACGCGCCCGTGTGGCTTTATCAGGTCTGACCATCGCCGAATATTTCCGTGACGGAGATGGCGAAGGCGCTGGCCGTGACATCCTGTTCTTCATCGATAACATCTTCCGTTTTACCCAAGCGGGTTCCGAAGTATCTGCGCTTTTGGGCCGGATGCCTTCCGCTGTAGGTTATCAGCCAACACTGGCCACGGAAATGGGTTTGATGCAGGAACGCATTACTTCCACCAAACGCGGCTCAATCACTTCGGTTCAGGCTGTTTATGTACCGGCAGATGACTTGACAGACCCCGCTCCTGCAACCACATTTGCTCACTTGGATGCAACCACGGTATTATCCCGGAAAATCGCCGAATTGGGTATTTACCCAGCGGTTGACCCACTGGACTCCACCTCCCGGATCCTGAGCCCTGCCATCCTCGGAGAAGAGCACTATAACACCGCGCAGCGGGTAAAAGAAATTCTTCAGCGATACAAAGAGCTGCAGGACATTATTGCCATCCTGGGTATGGACGAACTTTCTGAAGAAGACAAACTGGTTGTTTCCCGGGCACGGCGTGTACAGCGTTTCCTATCTCAACCTTTCCACGTTGCTGAGCAGTTTACCGGTCTTAAGGGCGTACTGGTGGACATCAAAGATACCATCAAAGGCTTCAATATGATCATCGATGGAGAAGTGGACGAGTATCCCGAAGCAGCGTTCAACCTGGTGGGCACCATTGAAGACGCCATTGAAAAAGGCAAGAAACTATTAGCGGAGGCAGTATAATCCATGAGGCTTACGATCATAACTCCTGACAAGCCTGTATTCGACGGCGACGTAACTTCGGTAACAGTACCGGGAACTGCAGGTTCGTTTGAGGTGCTCGAAAATCACGCCCCTATTGTTTCCACCCTGGAAGATGGCAAGGTTATAATCCGGGCCGGCCAGACCGAGAAGATCATTTCCATTATCGGAGGTGTTGTGGAAGTCATTCACAACAAGGTCACGGTACTTGCCGAAGGGATAACGGAAAGCTAAAGTCAAATAAAAATAAACATCAAAGTAAGTCCCCCGGTAAGTATTATCGGGGGACTTTTTTTTAACTTTTTGACCGGATGGAGCGATTTTACGCAGAATTCCGGGTGGCGCCAAGCAGCAGGTAAAAAATGAACCGAATACCAAAATTGGTTTCGGTATATTTCAAACAAAATATAATTCTATATAAACACATAAAACGAACGAACAATAAACACAAATAATATATTTAAGAATTTTATTCTGATTGAAAAAAGTCCTTGGGCGGTATTGCTGATTACCGGCAAACATCCTACCTTAATGAAGTGAAATAATTGAGCATAGCCTATAGCGGGTTGAAGGGAAATCACATGAAGTATTTTGATAAAAATACATGGGTATATCTGGACGGAGAGTTTGTTAAGGCAAACAGTACACCCGTAGACTTATTCGGGCAATCGTTGCATTATGGATACTCCGCTATTGAAGGCATCCGCGCATACAATACCCATAACGGCACCCGCCTGTTCAAGGCAGAGCAACATTATGAACGGCTTCGGTTCTCCTGCGAACGGACCGGCATCCTGTTTAGATGGGAAATCGACGAGTTGGTAGAAAAGACGTATCAATTACTCGAGCAGAACAATCTCCGTAACGCCTACGTGCGGCCCATGGTCATTACCGGCCATAACATGTACCTGACACCTGCAGTAGAGGCCACCATGGTAATTCTGGCATGGGAGTGGGGACCGTTCCTGGGCACCGATCTGATCCGTGCCACCCTTTCTCCTTATCAACGGCCGAATCCTTGGTCCCTGCCACCGGACGTAAAAATTTCCGGTCAATACGTGGCTTCCATTCTCGCAACAACAGAAGCCATCAAACGGGGTTTTGACGAAGCTATTCTACTGGATCAAGAAGGCTTTGTAGCACAAGCTTCAAGTAACAACCTGTTCATAGAGAAGGACGCCAAACTATTCACTCCCACTCTTGGCCACATTTTCCCGGGTATCACCCGGCAGACAGCTCTCGAGATTGCCAAAGCACTCAACATCGAAGCAGAAGAAAAACGTCTCTCGCCGGAAGACCTGTTAACGGCCGACAGCGCCTTCCTTACCGGTACGGCTACGGGTATAGTAGGCATTGCAGCGATTGACGACACGGTATTCCCGCAAGAATGGGCCGACACGCTGGGAGCCACTATCCAACGGGCATACAAGAACCTTACATTGGAAAAAGAGAATTATCAAGTCATCATATAACCATGCTAACGACACAAACGACAGAACTGAACAAATACAGCAAAGTACTTACCCAGGACAAGACACAGCCGGCCGCTCAGGCCATGCTTTACGGCATCGGACTTACTGACGATGATTTACAGAAAGCGCAGGTGGGCATTGCCAGCATGGGCTATGACGGGAACACCTGTAATATGCATCTCAATGATTTGGCCAAGCTGGTTAAAGATGGTGTATGGGGCAATGAGTTGGTAGGCCTTATCTTTAATACCATCGGCGTGAGCGACGGCATGAGCAACGGCACCGACGGCATGCGATATTCTCTCGTGAGCAGGGATATTATCGCCGACAGCATAGAAGCGATCTGCGGCGGCCAATACTATGATGCCCTTATTGCTATTCCGGGATGCGATAAAAACATGCCGGGGTCGGTCATGGCTATGGGCAGGCTCAACCGGCCGTCCATCATGATATATGGCGGGACTATCGCCCCGGGACATTACAAAGGACAGGACCTGAACATCATCTCTTCCTTTGAAGCACTCGGTCAAAAGATTGCGGGAAACCTGTCCGAAGAAGATTTTATCGGCATTGTTAAACACAGCTGTCCCGGTGCGGGCGCATGCGGAGGCATGTACACTGCCAATACCATGGCTGCTGCGATCGAAGCGCTCGGAATGAGCCTTCCCTACTCGTCCTCGAACCCGGCTATGAGCGAAGAAAAAAGGAAAGAATGTCAGGATGCAGGTAAATACATCCGAATTCTGCTGGAACGCGACATCAAGCCTTCAAACATCATGACCCGGGAGGCGTTTGAAAACGCAATGCGCCTCATTATCGTCCTTGGCGGAAGCACCAATGCCGTATTGCATTTCATCGCCATCGGCAAAAGCGTGGGCGTCGAAATCACACAGGATGATTTCCAACGGATGAGCGATACGACGCCGGTATTGGCTGATTTTAAACCAAGCGGAAAATATTTGATGCAGGACCTGCACCAGTATGGCGGGATACCGGCAGTGATGAAATACCTGCTTAACGAGGGGTTGCTCCACGGTGACTGCCTGACCGTCACGGGAAAAACGCTCGCCGAGAACCTCGCCGATGTAACACCGATCAACCAAATCGACCAACCCATTGTCCAACCGCTGGATAAACCAGTCAAACCGACCGGACATCTACAGATTCTTTACGGGAATCTCGCCGAAAAAGGCAGTGTAGCCAAGATCTCGGGCAAGGAGGGCGAACGCTTTGAAGGCCCGGCCCGGGTGTTCGACGGTGAAAAAGAACTAATTGCCGGTCTTGCCTCAGGCAGGGTAAAATCCGGCGACGTTGTCGTAATCAAGAACGAAGGACCTAAAGGCGCGCCCGGTATGCCGGAAATGCTGAAGCCGACCTCAGCCATCATAGGCGCAGGATTAGGCAAAAGCGTCGCACTTATCACTGATGGGCGTTTCAGCGGTGGGACGCACGGTTTCGTGGTGGGCCACATCACTCCGGAGGCCTACGAAGGAGGGCTAATCGGCCTGGTAGAAGACAATGACACCATCGTCATCGATGCCGTCAACAATACCATCACCCTGCAGGTACCTGACGAAATCATCGCTGAACGCCGGACAAAATGGAAGAAACCCGGGTTGAAGGTATCCAAAGGGGTCCTTTACAAATACGCAAAGACGGTCTCCGACGCATCGGAAGGCTGCGTAACGGATGAATGCTAATGGTAAAACCAACTAACAATCAGGACATGAACACGCTGGAAATCACAAAAGACACCACTCCGCAAGAAAGTCAACCTTCGACAAAAATCAGCGGCTCGCAAGCCGTGCTTGAAGCCTTGCTGGCCGAAGGCGTGGATACCGTATTTGGTTACCCAGGGGGCGCCATCATGCCCATTTACGATGCACTGTACGATTACAATGACCGCCTGAAACATATACTGGTCCGGCACGAACAGGGCGGGATCCATGCGGCCCAGGGCTATGCCCGCACTTCAGGGCGTGTGGGCGTGGTGTTTGCAACCAGCGGCCCCGGCGCAACGAACCTGGTCACCGGGCTGGCCGACGCCATGATCGACAGCAACCCAATTGTATGTGTTACCGGACAAGTATTTGCTCACCTATTGGGCACTGACGCGTTCCAGGAAACCGACGTGATCAACATTACAGCTCCGATCACCAAATGGAACTATCAGGTGACCGATGCGTGCGAAATTCCCACTGCATTGGCCAAAGCTTTCCACATCGCCCGCACCGGGCGTCCGGGACCGGTGCTGATTGACATCACAAAAAATGCTCAACTTCAGCTGTTTGATTACGCAGGATATAAGGTCTGCAACCATATCCGCAGCTACCGGCCCAAGCCTATTGTCCGCAAGGAATATATTGAACAGGCGGCCGAATTGATAAACGGAGCCAAACAACCTTTTGTGTTATTCGGCCAAGGGGTTATCCTCGGCCGCGCAGAAGCAGAATTCAGAGCATTCATTGAAAAGGCAGGAATACCGGCGGCTGCAACGGTGATGGGTCTCAGCGCCCTGGAGACCGACCATCCGCTCCATGTAGGGATGCTGGGTATGCATGGTAACTATGCCCCAAATGTACTGACCAATGAATGCGACGTGCTGATCGCCATCGGCATGCGCTTTGATGACCGGGTGACCGGTAGGCTTGACAAGTATGCCAAACAGGCGAAAATCGTTCACCTGGATATTGATCCCGCAGAAATTGACAAAAACATCAAAACAACCGTACCCGTGTGGGGAGACTGCAAGGAGACGCTGCCTCTGCTTACGGAGCGTGTGGAACCGCGAAAACACACTGCGTGGTTGGAACGTTTCCGCTCACTGGAGAAAGAGGAAATCAAGGAAGTAATTGAGGGTGAATTAAATCCAACCACCGATGTCATGACCATGGGCGAAGTGATCAAAACACTCAACGAGCTCACCGGTGGAGATGCGGTAATCGTGACGGATGTCGGCCAGCACCAGATGGTCGCCTGCCGCTACGCGAAATTCAACCGCTCAAAAAGCAACGTCACTTCCGGCGGCCTGGGCACCATGGGATTCGGTTTACCTGCCGCAATCGGCGCATGGTACGGAACGCCTGACCGGACAGTAGTTGCCATCATCGGCGATGGAGGTATCCAGATGACCATCCAGGAACTTGGCACCATAATGCAGTTCGGCGCAAAGGTGAAAATATTGATCCTCAACAATGAATTCCTGGGCATGGTACGTCAATGGCAACAGCTGTTCCATGACAGGCGCTATTCTTTTGTAAACATTACCAGCCCTGACTTTGTGACCGTGGCGAAAGGATATGGCATTCACGGGCGCAGCATCAGCGAACGGAACGACCTGAAACAGGCATTGAGCGATATGATCGCGCACGATGGCGCCTACCTGCTCGAGGTGAAGGTGGGTAAGGAAAACAACGTGTTTCCCATGGTACCCCAGGGAAGCAGCGTAGCCGAAATCCGGTTGAAATAACGGAAAGATCGATAAAAGGAATAAGGACTAAAAGAATTATGGTCGACATGGAAAAGCAGGAATATACCATCACCCTTTATACTGAGAATTCCATCGGAATGATCGGACGCATCTCCACCATCTTTTCAAGGCGGAAAATCAATATCGAGAGCCTCAACACCTCCCCTTCCGAAGCCGAGGGCATCCATAGGTTCACGATTGTTATCGAGGAAACTGAAGAAGTAGTGCGCAAACTGTGCCGTCAAATTGAAAAGCAGGTGGAAGTGCTTAAGGCCTACTACAACACCAACGATGAGGTCATCTGGCAGGAGCAGGCGCTTTACAAAGTGCCTACCAGTATCGTTACGGAAAAAGCCCCGGTAGAACGGCTGCTCCGCCAGTACGGCGCCAGCGCCGTGGTGATCCGAAATGATTACACGGTCTTTGAAACGGCGGGACACAGGGAAGAAATCGATGCCCTCACTGAAGCACTAGCTGAATATAACCTGATCGAGTTTGTGCGCAGCGCGCGGATCGCGATTATCAAAGACAGTGCCGGCTTCCACAAGAAACTGAAGGAGTTTGAAGAAGCCGAACCGGCAGAAGAAGTAATGGAAAACCGGTACTTGAACAAACAGGACAAGGTATTTACAATGTAATAGGATGCCGGACAAGATCTTCAAATACATCAGACAGACCAGAACGGTCTTCACCGAATGGATCGACGGGCTTTCGCTGGAAGAAATCAATGCCGTGCCTGATGGGTTCCGGAACAACATCGGATGGAACTTTGGGCACATCGTGGTCAGCACACAGGGCCTGTGTTACCGCAGGACAGGGATTCAACCCGACCGGGATATTCCCTTCGTAGACGGCTACGGCAAAGGCACAGCACCACAACAATGGATCAATGCGGAAGAGTTGCAACTGTTAAAAGCCCAGGCGCTGACTACCATCGACGAATTGGAAGCGGATTACCGCAAAGGTGTATTTTCAACAATCGATGCGTTCGCAACATCGACTTACAAGCTCGGCATGGAGACTATTGAAGAGGTGCTGACCGCATCATTGGCACATGACAACCTCCACTTCGGGTATGCAATGAGCATCCGCAGGGCACTGGAAGGAAATAAAAATGAATAAAAACCGTAACTTAGCGGTAATAGAGCTGATCACCGCTGGTTATAATCCAACAATTAAATTTATTAGTTAAAACAAAAGCAGAAAATGGCAAAAATCAATTTTGGGGGAGTCGAGGAAGACGTAGTGACCCGCGAAGAGTTTCCTTTGGAAAAGGCTCAGGAAGTACTGAAAAATGAAACGGTAGCCGTAATCGGATACGGCGTTCAAGGTCCGGGACAGGCGTTGAACCAAAAAGACAACGGTATCAATGTTATCGTGGGCCAACGGAAAGATTCCAAAACCTGGGACAAGGCTGTAGCCGACGGCTGGGTCCCCGGCGAAACACTATTCGAGATCGAAGAGGCGCTTGAACGCGGTACAATTATCTGTTATCTGCTGAGTGACGCCGCTCAAATTGCGCTTTGGCCAACTGTTAAAAAGCATCTGACAACCGGAAAAGCGCTCTATTTCTCGCACGGATTCGGCATTACGTTCAATGAGCAGACGGGCATCACCCCACCGGATGACGTTGACGTATTCCTGGTAGCCCCGAAAGGGTCGGGAACATCATTGCGCCGCATGTTCCTGGAAGGGCGTGGCCTGAACTCAAGTTTCGCCATCTATCAGGATGCTACGGGAAAAGCACGCGACCGTGTGATCGCGCTCGGCATCGCAGTAGGAAGCGGTTACCTTTTCGAGACAGACTTCAAGAAAGAAGTATTTTCAGACCTTACAGGAGAGCGGGGTACCCTGATGGGCGCCATCCAGGGAATCTTTGCTGCCCAATACCAAGTGCTGCGTGACAATGGACACTCTCCCTCTGAAGCCTTCAACGAAACGGTTGAAGAACTGACCCAATCGTTGATGCCACTTGTGGCTGAAAATGGCATGGACTGGATGTATGCCAATTGTTCAACTACCGCCCAGCGGGGTGCACTTGACTGGTGGAAAAAATTCCGCGATGCCACGGCACCGGTTTTCAAAGAATTGTACGAGAGCGTTGCTACAGGTAAGGAATCGCAACGTTCGATTGATAGCAACAGTCAACCGGATTACCGGGTGAAACTGGAAGAAGAATTGAAAGAACTACGTGAGAGTGAAATGTGGCAAGCCGGAGCGGCAGTAAGGAGTCTGCGCCCTGAAAACCAGCCGTCAGAAGTTTAATCGTTTCTTAGAATCATCCCTGCGGTGCCGTCCATTTATGCGGCACCGCTCTTTAAAAACAGTGCAGAACATGTTACACGATCCAAACCGTATTTATGTATTCGACACCACCCTTCGCGATGGCGAGCAGGTACCCGGCTCCCAGTTGACCACGCCGGAAAAGCTGATTATTGCCGAGGCACTGGAAACGCTGGGTGTTGATGTCATCGAAGCAGGCTTCCCAATATCCAGCCCCGGCGACTTCAACAGCGTCGTGGAAATATCCAAGCTCGTAACAAATCCAACGGTCTGTGCACTTACCCGGGCAAACAAAGGCGACATCGACCGGGCGGCAGAAGCACTGAAATACGCGAAAAAACCTAGGATACATACCGGTATCGGTTCGTCAGATACCCATATTAAATATAAATTCAATAGCACCCGCGAGGCGATCCTGGAGCGGGCTGTGGAGGCTGTCAAATACGCCAAGACCTTTGTCGAAGACGTTGAATTTTATGCCGAAGACGCCGGAAGAGCAGACAATGAATACCTGGCGCGGATGATTGAGGCCGTCATTGCCGCCGGGGCGACTGTCGTCAACATCCCGGACACGAACGGCTATTGCCTGCCGGAACAGTACGGCGCTAAGATCCGGTTCCTGAAAGAAAACGTAAAGAATATCGATCAAGCCATTATATCCGTGCATTGCCACAACGATCTCGGCCTGGCGACCGCCAACAGCGTTGCCGGCCTGCAGAACGGTGCAAGACAAGTGGAATGCACCATAAACGGCATCGGTGAACGTGCCGGAAACACCTCCCTGGAAGAGGTGGTCATGACCCTGAAAACACACCAGTCCATCGGACTTCACACCAATATCAATACCAAACAGTTGTATCCCCTCAGTGGTATGGTAAGCCGCATGATGCGTATGCCCGTGCAGCCAAACAAAGCTATTGTAGGACGGAACGCATTCGCACACAGTTCCGGTATCCATCAGGATGGGGTGCTCAAACACCGGGAGAACTATGAAATCATCAATCCGGAAGACGTGGGCATTGATCAGTCAGAAATCATCCTCACCGCACGGAGCGGGCGGCATGCACTGAAACATCACCTGGAGCGGTTGGGGTACGCCATAGACCGCATTGACCTTGATCAAGTCTATCAACGGTTTTTGGAACTGGCCGACGAGAAAAAGGAGCTGAAAGACGACGATTTGCTGCAACTGATGGGCGACAAAACAGAGGAAAGCTTCAAAAACGGATTAGCAATCAACGCGTTGCAGGTTATAACCGGTGACCAAGAACCACCGTCAGCAACAGTTAAACTGAGCTGGAACGGTGTGGAACGTGAGACCACCGCTTCCGGCAACGGACCGGTAAGCGCAACCATCAAAGCCATTGAGGAAATTATCGGAAAACGTATTGAGATCAAGGAATTCAATATCCACTCCATCCACGGAGGTAGCGATGATATCAGTAAGGTTGATATGCGCGTAGTATATGACGATAAATCCTATATGGGTTACGGTTTCAGCACCGATATTGTACGGGCATCCGCAAATGCATACCTGGACGCGCTCAACAAATTTATTTGAAACCGACAAGACTAAAACGAAAACAACACAAAATGGGTAAGACATTATTTGATAAGGTATGGGACGCGCACGTAGTGCGCAAAATCGACGGAGGACCGGATGTACTGTTCATAGATCGGCATCTGATCCATGAGGTAACCAGTCCAGTCGCCTTCCTTGGGCTAAAGACGCGTGGGATTAAGGTATTGTATCCTGAACGCACCTTTGCCACGGCGGACCACAACACGCCCACCCTTAACCAGCACCTGCCTGTAGAGGATCCCCTTTCTGCTAATCAGTTGAAGGCACTGGAAGAGAACACCCGGGAGCACGGTATCCGGCACTGGGGATTGGGTCACTATAAAAACGGGATTGTGCACGTAATCGGTCCGGAAAACGGAATCACGCAGCCGGGAGCCACCATCGTATGCGGTGACTCGCACACTTCCACACATGGAGCCTTCGGTGCCATCGCCTTCGGCATTGGGACCTCGGAGGTGGAGATGGTGCTGGCGACGCAATGTATCATGCAGCCCAAGCCAAAAAAAATGCGCATTACAATCAACGGTTCTCTGGGTAAGGGAGTGCTGCCGAAGGACGTAGCGCTGTTCATTATCTCCAAGCTCACCACTTCAGGTGCGACCGGACACTTCGTGGAGTATGCCGGCAGCGTATTTGAACAGATGAGCATGGAGGGTCGGATGACCGTCTGCAACCTGAGCATTGAAATGGGAGCGCGAGGCGGCATGATCGCTCCTGATCAAACCACTTTTGACTATATCCAGGGGCGGGAATTCAGCCCGAAAGACGCTGACTGGGACCGGGCAATGGAATACTGGAAGACCCTGAAGACCGATAGCGACGCTGTATTCGACAAGGAATTCACATTTGACGCCTCTGAAATCGAACCGATGATCACTTACGGCACCAATCCGGGTATGGGCATCGGCATCACCCGCGAAATCCCTACGGCCGAACAGGCTGAGGAAGCCAAGGCGACTTTTGAAAAATCCCTCGGCTATATGGGCTTCCATGAAGGGGAACCTATGATGGGCAAAAAGATCGACTATGTCTTCGTGGGCAGCTGTACCAACGGACGCATTGAAGACTTCCGCGCCTTCGCCTCTTTGGTGAAAGGGAAACGCAAAGCCGACGATGTAACCGTCTGGCTGGTACCCGGCTCACATGTCGTTGAGGAGCAGATCAAAAAAGAAGGTATCCTGGATATCCTCACCGAGGCCGGCTTTACGCTCCGGCAACCGGGATGCTCTGCCTGTTTGGCGATGAACGAAGACAAGATTCCTGCGGGGAAATATGCGGTAAGCACATCCAACCGCAACTTTGAAGGTCGCCAGGGTCCCGGCGCGCGGACATTGCTGGCGAGCCCTCTTGTCGCGGCGGCGGCTGCGGTCACCGGAAAAGTAACCGATCCACGAACCCTTTTATCACAATAATCATGGCATACGACAGTTTCAATATATTAAAGAGCACGGCGGTACCACTCCCCATTGAAAATGTGGATACCGACCAGATCATTCCGGCCCGTTTCCTGAAGGCAACCGAGCGGAAAGGTTTCGGAGACAACCTTTTCAGGGATTGGCGGTACAACGCAGATAACACGCCTAAAAAGGAATTTGTGCTGAACGATCCAACCTTTAAAGGAAAGATCCTGGTAGGCGGAAAGAACTTCGGCTCGGGCTCTTCACGTGAACATGCTGCTTGGGCCATTTATGATTACGGCTTCCGCTGCGTGATATCCAGCTTCTTCGCGGACATCTTCCGCGGCAACTGCCTTAACATCGGCGTACTTCCCGTTCAGGTCAGCCCAGCGTTTCTGGAACGCGTTTTCGCCGAGATCTATGCCAATCCGGACACGGAATTGGAAGTGAACCTGCCGGCTCAGACCGTTACGTTGCTGGCTACAGGCGACCAGGAATCGTTCGAAATCAATAGCTACAAGAAAAGCAACCTGATGAACGGATTTGACGACATTGATTATTTACTGAACATCAAATCCGATATCCAGCAATTCGCGGAAAAGCTCCCTTTATAAGCATGGAGAAAAGGAAAATCGAAATCATGGATACGACACTGCGCGATGGTGAACAAACATCGGGCGTGTCGTTTTCAGTTTCAGAAAAACTAACCATCGCCCAGCTACTATTGGAAGAACTACGTGTAGACCGCGTGGAAGTGGCCTCCGCCCGGGTATCTCAGGGCGAATTTGAAGCCGTAAAGACCATCACGGCCTGGGCGGCGGAAAACGGGCATCTGGACCGGGTAGAAGTGCTCTCTTTTGTGGACGGCGGCGTTTCCCTTGACTGGATGAAACGGACGGGTGTCAAGGTACAGAACCTCTTGACAAAGGGCTCGCTGAACCACCTGACCTATCAACTGCGGAAGACGCCACAGCAGCACTTCGACGAGATCGCAGCTGTGATCGGGCAGGCGACGCAGTATGGGATAATGACAAACGTCTATTTGGAAGATTGGAGCAACGGCATGCGCCATTCTCCCGATTACGTACTGCAGTACCTGGATTTTCTTGTATCACAGCCTGTCGTCCGCATCATGCTTCCTGACACATTAGGGGTACTCACACCCAGTGAGACCGCTGAGTACATCAGCTCTTTGCGGAGCCGCTATCCACAGGCCCACTTCGATTTCCATGCACACAACGATTATGATCTTGGCACTGCCAATGTACTGGAAGCCGTTAAAGCAGGCGTCAATGGCCTGCACCTCACCGTAAACGGCATGGGCGAACGGGCCGGCAATGCTCCGCTTGCCAGTGCAGTGGCAGCTATTAATGATTTCCTTGCTCAGGTAGAGATCGCTGTCAATGAATCAGCCATTTATACGGTAAGCAAGTTGGTAGAAAACTTTTCAGGGGTGCGGATACCAGCCAATAAACCGATTGTAGGTGACAACGTGTTCACCCAGACGGCTGGCATCCACGCCGATGGAGACAATAAGAAAAACCTCTATTTCAACGACCTTCTTCCGGAACGCTTCGGACGCAAACGGAAATATGCACTCGGAAAGACCTCCGGCAAAGCAAACATTGAAAAAAATCTTCAGGAATTAGGATTGAAGTTAAATGAAGAGGACCTGAAGAAAGTCACCCAGCGTGTCATTGAACTGGGCGATAAGAAAGAAACAGTTACAACCGAAGACTTACCCTACATCATATCAGATGTATTGGCTACCAAGGCCCATGAGGAAAAGATCCTGGTGGAGTCCTATGTATTGACCCATGCAAAAGGCCTACGTCCATCAGCCACGATCGCAGTACGGATCAACGGTCAGCTGTTTGAAGAACATGCCCAGGGAGACGGTCAGTTTGACGCATTTATGAACGCGCTGAACATGGCTTATTCGAAAAACAACATCCGCTTGCCGAACCTGGTAGATTACAACGTACGTATCGCTCCCGGAAGCAGTTCGGACGCGTTATGTGAGACGACCATTACCTGGGAGGCGGGAAACCGCGAATTTTCAACGCGGGGATTGGATTCCGACCAGACGGTTTCGGCCATAAAAGCTACCCAGAAAATGCTGAATATCGTTTTGGATGTGGAGCAACCGATAAAGGTTGAGAATTGAGGACTTTTTTTACCTTTGGCTTTTTACTTTTGACTTAAGAAAATGGAATTGAATATAGCTTTGTTACCGGGTGACGGGATCGGACCGGAAGTGGTCGATCAGGCCGTAAAAGTAGTGGATGCAGTGGCTGAAGTGTTCGGCCACAAAGTGAATTGGACGTCAGCCCTGACAGGGGCAGCCGCCATTGATACTGTGGGCGATCCTTATCCTGAGGAAACGCATCAGGTTTGTATGGCTGCAGACGCTGTTCTCTTCGGTGCAATCGGGCACCCGCGGTTCGACAATGATCCAAAGGCCTCCGTTCGACCGGAGCAAGGATTGTTGAAAATGCGCAAAAAACTGGGATTGTTTGCAAACGTACGTCCCACATTCACTTTCCCTTCCCTGATAGACAATTCTCCCCTTAAACGCGAACGTATTGAAGGAACCGACCTGATTATCCTCCGTGAGTTGACCGGTGGAATCTATTTCGGTGACCGCGGCCGGAAAGACGGTGGAGAAACCGCCTTCGACACGTGCACCTATACGCGGGAAGAGGTACGCCGTCTGGCAAAGTTGGGATTTGAGATGGCCATGAACCGCCGCAGGAAACTGTGCTGTGTTGACAAAGCCAACGTGCTGGAAAGCTCTCGCCTGTGGAGGGAAACCGTGCAGGAAATGGAAAAGGATTTCCCTGAAGTTGAAGTAAGCTATGAATTCGTGGACGCTGTGGCTATGCGCCTGGTACAGTGGCCATCATCGTATGACGTATTGATCACCGAAAACCTTTTTGGCGATATTCTCACCGATGAAGCATCCGTCATATCCGGTTCCATGGGCTTAATGCCTTCTGCATCAATCGGAGTGCACACGTCATTGTTTGAACCGATCCATGGATCCTACCCCCAAGCGGCCGGAAAAGATATCGCCAATCCACTGGCTACGGTGCTTTCCGCGGCCATGATGTTTGAAGACGCTTTCGGATTAAAAGAAGAGGCCGCACTGATCCGGAACGTTGTTAACCAGTCTTTAGCCGAGGGGATTGTTACCGAAGACCTCGCCGGCAAAAACAAAGCATATAAGACAAGTGAAGTTGGGGACTGGCTGGCGGCTCAGATCGGCCAGACCGCGTGAGGCATGAAAGAAACCATTGAATCGGCTTTACACCGCTTAAAGGGGGTGATCAATCGCACCCCTTTGCAATACAGTGAGCGACTCTCGGCGAAGTATGGGGCCAAAGTGTACCTCAAGCGGGAGGATCTGCAGCTGGTTCGCTCTTATAAGCTTCGGGGTGCATTTAACAAGATAAGCAAACTTACTGAGGCCGAGCGCAGCCACGGCGTGGTATGTGCCAGTGCGGGAAATCATGCACAGGGCGTAGCTTTCTCCTGCAAAAAACTGGGAATAAAGGGTGTCATTTTCATGCCAGAGCCCACTCCCAGGCAGAAAATCGGCCAAACGGAAATGTTCGGGAACGGCTTTATCAACATTGTCCTGACAGGCGACACCTTTGACGACTGCCAGCAGGCTGCATTGGCGTATTGCGCCGAACACAATATGACTTTCATCCACCCGTTTGATGACATGGATATCATCGAAGGGCAAGGTACAGTAGGTATGGAAATTCTTCAGGACCAACCTGGCACCGAGGTGGTGATCATCCCTATCGGAGGTGGGGGGCTGGCGTCCGGAGCAGGAGCTTACCTGAGGCAAAGCAAACCGAATGTTGCCATTTATGGCGTGGAGCCGCAAGGCGCCCCTTCTATGAAAATAGCATTGGAACGCGGCGGTCCGGTGACGCTGGATGAAATCAATCGATTCGTGGATGGCGCGGCCGTCAAACGCATCGGAGACCTCACTTACAAACTATGTAAAGATTTACTGGACGAAGTGAAACTCATCCCTGAGGGTAAAATCTGCACAACCATCCTGGAGCTGTATAACCGGGACGCCATCGTGGCCGAACCGGCAGGGGCGCTTTCCGTCGCTGCACTCGATTTCTACCAAGAGGAGATAAAAGGCAAAACGGTGGTATGCATCCTGAGCGGGGGAAATAATGATATTGACCGAATGGGGGAAATCAAAGAGCTATCCCTCCTTTATGAAGGGCTTAAGCACTACTTTATTGTCCGCTTTCCGCAACGGCCCGGTGCGCTCAAACTGTTTGTAAACGAAGTGTTGGGACCACATGACGACATAACGCGTTTTGAATTCATAAAAAAAACCCAGCGCGAACGGGGACCGGCATTGGTGGGAGTTGAGCTGCAACGTCCGGATGACTACGCAGGCCTCACGGCCCGGATGCGTGCACACCGCTTTGATTTCAAGGAAATCAATAATGACCAGACACTCTTTGAATACTTGGTGTGATTTTCCGGATAGCGCATCCGGAAAAAACATCAATAAGCATACCGGAATTGCTGTCACCTTATCCACACCTGAACCGCTTTATTCAGCAAAAACAAACCTAACCTATTGGTTAAAAGCCAGATAAGTAAAAATATATCCACCACAGTTATCCACAATGTGAATAATTCAACATCTGTTGATAACAATTGCTACCGTCCTGGAACTAAATAACGGATATTTGTTCAAGGCTACAACTTACCTAGGGTTGTAACGGAATTATTGGAATCTACCCTTAAGGAGATTAGGAAGCTGATTCATATTGAACATTAAAATCATACCGCTATGACACGGATCATAAAATTTGAAAAAAACGATTGTGCACCTTGCAATCAAGTCTCAGAGTTTCTCGACCGCAAGGGAATTGTTTATGAGAAAGTGAATCCGTTCGATAAACCGGAACTGGCCATTCAGTACAAGGTGCGCACCGTACCTACCGTCATTGTACTGAACCAGGATCAGGAAACCCACCGGATCATCGGATTCAAACCCGATGAGCTTTCGACACTTGCCGTACAGTAGCACACGGCAACAGGATCAACAAAATAAAAGACACAATATCAGCCCCCTCACTACGTGGGGGTTTGGTATCTAAAAGGTTCGCAGATGGAAAGGATTTATTACGACAGCAAAACCGGAAACGTGGAACGGTTCATGCAGAAAGTAGCGGAGGCGACCGGATGGACGGTCCTGAAAATCTGCCCTGGAATGGACGCAACACAAGCGGGTCATCTGGTCACCTTTACCACGCGGTTTGGGGAAGTGCCGGAAACTACCCGGGATTTTCTGCGATATGCCAGCCCCAATCTGCTTTCGGTATCCTCAAGCGGGAACCGCAACTGGGGAAGGAATTTCGCAATGGCGGGGGAAAAAATAGCGAACGAATATGGTATACCGCTGGCATTGAAATTTGAGCTTTCGGGAACCACCGAAGACGTGAACGAATTTATCGGAATCATTAAAGCAAGGAAATATTATGGTATCAAACGAGGTAGCAAAGAGCTGGATTTTGCTCAATAACGAAATCATGGTCAAACATGACGATGAGTTCAGCCTGCATAAGGACAAGGAAGCCGTGCGCGCGTACTTTCTTGAATATGTAAACAAAAACACGGTTTTCTTCTATACACTGAAGGAGAAGATCGATTACCTGATCGAACACAACTATTACATCAATTTCTATGAATGGTTCACGTTCGAGGAGATGGAAAAGGTTTACAATTTCATCGCTGCCAAGAAATTCCGTTTTCCTTCATTCATGAGCGCGTTCAAGTTTTTCCAAAGCTACGCACTGCGCGATGATTCCGGCGAAAAATTCCTGGAGCGGTATGAAGACCGTGTATTCGCTGTCTCGCTCTTCCTTGCGCGTCATGAAGGGGTTGACCGTGCCCTGCAATACGCTGAACTACTGATCAGTCAAGAGTACCAGCCAGCTACACCCACCTTCCTGAACGCAGGTAAGAAGCGTTCCGGAGAACTCGTATCCTGCTTCCTCGATGAAATCGGAGATAACCTCAACGGCATCGGATACGCCGTGGATTCCGCAATGAAACTGTCCTCCATCGGTGGCGGGGTATCCTTTAATATTTCGAAGATCAGAGCGAGGGGCGAAGCCATTAAAGGCGTCGAGGGGCGCGCCGGCGGTGTGCTGCCCATCATGAAAATTCTTGAAGATACCTTCTCATACGCCAATCAGTTGGGACAACGCCCCGGCGCGGGAGCCGTATACCTGAATATCTTCCATTCAGACATTGAAGAGTTCCTGGATTGCAAAAAGATCAATGTGGATGAGAAAGTCCGCATCAAATCGCTATCCATTGGCGTGGTCGTGCCGGACAAATTCATGGAACTGGCGGCCAAAGACGAGCCCTGCTACCTCATCTATCCGCATACGGTTATGCAAGAGTATGGCCAGTACCTGGATGAGGTGGATATGGACAAAATGTACGACGAATTAATCACCAACCCCCGGATCAAGAAGCGGAAAGTCAACGCCCGCCACCTGCTGGTGAAAATCGCACAGATTCAAAAAGAAAGCGGATATCCCTATATTTTCTTCAAAGACAACGCCAACAGGCAACACGCCCTCAACAGCATCGGAAAGGTTAAATTTTCCAACCTGTGCACCGAAATCATGCAAGTATCTGAGGTCTCTGATATCAACATCTATGGACAGGAAGACACCATCCGTTACGGCATCTCCTGCAACCTCGGATCGCTCAATATTGCGACCGTTATGGAGAACAAGCGCATCGAACAGGCCGTAAAAACCGCCATGCGCGCGCTTACTATGGTATCGGACGTGACGGACATCGCCATGGTGCCATCTATCCAGAAAGCCAACCGCGAACTGCACAGCGTCGGCCTGGGTGCCATGAACCTGCATGGTTTCCTCGCGAAGAACTTCATCATGTACGAGAGCGAAGAGGCCCTGGATTTCGCCAACGTATTCTTCATGATGGTCAACTACTACTCGTTGCAGGCTTCCATGGAGATCGCACGTGAGCGTAAAACCACCTTCAAGGGATTCGAAAAATCAGCTTATGCAGACGGATCATACTTTGATAAGTATGTCAAGCAGGATTACTTTCCCACCACCATCAAAGTCAGCGAATTGTTTGCCGGTGTCAACGTCCCTACCAAAGAGGACTGGAAGACCCTGAAGCAGCAGGTACAGGAACATGGTGTGTACCACGCCTACCGCATCGCCATCGCCCCGAATCAATCGACGTCATATATCATGAACGCCACAGCGTCAGTGATGCCCATCGTAGACACCATTGAAGTACGCGAATATGGAGACAGTACCACCTATTATCCCATGCCGTATCTCACCAATGAGAACTATTTCTACTACAAGTCGGCATACGACATGGATCAGATGAAGGTTTTGCGGCTGGTGTCTGTAATCCAGCGTCATGTGGATCAGGGAATCTCTACGATCCTCCACACCAATTCCAGGGACAACACCCGGGATTTGGCCCGGTACTATATCTATGCCCATAAGATGGGGCTGAAGTCACTGTACTATACCCGTACACGCAAATCCACGATTGAAGAGTGCGTGTCGTGCTCGGCGTAAGCAGTGGCCGGTTCATTTGACAGCTGAAAAGAAAAAATAAACAGATGAAACAATATAAAGCAGTTAACTGGAACGATCCGGAAAACGACTATGCGTTGATGTTCTGGGAGCAGAACATCAAACAGTTCTGGATCGACACAGAATATATACCTTCCAAAGACATCGACAGCTGGAAATCGCTGTCGCCCGAGATGCGGGAATGCTACAAAAAGGCCCTGGGAGGTCTTACCCTTCTCGATACGTTGCAAAGCCATACCGGCATGCCCAAGATTATGGACCATGTCGAGTCCCTGCAAAATAAGTCCGTACTGGCATATATGTGCATGATGGAAGCGATCCATGCCAAATCCTATTCCACCATCTTCACTACGGTAGCGACTTCGCAGGACATCGAAGACATTTTCAACTGGGTTCAGAACAACAAGTACCTCCAGTTCAAAGCATCCACAATAGACAAGCACTACCGTAAACTCGCAGAGACGGATATCAGCAAAGAGGATCTTTTCATGGGGCTGTGCGCATCGGTACTGCTTGAGTCGTTCCTGTTCTACAGCGGTTTCTTCATACCTCTCTGGCTTTGCGGCCAGGGCCATATGGTTGCCAGTGCTGACATCATCAAAAAAATCGTTGCAGATGAGTCCATCCACGGCGTCTTCGTAGGACTGCTGGCACAGGATGTCTACAGGAAGCTGCCTGATCCCCAAAAAGCGAAGGAAAAACTCTTGACCCTGCTGAACGACCTTTACGAAAACGAGCTGAAGTACACTGAAGAGATCTACACCGACGTCGGCCTTACCGCAGAGGTAAAAGAGTATGTCCGTTACAATGCCAACAAGGCGCTGATGAATCTGGGATTCGAACCCGCCTTTGAAGTGAAGCGGGTCAACCCAATCGTCTTGAACGGCCTCAGCGTGGAAACCACGCAGCACGATTTCTTTTCGAAGAAATCAACCAACTACGAGAAAGCCACGGAAATCGTGCACCTCAGGGATGAGGACTTTGCAGTGGATACTTCCATTGCCATATAGTTAAAAAAAAGCGGGGCGCACCCCGCTTTTTTTTAAAACTTATAGCCCACCGATAACCTTGCGTTCCGGGGCGGCTCCGATTGCCAATAGAACGCTTCGTTAAAGGAATAATAGGATCCGGAGTACAGGTACTCATCCAGCAGATTGAACACATTGGCGGTTATCCGGAGCTTATCGTTCTCCCAGAATAATCCGGCATCCAGCCTGAAATAGTCAGGCAACCGTACATCAGTGACATCCCAGTTATCCGTTTTACGATCCCACAACCAAGTGAAGCCTCCAGCAAATCCCAGGTTCTTCAAAACGCCGTGGGAAAGCCTGTAGGTGAGCCAAACATTAGCAGTATTCGCTGCGTAGCCGAATAGGTCATCACCCACCTCATACTCGGTGACGCCTTCCGCAACTTCGGTGACCTCTGCATTGGTGTAAGCGTAATTGGCAATCAGGTCAAGCCCCGGCGCCAAGCGGCCATGCAGGTCGAACTCAAAACCCCGGGCTACCTTCTGTCCCAGCACAATGCTGTAACTTTCATTAGGTGTACTATGAATGGGGTCTGCCGTCAGCTCATTGTCCCTTAAGATACGATATACCGAGACCGAGGTGTTCCAGGCCCCTCCGGCCCAATCACGCTTGAATCCGAGCTCCTGATTATTGCCTGTAATAGGCTTGACCGTACCGCCGCCGTATATTCTGCCGGACTGAGGCACGAAGGCCTGGTCATAAAGCGCATACACGGCGGTATTGCCATCTATGCTCCAGCTTAAACCGACGCGGGGCGTAAAGTGATCCGCTTTTTCAGGCTCACTCCCATACGCACTCTGCGAAACAGACGTGTACCGGCCTGCCAATGTAAGCCGCAACCGGTTCTCGAAAAGGCCAATTTCGTCCTGCAGGTAGATACCCTTATATTCCTGCGTGATTGATCCCCCTGCCAATGCCGCCCGGGCCTCCAGGCTGGTGGTACGGTCAAAGGAAGGATAGCCATTGACCGGTACCCCCAGATCAGGATTATGAATATCAAACTCTCCGCCGCCGGCAGTATCCAATGGATGGCTCTGCCCCCAATCGGCCAGATAACTTTTATTCCCTAAATCGATTCCGCCTAATATGCGGTGCTGCACCTTACCGGTCCTCAATTTGCCGTTGACAAAGACCTGCCCCAAACTCATCTCGCTTAAAGCGTCCCAGATTCCGACTCCCCGTATTATCTTACCCTCCGTGGTCATGGATGACGACGGCCACATGGATGAACCCACTTGATCGTAAAGCAAATAATAACCCTGGGCTGTAATTTTCCAGTTGGTATCAATCTCATGGGTCAGGTTCACCAGAAACGTTTGATCCTTGATATTGGTCGGTTCCAGTCCCACAGGCACCATACTGAAATCCCGCGGTAAGCTAGCGTACCCGGTAGAAGTGGGTCCGAAAACATAGTACGAGCCCACATCAGACATGTTGGCGTATTGCAGTGTATATTCCGCCGTAAGCTTCGTCTTGTCATCCACCTTATATGAAACCACCGGAGCCAACACATACCGGTTATCGTACTCATTGGCCCGGTGGGACCCCTTGCTCTGAGCAGCTGCGTTGAACCGGTACAGGAGTCTACCGCTCTTATCTAGTTTGCCGTCCAGATCTACTGCTGCCCGGTACAGGCCATAATCCCCGACAGTAATCGAGGCCTCCCCCTTGGTTTCCCCCGTCGGTTTTTTGGTCACTACATTGTATGACCCGGACGGATCGCCATTGGAGAGCATGAATCCGGCGGGCCCTTTGACAAACTCAATATGATCAACGAAACTCATATCCTCCGTAAGCGGCCCCCAATAAGACGCGACCACATTGAATCCGTTCCGGAAAGCCTGAATCTGCGAACCCCGCATACTGATATTGGTATATAGGTTACCCCAGTGTTCCAACCGCACCGCGCCACTGACATTCCGGATCAGACCGTCCCCCATGCTGATCACCTGTTGGTCGACAAGCATCTTTCCGGATACCACCTGAATGTTCTGCGGAATTTCGATCAAAGGTTCGTCCAGTCTCAATGTCGGCGATGGCAGTTGCATGTTGTACCCACCCCGCACTTTGCTGACCAGTACTTCCTCCAGCTGCTGGCTGGTAATATCAATTGAAAAGTCCACCGTGTGCTCCCTTCCGGGAACCACGTGCACACCCTTTGATTGCTCACCCATCCCCAAAGCGCTGATGGTAATGGTAAGGTCTCCCGACATGTTGGTCTCCATCCGGTACGCACCGTCCTCGCCCGATTGCGTGCCCAAGCCCGTCCCCGCTATCATCACTGAAACCCGTTCTGCCGGTAGGCCATTTGACGTCGTAATCCGGCCCTTAATAACCGCCGGACCCTGCTGACCATATGCGGTCCCTGCACAGAACAGGAAAAACGTTATACAAAAGGCTAAATATCTGATCATATCCATATAAGATTAGTTTTCCAATGTCAGGCTCCATGTCGCAATGCGATGAAGGTGCTTATGGTCCTTACCCTCTACATCGGCGCTGTGTATAGCCTCCACAACATAAAGACCCTCGCGGTCCGGAACAAACGAAACCTCGCCTTTCTCATCCGTCTTAAACGTCTTGCTCCAGCCATTCGGCGAGAAAACCGTTATCTCCTGCTCCGCGACGGGCTTCCCGTTCAGCATGGCATAGACAGTCAGTCCATGTCCTACCGTCCCTTCTCCTGAAGTCCCGGGAAGCACATGGAATTCCGTTAAACCCGGGCGCTCAGCGCCTCCGTTACCGTTTCCGACACTGACCAGTGCCATGCTGTTGAACTGATATTTATGCCCGTCAAAGGTCTCCCTAACGGGATGCTCAATACGCAGCACATAGTCTCCGTCGGCCTTGGGCGTAAAGGAAGCGGAGAAGTGGTCAGTACCCTGTGTTGTGGCCAGCCGCTGGCTGCTGCCATCAGGCAATTGGAGCACCAGCTCAAAAGCGTTTACATCAGACCACCACTCGCTGACCGGATCAACCGTCCCCACTGAAGGTTCTCCGTAATAAATCCGGACTTCATGAGGATGCCCCTTAATACCGGCCGGTTTAGTCGTAATCCACAATGCGTGCGCCTGCACGTCATAAGCGGTAAATAGGCATACCGCCAGAAACAAATTGGCTAAAATCACTCTCATAATGCAAAAAATTTAAAGGTTAAAAAGAAGGTAAGGATGTATGCGGTCCGCTTATACGTTATTTTACTGGCACAGGGAGGCCACGTACACAAAATTTTGCTATTTTGCATTGCTTTTATAAATGTTTCAACGTTTTTAAAAAGTTTCCACCGACCCGGTGGACCCGGCCGTCCAGGTGCGAACTGGACGGCTCCTTTATTTACAGAGGCAAATATATACTAATTTATAATAAGTCTAAATTATTTTTCATTATAGATCACAGAGGTGCACACCACAAAAAAACAGGGTACCCTCATCGGATACCCTGCTCAACCATACAGATCAGATGGATGCTTCAGGTACTGACCTTATACCGTCGGCAACTCCCATCCCTGACGGTATTGCCTTTTCACGAACTGGTTCACTTCATCGAAGTTCGTGACCTTCATATTGTCGTTGTCCCAGACCAGCTTCAGATTCCGTCCGGGATACTTGCCGTCTATTTGCAAGGACGATCCGCGGATGGCTAGGTTTGACATCAACAAAGCCTCTGTCAGCGGTCCAGCGATTTCGAACGGCGAACTAACCGGCTTCTTGCCGTATCCCGCGATACATGCTTCAACCCACTGAGCGTAGTGGCCACCGGCTCCACCCGGTACGCGTTCGTATTTCACCGGCAGCTTATGCTGTTCTGTCAGCGACGTAGGCAACAGCCTCGGATTTTCGGCATAACAGCCAGCCATCATCTTGCCTTTGGTACCAATAAACAGAATACCGTTTCCGCCGTCACCGAACACTTCATTGGGTCCGAGCTCTTCCGGACGCTGGGGTTGAATACCTCCGTCCATCCAATGGATGGTTACGTCGCCCGGAGTCTTGTCGGTCTTCGGGAACGTCATGACGGCATAGCTTGACGGCGGGCAGCTCTCCGGGAAATAACCGCGCTTAAACTCATCAACGTATACCGAGCCTACGCTTGCCTGAACATCTTTGACGTACTGCAGGCCCAGGATACTGAAAGGCGCCTCCATGATGTGGCACCCCATGTCACCGAGTGCTCCGGTACCGTAGTCCCACCAACCGCGCCAGTTAAACGGAACCAGTTTATCAACATAGTCCTTGTAGGGAGCCGTACCCAACCACAGATCCCAGTCAAGCTCTTTCGGAACCGGTGCTTTCTGCTGCGGCCACTGGATGCCCTGTGGCCATACCGGCCGGTCCGTCCAGGTATAGATGGTATGGACATCACCCAGAAGCCCCGCATCAAACCATTCACGCATGATCCGCACACCGTCACCCGAAGCACCTTGGTTACCCATTTGCGTAACCACTTTATACTTCTTGGCTGCCTCGGTAAGTATACGTGCTTCCCACACGTCGTGTGTAAGAGGTTTCTGGACATAAACGTGCTTACCTAATTGCATTGCCGGAAGGGCATGGATGGCGTGGTTGTGATCCGGTCCGGAAACCGACACGGCATCGAAGTTCTTGTGTTCCTTGTCCAGCATCTCCCGGAAATCCTTATAGTATTTCGCTTTAGGGAAACGCTTTACTGAATTTGCAGCACGGCGATCATCCACATCACAGAGATAAGCGATCTCCGCTTTACCACTGTCGTAAAACGCTTTGATGTCTGATTCGCCTTTACCACCTACGCCGATACCAGCGACGATCAGCTTATCACTGGGAGCCACAAAACCCTTACCACCCAATACATGCCTGGGCACCACCATGAAACCTGCCGCTGCAGCCGCCCCGGTTTTAATGAAATCCCGGCGGGTTGCACCTGCTTTTGATTTATTATTCATTTCCATTTAAAATTTGTTTTAGCGTATGACTGTTTATCAACATGTTGGCCAGCGCAATACTACTGTTGCACGGGACTAATATATAAAAAATTGCCAGCAAGTTGCGTAACAACTTGCTGGCAATTACCGCTAATAGCCTGGATTCTGTACCAGATTCGGGTTGGCAGCAATCTGTGTATGGGGAATCGGGTAAATCTCCCGGTTCGGGTCATTGGTCGGCTCATGATCCCACCATGATCCGGTCGTGAATTTACCGAAGCGGATCAGATCCGTGCGCCGTTTGCCTTCGAAGATAAACTCCCTTCCACGCTCAGCAAGCAGTTCGTCCATGGTCAGTGTTGCCGTCGTGTAACGTGCAGCGGGCCAGTCTTCCGCGCTGAACGCCCGCTCCCGGCTGGCATTGATCAGGTCCACGGCCTCCTGCGTAGCCGTACCGCCGTTTTTACGCATCAGGGCCTCGGCTTTATTGAAGTATATTTCTGTAAGACGGTAAATGATATAATGATTCTCCTGGTAATTCTCATCGTCTAACGTACCGCTCTTATACTTATGGAACCTAGCCCCACTGTTTTCCTCACCTTCAGCCATACTTCCCTCACTGGTCAGATCTCCTTCGCTTTCACGCCGAATGGAATTCACGTATACAAAAGGTCTCCCTGCCCATTCCTCCGTTCCAAGCACCGGCTCGTTTGTGCCGTACTTATATTGCGGTCCAAAAAGGAACCATTCCTGCTTACGCAGATCGTTCTCCGCATATGCATCAAACGCGGACGGAATCACCACAAAAGCGTTCCAACCACCATATCCGACGTTCAATACCTCTCTGATATTATCGTATCCCATAAAGAAGCCGCCCCAATCGAAGGTAAAGCCGCCTTGACGACTGAACGCAAATTGAAACAGCGCTTCCCGTGCATTTCTGTTCGTATTGGAAAACGTTTCAGTAAGGTTCTCAGCCAATACAGGAGCGCCACCGACTCCACCGGCTTCACCGTTGATGATCATGTCGCACGCTGCAATGGCCTCGTCCCACATCGGTGTGCCTACAAAATACTCGGCATTGAGGTACAGTTCCGAAAGCATGGCGTATCCAGCTGCTTGTGATACCCGGCCGATCAACTCGGTCGAATAAGGCAGCAGCTGCGGCACATTGGTTTCCAGCTCTGTCTTGACAAAGTCGAACACCTCCGCTTTTGACTGCGTTGGGGGATTCAGCGGCTCACCCACAGTGGTTATTATAGGCACATTGCCCCAGAGCTCCATGATCTTCATGTAGTGAAAGGCGCGCAATACACGTAATTCCGCTAAAATTGCCGCCATCTCGGCATCGGAGATGCCTAACGCGGCATAGTCTACCTGCTCCAGATCCTCAAGTGCCGCATTCACATATCCCACCCCGGTCCACATCAGCGTCCAAGCAGTACGCATACGGCCTTCGTTATCTGTCCACGTATGATAGTGCTGGCGGAAATGGTCCCCACCGTCATAACCATGCCGTCCCTTTTGCGGCCAAGCTAACTGGTCAGCAGATAACTCTGCATGGTAATAGTAACCACTTTGCCCAGTTGGCGCCAACCAAGCCTGCATGTGTGTAAATGGCCTTAAAGCAGCCTGCAACACCTCCACCCGGTTGTTATAAAAATTATTCTCATTCAACTCACTGTACAGCGTTTCATCCAAGTCTGTACACGCATTCATCCCGCTTGCGATCAATCCGGCAGCGGTAACGTATAATGCTTTTTTAATATATCGTTTCATCTTCAATCGTATTTAGAATCCTACTTGAAGGCCTAAGGCCCATGACTGCGTGCGGGGATAGAACCCACGGCTGTCGATTCCAGGCTCAAAACCGGTATCTTGCAACTCGGGGTCAATTCCTGAATATCCAGTGATCGTAGCGATGTTACGGCCGGTAACATAGAGCCGTAAGTTGCGGATATAGGAACTATTCAAATTAAAGTTATATCCCAGTGTCACGTTATCCAATTTCACGAAATCACCACGTTCTATGTAGTAGTCCGAATACTGCGGATCGTCGTCTAATTGATCGTGTGTGGTAATTGCGCTGCGTAACAGGTTGTTGGGTAGCCACTTTTTATTACCAAAGTACATATCTTGCGTATTCAAAATATCAAATGCAAACTTACCGCGCAACAGTATCGTCAAATCGAATCCTTTGTAGCTAAAAGTGTTGCTTAGTGAAGCCTGATACTTTGGCACCCCGTTCCCGATGATAGTCAGGTCATCATTGTTCATTTCCCCTGCAGTAGCGGTCGATCCGTCTGCTTTGTAAAACAACCATTTGCCCTCATCAGTGAAACCAGCAAAGCGCTTGCCGAAGAAATTGCCCACAGCACCGCCTTCTTCCAAGCGGATAGCATTGCCTAAGTTCCCGGGTGAAGGCAGTCCGCCAAACTCAAGCCAATTAGCTTTAAAGACGTCGCTGGACAATTTGGTCAGCTCATTGAATTGTGAGTTACCTGCAAAATCCACGGTCCATCGGAAATTCTCTTTCCGCACCGCCACGGCCGATACCTGGAGTTCCACGCCATGGTTCCGTATTGATCCCACGTTAGTATAGATCTGATCTCTAACGTAAGGTGGTTGTTGAGCATTGTAATTAAACAGCAAATCCTTAGTTTCGCGGTTATATACGTCAAACGCACCCGTGATCCGGTTACCGAATAAAGCAAAATCCAACCCGAAGTTCCACTCTGCTTTCTGTTCCCATCGTAAATTAGGATTGGGATTTCTGGCAGGACCATAGGTCTGATAATAGACGCCGCCTTGAGGATACACTCCCCCAGTGCTCAGTGTCACTAGCGACTGATAATTCGATATCTCTTGATTACCTGTTACACCGTAACCTACACGCAATTTCAAGTCGTTGATCTGAGATATATTTTGCATGAACGCTTCTTCACTGATGGTCCATCCTACAGAAGCCGCGGGAAAGTTACCCCATTTGTGATTGACTCCAAACCGGGACGAACCTTCTCGCCGTAAGATACCTTGTATAAAATACTTGCCTTTGTAAGCATAATTTACACGGCCAAAGAAAGCAACCAAAGTGTTGTCCTGCTTATTACTGCCCATCCCCGGCCGTGGCAACAGCGTGTTGTTGATGGCACTTCCCGCACCGAGGTTCCAGTCTAGGAAACCGTCGGTAGTAAACCCATTGTTATTGACGGAAAAGTTTTCATTGGTGGTGTACTGATAGCTATAGCCAAGTAATCCGGTAATGGTATGATCATTATTGAATGTTTTATTATAATCGATGGTCGACTCGAACGTCTGCGTCCAGGAAACTTCGTTTCGCTTGGAAGCATAAGCCATTCCTTGCCATTGTGAGGCTTCCCGCTGTTCCCAATCTAGTGTAGAGCGATAAAACCGATCGTTGAAGTTGTCTCGAACATACGATCCAAATGCGGATGCGGATAACCCGTCAATAATGTCAACTCTCAATCGCGCGTCTCCTGAGAATGTCTGCTGATTTCGCTCGGCTATGCGGTGTGCCAACCGTCCTAGAGGATTGTAGTTATTGTAGTTTTGTGTCTCAAAGAAGGTACCGTCCTCGTTATAAATCGGGGCGGTTGGATTGCGTTGAATTGCCTGTTCAAAATCTGAGCCACTAGTGGTCCGGTTGTCCGGATTAAAGCCACCTCCCAGCATATCTGCTTTGTTGAAATTCGCGGCCAAGTTTACCGACAATGTCAACCGGTCTTGCAATCCCTTCTGATTAATGTTCAAACGACCCCCGAATTGTTCGCGGCCACTTTTCTTAGCCACGCCGACCGCGTCGTTGAAATAAATGGAAGCGCGATAGTTTGTGTTCGTTGTTCCACCAGATGCAGCCAAATTGTGATACTGGCTAGTATTTTGCCTATCGATGAGCTCCTCATATATATCCGTAGATGCACCGAGGTCTTGATCTTCGTTAATAATGCCCTGAGCGATCAAATCCCTGAATTCAGAGGCTGTGATATAGTCGGGCTTGCGGTCAACGACCTCTCGTTGCACGTATGTAGAATAATCGAAACGCGCCTCGCCGGCTTTTCCTTTTTTGGTGGTAATCAAAATAACGCCGGCATTACCCCGTGTTCCGTAGATCGCTGCTGCGGAACCGTCCTTTAGAACGTCGAACGACTCAATGTCGTCCTGTTGCACTAGATCGAGGCTACCGCCCGGAATCCCGTCTATCACAATAAGCGGAGTTCTGGAGCCTGTGAGCGAGGTTACTCCGCGCAATTGTATAGCAGCGCCCGAGTTCGGATTATTCCCTTGTGTACGCGTGATGTTCAAACCGGCTACTTTACCTTGGATCAGGTCCATGGGCGAGCGTGCACCGCCCGCGTTGAAATCTTCGGCGCGGACCGTAGCCACTGCAGACGTCACTTCTTTACGCTTTTGTGTACCATAGCCCACTACTACGACCTCTTCCAGGCTCTCGGCATCATCCTCCAGCTTCACATTGATCACAGCGGTCGACCCCACCTTGACCTCCTGGCTCTGGTAACCTAAATAGCTGAACACCAATATCTCCCCTTCCGAAGCCGATATTGTGTACCGCCCACTGTCGTCAGTCGCGGCTCCACGGGAGGTGCCCTTCACGGCTACGGATACGCCGGACAACGGCGTGTTGTCTGCGGCACTTGAGACCGTGCCGCTGATTGTCTGTTGCGTAGCCATCTTTGTCCATGCGACAGGGATACGTGCGTACCCCTCGGCATACGCGGGGCCGGCAAACAGGGCCGCGGCCAAAGGCAGCACCGCCAGTCGCATCTTCCCGCGATTTGTTCTTAATGTGTGTTGGTTCATTGTTTTAAAATTTGGTTCACTTTAATTCCGTGGTTAAAATGCTGTTACACTGCGCTACTCGTCCACGCGGACGCAACAATAGCGTACCGTCGCGTCTATGCAGTATCTAAGAGTAAAACAGCCGAAAATGGAGCGCTAAAATATTTTAGCTTCGAGAGTTAATTTGTTTGATGTCATAAATGTGTGTTCTAATAGGTGCAACAATCAGTTCTTTACCCTTTGGTTTGTTTGCTTTAGTATCCAACTGATATCGGGGGCTAAGGTATGTAATAAATGTATTACTTGCAAGCAAAATGAAGCTTGGGCGCAGGTGCCGGTTAAGACACACCAAAAACAGTTTAACGTTACCCCAGTTTCACTCAGACCTGTGTAATAAGAGGATTATCAGCTGCATTTTAGTTTTAGTTAATTCGGTTATGGTCCGAACAAAATCCGAACAAAATCCGAACGAAATGCGGATAAAATCCGAGCTAACGGTGAGGAAAGGGTAAAGTTAATGGCCGTGAAGGGTGATCCATGGCCATCACAAAAGCCCTAAAGCCGAATCACTAATTTAAAGTCGATATGGTCCGCACCAGCGTTTTCTTCGCCAGTGGGAGGAGGGTATTTTCAACGGGGAACGTGATATCACTCTCTACATTATAGACTGCAGGGTTCGGCAGTTCCCTTCGCGTATGGATTAGGTCTTTCCTGATGGATTCAGGGGTATTATGGATAAAATGTCTATCGTACCTGGCTATATACGTGGTATGGATGCCCCGGTACCTTTCGTGCTGGTTTTCAAACAGCGTGACTTGGTATTCATATACCCGCACGCCTTTCTCATCACCGTTACGCAGCAGCAGATAGCCATGGTAGGGATAAAGGGGGCGCATGCCGATTTCCGATATAAATAAATGGCTTTCCACGAAATCATGGATCTGCTGCCCTTCTTTAATAGCAGGTTTTATTTTATTGGCCGCATAGGTGATGATCTGCTCAATCTCCTGCATCATGGCATCGTCGTTGACGATTTTCTCGTATGTCATACGGACGGCGGCCACGTCGATATTGCTCAGCCGGACAGGGAAACCGGTTTCAAGCGTGGCCTTGTCCTTTTTGAACTTCTTCAGGTTATTATAGTGGAAGATGAGATCGTTCAGGTTCGGATATAGCCTTGTTTTATTGAAATGCGCATTGATTTGCTGCAAATAAGCCAGTAGCTGATACTGCTTGTGTTCGAAATCGATAGGAACCTCAATAAACCAGTTTGCATTCAAGTTATTCATGATGAACCTCCTTCGTTATCGTAAATATACGAAATGTTAACAGATAACTTTCAAAGGAGATTGTAAAAATTGTGAGTTATAGCGTACTTTTGTACCCTATGAAAATCATTGCCATTGGCCGCAACTACATTGAACACGCCAAAGAACTGCATAATCCGGTACCTGAAAAGCCTGTGATCTTTCTGAAGCCAGACACTGCTGTATTGAAAGATAATCGTGATTTTTACTATCCGGAATTTTCAGAGAACATTCATCATGAAGTGGAGATTGTCCTCCGGATCTGTAAAGAAGGCAGACACATCGGCGCGAAATTTGCACACACCTACTATGACGCGATCGGGCTGGGCATTGACTTCACAGCGCGCGATATCCAGCAGCAGCACAAGGAAAAATCGCTGCCGTGGGAGCTGGCAAAAGCGTTTGACGGTTCCGCACCGGTCAGCGAGTTGTTGCCGAAGGACAGTTTTGGCGACGTATATGCGATAGGTTTCCGCTTGGACAAAAACGGTGACACCGTACAAAAGGGAAACACAAAGGACCTTATCTTTTCTTTTGAACAGATCCTGGTATTTGTATCCCAGTACATCACGTTGCGCAAGGGGGACCTGATTTTCACGGGCACTCCCGCCGGCGTGGGACCAGTATCCATCGGTGATTACCTGGAAGGGTTTATAGGAGAGCGGCGGATGTTCCACTTTTATGTGAAATAAGATTGATGAAATTTACCTCTGCATCTATACTTGCTGTTGCTTTACTTTCTTTTCAATACGTAGAAGCGCAGGTTTCCATTATCAAGAAACGGGATTACCCGCAGGGGTATTTCCGGAGCCCGCTCGGGATCCCGCCTCAGGCGTCCGGCACCTTCGGTGAGCTGCGGTCCACGCATTTTCATGCTGGTGACGACTACCGGACCCAGCAGCGGATCGGCTTGCCGCTTTTCGCAGTCGCTGACGGTTATGTCTCCCGTGTACGCGTGCAGATAGGCGGCGGAGGAAATTCGGTTTATATAAATCACCCAAACGGCTTTACGAGCGTCTACCTGCATATGCATGAGTTCAACGCGGAGCTAGCCGCCATTGTAAAGGCCAAGCAGTATGAACAGCGCCGGTTTGATGTGGACATCCCGTTGGACAGGGGCACCGTACCGGTCAAAAAGGGCGACCGGATCGGTCTGTCGGGAAACACTGGCAGCTCGCAGGGCCCACACCTGCATTTCGAACTGCGCGACACCAAAACCGAGGCACCTTTAAATCCACAATTGTTCGGTCTGAAATTCCCTGACAATCTGCCTCCGGTTATCCGCGGCATCACGCTGTATGATCTGGGCGACGAGCCGTTCAGCGAGCACACGCACAGGAGGCATCTTGCGTTGACGGACAAGCAGACGCTTCCGGTAAACGGCCGGTTCGGGGTGGGCATCAATACCGTGGATAGACATAACGGCACCTCCTTTAACAACGGGGTATATTCCATCGAGTTGCTTCTGGACGGCAAACCGGTCAGCACTGTCCTTTTTGAGGAGCTTTCCTTTGCGACTTCCGGCACCATCAATTCATATATTGACTACCCCTACTACGTCCTGAAAAAGACCCGGATCCAGAAGAGCTTTAAGGATCCAAATAACCCGATCAACATTTTCCACCACCTGCAGGGAGATGGAAGCATCACGTTGACCGACCAGCAGGAACATACCCTTACTTACCGCGTGCGTGACGTGCACGGCAATACCAGTTCACACCAGTTCAAAGTCCGGAACGATTCAGGCTATGCTCCTGCCGCGCAGCCTATTGCCGGCGCTACCCTGTTCCGGTTTGACCGGGAAAACCGCTATACGGCTGAAAACGTACAGGTGGTCATTCCACCGAACGCATTGTACGACCACCTGCATTTCACATACAGCCAGGGTACGCTACCCAAGGATGGTTATTCGGCGGTTCAACACGTACACAACAGGTTCATTCCTCTTGCTGAAAGTTATGAACTGAAAATCAAACCGGACGCTACACTGACCGAGGAATTGAGGCCCAAGGCCATCGTCGTGGATTTAGAAGGGCGCTCGCACGGCGGCAATTTCCAAAACGGTTGGGTCCGCACCAAAACCCGTTCATTTGGCAGCTTTTATATTGCTGTGGACACAGTTCCCCCCACCATCCAATCCCTGAATCTGAGCGAAGGCAAGGATATGGGCGGAACCGGCCGGGTCAACTTCAGGATTTTTGACGACCTGTCCGGCATCCAGTCGTTCAATGGGCTTATCGATGGTGAATGGGTATTGATGCAGTATGACCCGAAGACGCGGTCCCTATGGCATGTGTTCGAGAACAACCTGCCCAAAGGACGGCACCATTTCCGACTGGAAGTGGTGGACTGGAAGCACAATAGAGCGGTTTACGAAGCTAATTTCATCCGTTAGCAAACGGCAAACATTATATACTATGGCAAAACTAAAGGTCGGCGATCAGGCTCCCGAGATCACCGCTAAGAACCAATACGGGGAAACGGTATCCCTAAGTGATTTCAAAGGCAAAAAAGTGGTCCTGTATTTCTATCCAAAAGACAACACGCCTGGGTGTACAGCCGAAGCCTGCAGCTTCCGGGACAGCTACCAATCGCTGATTGCAGATGGATTTGAAGTGATCGGTGTAAGCGTCAATACGGAACGATCACACCGGAATTTCGCAAAAAAATTCGACCTTCCGTTCACCTTACTCGTTGACGCTGATCATCAGATTGCTTCGGCCTATGGAGTATGGGGCGAAAAAATGCTTTTCGGCAGGAAATACATGGGTACGCTGCGGACTACCTTCATTCTGGATGAACAGGGCGTGATTACGCACATCATTGATAAAGTCGATAATGAAAATGCTGCTCAGCAGGTGAGGGATGTTTCCGCGACATAACCGAGCATGTATTCCTGGAACCGCTCATAATATACTTTGAACTGTTCCCTCCGCTCCGGCGTGTCCAGATCCAGGAACAGCACACCTTGATCCTGAAATTCAAAAGGCTGGATGGTCATGTTGTCCTTGAACGACACACCTTTGTTTCCCTGTAGTTTGTACACGGCTTCCTTGGCGCACCAGCATGCATAAAGCTGGCCAATGTTCTCTTTACCGATCGCTGCAAGTTCTTCCGGCTTCATGAACTTATCTGCAATGCGTTGGATTTTAGGCTTCACCAACTCCAGATCAATTCCGACTTCCCCGTCGTCACTCATCATGACGGCGGCATAGTCGAATGAATGCGTCAACGAAATGCGCTGCGGAAAATTGGCAAGGTATGGCTTCCCGTTTTCATCCGATGGACAATCAATGTATCCGGGTGTCTGCAGCATTTCGCGCAACAATACACGTGTAGCCAGCCAATGCAGTGTACGCTTGCCTTTATTCAACCGGCTGAGAAGGATTTTCTCACGGTCATCGAGCTGGAGCCTTGCGATCAGATCTTCAGCGGTCTCTTCTATACGCCAGATCGCAAACCGTATGTTATTATCCAACTCACGTAAATATACCAACGCCATAAGCAAAATTAGCGATTATTCGCCTATCTTTGGCGAATTAGTTTTAAATCACAACGCATGATTTTATCCGACAAACGCATATTGGAAGAAATCGAACGGGGCTCCATTATCATTGAACCGTTTCGCCGGGAATGCCTGGGCACCAACTCATACGATGTTCACCTGGGCAAATACCTGGCAACTTATAAGGACCGGGTGCTGGATGCCAAAAAGCATAATGAAATCGTCCATTTTGAGATACCGAAAGCGGGTTATGTATTGGAACCGAATACGCTGTACCTCGGCGTAACCCTGGAATACACCGAAACCCACAACCATGTACCCTTTCTGGAAGGCAAATCAAGTACAGGCCGTCTCGGCATTGACATTCACGCCACTGCGGGCAAAGGCGATGTCGGATTCTGTAACACCTGGACCCTTGAGATATCCGTAGCCCAGCCGGTCCGGGTCTACTCCGGCATGCCGATCGGTCAATTGATTTACTTTGCCGTGGAGGGCGATATCGAAACGTTCTATGGCACCAAGGCCAATGCCAAGTACAACAACAAAACCACCCGTCCCGTGGAAAGCATGATGTGGAAGAACGAATTCTAGTTTCCTCCGAACTCCATTAAATAAGCTTTGAGGAATTCGTCAATCTCCCCGTCAAGCACAGCTTGCGTATTGGATGTTTCCACATTGGTACGCAAGTCTTTTACCAGCTTGTACGGATGGAGCACGTAGTTGCGGATCTGCGAACCCCATTCGATTTTTTTCTTGCTGCCCTCGATAGCCGCGGTAGCTTCCTGCCGCTTCCGCATTTCGATTTCATAAAGCTGTGACTTAAGCAACCGCAACGCATTCTCTTTATTCTGCAGCTGGGAACGGGATTCTTGGTTCTTAATAATAATACCGGTTGGTTTATGATGCAACCGTACCGCCGTCTCAACCTTATTCACATTTTGCCCGCCGGCACCGCCTGAACGGAAGGTATCCCATTCAATGTCCGCTTCTTTGACTTCGATTTCAATATTGTCATCGACGAGCGGATAGACATAAACCGAAGCAAACGAGGTATGCCGTTTGGCATTGGAATCAAAGGGAGATATGCGCACCAACCGGTGCACGCCGTTCTCACCCTTGAGGTAACCGTATGCAAAATCGCCGGAAAATTGCAACGTCACTGTCTTTATACCGGCCACATCGCCTTCCTGATAGTCCTGTTCCGTCACCTTGTAGCCGTTGCTCTGTCCCCACATGATGTACATCCGCATCAGCATGCTTGCCCAATCACAGCTTTCAGTACCCCCTGCTCCTGCCGTGATCTGGAGCACCGCGTCCAGCTGGTCCTCTTCCGCACTGAGCATATTTTTGAATTCCAGCTCTTCTACCTTGGATAAAGCAGTTTCATACTGTTCTTTCAAATCTGTTTCAGTAGCATCACCTGCCTGAAAAAACTCAAGCATAACTGCCGCGTCATCAACTGCGGCGGCAACCTCATCAAAATGATCGGTCCATATCTTCTTGCTTTTGATGGACTGCAGCGTTTTTTCTGCATCTTTGGGATTGTCCCAGAAATTGGCTTCCAGCGTGGTAGCTTGTTCGTTAGCTATCTCTTCTTTACGTGCATCGATGTCAAAGATGCCTCCTCAGGGAAGCTGTTCTATCCCTCAAGTCTTGTATCTGTTCCTTGGTCATAGCGGCAAAGGTACGGTTTTCACCTTTTATTTTTAAGGGAACGGGGGAAAAGCTTAAATTCGCGGAAACGAAAAAGATTATGCTACCCCGGATAAACTTTACTGAAACCCAAGCTTACAGCTACCTGAGCGATCACTATATAGACATTGCTCCGAAACACCTGAAAGATCTATTCAATGAGGACCCCGAACGGTTCCGGAAGTTTTCCGTCCGCTTCGGCGATATACTCTTTGACTATAGCAAGAATCGCATTGACGACACCACAAAGGCATTGCTGGTCCAGCTGGCCCGGGAATGCAAGCTTGAGGACGCCATTGAGGCGATGTTCACCGGGCAGCCCATCAACGAGACTGAAAACCGGGCTGTCCTCCATACCGCATTGCGTAACCGGGCCGATCGCGCAGTAACCGTTGATGGAAAAGACGTGATGGTAGACGTAAAAGCCGTGCTTGAGAAAATGCGGGATTTTTCAAACCGGGTCATCACGGGCGACTGGGAAGGCCGTACCGGACAACCCATCACTGATGTGGTAAACATCGGCATCGGCGGCTCGGATCTGGGTCCGGTAATGGTTACCGAAGCACTGAAGCCTTATAAAAACCACCTCCGTGTGCATTTTGTCTCCAACGTTGACGGTACACACATTGCAGAAACACTGAAGGGCCTCAATCCGGAAACCACCCTGTTTCTCGTTGCATCGAAGACATTCACTACACAGGAAACAATGGCAAATGCCCACACCGCCCGTCAGTGGTTGCTGGACAGTGGCGCTTCGCCCTCGGATATAGCCAAGCATTTTGTGGCGCTTTCAACCAATGCGAAAGCGGTCGCTGAGTTCGGCATCGATACCCAGAACATGTTCGAGTTCTGGGACTGGGTCGGCGGCCGGTACTCCCTGTGGAGCGCTATTGGTCTATCCATTGTACTGAGCATAGGATTCGATAACTTTGAACAACTGCTGCAAGGGGCACACGCTGCGGACGAGCATTTCCGCAACACACCGTTTGAAGACAATGTACCGGTTATTATGGCGTTGATGGGCATTTGGTATAACAACTTTTTTGACGCCGAAACCCACGCCATCCTGCCCTACGACCAGTACTTGCACCGGTTCGCTGCCTACTTCCAGCAGGGTGACATGGAGAGCAACGGCAAATACGTGGACCGTAACGGCGCGCCGGTCGACTACCAGACCGGTCCCATCATCTGGGGAGAGCCCGGCACCAATGGACAGCACGCATTTTATCAGCTGATACACCAAGGCACCAAATTGATTCCCTGTGATTTCATTGCGCCAGCCCAGACCCATAACCCGATCGGGGAGCACCATACACTATTGCTATCCAACTTCTTTGCACAGACGGAAGCCCTTATGAACGGCAAAGATGAGTCGGAAGTCATAGCTGAGTTGCAGGCATCAAATAAGGAAATCACCCGGCTGGCCCCGTTCAAGGTGTTTGAAGGTAACCGTCCGAGCAACTCTTTCCTGATCAAGAAAATTACCCCCTATACCCTTGGCTCGCTGATCGCGCTCTACGAGCACAAGATATTTGTGCAGGGGGTTATCTGGAATATCTTCAGCTTTGACCAGTGGGGCGTTGAGTTAGGAAAGCAGCTTGCGGGGAAAATTCTGCCGGAGTTGAGAAATGATGAAGAAGTGCACTCGCATGACAGCTCCACGAACGGACTGATCAATCAGTTTAAGCACTGGCGGTAAAACGACCGCATTAACGCCTACGCTGGAAGGTATATCCCATGGTCCATTCCACAAAGTCGGCTTTGCCGGCGTGTGCTTTTATGGAAACACCGGCGTAGGCGTTCTGCCATACCTTGTACCGTGTACCAATACGGAGGAACATGGGCTTGGTTTCTCCATTGAACGCATTGCGGTGCATGTAAACACCTACGTTTCCGCTAAGGTAAAGCCGGCTGGTCAGCACATGGTCAATGTAAAATGCCGGGCCGCCGGAGAACAGGGAAGCGAACTTGTCAACCGCATCGCCTGCGATTTCCACCTTCCTGCCCGAATCCGAATAAAACAGGTCGGCGCCAAACCCAAGCCTCCATTTATATCCCACGGCATAACTCCAATATAGTCCTAGGGTTGACTTGAAATAACGTTTTCGGTTCCTGGGGTCAAATTGCTTCACGCCAAAGGCATAATGCAGGTGTACCTGCCCCCGCTCATCCGGGGGAGGGAGTTCCTGCACCGACAAGTTCGGAACAGCAGTCCCCCCGTAGGGTAGATACGTCGCCGTCAGGCTCAACGGCAAGAGATTGATGCCCTTGTTTGGTTGCTTGATGGAGCCATTGGAAAAATGATGGAAGGATAGGCCCGCTCCTAACTGGAAACGCTTCGAAACCCTGTAGTTCGCTTGTAAGCCGAGGTCGATGAAGACCGTACGATGGCTGCCCAGCATGATGTTATTAGGGTTATTGAATTCATCATACGGTTCAAAATTGCTGGCCAATCCAAGGGATATCCGATAATTGAAGTTCCAACGATGGGCGTCCTGAGGGCGGATCGGGATTGCCACAAAGCCATAAAGTGCCATGGGGGTGCCGATCTCAGCTTTCCTGAATGTGCTGGCGTAGAACCCCACACCGTAGATGGGATAGTTATACAGCTGGTGATATGAGTCGCCGGTGCTGCTGGTCTGCCACCCGATCCGCAGGTTCAATCCGTTATAGTAGACGTCTCCAAAAGATTCCTTGACTTCCTTGTTATTAGGAATCATCCCACCATTCTCGATGTCCAGTTGCAGAACCAGCCGACGGTTTACCGGGACGGGGACGCCCGCTGTATCGATATTCCCACGCGGCCAGACCTGACCAGCCGCCTCAGACGCCGCGAGCAGAGAAAAGACAAACGCGAAAAGCAGACAAAGGGGCGGTACCGGTTTATGCATACTCCTCCACCCCGCCTTGTTCACGATACGTTTTGGGCGACACACCCACCATTCTTTTAAAATACTTACCGAAAAAAGACTGATCACTGAAATTTAACATATTGGAAACCTGCGCTATAGTCAAGGACGGTGTACTTAGAAGCATTTTGGCCTCATTGATAACAAAGGTCTCGATGATCTTGGTTGCTGTGACGCCCCTGAGTTCCTTTACGACTTCAGAGAGGTATTTCGGTGTAACGAATAAGCGCTCTGCATAATAGGCCACTTCCCTATGATGCCTGAAGTGTTTCTTGGCGAGTCTGTAAAAGCTAAGAAACAGCTGTTTTTTGCGCGAAGACTTGACGGGAAGCGGCTCTGAATAAATGCTTGCCAGCGCCCCGAGTTCATAGATGAAGACGCTGAACATCGCCATCAACAGGTCTTTGCCAAAAGCACGCTTCTCAACGTGATGCAAATAATACGATAAGTTACTGATTACATGACGCAGGTGTTTGGCTTCATCATCGGACAGACTCCACATGGGCTTGAACTCGGATGTAAAATAATACTGCACAAAATCAAAAAAATACTCGTGGTAATTCAGCTTGACCGGCAGGTCTGTATTGAACGCAACCAATTGAATCACCGCTGTACTTTTGATATGGGTGACGGTCTTGGAGGCATCAGGCAGCGCTATGATCACGTCGTTCTTTCGAAACGTAAACTGTTCAAGATCGATCCGCAGTGTCGTCTCTCCCTCTACCAGCAAGGCTACGCAAAAAATATCAGACCGTGTTTCCAGCGAATATATCGCCTCCTTAAGGTAAGGAGATTGCCGGTTGTAATCAAAAGTTGCAACCGCAAGGTTATATTTCCGGACACTGTCCACGATCCGTTGATGGACATCCTGAAAACAACGTTGCTGCCAGACATCACTCATTGTTTACCTCTTTGTTTTTGAAATTAGTACCGAAAATACCGTCCCAGAATGCTGAACTGACACCGAATCCCTTCGCTGGGTCGGAGTAATGATGGAGCATATGATGTTGTTTGATCTTCTTCCAGATGCCTGCCTTGAAATTCGCGTGATGTATGGCATAATGGGTCATGTCATAAAACAGGTAACCTACTATAAATCCAGGGAAAAATGCCGCCAATGTAAGCGGTTGGAAAAATAGCCGGAAGAAGAAGTAAATAATGGTTGCCATGGGTATGCTTGCCGATGGCGGCATCACCAGGCGGAGCCGATCCCTCGGATAGTCGTGGTGCACTCCATGGAAAATGAAATGCACCCGCTGCATGAACTTTCCCTTTGGCTCGAAATGGAAGACAAACCGGTGCAACAGGTACTCCGATGCGGTCCAGACGAACAGACCGAGCAAAAAGTATCCCATAAACGTCCACACCGGCATTCCGCCTGGTCCCAGAGCCTTCCAGGAAAAATAAACTACTACAGGAATGTAAATAAACAGCGGCACACTGAAATGCACTTTGGTAAGCGACTCCAGAAAATCATTCTTAAACATACGTGTCGATTCCGTGCTGTTTGAGACAAAATTCCGCTTTGCCATAGCTTCAGGGTTTTATTCGTTCAACTTTATTCTGACCACGGGGATTTACCCCTTCCAACTGTACATAAAGCACATTGGGTTTAAATAAGCTGCCTCCATCTATCCGCACATAGATACGTTTCAGGATACAGGGTTCTCCCAGGATTGTCGTCCGCACATAATACCCGCTGGCTCCTTTGCGCAGATATAGCGGCAACTTGTCATATGCAACTGACCTGAATTCGATTTCGTTTCCGGCCACCTGTTTCACCTGTTTAATCCCATATGCGAACACGCGTTGGATATAGTTAAGGTTTTGCCTGCGCCCGTCCTCAGCGTAGCGCATCCAGAAAATATCCAACGGCTCCTTGGTGTTAAGCTTGCCCTGCCGGTCGAAGTTCAATGCGTAACATACCGTGTTTGCATTAGGATCTCTTTGGATATAAAACATCAGGTGATCAACCCCGTCCGGAACCGGAAAATCCGCGGTATCAGCCGGAGCGTCCGTTGCCAAGGTTTCCCTGGCTGACAATCCCAGCGATATCCCGAGTAGTAACATTGTTGTTATCTGACGTATCATCAACTCCATGCGCTACATAAGTCCATAACATCCTGTTCCGTTCCGGTAAACGGACCGTGACATTCCACTTTCAGTGCCGCCATGGCCGCAGCAAACTGCCCGGCTTCGCAAACGCCCGCCCCCTTTATGCGGCTATAATGATATCCGGCCATAAAGGTATCCCCGCAACCGGTTGTATCACGCGGTGACCGCACGGTAAATGCCGGAATAAACCGGCTCTTTCCTTCAGTATGGATAACAGCCCCATTGCTGCCCAACGTGATAATAATCTCTGCAACGCCGTACCGCTCAAGAAAAGCGATACAGTCTTTGATCCGCGTGCGCCCGGTCAGCAGACGTGCTTCTTCGTAGTTTGCTTTCAATGTGGTAACCAAAGGCAGCACCTTGTCCGCATCCTCCCAGACCTGGGGTACCACCTGGGCGCCATCCACCCTACGGATACATCCCTGTACATCCAGCGAGACCTTGCCCTGTTCCGCCGCCCAGCTGAAAATTTCGGTTGGAATGTCCCCCGCGAGCAACGGTCCGAAGTGATACCAATCAGCTTGGATCCCGACAAGGTCGGCCAGCAGAAACGGGCTGCCCTGTCCCAATACGCGTTGCTGGCGGTAGTCCCGGTTAGCACTGTATTTATTCTCGAAAAAATGGGAATGCTGTCCATGGAAAACGGTCCACCCGTCTCCATTGAAATCGTGTTGGTCAAATAACGCACGGTCCTGTTCAGCGAACGCGGTAGCCACCGTAAGCCGGATATCAAAGACCCTCAGCGCGGTCGAAAAATAGTATGCAGTCCCTCCCGGCAGGATGCGTGTACTCTCAGGAGTGATTACGCGGTCAACCGTAGCGTGACCGATGCAGCAAATATCATTCTGGGGACTAACCATTGTTCTTTATTAATTTGTCAATAGCACCGGGCACTTTCGCCAAGTCGTCTATTTCTACGTCTACAACTTTATATTCGTCGATTCCCGATTCGCCCCAGCCGTCCACATTTAACCAGACGGTTTTACATCCCGCCTTCTTTCCGGGGATCATGTCTTTTCCGTAAGAATCACCGATGACTACACACTTATCCGGAGGGCACCGCAACGCTTCAACGCCCAGGCGGTATATCTCGGCATCGGGTTTCCTCACCCCAACCACTGCCGATTCTATCACGTGATCGAAAAAATGCAGGATTCCAAAATCGTCCAACACGGTCTTCAGGTTCCCGTAGAAATTAGACACGACCACCATAGGATGGGACGCTTGGAGTTTATTCAACACGATCTCAGCAAAATGCACGGTATTTCGGGCTATGTCTTCACACATCATTGCGATATCCATAATATCGCCGCGCCTTACTTCTACACCGTTGTCACTCAGGTACTCGAATTGCTGTTCCAATTTGAGTACCATAACATCCAGGAAAGTATGCTCGAGTTTAACCAGCGGCTTCAGCGCCATCATGCGCTCTCCATGGGCGTAAGCTTTTGAAAACAGTTTCTTGCTGACTTGAACCTGCTGTTTTTGGTATGCATCCCAGATAACCGTTGCCCAATGCCGGCCGTTAGTGTCCAGCGTGCCTCCGTAATCGAAAAGTAATCCTTTGACCATATGACTTTCACCCTTTAATGCTTGTGTCCATTGATGCCACCGGCGCCGTCTTCTCCACCCTTCCGGCGTGTCCCATAAAGAGCAAGCCTATGAATATCCAGATGATCTCACGGATCCGCGTGACAATCCCGATAAAAATCCCCGCTTCAGCAGCCATCCCCACACCTTTCAGTGCCAGCATCAATCCGCCTTCACGGGTACCCAGCTGCATAGGGAAAAAGAATAGCACGTTAGCAAATAGCGAAGAGGTTGCGCTCACGATAAAAGCTTCCCCGGCATTCATTCCTAAACCGATCGCTTTAGCGGTAAAATAAATTTCAGCACATCCGACCACCCTTGCTGCAAATTCCCAAATCAGGGAGCGGTAAAACGCACCCCGGCGATGGCTGTAAAGGGTTGAAACGTGCTGATCCACCTCCTTCAAAACTGGCGCTTTATCGGCACCGAAACGGTGGATCCGATTGCCCACCCACGGCAACCTGCTAAGCGTGCGCACAAGGGTCACTGTAAATCCCCTTTTGTATATCTTCGAAAACCAGGCGCATAAACCCACCCCGACGACAAGCATGACCATGCAGCTTACGATCAACATGGTGTTAAGCGGCAGCAAACACAATATCAACGGAACGGATACTAACCAAAACACGATGTGCGAAAACATGTGCATCAGGCTGTAAAGCAAAACCGAAGAAGAGGCTTTTGCTGCGCCCAGATAAGGCTTCAGCTCCATGATCCGGTAGGGTTCGCCACCCAAGGCTACCACAGGCGTAACGTAGTTTATCGCATATCCGCTGATCGTAACCCGGAGAATCTGTAAAAAGGGCAGACTTTTACGCTGTGCGCCCTTTTCTGCAATGATCGCCTGAAAACCGAACGCATTCATGATATAAATCACCAGCCAGCTCCCGACAATCGGCAAAAGCCATATCCCCGTTTTTTGCAAGTTGTTCCATATCACATCAAAGCCAAGCTGGTAGACCATATACCCCATGGTCGCAATACCGATGAATAAAAACAACAACTTATAGGACTTTGCACTCATGGCTATTGCGTCAGTCTGTCAACAAAAAACCTGCTCACCTTTTCCTGGCTGCGGCACATGTAGACCAAAATCGGGTTCAGCACAAAAATATCGAATACGAAATATAGCCACACTTGATCAATGAACAGCCATAGAAATAAAAAAATGACGCGAGTATTAAATTGCACAATATTGGTATACTTCATCAGGGGCTTATTCTTTGTACGGAAGTCGGTGACAAGCCATGCCGGTAAGTCATCCCTGAACCGGGTCTTCACCTCACCCAGCAAACGCTGAAGCCAAGGTGACAGCCGTTCCTGTAACCGCGTATAGCCCAGGTAACCGTTGAGGACAAATTTGTCAAAGAAATCAGCCGACCAGGACAACCGGTCATATTCCCGCTGCAACTCCGCGCTGTTGTCCAACTCGCTGCCCGCCTTGCCCTTGATGAAATAAAGATGGACATTCCGATAATAGTCAGCCATTGCTGACTGGAACACATGGGAAATTCCGGCTACCACGCCAGGTACCCAGATCCATGCGGACCAGCCCTGATCCATTAACCTCAAACATAAGGCAATATGGATTGATGCGAACCAGAAGTCTCCGGCAAACCCATCCAGAATACGCCCGAAGCGGCTTTTGTTTCCGGTGAGCCTTGCCAGCTGACCATCAGCGCTATCCAGGGAATTAGCAAAAACCAAGAGCAACATGCCAACGACGTTGATCCAGAGCGTTTGATAATAAAACAGGATACCTGCGCCCACACCGAAGAATATGCTGGTGATCGTGACCGCATTGGGCGTTATACCCCATTTGGCACATACTGTCGCGATCCGCAGCCCAATGGGACGATAGAACCAGATATCAATCCGCTCCTCAGTGTCGTTGGACTTCAGCGAAGCCTCGAACCGGTTCGTGGCCTGCGGATCATTGGAATTAGTCAATGTGTCTTCCATACGTTCAAGTCGTTTTTGTTTAACGGATCAAGTGCGGCCGCCAGAAAAGTCGATATGGCTTTTGCGCCTGCTTCCCGGCAAGGCGCAAAACTTGGCCAGTCGTTGAGGTCAATGATCTGAAAACGCCCCTCGGCATCTACGATGGCGTCTCCTCCGTAAATGTGCACACCCAGGCATGCGGCAGACCGCTCGGCTGCTGCATGCAATTCGGCCGCATCAAAGGGGTAGTGCCGGGACTGCCCATTTATCGCTTCATATTCCGAGAATTTATGGTGCCTGGCATCATAGGGATAAAACCAATGGAAAAAGTCCGTACCGCGGACTCCATAGAACTTCACCAGGTCGCCCAGCAAGTGCTCACAGAGCACGGCGGTTTCTATACCTCGCATTGCGTATTCATTAATGATATGCCTGCATTCGTCTTCAGACGCCGCAAAGGAAACGTCTTCGCGGTGCAGCGCATGGAAATCTCCCCGCTTCACCCAGACACCGATCCCTGACAGCTTGCGGTAAAAAGGCGTGACATCGTCTTCCGTTGAGACAATGAAGCTTTTTGGATGGGGAATACCAGCAGCGATCAGCCCTTTAACCATGTTCACCCGGTAACAGTTCTGGATGCCGAACGCTGAATTGAATACCGGTACTCCATCCTGCTCATAGGATTGCAGCGTGGCAACCAGTTTTTTGTCCCTGCCCATGGTCACGATTGCCTGTAGCGACAGGCGTCCCTCCATGGCCATAAATTCACTTTCGCTGTATACCGGGATATTATAACCGTAGGCAGCCAGTTCGGTAATCACCTTATCAAAGATAATCCGGTCGTTCCCGATATGATTGGGAGAAAAGAGACTATCCCGTCGTATCCCGATAATCTGTTGCTGTTTCATGGTCAACTGAACTAAATTCCGGAAATGAATGCCTCGGCTTTTTCAATGTCACTGATATGGTCCACGTCAATAATTTTGCCGAATGGATGTGCCTTCACGATCAATCCTGCTTCAAGCAGCACCCGCTGATAATTCCGCATCCTGGCCTGTCCCCGTTCAATTGCCCCACTAACCTGCTCAAGGGCTCTCTTCCGCAGGCAATAGATCCCTCCAGACACATAACACGGTTCCTCCACTGCCCGGTCGCTGAACGCGGTGATGCGACGATCATCTTCCACGCCCACGTAGAGCGGCTGTTCATCATCAACATAACCGGTGACGCCCATTAACGCGTCAATGGTTTCATCCTCCAGAAACGCCTTGATGTACCCCTGGAACTCATCCGGACGGAATATTGTATCAGTGGTCGCCAGACAGCAGTCCTCAATGTCCGGATAATGCTGAAGCAGTACATGGAAGCTGTGCAACGAGCTGGGCGTTGTCTGCCGGATCAGCCGCAGTTCGACAGGATATGACGTGCGCTGCAGATATGTATAAAGTTCAGAGGAACGCTCGTTTATGATCACATGCACAGCAGATGCGCCCGCAGCATGATACTGGTTGATGAGGCGGTCAATCATGGGTTGACCGCCCACGGTAACCAAAGGTTTCGGCAGTTGAACCCCTTCCGCCGCCAGCCGCGAGCCTTCTCCGGCTGCTATGATCGCATACTCCATTAGCTTAACTATTACGTCTGTTAAAAATCAAGTTTAAACCGTGCCCTTATTCCCCATTCCGGCACACCTGGATTATCAAGATACGTGAACCGTTTGACCAGGTCTACCCGGAATAATTTGAATATATTGGCCACCCCGGCACTTGCCTCAATATAAGGCTCGCGTTGCAAGGAATAGGAAATCGGCACCCCTTCGTCATTGTGCTGGAAACGGAACACATTTGAATTGAACGCAGGGTTATTCTCATCCCGAAGACCGCCCCAGATTCCCTTAAAACTGAATACCTCTCTCAGTTTCAGCCTTTTCAGCAGCGGCACCTTGTTGAAAAGGAAACCGTTCATATAATACTGTATATTGACTGAAGCATGATGATCACTCACAAACTCCAGAAAGTTCATGAGATTGTATGAATTCAGCTGATAAGCGTATGTCTGGTTGGCGCGATGTATGGTAAGCACCGGAAACGGCAACCCTTCTCCGAAAACATATGCACCCTCTACGTTTACATCTGCATATCCCAATTGCGAGAGGTAAACCCGTTTGAATACCCCTCCTGACACCCGGTGATAATCATATTCCCCGTCCAGGAAGCCTTTTAGTCCAGCGGTATAATTGAGCGTGAAGATCGGATATTTATTTTCGATCGGTACACGATAGAGCTTCGACTGGTAAAATTGCTCGTAAGGCGCGTAGCGCAATCTTACGGTCATCTCGGTGGTATTCAGCTCCGGATGATTCACTAAGTTGCCATTCGCATCGGCGTGCTGATACGTCAGGATACCCGCAGGCTGCTGCCGCCACTTGGTCAGTTCGACACCGTACGAGAAGTGGTTGTTCAGCTCATGCTGATATTCCACGCGATAAATATCGTTATATAGCCAACGATGATTATCGCCACGTTTAAAGGACAACAGGAAGTTATCTTCCTGAACAAACTGGAGTTCCTGTCCCGGTATCTTGGTGTCTTTCTGATAACTTACCCGTAGGTAATGCTGCGGGAAATGGTAAATTGATTTGTTATTGAATGAATATGTACCACTCAGGAAGTACTTCCATTTCTGATCGCGGAAGCCATATGCGGCATAAGTTTCCGCATAGAACCGTTTACTCATCTCAGGGGTAGTCCGGCCGCCGAACCGCAACCGGAAGCCTTCTACAGGATTGAAACTGTAAAATGTGTTCACCGGACCGACTTCTACCGGGCCGAAAGATTTGTAACCGGCGAGCAGCAACGTGGTAATATCCATAAACCGGCGGAACGACGGGATGGTCTGCAACGTATCCACATTCTTATAGATGTTTAGCTCCCGCTTCTCCAAAGGCATATGCCGGGCGGCGGCCCAGAAGTCCTCGTCAAAACGCTTATCTTCCTGGTAAGCAATTTCTTCGGCAGGTCCGGCGTAAATACTGTCCGGCTGGGCAATACCCACCCTATAATCCGCATAGTCCACAAGCCGTCTTCCCAACATGCCCCCGCCCCTGTTCGTCAAGGCAAACTCCATGGAGAGTTCGCTCCGGTCCAGGTAATACCTTCCTCCCCCGTCCGCCTCATAGGTCAAGGAGGCTTCCATACCACGCAGAAAATTGAGATTAATCTCGTCACTTACCGTCAGATAAGCGCTTTTTACCGCGTACTTACCATCATGTGTGATGTACAATTTCCCGGAAAACAGCATATCTGTTTTATTACGGGGCACAAAACTTAATTCAATGAGCCACGGTTCTTCAGTCTTTACCGTATCGGTGATAAAGAATTTATAGAACGTAGGAGAAGTCCCTGCTGTCGGACTCAGGAACAAATTGGTTGCCAGCGAGATATTGTTGTCATAAATATCGATATCTTCGTACAACCTGTTGAAGTAGTCACTCAGCCCTTCATTATCGATAAACTTCTCATCAAACTCAGCGCGTTTTTCTGCCCTGACATACTGTTTCTTTTTATGCGGCGTCCTGCGGAAATAAACGTCCGAAAGCTTTTCGTGTAAATATGCCGGCAGTACATTCCTGCCCCCGATATCTGTACTGTCCTGTTGTTCAAAAAGGAACTGATAGTTTTTGAATATCCGTCTGTTCCGGAATTTATCAGACAGGTTGCTGAGCGCCAGGGAAATCTTCTCATACTGTTCATACTGCACATAATCCTGTGCTTCCATCCGGTTTTCCGGTTTGTGTTCTATTACCTTACGGATCAGCTGAACGGCTGGATTATCCCGGTTCCGGTACCTTCGTTTAGCTACTACAACAACTTCTTCCATCATTGCCGGGTCTACGTCCATTTGTATATCGATCGTCCGGTCTTCACCCGGCTTCACTTCCAGATCAACGCTAAGGTATCCGACGTAGCTGAAACGCAGCTTGGATTGCCCCGGCTGCAGCTTAATTGTATACCTACCGTCTTCATCGGCAGAGGTACCGGTCCCAGCAAGGCCACCCACCACTGCAACGGACACGTATGGTAATGTCTCTTTTGTTACCTTGTCAGTGATTACACCAGATATAGTGGTAACTTGCCCAATAGCACCGATATATGCGAGCAGGCCGGGGACCAGCGCCATTACAATTTTTACAACTATTTTATTTTGAGTAATTTTCATATAAATTCACACGTATACTGATTTCCAGTCGCCGAACCGCTTGGACAAAGTATGTCCTCTGGCACGTCGGGTTGGGGACGCGCCACGGTTGGAAATCAAATTCCTGAAACACCTTAGCTTTGGTAGCCCTCTGCTGTTAAATCCATTGATTTGCTTTGTACCATGCGATTGTTTGTTCAAGTCCGCTCCTGAGATCATACTTTGGACTGTAGCCCAGTTCAAGGACAGCCTTACCGATATCACAGGCCCAATTCTGAGCGGTCAGCTCACCGATCCGCTCGGGATAGAGTACAGGTGTTGCTGTTGACCACCTATAAGCATAAGCCATTATGGAAGCTGCAGTCTTCACCAGGCTTACCGGAAGATGGACCCGCAATGCGTTCCGTCCGTACAGTGCTTTCAGGGTGTCAGCCATTTCATATCTCCCGTAGACCTTTCCGTCCGAAACATTATAACACCTGGTGTTATCCCGACCTTCGGTCGGCTGCGTTGCCGCCGCTATAATTAATGCCGCCAGATCTTCAGCATGCACAAAGCTCAGGCGCTGCGGTCTTTTCCCGATATAGGCATCGACGCCGCCGGCAATCGTCCTGAATAAAACGAAAAGATCACGCTCACGGGGTCCGTATACCGCCGTCGGCCGGACAATGGTTAACGGTAACCCGGCAATCCCTTTCAACCGGCCTTCCGCCTGCATTTTGCTTTGGCCATAAGCCGTAATCGGGTGCGCTTCCGTATCCTCGTGGATAAAAGCCGATTCATCGTACGCAATCGGGCCGATGGCTGCCAGGCTGCTGATGAATACAAACTTTTCAACTACGGGCACAGCGGCTCTAGCCAGGGCCTCCGCATATTCCACGTTTACGCGCCTAAATATTGCCGGATCCTTCGCGCGGGTAACTGCCGCGGCATGCACGACGCAGCGGTATCCCCGGGTCGCCATCAATTGATCCAGCTCAAGGGGCTTGTCATACGGCACTTCGACAAGACTCACGCCCATCTGCGCTAAATGAGAAGTGTCACTCGTCCTGCGGATACCGGCATCCACCTCCAAACCCTTTTCCCGGGCCGCATTGATCAGGTGATAGCCCAGGAAACCACTGGCGCCGGTAATGAGCATCCGATCATTCATATGCCGCCTTCAAAGATTCTATATCGCTTGTATAGCCTGCCGTTGATCTGCTCGATGGCATGGTTCATCAGGTAATTGCCCTCCAACATCCAGGAGCATTCCGCCCGCAGGATGTTTGACCCGCTGCTATTCCGGATCATCCGGCCATATAAACAAGCCTCTATACCTAATTTGCGATAGCCCTCCAGCACCCCAAGCATAAGCACCCGGAGCGATGTTATTTTGCTTTTCCGGAAAAGCAGCTTGAAGATGCCCGTCGGCAGCAGCCGCCCGTTTTTAATCCCGATCTGGATTTCATTGATGTTTGGCAAGCCAAGTGCGAATCCCACAAGCTTATTCTCTTTTTCCGCAACGATACAAAAGCGCGGGTCGAGAATCAGCTTCATGCTCTTGGCTGCATGGTCGAACTCTTCGGGAGTCATGGGCACGAACCCGAGGTTCTTGTCCCAAGCCTTGTTGTATACATCGCGAACCTTCTCCACTTCCCGCTTGAAATCCTTAAGATTGATCTCACGGATTGTGATGCCCTTACTACGCAGCCGGTCTTCCATTCGGTCAACAAACCGTTCCGTACGCGTATTTGCCGCGTCACGCTCCACCATATAAGCAACCAGATCCGTCATTTTGCCCAACCCGGTATTCTCAAGCAATGACCTGTAATATGGCTTGTTGTACGGCATCATCACCATCGGCGGGCTGTCGAAGCCCTCAATCAAAAGTCCACAGGTGTCGTTTGTAGAAAGATTTACGGGCCCCACGATCCGGTCTGCCCCCCGTTCCTTCAGCCACCTGCGGGCAGCGTCCAACAGCATATCAGCAACCTCCTGACGGTCCTCGCAATCGAAGAAACCAAAGAATCCGTCGCGCTTGCCGGTGAAGTCGTTGTGATTACGGTTATAAATCGCCGCTATCCGTCCCCTGATCTGTTCGCCATCAGCTACTACAAACAATTGGCTGCAGGAATGCTTGTAAAACGGGTGCTTCCCCGGCCACAGCAATTCTTCCTGAGCGACGTAAAGCTCCGGCACATAATTGGCATCGCCGCGATACAAGGCATGAGGAAAGTCAATGAATTGTTTCAGTTGAGACTTTCTTTCAATAGCTACAAGTCGCATTAAGATGCTGCATTAACCAATTCGATACTCAAAGAACGATAAGCCTTAACCAGTTTGTCGATTGCTTCTTCAATTTGCTGGAAGGTGTGCGTTGCCATCAGCGAAAACCTGATCAACGATTCATTGGCCGGCACCGCCGGGGATACCACGGGATTGACGAACACCCCGTTTTCATGCAAAAGTTTGGTCACAAGGAACGTCTTTTCATTGTCCCGGATGTAAATGGGAAGAATAGGACTCTCCGTCTTTCCGAGATCAAACCCATTTTCAATCAGGAGCTTCCTTGCATAATTGGTGTTCTGCCAAAGCCGTTCGATATGCTCAGGCTCCGACCGGATGATCTCCAAAGCAGCCAGTGTACTTGCTACAGCGCCTGGTGTCATGCTTGCACTGAACATCAATGATCTGGCTCTATGCTTCAGGTACTCGATCGTGGTCTCATCGCTGGCGATAAAACCGCCCAGTGATGCCAAAGATTTACTGAACGTACCCATGACCAGATCGATTTTGTTCACCATCCCGAAATGGTCCGCGGTTCCCGCACCCTGAAAACCGATAACTCCCAGACTGTGGGCATCATCCACCATCACGGCCGCATCATATTCGGCCGCTACTTTATGAAGTTCCGGCAATTTCACGATATCGCCTTCCATGCTGAAGATACCGTCCGTTGCAATCAACTTCACAGCGTTATCAGGCAGCTGCGCCAGTTTCCGTTTCAGGTCAAGCATGTCATTGTGTGCATACTTGATAACCTTTGAAAACGAAAGCCTGCTGCCATCGATCAGCGAGGCATGATTGCGTTCATCCAACAGGATATAGTCATTCCGGCCTGTCAGGCAAGACAGGGCTCCCAAGTTGGCCTGGAACCCTGTACTGAACAGCAGCGCGGCTTCCTTTCCTGTATAAGCTGCCAATTGCCGCTCCAGCTCTTCATGAATGTCCAGAGTACCATTCAGAAACCGGGATCCGGCACAGCCGGTTCCGTACTTAGCGGTGGCATTTTTCGCGGCTTCGATGATCCTGGGATGGTTCGTCAGACCCAGGTAGGAATTCGATCCAAACATCAGCACCTTCTTTCCAGCAATGATCACCTCAGTGTCCTGCCCCGACTCAATGGCCCGGAAATAAGCATATAAGCCTGCATCCTTAATGAGTTGCGCGTCTTTAAAAGCTGCCACCCGCTCATGTAATCTTTTACTCATACTTACATTCTTGATACGACATCGTGTACTTCCGTATTGACCAATACCCTTGCTGATCCCTGTACATGTTTGCCTCGTGCAAAGGAACTAGCTCGCCGCAACCCCAGCAAGGCATATTATTCGCCTGAATTGGTACAAAAGTCGGTTAAACATGATTTGACATTCCATTAACAAAATGTAAATATAACTAATGTTTGAAATCGTTGGTTTTAATTTCCGACAACTTGGTCTGAAAAGCTATATTTTTACGAAAGCATGAAGAAACGGCGGCCTATATCCGCCAATGCGGCGGATGCCGCTCAACGAAAACGCCGCCGCCCCACCTGCGGATGCAGACGGGGCGGCTGAAAAAATCTGGTCAATAAATGAACGCTCAGGCTAAACCGTAGCCAGGGCTTTATCGTAATCCGGTTCGTTGGCAATCTCAGCCACTTGTTCAGTATATTTCACATTTCCATCTTCGCCGATGACGATCACGGCGCGGCTGAGAAGGCCCGCCAGCGGGCCGTCCACGATCCGCAGCTGATAGGCATCTGAAAAATTGGCGTCTTTAAATTCTGACAACGTTTCAACGTTTTTAATGCCTTCTGCGGCACAGAAGCGACCTTGTGCGAAAGGCAAATCCTTTGAAATGCACAGCACCACCGTGTTATCCAGACCAGCCGCCTTTTCGTTGAAAGCCCGCACGGAAGCCGCACAGGTTCCTGTGTCAATGCTTGGGAAAACATTAAGAATAACTTTTTTGCCGCTATAGTCAGACAGCGTTTTATCGGCAAGATTTCCGGCCGTCAGCTTGAAATCAGGAGCTTTGCTGCCAACCGCCGGCAACTCTCCTGCAGTGTGTACTTCCGTTCCTTTAAATGTTATTGTAGCCATAGTCTATTTTTTGGGTAATTATAGTGAATTACGCGTACAAATAAAAATTTTCGTACCTTCGCACTTTGATAAAAGTCATGATTTATTTTTTCGGGAAAGACCAATCGGTTTTCGCTGTACAAGCAACCAAGCATCTCGCAGACAACGATATTGAAAAATTGAACTGGCTCTTTGATGGGGCTCATCTGATTCCGTCTGAAACCATCTCTGAGGCCTTCATCGGCCCACGCGCCGCCATGGTCACGCCATGGAGTACCAACGCGGTCGAGATTACGCAAAACATGGGTATCGACGGTATTGTCCGTATCGAAGAATTCCAGAAAGCCGCGTCCGTGGACAACAAATTTGATCCGATGTTGTCGCAGCGGTTCAGCACATTGGATCAGGATATTTTCACCATCGACATTGAGCCCGAGCCGATCCGGGAGATTAATGATATCGCGGCATATAATATCGAAGAGGGATTATCGCTCAGCGATGAGGAGGTCGATTATCTCCATCAACTATCCCAGCGTCTGGGACGGAAGCTTACTGATTCGGAAGTGTTCGGTTTCTCACAGGTCAATTCTGAGCACTGCCGCCACAAGATTTTTAACGGCACGTTCATTATCGACGGAACCGAAAAACCGGAATCCTTGTTCAAACTCATCAAGAAAACCTCAATCGAACATCCGAATCATATCGTCTCTGCCTATAAAGATAACGTAGCATTTCTGGAAGGCCCGGGTTTGACCCAGTTTGCTCCGAAAGCCGCAGCAGCCCCCTCTTTCTATGAAGAGAAGGACTTTGAGTCGGTAATCTCCATCAAAGCGGAGACACACAACTTCCCAACCACGGTAGAACCGTTCAATGGGGCAGCAACAGGATCTGGCGGGGAAATCAGAGACCGGCTTGCCGGAGGACAGGGGTCCCTTCCGCTGGCCGGAACGGCTGTATACATGACGGCCTATTCCCGCCTGGAACCTAACCGTAAATGGGAAACGGGTATGCCGGAACGCAAATGGCTCTACCAAACCCCTAAGGATATCTTAATAAAAGCATCGAACGGGGCGTCCGATTTTGGCAATAAATTCGGCCAACCCCTGATATCAGGGTCCGTGCTAACGTTCGAACATGAAGAACAACGGCGGAAACTGGCTTTTGACAAAGTGATTATGCTGGCTGGTGGCGTAGGCTATGGCAAACGGGACCAGTCAAAAAAGCTTACACCGAAGAAAGGCGATCAAATCGTTGTTCTGGGTGGGGACAACTATCGCATCGGTATGGGCGGAGCAGCCGTATCATCGGCTGACACGGGCGAATTCGGCTCAGGCATCGAGCTGAATGCCGTACAACGGGCCAACCCTGAAATGCAAAAGCGGGTGGCCAACGCCATCCGGGCCGTTGTTGAAAGCGACCAAAACATCATTACATCCATCCACGATCACGGTGCAGGCGGACACCTGAACTGCCTGTCTGAGCTCGTGGAAAGCACAGGCGGTAAAATCGACCTCGATAAACTCCCCGTCGGCGATCCCACGCTTTCGGCCAAGGAAATAATCGGTAACGAATCGCAGGAGCGCATGGGCCTTGTCATACCGGCCGAACATGTGGACACGCTCCGTGAAATCACGGACCGTGAGCGGGCTCCCATGTTTGTTGTAGGTGAAGTGACCGGCGACCAACGGTTCACGGTCGTTTCTGAAACCACTGGCGAAGCGCCCATGGACCTGGCTTTAACCGACATGTTCGGCAGCTCTCCCAAGACGGTGATGGAGGATAGAACGGTTGTCCGTGAATATGCGCCTTTAGCGTATGACCCCAGCCGTCTAATGGAGTATCTGAATGACGTACTGCAGTTGGAGGCAGTGGCCTGTAAGGACTGGTTGACCAACAAGGTGGACAGGTGCGTAGGCGGACGGGTAGCGAAACAGCAATGTGCCGGTCCGCTTCAGCTGCCGCTGAACAATGTAGGCGTTATGGCCCTTGACTTCAAGGGTAAATATGGCGTAGCGACGTCCATAGGCCATGCTCCTGTGATCGCCCTGATCGATGAGCAGGCAGGCAGCCGCCACGCCGTAGCTGAAGCCCTGACCAACATGGTGTGGGCACCGCTTGCTGACGGCCTCAGGAGCGTTTCGCTGTCGGCAAACTGGATGTGGGCGTGCAAAAACGAGGGAGAAGACGCACGCCTGTATAATGCCGTCAAAGCCTGTTCAGACTTTGCCATCGACCTGGGCATCAATATCCCTACAGGTAAAGACTCCCTTTCCATGAAGCAGAAGTATCCTGATGGTGATGTTATTGCGCCGGGCACGGTCATTATCTCAGCAGGAGCCCTATGCGATGATATAACAGCGGTGGTCGAGCCGGTACTTCAAAAGGGCGGCGGCTCCATTTATTATATCAACTTTTCAAATGACGCTTATAAACTCGGCGGTTCATCACTTGGGCAGGTCATCAACGGCCTGGGGAACGAAGCGCCGGATATTAAGGACGCCGCAGCGTTTAAGCGGGCGTTCAATGCCCTTCAGGCCCTGATCAAAGCCGGCAAGATTCAGGCGGGACATGATGTGGGCAGCGGAGGATTGATTACAACACTGCTTGAACTATGCTTTGCGGACCGTAACCTGGGTGCAAATATCGATCTGACGGCTCTGGGTGAGCCTGACCCCGTTAAGCTTCTGTTTGCGGAAAACGTAGCGGTCGTTTTCCAGGCAGATGAAAGCGCCGAGGCGGTATTGACTGAAGCCGGGGTCCGCTTTACCAAAATTGGTACCGTAAGCACGGAAGCGGCCCTTTCCATTACCACCAATGGAAACGAACATCTTACATTTGACGTGGACAGACTCCGTGACACCTGGTATAGGACGTCATACCTGCTGGACCGCCACCAAAGCGGGCAGCAAAAGGCAAAGGAGCGGTATGAAAACTACAAGAACCAACCGCTGATTTTTGATTTCCCGAAACATTTTGATGGCAAAAAGCCGATAATTGATACAACAGCGCCACGGCCGAAAGCCGCCATCCTCCGGGAAAAAGGAAGCAATTCGGAACGTGAGCTTGCCCAAGCACTGTTTCTGGCAGGCTTTGACGTAAAGGATGTCCATATGACCGATCTCGTGTCAGGAAGGGAGACGCTGGAGGATATTCAGTTCCTTGGCGCTGTGGGAGGCTTCTCCAACTCCGACGTACTCGGATCAGCCAAAGGTTGGGCCGGTGCATTTAAGTATAACGCAAAGGCGAAAGCCGCAATCGAAAACTTTTTCAAACGGGAAGACACGCTTTCCATCGGCATCTGCAACGGATGCCAATTGTTCGTTGAATTGGGCCTGATCTATCCGGAACACGGGAAGCAGCCTAAGATGCTTCATAACGACAGTCATAAACACGAAAGTGCATTTACCTCCATGCGCGTTCAGGAAAACCATACCGTCATGTTCAGTTCACTGGCGGGCAGTACCATCGGCGTTTGGATATCGCACGGGGAAGGAAAATTCCATCTCCCGCTCGAAGAAAGCGCCTATCTTATTGTGGCGAAGTACGGGTATGAATATTATCCGGCTAACCCCAATGGATCAGGATTCAACACCGCTGTATTGAGCGATGCGAGCGGCCGCCACATCGTCACCATGCCACATATTGAACGTTCTATATTCCAATGGCAGTGGGCCCATTATCCCAGCGGACGCCGTGATGAAGTATCACCTTGGATGGAAGCGTTCGTGAACGCGAAAAAATGGCTTTCCGAGCGGATGAAGTAATCCAAAGCAGGAAGCAAAAAAAAGCAGCGACCGGGATTGACTTGGTCGCTGCTTCTTCTCAAAAAGATATTTTTATCGCGCCAACGACACGTAATCAGCCATCACCGCCAAGCTCTCCTCTTGTATAAAGTCAAGGCCTTCATCGACGTTCGTTGCCGCGCCTCCGCCCAGCGGTAAATTGATCCGCATCTCTTCCAGCGCTTCAGTACGGCTTTTGCTCTTCCTACGGCTTTCTTCCCGCTCCTTTTTCAGCTTATCTTCCTGAAGCGTAACCGCTGTTTCGGATTCCTGTTTTTGAGCCTGTTCAATATCCTCCAGCAGGAATTTATACGCTGATGATTTGTCCATCCGCGCCTCATGTTTCTTGGCCAACTGACTAATTATAGGCTTAAGATCCGCTACAGGTGCAAAATCCGTCGCATTGATCTGATCCCAGGGCAGCGCCGAAGGCTCTGAACTCTCACCATATTTTTCGGCCGAATACAGTGACGGGAATACGATGTCCGGTTCCACACCCTTATGCTGGGTGCTGCTGCCGGTTATCCGGTAAAACTTGGCCAGCGTGATATTGATTTGACCAAACTGCGGTGCTCCCACGGGGATTGCCCCGTCTTTATTTGCCGACTGAGCCTTCAGCAATAATCTGTCCGTGGGGCTGATCACCCTGCTCATGTCAATGGCTGACTGAACCGTGCCCTTACCGTAGGACTGGGATCCCAAGATAATGCCCCGGCCGTAGTCCTGAATGGCACCCGCAAAAATCTCAGAAGCCGAGGCACTGAACCTATTGATAATCACGCCTAATGGGCCGTCCCATGCAACACCGCTCTCCTGGTCGCTGTTTACTTCAATCTGATTCCGGGTGTCCCGCACCTGAACGACGGGGCCTTTGTCAATAAACAGCCCGGTAAGTTCGATAGACTCCTGTAGTGAACCGCCACCATTGAAGCGCAGGTCCATTACCACCGCATCAACCTTTTCCTGCTTAAGCGTATCCAACAACAGCCTTACATCACGGGTAGTGCTCTTATAGTCCGGATCATTCCTTCTGTAAGCCTCGAAGTCAATATAGAACTTCGGAAGACTGATAATCCCGATCCGATAAGTTTTACCGTCCTCTCCCACTACTTCTTTTATCTCACGCTTGGCGGACTCCTCTTCAATCACCACTTTATCCCGCGTCAACGACACGATCTTCGGCTCCGCTGACAGCTCCTGCCCGGCGGGAATAACCTTCAGCCGTACCACGGTACCTTTTGGTCCCTTTATTTTTGCCACAGCGTGATCCAGCTTCCAGCCGATGATGTCTTCGAACTCCCCGTCTTTACCCTGTGCCACGCCGACTATACGGTCATCGATATTAAGTGCCTTCTCCCGATATACGGGGCCACCTACTATGATTTCGGCAACCTTGACAACCTCGTTCTCCATCATTAATCTTGCTCCGATACCCTCAAACGTATTGGCCATTTCCTCATTGAATCGCTGTGCGAAATAAGGGTTAAAATAGCTCGTATGCGGATCGATCGCATTAGTCAATGCTGCCATGATGACCTGGAAAGCCTCATTGTTATCAGTCTTCTTAGCCATGGAAATCAAGTTCTTATACCGGTTCCGCAAAGTCTCCTTTTGCTTAACGGTGGCCGAATCACTGCTGTTCCCGCTTAGCCGAAGGTTAAGCAGATCATATTTCACGCGTTTGCGCCATTGGTCATTCGCCTCGGTCTCGGAGGCAAACCACCCTTCCTTTTCCCGGTTATAAACGTAGGTTTCGTCTAATGAGAAGTCATGCGGTGCATCAATCTGGGTAAGCGCATATTCCAGCCTGCCCAGGTAACGCTTCATGTACACATTAAACATATGATAGGCGGCAGTCAGGTCGCCTTCCCTGAAGTCTTCACCAAGCGTTTTACGGTACTGTTCAAAGTCATCGATATCTGACTGCATGAGATAATTCTTACCCATATCCATCGACTCGATCAGATTATCGAATATGATGGACGAGATCGAATCGTTTAACGGTACTTTTTTATAGCTCACCGACTCAAATAACCCCACTACATCTTTGGCAATCACAGCATGCTGCGGAGTGGGCTGTAAAGCCCCGGCCTCAGTATCCAGGTTTACGCGGGGCGTGGACCCGCAGGCTGCGATGGCCACCACAAACAATGCAAAAAAAACTTTCTTCAACATATTCTCCATGCTTCTATTATATCATCTCTTGTACGACTGTGATCACCACAGTCCTTTCTATCGTTTAAGTCGATAAATCTAGTGAAAAACTGCTACTATTTATACACAAATGAAATGCCGTTTGTTTGGTTGTCAATTCGCTACCGGCGCTTCACCTTTGAACAAAATGTCCTTCAAGGCGTCATATCGGTTCAGGGCTAGGGCCGCCCCGTCGTAATCACCGGCCTGGTGATAAAGGTTTCCGAGCGCGTCCTGAATGGCCAGTTGCATGCCCATCAGGTGGTCCTTCCTTGCAAGATCATCGGCAACCTTATACTCTTCGATAGCCACCCGCGGATTTCCTGAGTATTTTTTTGTTTCCGCCAGACTGAAAATGATCTCCGGCAATAATTCGATCAACCCTTCCTTATCAACAATAGACTTGGCTTGCACCAAAAACCACTGAGCTTCAGGATACTTATGCTGTAGCGTGTAAATAGCTGCAAGCGTCCGATAAGCTGAAGCGCGGCCAGTCTCATTCCTCGCGCGGCGGAACATCGGTACCACTTTACGGATGATGTCCCGCTCGCTTTCATAAGCGAGCCCTCGTTTGGCCTTGACCAACGCCAGTTCCATCATCGCGTAGCCCTGGCTGTCATTACTGCGAGCCGCAACGGCGCGGTCATACAGTTCCTGCCGGAGCTGTTGTGCCTTGGCGAGATTGCCGGTATACTCGTATGTCACCGCAAGATTGTGAGCAATAGCATCTCTGTCGGCACTCCTGTTCAGTTGCTGTTTGGCTTTCATAGCCTTATTAAAAAACTCAAGCGCATAATCACAGGCTCCCACTGCCAGGTATTCCATTCCAAGCCTGTTCTGAAGATCAGCCACCATGTCTGTGTTTCCCTTTCTCTCTGCACGCTCAATTTCCGTCAATAATCTACCTTCAATGCTCGAGGCAAGGGAAACCGTTACAGGCAAGTACTTCTCCATAACCGTGCGTTCACCCGTTACCTTCAGCCGATGATAGTACCTCATCCGGTCAACGTATTCCTCTACTAATGCGGAATCCACTTCTTTTTCTGCATAGCGGTCATCCAGTAGTTCTTCGGCTGACTTCGGGGGTGGCAGGAAATATACCTTAGGCCCTATACCCGAAAAGGTGGTGTCGAATTTGGCGATCCGGCCGGTGAAATCGACGTTTTGTTGCGCGAAGAGGCTGAATGAGGTGCCGCAAAATAAGAAGCAAACACATGCTGTATGTATCAGCAGCCTCTGTTTTTCCTTCATACAATTATCCAATCCGCCACTAATATACAAAAATTGTTCCTTAAAGCAATGCGCTCACCCCTTAGCGCGGCTCCGGCTGTACCGCCTGTTGCCGCAAGCGGTCCCTGTGCTGGCGGGTGTGGCGTCCCCCAGGATAGGGAACCGATGCCACGGCAGGCTGCGGCCAGCCGGGCGGCGCCATTCGGCTGCTTCATCGCAATCAGTTGCCGCCGGGCCCGCAGCGGACCAAGGCACGCCTACCCGCCTGCCCCACGCCGTTTCGGGTCCGCTATTACCGTAAGGCTGCGCCGATGAGCATTCGCAAGGGCCCAGCTTGGCTGCCTGTTGCTTCTTCCGCAGCATAGGCCGGCGCCGCTCCGGCTGGCCCTATTGATTTAGGCGAAGGAGGCAAAGCATGAAGGTCGTTGGGAGCCGGACGAAGCGCTGGGCAGCAAAGCCATAGCAGAAGCTGTCGTACAGATACAGACAAGCGGATCCCGAAGCGAAGCGCCTTGGATCCGTGCATAGAGAAGGCTTTGCAATCAAGCGCAAGGAAGCTCCCAGACCGAAAGCTTTGCCTCCACAGCAAGGCCGTCGCCGCTCCGGCTGACCCTTACTTGGAGCGAAGGGGGTAAAGCTTGAGGTCGTTAGGATCCGGACGAAGCGCTGAGCAGCAAAGCCACAGCAGAAACGCCGTACTGGCAGAAAACAAGCGGATCCCGAAGCGAAGCGCCTTGGATTGTCACAGGCATTCGCGCATGTTATCGCCCCCCTTGGTGGAAGCACCTGCATTGATACTGTTGGCAAGGCGAGCCTGCCACGGTGTGTATCCACGTGACAAGCACCCTATATATAGGCAATATGTAGCGCTATAAAAGGTACACTAAAGGTACACACTACCTACGGATAACGTACGGAATAGCCGGATGGATAACGGTTTGCAGAGGTAGACAGCTCCCCTTCCCGCAGTAGTCTGCTTGTTTCGTAAGCGCTCCACGAAATGATCTGTCAAGGGCCAGCCGGGCGGCGCCGTTCGGCTGCTTCATCGCAACTAGTTGCCGCCGGGCTCCGCTACGGACCAAGGCACACCTGCCCACATGCCCGCGCTGTTTCAGGTCCGCTACTCTTCGTAAGGCTGCGCCGGTAAGCATTCGTAAGGGCCCGGCTTGGCTGCCTGTTGCTTCTTCCGCAGCAAAGGCCGTCGCCGCTCCGGCTAGCCCTCTTTGGAGCGAAGGAGGCAAGCGTGAAGGTCGTTGGGAGCCGGACGAAGCGCTGAGCAGCAAAGCCACAGCAGAAACTACCGTACTGGCAGAAAACAAGCGGATCCCGAAGCGAAGCGCCTTGGATCCGTGCATAGAGAAGGCTTTGCAATCAAGCGCAAGGAAGCTCCCAGACCGAAAGCTTTGCCTCCACAGCAAGGCCGTCGCCGCTCCGGCTGACCCTTACTTGGAGCGAAGGAGACAAAGCATGAAGGTCGTTGGGAGCCGTACGAAGCGCTGAGCAGCAAAGCCACAGCAGAAACGCCGTACTGGCAGAAAACAAGCGGATCCCGAAGCGAAGCGCCTTGGATCCGTGCATAGAGAAGGCTTTGCAATTAAGCGCAAGGAAGCTCCCCGACCGAAAGCTTCGCCTCCGAAGCCCGACACTTGCATTTCACCGCAACTTTATCTAAGTTTGCTAAAAATGATGGCAACAAGGATTCCACTTGCAGAACGCATGCGCCCGAATACGATTGATGACTATGTGGGACAGCAGCACATTATAGGCAAAGACGCGGTATTGCGCAACGCGATCCAACAGAATAACATACCATCCATGATCCTGTGGGGTCCGCCGGGCGTAGGTAAAACGACCCTTGCCCATATCATTTCGAAACAGCTGAACCGGCCGTTTTTCAGTCTCAGCGCCATCAATTCCGGTGTAAAGGATGTGCGTGAGGTTATCGAAAAGGCTGAACAGCTCCGTAACTTTCAGCAGGAACAGCCTATTCTTTTCATTGATGAAATTCATCGTTTTTCAAAGTCGCAACAGGATTCCCTGCTGGGGGCCGTGGAACGGGGCTTGGTGACACTCATCGGAGCGACCACGGAAAACCCGTCTTTTGAGGTGATTTCGGCGCTGCTCTCGCGGTGCCAGGTATATGTATTGGAATCGCTGGACAAGGATGAACTGATCGGTCTGATTGACAAAGCTCTGAAAACGGATGAATACTTGCAGCAATTGCCCGTAAAGGTGAAGGAGTATGACGCATTGCTGCGGCTTTCGGGCGGTGACGCCCGGAAACTTCTTAATGTACTTGAACTGGTGATCAACGCCGCTGGCGGAAGGCCGCTTGAAATAACGAATGATTTCGTTCTTCAGCAGGTTCAACAGAATATGGCGCGCTATGATAAGACGGGCGAACAGCATTACGATATCATATCCGCATTTATCAAGTCAATCCGCGGAAGCGATCCTAACGCAGCGGTTTATTGGCTGGCGCGAATGATCGAAGGCGGTGAGGACCCGCTATTTATTGCCAGAAGACTGCTTATCCTTGCTTCTGAAGACATTGGCAATGCTAATCCTAATGCGTTGCTGCTCGCAAACAACTGTTTCCAGGCGGTCAATGTTATCGGCTGGCCGGAAGCCCGGATCGTTCTTTCACAGACAGTTACCTACCTGGCTTCCTCTGCTAAAAGCAATGCCTCCTATGACGCTATTAACAAGGCCCAGGCTTTGGTACGCCAGACCGGGGATCTTCCCGTCCCTTTGCATATCAGGAATGCTCCTACTAAGCTCATGAAACAGTTGAATTATGGCAAGGATTACCAATATGCACATTCGTATGAAGGCAACTTTGTCAAGCAGGAGTTCATGCCTGAGGGACTGAGCGGCACAAAGCTGTATGATCCCGGAAAGAATCCAGCCGAAGAAAAACTACGTGAAAAACTACGCCAGAACTGGAAAGATAAATATGGGTACTAGGAGACTATCCATTGCATGAGGATCCCACATAAATAACCGGCGTAGGTGCCGATCGCGTAGCTGAACACCGAAAGAAATACGCCCACAGGAACAAGTGAGGGGTGGAATGCTCCCGCCGTCACTGATGCTGATGCCACTCCACCGACGTTACTCATACTTCCGATAGCCAGAAAGAAAAATGGAGCTTTAATGATCTTGGCTACTATATACAAAAGCAACGCGTGGACGGTAATCCAGACAAGACCTACCAGAAACAGCCCGGGGTTTCCCATAATTGCAAAAATATCCATCTGCATGCCGATGGTTGCTACCAGAATATACAGAAATACCGTTGCAATGCGGGATGCCCCTACTCCCTCCAGCAACCTGACCTTTGTAAATGAAAGTGCAATGCCCATCAACGTCGAAAGCAGAATCAACCAAAAAAAGGCTGACGTAAGGCTGAATTTGTCCAACTGAGGAGCGTGCGTGCTGATGTAACCGGCGATATTACCGGAGAGTAGGTGCGCTATGCCGGTTACGCCGAAGGCGACACCAAGCATCATAAAATAGTCCCTGGCCTCGGCCGTTTTTGTACCGCCGCCCTGATAGGCCTCCATGCGCTTCATAAGTCCCTGCACTTCGGAGCTATCGGCTTTGAAGTAGCGGTCTAACTGCTGTTGTTTGCCGGCGCCGTAGAGCAGGAGCGCCATCCATCCATACGCTACGAATACATCCACAGCCACGGTTGCTGCGAAAATCTCCGGGGTGGGCTCGAAGATACGGAACAGTGCTGCCTGATTGGCACCACCACCTATCCAAGACCCTGCGAGGGTGGCCAATCCCCGCCATACTTCCCCGCCCACGACTTCAGGTGCCACCAGGGAACACAGCCACACCGCGAGCGGCCCGCCGATTATGATCCCCAACATTCCGGTAAAAAACAGAAGCCCCGCCTTTTTCCGTAGTTTCCAGACCTCCTTAAAGTTGACATTAATGATAAATAAGACCAAACAGGCCGGCAGCAGGTAGCTTGAACTCATATCATACAGCTGGGATTGTTCTCCAGAGATGACACCGAATGAATTGAACAGCCCGGGGACGAAATAACAGAGCAACAGCGGAGGCAAAACCGCATAGAACCGCCTAAAAAACGGATGCTTCGTGCTCGACGTATAAAAAATCACGGCAAGGATGACCATAAGCAGTCCGAAGACAACAGCGTCATCCGTAATCCAGGCGGTTGTGTTTCCAGTCTTTTCCATCATGAAGGCAGCGGGGCCATGCCCCGGGCTTGGTACGCTGCCAAAGGTAATAAAATTTACATGAAGTAGCTCCGAATCCCCTATTGCTGGAGATTCAACCGTATTGGTAAGGTATATGCCACCCGTACCGGCCGGCCGTTCTGTATTCCCGGCGACCACTTATCGCCCTCACGCAGTACACGAAGCGCCGCCTCACCGGTTCCATAGCCCAGGTCTTTAACCACTTTCATTGATGAAAGGCTTCCGTCGCGCTCCACGACAAAGGAAATCTGTACCTGCCCGTTTACCCCGGCATCTATCGCTGCTTGGGGGTAGTCATAGTGCTGTCCGATATATGTCATAAATGCTCGCATTCCGCCCCTGGGTTCGGGTTGGATTTCGACGCTTTGGAATACTTGCTCCGGATCGCCGATGCGGATTTCCGTTATCTCCGGTTGGACGGCAGAAGCCTCCTGGGGTGTCTCCACCCGGGATTGGGTTGCACTGTCAATCCGCTGTTGGGTAGCCTCGCTCTTGACAGGTGGGGGTGGCGGTACGTCAGGTGAGTGACCTATGATCACAATAGGAGGCAGGGGCACGTATTCCGCCGGTACCGGGGGCGGGGGCGGCTCCTGTCCCCCATCCGTACCGCTGATACGGAAGGATACTGTTACCAAATATTTGCCTACCGGCGCCACTCTCGTCGTTTGGTCTCGCCGGAGCACTTCCAGGATACCTGCCTGCTGCCCTTCCCACAGTTCGTTCAGAAAATTTACCTTTTCGATGCGGCCTCCTTCACTCTTTTCAAACGTGAATGCTACCGTCCCCTGTGTTCCTTTGTCTTGTGCATCCTTGCTATACACAATCTGCTCTCCCAGTTCTTCCGAAAACAATGCGGCGTCACTGGCTCCTGAGCGTTCCGTTGGAGCTGTTTCGCCGGATTGACTGGCAGCCGTGTCCCCGGATTGCCCGGAGCCGGTTTGCTGGCTGCAGGCAGCCGCCAGCAAACCCATTCCGGCGACGACGGGTATCAACAGCGCGTACCATAACAGGCCGCGCCTGGGAGACTTTTCACGTAGAAGCATGGCTACCCGGCGCTTCAACATTTTGTTATTTGAAAAGGTATGGGCCAGCAGCGGCGGTTCCACGCGCATCGCCTTAGCCACAAGCAATTCGGCGTAAGCGAATTGATCTTCCGATGCGGTAGCCTCATCTGCAATATATTCGTGCTGCATCCGGAGCTCCCGCGCGTAACGGTATACGATGGGATTGAACCAGTTGCTTATTTTCACCAGCTCCATCAACAGGATGTCCATGCTATGCCATTCCCTGGCGTGGACATCCTCATGCTGACTGATCCGCTCGTGGCCCGCCATCGCGGTATCTACGCGGACCGCCCGGAAAAACGAGAAGGCCCCGCCATCCGGCCGGTTCCGCAGCATACGCAGGGTCATGTTTAAACGGCGCATGAACAATATCAGCGCAACAAAACAACCGCAAAGATATCCGTACAGCATCACGGTCTGCCATGATACAGACGGTGCCCGCGTGACCTCCACGGCCGCAGGCTGGATGACGATGACCTGGTCGGCCTGCCCCCCGAGGTAAGCCCCATAGCCCTCTGAATAACCCCATGTGGAATACGCAAGCAATGGCAACAACGCTGAAAACAGCAACCCGGAAAGCAGATAAAGCCGATTCCACCGGAAAAACGTTTGCCTTCGCAAAAACATCCGGTAAAACGCATAAAATACGGCCAAGTACACATTGGCCAACACTAAATAGATCATGGCTACCTCCTTTTCTTTTTAGCTGATTCCAGCATTTTCAATAATTCATCGGCATCCTTGAGATCGAGCTGCTGTTCTTCCAGGAAAAACGAAAGCATGTTGCGCGGTGAACTGCCGAAATAGCCGTGCAACAGTTTCTCTGTAGCGAATGACCTATACGTCTCCTTGGAAATCAGCGGGTAATATCGATGGCTCTTGCCGAAAGCCTCATGAGCCACGAAGCCTTTGGTTTCAAGGATGCGGACAATGGTCGAAACCGTGTTATACGCCGGCTTGGGATCGGGCAACTGATCAATGATCTCCTTCACAAACGCGTGCTCCAGGTCCCACAGTACCTGCATGATCTGTTCTTCGGCACGCGTCAATTCCTTCAATTCCTTCATATCCTCTTCTGTTTTGATTTATTATATAAGCGATCCTTAAGCAAATATAAAACTAATTTTTTAGTTTTGCAATTAATTTTTTAGTTTTAATATGTCTATCTTTTTACCTTAGCATGAATATATCAACAGAAAATTTATCCGTACTTTGTGGCATCTAATCGACACGAAGAGCGCATGAAAATAGGCATCGTTTGTTATCCCACCTTTGGTGGAAGCGGCGTGGTCGCCACAGAACTCGGCAAAGCGTTGGCGGCCAACGGCCATCAGATTCACTTTATTACCTATAGTCAGCCAGCCCGTCTTGACTTTTTCTCGGAAAATCTATACTACCACGAAGTCACGATATCCAAATATCCACTGTTTGATTTCCCACCGTACGAATTGGCACTTGCAAGCAAGCTTGTGGACGTGGTTCGTTTCGAAAAACTCGACCTTTTGCACGTGCATTATGCTATTCCCCATGCATCCGCGGCATTCATGGCTAAGCAGATTCTGGCTACGTATGACATCAATATCCCAGTGGTGACGACCTTGCACGGCACCGACATCACGCTTGTGGGCAAAGACGCCAGCTATAGCCCTGTGGTGACTTTTTCAATCAACCAGTCCGATGGGGTAACCGCCGTTTCAAACAATCTGAAAGAAGAAACGCTGAGCTATTTCGACATCAAACGTGAGATCCGCGTAATTCCCAATTTCGTTGACCTGGGCCGTTTCAGTCTGAAAGCGCGCCAGCACTTCAAGAAAGCGATCGCCCCCGGCGATGAGCGCATCCTGGTGCACACTTCAAATTTTCGGAAAGTAAAGCGCACCACGGACGTTATCCGCATATTTAAACAGGTTAAAGATCGGGTGCCAAGCAAATTGCTCATGGTTGGAGACGGGCCGGAACGTACGGCGGCTGAACAGTTGTCCCGCGAGCTGGGCGTGGCTGATGATATCCGTTTTCTCGGAAAACAGGACGCTATTGAAGAAATCCTGTCCGTATCGGATCTTTTCCTCATCCCTTCAGGATCGGAGAGTTTCGGCCTGGCGGCCCTGGAAGCCATGGCCTGCAAGGTACCCGTTATTTCTTCGAACACGGGGGGGCTCCCTGAACTGAACGTTGAGGGAAAAACCGGGTTTCTCAGCGACGTTGGGGATGTCGATGCCATGGCCGCCAATGCGATCTACATCCTTGAGGACAACGACCGGCTTGAGCAGTTCAAGGATGCTGCGCTGGAACGGGCCAAAGACTTCCAACTGGCCAATATTATGCCTTTGTATGAACAATATTACCAAGAGGTAATTACCCAAACTAAGGCGTAGCGCGGTAACACTTCTTCAAAAAATTCTCTTATCTTTGGCGGCTGGAAGTCCCATTCCAATACGGTAATTTTATGAAATACAAACGCATCCTACTCAAACTCAGCGGGGAAGCCCTTATGGGTGACCAGCAGTACGGCATTGACATCAATCGTGTAGCGCAATACGCCAAAGACATCCAGGAAATTCACAGCAAGGGCATGGAAGTGGCCATCGTCATTGGCGGCGGCAACATTTACCGGGGCCTTAGTGCAGAAAAAGCGGGCATGGATCGCGTGCAGGCCGACTACATGGGGATGCTGGCCACTGTCATCAACAGTATGGCGTTACAGGATGCGCTTGAAAAACTGGGAATCAAAACCCGGCTCCTGACCGCTATAAAGATGGAGCAGATCTGTGAGCCATTCATCCGTAGGCGTGCGGTACGGCACCTGGAAAAAGGCCGCGTAGTGATCTTTGGTGCCGGCACAGGAAATCCTTACTTTACGACTGATACGGCGGCCTCACTGCGGGCTATCGAAATCAATGCTGACGTCGTACTAAAAGGTACCCGGGTAGATGGAATCTACACGGCCGACCCGTTAAAAGACCCGACGGCGACCCGATTCGACGAGATCACATTCCAGGATGTGTATAACCGGGGACTTAGTGTGATGGACATGACAGCGTTTACGCTTTGCCAGGAAAACAAATTGCCTATTATTGTATTTGATATGAACAAACCGGGCAACCTGACCCGGCTGGCAAACGGTGAAGCTATTGGAACTTTAGTGCGAGAATGATTATTTTTGACCAAACGATAAGTACATAACCATGGACGAACTTATATCTCTGCAATTGGATGATAGTGCGGAACAAATGCAAAAAGCCGTAGCACACACCGCGTCTGAGCTTACCAAGATCCGGGCCGGTAAGGCCATGCCTTCCATGCTTGACGGCATCCATGTTGACTACTACGGAACATCAACCCCGCTTTCACAAGTCAGCAATATCAATACACCGGACGCTCGCACGTTGCTCATACAGCCTTGGGAAAAAAATATGCTGGGCACCATCGAGAAAGCCATCATGGACGCCAATATCGGGCTCACGCCTCAAAACGACGGCTCGGTGATCCGGCTCAATATCCCCCCTCTTACGGAAGAACGCCGCCGTGACCTGGTCCGGAAAGTAAAAGAAGAAGCGGAGCGGGGCCGCGTAGCCATCCGCAATATCCGTAAGGAAGCTAATGACGGCATAAAAAAACTCAAAAATGACGGCGTATCCGAAGACGAAATCAAACTTGGGGAAGCTGAAGTCCAGAAACTTACTGACAAATACATCGCCGAAGTCGATAAGCTGTCCGAGGCTAAAGAAAAAGACATTATGACGGTGTAGCCCACCACTTCCGGCGGTAATTAATCATACACTTAACCATGATCTTGGTCATTTGCCTAACTGTGACCTTATCCAAATGCATCCGCATTGATAAAAACGCTTGTATAAGAGCGGCTTTACGATGACCATGTTCATGGTAAATCCTATCTGATAATGTTGCGAAATAGAGGGCAAAATTGCGTGTCGCTTCACGTTGCAACCTCTTACTTTTTTCTCTTGGCAGATAGGAGCCGATGATGCGAATAACTTTCTGAACATCCGCAATATTTTGCCCAGACAAAATGGAACGGGTCGTGATGTTGGTATTATGCACGCGGTAATGCGCTAGATGGACCGGGGAAAAACCAACCGGATAACGTGCCGCTATGCGTGTCCACATCTCCCAATCCTCTCCGTAGTGCACTGCGAAAAAGCTCCCTAATTTTTCGTAAACCTCTCGCTTGACAACCACCGCAGGCGGTTGGACCACATTGCTCACTGCAATCTTTTCAAGCCAGTTATCAATGATCCCCTTATGGTCTTGGACCCGCTGTATTGGCCATACACTTTCGTTCTTATCGTTAATATAGTCGTATGCAGTGAAACAAGCTCCAATTTCAGGATAGGTTTGAAATAGCATTTGAACCTCTGCATAAAACCCATTTGAAACCATGTCGTCCCCGTGGAGTATGTGCACCCAGTGGCCTCTTGCCCGGTTGATGCAAGTCTCAAAATTACGCAGGCTGCCTCCGTTGGTTTCTTTACGGAAATAGCGCACACGACCCTTACCTATACGCTTGACTAACTCGCCCACATCGCCATCTGTGCTGCAGTCATCAATCACCTCAATCTGCATTTGGCCTTCAGGCAGTGCTTGCTGTATAACGCTTTCGAGAGTATCCTTCAGGTAACCGATACAGTTGTATACCGGGATCATTACAGACCATTGCGGTCGATCAAGACCGTCTGGCAACTTGTCTATTTTTGGCGGCGTTTGTGGGGTTCTTTCTATATTGATCATCGCTATTTTGTATTAATTTATCGTAGTAATAACACCAATTGTTAACTCCTTCTTCGTAAGCGACACACTCGGTCGCCGTCCGCAACAGCGGCTTCTGAGCTTCCAACACCTTCAATACCTGAGCTCTCATATGCACAGGATCGGCACTAAGACTTTGGCTATGCGTACGATACGCAACAATCCGTTCGGTGTGTGAATATGCAGGCAAATACCGGCTAATTCTTAGATTCAGATCGTAGTCTTCACACACGCTCAATTTGGCATCGAACCGGAAATCATAGAAGAGGTCCCTACGATACATGGTGTTAGACTGCATCCCGATAAAATTGCCCCTTAGCAGGTGACTGTAAAATTCATCGTAGTGCTCCCTTAGCGTGGGTTGGCTGTCCATTCGGGTTCCCAATTCGTCCACTCGCTCAAAACCGCCAGCAACGAGCGCCACATCGCGGTATCGGTTGAAATAGGCAAGTTGAGTTTCCAATGCTGTGGGATAAAGTGTATCGTCCGCATCCAGGAAAAGTACATACTCACCCAGGCTGTAACGTATTCCAGCATTGCGCGCTGTAGATACACCCACGTGCTTGGTTCTAACGTACACTACCTCGGGATAAGTCTGCGCAACCACCGCGGTCTGATCGGTCGAGCCATCATCAACAACGACGATTTGGTAACCAGTGTGGGTCTGTGCTTTGATGCTTTCTATGGCCTGCCGCAGATAATGCCCATAATTATAGCAAGTAACGATTACGGTCACCAGGGTTTCTTTTCCGGTACAATTGGGGTATGCAACATGAGCGGGCGGCGCGAATAGCAGCTCTTCTTTTTCTTCGGGATGTTCTTCATAAAATTTCCAACCGGCAATACACCCCTTGATTTCCGTAATCAAAGATCGCAGCTTCATCACACTAAGCGTTAGTATGCACCGCTTCAGGCTATACCAATACATGCTGGGAAGGTCCTTTTTAATGCGAACCATGTTCCCAACATGCCCATGTCGTTCATATTGTATCAACAAAGCGCTAACATGTCCTTTCATATATGCATAAAGCTGGCGTCTAAGCTCGGTCATCGTTTTCCTGTGTTCATGATATACCACCATTTCGGGGTTATAACAGCAGTTCCATCCTTCAGCGAGGATACGGTACCACATCTCGGAATCTTCACTGCACCCTGAAGCTCCTGCCCCTAAGCGTGTATCAAAGCCCCCTACGATCTTAAAAATGTCTTTTCGAAACGCCATGTTAGCCCCCGCTCCGATATCCCATACAGGCATTGCTTGGCCTTGGTGTTGCCTGACGTAATCATAATCGAAACATACTGGCACGTATCCTTTGTTGAATCCCCATTGCCGCTCAAAAATGTATTGCGCATTCGTCGCGATCTCAGCAGGAATGGTTAAACCTGTGATCGCCATTGTTAAGGGATCGACAAATCCTTCTTTTACCTTTGATATCCAGTCCTCAGGCACTAGCACGTCATCATCCGTGCAGGCTATGATTTCCCCCGTAGCACATTGAATACCGGTATTTCGCGCGTAACTAAGTCCTTTCCGTCCTTCCCTTACGTAACGGACACCTGGAAAAGCTGTAACTACGCGCTCAGTTTCATCGGTGTCAGAAGCGTTATCCACAATCAACAACTCAAAATCTAAGTCCTTCGATTTCAATAACTGCTCAATACAGTTTCGAAGCGCAGCCGGACGGTTTCGGGTGCAAATAACAACCGTTATGCTACTGGTCGACGATCGCTTTCTTTGTCTTTTGTCGAGAATCTGACAAATCTTGCTCAGCGTTTCCTCATCCCTGAATAGCTTAGTCCGCCAAACAAAAGACTCCTCGCCCGCTGCCTTAAGATAGTGGTTTACAGCCGGGGCGATTGCTTCTTCGATCTCATTGATCAATTCCTCATTCTTCAACTTCCGGTCATACCACACATGTCCCAGCGGAATACGGTTATGCCAAAGCACAAAATAATGACGTCCCCGCGGTAGAGATAATTTAGTTATCTTACGCAACTGCAAATGCTTAATGGTATACGGAGCAAACATAAGAAAGCGGTTAACTGGTCTGGGTTAAAATCATTGGAAAATCCGGACTTACGCGGGCCGGCCATTTCGCGTAGTACAGTGTGCCTTCCTGGGATGTCATTTCAAAGCTTACACTTTGCGGGAATTCAAACAACGTTTGGCCGGCGGACGTGAAGGCGACATGAACAACGTAAGAACCGGCGCTCAAAAACCCTTTGGGGATGTCACAGCGTCCATGAATCAGTCCCTTCTTCACTTCAATCGGCACCGAATGTACAGTAAAAATTCCCTCGCCAAAAAAATCCAGAACCACCATCAGCACACTGATGACCCTCTCCTGACTGCTTATGTTCCAAAAGGAGAACAATACGGATAGATCGCTCAAAATGTTGATGGGGCCATTGACCGCCTCGCCATTGGCTCGAATCTCTACCTTGTTGATCCGGATTACTGAATTACCGGGCGCGTTCATCATCTCAGGAAACTCCTGGACGGGGACATATACCTGTTCACGCAACAGGTATTTAGATACTACCGACTCCGCCTCGCCATACGCAATCATCTGGCCTCTCTCCAGATAGATCGCACGGTTGCAAAGCGTTTTCACAGAATGCATGCTATGGCTGACAAACAGGATGGTTTGCCCATGCTCTTCCGTCATGGTTTTTATTTTGTCCAGGCATTTTTGCTGGAATTCAGCGTCACCCACGGCCAGCACTTCATCCAAAATTAGGATATCAGGGTTTAGGTGTATGGCGATTGAAAATGCCAGCCGCACGTACATCCCACTGGAGTATCGTTTAACGGGGGTATCAAGGAATGCCTCTATGCCGGAAAAGTCCACGATTTCGTCAAAGCGCTCAATCACTTCGTGCTTTTTCATGCCCAGTATGTTACCGTTCAGAAAAATATTTTCCCTGCCGGTCAGCTCGGGATGAAATCCGGTACCCACTTCCAGCAGGCTCGCAATACGGCCTTTGCCTCTCACAGAACCGGTTGTCGGCAGCACCACACGGGAGATTATCTTCAGGAGTGTCGACTTCCCCGCGCCATTTTTGCCGATCAACCCAACCACGTCACCGCGTCTGATCTCAAAATCGATATCTTTTAATGCCCAGAAAGAATGCTCACCTTCTGGCAAAGCGCCCGGATTACGCGTACGTTGCCACCAGAGTATCAAGTCTTCCTTAAGGGAACTTGCATTCAGCACTCCCAGCCTGTACCGCTTTGATAAGCCTGTTGCCTGGATTACTACGTCACTCATATTGTTTACACGGTGTCCATCACCTTTATTTCATTCTGCTTAAACACCATCAGTCCCGCAAGGACCAGTATAAAGACAGTTACCATAGAAAGCGATAAATAAGGCCATGAAACTGCGGGGGAACCGAAAAATGCGTAGCGAAAGGTCTCTATGGCAGGCGTAAGGGGATTCAACCAGAAAAGCAACCGCAGATTTTCGGGAATGATGGTGCTGGGATATACGACGGGGGCTGCAAACATAAACAGGCGTAGCACAAACTGTGTTATGCTTTCCAGGTCCCGGTATTTTGCGGTGAGCACACTGATGATCAATCCTGCGCCGAAGGCAAATCCTGTGCAGACCAAAAGCGCGACGGGCACCAGTCCGATCACAGCACCGATGCTAAGGTCATAGTCTCCGCTCAGTGAATAAATGATATAAATGATAACAAAAACCAACAATTGGATAGCCATACGGAAACCGCAGGTGAGCACATTACTGATGGGCACGGTGAGTCGCGGAAAAAAGACCTTACTGAAGATATGTGCATTGTATTGAAAGGTACTCATGGTACCCATCAGGCATTCTGAAAAAAAGTTCCACAAGATAATACCCGGTAGATAAAACAAAAGAGGAGGGATTCCGGCCGTACTGATCCGGGCAATCCGTGAAAAGATCAATACGTAGGTCAGGGTGGTCAATAGCGGTTGCACTACCACCCAAAGCGGACCGATGATCGTTTGCTGATAACTTGCCAGTAGGTCCCGTTTGGTAAACCGGAAGATCAGATCCTTGTAATGGAACAATTCACGGATTCCAAGCCGAAACCAAGGTACGTCTTTTTTTACTTCCCAATCCCACATGGAGCAAAAGTATTTCAAATCTTCCCGCCTTTAGGAGGCGGGATGGTTTAAAAGTTCAATACGTAGGATATCTGCTACAAGGAGCACAGTCACCTGTCATCTCGTCAGTAAAACCTATCCGGTACATTCTTTGTTAAATAAGTTTCAGGAACAGAAAAACGAAAAATTCAACATTTAAGATATGATCAGTTATTGGATTCTTTTTGGCGCCATCATGATTGTCAGCCTTATCGTGCAGGCGCGCTTTCGCAGCAAATTCAAAAAATACTCAGAAATGCCGCTCAGCACGGGCATGACGGGCCGTGAAGTCGCTGAGAAAATGCTGCATGACAATGGCATCTATGATGTGCAGATCATTTCCGCCCAAGGGCAATTGAGTGACCATTATAACCCGGCGAACCGCACGGTGAACCTGAGCCCTGAAGTATATGGTGGCCGTAGTGTTGCCGCTGCAGCTGTAGCTGCCCATGAGTGCGGGCACGCTGTGCAGCACGCCAAGGCATACTCCTGGTTGCAGTTCCGCTCGGCAATGGTCCCCATCGTGAGTGTGGCTTCAAACCTGGTTCAATGGGTATTGATGATCGGTGTCCTGATGTTTGCGTTTTCCGGCAATCCCTATGTGCTTGCCATCGGCGTAGCAGCATTGGCCATCACTACGTTATTTGCATTTGTCACACTTCCCGTGGAGTTTGATGCCTCAAAGCGTGCACTGGCCTGGTTAGACAACAAGGGCATTACACACAGTTCCGTAGAACATGCCGGAGCGAAAGATGCGCTGTGGTGGGCCGCTATGACCTATGTGGTCGCCGCGCTGTCTTCGTTGGCCACTCTGCTCTATTATGCGAGCATGCTGATGGGTAGAAGGGAATAAGAATCTCATAGTTCAGGTTTAGTGGGTCCGTCCCGGGTTTCTCGGGGCGGATTTTTTTAATCATGTCGGTTTCGTACCTTTGCATTACGTTTATTATACAATACTGACTGACAATGTTTCAGAATCTACAGGATAAGCTTGATAGGGCCTTCAAGGTATTAAAAGGCCAGGGAAATATTACGGAGATCAACGTCGCGGAGACCATGAAGGAAATCCGGAAGGCGTTGCTTGATGCGGACGTTAATTACAAAACGGCTAAAACCTTTACCGACGAGGTGAAGCAGAAGGCTTTGGGACAAAACGTATTGACCAGCATCTCTCCAGGACAGCTGCTCACCAAAATCATGAATGATGAGCTGACTGCACTGATGGGCGGCAGCACCAGTGAGCTGGACCTGTCAAACAATCCGACCATTATCCTGATAGCCGGCCTCAACGGGGCAGGTAAAACTACCTTCACCGGAAAACTGGCAAAATATCTTAAAGAAAAGAAAGGCCGGAAACCCTTGCTCGTCGCCGGTGACGTGTACCGGCCGGCGGCTATCGACCAGTTGGAAGTATTAGGGCAACAGGTGGACGTGCCGGTTTATGCCGACCGGCAATCCAATGATCCCATTGGTATTGCCCAGGCCGGAATCGCCGAAGCGAAGCGCAACGGAAACAATGTGGTCATCGTGGACACCGCCGGCCGTCTGGCGATTGACGAAGCGTTGATGAACGAGATTTCCGCCGTCAAAGAAGCCACCCGACCGCATGAAATCCTTTTCGTGGTGGACGCTATGACGGGACAGGATGCCGTGAACACGGCCAAAGCGTTTAACGACAGGCTGGACTTCACCGGCGCCGTGCTCACCAAGCTTGATGGCGATACCCGGGGTGGTGCGGCGCTCTCCATTAAGTCTGTGGTCAACAAACCGATCAAGTTTATCGGTACAGGCGAAAAGATGGATGCGCTTGATGTATTCCACCCTGACCGGATGGCCTCACGTATCCTCGGTATGGGGGACGTGGTATCACTGGTGGAGCGGGCGCAGCAGCAGTTTGATGAAAAACAGGCTGCCGAACTGCACCGCAAGATCCGTAAGAACAAGTTCGACTTTAACGACTTCCGCAGTCAGATCCAGCAAATCAAAAAAATGGGCAATATGAAGGATCTGATGGGCATGATTCCGGGGGTCGGCAAGGCATTGAAAGATGTCGATATTGACGACGACGCCTTCAAGCCCATCGAAGCCATCATTAATTCCATGACTCCTTATGAACGGGAAAATCCGGATGTCATTGATCAGAAAAGGCGGGCCCGGATTGCCAGGGGTTCAGGCACGGATCTGGTTGAAGTGAACAAGCTGATGAAGCAGTTCAACGACATGCGGAAAGTGATGAAGCAAATGTCCAACCCCGCGGCGATGGCAAAAATGATGCGCGGCATGCCTAAGATGCCGATGGGCAAATAACAGAAAAATCACTATCTTTGAATAATGGATGACCCGGCCCAACTTACCGAATTCGGAAAAATACTCCTCATCGGAGTATCGGGTGTGCTGTTGGTCTCGCTTACTTTACTGCTGGGCAAGCTCATTTCCCCGAAAAAACCGACCCGGGAAAAATTAAGCACGTATGAATGTGGCGAAGAACCTATGGGCAGCTCGTGGGTTTCATTCAACCCGCGCTTCTATGTGATTGCACTGGTATTTCTTCTTTTTGATGTGGAGCTAATCTTTATCTTTCCATGGGCAACCGTATTCGGCCAATCAGAGCTGATTGCTGCGGATGCACGGTGGGGATGGTTTACATTGATCGAAATGGCGGTATTTGCAGGCATACTGATTGTGGGATTAATATATGTCTGGAAAAAAGGAGATCTGGAGTGGGTTAAACCGCAGACGGGATTACCACGTGTTTCAGTCAATATTCCGGCATCGGCATATGACCGGCTAAACAAAGCCCGGTATCCGGTCCGCCCGTTTGAACCGGTGCGGGAGCCGAAGGCGGCCGCCGTCAAGCCGCAGGCCGATGACGGGACAAAGAAGCCTGCGTTTAAACCCTTATTCAGAAAACCGGGAGCAACAACATGAGCATGAACAAATCATTAGAAAGCAACGGCGTAGTCATCGCCAAGCTCGATGACCTGCTCAACTGGGCCCGGCTGTCTTCCATGTGGCCAATGAGTTTCGGTATAGCGTGCTGCGCGATCGAAATGATGGGAGCCATGGCCTCCACTTACGATCTGGATCGCTTTGGCGTGTTTCCACGTCCATCGCCGCGACAGTCAGATGTAATGATCATTGCTGGTACGGTTACCTTTAAGATGGCTGACCGCATAAGGCGGCTGTATGAACAAATGCCGGACCCCAAGTACGTGATTTCTATGGGCTCATGTTCTAATTGCGGCGGTCCTTATTGGCAACATGGATATCATGTGGTAAAGGGCGTGGACCGCATTATTCCCGTTGATATCTACGTGCAGGGTTGCCCTCCGCGTCCTGAGGCGCTGATCGGTGCATTCCTCGAATTGCAGAAGAAGATCGAAAAAGAGCATATTGTAGCCGATAAACTCCAAACAACACAAGCTTAACTAAAACACTATCTGACCTTCATATATGGCAAAAGAATTTTATGGCGAATTGCAGTTAGGCATCCTGGGCGGCGGACAGCTGGGCCGTATGCTTATTCAAGAAGCCATTAATTTCAACGTAAATATACATATCCTCGACCCAGACAAAAACGCGCCGTGCCGGAACCTGTGTAACAGGTTCGTCAGTGGACCGCTGAATGACTTTGATACAGTATATGAATTCGGCCAGGGACTTGATATGATCACCATAGAGATCGAAAAGGTCAATGTCGATGCCTTGGAAAAACTGGAGGAAGAAGGCGTGCTGGTCTACCCGCAGTCGAGGGTCATCCGCTTGATCCAGGACAAGGGATTGCAGAAACAGTTCTTCAAGCAAAATAATATACCAACGGCGCCGTTTCAGCTTATCTCGTCAAAAGAGAACCTTCAACAGGCCGCCATCGGGCTGCCTTATATCCAGAAGCTACGTAAAGATGGTTATGATGGACGCGGGGTAAAAAAAATCATCAGCGAGGCAGACATCGAGACTGCCTTTGAAGCGCCCAGCTTGATCGAACAGTGGATTGATTTTGAAAAAGAGCTGGCTGTTATCGTTTCACGCAATGACCGTGGAGAGACCGCTGCGTTTCCGTGCGTAGAGATGGAGTTTAATCCGGAAGCGAACCTTGTGGAGTTTCTCATCTCGCCATCCACCCTTCCATTCGAGATTCAGCAGCGGGCAGAACTGCTGGCCAAGAAAATCGCTGAGGACCTGCAGATCGTAGGTCTCCTGGCGGTCGAAATGTTCCTTACGAAAGATGGTCAATTGCTGGTTAACGAACTGGCGCCACGCCCGCACAACAGCGGCCACCAGAGCATTGAAGGCAATTTCACTTCCCAGTTTGCGCAGCACCTCCGTGCGATCTTCAACCTGCATCCGGGCAATACCGCTACGCGGACCAATGCCGTTATGGTCAATCTGTTGGGTGAAGCCGGCCATGAAGGACTGGCACGTTATGAAGGCATCGAGGAAATCCTTGCTCTCGATGGCGTATACCTGCATCTCTACGGCAAAAAATTCACCAAGCCGTTCCGGAAGATGGGTCATGTATGCATCGTTCATGAGGACCGGGAACAGGCCATTAAAACGGCGAGAGCGGTGCAACAGACTATCCGCGTAGTTACGTGACCAGTGATGGGTGGTCGGTGAAGTACAAAGTACAACGTGATTATAAGTATAAGCACATAAATGACAGCAAAACCAGCTATACCGGAAGTAGGCATTATAATGGGCAGCAAGTCGGACCTGCCTGTTATGCAGGATGCCGTTGAAATTCTAAAATTATTGGGCGCACAGGTGGAGGTAACTATTGTATCGGCGCACCGGACGCCTGAGCGTATGTTTGAATATGCCAAAAGCGCAGCTTCGCGCGGCCTTAAGGTTATCATAGCTGGCGCTGGTGGCGCTGCGCATCTGCCGGGCATGGTTGCGTCGATCACGCATTTACCGGTCATCGGTGTACCGGTGAAGTCATCAAACTCCATTGACGGCTGGGATTCCGTACTCTCCATCCTCCAGATGCCAAACGGTATCCCGGTGGCGACAGTGGCCCTGAATGCCGCCAAAAATGCCGGTATCCTGGCCGCCCAGATTCTCGCGGTCTCCGATGCACAGATTGCGCAGAACCTGCTTAACTACAAAGCCGAACTGGCCAGGAAGGTTGAAGAAAGCGCAAAAGAAGTGGAAAAAGGAAACTGATCAGTTAATCAATCGCTGCAGTTCCTGTTTGCTGATCCTGAACACCGTACCATGGCGGATCCCTTCCGGCATGCGCAGGTGGTGGGATACCTCATGCCAACTTATCAGATCCTTTGACGCCACTGCGCCGTAGCGATGATCGATGTATTTATCGAAATAAACCGTCCATTCCCCATCAATCTTCGTGGCAGTAGGCCCCTCCGCCCAGTAATCGCCGGTGATCGGTTCGCCGGCGGCTGAGTAAGGACCCTTCAACTGATCTGCACAGGCTATTTTGATGTTCTTTTGCGCCGGTTCACGGGTCTCGTCCTTCAGGAACATGACCCAGCGGCCGCTGTCACGTACGACCGTTGCGTCAATTACATTGAATCCGGGCTCATAAAACAGCTCCGTTTCACTGAACGTTTTGAAATCCTTGGTTGTCACATAGTACATCCGGTGATTATAGCCGTTGTCGGCTTCGATCTGCGTTTCCGGAAAGCGGCCGCGGATCGTCGTAGCCCAATAGATAATGTATTCATCGTTTCCCGGATCGTACGTAATCTCCGGCGCCCAGCAATTGCGCGCCTCCGGCTCATGGGCCATCACGGGAATGTATTGCTGCTCAGACCAGTTCTGCAGGTCAGTTGAAGAAGCATAGCCTATGCCACGATCTGTCCAGCTGACCGTCCAGACCATGTGGAAGCGTCCATCACCGCCACGGATAATACAGGGGTCCCGCATGAGCTTATCCTTACTCAGCTCCGGTTTCAGCAGGGAGCGGTCTCCGTTCAGTGCGGTCCATCGGAAACCATCGTAACTGTATGCCAGATGCAGACCGTCCTCTCCGTTTCCCTTGAAGTATGAGAATGCATAAACGCTGTCCTGTTGCGTCTCAATGTGACGGACCAGCTCGCTGGCGGCGAGCAGAAATGCCCCGACACCGAAATTGGCGGTTGAACCTGCGTCAACCGTCTGGCCGGGAATGGCGCGCTCCCCGATCGGCTGCACATAACCTACCCGCCCGTCCGGCTGGAGGGCAAACTCCGACAGGTAGTTCCATCCCTTCATGGCACTTGACCGGTATTCCGCCCCCAGGTAGCCGTTGTTTACGCCCCAAAGTAAGCCAAAGGTGAAGAAGGCAGTGCCACTGGTCTCCGGTCCGGGAGCGTGCGCGGGATCCAACAGGCTGCGCGTCCAGTAGCCTTCCGGCCGTTGGCAGGCAACTATCGCCCCGGCCATCTCCCGGTAGACCGACTCGAACACTTGCCGGTGCGCATAATCAGGCGGCAGGTCCCTCAGTACTTTTGCCAAGCCGGCAAATACCCAACCGTCTCCCCTGGCCCAGAAGTCCTTCTTGCCGTTCGCGCTCTTATGCTTCGGGTATACGTACTTGGCATCCCGGTAAAACAAGTGTTCCCGCTCGTCATACATCAGGTCCCTGGCATACAAGAAGTACTCATGAAGCTTCTCCAGGTAGCGGGGGTCGCCAGTTATACCGTATAGCTTGGTCATTACAGGCATCACCATGTACAGGCCGTCTGCCCACCACCAGTAATCGCTTTCCGGCGTGCTCATCTGATACTCCATGACCTCAATAGCGCGCCGGATCTTGGCGCTGTCGGGATCCAGCCTGAAAAGATCGATATAGGTCTGAAAACAGATCTGCCAGTCACCGAACAGCACGTGGGCATCTGTCTCTCCATAGTTATATTTCCATTCGGAGCGATTGTCAGACTTGGCACCTTTCCACTCATTATGCCTTGCCCAGGCTTCGGAGTATTTCCGGTAGGCCTCGTCACGCGTGATCGCATAAGCGGCCATATTGCCGGTATGGTAGGCTGCAACGTCCCAGAACGCACGGTCCGCGGGCGGGTTGTGCTCCTGCCAGTAGGCGTTGACACGCCGGATGGTGGCAATTACTTCCTGCCGCTCCGGCAGTTCCTGTGCCGGAAGCGCCTGCGGCAGCATCGCCTGTACGCACAGCGCAACGCCGCCGATGTATCTCACCAGTTTGCTCATATCAAAAATCAATGAATATCCAGGGCATGATCTGCCTTTACGTTCTCGCCTCTCCAGACCTTGACGGCCGTCCATGGTTTGCTTTCCCCGTCCCAGAAAGCGTCAGACTCCGGCAGGCCCAGTGGCAGCAGGATTACAGAACACAGGTAAAGACTTCCTGTGGTGATGTAAAAGTCACTGATGGACGGCTGATGTCCGTATAGACCGATATTGAGCCATCCGGACTCGTTGAACGTATCTGGCGCCTCCGTGGTTTTCCGGATGACGGCCGTAAGCGCACCGCGTACCTGAGCAGGATGGATGGACTCCGGCAGCGCGCCGCGCAAGGCCATATCCGCCAGGTGATGGAATGCGCCGCCGCGGTAAACAATGGACCGGCCGATGACGGGGAACGAGCCGTCGGTATGGATCAGCCGCTCCTGAATTTCAGCGTACCGTTTACTGATGGCCCCGAAGTTGCGGGAGGCATAGGCGTACTTCTTTCCCTTTCCTTCCATTACGGCCAGTATCGCCTGTATATACGGCTGGATGACATAGCTATTGTAGTAATCCATGCGGAAATCCATGCCATCCGCGTACATTCCATCCCCGGTGTACCAATGCTGGGAAAAAGTACGGAGCGCGTATTCAATCCTGACCGGATCATAAGGCAGATCATAGCGGCAGAAGAACGCCTCGATCATAGCTGAAAAGAGTATCCAATTACTGTATACGGGGACCACCTCACGGGTCTGCATCAGCACTTCCGCAACGCGCTCCCGGTCCGTATCTTCCAGATGTTCCCAGATCCACGGAGCGCGGATAAGCCCTAATGCAAAAAATGAAGCGTCCACCAATGGTTGACCGCCCTTCCACAACAGGTAGTCCCTGGCCTCAGGGTTTACGGCGTTGCGCACGGCTTCCAGCGCCCATTGCCGGTACTGTTCACGGAGCTGCACCTCCGCCTCGCTTCCGCCCTCCAATTGCAGCCAGGGCGCAATGCCGGACAGCGTCCGCCCGAACGCCTCCAGGTAGGAAACCTGCGTTCGATGCCGGGGATTGTCAATGCCGGGTGCCAGTTCAACAGGCATGCGTTCCTTGAGCTGGTCTTCAGCCAGATACTGCATGACCGGCCGGGCCAGTTTGTCCAGATGGGCCAGCCATTCTTTCCGGTCCGCTGATTGCGCGCTTATCTGCAAGGGAATGAGCCCGAGCAACAGCGGGACAAACCGCAACAGGGCAATCGCTCTATACATTTGGGATCCTGTAGCCATTGTGATATTCTGCAGCGATCAGTTTGTTTGCCGCTTTACTTGTAAATTGTCCCTTTTCCGCGTTCCAGTATATCTTTTCGCCGGTCCGGTATGCGATGTTCCCCATTTGTGAGAAAACAGCGATATGCGCTCCGGCCGTTACCGGTGCGTTCAAAGCGTCCAGCTTTCGCGAGCGTACCACGTCAATGAAATTGGTCGTGTGTCTGTCCAGCCCGTTGTCCTGGCTCTTCTGCAGTGGCACGGCCGCCATGCGGTCCCCCTCCGGGATCACTTCCCATCCACCCCGGTCAACCACCAGGGTACCGAAGTTTCCGATAAAAGCCACGCCGTGATTACGCCCGTAGGGACCACCATCGATGCCATTGGCGTGTTCCCATTGTACCGTGAAATCATCGAATTCGTATACCGTGGTCAAGGTGTCCGGGGTTTCCGCCGCGTCCTCCGGATAAGCGAATTTCCCACCAGTCGCCATGATGGATTTCGGCGTGGTTGCCTTCATGCCGATCAGCGCAAAATCCAGCATGTGGACACCCCAGTCGGTCATCAAGCCGCCGGCATAATCCCAGAACCAGCGGAACTCAAAATGGAACCGGTTGGGATTGAAGGGACGCGTGCGCGCAGGGCCAAGCCAACGCGTATAATCTACGCCATCAGGGGCCGGTCCGTCCGGTTTCACTGGGATACTCTTCATCCACCCTTGATAGGCCCATGCCTTGACCAGCCGTATCTTACCCAGTTTCCCGGAGTGCACGAAATCCATCGCGTCGCGGAAATGCTGCTGGCTGCGCTGCCATTGTCCTACTTGAACCGCCCGCCCGTATTTTGCCGCCGCTGCCACCATGGCATTGCATTCCGCAATGGAATTACCCAGCGGTTTTTCCACATAGACGTCTTTCCCCGCGGCGCAGGCATCCACCATTTGCAGGCAGTGCCAATGATCCGGTGTTGCGATGATGACCGCATCGACGTTTCCGTCGGCCAGCATCTCCTCATGCTTCGCGTATAGTTTCGGGCTGATATTGCGCCCTTTCAGTTCATCGGCCCGTTTCTTCAGGACGTTCGCATCCACATCACAAAGCGCGGTGCATTGCACACCTGGCACCTTCAGCATGGAATTGAGGTTGGCCCACCCCATGCCGTTCACGCCGATCAACCCTACCCGTACAGCGTCCTGTTTGCGACTGCCAATGGTAAAGGCTCCTGGGAATGCTGAGGCGGCGCTCACACTCGCTGCCAACGTTGTCATTGTGCCTAGAAATTTTCTTCTGGTGGTTTTCATTGTACTACAGTTTTCGATAATCGGTATTTCCCGCCCAAGATACTAAAATTCACGTAGTATCCGCACCTCTGTGAGCCGTGCGGTATACGAGCCATCATGGGCGCGGAACTCAACCGTCAGCTGGCCATTATCGGTAAGCTCATCTGGCAAGGGATATGTCGCGCTGAGCGGATTGTTGCCGCCGTCCCGCCCGTCCAGGCGGATTGTTGTCAGCACCTGTCCGTTGACCAGCACATCAAAGACGCTGGGACGATCCATGTTCAGGTAACGGATAAAAAGCGCCCTGGCCGTCCCTTCCGGGTTGATGAACCGGTAACTGAACCAACCCTTTGCCTCCCGCCACTGCATACCCTCATACTGGCCGGTGACGGATGCTTCAAAAGCGACTGCATGGTCCGACTCCGGTTGTTGCTGCCCGGCGTATACATGATCCACGGTCCTTTCCTCCAGTACACGGCTTTCCCTTTCTTCCGCTTCCATGCGCCGCTGCAGCGCGGTCACCTCCTCCCGCGTGGCTTGCGGCCAATACAGGATATATCGCGAATCATGCAACCGGAAGAACGGCATCAACTCCATTTTACCGCGGAACGAGGGTGCGTATACGCGGTTCATCGTAAAATGCAACGGTTTCCCCTTAACCGGACGCAGGGAAGCGGTCAGCGTCTCGGGTCGTCCGACAACCACCGGAATGTCCCGCAGCGGCACCTGGGGGCCGTGGGCGATATGGCCTCCGCGGCTATCATCAGCAAACAAGCCGTCCATCGAAGTTGTATCTGTCCTGGCCGCCAGTACGATCGGTCCATACCGGAACGCATAGTAATTGGACGAATCCGGCAGCTGCTCTACGGCTGTATGCATCGCGAAGGACACTTCAACCCGGTCTCCGGCCTGCCATTCCCGCCGAATGGGCACAAACGTGCCGGGGCGCTGTGATACCGGGTAAGGCTTGCCGTTGACCGAAATTTCCAGTTCACCTTCCGGCACCCAGCCGGGGTAACGCAGCTGCAGCGTAAATGTGGTCGATTGCTCCGGACTGACGGTTATCACCGTTCCGGCCTGGTCCGGGAAGCGTGTCTGCTGCACCAGCTCCACTCTTTTTTCCTTCCAGTCCAGGCGGGAGGCAATAAACAGGTTCACGTACAGGTTCTCTTCCTTATGAGCGTAAATGAACTGCCCATACTTACCATGGTTTTCCATGCCCGATCCCACGCAGCACCAGAAGCTGGTATGGGGCTGGGAATAGACGCGGTAATGACCGGGGCGCATGGGCGTGAAATAAACCAATCCGCCGGTTTCAGGATGCTGCGTAGAAAGGATATGGTTATACAGTGCGCGCTCATAGTAATCGGCATACCGGACATCCGGCGCGGCCTGGAAGAGTTGTTCGGTCAGTTTCAGCATATTGTAAGTGTTGCAGGTTTCCGGCCCTTCCACACTCCGGATCATCCGCGAGAAGTCGTTGGCCGGATGGAAGTGTTCGTGTGCGCTGTTGCCGCCTATCACTACGGAACGGTTTCCCACCACGGTTTCCCAGAAAAACCTGGCCGCATCGTGCCAGCCGGGATTCCCCTCTATATCGGCTATCCGATTATAGCCGATCACCTTCGGGATTTGCGTGTTTGCATGCAAGCCCGTCAACCGGTCCTGTCCTTTCAGCAAAGGATCCAGGATAGTCCTATGCGAGAAACGCTTCGCCAATTGCAGGTAACGGTCATCGCCGGTAATGGCCGCAACGGCAGCAAACACCTCATTCAACCCGCCGTGCTCACTGCGGAGCATACCCTGCACCTGAGCGTCTGAAAGCCCCCCGGTCAGCTCCAGCATCCAGTCGCTCAGCCTGACCAGCATGCTCCTGGCCTCGGCACAGCCACCGATGAGGTAGGCGTCCCGGAGTCCGGCGAAGGTCTTATGGATGTTGTATAAGGGGACCCACTTTTTATTCAGGTCAAACGCGCCTGCCTCAATCTTCCCGCTGCGGATCTCCTCCCAAAGGGCCGCGCCTCCCGGCACACCGCCTATATAGCCCGTTCCTGCGTGATCCTGGCAGCGCTTCAGTTCGGCAATCATATAGTCCAGCCTCCGTTTGACCGCGCTGTCCCCGCTTGCAGCATACATCAACGACAGCGCTGTAAGGTAATGGCCACCGACATGCCCATCGAGGCCACTGTTTTCCCAGTTCCCGTAGCTTGCCGCCTTTGGTTCAAGCCCCGCTTCCCGCAGGAAGGGTGCCAGCAGGCGATCCATATCCAACGCCATCAAGTATTCCCGGTTGCGGTCCTGCGCCTGCTTGAACGGTCCGTCCAGCAAACGCACATCCCTCAGCGGGAAAAGACGGGCTGCATTTCCGTCCATATTGTGTGGCAGCTTTACGCCCTCATGCGAGGGTTTGACCGGCAGAATACGCCCTTCCGCGTCAAAAGCCAATCTGTCCATGCATACCTCGCGATTGTAACCCGCAGCATCCCCCATGTGGATGCCGTCAGGATAACGGAATCGGTGATATACGATATACCACTCATCGGTTCCCGGGAGCTGGAGCACCGAGTTGTGTCCAGTGCCGTAGATGCCGCGCGCGGTATCCTTGGCCAATATAAGGTTGTCCCCAGGTACCTGGATCGGCCCAAGTGGTGAATCGGAAGTCCCATACCGTACCCGGTAATCAGGACTGCGGGTATCGTCTTCCGACCAAAGGAAATAATAAGTCCCGTTCCGGAAAATCACATACGCGCCTTCGCGATATGTGCGGTCAGGGGTAATCACCCGGACGGTTTCCCGCTTGATGGAAACCATATCTTCATTGAGCTCCGCCACCGCCAGGTACCCATTACCCCAATAAAGGAAGCTTTTTCCACTTACAGGATCAGTAAATACATCTGGGTCAATTTCCTGACCGCCGTCTACCTCCGCGGGCTTGAAATCGATCAACGGCTTGCCCGCGTCCCGGAAGGGGCCGGTAGGACTATCCGCCACGGCCACGCCGATTTTCTGGGCACCCGTGAAGTAATAGAAATAGCGGTAAACGCCGTCAATCTCCTTTTCTTCAATGCATGGCGCCCACGCATTCCGTCCCGCCCATGGCACATCCTTTTTCAGATCGAGGATGACTCCCTCGTCCTTCCAGTTGACCAGGTCGGTTGATGAAAATGCCTTGAAGTAGTAACCGCCCCAATGATCAAAACCGTCACTGGTGGGATAGATATAGAACTTTTCCGTTTTGCGGGAATAGAGGATTTCAGGATCGGCGTAGCTGCCCTTGAGCACGGGATTGCGCCGGGTCGTTGGTGTCCCCCATCGCTCCATGAGCCGCTGAAGCTCTTTCTCAGTAATGGGAATCACCGTACCGTGACGCGGCTTGAAGTCCATGGATACCTGCTGGTCAATAACCTCAAAGTGTTGCAGGTCCGTGCTCTTTGTAAACTGATACCGGCCTTTCATGTACACATCGTACATTAGAATATAGGTATCACTGTCAATCAGCCTGAACGTGCAGGATCCTTCAACCGCCTCTGTGGTCTGTTGCTTGTAATCCGGTTGCTCCGTCCAGTTACCGGACGTCAAGGAGGTGGTCGTGGCCACCTTGATGCCATTTCCATGGTCCTCTGTCTTATAGAACAGGTGGTACACGCCATCCTTGATCACAATATCCCCGTCAATGCAGGAACGCCGGTTCTCCGGCAGGAATAATGGCTTGGGAGCGTCCTCAAAGCCTGTAAAATCCGCATTTGCATACGCATAATAGATGATATCCGGCCCGTCCCCATGTTTCATCGACCAATATACCATGTACTTTCCCGCCTCCGCATCAAAAATGGTCTGGGGCGCCCAGACCCGCAGCAGGTCTTCCTGCCCCGGATAGGTTTCCTGGATGTTCACTACGGTAGATTCCCAATCAATCAGGTTACCGGACTTCAGCAATACCAGCGCACGGTTGGAATCCCACCCTCTTGCAGACACCATATCAGTCAACACCATGTAAAACGTCTTACCATCCTCACCCCGGAGAATATGGGGATCACGCACGCCTCCGGTACTGCTGATGGCCTTGCGGTCTAGCACCGGCTGGTTCGCATTCAGCGCACGGTAATTGAAACCATCGCGGCTGATCGCAAAGCGCACGGCTTCTTCATCTCCGCTATTGCCGGTAAAATAAGCAAACAGGTAAGCGGAATAATGGGGTTGCCCGGTCTGCGTCACACCGCGCGTAAAAACCGATGACAGGAACAGAAGACATAAAAAGAATATCTTAATAAGTAGTTTCATAGCCGGTCATTTCGCAGATCGTCTTACAAAGATAATGAACAGGACTCAAGCCAGGGTGATCTGAAACGCACATGCACAGGTTCATCCGTCCCGGTCATCTGAATATAAGCGATCAGCTTCCCATGATATACGCGGTGCCTGTTGTCCGTGTAATCGGACATATCAGTATTGTTGCCCGTTTCCAGCCCCAGCAACCGTGCGGGGCCGGCCACTTCACAGGTTACCTCATCGTCCGCCAGCATTACCGGAACCCCCTCTTCATCGACCACTTGCACGGTAACCTGCGCGACGCCCGTACTATCCTCACTCCTTTCCGCTGAAACAATGCGCAGCGCATGCGGACGCCTGGATGTCTGGATACTGTAGCGGCACGTTTCCCTGCCGTCGGTGTCCATGCCGATGACTTCAAGTTTTCCGGGACGATAAGGGATGTCCCAGTGGATAATGCCATGTTCATCGTTATAGGGCTTGACCTCCCCGACCGGATTTCCGTTCAGCTCCAGCCGGGCCTGGGCCGCATTGGTATAACAGACCACGCGGATGGACTGCTCTTCCTGATAGTTCCAGACCGGCCAGGCATCCATTGAAGGCGTTCGCTCCTCGCGGCGGCCGCGCTGTTCAGCCTCAAGGGCGGACCAGACGTCCTGATTGCCCGCTGCACCTCCTTTGCCGGGCGTGGGATAGGTACCTAGATAAGCCACAGGTCTGTCAGACCATAGGGCCTGACGAAAACGGCCCCGGGGCTTGACAAAACCACCGAAATCCAGCAGGCCGGAGTAAAAACCACGGGATGGCCATCTGCCCGATTCGCCGAGATAGTCGATGCCGGTCCAAAGAAACTGCCCGAAGATATGCTCATTATCGCGGACCGCCTTCCACGCGGCCAGGTCATGCCGGTTTTCACTGCCGTAAATGACCCGGTCCGGGTACCGCTCATGATCTTGCTGGTAGCGGCTTTCGGTATAATTATATCCTGTGATGTCCAGCGCAGCGGGATACTCCGTCTCGTTAGACATAGCCACCCCCGCCAGCCCGGCGGTAACAGGACGGCTTTTGTCATACTGCTTCACGACCGCGGCCAGCCGCTTGGCGATTCCTCCCAAGCGCATGGCATCCGGCGCATCCGGTTTATAACCGCCGAAGATGGGCTGCGTAAAACCGCCTTCACGGCTTCCGTCCAGTACCGGGTGCGAATACGGGTCGTTGGGGTAGTCAACCTCATTGCCGATGCTCCACGCAAATATGGAGAGGTGATTGCGGTCACGCCTGACCATATCGGCCAGATCCCGCTCTCCCCATTCCTCAAAAAAGTCAAAGCTGCCCTGAAACCCCGGCGTACCGACATTCCAGCCTTCCAGCCATTTGCGCTTCGGGAACTCCCACTCATCAAAGGCTTCGTTGAGCACCAACAGGCCCAGTTCGTCACAGAGCGCGTAAAGCCCGGGAGCCTGAGGGTTATGGCTCGTGCGGATGGCATTACATCCCAGTTCCTTTAACGTCAGCAGCCGGCGCCGCCAGACTTCCGGATAGACCTCCGCTCCCAGCACCCCGGAGTCATGGTGAAGGCACACCCCCTTTACCTTCATCCAGTCCCCGTTAAGGGCGAACCCTTTATCCGGATCAAAGGTGAAGGTCCGGAAGCCCGTCCGGATGAGGTTGCGGTCAATCTCCCTGCCATCCTGCAGGACAGTAGTCCGAAGCTGATAGAGCACCGGATGGTCAAGGCTCCACAACTGAGGTTTATTGACCCGGAGCGCCTGCTGTGCCTTACCGTTGCCGGCCTGGTCGACACGCACCGCAGACCGCTGTCCGGCAACGACATCGCCATCCGGTCCGATGAGCTCATTCAGTACGGTAACATCTACGGGACCGTCAGTCCGGTTGACCACATCCACTTCGACGTGCAGTACACCCCGGTTACCGGTTACTTCCGGATAAGCATAAACGCCCCATTGTGCCAGGTGGACCGGTTTTGCCGTTACCATCCAGACATCCCGGTAGATGCCCGAACCGGTGTACCAGCGTGAATCCGCTGACTGACTGTGATCCACCCGGACGGCAATGATGTTTTCCTGTCCGTACCTGATGTACGGCGTAGCATCATACATAAACGAAATATAGCCATTGGGTCGGCGGCCAAGCGACTGGCCATTCACGAACACCTCGCTGCGATTATACACCCCCTCAAAGTAAAGATATACCTGTTCCCCCCGTTTTTCCGCAGGAACGGTGATTTTCTTCCGGTACCAGCCAATGCCTCCGGGCAGGTAGCCGGTCGCACTCGCCAGGTCCGGGCTCAATACCCCCTTCACGCTCCAGTCATGTGGCAGGTTCACGCGCGTCCAGCGGGAGTCATCCATCGAAGCGTCAGCCCCGTCTTCCACATCACCCAGGCGAAATGACCAGTTCGCATTGATCCGCACCGGTTCACCGAAGCCCGGTTGGGCGTTCAGTTTCTGCAGTCCCATTGACAATAATACGATCCATGCGATGGTGAGGAAATGCACAGGTTTCATATACAAGCATTCAGTTAAGAGAGATAATCTGTTTTACAACAAGCGTGTCACCGGAATCATCCACCTCGAACAAGCGGGGTATCCGGATGTACCGACCATTTGCGGCTATGCGGTGGCTGTGAGCAGCCATGAGCAGTTTCCCCTCGAAGGTGCGGAACAGCATCCCATGACCATAATTCGGAGGGGTAATGGGAGCTTCCTCATGGATCCAGGGGCCATCCAGTGTACCGCTTCCGGAATAAGCTACTCCTTGGGTATACGCATCAAAGACCCAGCTGGTCCACAGCATCCCCAGCCTACCGGTCTGGGTGCGGAACAGGAACGGGCCGTCAGTCACCTTGTTCGGCACCACCTCTCCGTCCTCATTCCGTTCCTTGCTCCAAGGTGAATCACTGGCCCGGAACAGTAGCTCACTTTCTCCTGCCGGGCCGCTTAAATCAGCCTTTAACCTGATTTTCTCTATGGTACCGTCCCAGTTCTGCAGCCACTCGTAGCAGTATACCATATATGGCTGCCCGTCAGTGTCCACCCAAAGCGTTCCGTCCAACGTCGGCTTATCAGCGGGTAAATAAACGGAATCTTCCATCGGCACGTACGGCCCATCAGGCTGGTCGCTGACCAGCACATGGCTGGCCCGGCGCTCAATGACATTTCCTCTAACGGTGTCAATCTTTACATCCCGATTGGTAAATGTCGCGAAGTAGTAGTATTTCCCTTTATAATGGTGCAGCTCTGCTGCCCAGATCATGGGGTCCGGCCCCATCCACGATGCCGGATCGTGCCTGACCACCCGGAAAGGGCCTGTCCAGGTCTTCAGGTCCGCGCTCTTCCATAGCAGCCCGCCGGTACCCGTCATGTAATAGGTACGGGTATTTTCGTCCGCGAGGATGAACGGATCGCTCAAACGGATCGAATCTAACGGCACATCGGTTTTCACCTCAGGCTTAACCTGCGGAAAGGCCGGTGTCCGGGACAGCAATCCTGATATAATCGCCAGGATCAAGATAATATATCGGTTCGTTTGCATGTCATCAATTCTTTTGATATACTCTGACATAGTCGATTTCATATCGCGCCGGTAGTAGGCTGTCGTCAATTTTTCCGCCGTTGGTACCACCCAGCGCAAAATTCAGCAGGATGTAGTGCGGCTGTTTGAACGGATTGATACCGGTACCGTCTTTATTGACAAGCTTGTCCAACGTTACCCTGTTCATCAACCGACCATCCAGGTAAAGCGCTATCCCGGTTTCGTCCCAGTCCATCCGCCAGGTATGGAATGCTTCAGTCCATGCCTTCCCGCCCAAGGAGTCCACCGGTACGGTTTCCGTGTACCATTCGGCTTTATACCTTTCACTGGTACCGCAGGCAATATTAGCCAGGATCATGCCCCGGTAGTATTCCATGATATCGATCTCTCCATTTGAGGGCCACTCGCCGTTAACGCCAAGCGTCCAGAACGCCGGCCAAAGCCCACCCCCGATCGGAATGCGCGCCCTCATTTCAAACCGCCCGTATTGCCATTGCTGTTTTCCCCGCGTGTTTATGGATGAACCGGTATATTCGATGGTTTCCCGTGCCCGCCCCCAGTGCGTATTGCCTACTTCATATGTCGGGTTCGGCTTACGTTCTTTGCGTGCCTCAATTACCAGCACCCCATTTTTGCAATAGGCGTTCTCCTCCTGATACCATTGATCCTCCTGATTCCGCACGAAACCCTTTTCAAAGCTCCAGCTCGCGGTATCGACCGGGCCATCAGTGTTGAACTCATCAGACCAGACCAATCGGTATTTTTCGCTTCGGCGCGTACCGTCCGGAGCCTGCGCATAACCTTGGGATAACAGCAGTAATGCTGCGATAGGGATTTGGGCTATTGTTTTAATCATACTGATCTATAAAATTGGTTCCTAATAACCGGTCGCTCCGCTGCCGCCTGTCGTCGGCCAGCCGGGGTTTTGGTAGATTACCGAATTCTCTACAGACTGGTCGCTTGACGTGAGCAAAAAGTGTTCCACGGCGATGGGAGACAAGTAGTGAGCCATGGCAAACTTCACGCCGGCGTACGAAAGCGTATTGCTCCTGATTTCCAATGGCCGCAGATAGCTGCTCAGTGCCGGATCGGAAACTACGGCATTTTCCGAAGTAGCCCCATAGACCAATTGACTTTCTGTATACCACTCCTGCATCGGTCCCCATAGTTTAAATCCTTCAAAGTGGTCCGGACGGGTAATCAATTGATCCATAGCACGCCAGCGCTTGAGATCCATCAGTCGCAGCGCTTCAGCCATCAGCTCGTTGCGCCGTTCTCTCCGGATATTGTACAGAGTCGGTGAGATCAGGTTTCCGGCTGAATAAGCTCCCCAGTCGCGGGTTTCCTTACTCATCTCCGTAGCCGCTATCGTCAGATTGAAATCCGGATTTACACCGGCGCGTTCACGGATCTGCGCCCAATAGATGCTCGCTTTACCGTCCAGGTTGCCGTTTTTTTCATAGCAAGCCTCGATATAGTTCAGATAAGCTTCGGTCGCGCGGAAGGTGATACTTCCGGTGTAGCCGCCACCGTTATTGGTCTGTAAACCATCATATGAAAGCCCCTTCCGGATGGTATACCCTGAGGTATAACGCAACTCCCAACTGGTTTCCCATATTCTTGGAACAGGCTCTACCAACGTATAATGCGTGCCGGAACCGACGTTGACTAGCACATTCCGTTGTCCCGGCTCCTTGAGGAACAGTTCGAGGCGCCCATCGCGGTCCTTCCTTACATCGGCAATGTAATCGTCACCGTGATAACCGCTGCCGGCGGCGTATATCGGCAACCCGTTTTTCATCAAAAAGCTTTCTACCATGCTCCGCGTAAGCCCAACAGCATAGTTGCCGGCCTGCGCATAAACCGGGACGTTGTGTGTTACCAAGGTTTGGTTATACTGGCGCCATAATAGCACCTCACTATAGCCAGACATATCCACGGCACTGAACATGTTGAAGTACGGGTTTTCGTTGTTGGGTGACTCAATGATCCCTGTATTATTAACCAACGGTACCGCATCAGCTACCAAGGCTGCCGCTTCCATGGCCTGTCCGAGGAAGAAGTCAGTTTCGGCCGCTATACTTCCCGTGGGAAATTGGTAGTTAGCATTGTACGCTTTTGTGGCGCCGGGCCAGTCGGGTCCGTTAGGGACAAAGGCCGTCCCTTGGAAATATTTCAACCAGGTCCCTTCATACAATGCTACACGTGATTTTAGCAACTGGGCGGTTAATTTTGAGATACGCTGCTTTTTCCCATCAGGTGATACGTCCTTCAGCAACATAATGGCCGAGTCCAGATCCGAAAGGATGAAACGGGCGACCTCATTCCGGGGGCGCCGTTCACTGGCTGTCACCAGTAATCCCGGGTCGCTGTCAGACATCACCGTTCTGACAATAGGGAAATCTCCCAACGCCTGCAGCTTTTTGAAATACTCGTAAGCCCGTAAAAAGTAAACCTCACCGATATAGTGACCAATGTTTTCACTGTTACCCGTTACTTGATTGTTCTGCCAACGGGGAACCACCGTATTCAAAAAATAGTTCGTTTGGTAAATATTAGTGAAGCTCCAGTCTCCGCCGTTGGCGTCTACCCGCCACTGACCGGGAATGTACCGATTATCCAATGTTGGCGTCACCATGTTATCCGTATTGCCGTCCGTACCGAAGGTCCCGAATGACCAGTTCCCGTGGGAAGGGAGAATTTCTGTGTACCGCGCGATCGCATAGGACGCGAGCTGCGACTCCTCCCAGAGATAGCTCTCCGGAGTGATCTGGGAAGGAGGCGCAATATCCAAGTATTTATTACAAGAGGTAATGGTAGCAGCCACAAGCGCCGCTACCGCCAATAAACGAAATGATATATTCTCTAGTTTCATGACAATCAGATTAAAATGACACACTTAAACCGGCAGACCACACTTTCGCCAAAGGATAAACATTGCCGTCAGAACCGCCGTCAATGGTTTCCGGATCGAACATTCCCGCTACTTTGGATAAGGTCCAGACATTTTCCCCTGCCAGATAAATCCGCAGTTTAGACATCCCCATACGTTGGGCGAAAGAAACAGGGACTGTGTAGCCGAGTTGAACGTTCTTCAGGCGGAGATAAGATGCATCCTGCAAATAGCGGGTCTGGGTCTGTTGATTTTTCCCAGTATTGAAAATAGGTCGCGGATAATACGCATCAAGGTTCTCACCCAAAGGATGGTCGGCCGTCCTGAAATAGTCCAGATGATCAACGAAACCGGTCGACCACCATTTGTTGGAAGTTGCGCCCCAGAAATAATAACCACCCCTCCAATAATCACGTTTCATCACGCCTTGGAAAAAAAGACTCAAGTCAAAGTTCTTGTAATCTGCGTTCAAATTCACGCCGAAGGTGTACCGCGGTGTACTGTTGCCAATCACACGGGCATCTCCAGGATCACCTTCCGTCCAGCTTCCCCAGTCAATCTTTCCGTCGCCGTTGACATCGGCATACATGATATCGCCGGCACCCCATTGTCCGCCGAAAGCGTCTTGCCCTCCATTGGGCAGTGTCGCCAAATGGGCATCCATCTCTTCCTGAGATTTGGCTATGCCAATGGTTTGATAGCCCCAGATCTCGCCCAATTTCTGTCCGGTGCGGTAGACGTCAAGCGATCCCGTTTCGTTGGGGTATCGGGTCACGGTAGTGATATAGTCAGACAAAAGCGCCTTGATCCCGTAGCCAACACCATTGTCTGTCCGGTCGTTCCAAGCCACACTGACCTCAAACCCGCTGGTTTTCAAATCAGTATTATTGGTTTGGGGCACGGCCGTGCCCAGAACCACGGGCAGCTGCGGCGCCGGCCCCACCATGTCATAGGTCCGCCGCTCAAACCATTCAAAAGAACCCGAAAGCCGGCTTCTCAGCAAACTGAAGTCGATGCCGGCGTTTATCGTATTGATGGACTCCCAGGTAAGTAACGAACTCACCAAACCAGGAGCTGAGGAAGTATTGGGCCTGAGATTATTGATCAACCATCCCCCATTGGCTGTGCCGGTTGGTAAGGTGACATACGTCGGATACCAAGCGTTTGTATTTTGATTGCCTAGTTCGCCATAAGACGCTCTTAACTTGAAGCTGTCAAACGCCGGAAGGGCGTCACTGAAGAAGCCTTCCTTTGCTAAGTTCCAACCAGCAGAAACAGACGGGAAGAAGCCCCAGCGACTATCTGCCCTGAAGCGAGACGAACCATCATACCGCATATTGATTTCAAGCAGGTACTTCTCATCAAAATCATAGTTCAATCGGCCGAAGAATCCGACGGTAGCCCATCGTTGATAGGAACCGGAGACGCTCGGAGTGACCGGCGATCCGTTAATGTCGGTACCACTGGTCAAATCAAGAACCGGCAGGCCCTCCACAATGATGCCGTCCCGTTGCGCGCCTAAATTGCGGTAGGCAGTATGCTCTACCTGGAATCCGGCCATTCCCTTGAAGTGATGGCGTCCCCACTGTTCGGCATACTCGGAATGTACCGCAATATTATAATAGTTTTCCTTCCAGCCATACTCATAAACATTAGACGTATTTTTATAGAGATACGGATTGCCATTCACGTCATGGTTATACAGCCGTTGAGAATCCCAATGCCTGAACTCGGTCGTCGTCCTGTAATTAAGGTTCGCAATGGTTTTCCATCCTTGAACCGGTTCCAAGGTCAGATTAAGCTGTTGGTAAACGAAGTCCTTTGTGGAGTTATCATTACCTCCATCGCGCATTCCTAATGCTGGCGACGGGGAACTAAACAGGTTACCGTTAGGATCATATAAGGGTAACGTGGGCCATCCTTGCCGGCCGAGGTCCTGATAAAAGGCATTAGTCAGCTGGGCCGGCCGCTCGTAATCCTCCCTTACAAGTCGAGCGGTGTACCCCACTGACATCATATCAGATAACCGGGATTCGATTTTGGCAGACACGGCGTAACGCGCGTAACTATCTGTATTGAACGCCATCATACCACTCTGATCCATCCAGTTCCCTGAAAAATAGTACGACGTCCTTTCACTACTTCCACTCAAGCTCACGTTGTGCTCATGTGTAAAAGCCCTGTCTTTATACATGACGTCGAACCAATCAATATTGTCGTTACCATAAGCATAGCCCTCAGCCCAGTACAGCGGGTTATCGGGAAACGGAATCGTGGTTGTGGAAATCACGCCATTCTGATAATCCAGTATCCGTTGTAGGTGTTCATCCGAAAAATGCGGATTTCCGTTGCCGTTCACCTCGGCTTCATTGAAATACCGCGCAAAGGTATACGAATCCATCATCCTTGGAAGCAGGACGGGTTCGCTGGTCCGCAGGTTGTTGTTGTAATTTACCGTTGTCCTTCCTTTTCCTTTTTTGGTTGTGACCAGGATTACGCCAAACGCCGCGCGCGATCCATAAATCGACGAAGCACTGGCGTCCTTAAGAACCGAAATGTTTTCAATGTCTTGGGGGTTTAATGCCATCAATGACCCTTCAGAGCCATCAATCAGTATCAATGGAGCGGAGGATGAGGTGCCGATGGTCCCCACACCCCGGATATTGATGCTCGGATTACTCTCCAGGGAACCGTTGTTCTGCGATATGTTCAAACCAGTAGCCATGCCTTGCAGGGCCTGAGCGGCATTACGGACAGGACGGTTCTCAAGGGCGCTGCCATTCACCGTTGCTACAGAACCCGTCAAGTTCTCCTTTTTTTGCTCACCGAAGCCGACTACGACCACTTCATCCAGTACAGATTCCGCTGATTCCCGCATCACGACATCGACCGTAAAAATCCCGTTGGGTCCTGGCGTTAGCCGAGCCAACTCGATCCGTTGTTGCTCATACCCCACGAAACTGAACAACAGTGCCGTGGGGCCCGGAGCGTTAACACTAAAATAGCCCTCTGCATTTGATTGCGTTTGTAAGGATGTGCCCTCAACTGACACGGTCACACCGCTCATAGGGCCCTGTGCATCACGCACGGTCCCTTGCACCCTTCCCGGTTGAGCGAGGACAATTCCCACACAGTGTACCGTCAGGAGAAATAATACTCCCGCATGAAGAAAAAAACGTAAACATTGTTTCATTGCTTTGATCGTTAAAATTGGTTATGCGCTTATCATAACGCCAGTTTCTATTTTGGTTGGCTACAAAAATGCCGAAACCGCGGCCATCGGAAGGGGGTGGATTCTTTCGGATAAAGGGGGGAAATCCGTAAGTTATTTATGAAGATTGATTCGGCTACACCCTATCATTCAATGTGTACTTCTTACCCATGGTGGCCTGAAACTTTTTCTTATACTGCGAAGGCTTCACGCCAAAAAGCTTCTGAAACTGTTCCCGGAAATATTTCATGTCGTTGAAGCCGGCTGCGAACGCTGCTTCGCTGATGTTACTGTCGGTACTGATGAGGAGCTGAGCCACTTTGCGCAGACGGATAAAACGGATGAACTCATTGGAGGACCTGCCGCTTATGGATTTTACGCGCTTATAGAGGTTCGACTGGCTCATGCTCATTTCCGCTGCGAGCATCGCTACGGTAAAGTGAGGATTATCCATGTGTCGCTCCACCACGGCGATGCATCGTTCAAGGAAATCCCGGTACTCCGGAGCGATCCTGAAATCGTTTGACTGCAGGGTCACCTCGTTGTAGAAATATTGTTGAAGCTGATTCCTGCTTTTGAGGATATTGAATACCCTGGCCTGCAATATAGCTTTGTCGAAGGGTTTGGTGATGTAATCATCGGCTCCGCTTTCGATCCCTTTCAATTTGATCTCCGCGGCAGAGCTGGCGGTCAGCAGGATAATGGGGATATGATTGAGCGATGGGTCATTCTTCAACTGGGTACACAGTTCGATGCCGCTGCATCCCTCCATCACTACATCGCTGAGGACAATATCGGGTTGCAGCGACCTGACTAATTCAAGCCCTTTCGTTCCTGAAGCCGCCTCATGTACGACGCAATCGTCTTCAAATATCTGACGCACATAACTCCGGATTTGTTCATTGTCATCTACGATCAAAAGGAGTGGCCGTGGAGATGCCAGTTGTGTTACCTTTTTAAGCTCGATGCCCACCTCGCTTCCTGCTGGCTGATCGGCGCCGGGAGCTTGACCGAGCAGTTCTTCCAGAAAGACGGAATGTTCCCCGATGTCTTCGAAAATATATGAATTGGCCAAGTGCTGCTTTCCCTTGAGCAATGTGACAGAAAAGCTGGTCCCCTCTCCTTCACGGCTGATATAGGACACGGAACCTTGATGGGCCTCCACGAACTTTTTGACAAGGTACAGTCCGATACCGAATCCTTCTCCCCCTTTGCCGGCCCCTGAGAAATCTCGGTAGAACCGGTTGAATATTGCATTACCGATATGTTCTGGAATCCCACATCCGCTATCCCTCACCGAAATCTGCAGGCGATCTGGTTCCGCTTCTTCTATGGACACCATTACGCTGCCGCCTTTCGGCGTAAACTTAAGGGCGTTGCTGATTAAATTATAGAGAACGACCTCCATCTTTTCCCGATCCACGTAGATTTCGAGCTGTTCACGGAAACAAGTGAACTGATATGATACGCCTTTGGACTCTGCGTATTGTGCAAAACAGAGGAATACTTCCTTGCATAAGGCAACTATATCCAGTTTAGCGAACCGGACCGCGTCACTTTCGTCATCCGCTTTTTGAAAAAGTAGCAATTGGTCCACCAGACTCAACAATCGCCGGGAGTTATTGTAAACCGTGGCCAGTTCCCGATTATCTACCGTTCCGCGGTTACTGTAAAGCATTTCCTTGATAGGATTAATTATAAGGGTAAGCGGAGCCCTGAACTCATGGGAAATATGGGTAAAAAATGCCAACTTCTTCTCGTTAAGTTCCTTTTCCTTTTCCATGGCCAGGCGTGCCATCTTGACTTCATAACGAAGCCGGGTTTGCCTCCGGTCGTAGTGCAGATAGACATACCCGGCGCCTAAAATTAGCGATATAAACAGCCCATACGCCCATTTGGTCTGCCACCACGGTGGGAGGACGTTAATGCTGACTATCCGCTCCTGCGGGTTCCATTTGCCGTCGGCGTTGGTAGATCGGATACGCAGGGTATAAGTGCCCGGCTCAAGGCGGGAATAATGGGCAGTACGTTGACTTCCTACATGATTCCAATCCTTGTCCCAGCCTTCCAGGATATAAGCATATCGGATTTTATCCGGCGAGGCATATTCCAACGCAGCAAACCCAAACGAAATAACGGCTTCATCATATCCCAGTATCAACCGGTCAATATTCTGCAGATTGGTCACTGAAGCCACACGCGAAGAACGATCATAAGGCCGGTTATTGATGCGCAGGTCAGTCAGCACCAGCTTTGGCATGGCGCTCACCGAACTGATGCTATCCGGATGGAATACGTTGAAGCCGTGAATTCCCCCAAAAAGAAACTCTCCGGAGCGAAGGCCGAACGCGGCGTTGTAGTTGAACTGATTGCTCTGAAGCCCGTCTGACTGGAAGAAATTCCGTACGGCTTTGGTTTTCGGATTGAATTTCGCGATTCCATTGAAGGTTGACATCCACAAATGACCGCTTTCGTCTTCCAGCGCATTCAGCATCACATTGTCCGGCAAGCCGTTTGTTTCAGTGAAGCTTTGATAGCTTCCGGTCTGCTTTTCGAAGTGCAGCAGGCCACCTCCTTCGGTTCCTATCCAAAGACTGTCAGGTCCGCTCTGGTGGATAAACCTGATGGGATGGCCGATGCGGTACCTTGCTGTTTGGCCGGTACCTCTGTTAAAACGGATTACGTCGGAAAACGTGCCGAACCAAAGCGTATGGTCGTTATCCTCCCATATTGTGAGCACGTTGTTAATGGTAGCGTCATACAGCTCAAACCGGTCATTTTTCCGGTTGAACCTGTAAAGTCCGCCGCCGGCCAACGTACTTGCCCATAGTGTTCCTGAACGGTCTTCGTAAAGCTTCCAGACTTTCGTGTATTCGTGCTCCTGCGCTTGGTCCAAACAGGCGTAGCGTTTGAACGTCCCGGTGCGTTTATCCAGGCGGTTGATTCCACCGCCATAGGTGGCCGCCCACAGTTCGCCGTATTGATCAACCAAGACGTTTGTCACGAAATCGCTGCTCAGCGCTCCCGGTTCTTCCGGATCATGCTGATAGTGCACAAAAGTGTCCTGCCGCCTGTTCCAAAAGGTTAACCCGGCGCCGTCCGTACCGATCCACACGTCGCCGGACCGGTCTTCTGCGAATGAAAGAATAAAGTCCTTGGCCGATGGGCCATACAAGGCCTGTCCATGCCGTATTGTCTGAAATCTGCTGATCTTGGGATCGATCACATTGATACCGCCCCGTAAAGTCCCTATCCAATAGCGTGAAGCAGCGTCGCGGAATACGGAGAAAACGGCATTGCTGGTAAGCGTACCGCTGTGGTCTCCTGCTGCAAGGTAGGTGCAGCGGCCTGAAGGGATATGCATGATTGTTATGCCGCCTCCATCTGTACAGACCCAGAGCTGTTGTGCTCCATCGCTGTAAAGCGCTGCAATATTTGTACTGGAGAGACCATCCTGGAGACCGATGATACGCGTCCGCTTACCCGCTATATTATATTGGATCAGGCCACGGTCCGTGCCCATCCAGATGTTGCCAAGATCATCCGGCATCATGCAGCTAACAGAACGCACATCTGCTGACACCAGTCGAACTTCCTGTATTTGCGGTTCAAACCGGCAGAGCCCGACACCATGGACAACCAGCCAGATGTTTCCGTCTTTATCTGCTTTAACGGTCTGTGCATGATATCCGAAGCGCCTTTTTCCTTCCACGGCAAGCGGTATCTGTACAGCTTCATTATATCGATCTGATCGCGTATCGACCCGCAGCAGCCCGGCCCGTTCACTGGCAGCAAACAGGTATCCCTCAGCATCCAGTTGCAACTCGTTGATGGCGAAGTCTATGCTTGCAGGGATCATGGCGGCCGTTGATTGATAGCTCATATGGCCGGTAACATTTCCTCTACCGTCCAATACTGACACCCCTTTTTTCATGGCTACCCAAATCCGGTCGGAACGGTCAGCGGTGATGTCCGTTATCCTGTTGTCGGCGAGTGAAGCGGAATTTCCGGGATGATGATTGTAAACCACGAATTGATAGCCATCATACCGGTTCAGACCATTCTGCGTACCGAACCACATGAAGCCATGACGGTCCTGAAATATGGCCGTTACATAATTATTGGATAGCCCATGCTCGATTCCCAGATATCGTATGCTTTTCTTAGATGTCGGATAGACACTTAATAAGGTGCCAAACAGCAAAGCAAGCAATACTAATATTCGCGGCATTATGCACATCGTAGGGGTATTTAGATTATAATCCTAAAGGCAAAGATAAAAATTATCGTTAATGAAAAAAGGGAATGGCGGTTGCCATCCCCTTTTGCGAACGATTTTGTTCAGAACATATCAATACCCAGGGTTTTGCACCAGCTGGTCATTCCGGTTCATCTCATCCCGATGAATAGCGATGAAATACATCTTGTCGAGCCATTGCCGGTTTTCGATACCCGGATCTATGGTACCCACGGTGTAGGTATAATCATAGCTTTCAGGATCGTACCGGTAAACGGACACCGACTTGCCGGATTTCAACCGGCCAAGGATGCGGATAATGCCGACTTTTCGGCCCAAGGTCTGTGATGCGATCATCCACCGGCGGGCATCATGGAAGCGATGTTCCTCATATGCCAGCTCGATGCGGCGTTCGTTACGGTATGCGGCCATCAGTGCATCTCCCGTTGCGGTGATGGCCGGCATACCTGCGCGGAAGCGTATCCGGTTAAGCCAAGTGCGCGCTTCGGCTTCTTCGCCAAGCTCAATACAGGCTTCAACATAGTTCAGTACCACTTCTGTATATCGCAACACCGGCCAGGGGATAAATTGCCGGGTGTTTTGGTCAACAACCGCAGGATCTGGATCAATGAATTTGCGCATGTAATAACCGGTGTGGGTACCGTTCCAGTCTTCCACACTACTGTTACGGGTATCCAACCCGTAGTGGATGACCTTGTTGCCGCCTTGTGTGATTTCATATTGGCCAGTCTGGATCTGATTGACCGGGTCTCTGCCTGCCACGTCAGCCGTCCTGGGCTTCCAATCCGCTCCGTCATAGAGGATTGTGGCATAAAAACGGGGATCCCGGTTGGCATAAGGCGTCGCGGCATGTGCCGGATTGCTCCAATCGAACCGCGAGCCATCCACCATGCCGTAGTCGTCTACCAGCTGCTGCGTGGGCGTATTGCCGGCCCAGTTATGATAACCGTTGGGACCGTTGTTCCGGCCTACATAATTGCCGCCTTCATCCTTCAGGTCAATAAAGAAGCGTCCCAGGATCAGATCCGCTTTTCCATCGGCCGGGACTGCACCGCTGCCGCCCGCCATGGCAATTGAAAGGTAGTTGGCGGTCCCCTCTTCCGGCGTTACCGGCTCGGTGAGATCCATCATGTACCCGGGGCCGAACGCGTCCAAAACAGCTTTGGCTGACGCTTTGGCGCGTTGCCACCGCTCAGTCTGGCTACCGCTCGTATAGCCCACGTACTCGGGATTGGAATAACCGGCAATGGTTTCCGAATTGGCGGAAGCCGTGGGCACATCATGCAGATCACTCGCAGCCTTGGTCAGCACACGCGCTTTCAATGCCAACGCGGCAGCAACGGAGGCACGGCCGTCTTCTACCGGTGCATCAGCGAGCATTTCCGCTGCCCGGTCACAATCAGCCACAATGAACTCAACGTTCTCTTCAAAGGTATTGCGTGCAATCGTATAGTCCTCCTGACCCAGACCATAAACACTGTCTACAAGCGGTACCGCTCCGTAATACCGGAGGAGTTCCGTATAGAAAAACGCACGCAGGAAATGGGCTTCACCCATAAGCCGGGTAGCAATGTTCGACGAGTTATCAAACTGGGGATTCGCCAGGTTCTGGATGGCAATATTTGTTGCCCGGATACGCCGGTACAAATTTCCCCAGTTGTGGGTTCCCGCACTGATCTGACTGTTCCAACCCAGGTCAGCGTCATTGGAACGGGCCTCGGTAATGGTATTGATCCCGCGGCCCGGGTGGGTAAACATAGCCTCGTCTGAAAGCGATGCCAGCATTTCCTCGTCAAATCCTCCCTGGCCGAATCCGTTATAGATTTCCGTGACGAATGCCTCAGCCAGTCCGGCGTCCAGCCATGTATCCTGATCGGACACTTCACCCAATGGCCGGGTGCTAACGAAGTCATCGTTGCACGCCACTGTACACACCATTACGCATAACAGGCATTGTACAATTACATGATATTTTTTAAATCTTTTCATCTCTTTAGCTTCTTTCGTTTAAAATGTGACTGCAATACCGGTATTCAGCAGGCGGGCTTGCGGATAATAGTGTCCCAATTGGTTGGTCGACTCCGGATCCAGCACGCCGACCTTGCTCCAGGTGAACAGGTTGAACCCGCTCACATATATACGAAGGTTACTGATGCCGGCCGGCTCCATCCAACGGCCCGGAAAGGTATAACCCAGTTCAAGGTTTTTCAGCCGGATGTAGTCGGTGCTGCGTAGCCAATACGTATTGCCTGATGAGTAGTATTGGTCGCTCCGGTCGGTAATACGTGGGTGCTCGCTGCTGGGCGCATCCACCCGCCACCGGTTTTCGTAAAAGTCCAGGAGGTAGTTGCCTATGGCACCTGACTCGTCGGTACCGACCCGCAGTTCCCCTCCGGAAGCCGCCTGGAAGAGCACCGTCAGATCGAATCCTTTGTATTGCATGCCGATGTTCAACCCTCCCTGGAAGGTAGGGACGGTGTTCTTATCGCGCCGCACGCGGTCATCGGGTGTAATGGCTCCGTCTCCATCATAATCCACGAATTTCATGTCGCCTGGCCGTACGGAGTTTGTAACCGCGCTGTAGTCTATCGTATTGGCCGCAATGTCCGCTTCATCGCGGAACACGCCGTCATAGATATAGAACAGTCCGGAGTTGATGGTCCTTCCTGTTGAGCGCTGCCATTCCGGTGCACCCGGAGCTTCGTCCCAGAACAGGATCTCGTTTTTGGCGTATCCGCCGTTCAGGCTCACGTTCAGGCTCAATTCGCCGATCTGATCGGTGTAACCCGCGCTGAAGTCCCAGCCTCCGTTTTCAACGATGCCGATGTTTTCAGCCGGCAAGGTCATACCGGTGGTCTGCGGAACAGAAGCATTCCTGCGCCAAAGGATACTTTCCCGACGGTTGCGGAACCACTCTACCGTAAAGTTGAACTTGCCGTCCATCAGCTGGCCGTCCAAGCCGACATTGTAGTTGTTGGCCACTTCCCAGGTGACAAACATGTTCGGGACGCGGCTTTCATATAGGGTTTTCACCAAATTATTGCCGATAACATACGTTCCGAAGCCATAGGTGGAGAAATACTGATATTCCTGCAGGGTCTGGGTGCCGTCATTGTCATGATCAAAATAGATCTGGTCATTACCCATTTGTCCGTAAGAACCCCTGAGCTTTAAATAATTGACAAAAGGCACCCCCTCTTTCCAGAAATTCTCTTCCGAGATCATCCAGCCCGCCATGACGCCGGGGAAGAAACCATATCGGCTGTCTTCAGGGAACATATACGAACCGTCATACCGCCACAGGAATTCAGCCATATACTTGTTCTTATAGTTGTATCCCACACGTCCGAAGTAGTTCAACCTCGCCTGTTCCCATGCACCGCCGTTATTGTTTTTTTCCGCTTCCCCCCCGGCAAACATATAATCGATATTGGTAGAAATGAAATACCTGCGGAAGGCTTCAAAATTGTCGTTACGGATCGTTTCCCTGTTCACGCCTGCCAGCAAGTTAAGGGTGTGGTCACCCAGCGTACGGTCGTATGACAGGACGCCGCCTAACAGCACGTTCATCTGGTCCTCATCGCTCTGCGTCAGGCGCGGATCAGCCGGCCCGCGCTCCCCGCGTACCAGCAAAGGCGTCACACCATCCTCTTCATAATCCCCCTGCCAGGTGTAAAGGTACCAGGGGATTTCCCAACGTTTGGTCTTCTGCTGATACTTGTCTATGGCCGCCGTACCGGTAAATTTCAGGCCTTCCACCCAGGGCACCCGGATATTGACTTCTCCATTGGTCTGGAAATAATACCGCCGGTCCCTGTCGTAACCGGTTTGGTTGGTGGTAATCACTACCGGGTTTTCCCCGTACTCAATATCTGGTCCCGGCATGCCGTTCGGCCAGTAAGCCGGTTCCGTGGGAATGCCCCGCATCAACATCCGGAAAATCGCGCCCGCCGATTTCGTCGGGAACTCCCGGTCTTCCTGCCGGCCCAATACGCCGATCTTCGTGCTGACATACTCGTTAATGTTGGCATCCAGATTCACCCGGATATCATATTGTGAGTACCCGGTAGCCGAGTTCTTGTAATAAGCGTCCTGGTTCTGGTACCCGATCGATGTCAGGTATTTTATATCCTCCGTACCGCCGCTGATCTGTAGGTTATGCTGCGACTGCGGCGACCAATTTTTTAAGGTCGCATCGAACCAGTTTGTATTGGGATGCCCCCAGGGATCCGATCCATCGGCATAAAGCTGGATATCCTGAGGTGAAAATGGCGCTGTCAGCACTGAACCATCTGCACGCGTATAAGTGCCGCTTTCCCGGAATGCGTTTTGCGCAGGCGACCATTCATTTACCGGCAATTTGAATATTTCCAGCTCATTGCGCATCTCGGCATACTGCACAGCATTGGCGAGCTTCGGAATTACCGTAGGCTGTGAAAAAGCCTGGTTGAACGTATAGGACAGCGAAGGTTTACCGGACTGTCCGCGTTTGGTGGTGATCAAAATAACACCGTTGGCCGCGCGGGCCCCGTAAATAGCTGCCGATGCGTCTTTCAATACGGAGATATTGTCAATATCAGCCGGACTCAGCCGTTCAAAACCTCCCGGCCGCGCTGGGATACCGTCGATAACGATCAGCGGACCACTGTTGCCCAATGTGTTAGTACCCCGTATGCGGATAGCGGCACCGTCATATCCCGGTTCAGCGCTTCCCTGCGTTGCCACAACACCGGGAAGCCGGCCGGCGAGCGCATTGGAGACGTTCACCGTGGGCGATTTCATGAGCTCCGTGCTCTTGACCGACGCTACAGAACCGGTGATGGTCTCGCGCCGCTGTGTACCGTAACCTACCACGACGACTTCATCCAGATTGGACATGGTCGCGTCCACATCCAGCTGCACATCGATGCGTTCGTTGTCAACCGTAACGGTGCGTGTGACATAGCCGACAAACGAAAAGACCAAGGACGCCCCCTTGGCGACTTCCACGTTATAATTGCCCTCGTCATTCGTTGTCGTTCCCGTGGTGCTCCCCGCCACTGCCACGCTTACGCCTGAGAGCGGTGCACCCTGCATGTCTGTTACTTTCCCCTGCACGGTCAACGTGCCCTCCTGTGCAAGCAGGTTGTTGCCGGATATCCACAAGATGGCTAACAAAGCAACAATTCCCCGACGGAGTACTTCACGGCTAAAGCCGTCCAGCTTGTTCCGGATACGGAACTGAGCCACAGCCCTACTCCGGGAATTCGCCCGAATAGGAACACATTCCACTAGTTTTTGAAACATAATACGTGTGTTTTGATGATTTATATAATTAAATTGGTTATTGGTTATCTCTGAACTATACTCACGAAGGTACACCGTACATCGGCACCCCTCTGAATGTCAATGGAGATGCAATCGTGCGTACTCTATCGCAGTTATCGCTAAATAGCGTTACTGCATACCACTAAGTGGAAGTCTGATGCTGGTTTCGATCCTTGTACGGGACCGGTCCGTGCGCCGGGTCATGTGGTTTTGTAGTGTGTTTGCGATTCATAAATTTGGTTCTTTTGTTTTGTTGGTTTCCTCTCGCGTTTACTGTTAAATAAACACTTATGAGCGTTCAGCTGGTCTGTCGAAAAAAACGGCTAAGCTCTATAACGGTTTTGTTACCAAAAAGTTTGCCAAACTCCCCTTTAAAACAACAAAAAGGTTATCCGAAAAACATAATTGCTTTTCGGACAACCCATAAAATACAATCCCGCGTTCCGCTAAAACGTGATCTTCTGCGGTTGCGTGTACAGGTATTCGGCCACACCGGCCGCTTTTACCCCAATCCGGGCAAAAAGATACCCTTTATTGGCCAGGGACGCCGGGATAGCTGCCTGTAAGGTCAGCGGTTGGCTCAGGTCCGGGACATCTGCAGCCGCGAGATCAACCCGCGCAGCGTTGTTGTTCTGATCCACAATGGTGGTTTGTCCCAAGTAAATTGCGACACGTTCCAGTGGACGGTTGCTGTTGACCTGGTCAACGCTAAAGGTAGCCGTTACTGTGCCTCCGCTCGCCTGGTATGATTCGCCGGAGATAATAAAATAGGGATCAACCGGTACGTCGACCGTCGTGGCGCCGTTCACTCGGACGTCAATGGAGTCGGTATTGTCTGCCCAGGGGCCGTTGCCGCGGAGCAGGACAAGCTTATAATCTCCGTCAAACAACCGCGCTGAAAAGGAACCGTCCTGGTTTATATACACAGGAATCTTGGAGAACAGCTCATATCCGTGCTGCCATAGTTCCAGCTCTACTCCTCCGGAACGCACGCTTACCGGTTGTCCATCGTAAACTACCCGTCCGGTCAGCATGGAAGTAGGTGGTTCGTAATTATCTTTCTCGCAGGCCGCCGTTGCCAGCAACGACAGCAAGACTACTATATTTCTAAATCTGATCATGATGCTATGTGATTAATGAAACGGGTTTCTCACAATTTTTGGATTGTTATTGATTACGCTCTGGTCAATGGAAGAGTAGTAATTGCCCATCTGGAAGAAACGGGGGGCCCGGAAACGGGGCGCAACCATCTTGACAAAAACGTATTTTCCATCACGGGCCGGATCTCCAGGCCGCACCACGCGATACGGATACAGTGCATACACAACCGCGTCCGGGCTGTTTGCACTGCCATTCCAGACTTCATGGGCAATCCGCCAGCGTTTCAGGTCCCAGACGCGGTGATCTTCAAAGGCCAGTTCCACGCGTCGTTCGTTTCGGATGCGGTCTATGGTGATCGTCGCTGCGGTGACACTGTTCGGACCGAAGCCGGCGCGTTCCCTCAGGGTACTCAGGTACGCCGCTGCCTCTGCGGCCTGGCCCAGCTCAAACGCTGCTTCAGCTGCGTTCAGATAGACCTCACCCAGACGGAACCATACCCACCATACGTCGCTGCGTATCCCGCGCGTGCTGGTCCCGGGCCCTGAATCCAGGTATTTGCGCAGGTAAAACCCGGTATTGGAAACCTCCTGGATGGAGCGGTGCGGCCCTCCGGAAGCCGTTAACGGCCCACCGTCCCCATTGGGATAATTCGGTCCGCCCCAGGAGGAGCCGAGGTCGGCGCCTTCAATGGTCTGGTACCGGCCGGCACCGGCGTCCCAGACCATAACGCCGGCCTGCATCTCAACTGTCATACCTTTAAAAGGAGCACCGGGATAGATAACCGTCCCGTATAGCCGGGCATCCTTGTTGGTGAAAATATCCGTGACCTGGTCATAATAAATAAAGTCGCTGTTGTCTGGCGTACGGGTCTTCAGCGCGCCGTCTGAACCGTCCAGGTATTCATAGCTCTCAACGAGATTCAGCGAAGGTGTGATATTCGATGAACTCAGGTTATCCTCCCGGATGCTGCGCGGAATATTATCGTAGGAAAACCAGTGCCGCTTGTCCTTGGATGAGAGAAAGTCCCAGGCAAAGATCACTTCCGGATTACCGCCTTTACGGACCACAGCCTCGTAAAAATTCTCTCCCAGATCGGGATTGCTCTGGTACAGGGAGTAGACTCCGCTGTTGATGATTTCAGCAGATGCATCCAGCGCCTTTTGGTAGTACGCCGTTGCCTGATCCGCCGGTATACCTACTTCCCCTCCCGGTGTGGTTATGGGTACCCCCATCTGATTATTATATTTAGCGATTGACCCGGCGTAGAGCATCGCGCGGCTTTTCAGTGCCAGTGCTGTATACTTGTTTGCACGGGTGCTGCTACCCGCATTCCCCAACACGTCCTTGATGGCGTCCACCTCACTCGCGATGAAATCATATACTTCTGCTTCGCGGGCACGGGCGGTCTGCAGATAGGACGGATCGCCGCTGTAATCGTAGATCAGTTGGCTGGTGATCAGCGGGACTCCGCCCATCCGCTTCACCAGTTCAAAGTAATTATAGGCTCTGAGGAAGCGTAGTTCGGCATTGAATTGTGCCTTCGTTTCGGCGCTGAGTTCCGTACCGTAGGTTTCGATGTTTTCCAGCGCGAGATTGATGTCACGTATCAGACTGTAGTTCCAGATCCGCCAGCGCTCGAACCCGTAGGACACAATATTGTTCCGTCCCTCTTCATTTGAAAAACCGGACCACATGGCATCATCGTAGTCGGCCATCCGCCGCCATTGGGCCTGGCGTTCCTGATTGATATCTATACTGGTGTGATCAGGATCGGTCAGCCCCATATCGGTAGGTAATCGATCGTAGAGGTTGGCCAGTATCCCGAGGATCTGTTTCGGATCGTTCCACACCTGCTCTTCCAAGATGATGTTCTTTGGCTGGCGGTCCAGCCAATCTTTTTCGCAGGCCGGCAATATCAGCGATACGATACAGATCATGATGAATTGATGTATTCGTTTCATGGCAATAAGTTTAAAGCGATAAATTAAAACCGAAGGTATACAGGCGTTGCTGCGGATATACCAGGCCGTTCGTACTGGCAATCTCGGGGTCGATCTCAAACTCCTTCACATTATCAATGGAAAACAGGTTGGTGCCGTTAGCGAAAATCCGCAGCCTGGAAATCCCGGCCCGCTCCAGCAGGCGGCTCGGAATGGAATACCCCAGCTCCAGGTTCCTTAGTCGGATGTACCGCACATTGGTCACCCAGAAGTCGCTGCGCCGGTAATTGACATGGCTGTTGAGATCTTTCCGGAATGCGGGATATGTACCCGGGATCCACGCACTGCCCGGATCATAGGGATCCTCTCGCCGCCAGTGGTCTTCAGCAAATGCGCGAAGCAGGTTACCGTTGTTCTGGAACGGATACTTCAGTTCCCAATCCCTGAAAAACGTCTGCATGCCGGCACCCGAAAAGTCGAAGGCTATTGAGAAGTTTTTCCATGCAAAGCTGCCGTTGATGCCGTAATTGAAGTAGGGAAGCGCCCCTTCCGCATAGCCTATCGGCTCCAGGTCCATGTCATTGATGATGCCGTCTCCGTTGACGTCCTTGAAAATCAGGTCCCCCGGCAGCTGCGTGCGGTTACCCTGTCCATCATTGTTGATCGGGTGGTTATCAATCTGCTCCTGAGACTGGAACTGACCTACCACCTGATAACCCCAGTTAATGCTTGCCCAACGGTCCTCCGCTGAAAAACGGTACCGGTCATATGAATTGCCGAAACGGGGCTTGTATGTACTAAGACTCCGCAGCCGTCCCAGCGTCGCGTTCACGCCTATCGAATATTGTACATTGCCGACCTGATCCCGCCAGTTCACCATACCGTCCACTCCACGGGTGGCATCTGCGTTCAAGTTTTCATTGGGCAGCGTATAGCCCACCTCGCTCGGCAATAACACGTCATAACGGGCTGCGGGCAGACCGCTGCGGCGGCGCTCAAACAGGTCAAACTGACCGGTGAGGTTCTGGAAAACCGTGAAGTCAATACCAATGTTCCGGGTCTGATTGGTCACCCAGGATAGCGTTGTGATCGGCAGCCCCCGGGAACGCAGTCCGTTGACGAAATTGCCGTCCAGCACCGCATTCCGCCCATCATTCACATTCGTGCCACCATAGGTATATCCGGCCATATAGGCAAATGGTGAAATACCGATTTCGCTCCCTGTCTCGCCATAGGACGCACGCAGCTTCAGGTCATTCAGCCAGGACCCTGCGTGATTTTTGAGGAAAGGCTCCTCGCTGATGCGCCAGCCCAACGACACGCCAGGGAAAAACCCCCACCGGTGGTCCGGTGCATAGAGAAAAGACCCGTCATAACGCCCCAGCAACTCAACCAGGTATTTCTGGCGGTAATTGTAGTTCACCCGCCCGACGTATCCCGCGCGCGCTTCGACGGCCCATTCGTCGGCAAGCAAATCCTGCTCGGCAAACGACATGATCGGGATGTAATTATTGGAGGGAATGGTATGGATCACGTTTCGCGAGTTTTCATTATCGGACCGCTCATACGCGGCTACTGCAGAAACGGAATGTTCCCCGAACTGCTTGTCATACGTCAGCTGAAACTGTGCGAACCGTGAAACAATATTGCGCTTGTGTTTCTCCCTCCAGGGGTTCTGATTACCGAAACCGGGCTGCGTATAATACGTGTCGGTTTCGGCATCATAGAGGTAGGCATCATAGGTGTACTCGAAACCGTCGAAATCCTCGTTGGTAAAATTATAGGAAAACAAGGTCTTGGCCGTCAGTCCGAACTTGAAATCGTACTGGGCGGTTAGGTTGACATTCATGGCCCTCCACCATTGGTCCACATAGCCGGTCACATCATCCTTGTAGGTGGCAGGGTTGACGTTCACGTTGTGCGTCTGGTGTATGTAGTTCGGATTATCGTTGGCGTAGGGGCTTTCGGTGGGCCACATGCTGAATACGCTCAGCAGCGGATTGAAATAGTCATCCAGGCCGGGCACGCCGACGTTATGGCGTTTTTCCAGACGGGTGCTGATCTGCGTTCCCACCTGCAGCCCTTTGGCAAGGCTGCCGTTGATGTTCGCCTGCAGATTAGTCCGGTCAAACGTAAAGTCCCGGATGATCGCATCCTGGCTGATGTGGCTCAGCGAGATGTAGTAGTTTGAGCGCTGTGAGCCGCCTGTTGCATTGGCGCTGAGGTAGTATTGGGGTACATTGGGCCGCATGACGATATCGAAGTAATCGTAGCTTTTGTACCCCTTTTCCATACCGGCCTCCCATTTGGCCAACTGCTCAGGGCTATATAGCAACGCAGGATCATTTCCGAAGTTCTGTTCAGACTCCAGCAATCCGCGGATGTACTGACCCGCATCCGCCGGGCGTGGAAACCGGGTAAAATTCTGCATCCCATAATAGCCGGTTACGTTGATACTGGTTGTTTCATTCTGGCGTCCTTTTTTGGTTGTGATCAGGACTACCCCGTTTGAGGCCCGCAATCCGTATACGGAGGCGGAGGCGTCTTTCAGCACGGTGATGCTCTCTATATCCTCCAGCCCAAGATTGTTGAATACGTTCTGTCCCGAAACGCCCGTATTGAATCCGAATGCCGTAGTCCCCTCATTGGTACTGTAGGGCACGCCGTCAATGACATATAAGGGGTTGCCCAGGTTCCGGATCTGGATATTGGCCCCGTTTCCGGGCCGTGAATCGGTCGTGCGTGCGGTCACGCCGGGAACCTTACCAACCAGCGCACTGGTGGCCGCCACGGCAGGGGTCCTCACGAGGTCTGCAGACTGGATAGTACTTACGGCACCGGTGATGGACGCTTTGTTCTGGGTGCCGTATCCGACCACGACAACCTCGCTGAGCGACTGATTATTGGTTTCAAGCTTTACGTTTACGGTGTTTCGGTTGTCCACCGCTACTTCCTGTACAGCAAGGCCGATATAGGTAAACACCAATGTACCATTGCCATCAGGCAAGCGCAGGGTGTAACTGCCGTTTTCGTCTGTGGTGGTTCCGTTTTCTGTGCCCTTCAGCAGCACGCTTACACCCCTTAACGGGTTGCCTTCACTGTCTGTAACGATGCCTTTTACGGTAAATTGTTGGGGGAGAGCCAAACCATACCGGTGCGCTCCCAACACGAGCAATAAGACCGCACTTATCCTGATGAAGTGCTTGATTAAAGTCTTCTTTCGTTTAAACTGGTTCATAACTAATGATTTAATTGGTTAACAATTGGAAATGTGCACGCCATGCGCGCCACAACTAAGGCGGCAACCCGAGAAACAACCTTTTCATCGTTTACTATTAATGTTAATTATACGTTTATTAATTGGCAGCAGGCCTTTCCTGCTTCGTTACACTCGGTGGCAACGGGTACTCAGTCTTCTAATTCCGGCCATCCGGCCGTATTCCATTCAAGTATTTCGACACGCAACTTTGGCATTCCGTTATCCTGACCATCATACCCATGAAAAATCAGGTAGTCTACGCCGTCGAACGTGTATACTGCATTATGTCCCACCCCCATCCATCTGTCGTCGCCTGCCAGCAGCAGTTTTCCCCCTCCCTCTGCCAGGTCTTTGCCTGTATCGTCGAGATAAGGACCGGTCACCTGCCGGGAGCGGCCCACGATCATCTTGTAGGTACTTTCCACTCCTTTGCAGCAATAATCTATGGATGCGAACAGATAGTAATATCCGCTCTTTTTGAAAATGAACGGTGCCTCAATGGGATTCGGGTCTGTTTTCCGGCTGGCGATCGTAACCAGCCGCAGGGTGTCTCCGCTTACCTTCAAGCGGTCCGCCGCCAGACGTGCGATCTTAAGGCCTCCCCAGAAAGATCCGAAGGCCAGGTAAGCCTGCCCCGTGTCGTCCTCCACCAGATTCGGATCGATGGCATTCCAATCCGTTACTCCGGGATAAGATTGGATCACCTTACCGCGGTCCACCCATCGGTACCGCGGATCCGCCGGATCCAGGGTCATGTTCGTAGCCAAGCCAATGCAAGAGGTGTTTTTACCGAAGGCTGACACGGAGTAGTACAGGTAATATTGCCCGTCATGATAACTGATATCCGGTGCCCAAAAGTGTCCTTTAAAGCCTGGAACTGCGGCCAGCGTCCATTCCGGCGGGTCGGCAAACACAGGGCGCTCGCGTCTCCATTGCCGGAGGTCGGGAGATGACCAAACGGCAATTCCCCGCCCGGTCGTGAAAAGGTAATATGTATTCCCACATTTGGCTATTACCGGATCGTGTACCCGCATGGCCGTATCGTTCCCCTGTGCGTAGGCCACGGAACCACACAGCCAGCCGACGATCAGAAAAAACAGCGGTTTCATGACGCTTACATATTATAACGGTATTTTAAAAACGTTGAATGAGTACGGCGTCACTTTCAGCATCGGGCGCCGCCTGTCAATTGTCACCTTTTTTTCCTGGGGGCTGACGGCCAGCGGTTCACGGATGGAATTGACCTGGTCCATGTCATCGCTGCGCAACTCAATGTGCGTGCCCGCTGCCTTGAGATTCCGCACGCCTTGAAGCTCCAGCTCCAGGGTAGCCACCGAGTCACTTCGGTTAGCGACCTTGATAATCAGCTCATCCGTCCGCTTATCCACAACGGCAGATGCATACAGTCCGCCCTGTCCCGTCAATGGTTGTCCATCGCTGGTAAGCGGGACAATATGTGTTCCTTTATTGGTTGAATACAGTTTTTGCACGTAATAGTTGGGCGTCCCGAAAACCGAGAGGTTGTCTACCCATATCAGGTCAGGTGTCCACTGCCACCCATCCACATGGCCGAACAAGGGAGCATAAGAAGCGAGCGTTACGACATCCGCATTACGTTCCACACCCGTCAGAAAAGCCGCTTCGGCCAATGCCGTCAGCCAATTGTTTTTGTTATCCGGGCTGGCTATCCTTACGCTCTGCGCCGCATACTCGCCGGCAAAGACCTTTGACCCGTTCCGGTCATAGTCATCGTAGCGCGATGCATTCTCGAAAAACCAATCCGGATGCCGGTAAAAATGTTCGTCGATCAGGTCAACCTCCATCCTACGCAGTTCCCTGTTCAGGTAGTCGAAGCGCTCCCCGCTGGGGTCCGTACCCGAGCTGGCCACGATGGCGATATCGGGGTACTTTGTGTTGATCGCCTGCTTGAACGCTGTGAGCCTTTCGATGTATTGCGGCCCCCAGTTTTCATTGCCCACGCCGATCATTTTCAGGTTGAACGGTTCGGGATGTCCCATATCGGCTCTTAATTTTCCCCAGGTGGTAGTTACCGCGCCATTGGCAAATTCAATCAGGTCCAGTGCATCCTGGATGTATTCATCCAGTTGGTCCATCGGCACCACCTCCGCTGAGTTGAACTGGCAGGCCATCCCGCAGTTCAGGATCGGGAGCGGCTCGGCACCCAGGTCCTCGGCAAGCTGGAAGTACTCAAAGAAGCCAAGACCGAACGTCTGGAAATAGTCAGGCGTGGGCCGGTGCGCAAACTCAAAGTTCCAACGGTTGATGATCTGCTGCCGGTCTTCTACAGGTCCAACGGTTTTCTTCCACTGAAAGCGCTGGGATAGGTCGTACCCCTCAACAATGCAGCCGCCGGGGAACCGCAGGAAACCGGGCTTCATATCAGCCAGGATCTGCACCATGTCCGCGCGCAAACCGCCTTTTCTTCCCTTCCAGGTATCCTCCGGGAACAATGAGATCATATCCAGGTCAATGGTGCCCGCGCCTTCAAACCAGATGTTCAGACGGGCCCTTGGGTCTGTCGCATCCGACCTGAAGGTTGCCTCCGCCCGCTGCCAGCCACCCGTCTCCGTGCCGGGCTCCAGCATACCGGTGCCGATGACATGGCCGGCGCTGTCCACCAGCTCCAACCGCAGTTTCACGCCCGGCTGCTGTTGCCGGTACCATACCGAAAAATCATACCGCAAGCCGGCTTTGACGCCCATGCCGCGGAATCCTTCATTGCTTATTCCTAAGCCCTTGGATCCGGCCAGTGCGGTGTTTACACGGAGAAACCGCGGGTTACGTTCACTGGCCTCCTGCCGGTTGAGCACCAGCAGCGCCCCTTCCCGGGGTTCGCCCAGTGTTTTCCAGCCCATCATGGGCCGAAAGAACTCGAAAGACCGGTTTTTGACCAGCTCGGCATACAGGCCGCCATCGGCGCCCATGTTGATGTCCTCAAAAAACAGCCCCCACATGTTGGGGTTCACTTCTCCTTTGATGCGGTTGACATCTACTGTCAGACTGACGGGCTGCGCAAATGCCTGAAGCAGGGACAGCCCACATACAGCAGTTGAAGTAACCAGGTTTAGTAGCGTTCTCATCGGTTATTGGTTTGGGTGGAGGATTGTATGCCTTCAGATGTCATGACGAGTGCCTTGAAATGGTAGGCCAGGTCCGGCATACTTTGCTGTCCGGAAGCGGAAACACCCATTATGGATAAGACGCCGAATACCAAAACTTCTCTCTTCATATCAGTTATTTCAAGCCAAGGACAACCACGGAAAACGGCGGCAGCATGACGGTCAATTGATTATTCCTGAGGCGGGCCCCGTCAAACGCAGCGGGTATAACGGTTTCCGGCGCGTCAAAAGAATTGTAGGCTCTCAGCTCACTGGCGGTCAGCAAACGCCCATCGACAGACCGGTACGCCTTGCCCAGATCAAGGGTAACGGTCTGTTGGTCCGTAGGGTGTATATTGACCAGTGAAACATGGGTGTTGCCAAGACTATCCACGGATGCGGACACCGAAACGGCCGGCAGTTCCTCCCCTTCCATGGTAAACTTAGCCGATTCGACCGTTACCGGAATCAGCGTCGCGTCCTGGTGCACCTTGTACATTTCCATGACATGATAGGTCGGCGTGAGCAACATTTTATCGCCTTCTGTTAAAATAACCGCCTGCAGTACATTGATGGTCTGTGCCAGGTTAGCCATCCGGACACGGTCAGCGTGGTTATTGAATATATTCAGCGTAATACCGGCAATCATGGCATCGCGCATGGTGTTTTGCTGGTACAGGAAGCCCGGATTGGTGCCCGGTTCCACGTCATACCATCCTCCCCATTCATCAACCACCAATGCCACTTTTTTCTCAGGATCGTACTTGTCCATGATCGCGGAATGCTTGGTTACCAACTCCTCCATCCTCCAAGCCGATTTCATGGTCTGGAAGTACTGTTTGTCAGAATAGGTAGTGGAGGGTCCTTTGTTACTCCAGTCAATCACGGCATAGTGATGCAGGGCCACGCCTTCCAGCAATTGATGCGGGATATTCTTCATCAGCGTTTCGGTCCAGTGGTAGTCTGCACTGTTGGCGCCGGAAGCGATGCGGAAAATACCACCTGAGTTATTCCAGTCGCTCATGAAGGTCGCGTAGCGGCGGTACACATTTGCATAGTACTCCGGCGTCATATTCCCCCCGCATCCCCAGGCTTCATTCCCTACCCCCCAATACTTCACCGCCCATGGCTTTTCGCGGCCGTTCTCCCTGCGCAGGTCCGCCATGGGGCTTGTACCATCGTGGTTTACGTACTGCACCCAGTCAGCCAATTCCTGCACTTCTCCGCTTGCCACGTTGCCCGCCAGATAGGGCTCTGTACCCAGCATCTCACACATGTTGAGAAAATCATGCGTACCGAAACTGTTATCCTCTGTTACCCCGCCCCACCAGGTGTTCACGATCGTCGGGCGGTTCTCCTTGGGGCCGATGCCGTCCTTCCAATGGTAGGTATCCGCAAAGCAGCCTCCCGGCCATCTCAGGTTCGGAATATTCAGCCGTTTTAGGGCTTCCACCACATCCTTCCGCACACCGTCAGTATGCGGCACGGCGTCGTTGTCTTCACCTACGTAAAATCCGTCGTAAATACATCGTCCCAGATGTTCAGCAAAGTGCCCATAAATATGCCTGCTGATGGTCACGTCTGAAGGTTCAGGAGCCAGGCGTACGGCATTGGTTTGCTGGGCGCCCGCTGAAAGCGCGAGCGCCGCCGCAAAGATCCCGGTTGAGAAAAGCTGTTTCATCGATTTATATTATTTCGGTTTATCTGTTTATTCCAATACCATGACAAAGCCGCCATTTGGCTTCAAATCAATGCTTGTGGGTGCCAGCGGGATATCGGACACCTGGATCCCGCCATGCAGGCCGTCGGCAAACAGTCTCGCGCGGGAAACACCATCAAAAGTTGCCGGGTCAATCCTCCAACTTTTCCCTGTATTCTCTCCGTTTATTCCCGCCACATACCATTTGTTACTTCCATAGCGGGCTATAACCGCCTCCTTACCAGGGAAGCCCTGTATAAACCGCACGTCATCCCAGGCGACAGGCAGGTCGCGGAGGAGGTCGCGTACGGCCTGCGGTACGGTTGCCATCCCTTCCGGCGATTCGGCATAATGCTGAATCCCCGAAACAAAGAGCACGGACGTAGCCAGTTCAAACGCAGCTGTGGTACGCCGTTGCACATGTGTCCTCACCCTATCCAGGTTCATGGGCGTAAAATCCATGGGATCAAAGGCGTTACGGGTAAAGGGCAGGATGGTGCAATGGGCAGCTTGCCGGTCAGCATCTTCCTGTCCGAAGGTCACCATTTCAAATCCCCGGACCGCTTCAACCGTCATCAGGTGAGGATAGGTACGGGACCAGCCGCGCGGGAGTGTGGCCCCATGGAAATTGACCAACAATCCGTATCTGGCCGCGTCCTCCAGGATGTCCAGGTAGTAACGGATAACTGACCGCCCATCACCGCCGAAAAAGTCTATTTTTACACCCTTGATGCCCATATCCCGGATGCGGGCAAATTCGCTGGCCCGTCCCTCCGGGGTCAGCAGTTTATCTTTGGGGGTATAGGTGACCGTGTTCCATGATCCCGCTGAATTATACCACAACAGCAGCCCCACACCTTTCCCTTCTGCGTACCGGGCAAGATCGCTTATGCGGTCATAGCCGATTTTCCGGTCCCAGTTGACGTCAATGAGGCAATACTGCCAGCCCATATCCGCCGCAAAGTCAATATACTTACGCTGTTCCTCGTAAGTGATATGGTCATCCTTCGAATTGATCCAGCTCCACGAGGCTTTCCCGGGCTTTATCAGGCTATCGGCAACCTGAATTGACCGGTCGGCTACATCCAGTCCAAGGTTTGACTCCACAATCGTGCCCAGACTGCCAACGGTGATGATCCGCCAAGGAGAATGAAACGGCTCATCAGATGCTGGTAGCAGTCCGCCCTCCGGCATCACCTCCCGCGCGTCCGGAAAGCCTATCCGGTATTCACCTCCGGACGATTCCGGTCGAAGCCGCGTAGCACAATACCGGCCATCCAGTCCGGCCTCAGTAATCAATACCCAGGTGCTGTCGACCTGGAAAAGGGCAGGATACACCCATCCCGATCCGGTTGGCTCCCGTGTACCCACGGAAATTCCCTGTTCATAATGCTCTTCATAAGAAGGATTGGTCTGCTCCCATCCCGACTTGGCTACGGCCACCGGCTGCAGCCAGCCCCTTGCGTGCGGAGGAAAACGGAAGCTGGTAATTTCCTCCTGGATTTCCAGACCGGTTGCAGGGACATCAGGGAAAAAATAGCGAAACGCAACCCCGTCGTTTGCCACCTGAAAAATGACATCAAATCCATTACCCCCTTCATTCCTCAACCTGAATACCCGCCGGTTAGCCTGGTACCGGTTTCCCCGCCGCTTGGCTGTGGCAACCTTGTACTGTTCGTCTACCGCCTCCGGCGCGGAAATCTCCACCACGCGAAGTCCGGAAGTAAGGTCACCGTCGCTCCTTTTCACACCCAGACGGGAACTGTCGATCACTGCATATCCGTCAACGGTTACGGAGTACCGGACATCCCCTTCACCGTCGGTCCACAGACGTGCAACAACGTTTCCATCCGGGCTGGAGACTGCATCAGACGTCCGTTTTTCACGGCAGGAGATTGCCGAGACAACTACAGCAAATAAGAAAAACAGGTACTTTCGCATGCAACAATTATTTCGATTTACCTATTGGTCATTACAAATAAAAGCTATTTCTTATTAAACGTCAAAAAAACGATTAAAAAAATTAAAAAAAACTGCTAATATCCTACTATCATTTGCTAATAATCGCCAATAATAAATGGAAGCATACCGTTGAGGCAACCCAGGGCTGGCTTACCGACATGTAGAAATCGCTTAATTAAATTGTAGGATTTCCAATTATCTGCTATCATTGTACTAATTATGACAAGATACGCCAAGCAAAACCGCATTTTGGTAGCCGTAGACTGTATCATCTTCGGGTTTGACGGCTACGACCTTAAACTGCTATTGATCAAACGCGGGTTCGAACCGGAAAAGAACAAATGGAGCGTGATGGGTGGGTTTGTCCAGTCCGACGAGAAACCGGAGGAAGCGGCTTCTCGCGTACTGAAACAGCTTACCGGCCTCGAAAACGTGTATATGGAGCAATTGTTGGTCTTCGGCGAGCCGAACCGCGATCCCATAGAACGCACCATCAGTATCACGTACTTTGCCCTCATTGACATTAAAAAGTACGAGAAACAGCTGAGCGACGACTACCGTGCTGAGTGGTTTTCACTGGACCGCGTTCCAAAGCTGATCTTTGACCATGACCAGATGGTGGATCATGCCAAGAAGAAGCTTCGTTATAAAGCTGCGCTGCATCCTATCCTCTTCGAGTTGCTTCCCGAAAAATTCACCATCCCCCAGATCATTTCGCTTTATGAGCAGGTATATGATGTTGAGCTTGACAAGCGGAATTTTACCCGGAAACTCCGTTCAACCAACCTCCTCATCAAGCAGACCGATAAAGACAAGGAGAACTCCAAAAAAGGAGCCTTTTACTACAAATTGGATAAAGCTACGTATAAAGAGAAATTCACCAAGTTTCTGAATTTTGTTTCCAATCCCGCTTATTAAAAGACCTTTGCGCTGATCGGCTGATTCTTGCCAATTTCAAATTTGTTGCGCAATGTATTGCATTTCTGATAAATTAAATGTTAATTTGACACGACTAACCAGTTAATCGTAGTAAAAATGGACAACAACTATGTGATCGGTGTAGACTTCGGGACAGATTCGGTGCGTTCCGTATTGGTAAATACACAAACAGGAGAGGAATTAGCGACTTCCGTTTTTGAATACCCACGCTGGAAGGCCGGGCACTATTGCAACGCTGCCGTCAACCAGTTCCGGCAGCACCCTTTGGATTATATTGAAGGGCTTGAGCATACCATTAAGGACTGCATCAATCAAGTCGGGGAGACCATTGCACAACGCGTCGTAGGCATCTCTGCGGACACTACCGGCTCTACCCCGGTCGCTGTGGATGAGCGGGGTACGCCGTTGGCGCTGCTTCCTGACTTTGCAGAGAATCCCAATGCGATGTTCGTACTGTGGAAAGACCATACGTCAGTCAAAGAGGCTGCGGAAATCAACGCTCACGCAAAAAAATTTGAGGTGGACTACCTTCAATACGTAGGTGGCATCTACTCCGCTGAATGGTTCTGGGCGAAGCTGCTTCGGGTGCTCCGGGCAGATGAACAAGTCCGTCAGGCCGTCCACACCTGGGTGGAACACTGCGACTGGATACCGTTCCTCCTTTGCGGAGGAACCAGGGCGGCCGATATCCGGCGGGGCGTGTGTTCAGCCGGACATAAGTCCCTCTGGGCCGAGGCGTTCGGCGGCTTTCCGCCCAACGATTTCTTCGCCTCGCTTGACCCGCTGCTTGACGGATTTACGGGCCGGCTGCCTCAGGAAACATTCACTGCTGAACAGGCTGCCGGCACCCTATGCCTGGAATGGGCGCAGCGCCTCGGCCTGAGGACCGATGTTGTTGTCGGGATCGGCGCGTTCGACTGCCATATGGGTGCCGTGGGCGGACAGATCGAACCTTATTATCTCAGTAAGATCATCGGTACATCCACATGTGACATTCTGGTCGCTCCCCGCAATGAGATGGAAGGCAAACTGGTAAAAGGCATATGCGGGCAGGTAGACGGATCCGTTATCCCGGGCATGATCGGTCTGGAAGCCGGTCAATCAGCATTCGGCGACGCCTACGCCTGGTTCAAGAACCTGCTGATGTGGCCATTGAAAGCGTTAACCGGCGAAGGAGACATCGACAATACCGTGCTACGGCAGCTGGAATCAAAGATATTGAGTGAGCTCAGCCAGCGGGCGGCAGCCCTTCCCGTAGAAGAAAGTACTCCACTGGCTGTTGACTGGCTGAATGGCCGGCGGACACCGGACGCTAACCAGCTGCTTAAAGGTGCGTTCATGGGCATTGACCTGGCGGCTGATGCCCCTCAGCTTTTCCGTGCGCTTGCGGAAGCCACGGCGTTTGGTGCTAAAAAGATCGTAGACAGGTTTATTGAACAAGGCATCCCGGTAAAGGGTTTGATCGCACTGGGGGGCATTCCCCGTAAATCACCGTTCATCATGCAGCTGATGGCTGACGTGATCGGTATGCCGATTAAGGTGCACCGCTCCGAACAGACCTGCGCCATAGGTGCGGCTATGTTCGCCGCTACCGCTGCCGGCGTATTTGACCGAGTGGAAGATGCCATGGAACAGATGGGACAGGGGTTTGATATGGAATACCGGCCTCAGCCCGGGCTTACAAACATATACAACAAGCGATACGCCCGGTACACAGCACTTGGAAACTTTATTGAAGCACATACAGAACCTCATGAGCAAATTTAAAACAATCCGTGAAGAGGCTTACAGGGCAAATATGCAGTTGCCCGAACTGGGCCTGGTCCTGTTCACCTTCGGCAACGCGAGCGTAGCAGATCATGGTGCCGGCGTATTTGCGATAAAACCGAGCGGTGTAGCCTATGCCGACCTTAGTCCGGAAAAGATGGTAGTCGTTGACTTTGATGGCAATACTGTAGATGGCGACCTCCGGCCCTCATCCGACACCAAGACACACGCAGTCCTTTATAAGCACTGGCCGAAGATAGGTGGAATCGTGCATACACACTCCACTTATGCGACTGCATGGGCACAAAGCCAACGTGACGTACCGATCTTCGGCACTACGCACGCCGATCACCTGACGATTGACATCCCCTGTGCACCGCCAATGGCCGACGAACGTATTGCCGGGAACTACGAGTATGAAACCGGTTTTCAGATCCTTGACCTCTTTGAACAACGGGGGTTGGACTATCAGGAAGTGGAAATGGTCCTGGTGGGTAATCACGCTCCCTTCACGTGGGGCAAAACCGGGGAAAAAGCCGTTTACAACAGTGCCGTACTGGAATATGTGGCTAAAATGGCAACATTGACTGAGCAGATCAACCCCGAAGCGCCACGCCTGAAAGACGCTCTTATAAAAAAGCACTTCGAACGGAAGCACGGACCGGACTCCTATTATGGACAACAATAATAAAACACACGAAATCGCATATGATCAATCTTAAGAATTTCGAGGTCTGGTTCCTTACCGGAAGCCAGCATCTCTATGGAGAGGAAACGCTGAAACAGGTGGCTGCCCACTCAATGGAAATCGCACAATACCTTGACCAATCCGACGGCATTCCGGTACGGGTTGTTTTCAAGCCGATTGTTACGACGGCAGACGAAATCTACGCAGCTATCGCGGAGGCCAACTATGCACCGGACTGCATAGGCATCATCACCTGGATGCATACCTTTTCGCCGGCAAAGATGTGGATCCGCGGACTCAACATCCTTAACAAGCCGCTGTTACACCTACATACCCAGTTTAACCGCGAAATTCCGTGGAATACGATTGACATGGATTTCATGAACCTGAACCAAAGCGCTCATGGAGACCGGGAATTCGGGCACATTGTGTCGAAGCTGCGTATCAACCGGAAGGTGGTCACCGGGTTCTGGCAGGACCGTGATGTCATCGAGCAGATTGATGTGTGGACACGCGCCGCCGCAGCCTGGCACGACTGGCAGGGTGCACAGTTCGCCCGTTTCGGCGACAATATGCGCTATGTCGCCGTGACTGACGGCGACAAGGTGGACGCCGAAGCGCGGTTCGGATTTTCGGTCAACACGTACGCCGTGGGCGATCTGGTAAACCTAATCAACGGCGTAACCGCTTCGCAGATCGATGCATTGATCACGGAATACGAAGAGGCCTATACGCTGGCTCCTTCCGTCCAGGCTACCGGCGAAAAGCGGCAACACCTGCGGGATGCGGCACAGATCGAAATCGGTCTCCGTAAATTCCTGACCGATGGAGGATTTAAAGGTTTTTCCAACACATTTGAGGACCTGCACGGCATGAAACAGCTGCCGGGCATCGCCACCCAGCGGCTTATGCAAGCGGGCTTCGGTTACGCCGGTGAGGGCGATTGGAAAACGGCAGCCCTCGTACGGGCTGCAAAAGTTATGGCAGCGGGCTTACCGGGGGGCAATGCGTTCATGGAAGATTACACCTATCATCTGGCCGCGGAAAATCCGATGGTCCTGGGTGCGCACATGCTTGAAGTGGACCCTTCCCTGGCTAAGGATAAGCCGGCATTGGAGGTTCACCCCTTGGGCATTGGTGGCAAAGACGATCCGGCCCGGCTGGTATTTGATGTGGACGGCGGAGCAGCGCTCAACGCCAGCCTGGTCGACATGGGTGACCGGTTCCGTTTGGTCGTGAACGACGTAGAAGCACAGTCCCCGCAGCATCAGCTCCCGAAACTTCCGGTGGCGCGGGTGTTATGGAAGCCGCTGCCTGATATGCGGACAGGCTGCACCGCCTGGATCTACGCCGGCGGCGCCCACCATACCGTATACAGTCAGAACCTGACTGCTGAACACTTCCGCGATTTCGCGACCATCGCAGACCTGGAATTGCTGCATATCGGAAAAGATACGCGCCTGGAAGACTTCCGCAGGGAAATCTATTGGAACGAAGGGTATTACCGCAATAAACGTTAACTTTGATCAATTATAGACCGTTATGCAACTTTTAGAAACAATTGATTGGTTCGTTATCGCAATTTACTTTGTCCTGATAGCAGGGATCGCTGCCTGGACGATGCGAAAAAAGAAGGACTCAGCACAGGAATATTTTTTGGCGGGTAAAAGCCTCGGCTGGTTCGTCATCGGCGCTTCGATCTTCGCTTCGAACATCGGGTCAGAACACCTGGTTGGGCTAGCCGGTTCCGGCGCGACCGATGGAGTGGCCATGGCTCATTTTGAGCTCCATGCCTGGTGTCTGCTGGTACTGGCTTGGATACTTGTGCCTTTTTACATGCGTTCAAAGGTCTTCACCATGCCTGAATTCCTCGAAAGGCGCTTTTCGCCCCGTGCGCGGACCGTACTTTCTGCCATCTCCCTGGTGGCCTATGTGCTTACCAAACTGGCCGTGGGCGTCTATGCGGGAGGTATGGTATTCATGGTGCTGCTACCGGAAATCAGTTTCATGGGCCTGGACAGCTTTTGGGTGGGATCGGTGCTGATCATCGTGCTGACCGGGATCTACACGGTACTGGGCGGCATGAAGGCCGTCGCGTATACCGAAGCCTTTCAAACGGTGGTGCTTATCCTGGGTTCAGCCATGGTAACCATCTTGGGCTTGCAGGCCATAGGCGGATGGGATGAATTAAAGGCGACGGTAGGCGATGAAATGTTCAATCTGTGGAAACCATTGGTACCGGAAGGCGTAGAAGGCACCTGGAGTCCGGTTAAGGAGTCAGGCAGGATGGCCTGGTATTTCAATGATAATTATCCCTGGGTAGGTATGCTTTTCTGTGCCCCGATCATCGGGTTATGGTATTGGACAACTGACCAATATATCGTGCAGCGCGTATTGGGAGCACCCAATGAGACCATTGCCCGCAGGGGGTCAATCGCTGCGGCGTTCTTTAAGCTCTTCCCGGTCTTCATCTTTATCATTCCGGGCATCATCTGTTACGGCCTTGCAGCCAGCGGTAAGCTTCCCGCCCTTACCACACAGATGATCGGTTCTGATGGCGAGGTTATCCGCGATAACGCGCAGCAGGCATTCCCGCTCATGGTTGCGCATGTCCTTCCCTCCGGCGTCCGCGGCCTTGTGGTCGCGGGCCTGCTCGCAGCGTTGATGAGCTCACTGGCTGGTGCCTTCAATGCCTCATCAACCTTATTTACCATCGATTTCTATTCCAAAATAAAGCCGGACGTCTCACAGGAGAAGTTAGTATGGGTAGGCCGTGTTGCGACCGTTGTCATGATTGTGATCGGCCTGCTGTGGATTCCCGTGATCCGCGGAGGCAAAGGGCTATATGATTACCTGCAGGGTGTGCAGTCCTATCTGGCTCCTCCCATTGCCGTTGTCTTCTTTGCCGGTATTTTCAATAAACGGCTCAACGCTAAAGGCTGTCTGGCCGCACTATATGTTGGATTCTTTCTTGGACTTCTGCGGCTAATTATTGATACACCGGTCAAATTATCCGACGGATTCACTTATGCAGAAGGGTCCTTTTTCTGGATCATCAATAATATGTATTTCCAGTATTATAGCCTCATCATTTTCCTGATCAGCCTGGCGGTGATGTTCGTGGTGAGTTATGCTACAGCGCCCCCCTCGTATGATAAAATAGAAGGACTTACATTCGGTACAACCACTGATACCCATCGCGCGGAAAGCCGTGCCAGCTGGAACCGGTGGGACGTTTTCTTCTCAGCGCTGGTTCTTGTATTGATCATCGCGGCGTACCTTTATTTTACTGGTTAACAAAAAAAAACCGTTACCTTGGCTTGACGAATTAGAAATGTATGATGCACAGACGTAATTTCCTGAAACGTGCGAGCACGGGCATGGCTGTGGCCTATTTTGCTCCATCCCTGCTCTCCTGTGGGCAGCAACAGGCTCAAGATTCCTCATCAACCTCACCTGAAAACGTACGGGAGATCGGGTTGCAGCTGTTCACCTTGCGTGACCAGATTGCCCGGGACCTGAAGGGGACCCTCCGCCGGGTGGCGGAAATCGGTTATAACCACGTGGAAACGTTCGGGCCTGTAGCGGGAGACGGCGGGCAGGTGAGGTATTGGGGGCTCAGCACAAATGATTTACAATCCATATTAGACGAAACCGGACTGAAGACATATAGTGGGCATTATGATCTCGCTGATTTCCTTACGCCTGGCAACGGGAATGAAGACGCGTTAAAAGCCTATCTGGATTCGGCTGCAGCCCTGGGCCAGCAGTATATCATTGCGCCGGTTCCGCCCATGCTGCTCATCGATCGGCTGTCGGTGGATGACTACCGGTTCATGGCAGATCAACTGAACAAAGGAGGTGAACTGGCTGCATCATCAGGATTAAAGATCGGCTATCACAACCACTTCTGGGAATTCCGGCCATTTGAAGGCGGGCAACATGGACTGGATGTCCTGTTGTCAAACACCGACGCCGAAAGAGTAGTATTCGAGCTGGATCTGTTCTGGACGGAAAAATCCGGTATCGACAGTTCTGCCTTCTTTGCGCAACACCCAGGCCGTTTCCCGCTGTGGCATATCAAAGACATGGACAAAAACAATGCAGCACCGGTCATCGGTCCGGATTTCGATAAAAAACCGGTCATGGAAATCACTTCAGCCATCACTTATGCCGAGGTGGGCACCGGGACGATTGATTTCAAAAAGATAATGGGTGAGGAAAAGACTGCCGGATTGCAGCTGGCTTTTGTTGAACAGGATCTCATCACCATAGACCCGTATGAGAGTATCACCAAAAGTTACCAGTACGTACGGGATAACCTATTTAGCACATAGCTGCCGGTAATCATAAAAAAACTGCGCAGGTCTTTCCGTCCTGCGCAGTTTTTTTGTCTTAGACTTTCCTCTTATCTGAAGCGGTACGTCGTCCGGGTCTGGTATTCATCGCCGGGTTGCAGCACCGTTGAAGGAAATTCCGGTTGATTGGGAGAATCAGGAAAATGCTGCGTCTCCAGGCAGAACGCAGACCGGTATCCATACGTTTTGCCGCCTTTCGCATTCTGCACATTATCCATAAAGTTGCCGCTATAGAACTGCAGGCCTGGCTCTTCCGTCAAAATATCCATTACAATCCCTGTTTTCGGACTTTCTACGGTAGCTACCAGCTGTAGTCCTTCCTCTTTCTTAAGTACGAAGTTATGATCATACCCCTTCCCGAGTAGCAGTTGTGCATCCGTAGTATCAATGCGTTTACCAATGGGCGTGGGCTGCCTGAAATCGAAAGGTGTACCTTCAACCGGGGTAATCTCCCCGGTCGGGATCAACGTCTCATCCACCGGTGTATAACCGTCCGCCCTGATGGTCAACAGATGGTCCAGAATCGTGCTGTCGCCCTCACCGCTGAGGTTGAAATAAGCGTGGTTCGTCAGGTTCACGACGGTAGGTTTGTCCGTCGTAGCCCGGTAGGCAATATCAAGCGCGTTATCAGAGGTAAGCGTATAGATCACCGTAGTCTCCAGCTTTCCGGGATAACCGGCATCACCGTCCGGTGAAATATACTGAAGTTCCAGGCTGCTGTCCGTCACGTGCTTGACTTCCCAGATTTTCGAGAAAAACCCATTGGTGCCACCGTGCAGCGTATTCGGCCCGTCATTCAGCTCCAGCTGGTATTGCTGCCCCTCAAGCGGGAACTGCCCTTTGGCAATGCGATTTCCGAAACGGCCTACCACAGCCCCATAGAAACCTTCGCCCTGCTGCCGGTAAGCGGCAAGGTTCCTGTACCCCAGGACCACGTCTACCAGATTCCCGGCAGTATCCGGCACATGCAGGCTCACCACGCGCGCACCATAGTTGGTGATGGCAGCCACTGCCTTTCCGTTGGTTAAGGTGTAAAGCTTCACCGAATCGCCGTCTATCTCGGTCTCGAAATCGGCCGGTGATACGGTCAGCACCGAAAGGACGTCCTGGGAAGTGTCAGCTGACTGATCCTGCCCGGGGTTGCAAGCCGCTAAGCCGGCAACCGCGGCTGCAAGCGCTAATGTCTTACTTCTTGTGTAATTCTTCATTGTTCTAAAATAGGTTCAAACGTTCCGATAACAACGTGCTATCTGAGCAAATATACATGAAATAATAAACCCAGGAAGCCTGGCATGCAAAATCCAGTTAAAATTAGGCAATATCCAATCAACGCATTCCAACCACCCTGTTTACATTTGTTTGAACGGAATTTCAAATACCATGGAGTCTTTTATGAACAGAAACGTTACGGCAGTCTGCCACACATTGCTTTTATGTCTGGCCTTGCTTTGCGCAGTGGACCGTGCTTCCGCACAATCTCCCTGGGAGCGGATCGCCCAGCGCCCCGCCACCCTGGGGCTGGAACGCGGCGTTACCGCATACACTGTCTCGCCCTTCCAGTTACAGTTAGTCAATGCTTCGCAGACGGTGGCGGGCCTGGCGCCGCTGGCGGACACGGTTTTTGATTACACCCCTGATGAGCGGCTGGAAACCCGTGCAAAAGACGGTTTGTATCATCTGGGCGACATCAACCTGCAGGTACGTGATACCGGCTCAGACACCTGGAAAACTTATTCAACAGCCGCCAAACGCGCACCGGTCAGCGCACTGCCTGCAGGTGGTAATATACTGGCCGCTGCTGATCTGACCCCGACGCTGCCTGCCGAAATGCCATTGGCCGTCAAACGCTTCTGGGAATCAGCCGACGAGGCACTGATACTTAGTTTCGAATTGCAAAACAGGTCCCAGGAAGCCATTGAGATCGGCTCACTGGGAATTCCCATGATTTTCAACAATATCCTGCAGGATAAGCATTTGGATGAAGCCCATGCGGACAACGTATTCTTTGATCCTTATATCGGCCAGGACGCAGGCTATCTTCAGGTCAACCGACTTCATGGCAAGGGGCCTGTACTGCTGATATTACCTCATGAAAACGCTCCGTTTGAAGCCTACCGGCCGCTGAACGACGACCCTACGCCGCGTAGTATCGTCTTTGAAGGTTTCCATGAGTGGATGATCCACAGCAAAGCCCATGCGGAAACCGAATGGAAAAATGCGGAGCAATGGAATGAACCGACATCCTCTACACTTAAACCGGGTGAGACCAAACGTTTTGCGCTTCGGTTTGTGCTGGCTCCCGGAATCGATCAGATAGAGGAAACGCTCTTCGCGCAAAACCGCCCTGTCGCAGTCGGCATACCGGGATATGTAGTGCCGCAGGACGTTCCTGCAAAGCTGTTTCTCCGCCACGGCAGCAGGGTTTCATCCGTTAAGGCACATCCGGAAGGCGCGCTGGGCATTGAGCGGAAAAAGCAGACCAAGAATGGATGGCATGCTTATGAAATACAGGGCAAAAAATGGGGCCGGGCACGTCTCACCGTCACCTACGCCGATGGTCTGACACAGACCATCAATTACAAGGTGATCAAGCCGGAAAAGGAAGCCGTGGCGGATCTTGGCCGTTTCCTCACCAAGGTTCAGTGGTACGAAAACGCTGCGGATCCCTTCGGTCGGTCACCTTCAGTCATCAATTATGACTATGAAGCAAAACGGCATCTTACCCAGGAGTCCCGCGCCTGGTTCGCCGGCCTGAGCGATGAGGCCGGTGCAGGCAGTTGGCTGGCAGCGGTGATGAAACAGGTTGTGCTGCCCGACAGGCAGGAAGTCGAAAAGCTGAAACGCTTTGTCAGGGAGACCCTTTGGGGCGGGATACAATACAAGGAAGGACCGTTGCAGTATGGTGTAAAAAAGAGTTTATTCTACTATGAACCGGACTCCATGCCACCAGGCACCTACAGTGATACCATCAACTACTCCGGCTGGTCGGCCTGGAAGAAGAAAGAAGCAGATAGTCCGGGGCGCTCCTACAACTACCCGCATGTGACCGCGGCACACTGGATGCTGTACAGGCTTGGCCGGCATTATGTGGGGCTGGCCGATGATATCCCTTGGCAAACCTCACTTGAGCGCGCCTTCCAAACCGCAATGGCCATGGTCAAACATGCCCCGCACTACGCGCAGTTCGGGCAGATGGAGGGTTCAGTGTTTCTGTTGGTCCTCAATGACCTGAAAAGTGAAGGATGGGCCGACCAGGCCGGGCAGCTGGAAGCTGCGATGCGCAAACGGGCAGAACACTGGCGCACGCTGGCATATCCCTTTGGCAGCGAAATGCCCTGGGATTCGACCGGACAGGAGGAGGTCTACTTGTGGTCCCGTTATTTCGGATTTGACGACAAAGCCATGGTTACACTCAACGCCATTCTGGCGTACATGCCTACCGTGCCCCATTGGGGCTACAACGGCAGTGCCCGCCGGTACTGGGATTTCGTTTACGGGGGCAAGCTGGCCCGCATCGAACGCCAGCTGCACCATTACGGTTCTGCCCTTAACGCTATTCCCGTACTCACACATTTCCGCGATCACCCGGACAACTTCTACCTCCTTCGCGTGGGGCATGCCGGCGCCATGGGGGCTTTGGCAAACATCACCGAGGATGGTTTCGGTCCGGCTGCCTTTCATTCCTACCCTTCAACCCTGGCCATTGACGGCTATGCCGGTGACTACGGTTGTGGCTTCTATGGCTATGCCATCAATTCCGGCACCTATATTGCGCGGCATCCAGAGTTCGGATGGTTGGCGTTCAGCGGACTTCTTTCGGAAAACGGCCCATGGGTGACCACCAAGGTCACATCCGCCTCCCAGTCAAGGGTGTTCATCGCTCCTATCGGCTTATGGCTCACACTGGACGCGGGGCGGTTTGAAGAAGTAGCCTATCACGGGAAAACAGGGGAAGTGCGCATAACACTGGCCGCTGCGGATCCGCATACGCCGCAGGCACATCTCCGGCTGGAACAAACGGGTGCATCCGGCACCCGGTATTCCCTTCCGGAATACCGGCAGAATGCGCGCGGACAGTACAGTATTCCATTGACGGATCGGAAGCTTTCACTTCCGATCCGACCGGTACCCGTCCCGTAAGACAGGCGGCCGGCTTATCTGGTCACCTTCATCACGCCCTGCATGATCCGCCAGTGTCCGGGGAACGTGCAGACGTACGGGTAATCCCCCGGCGCGTCCGGCACTTTCAATGTCAGCTCATACCGGCCTTCAGGATTAACCAGCGGCGTGCTGAACAGCACATCCTGTGTATTGGGAATATACTGCATTTCCACTCCGTTCGGCTGTTTTGCAAGCTCGTCCGCAGCCTGTCCGACTTTTTCAAGCGTACCGGGCTTCAGGATCAGCAGGTTGTGCTGCATATGATCCGGATTCTCGAAGATGATCTTCAGGGTTTGCCCGGCTTTTGCGGTAAAGCTGGTCACGTCATACTTCATTTCACCGATGATAGCCTTGATGGTAATCGATTCATCCGCGGCCGCCGTTGCCCCCGCTTCGCCGGATGCTCTCTTATCAACGACCACCAGCCGCGCATTTTTAAGCTGTCCCGTGAAATGGAAATCGTCAGGGTAATCGCCAACGTTAGGTATCAGCGGTTCATCACCCCAGCGGCGTTGCCGGTTATGCCCTACCCGGATGAATCCGCCGGGCACTTCCGGGAACACCCCTGCCGACGCCCCTTCGGCGACCTGCTGGCCGTCGACCGACAGTGTCATCTTCCCACCGGATAGCAGCGAGGCCTTCACGGTGAACGCTTTGGGCAGTGATCCAGAAGAGTGGATAACGGTCTTGCGCCCGCGTTGGTTTACCTGAAAATAAATGTGTCCGTCCCGCAGGAAGACTGCGTAACCGTCGCGATTGTCCCCGTGGGACATCAGCACCCCTTCCATCACGATGCGGGGCATTTCAGGTGGCGTTACATCCGCCACAAAACTGATTTCCTGACCGGCAAAATCCGGAATCTGCCTGCCGCCTACCATACCGCCACGATCCGTACCGAGCGGCAGGACTGTCATGCGGTTGCCGGCAATGATCCGTTCAACCAATGAGCCATCGGTGTTAGACAGATCAGGATGCCCGAACTTAGTATGATAAGCCGCAGAAAACGCCCCCCGATGGACAGCACCAGCGATCAGCAGTGCATGGGACATCCATTTGTCCTCCACGTTTTCCGGCTGCTGCACGGCATCAAAGACCGCCTGCCCTATCTCTTCAGTTGGAGCCGCATCTGACAGCGCTACGAAAGCAGCCAGTCTCACGCGCAGGTCGGGATCCTTCGTCACGCCGGAGGCCAGAAGCTGCTTTACCACCTCCGGTCGGTTTACCGGCAAGGTCTGGACGGCAGCGCGCCGGACGCCCGGTGCCGGATGTTTCAGCGCATCAAGCACGACCGCGAGGCTTTCTTCATCCGTACCGTCCAGCAACCCGAGTCCATGTAACGTCCATATGGCATGCATGGCAGCACCATTGACGTTCACATCATCCACTGATTGATTCCGGATCAGATCGTGCAGGTCACCTGCTGCTTTACGGTTGCCGGATTCCACCAGCAAACGTTGCGCGGTCAGCCGCCAAAACATATTATCGCTTTTCAGCCCATCCACCAGGGTCCCATGCCGTTCCGGGTTCAGCTTAAGCGGCTTATACCGTTTTGCATCTTCGTGTACCAGGCGATAAATCCGTCCCCGTGTATTGTCGCGTAATGGATCAATGTAGGCATTGCCTTCTCCGTTATCGAATCCATCCGGGGTAGGATTATGCTGGATAATGAAATTATACCAGTCAAGTATCCAGAGTGCGCCGTCGGGCCCCACCTTGGCTTCTACCGGGCCGAACCAATTATCCGAGCTGGCGACTACGTTCCAGCCATCATCCTTTTCCACGAAGCCGGCGCCCTGTTGCTCCAGGATGTGCCGGTGCACCAGCCGCCCCGTAGGTTCCGATATGAATGCCACCCGGTTCCAGTATTCCTTCGGGAATGCACGGGCGGTGTACAGGCTGTGCCCCGCCGCAGCGGTGAAGCCCCCATGCACATCAACCTGGCGGAGCTCCTTGGTGAGCACATGCATGTTATAATGGGCATCGATCTTCTCAATACCGCGCTCACGCAGGTTCGCCTTCTCATAGTAACGCAGTGGGATGGCGAAAAAGTCACTGTGCTCGTTATTCGCTGTGGAAATGAACACGTCAAACTCTTCCGAAAAACCAAGCCCCCACGTGTTGTTGGTCGTATTGCCCAGAAACTCAAAATCTTTCGCGCTGGGATCGAATCGGTAAACGCCGGCGCCGAACTTAAACGGCTGGCCGCCGATCGTTCCTTCAAAACCGGAGTAACCCACCGTTCCCCAGATCTTGTTGTCCATGCCGTAGCGGAGATTGGATGGCCCAGCGTGCGTATCATAGGTTCCCCATCCCTCCACGAGTACCTCACGTACATCTGCCTTATCATCCCCGTCCGTATCCTTCAGGAACAGAAAATGCGGAGCCTGGGCCACAATAACTCCGCCATTGGCAAATGTCAGCGCCGTCGGAATATTCAGTCCCTCGGCAAACACCGTAAATTTATCAGCCCTGCCGTCCCCGTCGGTGTCTTCACAGATCAGGATGCGGTCATCGCCCTGGCCTTTGTCGTCTCGTACGGTGTTGGGATAATCCACGGTCTCCACTACCCAAAGCCGGCCTTTTTCATCCCACTCCATCGCGATGGGCTTCTTGATATCCGGTTCACTGGCGAACAACTCAAGCTTGAAACCGACAGGAACCTGGATCAACGTCTGCGATTCTTCCGGGCTCAACGGCAGCTGATAGCGGGGAGGCGGATCCCGTTTCTCATAATTGGGCATACGGCCTTCTTCATAGCTGGGTTGAGCAATCTGATAATCCTTCATCTTCTTGACGGCTTCCTCGCCCACGGCCCACAGGATACCGCTTTTTACCAGCTGCAGGAAGCCCGGATTACGGAACGTCCGCTCATCATGCCCGAAAGCAGTATAAAATACCCGCCCTTTGCCATGTTCTTTCACCCAGGTGTAGGGCTCTCGGTGGGTACTGTCAACACGTTCCATAAGAACCTCTATATCATCCGCGATATTGTCGTGCACATAGGTCTCATCCCACTCGGTTTCAAACGCTTTGACACCCTGCATAGCCGGGTGGCCAGGTTTCACGATCTCCGCGGAAAATGCTCCTCCACCATGGCTTTTGAATTGCCCGCCGATAAGTGCTACTACCTCCGGCGAATTGCGGAAGCAGAATGAACCGGAGTGCAACGGAATGAACCCTTTGCCTGACGCCACGTAATCCAGAAGGGCTTTTTCCTGCCCCGGCGTGATGGAATCGTGATTCGCATAGAGAATCAGGCCATCGTAGCGGTCCAGATCCTCGCGCATCAGATCATCAGGATCTGTTGAATAGGTAATATTCATCCCCTCGGGAAAATACTCCTGTGCGAGTATGTCGGCCAGCAATTCTGAATCATGATGTTTGCTTTCGTGACCCAGGAAAAACAGCTCAAGCCGCCTCGGCCCGTTATCCTTGGTCCCCTGCATGCTGCATCCCAGAAAAAACAGGGAGCACATCAACCATGCAACTGCTCTAAAGAACGTATTCATTTTATTGTTTGATTGACAGTTATTTATCTATACAGTCTTCCTGCAGCACCGAACGGCAGGTATTACCTCACTTCACCGATAATGTAAATTCCGGCAGACGCATAAGCTCCCCGCCTTTCAGGGCGGACTCATGCGCCAGAATTCCCACACAGGTGATGTTGGCCGACTGCCGGACGTTAGGGAACGGTTGCCTGCTTTCCACCAGTGCGGTGATGAATTCATGTACCAGATGAGGGTGCGACCCGCCGTGGCCCGCTCCCTGAATAAAGGACAGGTGTTGATGCTCGTCTTCATCATACACGCCGCCGGTAGTGAATGCCTGTATCTCTGGCGGAAGCAGGCGCGCGTAGTCCGGACACACCACCTCTTCAGGGATCTCAGGCTCGGGCCGTTTTGCGGTATGCACCACCAGCGGACGCCCCTCTATCAGCGGCCATTCCACGGATTTCTTCGATCCGTACACTTCAAAGCTCTCCCGGTACTGCCGTGCCGTATCAAAAAGGGAACGGTATACATGGGCACTCAAGTCCGAATCCCTGAACTTGATATGTGCAGTTTCCACTGCAAAAGGCGAGTTATAGTGATGATGCAAAGATTCCCGGATGGTACCGGAGCCAAAGCAGGAAACATATTCGGCTTCGCTCCGCGTCAGGCCCAATACCGGCCCCACGCAATGTGTCGCATAATGCATGGGTGGCAGTCCGGGCCAGTAGTCCGGCCATCCATCCATATCCTGCTGATGGCTCGCCTTCAGGAACTGCAGCTTGCCCAGTTCACCGTTTTCGTAAAGTTCCTTCATAAAGAGGAATTCCCGCGCATAAACAACGGTCTCCATCATCATATAGGTCAATCCCGTTTCCTCTACCGCTTCAACCAGTTGACGGCATTCCTCAACCGTAGTGGCCATGGGTACCGTACAGGCCACGTGTTTGCCCGCGCGGAGCGCCTTGAGCGACTGCTCAGCATGATTCGGGATAGGGGTATTGATATGAACAGCGTCAACCTGTTCGTCCTTCAGCAATTCATCATAATCCCGGTACCGCTTTTCAATACCGAACGTATCCCCGATTTTATTCAGACTCTCCTCATTCCGCTGGCAGATCGCGTACATATTGGCGTGCGGATGTTTCTGATAGATTGGAATGAACTCAGCACCAAAACCGAGTCCTACGATAGCTACATTGATTTGTTTCCTGCTCATATTTTATTAGCTGTTGTGTTCACTGTGTCGTTGCTCCACCCCTTTAAAAACCTGTGACCATCACGGGCGAATGCGTCCTGGCTTTCGGCCAGATTACGCCAAATGCACACCGCACCCGCCAATTCCTGGTTTTCCGGCGTAAAACTTTCAATGGAAACCACGCCCTGATAGCCTATCCCCTCCAGCCCCCTGCGGTAAGCATCCCAGTTAGCATTACCGGTACCCGGCGTGCCACGATAGTTCTCAGAGACCTGCATATGGATCAGGCGGTCACCCGCCTTACGGATGGCCGCTTCAGGATCCGGCTCTTCAATGTTCATATGAAACATATCGAGGCAGATGTTAGCAGCCGGATGGTCTATATCCGCGATCAGCCGGAGTACGTCATCTACATTATTGATAAGATCCGACTCAAACCGGTTCAGGGGCTCCAATGCTATGGCCAGCCCTTTGGCTGCGGCCAGCTCGCAGACGCGGCGCAAATTGGTAACGGCACGCTGCCATTCTATGGCACGCTGTTCCGGAGGTATCATCCGCGCTTTTCCTACAGCGGAATACATGGGTCCCGCAAAAAATCCAGCGTCAAGCGCTTCAGCGATTCCAAGGCACTCCTTTATATAATCCATAGCAGTTGCCTGCAAACGCTCATCATCGCTGGTCAGATCACGGGTACTGCCAAACGCCCCACATACGACAGCGCGCAGCCCATTTGTCTCAAGTTCCCTTTTTATTATATCTACATCCAGCAACTTCGGATCCTCCACTGCGATCTCCACCGCCTGGTATCCGAGTGATGCTATCTTTTGGAACAATCCTGCCGCTTCCGCAGTGCGGAATGGGGAAGTCCATAGCCAGGTGCTCACACCCAGTTCAACCTGCAATGCCATAAGCGAAGTGTATTTAAAAAACTACGTATCTGACTTGGTTTCCAAGACCTTTACCTTATAACCGCCCCGTCGCCTGAAGTAAAGCATCAGCAACAGGTATGATATCAGCATGACGATCGGAAACACCACAATATCCCGCAGTGCAACCTTCTTGGATTCTTCCTGAATAGCTACAATGGTGGCCTTGTCATCTGCCGGTGCCGCCTGGAATTTTTCAAAGTCCAGTGCCTGATATTCTCCGAAGAGACTGGTCTTCTCTTCGGTTAAGTAGGTGCTATAAAGGGATGTCTGGTTCTCCGCATCATACTTTGCGATATTACCGTCAGCGCGCTTGTCCTGCAAAAAGCCGAGCACGCCCGCACCGATCACACCGGCGCTTATCATGCCCAGGCCCGCAATCACGTTCAAGGTCAGCGCCCCACCCTTGGGAAACTGTTCAGAAACCACCCCAAGCATGAGCGGCCAGAGATAGGATTTACCAAAGGCGTAGATCGTAGCTGCGATCAGGATACCTGCACCCACCGAATAAGAAAGGTAGTACAGCCCGATGGCGGCGATAAATGAGCTGACTGCCAACAGACCGAGCGGGGACATCCTATGGATAATGGACCCGGCGAATAACCGCATCACCAACATGATGGCAGAGGTATATACAAGCACCCAGCCGCCCTGCAGACCGAGTTTCTCCATTTCCGATTCCATGAGGCTGCTTATCCAGCTATCGGTTCCAAGTTCAGTGATCGCCAGCGGCACCATGACCAATAGCAGTACGATAAACAGCGGACGCCCCCAGCTCTTGACATAAACACCGAATCCGATGCCGATAAGCAGGGTCACAACTACACTTACCCAGGTACCCCAACCGAACACCTGTCCCAGTTGAAATACGATCAGGGCGGTAATTAACAGCGCCCCCACGCCACCCAATTCCTTCAGCATCTCCAGATACGACACCCCGGCCTGCACCCGTTCATTGGCCGCAAACCTGCGTGTAGCCATCATGCCCCCATATAACAGGGTGGGGATAAAGATCAGTGCTATCTTCAGTTCCCATGCAGTTTCCGGCCCCCAGGCCAGCGCCATCAGCCCGCCCAGCACCAAACCTCCGGGCCAACCGGCGTGCAGAATAGCCAACCATTTGGTCTTCTGCGTGGGGAACATGGTTGCCACCACCGGATTCACCACCGCTTCAACGATACCGTTGCCGATAGCCATCATAAACGTGCCCACATACAGCATCCAATACCCCGTGGCAAAAATCGTCACCACCGCTGAGGCCACATGAAAGAGGAAGGCAAATACCATGGACGTCTTGTAGCCCACTCTGTCCACGATCAGGCTGAACAGCACTATACTGATGGCAAACGGCCAGAGGCCCACACCGGATATTTCGCCGAGCTGGGTCTGGGTCAACTGGAATTCAGCGCCCCAATCATTCAGGACAAACGCCCGGAGCACGAACCCAAAAGAGGTCGCCACCAGCGAGATCACACACGCATAGAACAATAGCATGTCCGGCTTACCGGCCGACACGTCTCCTGCCTTTTTAGCTTCTTCAGTCATAACTTTCGCAATAGCTTATTAAATTGGTTGTTAAGTAGTGCTAAGATAGGCCTTTCCGGCATTCCGAGACACCTTTTAATTAACAAATGCTGACTGTATTTTATCTATTTAACGTCAAAAAGACACGATAAATGGATAATTAGCTAACATTTTCATTACAATAAAGCGGTGGCATATCCGTTTAGTAATTTTGGAAACACAGAATTTTAAACCCGCTGACCGCAACCAAATATAGACACCTATGCACGTGAGCTTGAAGAAAACGGCTATACAGAAAACCAGCATACCCGAATGCAACATATTCTTTGTCAGGGAATTGAACGGAAAGCACTTTGACATCACCTGGCATGCCCATATGGAATACCAGTTGTTCCTTGTTGTAGAAGGAACCGGCACCAAATTTATCGGCAATACCATGAAGCCGTTTGACAAAGGCGACCTGACCTTCCTTGGCCCTAACATCCCCCACATGTGGAGAAGTGACGAGTGCTACTTTGCCCCGAATTCCGAAAAAACGAGCCGGGGCCTGGTCATCTATTTCAATGGGACGGCCCTGGGCCAACTGATAGAAAAGGAAGAATTCTCACAGCTTAAGACTCTGCTGGAAAAAGTGCGCCGCGGCATGGAAATCTTGGGAAAAAGTGCGGAAAAGACCGCCAGGCTTATGCACGGACTGCTACGCCTGCATGGTATGGAACGGGTTATCCAGCTTTTCAGGATCCTGGACCTGCTGGCCAACAGCAAGGAGTACCGACTCCTGCACGATGACATGGTATATTACCAGCCCAAACCCGTGGAGACCAACCGCATAAACACTGTATATAATTATGCAGCCCGGCGGTTTAAGCATAAAATCACGCTGGAGGAGGTTTCAGCGCTGCTGAACATGACGCCCACCTCATTCAGCCGTTACTTCACCATGAAAACCAGCAAATCCTTTTCCTATTTCCTCACGGAGCTGCGTATACGGAACGCTTGCAAGCTGCTCTCCACGGAAGATACCAAGAACATCGCACAGATCTGCTATGAGTCCGGCTTCAATACCCTTTCAAATTTCAACAAACAGTTCAGGGCATTCATGGGAATGACACCGACAGAGTATCGAAGGAAGTTTCTGACATTATAGGGGCTGCCGGATTGTACCGCCAGCCCCTTGCCGTTAAAGGGTTAATTGATCAATACCCCGGATTCTGAGTCAGATTTGGGTTCTTTGTCAACTCAGCAAACGGAATAGGGAAAATCGTGCGTTCCTGGGCCTGCGCATGCGGACGGTGATTGAACCATGTTTTGGTCTGGAAAACCCCGAACCGGATCAGATCCTGCCTGCGGCGCGCTTCTGCGGCAAACTCCCACCCCAGTTCATCAAGGAACCGCCCGAAGCGGATATCTGCTCCGCCATCCGTCGCGTCCACTGATCCATCTGTGTTTTGCCAGCCGTAGTTGTAAGTGCTTCCCTGCTGAAGCTGTGCCCCCGTGACGGCAGCCTTGGCCGGGTTATCTTTGAATGCGCGCTGCCGGACTTCGGTAACCAACGCTGCCGCACCATCGGCATTTCCGGTGCGCAGCAGGGCCTCTGCTTTCATCATCAGGATGTCTGCATACCGGAACATGGGATAGTCATTGTCCAGGTTGTTGGTAGCGCCCTTCTTGATTTCATACTTCCCTATGCGGTAGCCGCTATTGCTTGGTGCCACTGTGCCGTCTCCACCTATACCGGGCACATGTTTGACATAGTTGATTACTTCCTCTCCGGTGGTAGCATGGTACTGCGGGCCCTGTATCCAGGTATCGTAAAGGCGGGAATCATCCGGATCATAGGTGTCGATGAACTGAGGAACCGCGCAGTTCCCTCCCCACGGACCTGCAGACATGGCATAAACCAGGCGGCTTAAGGGATCCAGTGTCTTCATGTGGATCTGGCTGCCCTGGCCGTAGATTTCATCATAAGGCACGGCAAAGATGATCTCGCCTGAATTTTCATTGGTATAGGTAAATACGTCCGAATAGTTCAGATCCAGGGAATAGGCGTTGCTGTTAATGATGTCATCGGTCTCCTGGATAACTTTTTCCCACTGCGGCGTACCGGTATATACTCCTGCGTTCAGGTATATTTTGGCAAGCAGCGCTTTGGCCGCCCAGCGGTTCATCCGCCCGTACATGGTCGAGACCTCTTCAGAGAGCAGCGGCAGCACATCGGTCAGCTCAGCAATGACAAACTCATAAACCTCCTGCCGCGTGCGCTGCTCAGGTAGGGAGGCATCCCGGTAATCGGTCACGATAGGTACATTACCATGATTGTCCAGCAACAGGTAATACGCCAGTGCACGCGCGGCCCGCAGCTCGGCGATAGCGGCCTGCCCGACCTCTTCCGGCAAGGGCAATGCCCCGTCTTCAATCTGCATAATCACCCGGTTTGCCCGGCTGATGGCCGAATAGGCCTGGTTCCACGTATTGGTTGGCTGCCATTGCTCCGACGTCCAGGTGTGCTGGTGCATCCGGCGGTAGGTTCCCCCATCGTCCCAACCGTTTGGGCGCACAGGGGTAATGATAATATCGGCAGGCTCCTCCTGCAGGTCAAAATAGCCCTGCCAGCCGAACATCAGTGTACGGAAGGGGGCATATACCGGAGCGAGAATATAGGGCAGGTCACGCTCAGTGGGCTGGAAATTCCGCTCAAGCACTTCAGAGTATACTTCTTCATCCAGGTTGGTACACGCGTTGAAGCCAGCGAAAAGCATAACGATCAGTGCACTTATCTTTACTGTTTTCGTATTCATGAGTATATCAGTCTTACTTTCGTTATTAAAAAACAACACTTAACCCGAACGTATAAGTCCGCGTATTGGGATACTTGTCCCGATGGTCAATACCCGGCGAGAAGGTGAAGTTCTCATTGCCGATGACACCCATATTCACCGCTTCGGGGTCTATTCCCTTATAACCCGTGAAGGTATAGAGGTTGAGCCCGGATACATACAAGCGCAGGTTACTGATTCCCCGGATTGCATTTGGCTTGAAGGTGTAGCCCAGTGTCACGTTGTCTATCTTAAGGTAGTCCGCATCTTCTATATAATGGGACACGTACACCAGATCATTGTTCAGCTGCTTGCCATACACCGGATCATAAGCCGTTTTCAGTACGTTATACGCCTTGTTGACCGGATTTTCATAATATAGGCGCTGCATGTTCAGCAGCTGATGCCCAAATGCACCACGGAAATTGACCGCTACATCAAACCGGTATATATTAAGCGAATTGTTCCATCCCAGGTTATATTTCGGTATTCCGTTGCCATAGTATTGCCGATCTTCAGGCGTTGCATCAGCGATGGGAATCACTTCACCGTTGCGGTTTTCCACCAGCCATTTGCCATTATCATCCACACCCACGCTCTTCAGCACAAAAAACTGTCCGATGGGACCGCCAACCCGCACACGGTGGGTGGATACCTGTATAGGTTCCCCGGTGTGTCCCCAGTCAAAGAATTCGGTAGTGACGTTGAATTGATCATTGGACAGATTGATAAGCTTGTTTTTATTGGTGGAGAACGTGACATTGGTATTCCACCGGATGTTCGCTGCGTCCACTGCCCGCACATTGACCAGGGCTTCAAAACCGGAATTCTGCATTTCCCCGGCGTTGAGCATCATGCTGCCGTAAAGGAATGGTGGTGTGGGCACCGCAAAATTGTAAAGCAGATCCTTCACGTTCCGGGTGTAATAATCCAGTGACCCGGTCAAGCGGCTGTTGAAGAACCCGAAGTCCAGCCCCACGTTCCACTCCTCCTTTTTTTCCCACCGGAGGTCGGGGTTGAAGTTCCGTGCCGGAACGAAGCCCTGCACCCACTCCCCGTTGATAAACGCGCCTTGGCCCATATCGAAGTTATAGCTGGTCTGCGACATATAGGGCGATGACGCGATGGTTCCGGTCACGCCGAAACCAGCCCGCAGCTTAAAGTCCGACACGAAGCCCAAGGCATCCATAAAGTCCTCGTTTGCCAGGTTCCATCCGGCTGAAAATGCCGGAAATGTTCCCCACCGGTTGTTTTCACCAAACATGGTAGACCCCTCACGGCGTACGCTCGCTGTCAGAATATAGCGTTCTTTCCAGGCATAGTTGACCCTCCCAAAGAACCCGATCAGCTTCCACATGTTCTTGCTGCTAGCCATGGTAGCTTGGCCGCGCTGCAACGCGGTACCCGCGTCCAAACGATTGTAGGAATAATCGTCATTAGGAAAGTCAAAGTTATAAACGTTGAACGCCTCTCCCACGTTGTGCTGATAGCTGTAGCCCCCTAGCAGCCCCAAGCGGTGATCGCCCATGGTTTTATCATAGTTCGCCGTTAGCTCCATGAGGTCTTCCGTATTGGAGTTGGTCGACCGGTTGGCCGTGCCGTTCAGGTTATTCTTCGTCGTATTGACGTGATGGAAGGTCGTAGAATTACCCGTCAGGTTATTATTGACCACCCGGGAAAGGAGCATTTTCAGGCTCAGGTCGCTGATGGGCAGGTACTCCAACGTACCATTATAGCGCGTTTCACGGAAAATCCGGTCATTTACCGTCTCGTGGATGATCCCAAGGGGGTTATCATACATATATGCATCTCCTTCTTTCCAGGTTCCGTCCGGATTCAGGATCTCATCTGTAGGATTGCGTATCATGGCCTGCCGCCACGCCCATCCTCCGGCGCCTCCCTGTTTCGCTGACAAAGACTGATTGATCACCTGAATGTTTGTCCGCAGCTTCCCGTCATACATCTCATGATTAAGGTCAGCCCTCAGCGTGAGGCGCTCCTGTCCGGTTTTCAGCATGATCCCCTCCCAGTTGCGGTAGTTGAGGGACCCGGTGAAATTGGTCCGGGAACTCCCGCCAAAGAAGGTCAGGTTATGGTTATGGCTCACCGGGTTCTGCAGCACCTCATCAACCCAGTTGGTGTTCCCTCCCAGATCTTCATAATCATATCCCTCTGAGATCAGCCGCCTGTAGTCAGCCGCATCCATCATTTCCGGCTTCCGGAAAATGGTCTGGACATTGGCGTAGCTATTATATTCGATAGATGTTCTTGGCTCCGTACTCCGGTTTTTGCGTGTCGTGATCAGCACCACACCCCCTGTGGCACGGGTGCCATAAATGGCCGCGGCCGAACCATCTTTGAGCACATCGACAGACTCAATATCTTCCGGTGCCACGGTTGCCAGATTGCCGGGGACCCCGTCAATGAGCACAAGCGGATTCTGTGATCCGTTGATGGAATTGAGCCCACGCAGGTTGATTTGCGTTGTCGCATTCGGATCCCCGTTCGGCGTAGTAATGCGCAGGCCCGCCACCTTTCCCTGCACAAGCTGGGCAGCATCCCGCACGGTCCCCTTCACAAAGTCCTCTGACCGGACGCTTGCGATAGCACTGGTCACCTCCCCCTTCCGCTGCGTACCATAACCCACTACCACCACTTCCTCCAATGTTTCCTCTGCGGCCACCAACCGGACATCAACGGTGGTTTGGTTCGTAAGCGCTATCTCCTGGCTCACATAACCCAAAGCCGATACCCGCAATGTAGCCGGTGGACTATACGTGATCCTGAAATCACCTGATTCATTGGTGGACGTGGCATCATCGGTCCCTTCTATGCTCACGGACACCCCCTCCACCGGTGCCCCCGTTTCATCCGTCACCTTTCCCTGCAGCGTGATCGGCTGCTGTGCGGATGCCGCATAGACGCACAGCATACATAATGCAAAAAGACAAATGGATAACTTTTTCATATGTTAAGCGATATATTGGTTTCCAAAAGCATACCTGTTTAATGTTAATTAAACACTTAAAAATCCGCTATACCCTCTTGATAGGGGTTATAATTGGTTACTCGAAGCCTCAATGTGACATCTTTGATACAAAGATACAGGGATGGATTTCCTGCCACTAACCGCATATTGGCGGATATCAGCAGGAATTTAACCGGGATTCCGTTCCGCCCCTTCCAGTGTGCTGGACCGACACTCAACCGGACCTCGTCCGACCATTAGCCGGACCTCGCTGGAGTTTGATCCGAACAAGGTCCGTCTGAGAGTCGGACAAGGTCCGGTCAAAGTCCGGTCAATCTCCGAAGCGGGTCCCAAGCGGGTCCCAAGCCATTCCCGGGGGCGAAACCGCCGCCTGCCGTCCGGTCTCCGTCCGCCCGCTCTCATTACCTGCGCAATACCTGGCGCGCGCTTGATCCGTACAAGCTACGCTGCTTTTCCGCCTGCTGTCCGCCCGTTCTCCGCTGCTCCTTCGCTCGAGGAGCGGAGAACAAGCGGAGAAGCAGCGGAGAACGAGCGGAGAAGCACCGAGGAATGAGCGGAGAACGAGCGGAGAGCGTATTGCTCAGGTATGGCGCGGGTATCCAGCTGCAGCGGAAGATGAGCGGAGGATGAGCGGAGGATGAGCGGAGAACCGGCCTTGCTGATGGCAACTGATCGTAGTCCTATCATGCTCGAAGTATTGTTCGATAAGTTTATACAATTGCGGATTCTATGCGTTCATTCAGCATTGGTATTAATTGACGTGATTGTGTATGCCGCCGAGTGCACGATTACTCTTAACTGCCCGGCGGTGGATTGCCCGCTCCTGATATTCTCGATACGTCACTAAGCTGCACCTGCACCACGTACGTCCCCTCCATCAATACGCGAAACCCGAAAACCGGATTGACGTTATTATTGGGGACCCCATCAATAACCGCATACTGCATGGGAATCCTGTAATAGATCAGGTAACCCCAGTCAGTGACTCCATCATGGTAAATTCCCAGCGGGAACGGCGCCACCTCAAAATCACAAATGAGTGCCGTATCGGTTTCAATGACGGGATTGAATTTAACGTGCGACTCAAACGTGGGCCGATCACCACGCTTTATTATCTGCCCTGCGGCTGGATTCCAGGCCCGTCCGTTCTTGTCTACAATCTTCAATATTACCCGTGCTCCTTCGTTGGATACTTTCGTGCAACTAAGTCTGGGAGCATTGATTGTTGTAAACACTTCAGCTGCATTAGATCCTGACGCTGCCTGATAAGTGATTTCAAACATGTCCTCCATCAGTGGCTCAACAACGTGGATCTCCGCAAAGTCATGGTAAATCTTGGTACCCCATCGATTTGTTGCCTCCAAATCAAATGTATACACACCTAAGGGCAGGTTCGCAGAAGCCTTATTAAAGCTGATTTGGCCACTCACCTCGTTGAACTCCATTGGCGTTACCCGCTTTAGCTCCCGCTTTTGATTTAGCAGTTCAACCGTGGTGTCGGTAGCCGCGTCGAACGTCATACCTTCTCTAAACACCTCGATTTCGTATTCTTTATAAAACTCTTCCGGTGCCGGCTCTCCCGTTTCCTTATTTCGCAGGTTGAGTAATTTGAACGTAAATGGGGGGGTTGAACCGTCGGCGTTAATACGGTCGGACATTGTCAAAGTCATGCCTCGCTTACAATAAATAATACTGTCGCGATAACGGATAGTATCACTAAGGAAACCTTGATCTATTTTTGAACAGGAAAGGCAATAAATCGATACCGACAGCAGAACCGAAATCTTTAAAATCAATCTTGTCATCATATTCTTCTATTTAAGAAAACTTAATTGGCAGCCATAGGCTGATCATTAAAAAACAGTCTGTGACTCCCATGCAATACGTGCACGACGCCGGTGGTGGTGATGATACCAGATGTTTGCACATCCACCCGTATGTCCCTTTGTGCTTCTGGAATCGATGTTTGATCCAGCTCATCAGCGTCCAAACTGCCAACTACTTTGGTATAATACAAATAATCAACATAATCAACATAAGAGCTAAAATCCCGGGTACGCCTCAGGCCTAATCTTAATCTCACATCTTCCATGGGCCCGAACAGGCTTTCAAAATAGGCGCCATCAGTATTAAGCTGCTCGCGTCCTATCCTTCCCTCAAACATGTAGATTTTCAGAGAGTCACTCAATACACCGGCGTCTAAATCATCAATACCAAAAGAGATATTCTCGTCACCCACTTCGACTATACGTTCCTGTTTTTTTGCACTGACATAGTCTGCAACACCCCAGTTGGTCGTCACAAAAAAGGTAATCTCACTGTTTACCAAATCTTTAAGACCAGCGCGATCGATCATCCGGACGAGAGAATCAAACTTAGGATGCGAATTGAGAAAATCATACGTTGTCATATTAACATGCGGATCGTGTACGCCACCGTCGTTGATGTAGTCATTTTTTTCGCATGAAGCCAATACAGCTCCCAGCATGACTGATAAAATCAGATACTTGAAATATGTTGTCATCACCACTTTCTTTTTATAAAACATGCTAAATCTTACCCCTCCAATATTCGGTTTGCACCAAATGCCTGTTTTCACTAAATAACCGCGGATCAACAGGCCAAAAGAAGCCGCCCTGCCGCAGACGCGCTTCAGTAAGCCAAGGTACGTGATCGAAACACTTTCTGGTCCGTATAAGATCATAAAACAAGTGCCCTTCTAAATACAGTTCCTTGCCGCGCTCCAATATATATTCATTCATCACCTGATCTTTTGATAAATCACTTGACAGCAGCGATGACTCTGATGCACCATAGTGTTCCCTAAAGCTGTTGATGATATTTATGGCTCTACTGATGTCGCCTTGATACAATGCGATCTCCGCTTGAAGCAGAAGCATATCACTGAGCCGGAATAGGATCATATTATTGCTGAGATGTGCCTCAAGTTGTTGTCCTGGATTTCTGTAAACGACGTTACTGTATTTGACACAAACGGGGCGTTCGCTGGTATAGTCTTCAAAATTGTTGTTGAATCTCACATCCGCCGTGTCAAGCGCGGTCGTTGTCACCTCTTCCCAAACCCATTGCCATATATCCTCATGCCATACCCAGTCCCATTTCGTTTCAACTTTATAAAAATGGCTCGTAAGGTAAGCGGGTTTGACAAAGAAGGCGGCGTTTGCTCCATAGGTAGCGATGTGGTTATTGTTTAAGAACTTCATGCCGATATGTCCATTAGTGCCCTCCAGCGTATTTTCACTCATATTGAGCTCAAATATGCCCTCTGTTGACCGCCCAATAAAGACATCTCCATAGTTTGTCGTATCGGGCCGCGAATAGCCTCCCAATGCAAGTAAAGCTGCGATAGTGGTATCAGCGCTATGAACGTCCTGCATAATCGGTTGGTCACTGCCAAGGTCTGCAGTCGTAGCCCTCCAGAGATAAAGATGTGCAAGCAATGCATAAACCGATCCTTTGTTCGCCATAACGCTTCGTTCCGAACTGTTGGTATACCCCCAGTCCAAAAGGGCCGCTGCCTTGTGGCAATCGTCTTCTATCTGCTTTAAAACGACAGCCCTGGGCGCCCGTGGCAACTGAGGCGCGTTGATGGGATCATCATACACCTCGGTTACCAGAGGAACATCACCCCAAACCTTAGTCAACATGAAATAAGTAAACGCTCTGAGAAAGTAAGCTTGTCCCATAATCTTGCGCCTGAATGCTTCCGGATTATCCTGCTCCAACTCCAGAACTTCTCTCGGTACCTCCGGCATTTCCTTCAAGATAATGTTTGACATGGTGATCGACTTATAAAATAATGTCCAGTTACCATAGGATTGGACCATGTAATTACTTGTGTAATTTCCATTACCTATCTCTACATGCCCATATCCATCGGAATAGACGCCGATGTACAAATTCGCCGGCATATCACCGTACATGTAGTATCGATTGCCGACACCAGAAAACCCATCCATCAGCGCATTCCGCAGCAGGGCATAATTTCCTGCGATAGCGTTATTTCCTGCACGTGCATCATCCCAGAACACTTCATTATAAGTAGAGTTCTTAGGCTCCTCCTCCAAGAATTTTTCGCATGAAGTAAACAGCGCCGCCACCAGCGACAGCGAAAACAGTATTATGTTGTTTCTAAACATGATCTATCAAACCTTTAAAATTGGAATTCAACCCCAAACGTGAACTTTGCCGGGATGGGGTAACCGTCTCCGTCGTATTCACCCCAATAATTCACGGCCTCGGCGTCGGGCAGCCGACTTGTCCGCTGAAACATTGCGAGATTATCCACAACACCATAAACCCGTACGTTGTTCATCCCCATACGACTTACCATGGCGTTCGGCAGGTTGTAGGTGAGACTCACACTCTTTACGCGCAAATAGTCACCTCTGTCCAGAAAGTAGGTTTGTCCTGCCACAGAATAGTACCGGAATGAACCCAAGGGATAAGCCGGGATAGCCGCTTGGTCGCCGGGTTTGCGCCAAATATTTACCTTACTCAAATCGGGTATCGCATATTGAGAGAAACTGCCTGTGGTTTCGTTCGTTCCTGCGCCGTTTTCATACAGGTCAGATTGGTACAGGTTCAACACATCTCTATCGAACAAAAAAGTAAACAATATACCCAAACTGAAATTTCTCCATGTGAAGTTATTTGTCCATCCACCGGTCCACTTTGGATTTGGATCGCCAATGGGCAGCTTGTCTGGATTGATTCCATCGTTGAACGGATCTATCACAAAATCTCCATCTACGTCTCGTAAGTACATATCGCCCGGTTGGTAAGCACCTCCGCCTGCGTTGAAACGCTGTCCCGTCAATGGATTAATCGGGATATCATTTACTGTCGAAAAGATGCCGAGGGTTTCATACAAATAAAATGTATTGATAGGACTTCCTACCGATAGTATATGCGTCTTATCAAACCGTGAACCTGTTACAACCAAATCACGACCGGAATTAGGAAGATTCATGATCTGGTTCTTCACATAGGATACGTTTAACCGGCTGAACCACTGCACAGGACTCCGTCTTGGCAACGGATTAGCCATCAAGATCATTTCAGCCCCGTAGTTCCTGACACCTATTGAGTTGGTCAGCGCGCGATCGTAACCCGTGGTTACTGGTAACACGACATCAAAAAGTGAAAGTTTATTTTCTTTATTGAAGACGTCGAATGCAAACGAAAACCTACCTGCCGCGAGCTCGGCATCCACTCCCAAATTCCATTGTACTGACCGCTCCCAGCTGATGTCAGGTTGAGCCACGCCGTCGACCAAGTTCGGGGTAATAGCTGTTATACCATTATACGAAGTAGCACCATTGTTGCCCCAATAGTTGCCGGCATTTACCCTATACAAATTATATTGAAGATAATTGTTACCAGGCAATCCTCCGGACGTGCCCAGACTTGCCCGTAATTTTAACATGGAGAACATGGATTCTCCGTCTTTCATGAAGCTCTCCTCTGAAATGAGCCAAGCAAGCGATACCGATGGGAAATACCCCCATTTGTTGTTTTTTCCGAAACGGGACGAGCCATCGCCTCGGATACTGGCCGATAAAAGATACCTCGAATCGTAGTCATACGCCAACCTGCTATAGAACGACGCCATGCTGTATGCCTGATAATCTGAACCTGCAGTGAGGTATCGCTGCTGGAATCCTTGTATCACTTTTATCTGATCGGAAGCTCCATTGGTAGCTCCGGCATTCATTGAACGGTACTGGTTGTACTCCAGATCGGACCCTAATATGGCACTCAGGTTATGGTCACTGAAGCTTTTGGTATAGGTAAAATAATTAGAGCTAAGTATGTTGACCTGATTGTCGGAGAAAACATTCTGTTGGTTGCCCGTGAAGTTAGCAACCGCATTTGGAATGCTCACATCGCGCCTGCTGTTGGAATATATGTACGACGTCTGCGAAGTAAACCGCAAGGCATTCGTAAACTCGTACCCCAAATTTAAATTAAAAGTCAGTTGATTACCAGTGTTCACATCCAGGTCCTCATCATACATTCCCAAGAGATATTCTCTTCGCGTGTCACTGAGGTTAAAATAAGAAGCCGGCGTGTACCTCGCATCTGTACCTATGCCATCTCCGCCCGCCCTCGCACGATCGGTACGCGAATAAGCAACTATCGGATTAATCATCAATCGTTGTTTGAGCGCCATTGACGTCAGGTTCAGCCGCATGGAATAACGTTTAAACCCAGTAGCTTTGACGATCCCGTCTTCATCGTAGAGTCCCGCGCTAAACCGGTAATTCATGCCGCCGGTACCGCCTCCACTCAATGTCAGATCAGCGCTATTGACACGCCCCGTCCGATAATACAAATCCTGCCAGTCCGTATTGCCGTTAAAAGCCGGATTAAGGCTATCGGTCAATACTAATGACAAATTACGGTAATCAATATCTCCGCGAAGCGGTTGCAAATCCTCCAAAATCTGCATTTTTTGGCGGCGTTCTTCCGCACCGAGCGCTACATCACGTAAGGCCGGACGCTGCGTTACTCCAGTGTATGCAGAAATCATGACCTGAGGTTCAGTGCTCCTGCCCTTTTTTGTGGTAATCATAATGACCCCATTTGCCGCCCTCGATCCATAAATCGCTGCTGCCGATGCATCCTTTAGTACATCTATGCTTTCTATGTCCTGCGGATTAATACCTGCAATAAAATTAGTTCCGGTCCCGGTCATCGGCGAGGTATACTGTTGCGGGGGCTGCGGCACCCCATCAACCACATATAACGGCGCGTTGCCCACACTGAACTCGTCATACTCTCTGTTTAGGCTCGTATTACCGCGTACTTGCACGGTAGGTGTCGCCCCGGGCTCTCCGGTAAAATTCTGTACATTCACCCCGGCTAGGCGTCCCTGCAGTAGTTGGTCGAAACTGGCCGCGGGTAGATTAGCCAGTTCCTTTCCCGAAATACTGGAGATCGCCGCTGTAGTTTTTCTTCGTGTAACCTGCTGGTAGCCAATGATCACAACCTCGTCCAACGCACTTTGAGTCTCCCGTAGCACCACTTCAAGCTCCGCCCTGTTTTGCACGCTGATGGTTTGCTTGTCAAATCCCATCAACGAAAATTCAAGGGTTTCGCTTCCGTCGACATTTATCGTAAACATGCCATCCTCATCAGTCTGGACAGCGATTGAAGTTCCTTTAAGGGTAACCGTTACTGCTGTAAGCGGACTTCCGTGTTCATCCTTCACAACACCGTTGATGGATCGCGACTGCGCCCAGCCCAAGGCATACCAGAGGCAACAAAAAATTAGTAAAGCGTCTCTCTTCATAAAAATTACTTGTTTAGAGGTTTTAAATCAATACCGGTTTTTGCGGTGCTCAGCATAGATAGCCAGAGCCCTTACAAAAGAACATACACATCCCTTAAATTCAACGAATGGTTTAAACTGGTCGTAGCGTCAATTACATTACAAATGTAACCTCGCTATATGATGCATTCTAATCAGATTTTCGCTACTTCACACCGGAATTTGATGAACTAACCTATAATCGCGCATCAAGGATCATCCGGCGAAATACCGCCTACTTCAACCTCACATCCAGGTAAACAGAATGGCGTCCGTAGGTATCGTAAAACGGCTTGAATACCACCCCGTCAATGGTGAATTCCAGTTCCTTCGGATCTCCTTTGATGGACTTGCTGATATCTTTGGCATCCAGGGTTATCTTGCGCCACTCTTTTCTTGGTTCCGGTTCCTGCGCGGCCAGCAATATCGGTCCGTAGAACAGGCTGGCGATGTTTTGCTGATCCATCACCGGATCCAGATGGAACTGGAATGGCATTTTCAGTTCGACCACATCGCCGTCCTTCCAGTTGCGGCTTATTTTAAGGTAGGTGCCGGGCTCCGGTGAGCGTTTTTGTGCCTCACCGTTGATCGTGACAAAGAATCCCTTGGTAGCCCAGCCTGGGACGCGCACATGGAGGTCAAATTTCCCGCTGCCTTTCACCGTAAGGCGCGTGTGGTCTTCTTTGGGAAAATTTGTTGTCTGCTCCACTGTTACACCGCGCTCTGTCCAATGCAGTGTGGAGGGAATGTACAGGTTGACGTACAGTGAGCGGTTGTCCTTACTTTTGAAGTAGATGGAATTCTGAAGTTTGGTGCTGCTCTCTATCGCCGTGCCGTTGCAGCATGTAAAGCCCGTCATATCCGGATTGCCGAATTGTTTGATGGACCCCGGACGGAGCGGAACATGATAGGTATTGGCGGGGCTGTCCTCGGCTACGGAGGCCAGGATGTGGTTGTACAGGCCGCGCTCGTAATAGTCCATGAACTCCGCCCGCTGGTCGAATAGGAACAGATTGCCTGTCAGCTTCAGCATATTGTAGGTGGCGCAGGTCTCATTCTGTCCTCCGGAAGCGAAGCCGTTTTCATACAGTGTTGCAGGCTGGCTGGTGAAGCATTCCGCGTTGGCGGGATTACGTGCGCCGGCTACGCCGCCGATGCTGTACATGTAGTCGTTGACGGCCTTGTACCAGAAGTTGTCGGCAATCCTGTAGTACTCAGGATTACGGGAGACCCTATACATTTCAACGCTTCCCACGATCTGCGGTATATGCTGATTGGCGTGCAGTCCACGGAAGGTATCCACATTTTTGGCGAGCCCGTGGGAATGCGCGGAATCGCCATAGAACACCTTTATGTTATCAAACAATTGCGCGGTCTTCAGGTAATGCTCCTTTCCGGTGATCCGGTACAGCCGGGCCATTGCCTCGTTCATGCCGCCGAACTCACCGGCAATGTACGTGCTCCACATCTTGATAAGCCGGTCTGTGGGTAAGCGGCTCAATCGGGCATAGACCCAGTCGCTCATGCCGGTGGCGATCTCAAGGGCTTTTTTGTTACCGCTTACTTCATACACGTCCATTAAACCGGCCAGGATCTTATGCAAGGTATAATATGGTGCCCAAATCTGGTTCTTCTGTCCGCCGTAGGTGGCTCCGTTTTCCAGCATGATGAACTGATCCGGAGGGTAAGCGCTGATAAAGCCTTTTCCCCAGTTCCAGTAATCGGTGCGGATGCCTGTATCACTAAGGTCTGAATCATATGCTGATTTTCCGGGACCTGGCGGCACTGCGGAGGGATCTTCAACGTGCGGACCGCCCGCTTCCCTGGGTTTGCCGGATAACTGAGACAGCTCGTAGAGCGCATCGACCATATACTCCATTTTTTCGTGAAACGTAGCCTGAAGGGCCTCGTCATACCCCGTGCCGGCGTAAGCCTGGGCAATGGCCGTCAGGTAGTGCCCTGTTGCGTGTCCCCGTAATTTGGTGTCCTGACTGTCCCAGACGCCCAAAGGCTTCGCTCCGGCCGGCTGCGCCTGGCCGAACGCATGGCGGAACATGTACAGAAAAGAATTCGGATCGGTTTTAGCCAATGTGCTTATAAATTTGTCTCGGTTCTCGATGAACTTGGTCTTCTGCTCAAACGCATCGGTTTCCAGTGAAACCTGACTTAGATCAAATGTTTCCAGCTTTAACGCAGGCGTTTCTGGCGTTTTCCGGGTGCCTTTAATGGTAACAATCGCCTTGGGCTGCAGATCCGTTCCCGGTACCCGGCCCGTAACGGTGTAGCGCCCTGCACCGAGCACGGCGCTGTTGTCAGTGGGTGAAGGCCACAACACGCGCACTTTAGGGCCGTTCATCCCGTCCCTATATGTTCCTTTCACGTAGCTGGGCAGGCGCGGTAGATGTCCTACCTCGGTCTCCACTTCGATGTCCGGTACCTCCACCAGATAAGCGTTGTAGAGCTGTGACTCGGACAGCAGAAAAGCCGGAAGGTCATCTTCTGGTTTACCAACATTCACGGCGCCCGCATTCCCGCCTTTGCGTGAATTGTAATAGATCCTGGCCACCTGGCTCCCGCTCAATGGGATGCGGTAAATCCGGAAATCACGTATCATGGCATTCAGATAGGGCTCTTCAGTTGATATCGATTTTCCGATATATAGATAGTTTTCCCGACCTGGTTGCCGGCCGAATATGGCCGATAACTCCAGGGAAGTGCCTTTTGTCTGGCCAACGGACTTACCGTCCACATAAGCCGTAATGGATTTGGCAGGAACATCGATCACAATGGCCAGGTGAATCCACTTATCCTTTCCGATGGCCGTGGAAATCACCGCGCTATTTTGTCCTGGTCCGGCGCTTACGGACGCGTGAAAACGTTTTCCTTCGTTTGCCCCCACAGGCGCCACGGCAAAACGGTTCAGCGTATCCTTTCCGAAGTCAAAAAAACGTTGGCCAGGCCGGTCCGAACGCAGGTATATCCACCCTGATACACTCAGCGATTCCAGGTCTGTCAGTGCCTGTCCCGGTATAGACACAAAATCGCCATCGCCTGAAAGCGACAACACCTTCCCGAACCGGTCGTCGCTGACGAACCCCGCTCCCGCGCCCCGTACATCCGCATGCAGGTTATTCCTGGACCAGTCTTTGGCGTCGCCGTCAAACAGGTAACGGGCAATCATCCCCGTCTCACCTATTCCGTCCAATATCTGGTCTCCGCTTTGTGCACGGGCGTTACTGACCATAACGATCAGCACCCAAACAAACAAGGTCACGCGCAAGTATATGTTAAAAAGCTTCATAGCAATCATTATTGACAATCGGATAAAACTATAAAGAATTCATGTGTCGCGGTACGTCAATTTTAGTTAATCATCATAGGATATTAACAGGTTTCTGCAGTGCACCCAGCAAACAAAGTTTCCTTATCTTCGTACTACATATAAAATAAACTATGCTACTTCCCATCGGAGACGAAAACCATGACCGGACATCATTCCCCTTTGTAAACTACTTGTTGATCGGCATCAATATCCTTGTCTTTGCGTTTTTCCAGGGATTCGGTTATAATATACATTTCACCTTTGCCTACGCCACCATTCCCGCTGAGATTCTCACAGGAAGAGATATTGTTACCGGCAGCCAGCTGATCATGGACCCGATTCTGGGCGAATCTTTTGAGATGCCGGGGCTTCAGCCTACCCGGATACCAGTGTTTCTCACGCTTATCACGGCCATGTTCATGCACGGAGGCATTGGACATTTGGCCGGCAATATGCTCTACCTCTGGATATGCGGGGATAACGTGGAAGACCGCCTGGGCCACGCCAATTACCTGATCTTTTACCTGCTTTGCGGGGTACTGAGCGGCCTGTGCCACGTGTTCAGTGTCTATATCTTTGGGCAGGACCTGTTGATTCCCTGTTTGGGCGCTTCGGGAGCGATCTCGGCTGTGCTTGCCGGGTACGTGGTACTCTTCCCTCATAAACGCATCGCGATCTGGTTACTATTTTTTATCATCTCGGTGCCGGCCTTTTTAGCGATCGGGTTATGGTTCCTGTTCCAGGTAAGCAACGGACTGGGTGCCTTGGGAGGAGAGCAGGCCGGAGGCGTAGCCTATGCGGCGCACATCGGCGGGTTCCTCGCTGGGCTGTTGCTGGTGAATCGGTTCAGGAAAAGACACAAAAAAGGGGGCTTTGCAGCCCCCTGGAGTTGATTCACAAACTTCGTTAATCAGTAAACGTCTGTACGGGTGTCCCACCACATCTGTTGGCCCCATACGTAATCCTCTACGTTGCTGAGTACACTATTCAGGTTCTCCACATTATAGAGGTATTCATTATTGGGGTAAGGCAGCCGGAACGGCTGGTCGTTATGCTTGTCTCCGTAAATTGAGTTAATAGAGGGATAGTTGGTAGAGGGAATACCTGTCCGGCGGTAGAGTGTCCAGGCTTCGAAATTGTCTTTGAACAGTGCAACCCACTGATCCCACCAGATACGTTCCTTTGTGTTATTCCATTTGCCTTTCCCTTCAAGGTAATCCGCCGTGCTTTCCGCGTCGATTCCATTATCCTCCATAGACAGGCCCACTGCTTTTTCATACGCTTCTTCAGCGGTCATGCCTACGTTGTACCCCAGCATTGCAGCTTCCGCCAGGATATAGTATGTTTCGCAGGATTTGAAAAATGGCGTGAACCCGGCGGCGTTATTCATATAGTGGTCACCGATAAATGAAATGCTTGTCAGCGAAGGGGGAGCGGAAGCCGCTCCATTTTGATAGCCGCGGTATTGCCCATCACCGGCCTTGTTGGCGACTACAGCAATACGGGGGTCGTCCATTTCCAGCAGATGTTCGATAAAAATATCCGACATACCGAAATTATCTACGCGCCGGCCGACGTAGCCGTTATTATACCACGGTTCGTAATAAGGCTCCGCACCTGGCCAATACAGGTAACAATTCGCATCGTTGTCATCGATGACCGGATATTTGCCGGGGTCTCCCGCAATCTCTTCAATGGTAGCTCTCGCCAGTTCCGGCGAAACCCCGGAGATGTGAATGGCCATGCGCAAACGCAGCGAATTACAGAATTTCTGCCATCTAGCCATATCGCCTCCATAAATGAGGTCGGCCTCTCCGATATTGTCATCCCCGAATCCGGCAGCCATATCGTCAGCAATCCGCTTGAGGCTGTCCATTACAGCAGGATAAATCTCCTCCTGCCGGTCATACTTTGCTTTCAAGATGAAACCTTCAGACTCAGAACCTTTCAGCGCCTCCGAAAAGGGGACGTCGCGCCAGCCATCAGTCAAGTACTGCCACATGTAGCTTTGCCATAAACGGGCGACCAGACGGATGTTCCGGTCCCCTTCTTCATTTGTGTTTTGCAGCACATCGTTCAATTGAGCGAGATTATAGTAGCAGGCATACCACCGGTTCCCGTATGTATTGTTGGTGGGCACCAACCCACTCATATAGTCCAGATACTGGATCTTTACGATATACCCAGCGAACGTCCCGTAGCCGTCGACATCACCTCCGAATGACTCACCGGTGTTCCGCAATACATTGGCCAGCATATTGGCTGGCGGAACCTCCGCTAACGCGTCTGGATCGGTATTGATGTCCTCGAATGACTTTGTACAACTGGTAATTGCCAAAAGGAACATCATTGGAAAGGTAAATACCCTAAATATTTTTTTCATAATCACTTTCTCCTAAAAATTTACTCCTAACTTAAGTCCGAAACTGCGCGAGGTCGGCACTGATGCCTGCTCAAAACCAACACCCCGGCTGTCGCTGGAAACCCCTCCCGTTTCAGGGTCCAGACGCATCGTGTTCGAATCGTGCACCCATAGCAATGCCAGGTTAGAACCGATCAGGGATACAGTCGCGCCACTGATGCCAGGTATACGTTGCACGATACGGGACGGCAGTCTGTATGACACATATGCCTCCCGTAGTTTCAGAAAAGATCCGTCAAACACGTACATTTGCGCTATGCCTCCGCTCTCATACCAAGTCTGCGCGTCGGTAGCGATGGTATTAGCAATCCAATTACCGCTTTCGTCCTGCATGGCAAAGCGTTCTTCCGGCATCACATCAACTCCTGCAACAATAGGACGTTCGCGTATACCGTCCTCTGCTGTAATTTCAGCCACTCCCGCTACATACGCATGGTTCATGGTCTGCGACCAGATATCACCGCCTACCCTTAAATCAAGGAAAAAGCCAAATGATAGGTTTTTAACGGAGAAGTCATGACGCCAGCTCGCTAAGAAATCCGGCGTAACATTACCGATGTCTTGGCTGGCTTTCTGCTGCACCAATCCCCTTGAGTTAACCTTTATCGCCCCCTTCATAGGGCCTTCTTCCACCCGGTCATACCCCGGGCCAACAAGCGTTCCCCATTTTTCCCCTTTCCTGGCCATTGTAGCGATGCCCCAGGTCCAGCCGATTTGATAGTCATTCAGATTCAGCTCCGGATATAATTCCACGATTTTGCTTGCATCCTTCGCAAAGTTTACCGTGGAGCTCCAGTTCAAGCCTGTTTCGCTCTGCAAAATGTCGCCCCGAAGCTGTACTTCAACGCCTCTGTTCTCGATTTCCCCAGCGTTGAGCAACATGGATGAGAAGCCGACCACATTTGACGTTCTCACGTTCATGATCTGGTCCTTGGTATTTTTATAATAATAGGCGACATCGGCATGCAGGCGGTTGTTGAACAAACCGATCTCCGTACCGACCTCCCAGGTCCGGATGCTTTCCGGACGCAAACCCTCATTGGGATAGGTCATCGTACGGTACATTTGCGCAATACCATTAAACGAAGAAGACTGAGCGTAGTAATAAGCCCGGTTTCGATAGGCAGAAGTTGCGTTACCGATTTCAGCCCATCCGGCGCGCAGCTTCCAGAACGACAAAACATCGCTCTTCAGGCCGGTGAACGACTCCGTAGGCAACCAGCTCAAACTCGCCGATGGATAAAAGAAGTCTTCGCGGATGGTTGAACTCCAGTCATTCCGTGCGCTGAGGTCCAAATACACCTGGTTTTTCCACCCAACTGAAGCTGAGCCATATACTGAATTTGACCGGATATGACTATGGTCCATTTCGGTAACGGCATCACCTGATCTGTTGGCGATGGTATAAACGCCGGGTACGGTCAATGCATCGGCGCCCAGCATGGACCGTGCCCATTTTACGTTCCGGTAGTTTGCACCTGCAATGGCCGATATGCTCCAGTCATTGAAATTTTTGTTCAAATATGCGATAAAGTCCAGGTTCAGTTCAGTATTCTCCGTGTCGGCGTCACGGAATCCGCCGCTTGGGAAGTCACTATGGTAATAACTCTTCTCAAACGTTTTAGCGTTATAGTAATCAATACCGGCCCGGCCTTCGAATTTCAGGAAGTCAAGCGGCTGGTAATACAACGACGTCTTTCCATAGAACCGATCCCGCTGATAGCTATTCGTATTCTCGTAAATGTTAAAATAAGGATTCACGTGGTAATTGGTGTTCCAGTTGTAAAACGTATAGTCACCAGAAGCATCACGCTGATCCCAGTTCGCTTTCAGGCTGTTGATGTCTACCTGACGGCCGAACCATATAAACCCATTCATGGGGTTGCTGCCGCCATAACCCTGGGCCACCAGATTATCGCTTTCGGTACGGACGTAATTGGAGCTCAGGTCATAGGACACCTTGTCGCTTATGGTCATCTGCGTATTCAGTTGCGCAGTATATCGCTTTTGATCGGTGTTGGGCACCGTGCCCAATTGATTGCGATACGATAAAGACGCCCGGGTACTGGATTTTTCAGCCCTTGATAAAAGCGACACGGTATGATTCATGGAATGGCCTGTCTGAAAGAAATCCTTGAAATTATCAGGATTCGAGCGCCATTCAGTGGGCTGGCGCACGCCGTCCACTATTGGGCTGTCGAACTGTGGCAACGCCAGTCCGATATCAAGACGGGGTCCCCAGGACTCGTCGTAGCCATCATATACTCCACCCCCGCTACCGGTACCATCCATATAACGGAAACTGTTGTTGATTGCATAATCCTGATAGCTCAGCCCGTTGCCATGCAGACCGTAGTGGTATTCGTCTCCGTTATATCCCTGCCCATAAAGGTTCTGAAACTTCGGAAAAGTTGCCGCACGGTCCAACGTATAGTTTCCGTTGTAAGAAATGGACACTCCCTTACTGGCATTTTTGCCGGATTTGGTGGTAATAAGAATAACCCCATTACCGGCCCGCATACCGTATAATGCGGCCGAACCTCCCTTCAGTACGGTGACGGACTCGATATCTTCAGGGTTAATATCATTGAGTCCTGAACCGTAGTCTACCCCATTATAGGTGTTGTCGCCTGACCGTTGTACGTCATTTGAAATTGGCACTCCATCAACGACGATAAGCGGTTGCTGGTCTGCATTTAATGACGAGTTGCCACGCACGGAAATACGGGAAGATGCCCCAACCGTGCCACCGAATTGATTGATTTGCACACCGGCTACTTTTCCGGAAAGGGAACCGGTAACGCTAAGCTGGCCGGCCTGTGTCAGCTCTTCGGATTTTACTTCCTGTACAGCGTACCCCAGAGATTTTTTCTCACGCGATATCCCCATTGCCGTAACGACAACCTCCTCTAACTGGCCATCCGCCGCCAAAAACACTTCTATGTTCGGCCCAACAGGCACTTCCTTACGTTCCATCCCGATATAAGACACAACCAGCGTCGTGGCGGACTCAGGGACCTGCAATGTAAAAAAACCGTTTTCGTCCGTTACAGTACCTATGGCCGAACCTTTCACTGAAACGGATGCACCCGGGATAGGCTCCTTGTTGATGTCTGACAAGACCTTTCCAGTAATGCTCCTTTCCTGGCCAATAACACTTTGCATACATAAACTCAGCACACAAAGGAAAATCAAACTGTAAAACTTACTCATAAATCTATCATTTTTGCCATTCAAGTTTAATTAACACACCTTTTCCTTATAAAAACATCATATTTAGGCCCTGGGCAGTGAGTTGGTTAGGAATGCCAAACATAGCATATATGGTAGCAGGACGCCTACTCGATTTTAACAAAGGATAACCTAATCTTAACAATAAAGTTGGACTAATAAACCGCCCGTTGCCCCGTCCACACCGGCGGATCTACGCCCAACAGGTGTTTTACGAAGAAGTCCCGGCGCTTGCGCTCGCCGTATTCGCCTCCGGAACTGTGGCCCATTCCGGGTACGACAACAAGCTCGTGTTCTTTATTGGCCTTGATCAGGGCGTCAACTACTTGCATGGTTGATGCCGGATCTACGTTGTCGTCTACTTCGCCTACAATAAGCATCAGCTTACCCTGGAGTTTATGGGCGTTGACAACATTGGAACATTCGGCATAGTGCGGTCCTATGGGATAGCCCATCCACTGTTCATTCCACCACATTTTATCCATCCGGTTGTCGTGGCAGCCGCAGGAAGATACGGCCACCTTGTAAAATTCAGGGTGGAACAGCACGGCTCCGGCGGCATTCTGCCCACCTGCGGAGGTTCCGTAGATGCCGACGCGGTCCAGGTCCATGTAGGGATATTTGGCCGCAGCCGCCTTCATCCACAGGATACGGTCAGGGAACCCGGCATCCTTGAGGTTTCTCCAACACACGTCATGGAAGGCCTTTGACCGGTTGGAGGTTCCCATGCCGTCAATCTGCACTACAATGAAGCCCAGTTCAGCCAGTGCGCCCATGCCTGAGGGGTTGGCCGTAAAGCTCTTGGGCACGAAGGAACTCTGGGGACCGGCGTATATGTATTCGATGACAGGATAGGTTTTCTTGGGGTCAAAGTTGGTTGGCCGCACGATAACGCCCCAGATATCCGTTTTTCCATCCCTGCCCTTGGCACTGAATACCTCCGGCTGCTGCCAGCCGGAGGCCTGCAACGCACTGATGTCTGCCTCTTCCAGTTTCATCAGAATCTTCCCGTCTTCGGCGCGGCGCAGCACGGTCGTCTGGGGCCGGTCAACCCGGGAATAAGTGTCAACGAAGTAAGCGAAGTCCGGCGAGAAGGTGGCCCTGTGGTTGCCGTCCTCAGTGGTCAGCGGCGTAAAACCGCTTCCGTCAAAGTTGACCCGGTAGTATTGGATGAGGTATGGGTCCTGGCCTTTCTCGCGCCCGCTGCCGGCAATGATCAGGTAACGTTCTTTCTCTTCCACATGGACCACCTCACGCACCACCCAATTGCCCTGCGTGATCTGGTTTTTAACCTTGCCGGTTGTACCATCATACAGGTAGAGGTGATTCCACCCATCGCGCTCTGAAGCCCAGATGATCTCCCGGCCGTCATCGATGTCTTTACGATACCGCTTGCCGCTGTATTCCACAAATGTCTTGCTGGTTTCGGTAATTAGCGGTGCGGCCTTGCCGGATTCCGCATCCATACTGAATATTTCGTAGCGCTGGTGTCCCCGCTGGTTGTACTCAAATGTGAAGGCGCGGCTGTCTTTCCGCCATTCAAGACGTGACACACTGTATTGGTCGGGAATCAGCGTAGGATCTACGGCAAATACCTGCTTGGTCTGCACAATGAATAAGTGAGGCTGGTATTGAGGAAGGGCGTCACCGGGTTTCAAATAATCGCGCTCCTGAAGTCTGGGTTGCAGCTGGTCTTTCGGCGAGGATTCCACGAAGTATATGGTCCTCGGCTTATGCGGCCGCACCTTATTGACCGCCAGCTTTTTTGAGTCAGGCGACCATACCATATAGGCCGAATAATAGTGGCCGGGAGATCCATCAAAGCTCAGCTGCATTTCGGCTTCGGGCTTATCTTTGGGGGCAACGTAGACGTTGTTGTTTTTGACGTAGGCCACCCATAAGCTGTCCGGTGAAGGGATCGGGTCGCCTTTGGTATCGTCCCGGTTCGAGCCCCAGTAACCGCGTCGCCGATCAGGCTGTTCGGGCTTGCCGCGGTCTTGGATCGAATAATCGCGCAGGTTGACCCGCCAGGTTTTATCAAAGGCCGTAAATTCTATATCATCGCCCTCAAGGTATTTAATGGAATGGAAAGGAAGCGAGTCTGCGCGGACCTCCTTCCCGCCCGCGGTGGCCAGGGCAGCTGCGAGCCGGGCATGGTCAAATGCCTCCGCTTTGGTGCGGCCGGCAGCGTCCACTACCATGAACTTTTTCCCCTCTTCCGTCTGTTGAGCGTACCAAAACTTGGGCTGGTTTTCCAGCCATGTGACAGCTGACGGCGCGTAAAGCACCTTGTCGCGGATCATGTCGGGAAAGGCAGCCGCGCGCTTATAGTCATCCGCAGTGCCTTGGGCGGCTGCTGATGACGCGATGGCCAGTGATAAAACCGTTAAAAAAATCCGGCTGACGAATTGGATCTTCATGAGTATTGCTTTAGCGTTTTGGTTCACGTTGTATAGTTCCGGCCACGTCGCCGGATCACATAATAAACCGGGATACCCAGCAAGGCAATGATGATACCGGGCCAGGTGTAATCCGGTTTGTAGACTACCATTAAAAGGATGAATGTTATCCCCATCAGTATGTAAATGAGCGGCAATATGGGGTAACCGAATGCTTTGTAAGGACGGGGGGCTTCCGGACGGGATTTGCGCAAACGGAAAATACCGATGATGGCCAGTACATAGAAGATCACCACCACGCTGGATATCATATCCAGCAGGTCACCGTATTTACCGCTCAGGCACCAAAGTGAAGCGATCACACACTGCAGCCATAGCGCCACCCCGGGCACCGAAAATCTGTTGAGCTGTCCTACCCGCCTGAAAAACAGGCCGTCTTCAGCCATAGAATAGTATACCCGGGCACCGGCCATGATAAGGCCGTTGTTGCATCCGAAGGTAGAGACCATGATCATGATGGCGATGATCGTTATGCCGATGGGCCCGAAAATTTCCTGGGCTGCCGTCATGGCAACCCGGTCTTTATCGGCCGATGCCATCTGCTCCATGGTCAGTACACCGGTATACATCAGGTTGGTCAATAAATACACGACCGTTACAATGATGGTTCCCAAGGCAAGGCTAAGTCCTACGTTCCGGCCCGGATTTTTGATTTCCCCCGCTACGGAAGAAGAGCTGTGCCAGGAATCGCTGCTGAAGATGGCTCCGACCATACCGGCAGCAATGGCTCCGAGAGCGGCAAAAGCCGTGTAACCGGCTGTGGAACCATCCACGTTCAGCCGGTGCAGGTCCCACGCCCCACCGGCCTGCCAGTTCATGCGCCACACATCACTGTCAAACGCGAACAGACCGAACAGGACCAAACCGAGCAGGCTAAGGATCTTCACTACCGTAATGCTGGTCTGCACGGCCTTACCGCTGTTAACACCACGGGTATTGACAATGGTAAGCAGGAGAATGACCGCAATGGCAAGTAATTGGGCCGCAGAGATCTGCAAAAAGCCAGCATCCATGATAATGACGTCCTCGTCAAGCTGAGGAATGAGATACGCCGTGAATTTGGCAAAAGCGACACCGACTGCAGCGATGGTGGCCGTCTGGATGACGGCGAAAAATGTCCAGCCGAAGACGAAACTAACAAGCGGGTTGTACGCCTCTTTCAGGTAGATATACTGACCTCCGGCCTTCGGGAACATTGCGCTCAGTTCCCCGTAGCTCAGTGCCGCCGTGAGGGTCATGAAGCCGGTGATCAGCCAGACCATCATCAGCCACCCCGCGCTGCCCGTGTTCCGGGCGATATCTGCGCTGACAATAAAAATTCCGGAGCCGATCATACTCCCGGCCACCAACATGGTGGCGTCCATTAAACCTAATGACGATTTGAATCCCCGGTCCGTAGTGCTCATGGTTCTTTTTTGCGATTATCGGTTACTTGTCAAAGGCATAGAATTTCCAGCTTGGCACATGGTCCGGTTTCAATTTCTGCCCTGTCAATGTGGCCCGCAGCATTTCCATGGGCAGGTAATTTTCCTTGATAACCGCGTCGTGGAATGCCTTGTAGGACATCTTCCCGCTGTCTACGAGTTCGTTTTTGATGCTGAAGAGCTGCAGGCCTCCCACTAGGTAGGCCAACTGGTACAGCGGCCCGTAGTTTGCTTCAAACGACCGCTTCACCTCCCCGTGGGCATTTGCAGGTTCATGCCCTACCCGGTCCACAAGGTAATCGATGCACTGCTGGGGAGTCCATTCGCCCAGATGGAATTTAATCGAGAAGGTGATCCGTGCGCAGCGGTGCATGCGCCAGAACAGCATGCCGATGCGCTCCTCAGGGGTTTTTGCGAAGCCTTTATCATAAAGCAACAGTTCCCAATACAGGGTCCACCCCTCGGTCCAGAACGGGGTATTGAATGCGTCACGCCGGTAGGCCTTATACCGGCTGTTCATGAAATATTGCAAATGGTGCCCCGGAACCAGTTCGTGTTGTACCGTACCCCGGGAAAAATAAGGGTTGTTCCCCCGCATGCTCATCAGCTTCTGCTCATGCGACATCGTATTGGTCGGATAGGAAACACTGATTTCCCTTCCGCCTGTAAAAAAGGGATTGACCAATTGACGTTCCGGTGTCATCATGATCATGCCCCAGGTTTCCTCCGCCAAAGGCGGCATGTCCATCAGGTCATTTTCCTTGATAAACGATTGGGCGTCTTTATACAGCTTGCCGATCAGCTCCGGCTGCTTACCGGGCGGGACATAGCTGTTCTTGACTTTTTCCTGGGCCGCTTTCCAGTCATCCCCGAAGCCCATTTCACGGGAGGCTTTCAGCAACTCGGCTTCGCACCAGGCGAACTCCTGATCGGCGAGTTTAAGCAGTTCATCCGCGGTGTAGGCGATCATTTCCTTTTGCAGTTCACGGTTCAGGGCTTCGCGCCCAATGGGTTGGCCTCCGATGTTGCTGCCATCATCGAATACCTTGGCATCGCTTTTACTGCGTATGAGCTTCCCGTACGCTTCAAGTGCCTTATCCAACGCCTTATAGGGCTCGGGCACCCACCAGGTGAAGAGCGGGTCGTAACCGTTATAGAACTCATATGCACTCTTCAGGCGGGCCTTCAGGCCGTCTACCACATCGGCAGCAAATGCCGCGGTATTCTGGTCAATGTGCTCCTGTGCTTCAACTTCCTGGATCGCCCCCTGCAGCACCTGCAGGGCATCGTGCAGTTCCTGTGCGACAGCCTGGCCGTCCACTGAGGTGCCACGGCGCCGTTTCGCCTCAAACGCATATATGGCTTCCGCAAAAGGGACGTATTGTTCAACGCCCCGGTACCGGGACTCCTCCTCCTGCAGGCCGTCCATGGCGGTTTCTATTTTGCGTTTCAACAGGATATAGTCCACCTGGCCGTGGATGCTCATGGCACCAAAGTCCAGTCTGTCAAGCTTGTCCAGATAGTCGCGGCACAGTGCCAGAAGCCGGTTGCGCTGCTCAGGCGAATTGGCAGCCGGTGGGGCCCACCGGCCGTAACCGCCGGACGACATGGGCCCATAGAAATACTGGATTGCCCGGACGTCGTTTTCGTATTGCACCACCAAACCGGATGTTTCGCTTGCCTGCTCGTATAGGCTTGCCAATGATCGGTTTTCCTGTTGAGCCATTGCCGGCGTGGCTCCTAACAGTGCAGCTGTCATTCCGTATAGAAAATACTTCATATCCTTTCGCTTATCGCTTTGCTCCCTAAGTCAATGCAACAGGTCTTAATGATTGGGTTAGCGCAGCCCTGACGGGCCGTCATCCGGCAAATATAGGACAAGATAGGGCAATGCAAGTACCCACATATTAACCTATCATACCCTGATTTATGCAGGCAGGAGGTTAATCTTTGAGCACTTCCCTTGAAATGATCATTTTCTGGATTTCAGAGGTGCCTTCGTAGATCTGGGTGATTTTGGCATCACGCATCAGGCGCTCCACGTGATACTCTTTTACATAGCCATACCCTCCATGGATCTGCACGGCTTCTACAGTGGTTTTCATTGCGGCTTCTGAAGCGTATAATTTAGCCATGGACGCCGCCTGTGCGTACGCTATGCCCTGATCTTTCAGCCATGCTGCTCTCCAGCATAATAAACGGGCAGCCTCGATCTGGGTGGCCATATCCGCCAATTTGAATTGGATGGCCTGATGCTCGGCGATGGGCTTACCGAAGGCCTTACGTGTCTTGGCATAGGCCAATGCGAGTTCATAGGCCCCGGCAGCGATGCCCACTGCTTGTGCCGCAATGCCTATCCGCCCGCCTTCAAGCGCCTGCATGGCGAATTTAAACCCAAACCCGTCCTCGCCTATGCGGTTCTCTTTTGGTATCTTCACATCATGGAAATGCAGGGAATGGGTATCGGAACCCCGGATCCCCAGTTTATTTTCTTTCGGTCCCACGGTAAATCCCTCGGCCCCTTTTTCCAAAATCAGCGCGTTGATTCCGTGATGCCCCTTGTCCGGGTGGGTTTGCGCCATCACAAGATAAATCGATGCAGTGCCGCCGTTGGTAATCCAGTTCTTCACGCCGTTTAGTAGGTAGTGGTCTCCCCTGTCTTCAGCAGTTGTGCGCTGAGAGGTGGCGTCGGAACCGGCCTCCGGCTCGGAAAGACAGAACGCGCCTATGCATTCCCCTGAAGCCAGGGGTTTGAGATATTTTTCTTTCTGCTGCGCTGTTCCATGCTTCTCCAGGCCTGCACAGACCAGTGAATTATTCACCGATACCACTACTGATGCGGAAGCATCCACCTTGGAGAGCTCCTCCATGGCCAACACATAGGATAGGGTATCCAGTCCTGCACCGTTGTAACGCGGATCTACCATCATGCCCAGGAACCCTAATTCTCCCAGCTTCCGGATCTGATCTGCAGGAAACAGCTGATGCTCATCACGTTCAATGACACCGGGCTTTAACACGTTTTGTGCGAATTCACGGGCGGCGTCGCGGATCATGCGTTGCTCTTCGGTAAGTTCAAATATCATAATCGTAGGGTTTAAAAGAATGTTACACGCTTGCCTAAGAACGCGCCGAACCGCTCCCCTTGCTGTTCAATCGCTGCAACCTGAGCCGGGTCGAGATCATGAAATAAGATAATTTCCATACCGACCCCGGTTTTCTTTACTGACCGTTTCCATGTGCCGGCAACCCGGCCATCTACCACGACCATGGGACGGAACAATCCGTTTGCCATAATCGTCCTTTTGGCATGCGCATCGGTCAGTGTTGCTGATCGGTCAACATAACTGATGATAAACTCATCATAAGCAGGTAACAGATGAACCCTCTGGGCGATGCGGTACGGTCCACTGTCCTTAAACCAATATGTCTCGCCGTTGACGCTGACTTCCTCCAGTTTACCGCGCACCAGTTCCAGCGCTTCCCGGGCGTCTTTTGCCGATAATCCGGACCACCAGACAAAGTCACGGATGCTGGCGGGTCCGTGGCTCACAAAATACCGCTCCGCCAACGTGAACAGCGCCTCTTCCCGCTGCAGCAGACGCCGATCCGGAACCCGCTCAGCTAAAAGGGCGTACGTCTGTTTCCCGTTTTGCGCCGCGCCGCTGCAGATGATTCCATCCAACTCTGCGCACATCAACAGATGTGACGCCCGGTTATTCTCGTTAGGAAGACCTGCATTTTCAAGCACCGCCACCAGCGCCTCCCGCAGGAGGTGGCCACGGCGCGACAGCTCCTGCTCAATGAGCCGGTTACTTTTCTTGATTACCTCTTCGGAAAGGCCCAATTCACGGTGGCGGGACCGGAATGAAGCCAGAATGCGTTTGGCGGATAATGCGGTCATCCAATGCACGTCTTCCCGCGAAACCAGGTGCCACGTTGGCCGGAGTACGTGGGTACGGATGATGTCGCCGCGGTCTATAGCTTCCTGCACATCCTGCACTCGCGCCGGACCGGACAGACGGAGACCCACTGCCCACTGGGACATGGGGTAATCCTGTGCCTGTATAATACCCATATACCTGACCAGGTCGGCGGGAGCACGGAAAGCAGCCTGGTCAATCTGCTGACTGATCAACCGGCGCAATGCTATTTCGGACGGGCTCATGCCCAAATTTACACGAAGTTTTTGGAACTGCAACCGCAGGCTATAGCGCACGTTCTTTGGGCGTTACTCCCGAGAAGTGCCTGAAGTCTTTGATGAAATGCGCCTGGTCATAGTATCCCGCATCGTAAAACGATGCGCCGGTACGGAGAACCTGCTGAAATCTGACGATCTTGGAAAAGGTTTTTGCGGTATCGCCGATATAGAACTTAAACAGCCTACGCAGTTGCCGCGGGCTTATACCACAATCGATATCCTTCTCCACGTTAAGTGTACCGGAGCGCTTTATGATGGTTGCCAGCGCGTTATACAGGCGCAGGTCGGTCACGGAGTTAACCTGTACCATATGATGCAGGAAATAAGTATCCAGCTGCAGCTGAACATGCTCAATGGACACATCCGGCGTGAAACAGCTGCCGAGAAACGATGCCATCGACGGCACTACCGCCGCCAATGGCTCCGTGCGGTTACTCAAAGAAGCGGCGTCAACGTTGAAAAGCCGGGGAAACATGGTGGGCAGGAACCGGATCCCGACGTAGTTAAACGTACGATCAAGTTCAAATTCGGTATATTGTTTACAGAACCCCATGACAAAGCTCTCTTGAGACTGTCCGGGCTCAAAAAAGACGTCAATACATCCATCTGCCACTACGCGGTACACAAACGGCTCCTTTAGTGGATTATTCGTCTTAAGCTGCCAGTAACAATGAATATAAAGCTGCAGCCGGGGGTCCGGGGCAAGTTCAAGATATGAAACCAGTCCGGAGGGCTGCACCGACGGCTGCACGGGTTGATAATGCGTTTTTACGATAGCCAAAGCATCCATGTGTTCACGGTGTTTCGTCAGTAAGCCCATCGCCGAAGATGCGCATCCGGTAACAGTTCATAGCCGTTGTACCGAGTTGCTGCAGCAGCCGGTAATTGACCACTGCCCCCACCGCCGCGCCAATGAATGGAATCAGTTGCGCCATCTTGGCCAGATCGATATAGTCGCGGTATTCCAGCTGGAAGGTACGCCAATCAAAGCTATCCACATTGTCCGGTAAGCTATCGGCATAGGCCTCCCAGTCCTGTAAACGGTTGAACACTGCCGTGCGGTACTTGTGACTGGAGAACGCCAGCTGAAATACGGTCAGCAGATAAAGCCGCTCCTTATACTGCCGCACGTCGTATCCATATACCGTTGCGATATCAAACAACATTTTTATCTTGATGGCCAACAGTGCTGGAAAATCAGCGATTCCCAGCAATATCCCTCCCGCGCCCGTTAAGGCGCCTTCTATGGAGGCCGTCCGCTTATAGTTCCTGATCAGTCGCTGAACATAGGCCTCCCGGAGCTGAAAGCCGCCATATGCCCGTGGGGCTGGAGTCGTGTAACGCGCACCGAAAAGCACGCCTTTAACCATTTTTTCAATGGTAAATGTGATGGCCTGGTGCACTTTTTCCGGGATGAGGTTGTTAAGCTTCGTCTGCAGGTTCTTTGCCCATATGCTGCCCAGGGGCTGCTTCCTCAGCATTTTATGCTTCCAGAATGCCAGCTCAATCATTACCCGCTTGCGGTAAAGTGGCGACATCCTGGGAAATCTGTCCATTGACATCATAATAATCAGACTATGCTAAAACCAATTTGTTACCTATTTTGTTTTATCATAAAATCTACTAACTTTGTAGACTATTGATAGGTTAAATTAAAGGAGGAATTAACATGAGTTTAAGACTGGGTGATACCGCACCGAACTTCAAAGCGGTAACGACAATAGGCGAAATTGACTTCTACGATTACACAGCAGGCAGCTGGGTGGTGTTGTTTTCACATCCTGCGGATTATACCCCCGTTTGCACAACGGAGCTTGGCCGCACCGCGCAATTGAAGGAGGAATTTGAAAAGCGGAACGTGAAAGTGCTGGCGGTGAGTGTGGATCCTTTGGAAAAACATACCGGCTGGATAAATGATATCAACGAGACCCAAAACTGCGAAGTCGATTTTCCGCTGATAGCAGACGAGGACCGTAAGGTTTCCGAATTATATGACATGATTCATCCCAATGCATCGGCGACAGCTACCGTACGTTCGGTATTTATCATCGGCCCTGACAGGAAAATCAAGCTCACACTCACTTACCCTGCCTCAACCGGGCGGAATTTCCTGGAAATCCTGCGCGTAATTGACTCTCTCCAGTTGACGGAGGACTACAGTGTCGCCACGCCGGCTGACTGGAAGCATGGTGAAGACGTGATTGTCGTACCTGCCGTTCCCACGGAAGAAATACCCGGGAAGTTCCCAAAAGGCCATAAAATTATTAAGCCTTACCTCCGTACAACGCCGCAGCCGAATATCTAAGGTCCTGACGAAATAAATCGGCCGCCTCTTGTTGAGACGGCCGATTTTGCATTTGTTTCACATTGCCCTGCGCGGTAAAGGTATATCAGAACACCTTGACCATATATACGTAATCCTGCAGTTTCTTGACCTGTTCTGTCCGTTTCAGTCCGCTGAGCGCGTTTTTCTTATTAATGGTCAATTTATTCTCCAATGAATCCATGGAGATCGCGGAAATGGATTTCAGCATGGCTTCACTCTTTATTGCAAAAGAGGCTCCATCAATACCCGTCTGCTTACCGCTGATGATACCGATAACGTTGCCCTTGCTATCCAGCACAGGCCCCCCGCTGTTGCCGGGGTTAACCGGAATGGATATCTGATACGCGGTTGTATCCCCCCCATAACCGGTCTGTGAACTGAGGTAACCCTGTCCGTACACCACATCGTCACGTGGGAACCCGATGGTAAACACATCTTCGCCCAGCTCCGAGGCCGTGGCCTTGAAGGTGTAGGGTGTGCTTTTGGGCGCCTTGAAGGTGCTGTCGCTGATGTACAGCATGGCCAGGTCATTGGCAGGATCGGTATAAATGATCTCCGCCCGGAACGACTCCCCCTTCGTATTCTCAAGATGCACCGAATCTGCGTCTTTTACGACATGGTAGTTGGTCACCACATAACCATTGGAAGAAATGATAAAGCCCGTCGCCCCGAAATGCCCGGCAGGATCTCCCTTCTGCTCATTTATATTGCGGATGACTGCATTTTGGGCATTTACGTTTTTCTTAACGTTGTTCATATCCCGGCGCAGCGCGCTATAATTGGACGTCGTCGTCTGGATGGTCTTGTAATATCCCGACAACCACAACGTGGAGAAAACCGCAATGATGGCAACGCTTGCTGCTACGAGGGAATTAATCTTATACTTATTCCAAAGCGTCACAATGAGCGGCTTACGGGCATTCTCGTTTGATCCGGCGGCACTGTGTCTATAGCTGACCGCCACCGAAGCCACCGCTTTTTTAAACGCAGCACGCTGCGCATGGTCCCTTAGCTGCTGCAAAAACAGCCGGTGCTGTTCCAACTGTTCAGCCGCAGCGGGATTCTCCCGGCAGTACCGCTCAAAAACCTCGCGCTCCGCCACATCCATCTCGCCGCCCAGGTAACGGTCGGCCTGCGTTATAAATTCCTGTTCATTCATGATACCTGTTCACGTTAACCGCACTGTAAAAAACAACTTCTTTAACCGTTGGAGGCATTTGTATTTTTGGGTTTTCGCATTATCAGCATTCGTATACCCGAACTTTTCGCAGATCTCCTGCATCGAAAGGTTTCTCATATAGAAATCCTGAATAATGGTTCTGCACGGTTCCCCCAATTCCTCCAGCGCTTGTTCCATCAACATCATCTGATCGTCACGTTCCTTATGCCTCGCCAGGTCATCTTCAACGGGAATGGTCTCAGCGTAATGCTCCACATCATAGAACATCCGCCCTTGGCCTCCCAGTTGTTTGAGCCATAAACGCCTGCACACGGAGTAAATATAGGTTTTCAACCTGCTGCTCAGCTCAAAATCTCCCTGTTTGATCCGATCGTATAGTACGATCACCCCCTCCTGAAACACATCTTTCGCTTCATCCTCGGTACCGCTGTTCTGAATGACCATGTTCAATACCATTGGAAAGTAATCCCTGTAAAGCGTTTCCAGAGCCGCGGCATCTCCGAGGGCAATGCCATTGACGGTTTTCAGATCCGCTTCTGACGCGGCAGCATTACTTATCTTATTACCCACTAGTTAATACCCTTGAACCAAAAAAGTAACCCATATATCCCCTCAAACCTACTACATTTTTTTGATTTATAGACGACACTAAATAATCCCTATCTTAGCCGCAAATTTAAACAATGTCATGCACGACACCAATGCATTGCAAACGCTGATCTCCCAGGGTCTTAACACACTTGATATTCCCGCACACCCGGCAAATCTGTATGGCGCCGTTCAATACATGTTACAAATCGGTGGCAAGCGCGTACGTCCACTGCTCACATTGATGGCCGCTGACCTATTTGGCTCCCGCAACCTCGGGGACGCCTTGCCCGCAGCGCTGGCCATTGAGCTGTTTCATAATTTTTCATTGGTGCATGACGATCTTATGGATAACGCGCCGCTGCGCAGGGGACAACAAACCGTCCATGAGCGATGGCATCCCAACACAGCCATCCTGTCCGGCGACCACCTGCTGATCATGGCCTATACACAGCTGTCAAAGTGCCCGCTGGATAAACTGCCCCGGCTTTTGGATACCTTCAACCAAACCGCGGCTGAAGTATGCGAGGGGCAACAGTTGGACATGGATTTCGAAAGCATCTCCGCTGTGGGGATAGACGACTACCTGGAAATGATACGCCTAAAGACGTCGGTGCTTTTGGGAGCAGCACTGAAACTTGGCGCCATCATCGCTGACGCGGATCAGGAAGACACAAAGCATATTTACGACTTTGGCGTCAACGTCGGCATTGCCTTCCAACTACAGGACGACATTCTGGACGTTTATGGAGATCCGGAACAGTTCGGCAAGCAGCAGGGCGGCGATATCATCGCCAACAAAAAAACCTACTTACTCACGACTGCATTTGCAACGGCTGATGACGATACGCGGCTGGCGCTGAACAGGTGGTTGAGCGAACGGGACCATGCCGCAGCAAAAGTGGAGGCGGTCACTGCCATATACGATCAACTGGGAGTCCGGGAAACGGCAGAAAAGGCAAAACAGCACTACATCCAACGGGCATACAGGGCGCTTGATGCCGTAAAGGTGGATCAACATCATAAGCTTCCGTTGCATGGGCTCGCCGAAATGCTCCTGAACCGGAACCATTGACATCCCTTTCTTTAGATCGCGTCCAGCTTGGCAGAATAATTGCAGCGCATATGCCAATTCTGTTTTTGCATTTTTTTTGCTAACTTGTGCGTGACGCGCGTCGTTATGTATCATAAAACTCATCGCTTATCGATATGGATGCACTAAAAATAACAACGTTCCAGGCGTACATATTTTGGGAGAATGTGGACAAGAACCTAAGCAATCTTGCTTTAAGGCTATCTGCCATCCGCGAAAAAACAGACCTGATTGTACTTCCCGAAATGTTCAATACCGGATTTACGATGAACGTGAAAAAATGTGCCGAGAAGCCGGATGGGAAGACAATGCACTGGATGTTTGAAATGGCTCAGAAATATGACTGCGTAGTCGCAGGGAGCCTGATCATGGAGGAAGAAGGAAAATATTACAACCGATTTGTGTGGATGCAGCAGGACGGAAGTTACGTGAAATACGACAAGCGTCACCTTTTCGGTATGGCAAAGGAAGATACGGTTTTTACACCCGGTGACAAACGTGTCATCGTGGAGCTCAACGGATGGAAGATATGCCCCATGATCTGCTACGACCTGCGTTTTCCGGTTTGGTCACGCAACCTGAACGGTGCCTACGACATCTTACTGTATGTGGCCAATTGGCCGGACAAGCGATCAGCGCATTGGCGAAGCCTGATTCCCGCCAGAGCTATCGAAAATCAGGCTTTTGTTATAGGAGTGAACCGCGTAGGACACGACGGGAATGAAATCTACTATTCAGGCGGTTCCATGTGCATTTCCCCGGCAGGGGATGTAGTCTACTACAAGCCGGAATATGAAGATCTATATACGTTTACGATATACCGGAAAGATTTGGAGGATACCCGGAAAAACCTTCCCTTTTTAAAGGACATGGATGATTTCAGTTTATTGGTTCATCGGCCGTCGTAAATATGCCGTCACTGGTATGGCCTTTCAAGGATAGCCGATTTAATCACAGCATCGCGCAGGTCGAAAACGGATTCCTCAGAACCCTGTGGCGGAGCAGCCGGCTCCTCCTCAATGGACACACGCCGGTGTGTTTGCCGGCGTCCGCGGGCGTTCCTCACCTCCTCTACATCAATGACTCCCGAATATTCATCAAATGCCGGTACGCGCTCCTCAGGAGCAGACGGCCGTAGATCCGGGGCTGCAGGTTGCCGATCTCTGCCAGCACGCCGTCCCGGCGGGATTTTCGACCCAGCTGCTTGTGGGCGCTGCGCATTTTCCTCGGGCAGCGGGGGCGGGGGCGTACCCAGGTTCCGCTTCCGGGCTTTCTCCTGTTCCTTCCGGAAGTTGCTATACGCCTGTAAGGCGAACACTACAATGGCTATAAGTATGGTTATGATCGGTTCCACAGGCATAAAGATAATGAATTATAGTAACATATAGCTACCGAATACGTCAAATAACCGTAACCGGCGTAGATGAACAACCAACGACAACTGTTTCAGCAATTGTTTGAAGATAACTCCAAGAAGGTTTATCACCTTTGTTATGGCTACACAGGAGACCGGGATTCAGCCAACGACCTCATGCAGGAGACCTTTATCAAGGTATGGCAGAACCTGGAAAAGTTCCGCAATCAGGCGCAGCTTTCCACGTGGATATACCGCATCGCGGTAAACACCTGCCTTTCCTATCTACGGACCGCCAAACGGCGGGCTACTGATGAGCTGAACGAAAATATTGTTGAGAACTATGCCGAGGAATATTCTGAAAAACAGGAACAGATCGCCCTTCTGTACAAATCAATCGCAAAACTCGAAGAAAATGAGCGGATCATTATTTCAATGGTACTGGATGAGATACCCTACTCGGAAATCGCCGAAGTAGCAGGCATTTCAGAAGGCAACCTGCGCGTCAAAATACACAGGATAAAACATAAGCTAACTGAAATTTACAACAGCAATGAAAGGGTTTGATGAGATACAACAACTTTGGCAGGGGCAGCGGCCTGAGCCGAATGTTAGCTTTGAAACGATTTTAAAACGTATCCAGGGAAGCAAGGCCGCGTTGGCAAAAAAGCTGTTTTGGCAAAGCATTGCGGTCGGTGTCGCCGTGGTGCTCTTACTATGGATGTGCTTCACAGTTGATTTCTCCACCTGGACGACGTACCTCGCCCTGGCCATGTTGGGCGGATGCGTCTGTTACTATTTTCTTAATCAGCTGCGCGACTATCGCGATATCAAAAACAGCGAACATCTGCTTTCTAAACCGGAGGACTATATTCAATACCTTAAGACCTTTCAGCAAAAGCGTAACCGGTTCAATACGCGCAATTATGCGGTCTATGAGATCTGTGTAGCCGTCGCGTTCGGGCTATACGGTATCGAAATGTACTTTGTACTTCCCTTTTGGACATTTGTCGGCGCAATAGCGTTCATGGTCTTCTGGTTCCTGATCTGCCACTATATATTCATGAAACAATATATCCGCAACGAAAACGCACGCATCGAGGAGATGATTGCCAACCTGGAGCGCATCAAAAGCCAGTTCCGGGATGTGTGATCTCATCGATCCGCTCGCTTAGCAGAAGATAGAGTTCCCTCAGGTCCTCCTGATCACTAAGCAATTCAGCGTGTTTAGCCATGGTTATCCGGTCCCTTCGCACGGCCGGGCCGGTCTGTACATCCCTTGGGGAATGCTCCATCACTTTTTGCGCAGTTTCGAGGACGAGCGGACGGATAAGACTGAAATCCAGGTTATGGCTGCGCAACACATTGTCGGCCACCGAATAGAGGTAATTGGTAAAATTACATGCGAACACGGCTGCTATGTGGAGCGATAGCCGCTGCTTCGAATCACATGGAAACACCCGGTCAGACAATCCGTCTGCCAGCTGCTCCAACACTCCATAGGCTGTTGCGTCCACCGCTTCCAGTGCAATTGGAACGGCCGAAAACGAAATGGCCTTTGTTTTGGAAAAGGTCTGCAGGGGATAAAAGACCCCGTATCGGTCCAGGTACGGCTTAAGTATGTCCATCTCCACACTTCCCGCCGTATGTGCCACCACACCTTTCAGCCGGCGGGGAAGCTGGCTAACCACTTCCTCAATCGCATCATCCTTAACCACAATGAAATACGCGTCTGCATCCATGCTGGCTTCAGATGGATGATCAATTGCCGCGGCGCCCAGCCCCTCCGCCAGGACCTCGGCGTGCGCCCTGGTCCGGCTGTAAACCTGAAGAATCTGATGCCCGGCGGCTGACAGCGCCTTACCCAGGTGGGTGGCGACATTGCCGCTGCCAAGCAGCACAATTTTCATCAGGCGGCCCTCCCGGGTTTTATCTCCTTGTTGCGCCGTAGAATTGAAAGGAAGAAGCCAATGGTCATCACGATGGCGCCGCACCAGAAGAAATTGATATACGGGAACTTGATGGCCTTAAACACTACCCAGCGCTTTTCCGGAACCGGTTTCTGGTAGACCATCAGTTCCAGCTTGTCTTTTTGCGGCATGATGTTACTGAAGCGGAAGCGGAGCCCCTGCTCCGTAACATCTTTGAACAGGTCAAACGTTGTCCCTCCCCGGATCAGGAAAACAGGCTCTGCTTCATAGGTCTCGCCAGTGGCGGCATGCACCTTCAGTTTGAGCCCCACAATCACGTCATCTTCCTTCCGTGGAATATTCTGCACCGTAGCGTTCCGGTTGATTCCTTCAACGACGATGTATCCGTTACGATAACGCAGTGTATCGCCTATGTTAGTTTCATAGACGGCAGGCTCTTCGTAATCTTCAAAGCCCGACTCTCCGCCGCCGCCCTGTGCCTGCAGCTGTGTATCAGACATCGCCGCGGTAATTAATGTATAAATGTCATGGGTCACGTAGTGCCGTGTATCCGGTGTACCGATAAGCCCACCCATCTGCGGATTATTCTGCGCAAACGGACGAAGTTGGAAGCTCTCTGTTACCCGGCCGGTTTCATCATCGATCTTCTCGTAATTGATCTTGTAGTAGACGTTGGGCGGGACAATACTGTCTCCCACATAAGTGATGCGGTAATCACCCATCTGCACCGGTTCCCCTTCAGTAAGAAACAGGTTCTCTCCGGGCTTCTCCACCTGATCGAACCCGGCCACGGCAATATAACCACTATTGTTTACGGAAATCACTTCATTTGTTGCGGCCGCCACCAGGGCACCGATAAGCAGCAAGCCAAAACCGATATGCGCCACCGCCGATCCCGTGAGCTTCCATTTTCCCCTGATAGCGTCTCCTAAGATCTTGCCGTTTGCGACGATCGTATATGTTGCGGCAAAGACAAGCAGGATGTACATGAAGTTGGTATAAACCTTGGTGAGGTAAACAACCGCTGCGGTGATCAATGCAGCTGCGATAAGTGAAGCGGCCGCTGCGGCATAAAATTTCCGCACATCCGTGCGCTTATACTTCATGAACTGGCTAAATGCCGAAAGCAGGGCCACCACAACCGCAAATCCAGCCTGCCACTTGTTATAGTGCTGAATAGGCTCAACCGGCGGAGCCACCTTGGTCCCGAAAACAGCATTGAAAACCGGTATTGAGGTAGTGGCGATAATCTGAACACAGGCCACCGAGAGCACCAGCGCGCCGATAAACAGCCAGAATTCGCGTGAGTACACCTCTTCCTCTTTCTGATGAGAGGGCATATACTTCTTATGCCGCACCAGGAGATACACCATCAACGCAAGGAATATAACGTTGAATGCAACCAGTTGCCAGTACAACCCCAGATCCGTAAACGAGTGGACCGATGTTTCGCCCAACACACCGCTACGGGTCAGGAACGACGCATAAATGACCAGCACAAAGCTGATCATGACCAGAAACGTGGCCGTAAAATAGGAGTGCCCCGAATTCTTGTATGCTATCATCACGTGCACGGCAGCTATGAGTGTCAGCCAGGGAATAATAGAAGCGTTCTCCACCGGATCCCACGCCCAGAAGCCTCCAAAATTGAGCGCTTCATACGCCCAAAAAGATCCCATGATGATACCTGCCCCCAGGGTCATGACCGCAAAAAGAGCCCAGGGGATGCCGGGACCGATCCATTCCTTGTAACGCCGTTGCCATAGACCCGCTACCGCATAGGCGAAGGGTACGATCATGGCAGCGAACCCGAGGAATAGCGTTGGGGGGTGGATCACCATCCAATAGTTCTGCAGCAAGGGATTAAGCCCCCTTCCATCCGTGATCATGCTCAAATAGTTGGGATCAGAGAAAATGGGGCCTTCCACCGCCTGCCGGAGCAGGATAAAAGGCGAACTTCCTACGCGTTCACCGAAAATCTCAACGCCTATCAACATGGAACCCAATACGGCCTGGCAAAGCATCACTACAGCCATTACCGGGCTTTCCCAACTCCGCGACCGGAAAATCAGTACGGCGCCCAGCACCGATTGCCAGAACATCCAAAGCCAGAAGCTACCCTCCTGTCCTTCCCAGAAGCTGGAAATGATGTAATGCGTAGGTAACGATTTGGACGAATGCGCAAAGGCATAATGATATTCAAACAGGTGGTTGTAAATGATGTAGAACAGGCAGCTTCCTATACCTATTACCGACAACACATTTAGCCAAAAAGCGGCGCGGCCCATTTTAAGCCATGAACGTTCCGCCTGTTGCTGTGCCGCGAAGTAATAACTGACACATGACAGGATCGCAGCGCCAAAAGAAAAAACAATAAAGAACTGCCCGATTTTCCCCGGCAACAGGTTTTCACCTACAAAATTTATATCCATGCTATCGATTATCGGTTGCTGGTACAGCCAATCCCACGGTCCGGGCTGCTGATGCCTCAATCACTTCCATCTCGTCCTGCTCATATTTGGATGGGCATTTCATTAAGATCTTGCTTGCATGAAATTCGTTACCTACCATCTTACCCGTCAGAACGATCTGCTCGGACCGCTCAATGTCCTGCGGCTTGGCGCCCCTGAACACTACCCGGCATTCCGTGCTATCGTTGTCATACATGTAAAACGAAAAATGATTGGCATCTTTCGTGGGCTCATAATGCAACTCCTTATTCTTATTAAGTACTCCCACTACGTATAATTCCGTTTGCTTTTCCTTTGCTTCCGTAAACGTGGAGTAGGTACTTGAGTCAGCATACATTACAATAATCATCGCGATAGCTATCGCAATCACAATAATGGCTACTACCGAACTTCTCTTCATGTTGTTATCCCTCAATGGATTAAATCCAGGCTACAAAATTACGAATTGAAATACGAAGCTATGCATGTTGCAAGGAAATGGTATTTTTTAGAATCATTCTAAATTGACTGACTGATAAAAATCAGTATGTTTGCCCACGAGAAGCGCGTGCCCTCAATGGTTCTAAAGCACCTATATGAAGCCGGGAAGGTCTGCATGACAATTGCCCTGCTGGCCTGCCATGGCCAGACTTTGGGACAACAACATGTAGAGTTCAATTTCCAGAACGACAATGACCTATACTTATTCAATAGGCAGGATCAATATTACACCAACGGCATATTCTTTAACCTGCGCCGGACGGCAGACAGTACGTCCCTCGCACCCCGGGAAGTGAACAGGTTATGGGGAATCACCGTCGGTCAGAAAATGTACAATGCATACACAGCGCAGATCTACTACATTGAAGAGGTAGACCGGCCCATCACGGCCTATCTTTTCCTGTCCGGTGCGGTTGACCGTTATTTCAGCGACGAGTCCTTCATGTCCTTTTCTGCAGAAGTCGGTACCATTGGAAGGCGGGCGCTGGGCCGTCAACTCCAGGAGAGTGTTCACCGTGTGCTGAGCCTATATGAAATCGCAGGTTGGGAATATCAGCTGAATAACGCCTTTGGCATTGACGCTTCGGCCCGATATGGAAGGCTTCTGTACAGGATCCCCGCCAGGTGGCTGGACCTGTCCGCACAGGGCGAAGCCAGGCTCGGACTCAACCATACCGGCGCATCCGTTTCAGCCGCTTTACGGCTGGGGCGCATCAATCCCCTGCACCGATCAGCCTTTACCTCCAGCCGATTGCAGGCCTCCGGCGACGCCCCCAGTAAAGAGTTCTTTTTCTACTATGCACCCCAGCTGAAGTTTGTGGGTTATGACGCTACGCTTCAGGGCGGGATGTTTCTGCGGGATAAGGGTCCGGTTACACATACACCGGCGCGATGGGTATGGTACCATCAGTTTGGGGTTATGCACGCAAAAAATGCATTGACAGTCAGGATGCAGTACACGTTTTACTCCAAAGAAGTACCTGGGATGTTCTTCCGGCACCGGTATGGCTCCATAGGAGCAAGCTACCGGTTCTGATACGATCAAAACCAATCTTTTCTGCGATTGATTTTACGTAATGCCTGTTGCCGTTTGCTGTCGAGGCGCTTTTGCACTGCGGCTTTGGTAGGCTTGGTGGCCTTACGGGGCTTATCGGTTTTAAGCGCCTGAGACAGCAGCATCGCCAGCTTCCCGAGCGCAATCTCCTTATTCTGCAACTGGCTCCTGCTTTGCTGGCTACTGACCTGGATCCGCCCGTCTGCCTGTAGCCGGTTGCCCAGCCGCCGTCGGATAAGCGCTTTTTCTTCTTCAGTGAAGAGTTCCGCGCCTGACAGGTCGAATAAGGCGGTTACCTTGGTTTCCACTTTATTCACATGTTGCCCGCCGCTCCCACTGCTGCGCGAGGTCTGGAATTGCACATGCGGCAACAAGGAATCCGGATCAATCTGCCGGTGCGGTACCATCTTGTCCCACCCCTTTCCGTCCAAGAGAAAATCGGCTCACCAGCAGCGCTGCCACGGTATCACCGGTAGCGTTCAGCAACGTCGCGATAGGGTCTACCAGGGTCCCGATGATCATTACCGCTGGAATGGCCTCCGTAGGCAGGCCATAGACGGAGATCATAAGCATCTCCCCGATGTATCCACCGTTCGGAATGCCGCCCGCCACGATGCTCACAAGCACGGTAATACCCAGTGCTGTCAGTAATGTTGCCGGCTCGAAGAAGTCCCTTCCAATCAGCACGAACGCAACATAAATCTTAACGATACTGGACATGGACGACCCATTTTTATGGAGCGTCGTGCCAAGTGGAATCACCACATTGGCCACCGATGCCGGGATTCCCATCCTGGCAGCAGCAGCCAGATTGACCGGCATAGTGGCTATGCTGCTGCATGTGCTGACGGCCGTTACCGAAGGCAGGATGTTGTTCCGCCAAAAGGCAGATACCGTCAGCCTGCCACCCGCCACGTAAGCATAGATGCTGAAAAACACAATAAAATAAAATGCGCCGAGCACGTAATACAATCCGAGCGGCTTCGCATAAAACCCGAACAATTCAGGTCCTATCGTGCCGACCTGATAGGCAAAATAGGCCCCAAGCCCCAGCGGCGCAATCTTCATGATCAGGATCAGAAGATGCTTCATCACTTCGTTGCCGGAGCCGAGGAACCTCCTGAATGAAGCTCCTGACTCCCCTGCCCGCATAGCCGCAATGCCAACGAGAAAAGAAAAAATCACGAAAGCAAGCATGTTCTCCCGAGAAAGCAGCTTATAAAACTCGTCTACGGTTACAAACCGGACCAGTTTGTCGCCCCAGGTATCGTCCGGATCTCCCAGCAACTCGCTTGTCCCGGACGGCCCCGCCCTGGGCGCTTCCACCGGAAAGAACCAAAGCGCAATAATGGTGCATACCGCTGCGATGAGGATGGTAGCAAGAAACACACCCGCCATGGTTGTGATAATCCGGCCGAGCTTCTGGGACCCATCAATATTAGCAACAGCTGAAGCTATGGCAAAAAAAAGCAACGGCACGACTGCCGCAAAAAGCAGGTTAAGAAAGACATCGCCCAACGGCTTCAGCCACTCCACCGTACCCGGAAAAAACACGCCGATCACGCTCCCTGCCACGATGCCCAGCAGCAGGAGCAGGATGCTTCCATAATTCTCCAGAAAATTGGATTGCTGTCTTTCCATATCAGGCTACTAAAGTACTGGAAATCCGCTAAAGTTGCTATCCTAAACCATACTTTAACCTTATTTTTGCTCCATGATCAGATTCGTCACCACCGCCGATGGTTCCAAAACCCTGTTCCACCCGCAAGTCGGCGAACATTACCACTCCCGCCATGGGGCCTTGCAGGAAAGCCGGCATGTATTCCTTTCCATGGGACTGGAGCGATGGTGTGCGCTTCAGCCGGAACAACAATCCGTATCGGTCCTTGAAGTAGGTTTCGGGACGGGGCTCAACTTCCTGCTGACAGCTGATCACTGCTGCAAACACAATATATCACTGCACTATACGGGTGTAGAAGCCTATCCGCTGCCGGAAGAAACAATAGTTCAAACGGACTATGGACAGTATGTCAACCCCGGGGTCTGGGAGGCATTTCTCAGTCATTACAAAAAAAGCCAGGATTCGCCGCAGCCGGTGTCCGATAAGTGTATTCTGGAGATTTCCGTAACGGACATTATGGGCTTTGAACCCGTCCGCTCATTTGACATCGTCTACTTTGATGCCTTTGCTGCTGTCCATCAGCCGCACATGTGGACGCCACAGACGCTGGAGCACGTCACACACTTTCTCAGGCCTGGAGGCATATTTGTCACATACGCCATTACCGGCCAGCTCAAACGCACACTGAAAGCCTTGGGGTTTGCAACAGAAAAAGTACCCGGAGCCCCCGGAAAAAGGGAAATGCTCCGAGCCGTCAAAGCCAATTAATGATGTTGTGATCCATCTGGGCCATGGGAATGTCCATGCGCCAGTTCTTCCGGCGTAGCTTCCCTTACTGACAATACTTCAATGGAAAAATGTAAATTTTGACCTGCCATAGGGTGATTAAGGTCTACAACCACAACCTCAGGGCTAACTTCGGTCACCTTACCGCGGAACTGATTGCCTTGATTATCCTGCAACGGCAAAACCTGACCCACGGCAGGAATTCCGGCTTCCTGGAACATTTCAGCAGGAAGTGACGCAATGGCTTGCTCGTTCACTTCACCGTAAGCATCTTCAGCGGCCAGTTCAAAATCCGTGGTATCACCCGGCTCCAATCCGGCGATGTTTTCCTCAAATTTCGGCAACATCATGCCCACACCGTATAGGAAATCCAGCGGATTGTCCTTTCCGGCCTCTTCCACAAAGGTTTTGGTTCCATTCTCCACTGTGTGGAGCTTGTAAGTCAGCGTTACCACGCTGTTGGGTACTATAGTCATTTGTTTTAAATTTTGGATGCGTCCGCATCCGGTTAATTAATAAGAAGTTCAACTAATTCCTGTTCGCTGTATACGGGCAGGCTGCACGTTTTATTTCTGCAGACGTATGCCTGTGTCTTATCGTTAGCTATCCTGTTGGTTAACAATGGCAGCGTGCCTTTTGTTCCCCCCAATATGATTTTGTTCGGAATATACCGTATGTCTACTACGCGGCGCATACCCAGCCAACCCGGGCCGGTAAGCACAATTTCGCTACAAGGAACGACCTCCTCAAGCAGCAGAATGGCCCAATTGGAATAGGCGGATCCATACTTCGGTAACTGCGGAGCCACATTGGCCAGTAATTGTGCCGCGACAGCGCGATACGGCGGATGGTCAAAGAAAAGTCCCAGCCGGTTCAGTTGACGGGCAATTGCTGAAGTGGAAGAAGGGATCACGTTGTCCATGATTTCCTGTTTGCGGGCGATCAATTGCTCTGCCGTGTCAGCAGTGTAATAGAAAACCTTTTGATCTTCCTCATAAAACCGTTCCAGCGCCATATCCAGCAAGCGCTTAGCCTCATATATCCATTCCTCTTCAAATGTCGCTTCATATAAGGTTGCAAAGGCGTCAATACAGAAAGCATAATCATCCAGGAACGCAGGGAGCACCTTGCCATTTGCAGCGGGTTGGTGCAGCAAAGAACCGTCATCCGCATAAAGAAACCGCCGTATGAAACTGGCATTGGCCTTTGCCGCGTCCAGATACTCAGCAGAGTCAAACACGCGATAGGCATCCAGAAATGCCTTGAGCATTAAACCATTCCACGAGGCCAGCAATTTATCGTCAAGTCCCGGACGCACACGCTGACTCCGGTATTCCAACAATCTGCGCTTGGCCTCCCGCAGGTACGTCTCCCACTCATCCGCGGTAAATCCCGCCTCCTGCGCAAAACGGTCAGCATCCATATCCGCCTTAAGGACATTGATTTCCTCTTCTTCCCAGTTGCCGGTTTCCGTAACCCCGAAATAGGCGCAAAACAGCTCCGCGTCCGCACCAAGCACTTGTTCGATTTCCGACCGGTGAAACGTATAGAACTTCCCTTCCACACCTTCACTGTCAGCATCCAGGGCACAGTAAAATCTACCATCGGGCCCGGTTAGTTCCCGTTTTACCCATTCAAGTGTTTCCGTGACCACGCGTTTATACAGAGGGTCCCCTTGCTGTTGCCACGCTTCGGCGTAAAGACTTACAAGCTGCGCGTTGTCATACAGCATTTTCTCGAAATGCGGAATATGCCATCGCCCGTCCACCGAATAACGCGCAAAACCGCCGCCTACATGATCATAGATTCCACCGCACGCAATCTTCCGTAACGTGAAATGCACATGATCAAGTGTTTCCCGGTCATCCGTAGCAACCGCATAACGCAAGAGAAACAGCCAATTGTTCGGCAGCGGGAATTTCGGTGTCCGCGTATAGCCGCCCTCCACCTTGTCAAATTGCCGTTTCCATGGCGTGACAATGGCATTCAGATCCTCTACGGAGTATCGCTCCGGAATACGGTTGACCGGCAATTGTTCGCTTTGTTGGATTCCCGCGGTAAGCCGCTCAGCGTAGTCGAAGGCCACCTCCGGCGTATCCCGCCACATCGACGCAAGCTGCAGCAAAACATTCTTCCAATCCTCCGGACGGAAATAGGTTCCTCCGTAGATCGGCCGGCCATCCGGCAGGCATATACAATTGAGCGGCCACCCTCCCTGTCCGGTCATCAATTGCACCGCCAGCATGTAAACCTGATCGATATCAGGGCGCTCCTCGCGGTCCACTTTAATGGACACAAAATGTTCGTTCATAACCGCCGCCACTGATTCGTCTTCAAAGCTCTCCCGCTCCATCACGTGACACCAATGGCAGGCAGAATATCCAATACTGACAATCAGCAGTTTGTTTTCCGATCTGGCTTTGCCCAACGCCTCTTCGCCCCAGGGATACCACTCGACGGGATTATGCTGATGTTGCCGGAGATACGGCGAGGTTTCGCTATGGAGCTTATTGGCCATCTGGCTGTAAAGGTAAGGATTTTAAACTCATTCCCCGTCCTTAGGGTAAACAAACCAAGCAACCCGGCCGGTACCACCGCTTACCATACCCCAGTCGTCAATATCATCAAACTGGAGATGAACAATACCGCTCGTCGGCAAATTACCGAATTCATCGCCCGTCATATAACTGACAAAGGCACTGAGACTGGGATTATGCCCGAAGAGCGCTACACGGCACTGACCATTATCTAACTCATTTACCACCTTTAGCAAGGTTAATGGCAAAGCCTCATAGAGTCTGCGGTCCGTGCGGATCTCACTAACCGGTATTTGCAGTTGCCCGGCAAATAACTGTGCAGTCGTAATGGCCCGATTAGCAGGGCTGCTGACCAACAGACCGGGTTGCACGGCATAACTGGCAAGCCTCGCTCCCATCCTTGGCGCATTTTCAAAACCACGCTGATTGAGCGGCCGGCCAAAATCGTCCACATCAAAGCTCCAATCGGATTTGGCGTGCCTGATAACAAATAAGTCCCTGGCCATAGCAACGTTGTTTAGCTGCTATGAGGGACAATAATCATGCCTGTCGCGGAATATTAAAAAAACCCTTCAACTTCTGCTTAAAGGACTTCCTGAAACGTTTAAAACGGTGCCTGAATACACGTGCATTTTTTAATCGCCTCGTTTCCGGATTGATCAGTTCCGGCACCTTTAAAAGTTCCTCTGCCGTTTGTTCAACGTTTAGCTTTTCCACGGCGATGTCCCGTAACCTGTCGCCGTCATCCGCGGTATACTTGTCGAACTCCCGTAATAAGTCATCCCGATCAAACGTGAGATTACGGTAACGCCCTGAACAGTTCGTTTGGACGAACTCCTCAAACAACTCCGGATGAAGATAACCGTCAGCCCGATTTCCGTTATAATCGCGGTTGTCGAAAACAACGCAAGGTCTGCCGCAAGCCATGGCGTCGTACACGGACCGGCCTATACCAACGACCATATCTGCTTTGTTGATCTGTTCCTGTATGTCAAAGATGGGGTTTTTGTGCTTGTTGAAATGTAAAAAATCTACCCCCAGCTTGTTGCATACTTCAGCCAGAAGATCATTGGCCTCTTCACTTTGGCATAATGAAAGCACTACTTTAAGATCATCGCGGACCGGCTCAAGAGGGCGCTTCTGTTCCACATCCAACCCATTCAGCACCATCGTATTAGGATAACCTTTTTCGGACAAGCTGTCGCACACTTCTTTGGTTATTCCCACGTGATAGTCAGCATATAATGATGGATGTTCCAAGTCCAATATTGCTCCGTGGCAGATCTGTACCGTCAGCCCCCTATCGTGGATTGCATCCACAGTGGCATTATGGGTGGCTAATATCACGTCATACTGATCGCTTGACATGAACGGAATACCAAGCTCATTTTCCACGTGTTCGGACAATCTACCCTTGTTAATAGCAAAAAACTCAACTTCAACGTCACCACGGCTGTGTAACGCTTTCAGTAAGTCTAACGTGTAAAGCTCTGCCCCTCCCACATGATCCAACTGGTATATCCCTACCAGCACTCGTTTAGGGCGCTGCGTCGATGTAAGCATTCCAGGCATAACGCTGTTAAAACAATCCGTAGTCCAATTGGATTGTTTTTGTCTACGTATTTCAGATACAAGCAGCCAAACGTCGACCACCTTGATTGCGCCAAGGTATTTAACAGTATCGTTACAGATGACAATCGGACGATATCCGCATTAAATGCATTACGATTCCTCACATTGGGGATGATCCACCACTGAAGATTAACCGATCCCTTTTAGAAGCGTGGCGCTCAAATTTGCGATATTTGCATTATGGTAAAAAGTCGTACAATGGGAACTCAACTGTCAATTATAACAGTAAACCTCAATAATAAGGAAGGGCTGCTGCAAACTATGCATTCTGTATTAAACCAGACCTGGCAGGGCTTCGAGTATATAATCATTGATGGCGGTTCAGCAGACGGCAGCGTAGATCTTATTCGCGATTATGAAAATAAATTGACTTGCTGGGTTTCTGAGCCGGACAACGGCGTATATGCGGCTATGAATAAAGGTATTTCCTATGCTAAAGGCGAATACCTGTTATTCCTGAATAGCGGTGATACATTGCTTGAGGCAGACACGCTCAAAAATATCATACCATTAATATTTGATGAGCAGGTTGACCTGTTGTACGGAGATTTGAGATTTGATCACGGAGAAAGCTACGTAGATTACGTCTTTCCGGACGATATCACATTCGAATTTCTGTGCCAGCGGTCCCTGGGCCATCCTTCTGCCTTTATAAAACGAGTGCTATTCGAAAGAATAGGCAATTATGAAGAGCATTATCGGATATGTGCAGACTGGGTCTTTTTTACAAGCGCAATTTGCTTACACAACTGCACCTATAAACATGTGCCGTATGTTATAACATCATTTGACACTCACGGCATCAGTTCCCAGCAAAAATATCAGAACCAAATAAAAAAAGAGCGGATGCATGCACTGACGAGCAAGTTTCGCTTCCTTTATGAGATGCACAATGAGTTATTCTTGTTAAAGGAAAAGCTTGCCTCGCTTCAGCGATCGAAACCCTACCGGTTCCTTAAGTTGCTTGGTTTACCAAAATATCAGTAGTAAACGTTTCTCTACCTCTCGCTCCGTGATAAAGAACTCCTAAGTACAAAAACGGACTCCTTGGCATAGTATAGTAAAAATTCGGACCAACCTATTGCTCGCGCAATCCCGAACAATCTACGCCAATCACGGAGTCCAACGGACCTAAACAGATTGCGGGTCCAAACCTTCCGATAATACTTATAGGACTGGAAATCGAAATGACTATGGATCTGCGTGTTATCCTTCAATAACTGGTCGACCCTTCTGGATAATACCAGATAATATAAATCCATTTTGTAACGATTGACGCTCATCCCTGTCTTGTTAACCCGAACGAACGCCCTCGCCCGCGATTCATTGAAAAATTTAAAGCATACACCTTTAAAGGCACATCGCGTCCAGAACTCCCAATCTTCCAGATATAAAAATTTCCGATCAAAAAGGCCAACAATATTGAAGACACTCCGCTTGATCAACATACTGTTTACCGGCGCGATGTTAGCCTTCACAATATGATTGATAAACGACGGATAGTCACCAAAATCCCTGATCCAGCTTTGGTTATTAAACTCTATACCTTCTTCTGCGTATGAAACCTGTTTGTACTTTGTCCGGAGATCATCCTCCGGAAAATAGTCAGCATCAGTATAGGAGATGAGGATAGTATCGTGCGCTTTCATAAATGATGTCTGAAGCAAAAGCTTATCCTCTGACAAGAGATCGTCGGCATCCAGTAATTGTATATAATCGCCTTTTGACCTGATGATTCCTGTATTCCTTGCTTCAGACAGGCCTTTGTTTTCTTGTTTGATATAGTGAAACCGCTTATCTCGTTCCACAAATTCGCCGGCAATAGCGGATGTATTATCACTTGAACCATCATCCACTATAATGCATTCCCAATCCGATAAGGTTTGGTGTTGCACCGCTGTCAGGGCACTTTTAAGCAAATGTCCGTGATTGTAGCACGGTACGATGATAGAAACGAGAGGGTTCATTGATCTAATTGGCTTTGTTCTTATTCCACCATGCACTCAAGAGTCCGCCTGTAAAACTTGCCAGCGGAGAAGCGGGTTTTCGGAGAAGTTTGAGGATGGCATCCCTATTATCCGGACTAATCTCGTTACGTTTCAACCAGAATTCCTTGAACTTTTTCTTATAAACTCTTCGGTATTCTGTATCGCCTATAAAACCGTCATCGTAAATAGTGTTCAATAACCGGATTTCTTCAAGCACGCTAAACCCTGAAGCATAGGCGTGTCCACTTACATCGCTGCCGTGCTTCCGAAAAAAACAAAGCAGTCTTCCGTCAATCGCCACTTTACCCAAGGCCGACAACCGAATCCAGAACAACCAGTCTCCACAGAACCTAAAACTCGCAAAATCCTTTTTAATCGCGTGATACTTATCTTTTCGCCATACCACCATACTGGCGTTCCAGATCGCATTTTCCAACACCATATATTGTTTAACAAAGACTCTTCCATCCAGGACGTCATTGAGTTTAGGATAATGAGATCGTGCTTGGATATTTCCTACATCATCCACCCGATAGCATTGACAATAGCTGATCACGCATCGCGGGTCGGTTTCCAATGGCGCAAGCAGTCTCTCCAACAGGGTATCCTCGCACCAATCGTCACTTTCGGCAATCCAAACATATTGACCCTGCGCTAAGGCGATCCCTTTTTCCCATTGCTTGAATGTACTCCCGCTATTCACTTCATTGTAAACAATATGCGTTACTTTAGAATGGCCTCTAAATTCTTCAATGACCATTCTGCTGCCATCGGAAGAATTGTCGTCCAGGATAATGATCTCAAAATCCTGAAACGTTTGAGACAAAATAGTTTCAATACGCTGTCTAAGATACGTCTGGTGATTATAGTTTGGGACAATTACTGACACAGTTACCATACGGAGCAAATATAACGATCCTCTTTAGCAAAAAATGCCACGCCTGATTGACCAAATTTCACTAATTTGGCACATTTGCGCAGGATCAACAGATCCGCACCGGATGAACTATGGACTATTCGATAATTATTTGCTCCTACAATCCAGACGAAAGGCTACTTGAGCGTTGTATTAAGGCCGTATCACGGCTTATCACTGCCGGTTTTACCAGAGAGATCATCCTGGTCGACAACAACAGTACTATTCCGTTGAACCGGTTGGACTGCGTAAAAAAAATGCTGGCCAGCATTCCTGAGTCAACTTATGTCATTGAAGGAAGACAGGGGCTGAATTATGCACGCATTGCCGGATTCGAAGCTGCCAGTGGGCAGTATCTTATATTCTTCGACGATGACAATGAACCTCAGGAGGACTACCTGCTCAGAGTAAAAGAGCTTAACGAGGCCCTTCCCAACGTGGGCGCATGGGGTCCGGGAGAAGTAAACGTCGATTTTATAGACGGGGTGAATGAGCAATACAGGCAATATGCACAGGGACTGTTTCAGGAAAGGCACGAAAATGGCACGACGTATGCCAACATCGAAAGCCCTTGGCAGGCGTGTTATCCTTTTGGAACAGGTCTATGCATCTCCCGCACCGCAGTAGCACATTACCATGCCAAAGTCAACAACAACGAGTATACGTCCACAGGACGGACGGGGGCTTCGCTGGCCAGCGGAGACGACACCCAGCTGGTGCTCAGCTGTATTAAACAGGGGTTTGCCGCGGGCGTATCTCCCGCTTTGAAGGTCAATCATATTATACCGGCAAAGAAGACCCGGGAAGCATATATCAGAAAACTGATCTATAGCACCATATCATGTTATCGTGCAGCAGAGCTGCAAGTCTTCCCCAACCATCGGAAAGAAATGGCAGCGTCAATGCTTCCGCGAAAAAAATTGATCATCAAGGCGCTTAAAAGATTTATCCGATCGAAAACAAGCAGCAATCCACTGGTGGCTTTCCGTTCAATCGCTTATTTAGCGGACAAAACCTCGGTCTATATCGCGCTTGGTGAACCAATACCTGTATTTGTCCGATTTGTGCTGAAAAGATTGGGGGCGGTTTAATGCACCGCTAGAGTAAATGGCGCTATTGCCGCTCGATGCCGAAAGACTTATCCAGCAACCGGTACACTGTGTCGCGGCTATAATATTTACCGAAAAACGCGATGGCTGACGTGCAAAGCTGCCGGTACAAGGATTCGTCTTCTATCAGCCGCTTTACGTGTTCAGCAAATTCGTCAGCAGTTTCCGCGACCAGACAGCCGTTTTCCCTCTTGTTTATCAATCCATCGACCCCCTTCGGCGTACACACGACCGGCAACCCGTAGGAAAGGGCTTCCACAACCTTCACTTTAACGCCCGTACCGCTTAGCATGGGGCAAACAACGATCCGCGATTTCCTATAATATATTGACAGCTCCTCCGCATGGCTTATCTTAGTGATATTGGGGCGGTCCGGCACAAAACCGGAAACCGTACCGACCACGGTAAACATCAGCCCGCTTGGCAATAACGGGTAAACTTTTCCGAAAAACCATTTCGCGGCCGCTACGTTGTGCGGGTTATCACTTGCAACATACAGGATATCGGTATCTTTCGGCCCGTTACGCTCGGCCGTGGCTTCAAAGCAAACAGGAATGAGTTTCACCGGGGGCTTGCAAAATAACCCAAACAGGTATTGCTCATCAGTTGATATCGCCCAGACTTCATCAAAAAGGTTCATCCGCTTCACTTCGTCTGCAATTGACGCGCCTAAGCTGAATCGTCGCTTATGCCGTTGCTGCGCGGTAAGGAGGTCATGGGTATCCAGAATCAATTTGCTGCGGCTGACCTGTTTATTTCCTTTTATCAAATTGGCCCATGCGGTATAGCTAATAATGATGGCATCATAGTGCCGCGTCTTTAAGATTCCGGAGAATTGCCTGCGGGGGTAGTACTTCCCGAAATCCGGTATGGTGTAAGCCCCTATTTTAAGCAGCTTCCTTAAAAAAAGCTCGGGCAATAACACCCGTAGGTATGCAAATAGCCTGGAAGCCGGCGGGCGCTTTGAGATACCGTAATGATGGTCAATCAGCCCTTGTTCACGCAGGATTTTGATCTGATCTTCGTTGATTACTTCTCCCCAATCATGGTTACTGCTTACGTAGTCCACCGCAATTCCCCTTGACTTAAAATAGCGCAACAGTGACAGGGCTCGTGTTATATTGCCGGCATTCCTGCGCGCCACGTTCAATGGAAAGAAATACAATACCCTCATCGGTTATCGCTCATTAGATGTTCCAGGATCCCTTTCAACCGTTCCTTGATGGCCACCTGTGTAAACGGACGGATCGCTTCGTCCGCTACATTGTGCATTGCGGTCCACAGCTCGGCGTTCCGGTACAAATCCACAATTTTCCCGGCAAAAGCCATTTCGGTATCAGCAATCAGCACATGTCGGCCGTCAACCAGGGACATGCCCTCTGCTCCGATGGTGGTGGATATGACTGGCAGGCGATACTCCAGACTCTGCCCCACCTTTCCTTTCATTCCTGCACCATAACGCAGCGGTGCCACAAAGACCCGGGCCTGATTGAAATAAGGGCTTACATCAGAGACATAGCCTGGTATGTGTATCCTGGAGCTGCGCAGCGCCAATACACGATCTGTCGGGTCACTACCCAGCAGGGTAACTGGAATATCGGGATATTTTTCCCATACTAATGGCATAATTTGCTCGCATAACCATAATGCGGCGTCTTCATTAGGTTGGTGTTTATACCCTCCGATAAACAGCAATCCTCTCCTTGCCTCGAAAGGTATATCGGATTGGTTCTGCAGTTCATGAATGTTCGGTATTACCGTAGTATTCTTTACGCCCATTTCCCGCAGCTCCCTTTCCTCATCTTTGGTAATGCACACCGTGACATCAGCCCGTTCTGCTAAGGCCGGCTCCAGCTTCCTGTAATAGGTCAATTGTTTGGTCAGCGCTCTATCCTCCGGATGCACCTTCAGTGCACGGGAAAGCCTTACATAATGAAGGTCCACGGTATCATACACCCACTTCAGCCGGGGATAGCGCTTCAGCAGGTATTGGTATCGTTTTGCAAGTTCCGGCCTACAGATCCAAAGCACATCGGATCTCCGCCCGAATTTGTCAATCGCCTTTTTCCGTTGCCTTCTGCTTAAATACCGGTATACTGTTTCAACGCCCATATCGCTCAATAAAGATGAATACGGTTCCACATACTTGCAGTCGTGCGGAATGTACCGCACACGGAGATTCAAGGAACGCATAATCCTAAGCAGTTCCAGAATTCGGCGGGAACCGGACTCCTTATCGAATCGGGGCACGTAACCGTCTATGACGGTGACTGCCGGTTTAGAAAAGTATTTATCAATACCTCTGTCAACATCTCTCAACCGCTGGCTCAGTCCAACGTCCGAGGTAAACCCACCCTTATGTTGCCCTGGAGACATCACTACCGCAACAGCACGCGGTTGATAATAGACCTCCTTTCTAAGCCCATCCCGCACCTTTAAACAGAAGTCAACGATTCCTGCATTCGGACCCTCGCTCCACTCATTTAGCTGGATGCCGCCTGCCTTCAGGTAGTCATCTTTGCTGAACAGCATTGCTCCATACACACTGCAATCCGTTTCACGGAGAAAATTATATTCACTTCTTCTCGCATCGTCATAAGCTCCATAACGATGGATCGTTCCATTGGTATGGACAACGCTTCCTGCCTCACGCAGCAAACCGTCGCTGCCGATAAACTTTGGAAATACAATGCCTGCGTCCTTTTGAGATAAGTAGGCTTCCAACATCCGGTCAATGAGTCCAGCCTGTATCAGTACAGACTGATGAATCAGCAAAATAAGGTCTGCTGAAGCTGCAGATATGGCGGCATCGAGGCTCTCCACTGCATTAACATTTTTCCAACCGGTGGTCAGAGGTGCGCGCCGGCCGACCAAAAAGACTTCACATGCCGTATCATCAGCCATATGCCATTTGATTGCTCTTAATGCAGCGAGGGCATCTTCCGCGGAATTGCCGGCGAAAAACACGACCGTCGCCCTAAAGCTATGGGCATCGGGGAATCCACACGAAATGCCGGAATAATATCCAGGAGAATACGGCGGCTTCCGGAAGTGCTCCAGTCCCAGCACAAACGACCACCTGGCGTGCAATGAACCGCTTCGTCCCGCCAACACCTTAATCAGCAAATAAACAATCCTAAAGAGGTAGCCAGGATAAAATATCGGGTGCAGCAGCACGTAATCACCGCGTCCTTGTTCGCGCCACCGATAATACCTGCGGCAAAGTTGAAAACAGATCGCCTCATTCAGTTGATCAATCAGGCTCAATCGCTTGTTCGTAGTTATTTCGGACATATCCGGAATTTCCTGCAGCTTCTCTTTCCGCGCCGAGGTGCACAAAGGTAACAATATATCATCCAAAAGTGCTTTCTTTGCATGCAAGAAGTGAGCCAATTGATGAAAAGAATCCTGGTCATCCAGCAGAAAATGATAGGCGACGTGTTGTTGAGTTCCATTCTCTGCAATAACCTGCGTAAAGCATATCCGGACGCTGAGATTGACTATCTGGTGCACGAGCACACCATCCCCGTACTGGCCGGCAACCCGAACATTTCCCGGATCATCCCCTTTCCGCGCCCTGCCCAGGAAAGCGCTTTCAGGCTGCTGGCTTTTGCCTTCGGCATTCGTGCGCAACGCTACGACCTGCTTATAGATGCTTATTCGAAGCTTGAAAGCTGGATCATCACGGCCTTAAGCGGCGCGGGGCGGAAGATATCCTATAAAAAGAAGGGGAGGGAGTTCCTCTATACCGACTGTGTACCGGTCCTGGAGACGGCTGCATCAAACCTGGGATTGGCCATTGAGCGTAGGCTATCTTTGCTTTCGCCACTGAATCTGAGGATTGCGGTTGATCCCATTCCCAGGCTTTTCGTCTCATCAGATGAGAAGCTGCATGCCGCGTCGCTGTTTGAAACACATGGCCTGAATAACGGCAAAAAAAACCTTATGGTAAGCGTGGCGGGAAGTGAGCCCGCGAAGACGTATCCGGCGGACTACATGGCCGCGCTATTGGACATAATTTCGGACACGGGGCGATTCAACATGCTGTTCAATTATCTGCCGTCTCAGGAGGCTTTTGCCCATGAGGTTTTCAAACGGTGCAGGAAAACCACTCAGCAACAGATCTATTTTGGGCTGCATGCCGCCAGCTTAAGGGAATTTATTGCGATCATGTCTTGCTGCGATGGGATTTTCGGCAACGATGGAGGAGCGATTAACATGGCAAAAGCACTGGACAAGCCGGCTTTTACCATTTATTCGCCGTGGATTGAAAAGGAAGTGTGGGCAACGCTCGAAGACGGAAAACGGTTCGTTTCCGTGCACTTAAAAGACTATTGCTTCGCGCCTTACCGTAACGCTAAACCGCCTGACCTGAAAAAGCAAGCCGCGCTGTACTACCGGAAATTCTACCCGCAGCTTTTTATGGATTCCGTTTCGAGATTCGCCCGGGAAATTTAAGGGGGGTATGTAGCATTTGCTTTTTTTATCCGTTTTTCCGGTAACGTATTAATAATTTATTAACATAGCGCGGGTTACTTTTCGTAGATAATCGAAATTAAGGAGTGTAATCGATACATTAATGACTATTTTGAACGTAACCACCATTACAGAATGGAGAGGGGGAGATGCAGGGATGTATACCGTCTATCACTTGCTTGCAGATAAAGCGGATATTACCCAATATATCCTATGCCCCCACGATTCCGTACTGGCGGGGAAGTGCAAAAAAGATGGGGCTGCGTGCTTCACTTACAAAAAAAATGCATTAAAACTCATTAATGTCACCAAAGCGATCATCCGTATCTGTAAAGAACACGGTGTTAATGTTATCCATGCGCATGATTCCTCGGCTTTGAATGCAGGCTTACTTGCCAAACGCTTTTTACCGAAGGAAACTACCTTGATTTTCACCCGTAAGCGGAACAATCCTATTAAGAAGAGTCCGCTCAGCCGGTACAAATACGCCCATCCCTCGATTTCGCGCATTGTATGCCTGTCGGATGCGGTGGCGGCCATATTTGACGATGTCGTAAAAGATAAATCCAAGGTGCAGACCATCTATGATGCCGTCGATGTGGAAAAGGTGGCTGCGCATCGGAGCAAAGGATTGCTTCGCAGGCAACTGGGACTTTCTGAAGACACCAGGATCGTCGGAAACGTGGCCAGCCTGACCGATCAGAAGGACATCCCGACATTTATCGAAACGGCCGGGCTGATCATGGACCGGCGTGGGGATTTACCCGTTCATTTTGTAATCATCGGGGACGGGCCTTTACGTGATCAGATGATTGCTTATGCAAAGGAAAAGCAGGTTGACGGCGTTATGTCTTTCATTGGGTTCCGGGACGATGTACTGGATCTCCTGCCGGAGTTCGACACCCTGTTGCTGACCTCCATTGTCGAAGGTCTGCCCATCACCATCTTTGAGGCGTTTGCGTGCAAAGTTCCTGTGGTGGCAACGAAAGCAGGCGGGGTCGCCGAAGCAGTCATTCATAATGGTACAGGTTTTGTGTGTAATATCAAGGACACGAATTGTTTGGCGGACCATGTGCTTGATATCCTTCGCTCACCGGAGCTCGCACATCGTCTGCGGGAGAAAGGGTATGAGAAGGTGATGAATGAATTTAACCTGCCCGTGTTAAAAAACAACTACTATAATTTTTATCGCTCGTTAACGAATAAGCGTTTATGAAGATCTGTTTGATAAGTTTTGACTACTGGGGGTTGGACAGGCACATTTCCGATTCGTTACGGAAACGGTCCATCGACTGCCATCATATTGATATCAGTAAGTTTTCCTATAGCTATCCAACCTTCTGGCACCGTATAGGGAATTTCTTTTCAAAGCTGTTGCTTCGCCGGAATATCAAGCACGTCAAACGTGACCGGTATATCCTGGATCAGCTGGCTGCCATCGGAAAACAGGATGTAATCCTGGTGATACGGCCGGATCTGATCAGTGAGAAAACGCACAGGATCATCAGGGGCATGACCGCAAACTACTATGCATACCTGTACGACAGCATGAAACGGTTCAAGGTGGGCTCCAAGCTTGCCGGTTTTTTCGATGAGATTTACTCGTTTGATGAAAAGGACGCTAACCGGTATAATTTCAACCACATTACGAATTACATCTATAACGACGGGCCGCTGGAACCGGCGGCGCCGGGAAAGACTAACCCGACCCACCCGTTCAAAGTATTCTTCGTCATGAGCGTGAAGGACAGGGGCCGTGTGGAGTTATTGAATCAGATTGCCACTCAACTGGAACACTTGAATATCAGCTTTAAGTTTATCGTCGTAGGGAAAAAGCGCCCAAAAACCCTGCACCCTGCCATCGAATTCTCAACGCAGAACGTTTCCGCCAATGAGTTGATGGAACATATTCAAGAAGCAGAAGTGCTACTGGATCTTGTCCGGGCGGAACAAACCGGCTTGAGCTTCCGGATATTTGAAGCTTTGGGCGCTGAGAAAAAAATCATTACCAACAACCCTTCTGTCAGGAAATACGATTTCTATAACGGCAATAATATCCTTCTTATCAAGGACGCGGCAGATATTGGCAGGAATGCACGCTTCTTTACAAACCGTTATTTACCGGTTGACGAAGAGATTTACAGCAAATATACGATTGATCACTGGGTAAAAACCGTTTTCGAACTGGTTGACAGCGAGTAATCTCCCGGTCAGTAGCCCAAATCCGCCAATCTGCCGATAATCTGTTCCGGCTCGATTAGCTCCATGCAGTTTTTCCCGTCGCAGATACACGGCTTATTGCCGTATACCGAAGTAGGCCTCACGGGATGGTCCACCTGTATGCAATCCTCCATCCGCTGCCCGTATCCGAGGAACCCGGCAAAAGGATGGGTACCGCCCCAGATCGAAAGCACACGTACGCCTACCAAAGACGCCATATGCATACCGGCCGAATCCATACTGATGACAAGGTCCAGATGAGACATGACGGCTAGTTCCTGCTGCAGGGTGAATTGACCAACCAGGTTATATACGTTGGGAAACGCATGCTGCCACCGGTCCCCCACTTCCTGTTCCGCCTTTCCCCCGCCAAAAATCAGCACCGTGTGTCCCTTTTGGCCCAGGTACTCCACAACACGCTCCATCCGGTCCAATGGATAAATCTTTGCTGGGTGTTTGGCAAATGGGGCAATGCCCACCGCGCGCGCACCCTCATCGGCAAACAAGCGCCTGGCTGTTTCCGGAAGCGGCAAATGACGGGGTTGCAGGGCATGACTGAGTGAAAGCCGGTAGCCCAATCGCCTGAAAACATCGGCATATCGCTCTACAGTCGGTTTAAGCGGCCGCAAGACCTTATTTCGCGTACGGGTCAGGGCTTTCTTTTCCTTTCTGCCCTTATCAATCACGCGCACGGGTGTGCCCCGGCTGCGGAACAAGGCCGTCACCACCCGGCTGCGGATATTGCCATGCAGATCCGCAACACCGTTTGCTTGATAAGACAGGAGCTCCCTGAATAACCGGTACAGGCCACTTAGTCCTTTGTGCTGTCCCCGTGGATGAATGACGTGGAATGTTAGGTTGGGGATACCGTCAAAAAAAGGGCGGAACGTTTCCCGGCTGACCATGATGAGGTCCACCTCCGGTTGCTGCCGGGCGAATTCCTGCAGCACGCTGGCGACCATGGCCACATCACCCATTGCCGAGAAACGCAGGACCAGCAATTTGGGACGGCGTATTTCCATCATTTACCTTTACCGTACAGCACCGGATTGAGGGCCGGGTCATTGTACATTTTCATTTGCCTGTAAACCTTCATGTATTTTCTGCCGGCTTGGATATCATCAAGTAACTGGTCGATGCTGGTTGACAGATCATCCCGCTGCTCCAACAATACGCCAAGCTTCTGCCCGCACGCCTGGATATGCGCGGCCGGTGCATCGGTGCGGAGCGTTTCCTGCCGCATATGGTAAATCTTTAGGGCCAGGATGGACAACCGGTCAATAGCCCAAGCCGGACTTTCGGTATTGATGGTCGCCGTCTCCAGCGGCTTCACATCAGCGAAACGCTGCAGGAAATAACTGTCTATGTACTCTACGGTGTCCGTCCGGTCCTGGTTGGATTTGTCGATACGCCGCTTCCAGCTCAATCCTTCTTCAGGCTCTATATCCGGTCGGCGCACCTCATCCTCCATATGCCACTGAACGGTATCGATCCAGCATTTGAGGTACAATAAGTGCTCCAATGAGTCGGAAGGATAAGGGTTCACGATGGGACGGTCGATCTCATCGTGGATATGGTAGTCCGCTACTGCCTGGTCAAAAATCCGGTTTGCTGCTTCACTGATCATGGCCAAAGATAGGTAAAAGCGCGATGTTGTTCAATTCTTACCCATTGATTACCGTATTTTAACCAATTAATTTAATTTCTTGCAAAAACCAGGTTAATATCCGTACATTTAGATGAAGTTATCATTAAGCCGGACTGTTATGAAAGCGCTTCAATTCACGATTCCCGTAATGCCTGACAAGACCGTGACAGTGCAGGAAGACATTATTCCGCAATTTTATCCGCATCTGCACCGGCATAAAGAGGCTCAGCTGATCTGGATCATAAAGGGTGAGGGGACCCTGATTGCGGAAAACACCATGCATAGCTTCGGTCCAAATGACATCTTTATGATTGCTCCTAACCAATCACACGTCTTTAAGGGCAGCCGGAACGCGACGGCCGATGAGGATGCTGCGGGTATTCATACCATTTCAGTGTTTTACGACCCCAACGGTAATCTTGCCAATTTCTTTCAATTGCCGGAGCTGAGCCAGTTGAACGCCTTTCTGAAAGAATACAAGTATGGGTTCAGGCTTCCGGAACAGCATTTTCAGGCAGTGTCCAGTCATATCCTGAAACTCAAGGAATCCAGCAGTATGGACCAGATGCTCAACTTTCTGCATCTCCTGCGCACGTTCTGCGGGATGAGCCCCAAACCCGTGCACCTATCTACCTTCAGCAAGGAGCACATCACCGACGGAGAGGGGCTCCGCATGGGAAACATCTACAACTATATCCTCCATCATTACCAGACCGCGCTGACGCTCGAAGAGGTTGCTGCGGAAGCACACCTGACGCCTCAGGCCTTTTGCCGTTACTTCAAAAAGCACACCGGCGTCACCTTCGTTACGTTCCTTAACGAAATGCGGGTCAACCAAGCCTGTAAGAAACTGACCTCAGGCGAATATGACAGCATCGCGACGGTGGCTTACAACTGCGGGTTCAACAGCATCACCAATTTTAACCGGGTGTTCAAAAGTGTCGCAGGTACTTCCCCGAAAGAATACCTTACCAAATACCTTAACAGCGTTCAATAGGGATTGTTAATATCTGCACAGCATTGATTAAATAGCGGGTTGTTTCAGCCCGCTGCCAACAGCTATATTTGCCATTATTTCACATCATTCAATTAACGAGAGAGAACAACATGAGCAATACCGAACTTTGGCACGGGGTTTACCCTGCTTTATTGACGCCGTTTACGGCAGATGGCGCAATCGATTACCCGATGTTCAAAAAGAATTTCCTGGCGCAGATTGACGCTGGTGTATCCGGTATCATTATAGCGGGGACGCTTGGCGAAGCCAGTACACTGACCAAACAGGAGAAATTCGACCTGCTGGTGTTTGCCAAACAGCACGTGCCATCACACATTCCGGTAGTGCTCAATATCGCTGAACAGGCAACGGCAGAAGCCGTAGACATCGCTAAAGAGGCGGAAACGCTTGGTGCAGACGCATTGATGCTGCTCCCTCCTATGCGGTACAAGGCGTCTGATCGCGAAGTGGTAACCTATTTCAAGACGGTTGCCAAGGCTACCGCCCTTCCCATTATGATTTACAACAACCCCGTTGACTACGCCATACACGTAACCGTAGAGATGTTTGCGGAACTTATGGAATGCCCGAACATCCAGGCGGTGAAAGAGTCAACCCGGGACCTCACCAATATCACCCGGATGATCAACCGTTTCGGGGACCGGTTCAAGGTCCTGGGCGGCGTGGACACGATAGCACTCGAAAGCCAGCTGATGGGCGCATCAGGTTCGGTGGCGGGCCTGGTTGACGCTTTTCCCCGCGAAACGGTAGCCATTTACCGCCTGGTACAGGCCGGTCAGTTGGAAGAAGCACTCTCAATTTACCGGTGGTTCATGCCCTTACTGGAACTCGACATTCACCCTAGGCTAGTGCAATACATCAAGTTTGCTGCCGCTGCGGAGGGGTTAAGCAACGAACATGTGAGGGCTCCACGCTTACCCTTGGAAGGGGAAGAGCGCGAACGTATTAAAAAAATCATCGATGATGCGATTGCTACTCGGCCGGAATTACCAGATTACTTAAATTTACCGCTCAATCCAGCAATCGAAAAAGTATCATCATGAATGAAAACACACCACTTCCCGAAATAGACAAACTGCTCAACCAAGCTCAGGAAGCCTTTATCGCTTTCAAGCGGGCGACTTTCGCGGAACGGGCCGCATTGATGCATCGGGTAGCCGACCACATTGAAGCACTGGGACCCGGACTGATTGACACTGCCCGGGCCGAAACAAATCTCCCTGAGGCGCGCCTGGTCGGTGAAAAGGCACGCACCGTTTTCCAGTGGAGGCTCTATGCAGATGCGTTGGCCAGCGGCAAGGTACTGGATGTGCGGATAGACACGGCAGACCCGACCCGGACGCCTCCCAAACCTGATATCCGCAAGACATATGTAGGCCTGGGCGTTATTGCGGTCTTCGGAGCCAGTAATTTTCCGTTTGCATTTTCCACCGCCGGGGGCGATACTGCGTCTGCTATCGCGGCTGGCTGTTCTGTAATTGTCAAGACACATCCCGGCCACCCGAAGACCTCAGCCATGATGGCAGATGCGATCAAGGCTGCCATACAACAGGCCGGATGGCACCCGGGGCTTTTTGCCGAGGTACGCAGCGATAATATTGAAGGCGGTCAGTACCTGGTTGCCCATCCACTCGTGAAAGCTGTGGGCTTTACCGGATCATTCACCGGAGGCAAAGCACTGTTTGACCTCGCAGCAACGCGCAAGGAGCCCATTCCGGTATTTGCTGAAATGGGCAGCGTAAACCCCGTCTTTTTATTGCCGGGGAAACTGGCCGCTGCTCCGGCTGATACCGCCCGCCAATACACCGCTTCCCTTACGTTGGGAGTGGGGCAGTTCTGCACAAATCCAGGCATTTTGGTCCTCCCGGAAGCCGGATCGTCAGCGTTCCTTGACGCGCTGCGGGAAGCTGTCACCGGAACGCCGGCTGCACCTATGCTCCATACAGGTATTGCTGCTGCATATATCAAAAACAGAAAGACCTTACTGAGCCAGGAAGGAGTCGCAGTACTGGCAGAAGCGGCCGAGGCAGATCCTGAAAGCCATGGGAATGCTGTGGTGGCAACCGTCAGCGCTAAACAGTTCCTTGCAAACGAACACTTAGCGCATGAAGTGTTCGGACCATTTGGATTGATCGTGACTTACGGTACACCAGAGGAAGTTGAGGCGATAGCCAAAACGCTTTCCGGACAGCTGACGACGACCGTGCTGGCAGAGCCGGAAGACCTGCAGCAATACCATGAACTGGTGGCTCTGCTGACGGATAAATGCGGCCGTCTCTTATTGAACGGATTTCCAACAGGTGTGGAAGTTTGTCATGCGATGCAACATGGCGGCCCGTATCCGGCAAGTACCGACAGCCGATTTACATCGGTAGGCCCGGATGCCATCCGTCGGTTCGCGCGTCCGCTGAGCTACCAGAACTGGCCTGACGAATTTCTTCCCGACGAACTGAAAAATGCTAACCCATTAGGCATTTTGCGAACAGTAAACGGAGAGCTCACCAAATGAAAAAGCGTTTCTTTTGCATTGACGCGCACACCTGCGGCAACCCCGTCAGGCTAGTGGCCGGAGGCGGTCCCCTGCTTAAAGGAAACAGCATGATGGAGCGGCGTCTCCATTTCCTGGCTGAGTACGACTGGATCAGGAAAGGATTGATGTTTGAACCACGTGGCCATGACATGATGAGCGGCAGCATCCTTTATCCACCTGTGGATCCGGCCAACGACATCGGTGTGCTCTATATTGAGACCAGCGGCTGCCTACCCATGTGCGGGCATGGTACAATCGGCACCGTGACCATTGCTATAGAAGAAGGGCTGATCATTCCGAAGATCCCGGGAAAGCTGCGGCTGGAAACCCCCGCTGGACTGATCCTGATTGAATATGTGCAAAAGGGGGAAAAGGTAAAATCGGTGAAGTTGACCAACGTCAAGTCTTTCCTGGCCGCCGAAAACCTGACTGTCGAGTGCCCGGACTTGGGTCAATTGACCGTAGATGTCGCTTACGGCGGAAATTTCTACGCCATAGTCGATCCACAGGAGAATTTCCGGGGACTGGAGAACTATGCTGCTGATCAGCTGATCAGCTGGAGCAGAGTACTGCGGCAACGGCTCAATGACTTGTACACGTTCGTCCATCCCGAAGATCAGAATATCAGCGGGCTCAGCCATATTCAATGGACCGGCACCCCATTGGACCCCACATCCACAGCCAGGAACGCGGTGTTTTACGGAGATAAAGCTATTGACCGGTCACCCTGTGGCACGGGCACATCAGCCCGCATGGCACAGTGGTTCGCCAAAGGTAAGCTCCGGAAAGGGGACCGGTTTGTTCACGAGAGTATCATCGGGTCAAAATTTACGGGCACCATAGAAGAAGAAATACCCAATGCATTCGGAGATGGTAGGTCCGCCATCGTACCCGGCATTGAAGGGTGGGCAATGATAACCGGATATAACACCATCCTCATTGATGACGAGGATCCCTACGCCCACGGGTTCCAGGTGATTTAACAGCGTGCCGGGACAAAAAGTAATACAACATGGTTAACAAAAATACGACAGGTAACGCCGTGGTGGTCGGAGGCGGTGTCACAGGACTCTGCTCTGCCTATTACCTGGCCAAAGACGGCTGGAGTGTCACGGTCGTGGACAAAAACGATTTTTCTGACAACTGCTCGTATGGGAACGCAGGCATGATTGTCCCCAGCCACTTTACCCCACTGGCAGCACCAGGCATTGTTACGCAAGGGCTTAAGTGGCTGCTGGACAGCCGGAGTCCTTTTTATGTAAAACCCACACTCAGCCTATCGACAATCTCCTGGGGACTAAAGTTCATCCAGCATGCCAACGCCAGGCATGTCTCGCGCTCAGCCCCGCACATCCTGGCCATGAACAACCTAAGCAAAGACTTATATAATGCGTTGGCCAGCGAGTGGCAGACCCCTTTCGGCCTGGAACGTCGCGGAATCCTGATGCTCTATAAAACTGAAAAAGCCGCGGAAGAGGAAATCCACCTGGCCGGACAGGCCGAAAAACTTGGACTGGATGTAGAAGTATTGTCACGTGATGGGGTACAGGCCATTGAACCGGACGTCAGGCTGGACGTACTGGGCGCAGTGCATTACCGTTGCGACGGGCACCTCTACCCCCCGGCATTTATGGCATCGCTGCTTACTGAGCTGAAGAAGATGGGGGTCAAGCTTCTGCCGCACGCCGAAATGACCGGCTTTGCGCGAAGCCAGGGCAAGATTTCAACCGTGTCCACCCTCAGCGGTGATCTCTCTGCAGATCTCGTTGTGCTTACCGGGGGCGCCTGGCTCCAAGACCTCGCCAAGAAGGCAGGACTGAATATCCCCATGATGCCAGGGAAAGGATACTCCTTCATGACCGGCGCCTTTGAAGGAAAGGTGAAACATCCGGCCCTTTTAGTTGAAGCGCGAGTGGCGTTGACCCCTATGGGAGGCAAGGTGCGCATCGGCGGAACCATGGAGTTGGCACCGGTCAACAACGGTATCAACCGACGGCGCGTAGAAGGCATCGTTAACGCTGTCCCCAATTACTATCATGGACACCAGCTGCCCATGCCGGAAAATCAGGAGATCTGGCACGGGTTCCGGCCATGTTCGCCGGATGGGCTGCCCTATCTTGGCCGCACAAAATCAGTAAGCAACCTAATTGTCGCTGGAGGCATGGGCATGATGGGCATGAGCCTGGGGCCGGCTACGGGGAAAATCGTCTCGGAAATCGCCCAAGGACAAAATCCCTCATCCCCTGTCGACCTGTTTGCTCCGGAACGTTTCGGGCGCACTTAAAAATCCGTTGTCAACGGTCTCGTTGCAGTTTCCGAAAACTTCCGTAACTTTGTCTACAAAATAAGTAGTCTTTACGGCAATGCAAAAAACGATCCGGTCCTTCATCTTTTCCCTGGCCCTGGCCACGGCAGTGCACGCTCAACCGGCAAACACGCCCATAGCGAATACGGAATTCACCCACACAAATGGCCAAAAAGTCCTGCTCGGCCGCTGCTCGCCGTCAATCATGCAACAGGGAATCTATCGGGAATGGTATGAGCGGAGCTATGGTACCTATACGGTAGATAAAGAGATTGCCGGCAGGCTAAGGCCATTGCTCAAAGAAAAGGAAATCGAAATCTTCGCTGGTAGCTGGTGTTCCGATACGCGGCGCGAAATCCCAAGGCTCATGAAAATTCTGCAGGAGGCGGGGGCGGATACATCCCAATTGACCCTGATTTTCGTGGATAACAGTAAGGAACTTTACAAACAAAGCCCACAGCACGAGGAAGCCGGAAAGGCAATCCACCGTATACCGACCATTGTCGTTTATGACAAGGGCAGGGAAGTCAACCGTATCGTGGAAAAGCCGGTCCGCTCACTGGAACAGGATTTACTGGACATACTGTCCGGCGACCGCTACATCGCTCACTACTATGCGACCACCTACTGGCAGCGGCTCAAAGGGACGGATAAGGCCCTTGCCCCGAAACGCATCCGCACCATCGCCAAACAACTTAAAGGCGTAGCCGGTGGGCCTGCCGAATTCAATGGGTATAGCATCGCGCTGTCAGCGCAAGGGAGACTGACCGAGGCCACCAACGTCCTGGAAGTGAACAAACGCCTGTTTCCGGAAGATCCCACGAGCTATATCAGCCTGGGTAAACTCTATAGCCAAAGTAGCAATATAACGGCCGCACGGGAAAACCTGGAGCGGGCGCTGGCATTGCAGCCCGGCAACAGCGAAGCCAGGGAATTGCTTGAAAAACTATAGTCTGCTATCCACCGAACATTTCGGCATAAGATTTTTCAAGAGCAAACATTTCATCGCGCAGTTTAGCGGCTTGCAGAAAGTCCATTTCCCGGGCTGCCTTTTCCATATCCTTGCGTACCTTTTCGATAGCCTGTGTCAGCTGCTGCTTACTCATGTATGGCAGCAGGGGATCCGCAGCCGCCCCGCCGACCGATTCCGGCTCCACATATATCTTGGCCTCTCCCCTTCTGCCGTCACTCCCTTTGAAGTCCGCCACAGAGGTCTGTTCCAGGATGGCCTCCCTTGATTTACCGACCGTGCGGGGCACAATCCCATGCTCTTCGTTATACCGCATTTGCTTCTCACGGCGCCGGTTGGTTTCATCAATTGTAATGCGCATGCTCTCCGTGATGGTATCGGCATACATAATCACCCGGCCACGGTCGTTCCGCGCCGCCCGGCCAATGGTCTGGATAAGCGATCGTTCCGACCGGAGAAAACCCTCCTTATCCGCGTCCAGGATGGCCACCAGCGTGACCTCCGGAAGGTCCAGCCCCTCCCTGAGCAGGTTAATACCTACCAGCACGTCAAATTCGCCCAGGCGCAGCCCACGCAGGATCTCCACCCGCTCGAGCGTTTTGATCTCCGAGTGGATGTACCGCACGCGGATTCCCAGTTTTGCCATGTATTTGGTCAATTCCTCGGCCATCCGCTTGGTTAGCGTCGTGACCAGCACCCTTCCGCCTTCTTTCGTTACCCGGTCCACTTCATCAAGCAAATCATCCACCTGGTTGGTCACCGGCCGGATTTCAATCATCGGATCCAGCAATCCGGTGGGCCGGATCACCTGTTCCACCACTACGCCGCCGGTTTGCTGCAACTCATAGTCGCCCGGCGTGGCGCTCACATAAATGGTCTGCCCCACCATTGATTCAAATTCCGGAAAGTTCAACGGCCGGTTATCCAGCGCAGCCGGCAGGCGGAAACCATACTCCACCAAAGCCATCTTGCGCGAACGGTCACCGCCGTACATCGCCCTTATCTGCGGAATAGTCACGTGGCTTTCATCAATCACCAACAGGTAATCGTCAGGAAAGTAATCCAACAGGCAGAACGGACGCATTCCCGGCTGGCGGCCATCAAAAAACCGCGAATAGTTCTCAATACCGCTGCAATAGCCCAGCTCACGCATCATCTCCAGGTCGTAATTGACCCGCTCTTCCAGCCGCTTTGCCTCCAAAGGCTTTCCATCGAGCAATAATTGCTCTTTGCGCAGCTCCAGCTCTTCCCCGATGGCCCATAGCGACTCGGTAAACTTTTCCTTCGGCGTAACGAACAGATTGGCCGGATAAAGCGCCATTGTCTCCATCTTTTCCAGGGTTTTCCCTGAAATCGGATCGATCACACTCAGCTCATCGATCTCATCTCCGAAGAACGATATACGGTATGCCTCATCCATATAAGCCGGAAAAACATCCACCGTGTCGCCCTTCACCCGGAAAGTGCCCCTTTTGAAGTCCGTAGTGGTACGCGCATACAAAATTTCCACCAAACGGTGCAGGAATGCATTCCTACTGACCACGGTACCCACACTGAAGCGGAAAACCGAACGGGAAAAATCCTCCGGATTACCCATACCGTAGATACAGGAAACCGAAGAAACCACGATCACGTCACGCCGCCCCGACATCAGCGCGGAAGTTGTCCGCAGGCGAAGCTTCTCAATTTCATCGTTAATAGCCAGATCCTTTTCGATGTACGTATTCGTTGAAGCAATGTAAGCTTCCGGCTGATAATAGTCGTAGTATGACACAAAATAGTTTACGGCATTCTCCGGAAAGAACTGCTTGAACTCCCCGTACAGCTGAGCCGCCAGGGTCTTGTTGTGGCTCAGTATCAACGTTGGCCGCTGCGTCTCCTGTATGACATTGGCAATAGTAAAAGTCTTGCCGGACCCGGTTACCCCGAGCAGGGTCTGGTATTTTTCACCGGTGTTCACACCCTCCACCAACTGACGGATGGCTTCCGGCTGATCACCGGTCGGCGTATATTCAGACGTAAGTTTAAATTTCATGGAATATCGACTATAAAACCAAGGAAGACCTGGTTTGTTTAAGAGCAAGACAACAAAGATACGAAATCACCTGCAAATGTTTATATTTGACTTATGGTTAACGTACTAACCAAGCAAAACAGTGTTGCCAACCATTTTCTCGCCGAACTGCGTAATCTGGAGGTGCAGCAGGACCGCATGCGCTTCCGACGCAACATGGAACGCCTGGGAGAGATCTTCGCATACGAGATCAGCAAAACGTTATCCTACGTTCCCACGGAGGTTGAAACACCATTGGGCACCGCCGAAACCGCGCTGCTCACCGAACAGCCGGTACTGGCCACCGTTCTACGGGCGGGCATACCCCTGCATCAGGGTATGCTCAACATATTTGATCAAGCAGACTGCACGTTCATCGGCGCCTACCGGAAAACAAAAAAAAGCGGCGCATTCGAAATCCGCAAAGAATATGTAAGCACGGTCAATCTGGATAACCGCACCGTAATCCTCATCGATCCCATGTTGGCCACCGGAAGGACCGTTGTACTCACCTGCAAAGAGCTGCTCGACGACTTTAAGATAAAAAGACTACTGATCGTATCGGCCATAGCAAGCGAGGAAGGAATCACCCACGTACGCGCATTTCTCCCACAGGCACAGCTTTGGGTAGGCGCGGTTGACAGCGAACTGACCAGCAAGGCCTACATCGTACCCGGCTTGGGTGATGCGGGCGATCTGGCATACGGCACAAAAGAATAAGCTTGTTGACAACTGTCCGGATGTTAATAAAAACATAACATTAACTTGTTGTCACTAAGCAGCTTTTATCGGTAACTTTATATCGTAATCCAATAACGTTCTTTTCCGTATCCAATAAAACCCCGTCCTTATGACTTGGAAAAAATTCAGTGGCGAACCCATTCGCCAGCCCATTCTTGATGAAGTATCTACCACCATCGCCCGCGAATACGCGCTCGGCAACAAGCTCAAAGTCTGTATCGGCACCGACTCACAGGTAAAAGGCGCTGTGACAGAGTTTGCTACCGTCATCGTATTCGTCCGTGAGAAAAAAGGCGGCTTCATGTACATCCACCAAGATCGCACGGTCCAGAAAATGAGCATCAAAGAACGTATGCTCGCCGAAGTTCAGCGTTCCATCGAAACAGCCTATGCGCTTTGCGACCTGTTGGACCGGTACAACGTCGATCTGGAAGTCCACGCGGATATCAACACCAACCCCATGTTCAAGTCAAATCAGGCCCTGCATGACGCGATGGGGTATATACTGAGCATGGGCTTTGTATTCAAAGCCAAACCGGAGGCCTTTGCCAGCTCAGCCTGCGCAAATAAGATTGTGCAGTAAGAGTCAATACACCACGATCTCGTCGGTAAGCAGTAGCTGGTGCCTCACATTGGTTGCAACCACGCGGAGATACCGGCATGTTGCGGACGCGTCGAAATTTACGTTATAAGTCTTAACTCCCGGCAAAGCCGCATCCGTCGGGGTAGGTTCCGTGGATACGGACACTTCCCTGAAATTTTTACCATTGTCAGAGATCAGGACCTTCACTTCACCCGGTAAATACGCCTGGCTGGTTGTATCGTGAAGGAAATTGAGTGCCACCGCGGTGACTTCCTCCCTTCGCTCAAGATCAATGGTAACGTCCATATTATTTTTAAAACCCTGCCATTGCCCGCCATCAGCGTGCTTTCCTCCTTTGTGTCCGTTTACCAGGGTCCGGACACCATCGCCCGCATAGGTGTCCCAGGTGGTTTGGTAAACAACGCTTTTCCCAATGGCTTTATGGATATCCGCTTTGGCTGAATCAATCGGTCCCACCCGGGCGGAGTCTATGAAGTAAGCCGCTTTAACTGTTGCCGGAACTGCCAGCTCGATTGGTTTGGTGTATCGGGGAGACCGCGCAGTAGGGTCCTGCCCGTCGATAGTATAACGGATGCCGGGTTCAAGCTGTCCGGTTGTTATCGAAACGGTGTTGGTGAAGGTATCGGGGTTAAACCGTACCGCTATATCTATGGTATAAGGTGGGCGGCTATAGTTGACATGAAGCCGTTGCAGCAAACGGTAATGCTGCCGTAGCCGCGATAGAAAGTTTTCCCAGTTCCGGTTTGCGGGATCAGACCAGGCCACTTCCGCCAGGGCTATGGCACGGGGAAATGCCATATATTCGACCTGCTCAGCTGCCTGGAGGTATTCCGTCCAGATATTACCCTGGACGCCTATAATGTGCTTTCGCTTGTCATCCGCTATTCCTTCCGCGGCCGGCTCGTATTCATACACCTGCCTCAACGGTATGTAACCGTCCTTTGCCTCCGGCTGGGTCTCCGGATCGTATTGATAGTGATCAAAATCCAGGTGCGAACCGGGCGCCATGATCAGGTCGTGACCAGCGTTGGCAGCTTGCACACTTCCTCCTTCTTCCCCGCTCCAGCTCATAACCGTGGCACCCTCGGGCAGCCCACCCTGTAGGATTTCGTCCCGTCCAACAGGCTTCCGGCCCTTGGACCGTAAGTAGCCGGCTATGCGGTGCACAGCATAGCTTTGAAGCCCCTCTACATTCTTCAAACCCTCTTTTTCCATTCTTGCACTGCATATAACGCATCCCGTCCACGCGTCCTTATTAACTCCGTCTCCTCCGATATGGATATATTCAGATGGAAAAATCGCCATTACTTCGTCGAGTACACCGGTGAGGAATGTGAATGTCTCTTCACTGCCAATGCAGAATTCCGAATTCCTGTAGGGTTCACCACTGCACGACAGGTGTGGGTACACCGCGAGCACAGCATCGGAATGTCCGGGCATTTTGATTTCCGGAACGATGGTAATGCCTTTGCGCGCCGCATAGCCCACGAGCTCGCGGGCTTCGTCCTGGCTGTAATATCCGCCATGGGCGTTGGGATGCCCTTCATTCAGATACCTGCTCCCATATTGCCGCCAATCTTTCCAGGCGGCATGCGTGCGCCAGGCTGCTTTTTGTGTCAGTTCGGGAAAACGTTTGATTTCTAACCGCCAAGCCGGGCCGTCAGTCAAGTGCCAATGGAAGCGATTGAATTTGTAAAGCGCCATCAGGTCAATGAGTTTCTTCAGGAAAGGGACCGGATAAAAGTGCGTTGATACGTCCAGGTGCAAACCTCTGTACCCGAAACGTGGCCGGTCCTCGATCAGCATAGCCGGGAGTTCACGGCCATCGGGGAGGGTATACGCAAGTTGCAACAGTGTCAATATGCCGTTGATCATTGCGGCACGGTCGTGGGCCACAAGCAAGATACCGTTGCTATCGACCACCATCCGGTATGCGTCGGCTGGAAGCCGGTCTTCGGCGCGCGCCTCCACCAGCCGTACCCCCTCGTCCGGCACGCGTTTATGTGACTTGATCCGCTCCATTTCCCCGAACGCGACATGCGGGTGCTCGGCAAGCAGTCCTGCAACTTCCGTAAAGGAGTCAAATGCGTACAACGGTGTGACAGCGGGAAAGATGTATTTACCTACACGGGGTTCAACCGTGCGCGGCATGGGGATGATGGAAACCACGTCCTGGGCATGGGCTGGCAACAGCCATAGGGACGGCAAAACCAATAAACCCAACATGAGCCGGAGAACATATTGAGCCATAAGCCTGTTTGTTTGTTGTATCTGTCACAAACCTAACGATAAATGGTTAAATTATCTAATTACCCGTTATATTTGTCACTATTAAAATTTGCCAATCAATGAACCTGCTTTCCCTGAAAATGAGTACCGTCAATTTCTTTTGTCTGTTATTTTTCGCTTGTGCCCCGGAACCGGAGGAAGAATACACGTTCAACACTACGCCGTCCTGGGCGGATGAGTTCGACTATGAAGGCCTCCCTGATTCCACCAAATGGGGATATGATGTGGGGTCCCGGTTTAACGGATGGGGCAATAACGAACTCCAGTACTACACGGAAAAGCGGCTGGAAAACGCCCGGGTAGGCAATGGAGTGCTTACCATTACCGCGCGCAAGGAAAAATATGAAGGTTTTGACTATACATCGGCCCGGCTGGTAAGCCGGGGCAAAGGCGACTTTCAGTATGGCCGTTTTGAAGTGAGGGCAAAACTGCCGCCCGGCAGGGGTACCTGGCCGGCAGTATGGATGCTTCCCACTGTCCCAGCCTACGGGGGCTGGCCCGCGTCGGGCGAAATCGACATCATGGAACATGTGGGTTATGATCCGGACGTCGTCCATATCAGTGTACATACCGAGGCATATCATCACTCTATCGGCACACAGAAAACCGCGGCTAAAAAGATCGAAGGTGCCACAAGCGGGTTTCACACCTACCGGATTGACTGGACTCCTGCATACGTCCGCGGCTATGTAGACGGCACACAGTTATTTGAATTCGCCAACGAAGGAACAGACTACCGGGCCTGGCCTTTTGATCAGCAGTTCCACTGGTTGCTGAACGTCGCCGTGGGAGGCAACTGGGGTGGCCAGAAGGGAGTCGACGACAAGGCCTTTCCGGCGAGCATGGAAATCGACTACGTGCGCGTATACCCGTTAGCACAGACATTATGATATAAAGCCAACAAACGCCGGTACCCAAATTCAATATTAATCCATAACTTTGCCGTTATGATTGAACTTCCTGTCATCCCGGCGCATCAATTGCAACGCAAGCCCGATTGGCTGCGCGTCAAACTACCCGTAGGTAAAGAATACAGGCATGTGCGCAGTTTGGTCGACGAGCACAAACTGCATACCATCTGTGAGAGCGGCAACTGCCCGAATATGGGCGAGTGCTGGGGGGCGGGCACCGCTACGTTCATGATTCTGGGTAACATCTGCACGCGTTCGTGCTCCTTCTGCGCGGTGGCCACCGGAAGGCCCCATGCTGTTGATTGGGATGAACCGAACCGCGTGGCACAGTCTGTGAAACTCATGCAGGTCAAGCACTGCGTGATCACATCGGTGGACCGCGATGATCTGAAGGATGGAGGATCAACCATTTGGGCGGAAACGGTTAATGCTATCCGCCGCGAGAGCCCGGAGACAACACTTGAAACACTGATTCCTGACTTCAAAGGCATTTGGGAAAACCTGGACCGTGTACTGGCTGTGCGTCCCGAGGTAGTGTCGCATAACCTGGAAACCGTGCGCCGGCTTACCCGCGAAGTACGGATACAGGCAAAATATGACCGTAGCTTGGAGTGCCTGCGCCGTATCTCCGCTGCGGGGCTACGCACCAAGTCTGGCATTATGCTTGGATTCGGCGAAACAGAGGCCGATGTTATTGAAGCGATGACAGACCTACGCGATGCCGGCGTACATATCCTCACGCTGGGCCAATACCTGCAGCCCACCAAAGCTCACCACCCCGTGGTGGAATGGGTTACGCCTGACCAATTTAAGTACTATCAGGAAGTAGGGCTGCGCATGGGCTTCAAGTATGTAGAGAGCGGCCCCTTGGTGCGTTCTTCTTACCATGCCGAAAAGCATCTGTTCGATATGCAGTAAACCTACAGGCCCGCGCTGGACGGACTAACGAATGATTTCCGAAACATGCTTCCCGATATTCTGACTGATTTTCTCAATGGGCAGGTCATCCGGATCTTCACCGAAGGGGTCTTCGATTGATTCTGCGATGATTTCCAGTGATGCCATCACATAAAACACAAACGGGACGGCCGCAGTTACGAAATATCCCATGGAAAAAACATATCCCAGCGGCAGGGTAACGACATAGACAATAATGAACTTTTTGATGAATGAACTGTAAGACCACGGGATCGGCGTGTTCTTGATCCGCTCGCACGCCCCGCAGATATCCGTCAACGCCAGCAGTTCGTTATTGATCACGATCAGTTGATCGCCGGTCAGTACTCCCTCCTTATATAAGCGGTTTGTGCGGCTATACATCAGTGAAGCGACCTGATTCGGACCGTGTTTCCGTGCGTCCAGCTGTTCGAATTCCGGATGTTGCTTTTCGTCAAGCATAAACTTGGTTTTATTTGAGCGGAGGTGTTCGAAGAGCGTGTGTCCATACATAGGGATGGTTTTGGTAAAAAAATCGCGGTTAGGTTCATCCTGCGGCGCCAGAAAAGCGTTAATCTTGATTGCCAGGTTTCGGCTTACATTGGTGAGCATCCCCCACTGCTTCCGCGCCTCCCACCATCGGTCATAGGCCGTGTTGGTTCTGAAAACCAGCAAGATGGACATCACAAACCCCAACAAATTATGGATAATGGTAATATTCTTCACCCAGCTGCGCTCGGACAGTTTGAGGTATTCTAATTCCCAGTAAGCAATTCCCCAGGAATAAATTCCCATGAGGACCATCAGCGGGAACAATTTGCGAACCGTATCTGATTTCTGCAGGGTGAACGTTGCATGAAACCAGTCTTTTGAACTATAAACAATCATAGGGCAAAGCTAAGCAATGCATGCGAACAACAAGCATTTAGAGAAAGTTATGGCGTGAGTGCTTTCTCCGGTGAACCGACATATACGCCAACGCAACAAACGCCATCCCCGCAGCCCCGTAGAAAACAAACGGAATACGGGTGATAATATCCTGGTATATCCAGCCGCCGATCAGGGCGCCTATACCGATGCCGGCTTCAAGCGCAATATACATAGTCGCCATGGCTTTGCCCCGATGCTTGGGATGGCTAAGGTCTATCGTCCATGCGTTTACCGCAGGCGAAAGAATACCCGTGCCGATTCCGTAGACCGCGGCGCCTACCATCAGCCAGACAGGGCTGTTTCCCAACCCAAGCAAGACCAGCGAGACAACAAGGATCACCAGTCCGTATTTGATGACCACCACTCTTCCGTACCGATCGGAAAAACGCCCTGCAACGAACCTAATCAGCAAGGAAGCAACCGTGAATGCAACGAAGAACAGGCCGCGGTTTCCAACTCCAACATGCTCGCTCCAATCCGGTATGAGCGTCAAGATCACACCATAGGCCACATAGGAAAGCAGCGTCACGATGGCAGCGGGCATAACGCCTATGTCAATGATATCAGTCCGGGATATCCGCAACAGCGACCAGCTTAACGGATGGCGCTGCGGGCGTGGCAGTGTCTCTTTCATGTTCATCAGGATGACGATAGAAAGCAGGGCGAAAGCCGAAGAGCAGTAAAACAGGGCATCGATTGAGTACCACTGGCTGATTGCGCTGCCCACCGCGGGACCGATCGCCATCCCCATACTGAAGCAGAGCCCGTGAATACCGGCCGCTTCTCCCCAGCGTTCCCGGGGAACGATATCAGCGACATAAGCAGCCGTAGCCGTAGGTTTGAACCCTGTGGAAAACCCATGAATCAGGCGAAGAAACAGAAACCCGGCCACGCTGCCCAGCACCGGGTAAAGGAATCCGCAGATAAAACAGACCATTGATCCCGCGGCCATTACCGGCACCCGGCCGACCGTATCTGTAAGTTTCCCGCTGAAAGGTCTGGAAATACCAGCTGTCAGCGTAAATAAGGCGATTATAAGCCCTTTATATTCCCCTCCGCCCAGGCTGCTCAGGTATGCAGGAAGTTCCGGGATCAGCATATTAAAACTGGCTGAAAAGAGCAACGAACTCAGACAAAGCAACGCGAATGGGATATTGTATATCGGGTGGGAAGCATGTGGCATCGCAGCGCAAAGTTAATGATTAAAACATCTACATCTTCCATTTGTTATGCAATTAGCGGCAGTTCCGCACAACTAATTCGCGTAGCCATGAACAAAGACAAAAAGATAAACCCGCCCGACCGTCCCGATAACACAGATAAAAAGAAGGCGGAAGACGAAAAGGAAAAATGCAACCAGCGGATGGATGAGGAGGTTGAGCAGACCTTTCCGGCCAGCGACCCTCCGTCCTACTCCCAGCCACACCCGGATAAGAAAGAAGACTGATCAGTCGGCAAATTTTTCTATCTTCACCCGTGAAAACACGGACTGATGCCTACTGTTCCTCCGCTTAAGCTATTGAAAGCCTCCGCCGGGTCCGGGAAGACCTTTAGCCTGGCGGCGCATTATCTTACCCTGCTCTTCTCGGGAGAAAACAAATACCGGGAAATATTGGCCATTACATTTACAAACAAGGCGACGGCTGAAATGAAAGGCCGTATCCTTGAAGTACTGGAGGCACTGGCCAGCGGTGATGGCGGGCACCCGGACAAGGCCACCGGCTATCGCGAGCTGTTGCTGGAAGCCTTCCCGCAATGGGACAGGGTTGCCCTTCGACAGCGTGCCACCGAAGTATACCGACGGATCCTGCATGATTACAGCCGTTTCGCGGTAAGTACCATTGACGGGTTCACACAGAAGATCATCCGTGGCTTTACCTTTGAACTCGGCATCGATGCGGGATACAAGCTGGAAATGAATATCAGGAAGGTCAAGGCCGATCTGGTGCTCCGCCTGAATCGCATGCTGGATGAACGTCCGGACCTTCTGCAGTGGATTATGGACTACGCGCAGGCACGGATAGACCGGGATGAGAACTGGAATTACCGCTGGGCATTGAGTGACCTCGCTTCGGAAATTTTCAGGGAGGACTTTCAGGATTTCGACAAGGCCGTAGCCGACATTCCCGAAGAGGAGCTGTTTGCCAGTCTGGACAGTTATTGCAAAACGGCCATCAAGCAATTTGAAGATGCTTTTGAGGAACTGCTCAAAACGGCCACCGACACCTTCGCTGCTTCCGGAGTGGACGTAATGGATCTGACCGGGAAATCGCGCAACCAGTTGGGTAAGCTGGCCAGCCTGTCGGCACAGAACCCGCATGATACGATCAAAAAGCTGGAGAAATATATCCATGCCCCGGACGAATGGCAAAAAGGCGGACTGACCGGTCCTGTCGCTGCCCTCTATAAGGCGCTTAACCCGGTGTTAGAGCAACTGCACAACCTATATACTGAGCAGGGTCCGGATTACTACCTGGCCAAAGCCGTGGATGAGAATCTCTACTACCTGCGTTTGCTCAAGGAAATGAGTACCTTGCTCGCTGAATGGCGCCGGGACAATGCCGCGCAGCTCATCAGTGACGCGCAGATACTGCTCAACAACATCGGTATCAACGAGTCGGGCGATCCTACCTTCATCTGGGAAAAAACAGGCAGCCGTTTCCGGCATTTCCTGTTCGACGAGTTCCAGGATACCTCACGTAAGCAATGGGAAAATCTGCGTCCCCTGCTCATCAATGCGATGGGAAATGCATCCGGCAAACATGCCGAGCACCTCATCGTGGGCGACGTCAAACAAAGCATTTACCGCTGGCGTAACGGCGATTGGCGCATCCTCCTGGACCGTGCTGAGCGAGAGATCGGGGCTGCATTCAATGTAACAGATACCGCTTCACTGGTCCGGAATGAAACGCTGGAAACAAATTACCGAAGCCATGCAAACATTGTCGCATTCAATAACCTTATATTCGAGCATGCCCCCCAGTGGCTGCAACAGCGCCTGAACGACCGTATCCTTACCGAACTCGGAGAGGAACAATATGAACGTTGGTGGGAGGCCTCCGGCAATCACGACACCATTATCCGCGCATACCGGGATAGTAGCCAGCAACTGCCATCCGGTGCACAGAAGCCTGGCGGCACGGTTCAGGTGGATTTCATCGACGTAGCAAGCAATAACCACCGCTCCAGTGCAGCAAAGGAAGACGCACTTTCCAGGCTCGCCGAAACGCTGATCGGCTGGCTATCGGCAGGTACCTACCGGCCCGGTCAGATCGGGATCCTGGTACGCACCAATAACGAAGCACGGGAAATCATCGAGTACCTGCTGGACAAACAGCGTGAATCATCCATCTCATTTGACATCATATCCGGCGATGCATTGGCCCTGACCGGTCACCCGGCCATCCGGCTGCTGGTGGATACCCTCCGCGCATTGGTGGGCAAACTTCCGGATACGGCACTGTATCTGGCCAACTGCATACACCTGTATAGCCAACTACACCGTTCCGGGGAACCGGTACTCTCCGATGACTGGACGCGCATCAGTACCTGTAAGCCCGCGGAACTGACAGGGCTGCTCCCTGAGCTGCTGTGCAGCAATTGGGAGCAGTGGTCACAGTTGCCCCTGGCCGAGCTTATTGAGTCGCTCATCGTAGCATATGAGCTGCAATCAAACGAGGAAAGCCTCCCCTACCTCTTTGCCTTCCGCGACTTGGTTGCCTCATTTACCACCAACGGCGAACGCGGAATACCGGCGTTCCTGGCCTATTGGGAAGAAGAAGGTATGGACCGGGCTTTACCGGCCCCGGGCGGGACAGATGCCGTGGAAGTGTTGACCATCCACAAGTCCAAGGGACTGGCATTTGATGTGGTGATGATTCCTTTTTGCAGTTGGTCAATCGATGGCAGGACCAACAGCAACTTCTGGGTGAATACCGAAGATACTCCCTATGCGCTATTGCACAAAACGCCCGTAAAATACAAAAGCGACCTCGGCAAATCGCGTCTCTACCAAGCTTACTTTGAGGAAATGCTCTTTAACTACATGGACGCCCTCAACACCCTATATGTAGCCACCACCCGCACGCGTAAGCACCTTTACATTACCGCGCCGGGCAAAAAAGGCGACGGAGAAATCAGCACCTTGCTAGCGGGGGACCTCCTTCTGGAAGTCCTACCGGGCATTGCGGATGAATTGGGTGTAGCGTTCTACGGCGGCATACATTTGGGAGAGGCTCCAGAATCCGCCGATAGTGAACCGCATAAGCCTACTCCGGCGGGCTGGTCATTTGACCACTATCCCGCTTCCTCCCGGCTGAAGGAAGAGCTGGCCCGGCCGGAAATACAGGCCGAGCTGGACCTTGTGCGGCTCGATGCGGTTAAACGTCATGGGCAGTTGCTGCACGAACTCATGGCCGGGCTGGTTTCAACAACTGATCTGGACAAGCATTTGGACGCCTTACAGGCACAAGGCCTTCTCGCCGAAGCTGACCGGGCCGACGTACGGACGCTTGCATCCGACACGCTGAGCCACCCGCAGCTGGCACAGTGGTTCAGCTCCGGCTACGAACACTGGAATGAGCGCAGCATCATCCTGCCCACTGGCAGGACACTGCGCCCGGATAAGGTGTTGGTGCGCCCCGGCGAGACCATCATATTAGATTTCAAATTCACGCAGCATGAAGATAACACCCACCTCAGGCAGGTGTCGGATTATATGCTGACACTCCGCGAAATGGGTATGCCAAATGTAAAGGGCTATGTTTATTATGGAATGCTTCGCACATTAGTGGACGCGTAAAGCCGGACAGTTTTGCTACATTTGTACATGCCTCCATTCCTCCGACAAGTCGCAGCTGATTTACTGTCCCGCTTCGGCAATGACCTGAAGGATGTGGCCGTGGTGCTGACCAACAAGCGTCCTATCGTATTCCTGCGGAAGCACCTTGCAGATCTGGCCGGCAAGCCGCTGTGGAGTCCGTCATTTTTTACCATCCAGGAATTCCTCCGCCAGTCGGCCGACGTGCCGGAGGCCAGCCCTCTTGCACAGTTTTTTATCCTGCATGACTTGCATAACCAGCTGTTGAGGGAAGAGGGGCGCCCGGGCGAGTCGCCCGATGAATTTTATCCATTGGCGGAGACTATCCTGAGCGATTTCGCCCAGCTGGATTATGACCTGGTGCAACCGGAAGAAGTCTATGCCGAACTGCATGACATTGCCCTGCTCCAGCAGCGTTTCCCTCACCTTTCAGCTGAACAACAGCGCTTTATGCGTCAGTTCTGGGAGTCATTCTCCGTGGGCAAACAAACAGCCATCCAGCAGAAATTCCTCCAGTTATGGGGCCGCCTGCCACGGCTGTATCAGCGGTTCAGGGAAGAGCTGTCCAGCCAGCGGCTGGCTACTACAGCCAGTATTTACCGTGACCTGGTCGAGGGCCGATCAGCTAACCTGGATTTCCTCTCGGCTTATAAGGGGGTTGCATTTATTGGATTCAATGCGCTTAACCGGTGTGAAGCAACACTGTTCACGAAGTGGCGGGAGGCAGGAAAGGCCTTGTTCTACTTTGATGCAGACAGCTACTATCTTGAGGATGAGCTTCAGGAGGCGGGGTTGTTCCTTCGCAGAAATATCCAGCAATATGGGCTGAGCAATGCACTGGGTGATTTTCCCTCGGCATTAGGCGAAAAAACTAATCGTATTGAGCTGTGGGCCACCTCAGGTAAGGTGGCGCAGGCCAAACTATTGTCCACCCTGCTGGCCGGCCGTCCAGCGGATCACGGGACGCCCACCGACACGGCCATCATCCTTGCCGATGAAAGTCTACTGATCCCGGTGTTGCAAAGCTTGCCGGATGGCCTTGATTTCAATGTGACCATGGGCTATCCGCTGACGCAATCACCCTTATTTGGATACATCGACGGGTGGCTGACCGTCCAGCAGCAGCTGGCCGCCAATCACGGCCGCTTTGTGAATCACTTAGATGTGAAAGCGATACTGAACCACCCGCTCAGCGGCATATCACCGGAAGAACGCGTAGCCCTACAGGAACAAATAAACGTCAACGAATGGCTGGAGATACCCGCCGCTGAACTTCGGTTGAGGTCTGGCAGTTTCCCCGATTTTTTTGTTCCGCACACGGGCAATGACACGGTGCTCCAAGGGCTGCACACTTTATTGGATGGGGTGCTGCAGTTCCGCCAGCGGACGGATAAACTCCGGCATATGGAAGCGGTGCTTATTTTAGCGGTGAAAAAGGCACTCAACCTGCTGCAGGAGGGTCTGGCTCACCATGCCGGATTGCAGATGCCATTCCTGTGTGCACTCATCCGCAAAGCGCTTATGAGGGTATCAGCCCCCATCGAAGGCGAGCCGCTGAAGGGCATCCAGATCATGGGTCTGCTGGAAAGCCGCTGCCTGGACTTTGATGAGGTGTATATCATTGGTGCCAATGAAGGAGCGTTGCCCAACATCACGCCGCCGCAGACTTTTATTCCGGACTCCATCCGACGCGCCCATGGACTGCCGGTACTGGAAAACCAAGATGCGTTGTCCGCCTATCTCTTTTACCGCCTGCTGCAACACCCCCGCCGTATCACGGTAGTTTACAACGCCGTGGCGGATGAAAGCAACAGCGGCGAAGTGAGCCGGTTTGTCCGCCAGCTGGCGTTTGAAAGCCTATTTACGTTTGTCCATCGCAACCAGCAGCAACCCGTGAAGACAATCCCTGGCCGGCCTTTGCTTACCCTGCCGAAAACCGGGATGGCGTGGCGGAAGTTGAGCCGCTACTTGGACGATACAGATCCCGATCGGCCGAAGCTGTCAGCGTCGGCATTGACGACTTACCTGCAGTCGCCGCTGCTATTCTTCCTGAAATACGTGGCGGGCATAAAGGAACCTCCCAAAGTGACCGAGGAATTTGAGTTGAACCGGCTCGGCTCCGTAGTACACCGGGCGATGGAAGATGCGTATAGGCAACTGACGGAGGAAAATGATACGATCGCCGCCGACAGTATCCGACAGCAAATCAAGGCGCTCCCGCACATCTGCCTGCAAGCGCTATCCAAGGAATTGTATGGTGAGTCCGGCAGAATCACCACCCCTAACAGCATGCAGCGCATCCTGCTGAAGGTAGCCGAAGAGTACGCTGCCGTGTTCCTGCATTATGATGCAACACATGTAGCACCGCTGCGCATCGTGGAACTGGAAAATGAGCGGGATTATTCCTTTGCGTTTCCGATTACCGTACTGGGCGAGCCGCGCACCGTGCGGCTTTATGGCATTATTGACCGGGTCGATGAGGTAAACGGCAAAACGCGCATTGTCGATTACAAGACCGGACGCGATGAGGTAAAGTATAACGGGTTGGAGACCTTGTTCGCCCCCGCATCGGCTAAGAGCAACAAGGCGATGATCCAGACCCTCTTTTATACATACGTGTATGAACAGGTCACAGGCAAGCGCGGTGTAGAGCCCAACCTATACATCGCCCGCAGGCTACGCAAAGAGGGGCCGCTGTTTTACATGAGCGGACGGGGCGGGCGGTATGTTGCAGAGGGTGCCGGACTGGAAGATATCAAAACACAGTTTGTTGAATTCCTCCGGCAGACGTTGGAAGAATTATTCAATCCGGATATTCCTTTTCGTCACAATCCGGAAGCCATACTTTATCCCAATGACCCTTACCAGGAGTTCCTTGGAGCCGTTACGCTTCCTGAGGACGAATAAAGACTTGATCCCAATCCTTCCAGACGGGCTCATAGCCCCTTTCGCGGATAACCGCAGCTACAGCTTCAGGGCTTCGCCCATCATCGATTTCAAATTGCTCCAGGCTTTGCGGCTCAACGGCATAGCCTCCAGGATTGGTCTTCGATCCCGCACTAATGGACGTAATCCCCAGCTTGATGATGTTGTCGCGAAACCGCGGGCTTTCACGGGTAGACATGGACAGTTCCACCTCGCCGCTGAACAACCGCCAAGCACAGATGAGCTGCACCAGTTCCCGGTCGGTGATGACTGTCTTGGGTTGCAGGCCACCAGCATGCGGGCGCAGCCGGGGAAATGACACCGAGAACCGGCTCTTCCAATAGGTTCTTTCCAGATATTGCAAGTGTAGCGCCGTAAAAAAACTGTCTGCACGCCAGTCATCCAAACCCAACAGCGCCCCAATGCCAATTTTCTGGACACCCGCCTTTCCGATGCGGTCGGGGCATTCCAGACGGTAACCAAAGTGCGCCTTCTTTCCTTTTGGATGATGCTTGCGGTAGTCCGCACGGTGATAGGTCTCTTGGTACACCAGTACGGCATCCACACCAAGTGCATGCAATTCAGCGTAATCGGCTTCATCAAGCGGCTGTACTTCCATTGCCACGTGCTGGAAATGGCGCTTCACGAGCGGCAGCATCCGGCGGAAGTAGGGCATTCCCACCTCCTGCTGCGCCTCACCTGTCACCAGCAGGACGTGTTGATATCCCATGGACTTCACCGCCGCAATCTCTTGCATCAGCTCCATGGGTGTCAGCGTCTTCCGGGGAATCTTGTTATCCAGGCTGAAACCGCAATAGGTGCAGATGTTCTGGCATTCATTGGAAAGGTACAGCGGCGCAAATAGCTGGATGGTTTTGCCGAAGCGCCGTTGAGTGACCCGCTGGCTCATTTGTGCCATCTGTTCCAGATACGGTGCGGCAGCCGGGGAGATCAACGCCATAAAGTCGCCCAGTGACCTCCGTGTGCCAACCAATGCCTGACGTACATCGGCATCACGCTTACCGTAGATTGCCTGCAGCACCTCATCCCAATCATATCGGTCAAATAGCTCAGTAAACATTGTCTTGGTACATTTTTAATCCAAAAATCCGGTAAGCGGGCTTGTTGCCGAAGCAGCTATCTGCTCCCCTGGCAACCCTGCGATAAAAGCTTGTCTTCCCGCCTGCACGGCCCACCTGAACGCTTCGGCGATCTGCACTGGATCACCCGCGGTCGCCACAGCCGTATTGATCAGCACCGCATCCGCGCCCAGCTCCATGGCCTGAGCAGCCTGGCTCGGTGCACCGATACCCGCATCGACAACCACCGGTATCCGGGCCTGCTCCACTATAATGCGCAGCATCTCAGCCATAACGAGGCCCTTATTGCTGCCGATCGGTGCTGCCAGCGGCATGACGGCCGCTGCCCCGACCTCTTCCAGCCGCTTGCAAAGTACGGGGTCCGCATGGCAGTAAGGCAGCACCACGAACCCCAGCTTGACCAGCTCTGTTGTCGCCGCAAGGGTCTCAATCGGGTCGGGCATGAGGTATTTAGGATCCGGATGGATTTCCAGCTTTAACCAGTTAGTCCCCAGTGCCTCCCGGGCCAGTTGTGCGGCGAACACCGCTTCCCGTGCATCACGCACGCCCGATGTATTCGGCAAAAGCTGGATATGCGGATGCGTTAGATACCGCAGCAATGGATCCTGCTGTCCTGCCCCATGCTCTACCCGCTTCAGTGCCACGGTTACAAGTTCAGTGCCTGAAGCGAGAAGCGCCGCTTCCATGACCCGGTGGTCACCGAATTTACCGGTACCCGCAAAGAGGCGGGATGAAAAGGTCTTGTCTGCTATTTTGAGTGTGTCTTTCATTTTCGTTGGTGATTAATGGTTTTCAAGCTGCGCCAGGATGTCCCGGCAAGCCGCAGCCGGATCATCGGCATGGTGGATGGCTCCGGACACGGCAACGCCGTGTATGCCGGTATGCATCAAGGAGGCAATATCGGCCTGTCCGATTCCGCCGATTGCAATAACGGGAATGCGTACTCCCCTTTCTTTCGCCTCCCTGATAACCGCCCGGATACCTGATTCGCCGAGCACGGGGCTAAGCTTCTCTTTGGTTGAGGTAAACCGGAACGGTCCCAGGCCGATGTAGTCAATATCATACTGCCCCAGGCGAAGCATGTCAGCTGCCGTGTTCGCCGTACAACCGATGATCTTATCCGGCCCGAGCAGCAGCCGGGCATCCCCTGGGTGCATGTCCTCTGCTCCTAGGTGCACCCCGTCGGCATTGACCGCCTTGGCGGTTTCCACATCGTCATTGATGATCAGGCGGGCACCGTATCGCCTTAAGATGGGCTGGATGCCCCGTGCCATGGCCGAACGTTCTTCACTGCTCGCCCCCTTCATCCGGAGCTGTATCCACCGGCAGCCGCCGCGGCAGGCCTCTTCCACCTGCTGAGCCAGCGGACGGCCACCCTGCGGATGCGTGATGTAATGCAGCGCATCGATCGGTGCCCTTCCTCCTGGTCCGTGCGCATCCGCATGAAGACAGGCCCGGAACCGCTGCAGCGGATCCCCCTCCCAGATGTACCCCATTAGTGCCGCCGCCCGGAAACCGCTCCGGGACAACAGCGCCAGCCGATCAGCTGTCACACCGCCGAGTGCGACCAACAACGGTTCTGTCTCTGGTTTGTCAAGGGTAAGCAGTTGGCCGTTGCCCCGATATCCGGGTTTGGATATACTATCAAAAACAGGACTGACAAACACTCGGTCGGCCAGCCCCCGTACGGCATCGACCTCCGTGCCGCTATGCGCCGAACAGGAGACCCGTTCAACACCGGCAGGCCTTCCCCGCTCCACCAACAACTGATGCGGGACATGCAGCCCGCCAAGCCCGAAATCCCGGTAAAGGGCTGCGTGGGCGTGTACCACAATGCGCGGCAGGAAGTCCGGCTCCAGGGCTTCAAGTAAGCTCCGGACAGCATCTACGTCTGCAGTCGGCTTGCGCAGGTGGAGCCCGGATAACCCCGCTTCAAACATGCTGTTGAGCACATCGGCTTCTCCTGGAAAGAAATCTTCTTGCGTAATCACCAGCAGTTGCATACGACCATCAATTCTCCTCGGCATATTTCCGAACATCTTGCGTGATTTTCATGCTACAGAAATGCGGGCCGCACATGCTGCAGAAGTGCGCGACCTTCGCGCCCTCAGCGGGCAGCGTTTCGTCGTGATACTCGCGGGCCGTATCGGGGTCCAGGGCTAAGTTAAACTGATCTTCCCAGCGGAACTCAAACCGGGCTTTGCTCATGGCATTATCCCGATGCTGTGCGCCCGGGTGCCCTTTGGCCAAGTCTGCGGCATGTGCTGCAATTTTATAAGTAATAACCCCGTCTTTGACATCCTTCTTGTTAGGCAGGCCAAGGTGTTCCTTGGGCGTTACATAGCAAAGCATGGCGGTGCCAAACCAGCCGATCATTGCTGCCCCGATGGCCGAAGTGATATGATCGTAGCCCGGCGCAATATCCGTGGTAAGCGGCCCCAACGTATAGAATGGGGCTTCCTTACATGTGGCCAGCTGCTTATCCATGTTGGCCTTAATCATGTGCATCGGCACGTGCCCCGGTCCTTCTATCATCACCTGCACATCGTGCCGCCAGGCGATTTCCGTCAGCTCACCCAGGGTATCCAGTTCGGCAAACTGCGCCTCGTCGTTGGCGTCGGCGATGGAGCCGGGACGCAGGCCATCACCCAGGGAGAACGCCACATCATACCGCTTCATAATTTCGCAGATATCCTCGAAATGGGTATACAGGAAGCTCTCCTGGTGATGGGCCAGGCACCATTTAGCCATAATAGAACCACCACGTGACACGATACCGGTTGTCCGTTTCGCCGTCAACGGCACGTAAGGCAGCCGCACCCCTGCGTGGATGGTAAAATAATCGACTCCCTGCTCGGCCTGTTCGATCAGCGTATCCCTAAATAGCTCCCAGGTCAGTTCTTCCGCTTTGCCGTTGACTTTCTCGAGCGCCTGATATATCGGCACTGTACCGATGGGCACAGGCGAATTGCGGATGATCCATTCACGGGTCTCGTGGATGTTTTTCCCCGTGGAAAGGTCCATTACCGTATCAGCGCCCCAGCGGATGGCCCAAACGAGTTTTTCAACCTCTTCTTCGATGCTGGAGGTGACCGCCGAATTGCCTATGTTGGCATTGATCTTCACCAGAAAGTTGCGGCCGATAATCATGGGTTCGGTTTCGGGGTGATTGATATTGGCCGGCAATATCGCCCTTCCCGCGGCTATTTCCTGCCGGACAAACTCCGGCGTGATGAAACCATCATGCACATGTGCGCCAAAATTCCGGCCCTTGTGCTGCTGCCACATCGCATCATCCTTGAGATAACATTGCTCCAGCCGCTGGTTTTCGCGTATGGCGACAAACTCCATCTCCGGCGTAATGATACCTTGCCGGGCATAATGCATCTGCGACACGTTTTTCCCCGCTTTGGCCGCACGGGGTGCCGCGCTATGCTCAAACCGCAGGTAGTCCAGTGCAGGGTCGGAAAGGCGCGATTGCCCATACGCGGAGGATACGCCGGGCAGCATGTCGCTATCGCCACGTCCGGCAATCCAACGTTCGCGGATGCGGGGCAGCCCGCGCCGCACATCGATATCGATATCTGGGTCGGTATACGGTCCGCTGGTATCATACACCGTTACCGGTGGGTTGTCTTTTGCCAATCTGATTTCACGCATGGGAACCCGGAGGTCATGCAGGGAACCCTGAACGTAAATCTTGTTCGAATTGGGAAATGGCGCGCGGCTGATGACCCCTGTGTCCGGAAGTTTTTCGGTTTTCATGATACTATCCTCCTTGTGCAGCTTTAATAATGATAACCCGGTCATCGGGTTGAAGACGGGTGATTTCCCATTGATTCGTCGGGACGACAGTTTCATTCACGGCGACGGCTACCCCTTTTGATTGAAGAACACCGTAACCGTTCAGTACGTCGAGGAGTGAGGCATCCGGCTGGACGCTGACCGCTTGTTGATTGATAAGTACTTCCATATCGGCAATTGTTAATGATACATGATGCCTTAGGAAGTCGCAGAAATGCGTGAGGATTCCGGTACTTTTCCCTTCGCAGGCATTATCCTGAGCAGGTTATGAGGGTTATTCTCAGCCTCCGCCGGAACTGGCGGGAAGCACCCCTAAAGCATTGCCGTAAAGATAAGTGTTTTTTTGTGGAATTTCAATTGCGATCGGCCTAAGTTGCCTGGGCCTGATGGATTGCCAACTGCTGCGCCACCTTACCCGCGATCTCCAGGAACGACTTCGCTGTGGGATCATCTTCATCCATCATCACCGGTAAACCATTGTCACCAGAGTCACTGATGCCTTTGACCAGCGGGATCTCGCCCAGGAACGGCGCATTGAACCGCTCAGCCAGGCGCTTTCCGCCGTCCTTGCCAAAAATATAGTATTTATGATCAGGCAGTTCAGCGGGTGTGAAGTACGCCATATTTTCCACCACACCCAGCAACGGGATGTTGATGCTTTCCATAAGGAACATACCGATACCGCGCACAGCATCTGAGAGCGCCACATTCTGAGGAGTGGTCACCACTACCGCTCCGGCAACGGGGAAACCCTGCGCCACTGTGATATGTACGTCACCGGTACCAGGGGGCAGGTCCACCACCAGGTAATCCAGCTCGCCCCAGTCCGCATCATTGAATAGCTGCTTCACTGCTGTACTGACCATCGGGCCGCGCCAGGGCACGGGTTGGTTAGGGTCGGTAAAGAAACCGATGGAAAGCAGTTTCAACCCGTATTTCTCGATTGGCTCGATCTTGGTCTTGCCTTCTGCCGTTTTTGACGCTCGCGGGTGCGCGCCCTCAAGGCCGAACATGATCGGCAGAGACGGCCCGTAGATATCAGCATCCAACAGTCCCGTTTTCGCGCCTTGAGCACGCAACGCCAGGGCCAGGTTAGCTGCCACGGTGGACTTACCTACCCCGCCTTTACCGGACGCCACAAGAATGATGTTTTTGATGCCGGGCAACTGATTGTTGCCGGAACCGGTAACCTGGGAGGTCATATTGATGTCAACCGCAATATTCTTATCCACGAACAAAGCGATGGCGTTCCGGCACGCATTTTCTATGTGCCCCTTCATCGGACAGGCAGGAGTGGTCAGCACGACATCGAAACGGAGCTTGGAAGGGGTTATTTCCAGATTCCGGATCATGTTCAACGTTACCAGATCTTTCTTCAGATCAGGATCTTCCACGTGGCTCAAAGCATGCAATACTTGTTCTTTCGTAATCATCGCTCTACGGACTTTGCTATCTCATACGCACCCATTTGATATGGAAAGCGGAATCACAAAACTAAGGAAACGCGCACACAAACTTGTCATATCTTTGTTTTTAATGATAATTATCCCGTATTTAGGCACGGAATAACCCGGCTTGTGCGAATCGTATGTTTAGGGAGTTTTTAAGCAAAATCACCAAAAGACAGCTGATCATCGGTGGTATTGTACTGGGCGTATTAACCTTGTGTATCGCCATCGCTTGCGTGATTATTTTCAATAAACGGGAGGCCCTGCTGGCTTCCACCGTTGCGCGGATACAGACTCAGTTGGCGGACGAACACCAGATCGATCTTGCTATCGGCAAAGCTTACTTTACCGGACTAACCACGGTCACACTGGAAAACGTCAAAGTAACACCCCATGATCGGGAACAGTTGGCCGGTGTCAAAGACATTTCGGTACGTGTCCGGATACTGCCGTTGATTACGGGGGATGTTAAGTTCGGAGGTCTTCAGGTGCATGACGCGCACATCAACCTGGTCAAACGTGACAGCATCAGCAATTATGATTTCGTTTTCCGGGACGCCGATTCTTCCCGTACGGTGGAACCGGAAGTTCCCGATCCCGAGGAAGAGCAGCGGGTTAATCTGGCGCAGACAGCCAACCGTATGCTGAACAACGTGCTTTACAAGATTCCTGCAGACATGGAGCTGCGGAATTTTACACTGTCCTATCGTGACGACAGTACGCACCAGCGTGTCAGCGTGCCGGAGGCAGACATTGACGGCGGAAATCTGACTTCCGCGGTATACCTTAATGATAACCAGGCCGCCTGGCAGGTATCAGGGAAGTTGCGGCCAGGTAAGCGGCAGCTGTATATCAAAGTACATGCGAACGGGCAACGGATAGCCCTCCCGCTCCTTGAACGTAAATTCGGCCTTAAGCTCAGTTTTGACACCATTGAGGCGCGCTTGCGGGAAGTGTACTGGACAAACAACGAGTTTCTGCACATTAAGGGCGAATGGGCCGTAAAGAGCCTCAACATCAATCATTGGCGGATCGCTCAGGAAGATGTCATGGTGCCTGACGCACATATCGACGCCGAGCTCATCGTGGGAAGCAACCATCTGGAGCTGTCCCGTGAATCAACCGTAACGGTCAAAAAGCTGAAGGTACATCCTTATCTCCGTTATACCGTGGGACCCAACGAAACATATGCACTCGGCTTGGAAACCCCGGAAATGGAAGCGCAGGATCTTTTTGATGCTTTTCCCAAAGGGCTTTTTGAATCGTTAGAGGGCATCCGCGTATCCGGCCAGATCCAATATAAGATGGATGCTTTTCTGGACACCCAAAATCCGGACAGCGTACAGTTCGATTCCGAGATGAAACAGAAAGGATTCCGTGTAAACGCCTGGGGTAAGGCCAATATACCGAAGATCAACAGCACCTTTGTGTATACGCCTTATGAAGATGGACAGCCGGTGCGTGATATCGTGGTGGGCGCGGAAAACCCTGATTTTGTGCCGTTGGCCCAGATCTCGCCTAATCTGAAAAACGCCATCCTGACTACAGAGGACCCCTCTTTCTTCAGTCACAACGGCTTTGTCGAAGAGGCCATACGCTCATCCATAGCCATCAACTACAAAGAAAAAGCCTTTAAACGGGGAGGTAGTACCATCTCCATGCAGCTGGTAAAAAACGTTTACCTGAACCGTAATAAAACGATCGTCCGGAAACTTGAAGAGATTCTCATCGTATGGTTGATGGAAAGCACACGGGTCGTCAGCAAAGACCGGATGTTTGAGGTTTACCTAAACATTATCGAATGGGGGCGCAATGTATATGGCATCGCGGAGGCATCGCGCTACTACTTTGGGAAACATCCATCGCAGCTCACGCTGGGCGAAGGTATTTACCTGGCCAGCATCGTGCCCCGTCCTAAGACCGGCTTGTATTCCTTTAACTGGGATGGTAGCCTAAAGCATTATCTGAGCCGTTATTTCAGGTATATCGGCAACATTATGGCCAAACGTGGACTGGCACCGCCGGACCCGTCAGGGAATTATGGCTTCTACGCTGTCAGCCTCCGCAGCCCCTTGCGGCCGGCCAAGCCGGCATCAGTCGATACGCTCCAACTGGAAATGCCGCCATCGGATTTCGATGCGGAACTTGAAGAGGTCCGGGGCTTACTGAACAGAATATTCCAGCGGGATGACAAACCGGAACAAAACCCTCGGTGACCATGAAGATCACAATCAATCAAAAATCCTTTGAGCGGATCATCGATTACAACCAGATCAAAAAGCGGATCCGCCTGATCGGCATTCAACTCAATGTGACTTATGAAAATCAACATCCGGTATTCATAGGCGTACTCAACGGTTGTTTTATGTTCATGGCTGATCTGATGAAACAGATCCACATTGCCGCCGAAGTTTCATTCGTCCGGCTCGCCTCTTACGATGGCACGGAAAGACGTGAACACATTGACCAACTCATCGGGCTGGACATCAACCTTGAAGGCAGGGACATTGTCATAGTAGAAGATATCGTAGATACAGGTAACTCACTGAAACATACGCTTGATCTAGTGAACGCCTACCGGCCGGCATCGGTTTCGGTATGTACACTGTTACTCAAACCCGATGCAGTCAGATACGAATTCAACAATATTGCCTACGTAGGCTTCGAAATCCCTAATGATTTTGTAGTGGGCTACGGTTTGGATTATCATGGACTTGGCCGCACCCTGCCGGACATTTACCGGGAGGTACGCTGACTACCGGAAACTGCAGCTTAGCTCGTGATCATTCACCATTCCGACGGCCTGCATATAGGCATAGCAGATTGTGGTGCCGAAAAACTTTATACCGCGTTTTTTCAAATCCTTGGAAATCGCGTCTGACTCATCCGTCCGGACCGGCGCTTTCCTGTAATTTTCCCAACTGTTAAGGATCGGCTCTCCATGCGGCATGAACGAATACAGGTAGGCATAAAAAGATCCGAAAGCCTGCTGTATATCCAAAAAAATCCGTGCATTGGACACCGTGGAGACGACCTTTGCACGATTCCGGACGATACCCTGATCCAGTAGGATACGTTCGATATCATCCCCGGTGAAAGCCGCTACTTTAGCGGCATCAAAACCTGCAAACAAACGACGATAATGCTCGCGCTTGTGAAGGATCGTAATCCAGCTCAAACCGGCCTGCGCAGATTCCAGCACCAGAAATTCAAACAGGGTCTTATCGTCTTTGACCGGTTTGCCCCATTCTTCATCGTGGTATTGTACATACAACGCATCAGTGCCGCACCACCCGCAGCGGTGCGGGGCTTGTGTCTGTTTCATTATCATAATTCTGATTCAGGATCCCAAAAAACGCTTTCAAAGTCCACTATGCGGTCATTCTCCACACGCACACCTTCATTTTCAAGCAGCTGCCTCATCAAATCAGGGTTGCCGAAGGCGTGTTTTCCGCTGAGGATACCGGCCCTGTTAACCACCCGGTGTGCCGGTATCGGCGGTTTGGCCGTATGCGCAGCACGCATTGCCCAGCCGACCATACGCGAGGAGCCAGCCGTACCGAGCGCACGTGCGATGGCTCCGTAAGAAGTTACCCTTCCCTCGGGGATCTCGCGCACTACCTGATACACCTGTTCAAAGAAATTGGGTTCTACGTCAGCTCCCATATACGGCGTTTACGATATCGTTTTCGTAAAAAAACGCCTGACAAGCGGTTTTTTTACGTTTGAAAATCACTATAATTGACCCGTATCAATTATATATAATCAAACTGTTGCAAAGCTAAATATTTTGGCAAACAAACAAATAGATTCATTTAACTTTTTATAGATTTCAACTTACCATGGCGAATACTTGGATTCATAGCTTAAGCCGGAACGGTTATTTACCGTTACTGTACGCATGCGCGTGCTTCACATTAGTTTCCTGCACTGCCTCAGAAGATAGTGAATGGACCCCGCTATTTGACGGAAAAACCTTGGCCGGGTGGCAACGGGTCGGCGGCGAAGCCCCATATACCGTTGAAGATGGAGCCATTGTAGGTACGATGACGCCGGGAACCCCTAATTCATTTCTCATAACGGAAAAGGAATACGGCGACTTTATTCTTGAATTGGATGTCAAGCTCGAGGGCGGAACAACAAATTCGGGTATTCAGACAAGAAGCCACCTGGACCGGGCCGCAAATGATGGACAGGGCCGGGTATACGGCCGTCAGGTTGAGATCGATCCGGCAGAACGGGCATGGACAGGCGGCATTTATGATGAGGCCCGCCGTGGCTGGCTGTATCCGTTGGATCTCAATAAAGCAGCCAAGACAGCATACAGGCCGGAGGAGTATAACCAGATCCGCATTGAGGCAATCGGCAATGAATTAAAAACCTGGGTGAACGGCATTGCCGTTGCCCATGTCGTGGACACCGTGGATGACAGCGGGTTCATCGGGCTGCAGGTGCACAGCATTGCCGATAGCGCCCTGGCTGGAAAAAAGGTTTACTTCAAAAATATCCGTATACAAACTGAAAATCTCCAGCCCCAACCCTTCCCGGAAGGGATTTATACGGTGAACCTGACGCCCAATCAGCTCTCCCCCTACGAAGAGCAGAACGGGGTCCAGCTGCTTTTTGACGGCCGGACCAGTCAAGGATGGGTCGGTGCCTACAAAGAGGCGTTTCCGGAACAAGGATGGGAAATAAAGGACGGCGTGCTCTCCGTGCTGGCATCGGATGGCAGCGAATCCACCAATGGCGGCGACATTGTAACCACAGAACAATTTGCCGCATTCGACCTTTCATTTGAATTCCGCTTATCAGAAGGAGGAAATAGCGGCGTAAAGTATTTCGTGACCCTGTCTGAGAACAACAAGGGTTCAGCTATAGGCCTGGAATACCAGATTCTGGACGATGAAAAGCATCCCGACGCCAAGATGGGCAGGCATGGAAACAGGACCCTGGCATCACTGTACGACCTTATCCCTGCCGAGAAATCGCGCCGCTCTCTTCGGAAAATAGGTGAGTGGAATCGCGGACGAATTGTCGTACAACCCAATGATACCGTAACCCATTACCTTAACGGCGAGCAGGTCATCCAGTACGTGCGCGGCTCAGCGGAGTACCGCAAACTTGTCAGTCAGAGTAAATACAAGGTGTGGGAAAATTTCGGCGAAGCCGGGCAAGGCCATCTTTTGCTGCAGGATCATGGCGATTATGTAAGTTTCAGAAACATCAAAATCAAGCGGCTTTGACGGCAAAATATTGATAACTTTGCTGCCTTACCACATGGCATAGGCGAATGAAACTCCGTTTGACCCTCTTTGTTTTTGCAATGAGCATGCTTGTCTTGCCCTGCCAGAGTCACGACTTTCAGGCGCAGGACCCAATCCGTCAAGCCCGGCTGGCAGAAAAAAAGCGGGTAGCCGACTCAATTAAACGGGTGCAGGACTCGCTGACCATGATATACATCGGCCTGCCGGATCCGGACCGACCGAACCGGCTCGCCGACAGCCTCAGGAAACTTGTGGTTGTGGAAAAAGGGGATTTCATGCGATGGATCACATTCGCCCGTACGCTGGAAAAACAAGTGGAACCGGATGCCGAGAAGGCGTCCCGCGAACAATGGGTGTTGGCCGTCATTGGCATGTTGCTTTTGCTGCTCGGCATTGTCAGGGCAGCTTTCCCAAACGAGGTGATATCCATCTTTCAGGCCTTCTACAACGACCGCATGCTACTGCAGATCAACAAAGAGGACACGCTGTACAGCTCATGGCCTTTCGTATTCCTCTATGTTTTATTCGGCTTCACCCTTGGTCTCTTCATTTACCTTGCAAACAACTATTACCTGGCCAACAGCGACCGCGGCTTTCAGACGTTTTTCGGCATTTCAGTATTCGTCATGATGCTGTTCATCCTTAAAATCATTGCGACCCGTTTTCTGGGTTTTGTTTTCGATGTGCAGCGTATCGTCCGTGAATATGTATCGGTGTTATATTTAAGTTATTTTAACGCTGCGCTTGTGTTTATTCCCATTGTACTGATATTAAGTTTGATTCCCCGGGACCATATGCTGTGGGTCATTCCCCTGACTTTGCTGGCAGTATGTTCCTTGTTCGCTTTCCGGTTCATCAAAACGGCTAATAGCCTGCTCTCCAGCCATCGGTTTTCAAAGTTTTATTTAATTATGTATCTTTGCTGCCTCGAAATCGCTCCGGTACTTATATTGATTAAGGTACTTGGTAATTAACGTAAAAAACATGCAAGTGTCAGAAGCAGATAGAGCAAAGAAAGTAAAAAGCATTTTAGTAACGTTGCCTAAGCCAGAAAACGAGAAATCACCATACTTTGCTTTGGCGCAAAAGTATAACCTAAAGCTGGACTTCAGGGCTTTCATCCATGTCGAGGGCGTTCCTGCCCGCGAAGTACGTAAAGAGCAACGTATCAATCTTGCCGATTTCACGGCTGTCATCTTTACCAGCCGGAATGCAGCGGACCATTTCTTTCGCATCTGTGAGGAAATGCGTTATGAAGTACCTGCCGACATGAAGTACTTCTGCTTGTCGGAAACCATTGCATTGTATCTTCAGAAATATATTCAATACCGTAAGCGCAAAATCTTTTTCGGAAAACAAACTGCCAAGGATCTGGCTGACGTCCTGAAAAAACACGCTAAAGAAAAGTTTCTTTATCCGTGTTCTGACGTAGCCAATGAAGAAACCTATAACTGGCTTCAGGAGAATGGCTATAATGTAACGCCTGCGGTATTGTTCCGCACGGTCGTAAGCGATCTTTCCGACCTTAAAGATGTCTTTTACGACATCATCGTTTTCTTCAGTCCATCCAGTGTACAATCGCTGTTTGAAAACTTTCCCGATTTCAAGCAAAACAATACCCGGTTGGCCGCTTTCGGCCCCAGCACGCATCAGGCGATCCTGGACCGCGGATTGATCCTTGATATCGCGGCGCCTACACCGGAAGCCCCGAGCATGACCATGGCAGTGGAGCAATATATCAAGACTGTCAATAAATAATTTTCAAAAAAATATCTTTTCTTCTATAAAGAAATACCATTTCTTTTAATAAATTTATCGCCGCTATTCACCGGTGAATAAGCGATGATTTATCTACCAAACAAGAACATTAACATTGACGTGTAGACGCGGGAAAAGCAGCAAATGTTATCCCAACACATTGTCAATTACACTTGATACGAAGTGATTAAGGACGCTAACGTAAGAAAAGGTACTGACCATGCGGCATGTTCAAGGCACACGCCACAATGATATCTCCATGAAGAAAACATATCTACCCATTCTATCGATTCTCATTTTAGCTGCGTTTTCGGGCGCGTGCAGCAGATCCGGAGGAGGCGAATTGGTGGGCGTTAAGCGCGAACGTCTGAAAACAAACAAAGTTCCCCACGGCATGGTGCTTGTCCCGGGGGGCACGTTTATCATGGGACAATCCGACCAAGATATCACCTTTGCTCAAGTTGCACAGAATAGGCAGGTAACCATTTCGTCGTTTTACATGGACGAAACCGAAATATCGAACAGCGAGTACCGGCAGTTTGTCAACTGGGTACGTGACTCAATATTGATCTATAATTTCCTCCAGGACGACAGTTATTTTGTTGAGGTAGAAGGGTCCAATGAACGCTATATTGATTGGTCAAAAGTCAATGGCGGAAAGCGCTCACTTTGGAATTCAAGGGACCAGGCCGTCCGGGAACGGGCCCGCCAAATGTACTACCAGGGAGAGGACCGCATTTTCGGCAAAGATGAATTAGACGTGCGTCTGCTGCGTTATCACTATGATTGGTATGATTTGCGTGCAGCTACGGCAGCCAAGAACGATCCCACAAAAACGCGGTCCGATTTTATCCGTCGGGACACCATCTTGGTTTATCCTGATACGACCGTGTGGCTCAACGATTTTAGCTATGCGCAAAACGAACCGATGGTAGAGGGCTACTTTTCACATCCGTCATTTGATGAGTATCCGGTGGTTGGTGTGACGTGGCGTCAGGCACAAGCATTCAATACCTGGCGCTCCCGGCTTTTTGAGAACTTTCAGCGAAGCCGTAAATCCGGACAACGCGAGATCAGGCAGCCGTACATGCTGCCGTCAGAGGCGGAATGGGAGTACGCCGCCAGGGGAGGCCGCATTGGCTCACAGTATCCATGGGGTGGTCCTTCAGCCCGCAACGCGAAAGGGTGTCTGATGGCAAACTTTAAGCCCGGACGGGGAAACTATATTGATGACGGCGCGGCATACACAGCCCCTGTCTACTCATATTTCCCAAATGACTTCGGTCTATACAACATGGCCGGTAACGTGGCGGAATGGACCTCTTCATCCTTTAATGAGTCCGCTTCCTCGTTCGTACACGACATGAACCCGACATACCGCTACGATGCAAGGCCGGAGGACGCCGAATCATTGAAGCGGAAAGTCGTCCGCGGGGGGTCATGGAAAGACGTAGGGTACTTCCTGCAGAACTCCGCCCGCGCTTATGAATACCAGGACACGTCAAAGTCGTATATAGGGTTCCGCAGCGTATCGGCTTATCCCGGCGTGGACCCAATGAACAATTGACATCCGGAAAAATTCTGTAAAACAAATTCATCAAACATAGACACAGGACAAAAATACCATGGCAGGGAAACGTAAATTTAAGGTAGGGATCAACAATATCGTCTCCTGGGGAGCGACGGTGGTAATCATCGGACTAATGGCCAAGCTGCAACATTGGCCGGCAGGCGATTGGTTGATCATTACCGGGTTGGGAACCGAAGCGATACTCTTCTTTCTGCTCGGCTTCCAGAACGAGGAAAAAGATGTGGACTGGACACGCGTCTATCCCGAACTTGCCGACGATTATCAGGGCGAACTGCCGACGGCGCCTGCACGGCCCGTTGCAAGCACCGGCGCGACAGCAGCATTGGATAAGATGCTGCAAGACGCCCGGATCAGTCCGGATCTTATCGGGAATCTCGGCGATGGATTACGTTCATTCGGAGATAAGGTTGCTGCCATCTCCAACGTTTCTGACGCATCCATGGCCACTAATCAGTTCACTGAAAAGGTGCGGACCGTGACCAGCAGCTTTGACAAGCTGAACAACGCGTTTGAAAAGGCGTCCAGCGATCTGGCTGACATCGGCGCTTCAAGCTTAGACGCCAAGACCTATCAAGAACAGGTTGGAAAACTGGCGCAAAACCTGCAGCAGCTGAACGCGGTATATGAATTGGAGCTGAAGGAGTCCGGTGAAAAGCTGAAGACCATTACCCAGCATTACGACAGTCTCTCCCAGACACTAAAAACCTTTAGCGAGTCGGCTGCCGACACGCAGCAGCTCAAAGAACAGGTGAGCAACCTGAATAGGAATCTTTCATCACTGAACGCTATTTATGGCAATATGCTGGCTGCAATGAACCAGCCCAGGGTGTAATTCATCGTTTGAAACCACAAATCGCTAAAAAAAGAAAGTAAGTTACACGATGGCAGCAGGAAAACAGACGCCAAGGCAACGAATGATGGGAATCCTCTATCTCGTTTTGCTGGGATTGGTGGCATTGAACGTGAGCGATTCCGTTCTTGAGGCTTTCAAGAACTTGGCAACCAGCCTGAATACATCCACTCAGAACACTCAGGAAGGTATTGACAATATGTTCAATGCTTTCCGTGCAACCAAATTGAAAGACGAACCGGAACGCGCAAAGCCAATATTAACCAGGGCTGAAGAAGCCAGCAAAGTGGCTGGGGAACTTTCCGGATACGTGGATTCCCTGAAAACCCTTCTTGAGCAGGAAGGCGGCGGCCTGAACGAATCAACGGGCGACATCAGAAAGCGGGACAACTTGAGCATCAGCCCGCGGGTGATGATCAAACAAGACGAAAAAAGAGCCGAAAAGCTCCGCAACCTGATCGTTCAAACGCGGCAGCGATTGATGGAGCTTTCCAACAACGAAGTCAACTTTTCCCTGGATGCACAGGATCCGCCCGCTAGGGGAGGCATCAAGAAATCCTGGGAACAGGCTAATTTTGGTGATGGTGTACCCCTGACTGCAGCCATCACTGTACTTGAAAAGATCAAAGCCGACGCCAAAAATGCGGAAGCGGCCGTGGTCAAACACATCTTCGGCGAAATGGATATGGCCGTGGTCAATCTGGACCGGTTCGCTGCCGTGGCGGTGGCCCCGACCTCGTACGTTATACAGGGCCAGCCCTATACCGCAAAAGTGTTTTTAACGGCTTATGACTCAAAAGCCAACCCGGAAATCAGCGTCGGAGGCACTCCCCTGCCCGTTAGCGACGGACAAGCAACTTATTCAGTCAACACCTCCAAAGAGGGCGTTTTTAATTGGATAGGCACCATCCGCGTGAAGCAAACAGATGGCACCGTGAAGGAATATCAGACGGAACCCCAGACCTATCAGGTTGCGCGGCCTTCGGCAGTGGTCTCTCCGGACGCCATGAACGTACTGTACATCGGCCTGGACAATCCGATTTCGGTTTCAGCACCCGGCATTCCCAAGGAGAGCCTCGTGGTCAGCGGCCAGGGCGTCAGCGTATCGGGATCGGGCGGCAAATATGTGGCCCGTGTGACCCAGCCGGGAACCGCCAGCATCAATGTGTCTGCGCGTATGGGTGATCAGACGCAGTCACTTGGTTCAACGGAGTTCCGCGTTAAGCGAATTCCGAAGCCTCAGGCTAAAGTGGCTGGTAGATCAGGAGGGACGGTAGCTGCCGCTCAGATCAAAGGGCAGAACCGTATTTTCGCCGGGCTGGATGACTTTGAATTCGATGCCAAGTTCAACATATCCCGCTTTTCCATGTTGATACAAAAGCCCCGCGTAGATCCGATGGGGCCTTATCAAGGTACAAACGGAACTTTCTCGGGCCCTATGCAAAATGCGTTGAGCTCTGTTACACCGGGATCGTTCGTGTTTTTCTATAACATCATCGCTGTTGGGCCGGATGGCGTTCAGCAGGAACTCGATCCGGTTTCATTCCGGGTCAATTAATCAGACAGAAGGAGGTTCATCATGAAAGCCTATAGTCTTTTCGCTTTATTGTGTGCAGGTCTCACCGCATCGGCCCAGCAGGGCAATCTTTCAAATAGCACCACGCCTATTCCGGAGGAAGAACCTCCGGTAGACGGATATTACGTCAAATCGGATATCCTGGACAGGCAGGTGGTCCCGTATTCCAACATCCGCCCTACTGATGTGGCTTACGTGAAACGGATATGGCGGGAATTTGACGTGCGGGAAAAGATGAATAGCCTCTACGCTTCGCCAAAATCCCGACTGATCGACGTTATCATGAATGCGGTATTGGCAGGTGAGCTGACAGCGTATGACCCTACGCCGACTGAGGACGATCCTACCGGCGACAGCTTCAAGACCCGCCTTGCACCTGATCAGGTACTGGGCAGGTTCGGCGCTGATAGCGTGTTGGTTGAAGAATACGACGAAAACGGCAACGTCGTCTCTTCTCACTTTGAAGCGTCATCATTCAATCCTGATGACGTGGTACGCTTCCGCATTAAGGAGGATTGGATATTTGATAAACAGCGCTCGGTATTTGAGCCCCGTATCATCGGCATAGCTCCGCTGGTTACACCCAAGCTCGATGACATTACCGGCGGAGAGACGGCCGATTTTGGCGTGGAAGCGCCTGCGGATATCCCCGGTCTGGAAACCGGTAGCCCCGCAGATGCCATCGCTGCAGACGCCTATCCGGCCTTTTGGATCTATTTCCCTGAAGCCAGACATATATTTGTCAATAAAGAAGTGGTATCCCGCCATAACGACGCAACCGGCTTGAGCTATGATGACGTGTTCATCAAGCGTCTATTTGCCAGCTACATCGTCAAACAGTCGAATCCCGAGGACCTCCGTATCCGCGACTATATTGATGAAGGACTGGAACGCCTTTACGAAGCTGAGCGGATCGAGAAGACCTTGGTCGATTTCGAACAGGACCTCTGGTCATACTGAATGTACTTTTTTGGCACGTAAATAGTTATATGCGTTTTATAATGCAAATGTAAAATTGCTTTGCATATATTTGGATAATGGAAGATTTCCTAAGTTTGCATTAACGCGTTAACAATTAGTTTTAAACAGATATTAGTCGTGCAACTGAAAAAAGTAGAAAGAATCTCCGGGATAAGTTCGGCTGATTTCATCAAAAACTACATGAACAAGGGCATACCCGTGATCATGGACGATTTTGTCAGCAAGGATAGCCCAGCCTGGACCAAGTGGAGCTATGACTATTTCAAGGAAATAGCCGGAGATGCCGTCATTTCCCTTCACGGGAAAGAAGACGCGTCCAACGATCGCGCGGCCAGTGCGCCCGTCGCCAAAATGAAATTCAGCGAGTACCTGGACCTGATTGAACGGGAACCGACCGATCTGCGGATATTCCTGTTCAACCTCATGAAGCTTAAGCCGGAACTCAATCACGACTTGATTTACAATGACGTGACCGGTGGCAAGGTGCTTCAGTGGTTGCCGTATCTGTTCTTTGGCGGCGAAGGCTCCAGCACACGCAACCATTTCGATATTGACATGTCCCATGTGTTCCTCACGCAATACAAGGGTATCAAAAAGGTTTGGCTTTTTCCGCTGGAACAATCGGACCTTATGTACAAACTGCCGTATAACTTCCACAGTATTGCGAATCTGAAGCATCCGGATTACGAGAAATTCCCTGCCCTCAAATACCTCAACGGCTACGAAGCAGAGATCCATCCGGGCGAAACACTGTTCATGCCCTCAGGTTGGTGGCATTATATCCAGTATGTCACAGAAGGATATTCGATCAGTGTACGGGCATTGTCAACCAATGTCTACGACCGCTGGCGCGGCTTCCGTAACCTGGTCATCACCCGAAACTTCGACAATACCATGCGGAAAATCTTTAAGGAACGTTGGTTTAATTATAAGATCACCACGGCAAGGAAGCGTGCCGAAAAGGCACTGAGGAAAGTGCAGTGACGTTATGTATTTTTTTCGGAAAAAGGATCCTAATCGGCCAACCAGCTTTAACCTCAAGGTGATGCACACCATCAATTGGATTGCGATCACCCTGTTCCTGCTGGCTATCCTCTACAAGATTGGTGAATACCTTTTCTTCAGGAACTGAATTTTACTGTCGTTAATAAAAGTCCGTTACCCTTATGTCTGCAAGCAAAAAAATCATCAATACGTCGCATGCACCCGCTCCGATCGGTCCATATAACCAGGCAGTCAAGGCCGGAGATACGCTATATGTGTCCGGGCAGATCGCGCTTTCACCGGAGACAGGTGAACTCATCCAGGGCACCGTGGCTGACGAAGCCCGTCAAGTGCTTAAAAATATCAATGCCGTCCTCACAGAAGCCGGCTATTCCTTCGCAGACGTTGTAAAGACCACAATTTTCCTGCAGGACATGAACGATTTCGCTGTCGTCAATCAGGTCTACGGCGAATATTTCACGGAATCGGCCCCGGCCAGGGAGACCGTTGCAGTGGCGGGGCTGCCCAAAAATGTCAAGGTGGAAATCTCTGTAGTGGCCTGGAAAAAATAAATGCAAGGTCGCCTCAAATATTTCTCGGCAGCGTTCTTCGCTGCCGCCCTTTGGGGCTTTATGTCGATTCCGCTCCGGAGCATCAGGGAGTGGCCGGCGGAAGATATTCTATATTACCGGATTTTCGCCTCGGTTATACTGATATGGTCATTCATCTTCCTTTTCCGCAGGAAGCAGTGGAAGGCTGATGCCGCGTACTTCAGACGGCTGCCTGCAGCAGAACGGAGGCGCTTAGCTTGGCTGACGCTGACAGCTTCATTGCTGATTATGGGCAATTGGTTTACCTTTATTTACGCCGTCAACCGGGTAAGCATCCAATCCGCAGCCTTCGCATACCTGGTGTGCCCCCTTTTGACCACCCTGGCGGGCTTTCTTATCTTGAAAGAGAACCTGTCGCTGACCAAGAAAATTGCCATCGGTATCGCCTTGGCGAGTGTGGCCATGCTAGCCAGCGGCTCCATCCGTGAAGTAGGCTGGTCAGTGGTCATCGCTTCACTCTATGCGCTCTACCTGGTCACGCAACGCGTAATCCAACAGGTGGATAAACTGAACGTACTGGCTGTTCAGCTGACGGTTTGCAGTCTGATCATACTGCCTTTTCTTTTTTGGCAGCAACATGCGGTACCGGTTGACAGCAAGTTCTGGCTGAACATCGTGCTTATCGCCATAGTTTTTACCATCATTCCGCTTTATCTGAGCATGTACGCCCTGAACGGGATTTCTTCATCCAGTGTGGGTATTTTGATTTATATTAACCCCATTATTGCGTTTGCCGTCGCCATCGTATATTTCCATGAACCCATCCATGCCAATCAGCTGGTGGCATATGCGGTCCTCCTGCTGGCCGTATTATTGTTCAACTGGGACACACTCCGAAAGGTTTTTCATAAATTCGCGGTGAACCGTTGAATATGATAACCATTGGCAACGTTTAGCACCATAACCCCCATCGAGTACCTGAAGGGCGTTGGCCCCAGCCGGGCGGATGCGCTTAAAAGCGAGCTGGGGATTCACACATTCGGGGATCTGCTGCGGCACTATCCATTCCGCTACATTGATCGCACCCAATTCCACAAAATCGCAGAGGTTCAGCCTGAAATGCCGGCGGCTCAGATTGTCGGACGGCTAGTCCATTTGGAGGAGGCCGGTCAACGGAGAGCCAAACGGTTGACCGGTTTATTCAGGGACGACACGGGAACCATGGAACTGGTTTGGTTCCAGAGCATAGGCTGGCTTCAGAAATCTCTGCAGATCGGGGCAACATACGTGATTTACGGCAAACCTTCGGTATTCAACCACCAGCTTTCCATGACGCACCCCGAGATGGAGATCTATCGCCCCGGAGCCACGCAGGCCGGCAACCTGAGTCTGCAACCTGTGTACAGTTCTACTGAAAAATTGAAAAAATATTCGCTGGACAGCCGGGGTATCCAAAAGCTTCAGACCGTATTGCTGGAAACCCTACTGCAAACATTAACAGAAGAACTACCCGGCTACCTGGTGCAGAAACATCACCTCATGCCGCTGCCACGGGCGCTGGCTGCCATCCACTTTCCCCGTGATCAACAGGAACTCCTCAGCGCTATCCGCCGGTTAAAGTTCGACGAACTCTTCTACATTCAGCTGAAGCTGCTCAAAAACAAGCTTTTAAATACGCAAAAATTCAAGGGTCACCGTTTCGATGTGGTCGGGGAGCGTTTCAATAGATTCTACCAGGAGCGGCTGCCGTTTGCACTTACCAATGCCCAAAAGCGGGTCATCCGGGAAATCCGCAAAGACACAGCGTCCGGAGCACAGCTAAACCGCCTGGTGCAGGGCGACGTGGGCAGCGGCAAAACGGTAGTGGCGCTGATGAGCATGCTGCTGGCTATCGACAACGGTTTTCAGGCCTGTCTGATGGCGCCTACTGAGATTCTGGCCCAACAACATTACCACAGCATCCGGAAGCTGCTTGGAAACGGCATTGCATCAGTACAACTGCTGACAGGCTCCGTGCCAAAGAAGGACCGGACCATCATCCACCGCCAGCTGGAAGATGGATCGCTGGACATCCTTGTCGGCACACATGCCCTCATTGAAGACGCTGTGCGTTTCAGCAACCTCGGTCTGGTTGTGATCGACGAACAGCACCGCTTTGGCGTGGAACAACGTGCTAAGCTCTGGCGCAAAAACCGCATACCACCCCATATGCTGGTCATGACCGCCACTCCCATCCCCCGCACCCTGGCAATGACCTTATACGGCGACCTTGACATTTCAGTTATAGATGAATTGCCTGCGGGTCGCAAACCCATCAAGACCTTGCACCTCTTTGAGCGGAGCCGCCTGCGTATGTTCGGCTTTATGAAAGAAGAAATCGCCAAAGGCCGTCAGGTCTACATTGTCTATCCGCTTATCCAGGAAAGCGAGAAAATGGATCTGTTATATCTGGAGGCGGGATTGGAAACGCTCATGAAGGAATTCCCGCTACCGCAGTACCGCATCAGTATTGTCCACGGAAAGATGCCGGTGAAGGACAAAGAATTCGAGATGCAGCGGTTTGTAAAGGGAGAAACGCAGATTATGGTGGCTACCACGGTTATCGAGGTGGGCGTGGATGTCCCCAATGCGTCCGTAATGATCATCGAAAATGCCGAACGTTTTGGCTTGTCGCAGCTCCACCAGCTGCGGGGACGCGTGGGGCGGGGCGCCGAACAATCCTATTGCATCCTGATGTCCAGTAAAAAGCTCAGTAAAGACAGCAAATTAAGGCTGGAAACCATGGTGCGCACCAATGATGGATTCGAGATTGCCGAGGTGGATTTGCAACTGCGCGGGCCGGGCGACCTAGCCGGCACACAGCAAAGCGGTGTGCTTAACCTTAAACTGGCCGATCTGACCACGGACCAGGCACTGCTGACGGAAGTGCGCAATTCCGTGATTGAATTATTCAACCTCGATCCGCAGCTTGCTAAACCTGAAAACGCGCCGTTGCGCGAATATCTGGTGCAATCCGAACCCGGCATCAGCTGGGAGAAAATATCCTAAGCCTATTCGTCTATAAAAATCTGCTCTTCGTCTAATACACCCCGGTTTGGTCGATTAGCCCTGACTGTTTGTCTAATACCACGCTTGCCCCGTGCAACGTTTCCCGCGGCGCGTCGTCTTATTCACAGAAGCAACACAGCAAGAGGGAGTTAAACAAAAAAATCACATTGTTATGAAATCGTTAGTATTCAGCGCCATCATCTGCGCAGCAACAGTAGGAAACAGTGAAGCCCGCACGCTTCACGCCGAAGGAGTCAACATGCATCGCACGGAATTGACCGGCAATCCCAAGACCGTCGAAGCATTCAAGGGGGAAATCGCTTTTCACCGCCGCAATCTGGCGGTGCTATGGGACCAATATCAACGGATGGAAGCCAAGATCAAATCCGGGCCGGGAAATCACGCCGATCTGGAACGGGACAAAGCCTTCTTCATAGGCGTCTATAAAGCCGACATCGCCAAGGGCGTCCGCGTAGAGCAGAGTAAGCAGGCCATTGCCGAGCTGGAAGCGAATTATACCAAGAAACACCAAGAGCGCGATGCATATGAGAATGCGAAACTAGCGCGCCTGCAGGTACTGCTGAAACAGGAGCTACAGCATGAACAAAAACGCTTTGAAAAGATGAAGAAGAAAAATGCCAGCTTGATCAATGACGAGACTTTGCCGCTGCTCGTTGAAGCTGAACAGCTCTTCATCACAGCCATCCAACGGGCCGACAGCATTAACAATACCAGCACTTCCATGGCAGCACGCTAAAAGTATCCGCTTAGGCGTCCATATATGACAGGCAGCCTCCTTTGCTACGGACGGACTGCCTTTTTTTATAAAATATCCGTAAGTTTGCGCCGTAAGGCTATTCCTATGCTTGGACTGAAATTATTGACCGACCCGCGGTGGGCCAATATCGCGGAAGCTAATCTGGAAGAGATTCTGACGGACCACGCTTGGTGTGAACAAAAAGCCGCATCCAACGCCATCACCCTGATCACGCAGAACCCGGAACACCAAGACCTGGTGCATGAACTGACAGCGATAGCTATTGAAGAAATGCAGCACTTCCAAATGGTCATCGACATCATAAAACGACGGGGATATACGTTAGGAAGGGAACGGAAAGATGATTACGTCAATCAGCTGATGAGGTTTACGAAGCGGGACGGTAGCCGCAACACCGCCTTCATAGACCGCCTGCTGTTTGCAGCGATGATCGAGGCGCGGAGCTGCGAGCGCTTCCGGGTACTTTCCAAAAATATCAAAGACGAAGAACTGGCCGGATTCTATCATGACTTAATGGTATCGGAGGCCAGCCATTATACGACCTTCCTGAATTTCGCACGGCAGTACACCATTGATGTTGATGTGGAGCGGCGCTGGAAGGAATGGCTCGACTTTGAGGGTGAGCTGATTAAATCATACGGCAAGAAAGAGCATATTCACGGTTAGCCGAGCAATGCATGAACACCGCCCTTAAGGCTGTACACGCGTAAGGCATGCGCCGATGGTCCTGCTGCCTGGAAAGCGCTCGCTGCCCGCAGGCTGCGTGCGCCGCTCTGGCAAACGAACACGACGGTGTCTGCATCAGACTGAATAGTGTCCATCTGTTGGGGCAAAACCGATAACGGGATTCGCCGGTGGGCAATACCTTGGAGTTCAGGCTGCTCATGATATTCGCGGACATCAACTACTTCCACACCGCCCCGCTCCAAAAGGGCGTGGAACCCGTCTACGTCAATCTCACTTCCGCTTACCGCTTGCACACCGCATAACGCCGGGTAATCCCTCCCCTCAAAATCCTCCCTGCTCCTGGGCAGCAGGTCCGCTCCTTCTATAGTAGAAGGTATCGTGACCGTAAACACCCGGTTATCCAACGCACTGTACGTAAGTAAGCGACCAGTAAGGGGTTCGCCTATTCCGGTCAGGAACTTAATTGCTTCATTGGCCATAAAATGGCCGATGATCCCCGGCAATACGCCGAGCACCCCAGCTTCGCTGCAATTGGGGACTTCCCCGGCACCAGGAGGGTGGGGAAACAGGTCGCGGTACGAAACCGGGCCTTCAAAAAGCGCAACCTGTCCTTCATACCTGGAAATGGCGCCATAGACCAAAGGTTTGCCAAGCAGCGCACATGCGTCAGCCACCATATAGCGGGTCTGGAAGTTATCCGTTCCATCTATGATCAGATCGTAGTCACTAAGGATATCCAATGCATTGCCGGCATGAAGCCGCAACGGGTAGGTATTCAGGACGATTGAAGGATTCAACGCACGAAGCACGCGACTGGCACACTCGACTTTCAGCAGGCCTACATCGGCGGTGCTGTAGATCAGCTGGCGATGCAAGTTGCTTAGTTCGACCAGGCCGTCATCGACAATGCCGATAGTGCCGATACCCGCGCCGGTCAATACCGTCAGTACCGGGCAGCCCAGCCCTCCTGCCCCAATAACCAGCACACGTGCATTGAGCAGCCGCTGCTGCGCATCCATTCCGAAGCCGGGAAGTATCAGCTGGCGATGGTAACGCGTATATATCTGCTTGTCCATGGCCAAGTCTTTATCCTCCGGAAAAGGGAGGCAACAGTGCAATTTCGGGCCGCCCGTCAAGCGGTGTATTTTCCTGTACAACAGTTTGATTCACCGTCAACACATAGGTGGCTTGTCCCAGCCCGGGATATCGGTCCAGGAGACGCAATCGCAGTTCATCCGTATCACTCACACGCGGCAAATCAGTCCTTGAACACCCGGTGAGGTCTGTCAATTGTCCAAAAAAAAGTATCGATAACGTGTCCGTCACCATATATTCGGTAAAAAAAGTTTAAATGATGCCACCGCCAGTACTAATGCCAGCAGCAGCTTGATGGTACGATGCTGAAAACGCATGGCACCGAAATACGAACCCAACAATCCGCCGGTGAAGGCTATAGCTACATACGCTACCATATCTGTGCTGAACTGTATGCCTTGGGTCAACTGGCCCATCAGTCCGGACAATGAATTTACAAAAATAAACAGCGCGCTGATGGCTGCTGCCTGCTTCTGATCCGTCCAGGCCAGCAGCAACAGTACAGGTGACAGGATTACTCCACCCCCGATTCCGAGCATACCCGACAGCAGGCCGATCAGTCCGCCGATAAGCACCAGCCATGCGGTTTTCGGAGAGACCGTTTGGTCCACCTGGATATCCCTGAAAAACAGGAACCGGATAACGGGGATCAATAGAAAAACGCCTAGCATCTTTTTGTATGCGTCTGATTGGACGGCGATGCTTCCCCCAAGGAATGCCATCGGTACCGATGTCAATGCCAACGGAACGAATAGCTTCCTGTTAAAGAAGTGTCCGCGGTAATAAAAGGTAAACGACGTCAGCGAGACGAAAAGGTTCAGCAGTAGGGCCGTAGGCTTCATCACGTCCGGCGTGGCACCGAACAGCGCCATCAACGCCAGATAACCGCTGGCGCCCCCATGCCCCACTGATGAGTACAGGAATGCTACACCGAACAAGAGCAAATAAAACAAAAGCAGGCTGTCCATCCCTTATCCCCCGATGCTGATCATACTCCGATTAATCAAACGCTCGCCTTCCAGTTCCTCAAATGGCACATCCCCGAACTGGCCACCCAGCTTCTCTGCCTTTCCAAGCACATTGGTCAGGATGATCGGTTCCAACGGCCTTCCTTCACGCAGCGCGCTGAGCAGGCTGGTCTCTTCTTTTGAAAACAGGCAGTTCTTCATTTTCCCGTCGGCAGTCAGCCTCATCCGGTTGCAGCCCGCGCAAAAGGGAGCACTCATCGTACTGATGATGGCAAACGTTCCTCGGTGGCCGGGCACGGCATAAGGCTGTCCGGTAGCATGCAAGTCCTGCGGAAGCGGCTCAATGGGATACCGCTGGGCAATGCGATCCAGCATTTCCTGTTTCGACAATACGCGCTCCCCGGACCACCTGTTTCCGGTAAAAGGCATGAACTCAATGAACCGTACATCAACCGGTTGGTCTTTTGTCCAGGCTACGAAATCAGACAGCTCATCGTCATTGATTCCCTTCATCACCACCATATTGATTTTTACCCGGAATCCCCGGTCAATCGCCTGGCGGATATTGGCCATCGTTACCTCAAACCTGTCCCGGCGCGTAATGGCCTGGAAGCGTTCAGCCGACAGGGTATCCAGGCTGACATTCAGTCCAAGCAATCCGGCTTTTTGCAGTGCATCCAGATGCTGATGCAGGAGTATGGCGTTGGTAGTCAATGTGAGCTCCACCGGCAGCGCCGACAGGCGGCGCACGATATCGCCGAAATCACGGCGGGCCAGCGGCTCCCCGCCCGTAAGCCGTATTTTGGTGACTCCCAATCCGACGAACACCCGTGCGATCTCCTCAATCTCCGGGGGTTGCATCAGGTGCTTCATGTGCATGAAATCATAGCTTTCATCCGGCATGCAGTAGAAGCAACGCAGGTTGCAGACATCGGTCAGCGAAATCCGGAGATACGTATGGTTTCTATGATGGGTATCTAATATCATCCTATTCTTACAAATTTACATGAAGTTTTCCGGAACTGCAACGCGGCCAACGGATCAGCTGTCCGCGAGAATTTGCCCGTAAGCCTCCTCCGTGTCCACGTCAACCGCACCCTGCGGAAAAGAGACCACCAGCACCTCATCTTCGAGCGCTTCGATTATGTGTTTGGCTCCGGTGTCGCCCTTTAGGTTGAGCAATTGCGGGAAGAGGGAGCTGTGAAAGACCGCGGGTACTCCTTTCCGGTCGGCGTAGTGGCTGGCAACGATCCGCGCACCTGATAATTGCTGGGCTTGGATCAGCTTATGGAGGTGACCGGTATCCACATGCGGTTGGTCGCACAGCATGATGAGCACGTTTTCCACGTGCGGATAATGGGCCTTGAACCACTGCACACCGCTACGGATGGAAGAAGCTATTCCGGACTGATGATCGACATTGATCACCTTATTCACAGGCAGGCCCTCCAATTTTTCCTGTATTGTTTCCGCGCCGGCACCCAGCACCACGACGGTCGCGGCAACACCAGTCTCCAGGGCTCCGCGCACCGACCGCTCAAGCAAGGTTTTCCCCCTATATGTCAGCTGTTGCTTGGGCGTACCGAGCCGTTTGGACTCCCCTGCAGCGAGGACCATGATTCCATAAACGCGTAGTGAAGGGAGAATTCGGGTCTGCCTTCGGTGAATACTTCCCCCGACGTCAGCCAGATGCTCCCCGGCCTTTCCGGCAAACACGGCTTTGATTTCAGCCATGACCGACAGGGCAATTTCCTCAGCCGTTTCCGCGCCGATGTCCAGCCCCATAGGACCGAATATCCTGCGGCCGGCACTGGATACAGTGGATTCCTCTATGGCCAGCTCAGCAAGCAACCGCTCCCGTTTTTTCGCCGGCCCCAGTATTCCTATATAGCGCGCAGGCGTGTTTATAGCCCGCTCAAGAACCGCCTTATCGTAATCATAATTATGGGACATCAGTATGACGGCTGTATCCTCGTCGATGGATGCCTGATCCAACGCATCCGACGGGCCCGATACGATAATCCTGCAACTGGGAAACCGTGCCTCATCTGCATAGGCCGGCCGGCCATCCACGAGCGTTACTTCCCATCCCATCAGCTCCGCCAGTGCCGCCAGCGGCAGCACATCGTTTCCCGCCCCGGCCACTACCAGTGCAGGCGGTGGGGCCAGGTACTCCATAAAGACGATGACGGCTGTCCCTTCTCCATCGGGATATCGCACAAACACAGAACCTTTCGTTTCCCGGACTTGTTCAATATCGGCAGCCATATGTGCGTACGGGATGGCCGGTTTTCCGTCAACGTGGTATGCGCCGTCAGTGGTAACGGCCAGGCAGGTCCCTTGGGCCGGATTTTTCTTATCTTCAGGTGTAAAACAGGTCACGATAACCGAGTACTGCCGTTTTTCAACGGCCCGTTGCAGCAAGGAGACCGGCGTTTCCGCAGTGCCCGGCGGAATCGGCTCAATGAGCACCCTGATGATGCCGTTACAGCCCAGCGCCACGCCCCATGCGGCTGCATCTTCATCCGAAGTGTCGTAGGTTACCAGCAGTGGCCGCTCCTCCATCATGACCAGCAGCGCCTTGCGCAGGGCATCGCCCTCCAGGCAACCGCCACTGATCGCCCCGGTAAGCATGCCGTCTTCAGTAACCAGCATACGGGCCCCCGGACTGCGGTAAGATGATCCCTCCACGTGGACCACCGTTACCAGGGCCGCCTGCTTTCCGGCAGCGCGGGCCTGCTGATATGCTCGAATAATTTCCTTGATTTCTTTCATCTGTTTACTTTCCTTCCACCGGCTCCAGTGCAGCTATCGCCTGGGCGATCCGCGCAGCAGCTTCCTCCACTTCTTCCGGCCGGGTGAAACGTCCCAGACTGATCCGGATACACCGGTCGGCTTCTGCGTCGCTGAGGCCCATGCCCTTGAGCACATGTGAGGGCCGCTGTACCAACCCCGAACAGGCACTACCCCTGCTCATCGCCAGATAAGGTGCCAGTCCGAGCAAAAGCTGTTCGGCATGACCATGAGGCAATAACAGATTGCTTACGTGCGGCAGCCGGTCGCCACCGCCGTTTACCCGGATACCCGGCACCTGTCCGGCCAGTGTCTGCTCCAGCCGATCGCGCATGTTCCGCAACCTCTCGCCTTCTTCCGACAGCTCCGCTTGGCACAGCACAGCGGCTTGCCCCAGTCCGACAATACCCGGAACATTCAGCGTGCCGCTCCGCAGACCACCTTCATGATGCCCTCCATGCTGACGCGGCACAATTTCCATATCCCTGGTCTGCCCACCCACGAAAAGTGCGCCCACCCCCTGAGGACCGTACAGTTTATGCGCGGACAACGCCAGGAAATCAATGCAGTCCGTCTCCACATTGACTGCGACCTTGCCCACCGCCTGCGTGGCATCACAGAAAAAGGGCACGTGATGCTTACGCGCCAGGGTACCGATTGCGTTTATAGGATGAATTACGCCGGTTTCGTTGTTCGCATACATGATCGCAATGCAGACGGTCTGCCGGGTGATCGCTTCCTCAAGCTCCTCCAGCGATAGCCGCCCTTGCCCATCTACATCCAAATAGGTTACCCTAAATCCCTTTGTTTCCAGATACGCGCAGGTATCCAGCACCGCACGATGTTCGGTCGTACAGGTGATAATATGATCTCCCCGGCCCTGCATCGCCTCGGCAAGCCCTTTGAGCGCCAGATTCACAGATTCCGTTGCGCCTGAAGTGAAAACGATCCGTTTAGCCCGGGCCCCGATGAGCTGCGCCACCTGCCCGCGGGCATCTTCCACGGCATCCTTGGCCTGCCAGCCATACCGGTGGTCTGCACTTGCGGTATTGCCGAACCGCTGGTTAAAATATGGTAGCATCGACTCCACGACCCGCGGATCGCAGGGTGCTGTTGCATTGTAATCCAGGTATATCGGCGGTCGCTTCATGCAAATATCCCACTCTTAAAGAAAGGTTGCGCACGCAAACGCACTCCCGTGGCTGCAAACGCGGCGTTCGCTACAGCAGGGCCTGCAGGCGGTAGTCCCGGCTCGCCGAGCCCGGTCGGTGCCACATCACTTTCTATAAACTGGATCTCTATCTCCGGCGCCTCGGTCATCCGGATCATGCGGTAGGTATTGAAGTTGACTTGATCCGGTTTTCCCTTGGTCAACGTCAACTCAGGATACATGGCATGCCCGATACCGTCAATAATACCACCTGCAATCATCTGCTCGGCGCCACTCGGGTTAACTACAATGCCGCAATCAACCGCGCAGTATATCTTCTTAATCTTTAGTTTGCCATCGGATCGCTTTTCCACCTCGGCAACCTGCGCCACGTAGGATGCAAATGAAAACTGGGCTGCCATGCCCTGAAAGATATCCGGGCCTTTGGACGTTCCCCATCCGGCCATCTCCGCCGCCTTCCTGATCACTGCCGCATAACGGTCTGGATCATATTCCACCTCACCTACCGGCTGACGCTTGGCCTGCTCCAATACTTCGAGGCGGAAAGCCACCGGATCCTTACCAGTACCATGGGCGATCTCATCAAAAAAAGACTGCTCCGAAAAAGCAATGAAGTTGTGGATGGGTCCACGCCATGGCGCAGTGGTTACAGGCGTTTTATATTCCTGCGCATCCACCTGAAGGTTGGGCACGGCGCCCGCCGGAAAACTGCCCGCACGCGCCGGATTGCCCGTAGTCCCTACAGATTGGTGCTGCCAGGCGATGAGTTTCCCTGCGCCATCCACTGCCGCTTTGTAGCGGTATGTGCACATCGGACGGTAATACCCGCCTCCCATATCGTCTTCACGGGACCAGATAAGGTTTACCGGCACACCGGCAGCCTTTGATACCGACACAGCTTCTTCTACAAAATCAGACATAAGTCTCCGGCCAAATCCTCCGCCCATCCTGGTCATCATGACCGTCACGTTCTCTTCCGGCATTTCCAGCATCTTGGCCACCTTGGCGCGGGTACCTTCGGGAGTCTGTATTGGGCCATGCAGCTCAGCACCGTCTTTCCGGACATCGGCAAAGAAGTTCATAGGTTCCATGGTATTGTGTGCCAGGAATGGCGCTTCATAGACCGCTTCAAACACTTTCGCGCCCGGAGTTCCCAGTGCCTTTCTGACGTCACCATCTTTTCGCTTGGGCTCTCCGGAGGGATTTCGGCTTACCATCTCCCGGAAGTTACGGTGCAAATCGGTCGTGCTTTCCATCTGCGGGCCGTCTTCCCATTCCGCCTTTATCTTTTTGGCACCCTGCATCACTTCCCATGTCGACCGGCCTAGCACGGCGATCTTATTATCAATACGCAGTATCCGTTCCACGCCCGCTTGCTGCTTCGCTTCCGTATCGTCGTAAGCCTTCAGCGTCTGTCCAAAGGCCGGAGGTCGTACCAGCACGGCATACCTCATGCCCTCCCGCTTCGTATCAATGCCATATTTGTACTGTCCGGTTACGATGGCATGATTGTCTACGTTAGGGATCCGCTGGCCGATAATGGTAAATGAACTGATGGGCTTCATGGAGACGTCCTGCGGGACCTCCATGGCCGCCGCTTTTTCGACCAGCTCGCCATACTCCAGTTTTTTACCGGATTCCTTATGCAGAACCTGTCCCTTTTCGGTGGTGCATGACCCCGGTGTCACGCCCCATTCCGCGGCCGCGGCCCCGATCAGCATATGCCGCGCCGTTGCCCCTGCCTTGCGGAATGACTCCCAGCTCTCGCGGATGGACCCGCTGCCTCCGGCCACCTGCCTGGTGTATTTTTCAGTATCCAACCCGGCCTGTTCCACCCGGACCGTCTTCCAATCCACATCCAGCTCTTCGGCCACCAGCATGGGGAGAGCTGTCTTCACCCCCTGACCAATCTCGGGATTCGGGTTCAGCAGAGTAATCATCCCGTCCGTATCGATCTTGACAAAGGCATTGAGGTCATATGCTGCCGCTGCAGTGGCTTGCTTAGGTGAACAGGAGGACAACAACCTGAACCCAAGTACCAATCCGCCCCCGGCAAAAGCGCTGATGCGGATAAAGTCCCTTCTGCTTACGGTATTAATCTGTGTATTCATAGAGTTTCTCGTTAAAGGTCATTCCTGCTTATGCTTGCTCCGCTGCTAGTTTAATTGCCTGCTTGATGCGTGTGTATGTGCCGCATCGGCAGATATTGGTCATCGTGGCGTTGATTTCCTCGTCTGTCGGTTTCGGGTTTTTCTTAAGTAATGCGGCGGCCGTCATAATCTGCCCGGTCTGGCAATACCCGCACTGGGGCACATCAACCGTCGCCCAGGCCTCTTGCACAGGGTGATCTCCATCTTCGGAAAGTCCTTCAATGGTGGTTATCTGCTGATCGGCGACGCTTTCCACCGGGATGCTGCAAGAACGGACCGCCGCATCGCCGATGTGCACCGTACAGGCCCCGCACTGTGCAATGCCGCACCCGTATTTGGTGCCGGTAAGGCCGATGAAATCACGCAGTACCCAAAGCAAGGGCATCTGCGGGTCCACGTCTACCTGGTGAGTTTTTCGATTGACAGTAAGCTTAATTGTTGCCATGGTATCGTATTGTTTTGTGTGTTTTTATAGTCAGTTCAGTCAGCCCTGTGCAGCATGTCTCAGTCCCTGCGGGATCAAAGGCAGGCGGTGCAGCAGGATGCCCGTCGCATCGGCGATAGCATTGCGTATGGCCGGGGCCGTGGCCACTATCGGCGTTTCGCCGGCGCCCGCCGAAGGAAGATCTTTGCGGTCAACGAGCACGATATCTACCGGAGGGACGTCTAAAAACCGCGGTACACGGTAACTGGACAGGGCTGCATTGAGTATGCGGCCGTCCCGGAAATCGATCTCTTCAAACAATGCTCCGCCGAGTCCTTGCAGGATCGCTCCCAGTACCTGGCTCTCCAGATGTACTGGGTTCACGATGGCACCGCAGTCATAGGCGGCGACCAGCCGTAATACACGTAGATGTCCCGAAGCCTCATCATAAGCTACTTCTGCGCAAGTGGCTATGTAGGAGTTTTTGACAAAGCCGCAGGCAATCCCGTAGCCGCGCCCATCCGCTTTGGCCTGATCCCAGCCGAATCGCTGAGCTGCCGTCTGCAATACATGTTTCAGGCGCTCATCATCGAGCAGGCCCAGACGGAATGCCAGTGGATCACTGCCCTGTTTCCGGGCCAGATCATTAATCATACACTCTATTGCGAATACGTTAGCGGTCGCCGCCAAGGCCCGGTAAGAGCCCTGCCGGAGCGGCGTTTCAGACGGATGATATTGAACATATTTCAGGGGCGCACGATAATGCAGCTCAATGCCGGCATTGCCCGAGTTGTAGTTATGGAATTTCCAGGATGCAATACCCTTGTCGGCATCCAGGGCGGCCGATACGGTGATCAGTCCAGCGGGCCGGACATACGCCCAGCGGAATTCTTCCTCCCGCGTCCAGACAACCTTGACCGGTTTGCCGACCGCCCGGGCCAGCCGGGCTGCCTCAACGGCCGCCTCCCCGCTATGCTTGCCTCCGTACGCCGATCCCGTGTCCGGCATGATTACGCGGATATCGCCTTTCGGCATAGAAAACGCCTCCGCCAGTTCTTCCTGTACGCCAAAAGGCCGTTGTGTACCGGTCCATACCGTGAGCCGTCCACCTTCCCACTGCGCCAGCGCGGCACGGGGTTCCAGTGGTACATGCGCGATGTACTGCACCTCAACGCGGTGCTCGAGCCGCAGCGGTGCCGCTTCGAATGCCTTGCGCGCCTGGGCCAGGTTGCCCGCCTCCCCGTCGTCTGACCGCGCATGTTCCTTTAGATGAACGAACAATTCCTGCCGGGAAGGTTGAGGGGATAAGTCCCATTGTGCATCAACCGCAGCCAACGCCGCGGCGGCCGTACGCGGATCAGGGGCCGTTACGCCGACGAAGTCCCCTTCGGCGACCACGTTGGCACCGTGGACCGCTTTTGCCTTTTCCACATTTACCGAACGGAGCGATGCGCCGTATGCCGGCGGACGCAGCACCTTTCCATAGACCATGCCAGGCAGCGTCCTGTCCGAAGTATACTGATGTTTGCCGGTTACGAAATCACGGCCATTCACTTTTGGTATCGATTTGCCTACTACCACCCACCGCTCTGCAGGCGCCAGATTAACCGTATCATTTATGGGCAGCATCGTTTTCTTTCCTTCGGTAAGTGCCTGGTATCCGAGTTCCCGCCCGGAAGCCGTATGCAGGACCTTTCCATTTTCGGCACGTACAGCATCAGGCGCCACACGCCACTGTTCCGCGGCCATCGCCATCAAGGCCACTCTGAGCGAGGCAGCTGCTTTCCGCAACTGCGGGCCCATATAAGGGGTGGTACGGCTGCCGAATGTGCCCATATCGAACGGCGTAAGCAGCGTATCTCCCATCACCATTGAGATCTGTTCCAGTGGTACGGCCAGTTCTTCAGCGACTACCTGCGCCAGTGACGTACGGATGTTCTGTCCCACCTCCACCTTTCCGGTGAATACTGACACGGTACCGTCCTCCAGGATATGGATCCATGCCGCTATTGAATCCTCATCGGCTGACGGTTCGCCCGCCGTGCCGGAGGATTCTTGCAAGCCGTATACGCATGACTGCGTGAGTGCGATGGCAATCCCGCCGCCCATCAGGCGGAAAAAGTTGCGGCGCGTAATTACCGTTTCGGTTTTTTTCTCCATGGCATCGGATATGTTATGCTTTGCTTACTGCCGTAAGAATGCGCGGATAGACGCAACAGCGGCAAATATTGCCCTGCATGGCCTCAGCGATTTCCTGTGGTGTCGGGTGCGGATTCCGGCTTTTCAGTGCCACCGCGGTGATGATCATACCCGACGTGCAGTAACCACATTGAAACGCATCCTCATCCAGAAAAGCCTGTTGCACTGGATGCACCTTTCCTTCTTTAGCCAGTCCTTCTATGGTCACCACTTCCTTATGCTCTACGCTGGACGTTGGCGTTACGCAGGACGGCACGGCGTGCCCGTCTACCAGTACACGGCAGGCTCCGCACACGCCTTCACCGCATCCGTACTTGCTTCCCGTAAGGTTAAGATGGATACGCAGTGTGTCGAGCAGGGTAGTGTCCGGCGCAACATCAACCTGGTATTCCTTGCCGTTTACCTGAAGTTTCATCTGTACATAATTTAATCTTCAAAGGTTCCATAAGGTAAATATACTTCTAACACGAAACTTATGCAAATGAGTGACTTCATTGTTACATACTGCAGCATGTTTTATTAACTTTAGGCCGTGGAATCGGATCACATATGGCTTTGAACATACTACACCTGCTCACACTGTTGTCCTCCGGATTGATCGCTGGCCTCTTCTATGCCTATTCCTGTTCCGTCAACAACGGACTTGGGCGGTTGCATGACGCGGCCTATTTGCGGGCCATGCAGTCCATCAACCGAGCAATCCTGAATCCGCTGTTTTTCCTGTCATTTTTCGGAACGCTCATATTGCTCCCGCTTTCCACTTGGCTGGAATACCGCCTGGTAGGCACTACGACTGCGTTTTATTTCCTGACAGCGGGAAGCATCCTCTATTTTTTTGGCGTATTTCTTACCACTGCGTTGGGCAGTGTGCCGTTGAACGATGCGCTGGAAGCATTTGACCTTGACGAGGAAACGGATGACGGCATCCGGAAGCAGCGCAGGGCTTTCGAAAGTCCATGGAACCGGTATCACCGGATCCGGACCGTTGCCAATGTCCTAGCTTTTGCCGCTGCTATCTGGGCTTTTTTACAATGAATCAAGACAGCGAAAATGACTCCAAAAGAAGTGTTGCAAAAATGGATCAATGCATTCAATGATGCTGATGTTGAAACGATTTCCTCATTGTATGACGACAACGCCACCAATCATCAGGTAGCAAATGAACCTGTAACCGGCAAAGCGGCCATTAAACAGATGTTCGCTCATGAATTTGCGGCAGCCACCATGGTATGTATTCCGGAAAACATATTTGAAGACGGTGAATGGGCAATACTGGAATGGAAAGATCCCAATGGTCTAAGGGGTTGCGGCTTCTTCCATATACAACATGATAAAATCGTATTCCAACGCGGCTACTGGGATAAACTATCTTTTCTGAAACTTCACAACCTTCCGATTCCATAAACCTTTTTTACAATGAACATCCAAGCACATACCATTCAAGGAACCAAAATAGCCGAAGTAATTTCTGACGGGTTGGTGATCAAAACCGCCGAAGACGGATTGAACCTGTTGGGGGACAGCTACTATCAAGGCTTCGATAAAGTGATCCTGCACCGGAAAAACATCACGCCGGACTTTTTTGATCTCAAAAACGGTATGGCCGGCGAGGTACTCCAGAAGTTTTCCACCTACCGCGTTAAGCTCGCCATTGTGGGCGATTTCAGCGACATGGCCAGCAAAAGCCTCCATGATTTCATCCGCGAAAGCAACCGCGCCGGCCATACAACCTTTGCCGAAACGCTGGACGAGGCGCTGAAAATTGCTTGATTCGGCAAAAACCTTTATCTTTGTCCCCTGTTAACATAACGCATGCCATGTAATACCCTCTACAATTTCCACCATTTGTAGCCGACGCTTGTGATAAGCGCCAACGATGTTTAATTGATTTACTTACCTTTTTATTACATAATACATGGCCAAGCAAAAGATTTTTAATACCGCTATACAACCTGAGACCGCCGTATTGGTCGGCATTATATTGCCGGGTGAACAGGAGGCTAAAGAACAGGAATATCTTGAGGAACTGGCTTTTCTGGTTGATACTGCCGGAGGAATCGTCAAGGGTGTCTTCACCCAGCGGCTGAGTCACCCTGACCGTGCCACCTTTGTCGGCGGGGGCAAACTGGATGAAATAAAAGCCTTTGTGGAAGCAGAAGAGGTTGACATTGTCGTTTTTGACGATGAACTATCACCTTCCCAGCTGCGTAACATCGAACGGGAACTTAAAGTTAAGATCCTTGACCGCAGTAACCTGATCCTGGACATCTTCGCCCGCCGCGCCAAATCGGCCCAAGCCAAAACGCAGGTGGAACTCGCCCAACTGCAGTACCTGCTGCCACGTCTGACCCGGATGTGGACCCACCTGGAGCGCCAGCGCGGTGGTATCGGCATGCGGGGTCCGGGGGAAAGCCAGATTGAGAGCGACCGCCGGATGATCCTGAACAAGATCGCGTTGCTTAAAGACCGGCTCAAAGCCATAGACCGTCAAAGTGAAACACAGCGAAAAAACCGCGGTCAACTGATCCGTGTAGCGTTGGTAGGTTATACAAATGTGGGTAAGTCCACCATCATGAATCTCATTTCCAAATCGGAGGTCTTTGCAGAGAACAAGCTATTCGCCACACTGGACACTACTGTACGGAAAGTGGTGATCGGCAACCTGCCTTTTCTCTTGTCGGACACCGTCGGATTTATCCGGAAATTGCCGCACCACCTCGTCGAGTGTTTTAAATCCACATTGGATGAAGTACGGGAGGCGGACATACTGCTCCACGTAGTCGATATTTCACATCCCAGTTTTGAAGACCACATCCGCGCGGTCAATGAAACACTCAAGGATCTGGGCGCCCTGGATAAACCCACCATTACCGTGTTCAACAAGGTGGATGCCTATAAACCTGAACAGGCGGGGGAAGACGACGATTGGGAGACGGGAGAGGAACACCGGCCCATGTCCCTGGACGATTTCAAGAACAGCTGGATGGGCCGTCACAACAGCCCGGCCGTATTCATTTCCGCCACGCAGAAGACCAATGTGGATGAGTTCCGGGCATTGCTATACGACACGGTGGTCAAGATGCATACCCAGCGGTATCCATATGATAACTTGTTGTATTGAATATCGGAATGAATAAAAAAGTCATCTTCGAAGACTGGGGCTTGGTAGACTATCAGGAAGCCTGGGATAGGCAGGAGGCGCTTTTCTCCGCGGTCGTTGCGCAAAAAACGGCCAACCGGATGAACGGCGCTGTCCAGCCGACAGCCAACTATCTGGTGTTTACCGAGCACCCACACGTATATACGCTTGGAAAAAGCGGCAAGCCGGAGAACCTGCTCCTGAATGATCAGGGACTACAGGAAAAGGAGGCGGTCTTCTACAAGATAAACCGCGGAGGCGACATCACCTATCACGGCCCCGGCCAGATCGTAGGTTATCCCATCCTGGATCTGGACAATTTCTTTACGGACATTCACCTTTATCTCCGCACGCTGGAAGAGGCCGTGATCCGGACCTTGGCTGACTACGGCATCACCGCAGGCCGTTATCCCGGCTATACCGGCGTTTGGCTGGATGCAGACAACGCACGGGCCAGGAAAATCTGCGCAATGGGCGTCCGTGCAAGCCGGTGGGTGACCATGCATGGGTTTGCGTTTAACGTCAATACTGATCTGGGTTACTTCGGCAACATCGTGCCCTGCGGCATTGATGATAAGGATGTCACCTCCATGCAGCGCGAGCTCGGTGCACCGCAGGATATCGAAAAGGTCAAACAGCGATTAAAGGCGCATATCGCTGAGCTGTTTGCCATGGAACTGGGCGAACCGGAGCAGCAATTGTAATTCCTATCTGAGCTGCAAGGTCTTTCCTTTCAGGAGGTCGGTAACGTCCACGGGCCGCGGTTTAATGAGTTCTTCGTTCGCCTTTTCCAATTGCTCTGCTTGAGCTGGCCATCTGGCTTTATCGACATCCATCTGCCTTTTCAACAATGCCTGCATACCTGGATCAATGATTCCCATCGCCGTGGCGATAAGCGGGTCTTCAGCAGAACCCATGGGCGCGAACGGCACGGTTTCGCTGACCGGGTATTGAGGTATTATTCCGTCATGGAAATCACCCTCGCCATTCCTGTTTTTGTACTTCAGCACAATGGGCTGGATACCCCAGTCATCCTCGCCCTGGAAGCGTGGGGAGGAATTTTCAATGGTAATCGATGCCTCGTCTTTCCCAACTGTTGTGCTGCCGATGTGGATTACGTTTGACGTCCCAAGAAAAGGTCTGAGGTTGTTGATGAGCAGCTCGCTGGCAGAAGCGGAATTATTCGTCGCCAGGATAAATACCCGGTCCAGACCAAGGTTGGTCCCGCTCACCAACGCCTCATTTGCGGCGCCGAATATGTCCGCATACGTCAACGTCTCATCAGTGAAATTGGAATTAAAATCAAACTGGATGAAAGGGCTATTGATATCAAATCCTTTATGTATCAAAGCGGACATCAGGCCAGCCATTTCCACGTAACCGCCGGGATTATAGCGTTCATCCACGATCAGTTCGGTCACGCCCGCTGTCTTGAACCGCTGAAAAGCGTCGACCAATTCCTGAGGTTGGTTAAGGAAACGGTTATAAAACAGATAGCCTATCTTAGTCCCGTTATCCGCAACCATTACACTGTCCATATGGATCGCCTTCTCCTGGAACCCTTCAACGGGTGTCAGGGATATTTCTTCCCCCTCGCTTATGGTGTTGCCATTAAGGATTCCTTCGGTCAGCGTGAAGGTCTCATTACCTTGCAACGGTTCATGATTGCGTACATAACCTTCCCGGTCTACGGCTATTACCTGTCCGTTCACCCGGGTAAAAACATCGCCTCGCTCGATTCCCGCCTCATCGGCAGGTGAACCCTCAAGGACATACCGGATCGCTATACCGGCCCGGTCATCGCCAATCCTGAAAAAAGCGAATCCTAAGCCACTCGTCTTGATGATACCGGCGCTTTCCCTTCTGAGCTCTTCTGCATTCTGTATCCAGGAAAACCGGTCAGCCGGCCTGTTCAGCAGGCTTTCAAAAAAATCCCTGGGCCCTGCGTTGAAGTTCAGGCTGTTATCCGGCGGAATCTCCTCAGTCCAATAGTAATAGTGCCGCATTGAATCCACAATCCACCGGTTAATCTCGGCGTTGGTTATCTCTCCATCGGGATCCGGCGCTGCATTGTCCTCCTTACAAGATGAGACCGATAGCACCAAGAAAACCATCCCCGCCGGAAGAAGCCCAGCTGCCGATCGGAGAAAACGACCTATTGTCATATACAGTAAGTGAAGTAATGTATGAAAACGCTATCGCGTCAGGACCCGTGCCCAACCGCTACCGTCTGTGTAAACAACGAATATGGAATAATTGTTGGTGCTCCCACACCATAAACCGGTGTCTCTGCATACCTGCCCGCCACAATCACTTCGGTATCGCCCCGATGGCCGTCAAACAGGCCCGCTACCAGTTCCGGATCATTGTTGTCGCGGGAAAGGTGCGAAAGGAAGATATGGTTCAGCCGGTCAGAGCGGTGGTTCAGGAACAGCTCCAACGCTTCGGTGTTGGAAAGGTGTCCCAGCCCGCCACGGATGCGGTTTTTCAGAAAGAACGGATAGCGCCCCCGCATCAGCATGTCCTCATCGTAATTTGTTTCCAGGAAGGCCGCGTCACACCTCCGGAAAAAGTCTGTCACCCGTTCACATACCCGGCCGATGTCCGTAAAAACGCCGACTGTGTGTTCGCCCTGTTGGATAATGAAGCTGTGCGGGTCGGCAGCGTCGTGAAATTTCCGGAAGGAGGTTACCACCAGCTCGCCGATACGGATGGCCTCCAGATCTGCCAACGGATGAAGCAAGCGCTCAGGGATAGCCAGCTTACAGGATCTGCGGGTGCCTTCAGTGAGGAACACTGGTAGTTGGTATTTATTGGCCAGCACGCTCAAGCCTTTTATGTGGTCGGAATGTTCATGCGACACAAATATGGCCTTTACACGCTTCATGGACAGCCCCAGTCGCGTCATGCGCTTTTCGGTCTCCCTGCAGGAGATGCCTGCATCTACCAGTATGGCTTCGCACTCATTGCCAATGTAATAGCAATTACCATTGCTGCCGGAGGCGATTGAACTGATGAAAAGCGGCATAACACAAAGTAAGGGAAAATTCAGCACTCTGGCAAACTTAACGGGATATTCACTGCCAATCCCCCATCGGCCGTTTCCTTGTATTTGGCATTCATATCCTGAGCGGTTTCCCACATGGTCTTGACCACGGCATCAAGGCTCACCTTGGCCTTGTCGGGATTCGATTGCAGCGCCAATTGGGCGGCGGTGATAGCTTTGATGGCTCCCATGGTATTGCGTTCGATGCAGGGCACCTGCACCAGGCCACCAATAGGGTCGCACGTCAGCCCCAGGTGATGTTCCATGGCGATCTCCGCAGCCATCAGCACCTGGCGCTGGGAACCTCCAAGACGCTCGGTCAGTGCTCCCGCCGCCATTGCAGAAGATACGCCGATCTCCGCCTGGCAACCGCCCATGGCGGCCGAAATGGTGGCGCCCTTTTTAAAAATGCTCCCGATCTCAGAGGCTGTGGCAATAAACCGGATGACCTGGTCTTCATCCAGGCCGTCATGGAAAACAATAAAGTATTGCAACACCGCCGGAATCACGCCCGCTGCGCCGTTGGTGGGGGCAGTGACCACACGGCCGAAAGAGGCGTTTTCCTCATTGACGGCCAGTGCAAAACAGCTTACCCAATCCAACGTGTACTGAAACCCATCGCCGCCGGCGCGGACAGCCGCGACCCAGCTGTCATAGTCGGTATATGGCCGGCCATCGATGAGCTTTTTATTCAACCGGTGTGCCCGGCGCACCACATTCAATCCACCGGGCAATACGCCGGAAGTATGGCATCCGCGGTAAATACAGTCGCGTATGGTTTCAAATATATGAAGGATCCCGACCCTTGTTTCCACCTCGGACCGCCAAGCCTGCTCATTCTCCAGGACCAACTCGGAAACTTTCAGCCCGGTCCGGATACACCAGTGGAGTAGATCCTTTGCATTCTGTACCGGGAAAGGTAGATCCACCTCCCCGGCATGGATGCTGTCCTCCCCCTCCTGTACCACGAAGCCACCACCGATGGAATAGTACGTTGTCGTGGCTGCCGTGCCATCTTTAAGCAAGGCCTGAAACGTGACCGCATTGGGATGGAAGGGCAGGCTCTCGGCATACAGGAACAACAGGTCTTCCTCATAAGCAAACGGGATTTCATGGACACCGCCCAGCATCAGGCGCTGTTCCTCCTTGATCCGGGCCGTTTTTACCGGTACCTGACTGACATCCATGGTTGTAGGGTCATCGCCGCTGAGCCCAAGGAGGACAGCCACGTCCGTGCCGTGCCCCACGCCCGTCTTGGCAAGCGACCCGTAAAGCAGTATCTTGATAGCTTCGGTATGCCGGAGCGCTCCGGTTGTCTCCAAATAGCGTGTGAACCGCTGGGCGGCACGCCAGGGACCGAGCGTGTGGGAACTGGACGGGCCGATGCCTATCTTGAACATGTCGAAAACGGAAATCTGCTCTTTTACCATAAGGACCTGTGGCGTTTTTGCAAAGTTATCGCTTTTCGCGGTATATTTTCCGAAGCCGCTTTTTTCTTATCTTTACCGCGGACTATGGCTTTGGAGATGAGATATATTCGCGCGTGCTTGACCTTCCTGACTGTTTTTTCCGGCTCCCTCATGAATGTGACGGCGTACGGCCGCCCGGATCCCCCGGCAGAGATACTGCCCAAGCGGGAATTACGGGGCGTGTGGATTGCCACGGTGGTCAATATCGACTGGCCATCGGCCGCGGGCCTGAGCGCCGAGCAACAGAAACGGGAGCTCATCCAGCAACTGGACAACCATCAACGGGCGGGAATCAACGCCGTCATGCTGCAGATCCGGCCGACAGCCGATGCATTTTATGCAAAAAGCCGTGAGCCGTGGAGCCGTTTCCTTACCGGCAAACCGGGGCAGCAACCAACCCCTTTTTATGATCCGCTGGAATTTGCCATCGAAGAGGCCCATAAGCGGGCAATGGAACTGCACGCGTGGATCAATCCATACCGCGCGACGTTTGATCTGATTGCAGCCAATACCACCAGCGACCATATCACCCGACAACGGCCGGAATGGTTTTTCACGTACGGGGGCAAAAAACTGTTCAACCCGGGTATACCGGAAGTGAGGGAGTATATCACTGGGATCGTTATGGACGTGGTCCGCAACTACGACATTGACGGAATCCATTTTGACGACTATTTTTATCCATATCCGGTGGCCGGAAAGCCTATTCCCGATGATGCAACGTTTAGGAAATACCCCAACGGCTTCCGGGACATTGCCGACTGGAGACGGAATAACGTGAACCTGCTCATCCAGATGGTGTCCGAGCGCGTCCACAAAGAGAAGAAGCACGTAAAGTTCGGTGTCAGCCCATTCGGCATCTGGGACAACAGGAAGGACCATCCTAAGGGATCCGCATCTTCCGGGCTGAGCGCGTACCGTCAGCTTTACGCCGATGCTTTGACTTGGCTGGAAGAGGGATGGATCGATTACGTAAACCCGCAGATCTATTTTCCCTTTGGCAATCCGGCCGCTCCCTATGAGGTGTTGGTGGACTGGTGGAGCAATCACGCAAACGGGCGCCATTTTTACATCGGCCACGCGGCTTACAGGGCCAATGAGAACAGGACGGGCTGGCGCGACCGCAACCAGATTCCTAACCAGGTGCGGTATGCACGGCAGAACCATCACGCGCAGGGAAGCATCTACTATAGTTCCAAACATCTTAGCAGCAATGTCGCGGGCCTCCGTGATTCCTTGCAGTATAATCTGTATCGGTACAAGTCCTTACCGCCGGCCATGCCGTGGCTGGACAGCATTGCACCAGAACCGCCGTTCGGTTTGTTGGCGCGTGTCGCCGAGGTCGAAAACCGGGTTGCCATTACTTTACACTGGCAGGCTCCCCCGGCCGCTGCAGACGGGGATGAGGCTTACGGCTACGTGATCTATCGGTTCAATGAGGGGGAGGAAATTAACCTTGACAATCCGCAGAACATCCTGCACATTGGCTATGACAGCGCACAAACCACTTATACCGATAACCTGATTCGCCGCAACGGTCACTACCGGTATGTGGTCACTACAATCGACCGGCTTAAAAACGAAAGCGCCCCTTCAAACGTGCGGGACCTGTATGTCGAATGACCGGACCATATCGGCTCAGATACCGTCTCCGTACCTGAAATAGGCATTAATGGTGACAGGCAATCGCCCCGACGGGGTCAGGCGCCTGAAGATGACCTTCGCCGCGGCCCGTTGCATGATCGGATCATTCTGGTAGCAAACCAACAGCGATTTAGCTTGCTCTATGCCCGGCAAACCCGCTAGGCTATACGGATTGGCAAATACACAAAAGATACTTTTCCTACCAGCCAGTTCATTGATGAACAAACGGACCGTTGAATTGTAGTTCAGCGAGCTCCTGGGCCGGACACGATTATCGTGAAGCGCCACGATTACCTGGCTATACCTGCCCAATTCGCTGGCTACAGCGGCTACGTCATCTGCTGTAGCCTGCCCAGACAGGACATAATTCATCGCATTGTCAAAACGCCAGTCCAGCATATGCTGAAACTCGGAAAGTTCGGAAGCACCGACGGTGATGATGGCAGTATGTTTCGTGTAGTCAATGACTTTGATGAGACTGTCCCCGTTCAATAGGGTGACCGACGCATCAGCAAGGCGCTGATTAAGCGCCTGCGTCTGCGGACTGTTGAGATCGCGGTAGAGGCCCCGCAGCTCAACCGGCTGAAGGGTGTCGACCCGCAGCCAATACTTCGTTGCAAGGACCTTCTTTACGCGGCGATCAATATCCTGTTGGGAGATCCGCCCCTGCTTAATCGCCTTCAGCACCAGATTGATGGCCCGAGCACTATTCTCCGAGAGTTCCAGGACGTCGTTCCCTGCAATGATCGCCCGTACATCCGCCTCCCCATTTTTGAAATGCTTGACCACTCCCTTCATATCCATAGCGTCCGTAAAGGCAAGCCCTTTGAACCCTAACCTCCCTTTCAGGATATCCGTAATGATGGGTTTTGATAGTGAAGAGGGTAGATTTGGTGTCTTATCCAGGCTCGGTATATTCATGTGGGCCACCATCACACCAGCTGCGCCGGCCTCGACCAGTTCACGGAAAGGGTACATCTCAAGCGAATCCAACCGTCCGGCCGTGAATTTTAGCTGAGGCAGGTCGTGATGCGAATCCACATCCGTATCCCCATGCCCTGGAAAATGCTTCAGCGACACGACAATCCCTTCATCCATCATTCCCCGCATGTAAGCCAATCCCTTACGGGTTACGTTTTGCTTATCCTCACCGAAGGAGCGGAAGTTGATCACGGGATTGCGGGGATTGTTATTGATGTCAACTACAGGCGCGAAATTGACATTAAGCCCCAGGCGTTTGAAATCTTTGGCAACCTCCCTTCCCATCTGGTAAATCAATGCTTCGTTCTGCACCGCACCCAAGGCCATTTGATAAGGAAAGGATATGGTGGAATCCGCTAGCCGCATACCCAGTCCCCACTCGCCGTCCAATGCCACCAACAGCGGCACCTTGGACAGACGTTGATAGCGGTTGATCAGCTGCGCATGCCGGACCGGCCCTCCCTGAAAAAGCACGATCCCTCCTACCTGTTCACGCTCCACCACTCCGGCCACGGAATCAATATAGCGCTGCCCAAGGTCGGTATGCGCACGCACCATGAAAAGCTGCGCTACCTTATCCCGGTCACTCAGCGTAGTGAACACCGAGTCGACCCATGCATGCTGGGCGTTGATGAACGGAATAAACGCATCCCGTTGCTGGGCCCGCGCTGCTATACCTACTAATAATATGAGGCTGAATACCGTAACCTTTTTAAGCATAATCTGCTAACTTACAAAAACAATACCGTGACTGTCAGGCAAAGCCTATTAAAGCCCGTACTTGGCTTCCAGAAGTCTGGTAAGCTCCGCCGACTGCGTAAGCTCTCCATTCGCCTCTTTCTTCCATAGGATTTCGATAATCAGCAACAGCAACTGTGTTTCAAGCTCGGGATCCTTATAGCCAAGCTCGGAAAATGCGCGCTTGATAATCGGATAAACCGGTTTCATAAACAATTCGTGCTGCAGCCGCGAAAATTCGTTGTGGGACAAGCGTTCCTGCAGTTTCCAAAACAATGGATCCTCATTGACCAATTCTCTCGGCAGATTGATCATGTTGCGAAGGAAACTTTTGGCATCCCGATAGGTCATCATACCTTTATGATGCTGCAGAACCCTCCGGTACCCGGATTTGATCAAATGGAACAATAAATTATCCTTATTCCCAAAGTGTTTAAAAATGAGCGCTTCTGACACGCCTGCCCGTTGGGCGATCATCTTGGTAGAGGTATCCAGATAGCCCTTCTCTGCAAATAACAGGAGTGCTTCTCCCATGATTTTCTCTTTCCGGCTCTCCGTTTTCTGCTTCATTATGCCCCATGCAAATTAAAGTGCAAACTTAGATAACTTGCCTTTCCTGTGCAAGGGGTATTGGTTTCTAACGGCTGGACAGTCTACCGCCATGCTGAAGAAACTCTATCTTTTTATTTGCATATGCCCGGGTATCTATTGGCCGCACCGCGTCTTCTACGATCAATGTTTCAAATCCGAGCTGCAGTCCATCCATTGCTGTATAGTATACGCAATAGTCGGCAGCCAATCCACATACTGATATTGATGAGACTCCACGTTCCTGCAGATAGCCTGCCAAACCTGTGGATTTGCGCCTTCCATTATCAAAAAAACCGCTGTAGCTGTCAATCTCCGGATCCGTCCCCTTGCGGAAAATGGCCTCAATGCGCCGCTTATCCAATGCATCGCTTAGTTTCGCACCTTCGCTGTCCTGCACACAATGGTCCGGCCAAAGCACCTGTTCCAGCCCGTGAAGGTCAATCTGCTCAGAAGGCAGCCTGCCCTGGTGTGCCGAAGCAAAACTCTTGTGATCCGCGGGATGCCAGTCCTGCGTAGCCACGACCAATTCATAGTCGCCCTGAATTGCATTGATGACCGGAATGATTTCGTCGCCACCGGCAACCTCAAGAGCGCCTCCCGGAAGAAAATCGCATTGGACGTCTACAATGATCAGTGCACGCATATTGGGCACGGCTACCTATAACAAACCTTTCTGAAGCAGTGTCTCGGCGATCTGTACGGCATTTGTCGCCGCTCCCTTCCGGAGATTATCCGCTACAATCCAAAGATTAACCGTTTTGGGTTGGCTTTCATCGCGTCGTATGCGACCTACGAACACTTCATCCTTTCCATGAGCGTCCTTCGGCATCGGGTATTCCAGGGTAGCTGGATTATCGACCACCACCACGCCAGGCTGCTTTGCGAGTAAAGACCGTACTTCATCGATATCGAAATCGTCCGCAAACTCAATATTCACGGATTCGGAATGTCCTCCAATAACCGGGATACGAACCGTTGTTGCCGTCACACGGATGCTGTCATCTCCAATGATCTTGTTGGTCTCCTTGATCATTTTCATCTCTTCCTTGGTGTACCCGTTGTCCTGGAAAACGTCAATCTGCGGGATCACATTAAGATCAATCGGATAAGGATAAGCCTTCTCACCGTCTATACCGGCCCGTTCGTCGTTCAGTTGCTTCACCGCCTTCACACCGGTTCCGGTTACGGACTGATAAGTTGATACCACCACCCGTTTTATAGTATATGCGTCATGTAATGGTTTCAGCACCACAACCATCTGTATGGTCGAACAATTCGGATTGGCAATGATCTTATCCTCAGCCCCCAACACGTGTCCGTTGACCTCAGGTACCACCAGCTTTTTGGTGGGATCCATCCGCCATGCAGACGAATTGTCAATTACTGTAATACCCGCTTCAGCAAACTTCGGCGCGTATTGCAATGATGTGCTGCCACCTGCCGAAAACAGGGCCACATCCGGTTTAAGAGCAATGGCTTCGTCAGGTGTGACCACCTTATATTGTTTTCCCTTGAATTCGATTTCCTTGCCCTTGCTTCGCTCAGAAGCTACCGGAATCAATTCTGTTACGGGAAAATTGCGCGCTGCTAACACAGTTAACATCTCCGAACCCACCAGCCCGGTCGCGCCGACTACTGCCACTTTCATTTTTGTTTTTGTAATTTTTTGTGAACTAACTTTTTAATATTAACTTTATTTTTTCAAAGCCGTCAAACATACGAAATTTGACGCAACTTAACCAACTCCTACCATGAAAAACAGTATATGCATGCTATGTGGCTTGCTGCCTCTTTTTCTGGACGCTAAAAGCCACCACGAAACAGTTTCTTCCCTTCGCCTGGTGCCTGATGATACCACCGGTGCACTTTTCTTCGATAACTTTTCCGGCGGTCTTCAGAGCGGCTGGCAAGGCGATACCACTGCTTTCGAGATAACTACTGATGGGTTGCTGCCGGGGCGGCAAGCATCCCCGCCGGCCTATATCAGCGTGGCATCGGACAGGACGTATAATACCGTCTGGGAAGCAGGAATACAGTTGGACGGACATTTGTCAGCAAGCAACTACGTGAGGCTCTACCTCGTCGCTAACAGCCCTGCGTTGACGGGACACCATTATGGGTATCATCTTCAGCTCGATGGGGCCAACGGCAAACACGTATACACGCTATGGGAGCAAAACGGCAGTACACGGAAGAGCGTCTTCCAAAGCGACTCCGTTCATAACGACGGCAGTGGCTTCAGGGCCCGCGTGCGGGTGACCAGGGGCGTGCACGGTCAGTGGCAGGTCTTCGCTGACGAGTCCGGCAGCGGAGCTTTCAACACGGTGCCCGGCAGATGGCGCGAAACCGACGATGATAAATACGTTACCCAGGCTTATGCCGGCTATTTCGTAAACTTCACGCCTGGCCGGCGAGCCGACCACCGCTTGGACTACCTGCTTATCAAGGCGCTCGATCAAGCCGCTGATTCGGTTACATACGATAAACTGATACCGCAGGACCTGCTCATCAATGAGGTGCTTTCTTACCCGAAACCCGGCGGGACCGACTTCGTGGAAATCTACAATTTTTCAGATAAAACCATTGATCTGAGGCGGGTTTCCATTGCCCGCGTGAACGCCCTCGGTGCACCGGGCAGCAAACGGCCGGTGGCCGACAGACCGGCGTTTATCGCCCCCGGCGAATACAAAGTACTTACACGGCGCGCGACGACTATCATGCAACACTATCCAAATAGCCGCGCAAACACCTTCATTGAGGTGCCCGGATTGCCCGACTTCAATAACGAAACCGGCGGTGTCGTGTTATACGGTGATAGCACCACCATCGACAGTTTATTCTACAATCCCTCAATGCATTCGCCATTGATTTCTGTTCACCAGGGCGTGTCTCTTGAACGGCAGCAATTTTCGGTTCCGGCAAACGCTCCGGGCAATTTCCGTTCAGCGTCTACCGCTGTGGGCGGCGCCACACCGGGATATGAGAATTCGGGCGGGAACATTGGAGTGTCCGAAGAAACGATTTATCTCAACTCTAAAACGTTCTCGCCCGACGGGGACGGTTTTGAAGACGCGCTCGAAATCCTTTATCGCCTGCCTGAAAGCGGCTTTATGATAAGCGTATCGGTCTATAGCGACGGAGGACAGCTGGTAAGGCGCTTAGTACGCAATCAAAGCGTTGGAACACAAGGGACGTTAGTATGGGACGGCCGGTCGGACACCGGCCGGTTGTTACCGGTCGGCATCTACGTCGCCATAATTGACCTCTACCATCCATCCGGCGAGAGCAGACGATACCGGCGCAGCTTTGTATTGGCGGCCAAGCTGTGAACGCGACTGAAATTTTGCTAAGTTTGCACCCAATGGAAGAACGAATCATCATTTTGGGTTCAAACGGTCAGATCGGAACAGAGCTGGCGGCGGCATTGCGTGAAAAATTCGGGCATACACAGGTCATTACGTCCGATATACGTCCGCCTCAGATCCCCGAGGGGTACAGCCTTTTCGAACCCGTGGACGTGTTGGACCGCGAGGCCTTACATGGCCTCTTTACCAAATACCGTCCAACCCAAGTCTATCTTTTAGCAGCCATGCTTTCGGCCACCGGCGAGAAATATCCCCGGCAAGCATGGGATCTCAACATAAACGGGCTGTTAAATGTATTGGATTTGTCCCTGGAACACAGCGTGCGGAAGGTATTCTGGCCAAGTTCAATTGCGGTCTTCGGGCCCCATTCACCAAAAGCCAATACTCCGCAATATACCGTTATGGATCCCAATACCATCTACGGCATCAGCAAGTTATCCGGCGAGCGCATCTGCGAATACTACTTCAACCGTTTCGGCCTCGATGTGCGCAGCATCAGATATCCCGGTATCATCAGCTGGAAGGCAGCGCCCGGCGGAGGCACAACCGACTACGCCATACATATCTTCCACGACGCGTTGAAAAACAATATGTACAATTGTTTTCTTTCAGCAGAGACTGCTTTACCTATGCTATATATGGATGATGCCATCCGAGCTACGCTGGATCTTATGGATGCCGCTCCGGACAAGATCCGCATCCGCTCCAGCTATAACCTGACGGGCGTAAGTTTTACCCCATCGATGCTGGCTGCTGAGATCCGCAGATTCCTGCCGGATTTTACGATCAGCTATGCTGATAACGATCCACGCCAGGCTATCGCCGATACCTGGCCGAACAGTATTGATGACACGGAAGCCAGAAATGACTGGGGCTGGAAGCCAGCGTTTGATCTAAGCCGTATTACCGAAGTAATGATTGGAAATCTTAGCGAAAAAATACATATAGAAGATGGGAAGAGCATTTGAATTCAGGAAAGAGCGTAAATTCAAGCGCTGGGCTAAAATGGCCGTACAATTCACACGCCTCGGCAAGGAAATAGCCATTGCCGTGAAAGAAGGCGGGGCTAACCCCGAAGGCAATTCTCGCCTCCGGACAGCTATACAGAACGCCAAAGCAGTAAACATGCCGAAAGACCGCATCGAGGCTGCTATCAAACGCGCCTCCGATAAAGATGCGAAGGGCTACGAAGAGCATGTCTACGAGGGATACGGTCCTCATGGTGTCCCCATCCTGATCGAAACCGCCACGGACAACACCAACCGTACAGTAGCCAACATCCGTAGCTATTTCGCCAAAGCGGGCGGCACATTAGGCAAAACCGGTTCGTTGGACTTTATCTTCCAGCGCAAGTCCATTTTCAGGTTTACCGTACCCGACGAAGCTGACCTGGAAGAGTTCGAGCTTGAGCTCATTGATGGAGGACTGGAAGAGCTATATGTGGAAGCGGACGAAGAAGGGAATGATATCGTTGTTGCCCAGACCTCATTCGAGGATTTTGGGAATATGCAACGGCTATTGGAGGAAAAAGGAATTGAAATAAAAAGCGCCAAGCTGGAACGCATTGCGCTTTCCAATACCGAGGTATCGGAAGAAGACGCCGCAGACGTATTAAAACTCATTGACAGGATCGAAGAGGATGATGACGTCCAAGCGGTGTACCACAATATGGCCTGATGACGTTTGAAGAATTCTTTGCCAAAAAAAAGATTGATTTGACGCTGTTGAAGCGAATCAAACCTGATCTTTATGAAGAATTCCGACAGCACTATGCCCTAATGGGCGAAAAAAGTTTCGACCATACCAAGAAATATTGGTTCAACCGGCTGCGCAAGGACTTTCTATTACCGGATCAGAAGACGCTCAAAGGAAAGGCGGACGCTCCGGGCGGCGCGTCTTCCGAAGCCGGCCCTTCCACTGAAGCGCGCGGAGTGAAACCGTCGGACGTCGGAGCCAGGCCACTAGGCTTCAAACCACGCTTTAAGGCGCAGGTTACGCCGCCTACTCCGGCTCCGGCCAGTGAAACGCCTCCCGTAGAGCCACCCGCTCAAGAATCTGTCCCTGCTAAACCGCTTGGATTCAAACCCAGGTTCAAGCCAGGTATTACCCCCCCAACGACACGAAACGCTCCAACAGGCGCCCAAGATCCTACAGAAGAGCCGAAGCCGCCAACACAGGACGCTCCGGAAGAAAAACCCAGCGTTGCGGAAAAACCCGGCAGTGCCCCATCAAGCAGCAGTCCAGAGGACGGCCCGTCTTCCGGATCCGCCAAGCCCTTGGGTTTCAAACCCCGTTTCAGAAAAGGCAAAAGTGAAGGCGATAAGTGAGTCCTCAAATTGAGGTAGCTGCTTACTGCGGCTGCGTACCGATCACATCTGGCTCTGAGCCTAGCTATAAAGTTACAAAAAAAGCCCCATTGCTGATGCAATGGGGCTTTGAATAAAATCCGGCGCCGACCTACTCTCACGCCTGTTACGGCAATACCATCGGCTCTGGCGGG